>OGET01000004.1_pt1 | contig 184838 bp, 162 predicted proteins | sample 1570771 | NCBI WGS metagenome assembly OGET01 (sample SAMEA2582032, study PRJEB24529) | metagenome | biome: Human gut stool | place: China | collected 2011 | reverse complement strand
TCCATCATATTAATGTAGAAATCGCTGACCTGGAGATTTCCAGTCCATTTATCATTCAGTTCGATGTTCCACTGCCCATCCTGAAACTCCAGGATCACATCCGGGAGAATATATTGGGCTTTCTCACCGCCGATCCCATTTAATGGGCGCGGATTTAAGTTCTTGATCACATGGATCAGTTTTCTCACCTCTGCTGAAGAGATTTTCAAGCCCCGCGAGATCGTGCTGATCTGTCCTTCCGCGATGTCTTGGAGATGGTTCCTTATTATGTCGGACAGGAGTTCTTCCTCGTCCATCCCACGAACCTGCATCAGAAGACATTCTTCAAGTCCTGACGCAAAGAGTCCCTGCGGCTCCAGCTCCTTCAACATAGAGAGAACTTCCTCCACCTGTTCTTCCGCAACTCCAAGATCTTTCGCAATATCTTTAGGCGGAATCATCAGATATCCACTCTGTTCCAGGGACTGGATACAGAAGTCCACGATCTTTCGTTCCGTCTCCCCGATCTGCTCCCACTGGAGCTGCGTATTCACAAGGTCTTCCAATGATTTCTCGCTGTCCTCAATCTCGTACAGCTCATTTTCCCTTCTCTCATCCCGGTCTGTACCATTGTAAAACCGTTCCGTCTCTTTATAGGTAATCGGCGCTGCTTCTTCTTTTCCCGATGTATATTCCACCAGCGGATTTTCGATCTCCTCATTCTGCAGAAAATCCTTTAACTCCGTCATGGACATTGCCAGAATATTCAGAGACTCTACCTGAAGCTGCGAAAGCTGCTGCTTTGTCTGCAATGAAATTCCTGTCTTTATCTCCATGTCTCTTTACTCCCCTCCGTTCTTCTCACAAAATCCTGCCAGACAGCATTTGTCACAGTACGGTTTCGTCCGCGCTGTACAGACAGCCCGGCCATGTTCTACAAGTCTGTGGCAGAAATCATTGCCCTCTTCCGGCGGGATGATCTTCCACAGAGCCATCTCCACTTTCTTAGGTTCTTTGATTCCGTCCACCAGACCGATACGATTCGTCAGGCGGATACAGTGCGTATCTGTAACGATCGCCGGTTTTCCAAACACATCTCCCATGATCAGATTCGCGCTCTTTCTTCCGACTCCCGGAAGTTTTAATAAAGCATCAAAATCATCAGGAACCTTTCCACCATATTCATCCCTAAGCATCTTCATACAGGCACTGATATCTCTTGCCTTACTCTTTCCAAGACCACAAGGACGTACAATCTCTTCAATATCTTCCACCGGAGCATCTGCCAGTGCTTCTACTGTTGGATATTTCTCATAAAGACCTTCCACGACTACATTTACTCTTGCATCTGTACACTGAGCTGCCAGCCTTACACTGACAAGCAATTTCCATGCCTGATCATAATCAAGTGTGCATCCGGCATCCGGATACTCTTTCTTCAGCCTTTCAATCACTTCAAGCGCACGCTGTTTCTTTGTCATTTACTTCACCTCGGCATTTTTCTTTAATTCTTCCATTGCATTCTTAAACTTGTCTGATACTGCTGTAGGATTTCTTCTCAGCTGTCTCATAGCATTTACATAATTTCTGTCTGTACGTGAGCCTAATTTCCGTCTCTCACTTAATATATTGGAACGCATCTGGGCAAGTTCTTTTCTCCAGTTTCCTTTCGATTCAGACTCTTGTGCTTCATTCTCCAGTCGGACAGTACGAAGCAGTGCCTCAACCTTCTCTGAAAGCTGTGTAAGCTGTTCTTTTCGTTCGCTACGCTGTTCTTCTATCTTCGCAAGATACAATTCTTTTCTTGTCTGCTTCTCCGCTGCTTTCATCTCTTTACGCTCTTCATACAACAGATAGCTGTCCTCAAGCCTTTCCTGTACCCCTTCAGATGCACGTTTCAGCCGTTCCTGAACACCTTCTGATGCATCTTTCAGTCTGTCCTGCATTTCCTCAGAAGCATCTTTCAGGCGCTCCTGCATCTTCTGGATCTGTTCTTTGCTGGCTTCAAGCTGTACAAGGATACGTTTCATATCCATAGCCTCGTTGAAGGACTGTGTGAAGTCAACTGCTGCTGCGATTGTCAGAACAAATGCAAGGATATCGGCTATTGTAACCGGAATCAACAATACCATATGTTCAAATGGAATATGTACGACCTTTACCATAAGAATGGAGAATACTCCCCAGCACAAGCTTGCCAGTGGACAAATGTATCCTCTGACATTAAATTTCAGGTTTCTATAATCCCAGTACCTTACGTGGAACAGACGCTCCATCGTAATTCCTGTAAAATACTCCAGGATTGTCGCACCGATCATTCCCATAAGAAAGACAAGCAGGATGTTATCTCTGACCGGAATCGTCACAATCAGGACAACCATTGCTCCGGAACCATAGAGCGGAAGCATCGGACCATGCATAAATCCGCGGTTCACCCAGCGGTGCTTTCTGACAGAAACATAACAGCTTTCCCATATCCATCCCAAAAAACTGTAAAGAAAAAAGAATAAAACCCATTGTGATAAATCATATTCCTGCATTTTTCTTCCCCTTTTTTAAAAGACTCCTACGCTCTGATAAAATGTAACGCAGAAGTCTCTTTCGTAAAATCTTTTAGTTTTTCTCCTCGATCTCCATCAGCAGATCTACTCTGCGCTGATGACGGCCGCCTTCGAATTCTGTATTGATCCATGTATCTACGATCATCTTTGCAAGTTCTCCACCTACCACACGAGCTCCAAATGCAAGTACATTACAATCATTGTGTGCTCTTGACATCTTCGCTGTAAATGGCTCGCTGCAGACACATGCACGGATTCCTTTTACTTTATTCGCTGCAAGAGAGATTCCAAGTCCTGTTCCGCAGATCAGGATTCCCTTCTCTACTTCTCCTGCTACAACTGCACGGGCCACTTTCTCTCCATATACCGGATAGTCACAACTTTCGGATGTATAGGTTCCATAATCTACAACCTCATGACCTTTCTCTTTCAGAAATTCTACGATTTCTGCTTTCAGCTCCAGTGCGGAGTGATCGTTACCAATACCAATTTTCATTTTAACGTTCCATCCTTTCTACATTTCAAAATCTGATATACCGTTTCTATCATACCAAACTTGTACGGTCTTGTAAACTCACGCCGGATTTGTTTCTAATGTAATACAAAATGTTGCTGTTCAGGATTCCCGCTTTGCCTGACGATAGTTTTGCCTGACGATAAAAAGAGAAGCTCGAACAGCTTCTCTTTTTCCTTCTGTAAACCGCCACTATGATAACTTTCTTCTGTTATGCACGTAATCCGTTCACTTTATATCTTAGAATAAAGCATTAAAACGTTCCATTGCTTCCTTTGTCTTCTCATGTTTTCCAAAGGATGTCAGACGGAAATAATTCTTTCCATTTTCTCCGAATCCTGCTCCCGGTGTTCCGACAATCTGTGCATTTTCAAGAAGATAATCAAAGAACTCCCAGGACTCCATTCCCTTCGGGCACTCGAACCAAATGTATGGTGAGTTCACGCCGCCTGTAAATGAGATTCCTTTCTTCTCAAGTGTTTCAGCGATCATATGTGCATTTTCACGGTAATATCCAATATTCTCCTGACACTCTTTCATGCCCTCTTCTGTGAATACCTTAGCTCCCGCATACTGGATGATATACGGTGTTCCGTTGAACTTTGTACACTGTCTTCTGTTCCACATGTTGTGCAGACTCAATGTTTCTCCATTTGATGTCTCGAACACAAGCTCTTCCGGAACAACTGTGTAAGAGAAACGTGTACCTGTGAATCCTGCTGTCTTAGAAAGGGAACAGAACTCGATCGCACATTTCTTTGCCCCCTCGATCGCATAGATACTTCTCGGAAGTGTAGGATCTGTGATAAATGCTTCGTATGCGGAATCATACAGGATCACAGCATCATTTTTCAGTGCATAGGAAACCCACGCCTCTAACTGCTCTTTATTATAGCATGCTCCTGTCGGGTTGTTCGGAGAACACAGGTAAATGATATCTGCCTTTACATTTTCATCCGGCATTGGAAGGAAATCGTTTTCTTTTGTTCCGTTCATATAGATGATATTCTTTCCGTCCATTGTATTTGTATCTACATAAACAGGGTAAACCGGATCCGGAACGAGAACCACGTTATCCTTTGCAAAAAGCTCTGTAATATTTCCCGTATCACTTTTTGCTCCATCAGAAATAAAAATATCAGATACTTTTACTTCTACACCATTGCGCGCATAATAATCTGCGATTGCTTCCTGCGCAAATGCATATCCCTGCTCCGGTCCGTATCCTTTGAATGTCTCAGATACGGCCTGAGAATCTACTGCTTCATGAAGTGCCTCGATCACACTCTTTGTCAATGGCAATGTCACATCACCGATTCCGAGACGGATAATATCCGCTGCTTTCTCCGGATGTGTTTCCTCATATACTTTTACTCTTCTTGCGATCTCTGCAAAAAGATAACTGTCTTTTACATTCTGATAATTTTCATTTAATTTTGGCATCTTGTCAAACTCCTTTCCCAGCTGCTTTCATGCTATTCACAGTATTCTGCAACCAATAACTCTAGTATTCCTATGTGTTATATTAACAGATTTTTTTTCATTCGAAAAGAAGTTGAAAAAAAGAAACAAGATTTTGTAAAATCTTGTTTCTTTGATAATAATTTCAGCACTTTAACTGTGCAAATTGATGATGCGATAAAGAATATTTTTCTTTTTTTCTTTCTTACAAAAGCCAAATAACCAGCAAGATTACCTCCACAACAAAGATCACAGGCACTGTAATCATAAATTTTGCTTTCCGTGTCTTATGCCGGAAGCACATCATACCTGCGATTGCTCCTGCACTTCCACCGATCAGTGCAAGGATTAGTAGCGTTTTCTCCGGAATCCTCCATGCGCCTTTCTTCGCTTTCCATTTATCAATCCCATAGGTACAAAATGCAAATAAATTGATAAATATCAGGTAATACCAGAAATATTTCATAAGATGATCTCCTCCTTCAAGGCAAAGGAATAGATGATCTTCTCCTTCACCGGCTTCTCTAACAGCTGCTCCAGCGCCTGGGCATAGTAATCAAGCTGTGCATGGTACAGTTCTTTCAATTGAGATGCATTTCTGACTCTATCCGTCTTATAGTCCAGTAGTACAAGCCCGTCTTCCTCCTCGAACCAGACATCAATAATTCCCTGGACGAGAATGGTCTCTTCCTTTCGATTTTCATCCGTTTCCTGACTTCTCTTCTGAATATCCGGATAGATTTCCGGATAAATCTCTGAAGCAGCTACTCCAAGAACAAATGGCTGTTCTTTCCGGAGCTTCCCATTTCCTGCTGCTTGTGTCATTCGTCTTCCACTCTCACTATTTAAAAACGCAAGAATATCTTTCGTGCGGATACAGTCTGCCATCTCTTTCGACAATCTCCCCGCCTGATAGAACTGTTCGATTTCTTCTTTCAGAAGTTTCTCTGTATATTCTTTTGAAAAATCATGAAGCTCGAGAAATTTATGATAAGCATTTCCCCTTGAAGCTCCTGTCAGTCCTTCATCCTGTTCTTCCATGAAATGTGGAAGCAGTGGCACAATCTCCGGTTCCTGAATCAATTCTTCTCCTGCTTCTTCCCGCAAAGACTCACGCTTCTTCAACTCTGAAACTGTAAATTTCAGCTTCATTTTTCCTTCTTCTTTATATGGATACAGGAAATTCATCTGCTGTTCCAGCTTTTCTTCTGCTCCCGGAAGATAAACCTTCGATGTATCCCAGTGTTCAAGCACTTCTCTTGCAATTATTTCCGCCTGTCGCTGTGCATCTTCTGTAAAATCCATCTCTCCTGCATCAAAAATCCGGACTTGAATCGGCAATTGCTGAACCTCTTCGCTTTCTGTTTTGAGAATTCCACACAAACCATCTTCCCTCTTGAGATCTTCTGCCTGAAGAAGTGCCGGAAGAATCCAGTCCAGATAACGGTTTGCGCTCTCTAACTGATAAAGGCTCAATGGAGATTTCCTGTCTGTCATATGGTTCACATATGGTTCCAGACCGTCTTCTCCCATTTTCAGACTGCCTGTCAGAATCAGCTTTTCCTTCGCTCTTGTCATCGCTACATAAAGCACACGGAGTTCTTCTGCAAGATTCTCAAGCTTTGTCTTCTCCTGGATCATTTTCTTCAAAAAGGTCGGTGCCTTTGTCCTCATCTCAAGGTCTACAACGTCAATTCCAACTCCGTTTCTCGGATGGATCACAATACTTCCTTTTAGATCCTGTGTATTGAATTGCTTTCCTGTTCCGGCTACAAAAACGATTGGAAACTCCAGACCTTTACTTTTATGAATACTCATAATACGGACCGTGTCATCCTGCTCGTCTATGATACTTGCTTCACCATAATCAACATCATATTTTTTCAGTTGCTCGATATAGCGTACGAAATTAAACAGACCTTTATAACTCGTCCCTTCAAATGCTCTTGCTTTCTCAACAAGCATTTCTACATTGGCTTGCCTCTGTGCGCCCCCCGGCATAGCACTGATAAATAACCCATAGCCGGTTTTATCAATTATTTTCGCAAGAAGATCATGGATTGCCGTATACGGAAGAATTTCCCTGAAACGATCCAATACCTCGAAAAACTTCCTCAATTTTTCCTGTACCTGTATTGCCTGCTTTTCGTCCACAGTTTCCGGAATTTCTTCCAGACTCAGACTGAAAAATCCTTCTACTGCCTCGTAAAACAACTGATTCGGATACGCAAGACGAATCACTGACAGCTCTGCTGCCGTCAGACCGGCAAACGGTGAAGTCAAAACTGCTGTCAATGGCAGATCCTGTCTTGCATTATCAAGAACTTTCAGATAATCCAGAAGAACACTAACCTCATATGTCTCGAAATATCCTTCTCTGCTCACAGAATATGCAGGAATTCCCTCCTCGGCCAGTATAGACGCGAAAACTTCTGCCCACCCCTGTAAACTTCTCGTCAGAATCACCATATCCCGATAATGAACCGGGCGGTATTCTCCAGTCTCCTTATCAAGCACAACACCCGTGTTTAGAAGTTCTTTCATTCTCTGTGCGATCATCCGTGCCTCTTCTTCTCTCGCTTCACTACTCCGAAGCCCCGTCTGATCGTAAAGAAGCAGTTCCGTCTGATCCGTAAACACATTTTCATCCGGTAATTCAGGAAACGAGGCTCCCAAATGCAGTGCCGCCTTATCATCATAAATGATTTCCCCGAATTCCTTCCGCATCAGTTTCCTGAAAATATAATTTGTACTGTCAAGTACTTCTCCCCTGCTTCGGAAGTTCCTGTCAAGATCAATTCTCTGCCTGCTACTCTCCTGCGTACTGTAGCTGTTATACTTTCCCATAAAGAGTTCCGGGCGCGACAAGCGGAATCGGTAAATACTCTGTTTTACATCTCCAACCATAAAAAGATTATTCTGTCCTGCCGACTCTCTTGACACACTCGTCAGAATTGTTTCCTGCACCAGGTTACTATCCTGATACTCATCGATCATAACTTCTTCAAAGCGTTCCTGATACTCCTGTGCCACTGCTGACGGAACCAGTTTCCCTTCCTTTTCTTCCGTCAGAATCCGAAGTGCAAACTGTTCCATATCACTGAAGTCCAACAGATTTCTCTGTCTCTTTTTCTCCGAAAATGTCTCTGCAAAAGCCTGTACCAGCATAACTAACATCTTCATCGCTATCTGCGCCTCTTGCATATCCTTGATCCACTCATCAACAGGCGCGTAGAAATAATTTGCTTTCAGATCTTCTATCAGCTTCTTAGCCTGTTTTCTAAGTCCCTGTGCTTTCTCTTTCAGTTCTGGATCGACTGTCGGATCCTTCTTTCCTGACAGACGCTTCCATGTGAAATTACTGACGATCTGCTCTTGCTGACAAAATGTCTCTGCTCTTTCCAATTGCTCAATCTGTACGAGATCAGAATCTAACATTTCACCATACATATACGGACCGGCTGGAAGTTCGCATACTTCTATCGCCTGTTGAACAAACCCTTTCACATCTGTGAGATTTTGCCTTACTCTTGCCTTTGCTTCCTGCACAACATCTGCTTCTTCCATCTTCTCCGGATCAATCTCATAATTATCCACACATGCCTTCAACCACTTTTCCGGCTGTGGATAACTTCTGGAATATTCGTAAAGCTGGAGGATAAGTTCCTCGATCTTCTGATCATTTCTTCCTGTCCCGTACTGGTCAACAAAGTTTAAGAATGTCTCGGATCCCTCTGCATAAAAATTCTCGATCAGCTCCTCTAAGACGTCCTGCATCAGAAGACGCAATTCTCCTTCTTCTGCAATTCGAAAGGCCGGATCAATCCCGATCACATGAAAATGATCCCGGATCACCGACAAGCAGAAACTGTGGATCGTCATGATCGACGCATTGTGAATCAATGTGGACTGCTGCTCCAGATTCACATTTCCCGGCTGTTCTTCCAGCTTCTTTTCAATTGCTGCACCGATTCGTTCTTTCATCTCTGCCGCCGCTGCTTCCGTATAAGTCACAACCAGGAGACGATCTACATCCGCTGGATCATTTTCATCTGTTATCCTAGAAATAATCCGTTCAACAAGTACCGCTGTCTTTCCGGAACCTGCTGCTGCAGATACGAGAATGTTGCGGTCACGCAAGTCGATTACTTTCTGTTGTTCTTCTGTCCATTTTACGCTCATTCTCCTGCCTCCCCTTTCTCTTCCAAAATACCAAGACGCTCTTTCATAGAGTTCAACGCTTCTTCCAAGGTGTATTTTCTTAATCTTCTGTACTCACAGCCTTCAATTCTCTGGTCAAATCCGCAGATATCCCTGCACCCACAGTAATCACAGCCTGTCATCTCATCAAGTACATATGGAAGTGCTGCGACCTCACCCTGATACATCACGTCTTTCAGTTCTTTTTCTTTCTCCTTTGTATACGCAAGAACCGTATCAAAGTTCTCCTTTGATAAAGCTTTTGATGCCGAACTGAGTGTTCTGTTCTTATTCATCCGCAGCGGATAGAATGTTGAAGTTCCACTCAGATTCCGTTCCAGATGCTCAACTACATTTTCATCTGCATTGATCAGTCCATCCAGCTTCAGCTCTTTTAGAATGCTTTGCTCAACTTCCGCTTTTGTCTCTTCTTTCTTCACAATCGGATCCTGGATCCTGTAATAAAAAATACCGGCCGGAAGTACTTCCTTCTCCGGATGTTTCTGCCGTTCGATCTCCAGTGCCGCATTCAGATAAACCGGAAGCTGCATCTGCAGACCGTGATAGAATGCTGTGATATCAAATGCTTTCCTTCCTGTTTTGTAATCCGTTACCTTCACATAGACTGCATTTTCATCTTCACATGTGTCAATTCGGTCAATCTTTCCGCTTCCGAACTTAAACTCACAACCACTCGGCACAAAATCGCCTGCCGCCATCTGCTGTGTCAGTGCCCAGACGGACCGGTTGATCAATTGCTTGATTCTGTGGATCATATACTCATTACGTGCAGACGAGAATAGAACTGTATTTCCATAATCCAGAATACTTTCTTCTACACTTTCATCAATCAGCTGCTCCCGCTTCTCTTCCGGCATCGTAACCCAGTCCAGACCTTCCTCTTCTACTTTGTGTGCAAATCGCTCCAGTGCCTGATGTGCAATGTTTCCCAGATCCATTGCTTCGAACCCATATTTCTCCCGTTCTGACAGACGAAGTCCGTAATTCAGGAAATGTGCATATGCACAGGAAGCAAAACGTTCCAGTCTTGTTACGCTGACACGCTTCGGATCCAAAAAGAGCTCTTTTGCCACTCTGCTTCCAAGGCTCGGTTCATCCTTTCGATAGAAACCAGCTTCTATCATCTGCTTCAGAGTTTCCTGACTCTGTTCATCTTTCACAAACCATCTGTACAGTTCTTTCCAGGAATCATTCAGTCCATGCTCCCTCTCTCTTAAACCTTCTGCAACCTGCAAAAGTCCGTTCCTTCTCATCATCTCATGATCAAGCAATCCTTTTCTGTCTTCCTCTACCGGAATAAGTACCGGGAACAGACGCATCAGATCTTGAATCAGATACGCCGGACGCAGTGCTTTTCCTTCCCCGGATACTTTCGCCCAGGACAGATACAGAAGTTCTGACGGTTTCGTCAGATTCATATAGAGATAAAATTTCTGAATATATAACTTCTCCTTCGGTCCCGGAGAAAGATTCATCTTCTTCTCCTGGAACTGTTTTCTGTCTCGCTCGGAAAGCAGACCTCTTGCTCCTGCATTTCCCGGAAGGAGCGTATCATTTGCTCCGACAAAAAATAATGCGCGGATATTTTTGATACGTGTTCTTTCCACATCTCCGATCACAACCTGATCCAGACTTGGAGGAATCACACCAACTTTCGCCTCTTCAAGTCCTGCATCAAGAAGTTCACAGTATTCCTTCAATGGAATCTCTTCCTCCCCCAGAAGTTCAACGAATTTATCGAATAGCTCCAGAACAATACGGTAAATCTGTGCATATTCCTTCGCCAAAGCCAGCTCTCCCTCTTCCTGGAATTTCTGCTCCAATTCTGCAAGCTGCTCCTGGATCTTCTCCTGAACCAGATATTCATAAACTGCGAGTGTAATCTCTTTTACCGTCTTTCTTCTCTTCTTCAGAACCGTATGCAACGGTGTCAGTTTTTCCACAAAACGCACGCGCAGCTGATTCAGTTCTTCCAATTCTTCTTTTTTCGTCATCGGTGTCTTTCTCACCCAGACCTGATCCCATTTCTTGAATCCTTTCAAATCCAGCGCAAGACAATAATTTTCCAGACGGTCCACTTCATCTCTTGTGAACCCACACAGGCCGGTCCGCAGATAACGAAAAACGCTTTCGTAAGTATAGTTCTGTTCTACCATCACCAGCAGACTTCTTAAATACTCTACAAAAGAATTCAACAAAATACTCTTCTTATGGTCCATAAAAACCGGAATCTCATAACGTTCGCATGCCTTCTCCAACAAATCAGCATATGTATTTAGATCAGAAGCAATCACTGCGATTTCCCGATATCTGTATCCTTCTTCTCTCACCAGACGCCGGATTTCCTCTGCCACATACTGCGCCTCTTCCTGTGGTGTGTGAACTTCGTGAAGAGAGATTGACTGCATCTTTTCCCCACTGTATTTTCTTCTGGAATAACGGAATAGTTCCTCTTCCAAAAACGCCATCTCCGGATTCTCTTTGAACCGATACGGCGGATTCTTGCATAGCCAGACCGGCTCATCAATCTCCACTTTCACTTCCTGCGCCACTTCCGTCAGTGAAGTAACCATTTGCTTGCTCAGCGCAAAGAGCTGATACGGATGCTTATAGACAAACGGATCTTCCCTCCGATCAATCTCAACTGTCAGCATAATCTTGTCGCACACTTTCAGAAGTTCCCCGATCAGCCGGTTCTGCACCGGCGTAAATCCGGTAAATCCATCCATTGCGATCACACTGTCTTTAAGCATTTTCGCTTCCGCCACATTCTGACTCAACACATCAAGCAATTCTTCCTTTGTAATATATTTATCACGCAGATAATCCTCAAATCCTTCATATACTTTACGGATATCCTTTAACTTATAATACAGATAACTTTCCGAATTCAGTCCTTCCATGAAAGAATCAAGCTGTTCAAAATCAATTCCATACTGTGTGAATTCTGATATCACGGACTTCACTTCGCTGATATATCCCTGCTTCTTAAGATTTCCCTTAAGAACGGTCAGCTCATCTTCGTAATTTCCTGCAATCTTACGGAGCACCAGATTCTTACCCTCATCATCAAGGATCGGCTGTCTTTCCTTTCCTGTCTCTTCAAAAACACGGTGAGCCAGACGTCCAAAACTTAAGACATCAATATTCATAATACCGCCACGCGGATGTGCCATACACAGGTCCTTCTGCGTCTGCATTGTAAACTGCTCCGGAACCAGAACAAGATAATTCTTCTCCGGATGACGGATTGACTCCTCAACAATCTGCTGATATAAATAATGGGACTTTCCGCTTCCGGAATTCCCGAAAATAAACTGCAATGACATGCTCTGACTCCTGCCTTCCCTTCATACATCTTAAACAGAAGACAGGCTGTCGTTCACAGGAATGAGCCATATTTCTCAGCCTTCTCTGTGCCCGGCAGCCCGTCTGGGTTTTTCCTTTCTTCTATTATCGCAAATTTATTTCACAAGGTCAACCAGTGCTGTCTTAGGAATCGCACCAATCTGTCTTCCGTTCTCTTCTCCTCCTTTAAATGCGATGAAAGTCGGAATGCTCATCACTCTGTATTTCTGTGCAATATCGATATTCTCATCGATGTTGATGTGGCATACCTTTACATCACTGAGTTCTTCTGAAAGAGCTTCTACGATCGGCGCCATCATTTTACACGGTCCGCACCAGTCTGCATAGAAATCAACGAGTACCGGCTGTTGCGCCTGAATCACTTCCTGCTCAAAATTGTCTGTTGTAAGTTTTACTACTGCCATCTTTGTATCCTCCTTATAAATGTTATATCTTTTGTATTTTTTATTTTTCTTTGTTACAATCTTAGTATAGCACATATTTCTTATTTTTCTGTGATAAAATCACAAAGAAACCGACAGTTTTGATTTCTCCTCCCTGCCGGTTTCATTCATTACTTCTTATATCGTTTTATCTTATTCCACCCAGGTCTGTGACCCTTTATTTACACTTCATCGATTGCCTTACCGATATCACGTCTCATATATTTATTCTTGAAGTTTACCCACTCTGTTGCTGCATATGCATTCGCACGGGCTTCTTTCAGATCTTTTCCCTTCGCTGTCACGCCAAGAACACGTCCGCCATTTGTCACGATCTGATCTCCGTCGAATTTTGTTCCTGCATGGAAACAGTAATATCCTTCGTGCTTCTTGAACTCTTCCAGTCCTGTGATTGGGAAACCTTTCTCGTAACTTACCGGATATCCTTCGGATGCAAGTACGACACAGACTGCTGCATTGTCTTCAAACTGAAGATCAACCTGATCCAGTGTTCCGTCGATACATGCTTCCATAACTTCAAGGATATCATTCTTCATACGAGGAAGTACAACCTGAGCTTCCGGATCTCCGAAACGAGCGTTGTATTCAAGAACCTTCGGTCCGTCTTCTGTCAGCATCAATCCAAAGAAGATAACTCCCTTGAACGGACGTCCTTCTGCTGCCATTGCGTCTACCGTTGCCTGGTAAACATATTTCTCACAGAATTCTTCTACTTCTTTTGTATAGAACGGGCTTGGAGAAAATGTTCCCATACCGCCTGTATTAAGTCCTGTATCTCCGTCTCCGGCACGCTTATGATCCTGCGCACTTGTCATTGTCTTGATTGTCTTTCCATCAACAAAAGAAAGTACGGAAACCTCGCGGCCTGTCATAAATTCCTCAATGACCATCTCATTTCCGGCTGTACCAAACTTCTTGTCCAGCATGATCTCTTTCACGCCTGCTTTTGCTTCTTCCAGATCCTTACAGATCAGAACACCTTTTCCGAGTGCAAGTCCGTCTGCTTTCAAAACAATCGGGAACTTCGCTGTCTCAAGATAAGCAACTGCTGCTTTTGGATCTGTAAAGTTCTCATAAGCTGCTGTTGGAATATTATATTTCTTCATCAGGTCTTTGGAAAATGCTTTCGATCCCTCAAGGATTGCTGCATTCTTCTTCGGTCCGAATGTGCGGATTCCTGCTTCTTCAAGAACATCTACAAGACCGCCTACCAGCGGATCATCCATTCCTACGATACAAAGATCAATCGCATTCTCTTTTGCGAAATCTCTTAATTTATCAAATTCCATAGCGCCGATCGGTACACACTGCGCATACTCAGCGATTCCGGCATTTCCCGGAGCACAAAAGATTTTGTCTGCTCTTGGACTCTTTGCCACGCTTGCTGCGATTGCATGCTCTCTTCCGCCGCTTCCTACGATCAATACGTTCATAGTCTTTGCCTCCTTATTCGGTAACAATTGTACGATGTCCTTCTACTTCAACCTTTCCGTTTGCGATCAAATCAATCGCACGTGGAAGGATCTTCCATTCAGCCTGTTCCATCACTCTGCGCTGAAGTACTTCAGGGGTATCTCCGTTCTGAACTTCTACAGCCTTCTGTAAAATAATCGGACCTGTGTCAGTTCCTTCATCTACAAAATGTACTGTTGCGCCAACTACTTTCACACCGCGCGCCAAAGCTGCCTCGTGCACTTTCAATCCATAATAACCTGTTCCACAGAAAGACGGGATCAGAGATGGATGAATGTTGATGATCCGATTCTTATACTTCTTGATCATCTCCGGCGGGATTACCACAAGGTAACCTGCCAGCACGATCAGATCCGGTTCATATGCATCCACAGCCTTTAAAAGTTCCTGATTGAACACTTCTCTTGACTCGTAGTCCTTCGGAGAAATGCATTTCGCATCGATTCCATTTTCTTTGGCACGTGTCAGTGCATAGGCATTCTTATTATTGCTGATCACGCCTACAAGTTCTGTGTTCGTGATCGTGCCATTCTTTACGCTGTCGATGATTGCCTGAAGGTTTGTTCCGCCTCCTGACACCATACTTAAGACTCTTAACATAAAGTCACTCCCTTTTCGCCAGCCTCGATCTTGCCGACTACATATGGCTGATCTCCTGCTTCGCGGATTGCATCCATTGTCTTATCAACATCTGCCGGATCAACAGCGAGTACCATTCCAAGTCCCATGTTGAATGTATTGTACATCATCTGCTCTTCGATTTCGCCCTCTTTTGCAAGCTTTGCAAAGATTGGTGGAATCGGGTAGCTGTCTTTTTCTACAACTGCATGAGTTCCTTCTTTGAGCATACGCGGAATATTCTCATAGAATCCACCACCTGTGATATGGCTACATGCTTTTACTGTAACGCCTGCATTTTTAATACTCTTAAGTGCCTTTACATAGATTCTTGTCGGCGCAAGAAGTGCCTCTCCAAGAGTACATCCAAGATCATCATAATAAGTATCTAAAGATTCTTTTGTAATATCAAATACTTTTCTTACAAGTGAAAATCCGTTGCTGTGAACACCTGTAGAAGCCATTCCGATCAGAACGTCTCCGGCTGCAAGGTTCTCTCCTGTGATCATATCTTTCTTATCACATACACCAACTGCGAATCCCGCAAGATCATAATCATCTTCCGGCATAAGTCCCGGATGCTCTGCTGTCTCTCCACCGATCAGAGCTGCATCAGACTGCTTACATCCTTCTGCAACACCTTTTACGATTGCAGCGATCTTCTCCGGATAGTTCTTTCCACATGCAATGTAATCCAGGAAGAACAGCGGCTCTCCACCTGCACATGCGATATCGTTCACGCACATAGCAACAGCATCGATTCCGATTGTGTCATGCTTATCCATTACCATAGCAAGTTTTACCTTTGTTCCGCATCCGTCTGTACCGGAAAGAAGAACAGGCTCTTCCATCTCTTTGATCTTCGCAAGAGAGAACGCTCCTGAGAATCCGCCAAGTCCTCCGAGAACTTCTGCACGCATTGTCTCTTTTACATATTCTTTCATTAATTCCACTGATTTGTAACCGGCCTCAATATCTACACCTGATGTCTTGTAATCCATCGTAAATCTCCTTTTCTTTCGAATCGTAATATTTATTTATTGTTCAGATATTCCTCGTAACCAACTTCTGCAAGTCTGTCTGCTTTTGCCTGTACCGTATCTTTCATCTCTGCAGAATAAGCTTTCAGTTTCTCTAAAAGCTCCGGATCTGACATTGCAAGCATCTTCGCTGCAAGAATTGCCGCATTCATACCGCCGTCGATTGCAACTGTAGCAACCGGAATTCCAGGTGGCATCTGAACGATTGAATAAAGTGCGTCCATACCCTCCAGATTCTTTCCTGACATTGGGATACCAATTACCGGCATTGGGAAAAGTGCTGCACACATTCCCGGCAGATGTGCTGCCATACCTGCTCCTGCAATAATTACTTTGATTCCCTTTCCTTCAGCTGCCTTCGCCCAGTCAAAGAAGACATCAGGCATACGGTGTGCTGAAATGATCGTCATCTCATAATCAATTCCAAACTTCTCCAGTGTGGCTGCTGCCTTACTCATCACCTTCAGATCTGAGTCGCTGCCCATGACAATTCCTACTTTTGGCATATCATTTCCTCCTTCAGTGGTATACTGTTTTCCTTCCCTTGGAAAACTTTGTTTATTTATTATCCATACTTATGAAAGATTCCATTTAATCATCTATTAACTATCCAATTGCCTACAGGATTTCCTTAAAATCCCGCTTCATCCAAAGGCTCATTAAGTACCTCTGTTCCCGGCAATACGAATCTTCCGTTCTTTAATAGTATAATGTCTTTTCTCTCGTTTGTCACTACACTTATTTCTTCTAACTCTTTATAAGGCACGGTTATATCTGTATGACAGTTAAAGTATGCTTTTGATACGTCTTCCTTACGAAGAAGAGAACAGGAATTATCTTTCGCCACAATTTCCTTTCCGTTCGGATTGTAGACTCTGATTTCCTCGCTCCAGGAATAGCATGTATCTCCTACTGCAAAATGCGGTCCTGTTTTCTCTGCGATCAGAATCGGCATCTTATCTTCTATATTAAATTTCTTCGCTGCCACATATGCAGTTGTATTTGTTCCAATTGCGAACTCACCAAGCGGAAGAGTCTCATGATTCTTCAACACATTATCGTAAATGTATTTCTTATTCTGTGCTTCATCCTCAAAGTTCGTACATGTATAGTCGGTGATCTTTCCATCCTGAAATGTCAGCTTCAGATTCTCATACTGAAGTCCGTCCAGATATACCTTACTTACATGAAGTATGCCGTTCGTCCCTTCCAGAACCGGTGATGTAAATACTTCTCCGACAGGAATATTCACATCTGCCACACAATTTTCGAAGATTGTCTCCTTCTGTGCGTCTTTCAGATGATATAACTGTACTGTAATATCTGTTTGGTTTTCTCCTTTTCCTCTTACATGTACACAAGTTCCCTGATCTAACGCATCGATCATTGTCTGCTGCACTTTTTCATAAAGCTTCGCGTCTAATGTATTGATCTTGATCACTTCATCAAAGATCTTTGCATAATCTGCTCCAATCTCCGGCACCGGATAAGCAACAATCGTGAAGCTTCTTTCTTCACCCTTGATATACTCATTCGTGATCTGTCCTGATCTGCTGCTAAAGAGAAGATCCAGTTCTCTCTGCGCCTCGTCATATGACGGTGCTGTCTCTTTCGCTTCCGGTGAAAATGGTGTCTCACCGAAGATCTCCATAACTGCCGGTCCTGCAACACCTGCTGCCATCTCTTTGTTCTGCTCGAAAACAGTCTTCATCACCTCAAGCTTACGTTCTACATAACGCTTATCCATAAAGAGTGTCTGGTCCTGTCTATGATCATACTCATACTGCTGATTTGCGATTGTACCATAGTACCCGATCTTGTGATGCTCTCGCTTTGTGATCACACTGGATGCTGCACGGTAAATGACAGGCTTTAATCCCATCTTACGGAAGTTCTCGATCGCAAGGCAGATCACCTTCTCAAATCCAAGGCTGTAACGGATATTTACAATCGATTTCTTTGACAGATCTTTTCCGGTATTAATAAAACCAACCCGATATCCTTCCGTATATACATCTGCCATCTTCTGCAGTGTCTCCTGTGGCAGATTTCTCAGATGATGAGCTGTTCCAAGTTCATTCTTGGAAATGTATTCGCCAAATTCATAAAGATAATCATCTTTATCAAGATCTGCATTTTCAATGATCTGTACTGCAAAATCCGCTGACGGGTCCATCTGCTCCAGAATTCTGTCTGCATAAAACACATCGCAGTAATCGCTTGCATACCAATACAGAATCTCCTTGATCTGTTCCGGCTTTGGAACCGGATTCTCTCCCTCACTCATTCCCTCGAAACAGGTATAGACTTCGAGAAACAACTCATAGAGGATTGTCAGATAATCCTTGCGCTGTTCAAACACATACGGAATTCCTGCTCTGATTTCCGTATACAACAAACTTAAAAGCTGTCCCATCTCCTGCCCCAATTTTTCACAGGCATAGTCTTGATTGGCATAGCTTGTCTGATATTTGTCCCCTATAATATCACTATAAAGAATCCTGTTCAGGCTGCGCTTCTCCTCAAGACTTAAGCTGTCCCAGATTCCATCTTCTAGCTTTCTTCGTGTATTCTCTAACTCAAGCAGAAACAAGGTACAATCCTGAAAGTAAGAAATATATGCTGCATTCACTGTTTCTTCTGTCACGATCGTGCGCAGACGCTCAACTGCCAGTTCGTGACGCTGTGTGCACTGTTCATTTTTCTCCTTCTGTAACTCACTTAACTTTCCGATCATAAACTCAAACCTCCAACAAAAATTCCAAGGAAGCACAAGATCTGCACAATACCGATCCCGATTCCACATTTGCAGGAAAGGTATTTTCTATCCTGCTCCTCAAATCCTTCTATTGCATTCCAGATTCCATATATATCAATCATTAAAGAAAGGATTGCAATCCCTCCGACAATTCCGGCTGCCTTTCCTCTCGTCAGGAACGCATATCCGACACATCCCAGCAAGATAGCAAGTGACCATCCGGTCAACCAGCAGGAGATCACACCTCTTCTTGACTGCAGATAAGCTGCTTTCCCATATTTCTTTGATTGATTACGCTTTCGTTCTTTTTCTTTTTTTTCGTTCATTTCTTCTCCTTAGTAGATTACAAACTACAAAAACTATATATCCAAGTACACCGCCGATTGTATTCAGCAGAATATCGTCCACATCAAAGCATCCCACTTTCGTGATCAGCTGCATTAACTCTACACAAAGAGTCAGACAAAAACTCCAAAATAACGTTTTAAAAAAGCTTCTTCTTTTCCCTGCCATTGCAGAAAAATAACCAACCGGCATGAAAATAAGAATATTTCCGATTAAATTCGAGAAAACCGCAAATGTTCCCAACTGATGTCTGTATTTAATAAATCGCTTAATCTCTTTGAATAGCTCCAGATTGTAATGGTACTCATCCATTACGCCTTCCCTGCCGTACCAGTCTGACAAGAACAGAAAGTATACAAGGAAGATAATATATAATATAAACAGGATCTTTCCAAGCGTCCTGACTCTCTTCGCTTCTTTTTTTGTCAATTTCTTACACCTTTACAGAAAAAGAAAGTCCCCTCTGCCGGTCACTTCGGACGTAACTACTCACAATGAACAAGCTACGAGGGGACTTTCCTTTTAAAATGTTATATTATTTTTATGTTTTAACAGACTGGCTCCATTGATAATAGAAATAATTCCTACCGTAACTCCTGTAACAAGCAGGATAATTCCAATTGCAATGTTACCTGCTCCGCTGTTTCTCATTACACGATACGCTTTTTCCAAAACACCAAGCCTCCTTATTTTGCTCCATATTTCTCATAATATGCATCGATCGCTGCTTTTAATTCATCATCGATCACTACTTTTCCGTCACATTCCTTGTTGTAAAGGCACTCTACAACATCTTCCATTGTAACGATCGCTGCTGTCTCAAATCCATAAAGATCTTTCACTTCGTCAAGCGCGCACTTCTCTCCGCCTTTTCCTACTTCCATACGGTTTAAGGATACCATAAGTCCAACAATTGTAACATCAGCAGCGCCTTTTACCTTCGGAACTGTCTCTTCCATAGATTTACCGGATGTTGTAACATCCTCGATCATGATCACGCGGTCTCCATCTTTCAGCTTACTTCCAAGGAAACTTCCTTTATCTGCGCCGTGATCTTTCTCTTCCTTACGGTCTGAGCAGTAACGTACTTCTTTTCCATATAATTCACTGTATGCGATTGCTGTTACAACTCCGAGTGGGATTCCTTTGTAAGCCGGTCCAAACAGTACATCAAAGTCATCTCCATATGTCTCATGAATTGCTCTTGCGTAATACTCTCCAAGTTTCTTTAACTGGGATCCTGTTACATATGCTCCTGCATTCATGAAAAACGGGGATTTTCTTCCGCTTTTCAGTGTGAAATCTCCAAATTTCAATGCGGCACAGTCTACCATAAATTCAATAAATTCTTTCTTATAACTTTCCATTCTATCTTACCTCCGGGTTTATTTTACAATACCAACCATATCTTTTACATTCTCAAAGCCGTTCTTCTTCATATAAGCTTCGATTCCGTCAATCACTTCCAGTGTCACTGCCGGATTGTGGAAGTTTGCTGTTCCTACAGATACTGCACTTGCACCTGCAAGAAGGAATTCAATTGCATCTTCTGCACAGGAAATTCCGCCCATTCCAATGATTGGAATGTTAACAGCCTGTGCCACCTGATAAACCATGCGAACTGCAACTGGTTTCACGATCGGTCCGGATACTCCTCCGGTCTTATTCGCTACCGCAAATGTCTTTCTGTTGATATCAATCTTCATTCCTGTCAGTGTATTGATCAGAGACACAGCATCTGCTCCACCGGCTTCTGCTGCCTTTGCAATCTCTGTGATATCTGTTACATTCGGTGTCAGTTTCATAATGATCGGCTGCTTTGCGATCTTCTTAATCTGCGCTGTCAGCTTTTCCACATTATGTGCATCCTGGCCAAATGCAAGAAATCCTGCATTGACGTTTGGACAGGAAATATTGATCTCCATCATATCAATCGGTTCGTCTGCGAGACGCTCTACGACTGCAAGATACTCTTCCGGAGCGTGTCCGCATACATTTACGATGATCTTTGTATCAAAATTCTTCAGATATGGAATATCTCTCTCGCAGAACAGATCAATTCCAGGATTCTGAAGTCCGATGGCGTTCATCATACCTCCATAAACCTCAGCTACACGCGGAGTCGGGTTTCCTGCCCACGGTACATTTGCTACACCTTTCGTTGTCACTGCTCCAAGACGGTTCAGGTCTACAAATTCTGAAAATTCTTCTCCTGAGCCAAATGTTCCTGATGCAACTGTTACCGGATTTTTCCATTCTACTCCGGCAATATTTACGCTCATGTTCATTAGATTTCCACCTCCGTAGACAAGAATACAGGGCCATCCTTACAGATACGCTTGTTATTTACATTGCTGTGCGCGTCCTTCTCTTTAGTCTTGCATACACATGCCAGACAGGCACCGATTCCGCATGCCATTCTCTCTTCCAGTGAGATATAACACTCGATTCCGTTCTCTTCTGCGTACTGTTTGATCGCGCGAAGCATCGGAGTCGGTCCACAGGCATAGATCATATCTGCTTCCAGGGCATTTTCACGGATTGCGTCCATAACATTTCCCTTTGTTCCGACACTTCCATCTTCTGTGGAAATATAAAGTTCTCCGTTCTGCTCGAACTCTTCTTTCAGGAATGTCTGTGCGTCACGGTATCCTACTACGATCTGTTTCTTCTCGCAGTCCATCTGTTTCGCCAGTTCAAGGATCGGCGGTACACCGATTCCTCCACCCATCAGAAATACTTTCTTTCCTTCAGCCTTCTCGTATGGGAATCCACTTCCAAGAGGTCCGATCACCGGAATAATGTCTCCTGCTTTCAGCTTAGAAAATTCTTCTGTTCCTGTCTTCGGTCCTGTCACACGGTAAACAACACGAAGTCTTCCGTTCTCTTTATCAATCTCACAGATACTGATCGGACGTGGAAGCAGCTTGCTTCCGTCTGTCGTATACATGGAGATAAACTGTCCCGGCTTTGCGTCCTTTGCTGCCTCTGTATTGATCCACATGCTGTAGATTCCATCTGCCAGCTGTTCCTGGGAATGTACTACTGCATTTTCTTTCTGCTTTGCCATAAACTTATGCAATTCCTTTCTACTAGAAACTTATTTTTTACTAGTCGCACGTAGTGTGAACCGTAAAATTATTTTGCCGCTGCAAGTGCTCCGCTGATGTCCGCTACCATTGCTTCAACTGCTGCTCTTGATGCATCACCGAAATTCTCCGGTCCGAACTTCGCATAAGCTTCCTGCTTATAAGCTGCAATAATTCCACGGGAAGAGTTCACAATTGCACCAAGTCCGTCTTCGTTAAAGAAATGAACAAGGTCTTTACCCTGTCCGCCCTGTGCACCGTATCCAGGTACAAGGATGTAAGACTTCGGCATAATCTCTCTTAACACTTTACCCATCTCCGGATAAGTAGCTCCTACAACAGCTCCGATATAGCTGTACTCATCACCCATGCAGTCAGCTCCCCACTCGGCAACCTTCTCACCAACCCACTCATAAAGCGGTCTTCCATCAATGATTCTGTCCTGGAATTCTCCACTGGACGGATTGGATGTCTTAACAAGGATGAACAGACCTTTCTTCTCTTCCTTGCATACGTCAACGAATGGATTCACTCCGTCAGATCCAAGGTACGGATTCACTGTTGCAAAGTCCTCTCCGAATGGTGTATATTCCTTGCTTCCAACCTTGATCTTTCCAAGATGTGCTGTTGCATATGCAGCAGATGTAGAACCGATATCTCCACGCTTCACATCTCCGATGATCACAAGATCTTTCGACTTACAGTAATCTACTGTCTTCTTAAATGCCATCAATCCCGGAATTCCGAACTGCTCGTACATTGCGATCTGTGGTTTTACTGCCGGAATCAGATCATAAGTCTTGTCAACGATTTCCTTATTGAACTGCCATACTGCCTCTGCTGCTCCTTCAAGAGTCTCACCGTACTCTGCATAAGCCTTGTCAAGTACGTGCTGTGGGATATAATTCAGCATTGGATCGAGTCCAACTACGATCGGTGCACCTGTCTTTTTGATCTTCTCTACCAGTTTATTAATCATTCTTCATTCCTCCATATCTTGTTACTTTTCATCGAATCTACGATAAATGATAACCTTCTGTCTTTCCTTCAGGTTGACGCGTTACTATTTTACGCTCAATATATCATTTTTCATGATACCATATTCTGAAGGATTTTCCTAGTCATGCTTTTCTAAAAAATAAATATGGAAAAATAAATGATATAATTTCCAAAAACAATTTATAGCTCCGTGAAACATGTGGTAAAATAAAAGAAAGAGCAAAATATATCAGAAGGAAAATAGAATTAAAAGTGAAGGGCTCCAACTTGTTCCATGACGCATTGATACCTTTCGCAGAAAGGCGGATTATATTTATGAAAAATAAACTTATTAAAACAATCTGTATTTTCACATCAATTTGTTTGATATTCCCAGCTCCTGTACGAGCTGCACAAGGTACACCAAGAATACCAAATGATGCAATTAGTATTTATTCTACCGAATTATCCTATGATTTGAGAGATCAAAATGGAAATACTATATGGGATCAAAATGGAACTGTAAAATATGAAGGAAAACCAATAGAAATCACTGCATACCCCCTCATAGGAAACGCACTGCTGCCCCGAGAAAGTTATTCTTTATCCATAGAAGGGGAGAATGTGACGAAAACATTAGTTAAAGATGCATATACAGAGGAAACCTACATCTATAACGATAGTAACTATGGATTTCAAGATAAGTATGACTCTGGAACCGTTTTAGCATGTTCATTACTTCCAATCTATCCGACTTGTAAAAGACTCGGTCTAAAAAAGGAACATGTTAGTCCTTTTTTAAATGTTTTTTTAGATATTGCTCTAGACTATACATTAGAAGAATTAAGAAATTATAATTCTATGACGGATTTTGTAAATAAAACAGGATATTTTAAATCCGATGATCTTTATGAAGATTATAGTCCTGGATATATAACTGATCTTGAAAATACTGCATTAGATAAAGCAAAATCGTGGGGATTTTCTGATGTAGATTCTTATATCTCCCATTTGTTTCAAACAGAAGAATATTCCAAGTCAGAACTTGTAAAAGAAACTTGGTATCCTATATACTTTATGATATCTAAAAATTTGGTTTCACATGAATTAGTTGAATCCGTCGCTAAAAAACATAACTATACATTGCTTGAAAAAAACGATCTCTATTATCTAAAAAGCTCTTATACACTATCTTATGCGGATTATATCGATTATAATACAAGAATGGAAGCTCCTAAATTGGCAAAAGAATTGAATGTAGATCGTGATCAAGTTACATTCTCTTATCAAGCTGAAACACGAGATGTCTATCATCTGTACTATAATTTCACTGATACTCAGCTAATAGAAGCAATTGCCGCCGAAATGGATATTTGGTCAGGTCGTTGGGATTATTATTTATATGGCGATGAGCATTTCAAATATTGGTATGAATCTAAAATCATCAGTAACCCTGGATACTATTATGGTAATTACGGAGCTGGTTTTGGTCTTATTCAAGATCAGATGACTATCACCTACGAACCGGAATATGAATACACCATTACTGGACCAGGACGAGTTACTATGACGATAACTGGTAGAGAAGATCAGAACGGACACGGCAGTGCAAATCTAAAAGGAACAGATTCTATATATCTCGATGTAGTTTCAGATAGACAAAGCAAATGGATGCACAATGCTAATGGATGGTGGTATCAAAATGCAGATGGTTCCTATCCTGTAAACCAGTGGAAATCCATTTCAGGAAATTGGTATTATTTCGATGACAACGGTTACATGTACGAACAAGGTTGGCATTGGATCAATGGGAACTGCTATTATATGTATTCCAGCGGTTCTATGGCTTCCAATACATGGATCGATGGTTACTATGTAAATTCAAGTGGTGCTTGGGTGTAGGGCCTCCTAAGCGAAGCGTTTTTTGTATATTAGGAAAGGACTTTCCTAATATACAAAAAAAAGGGGGAAATCTGAATTAGCCGATTCCCCCCTTTTTTTAATAAAAGAAATCAATATCCGCCTGGCACAAGCAATGTAAATGGATAAACCGGAATATTTCTTACGATTCCAAACCCTATCACCACTACTAATACCACATACAAATATTTCTGATTAATCTTCTGATCCACATGATTACCACCGGTCAAAACCCAGTCAATCAATCGTGCTACAATATACATCCCAAGAAACGGGAGTAATGTCACATACATCGGATTATACCGGAATGCCATATAAAATCTTCCATGTAAAATAGAATAGCTTGCCCGCCCGGCACCGCACCCCGGACAATACAGTCCGGTAATAATATGAAAGAGGCAGGGCAGCGGATACTTGTGCGGATTGTGAAAAAAGAGATAACCCGCAGCGACCGCTGCAATCACTGCCCCCGTCAGAACTGCGATGATCCTGGCCGACCTTTTTGTTTGAAATGCTTCACGCATCTTTATCTTCCAAATCATCATCCGCTCACTTTTTAATAATAGTAATAAGCCGAACCGGAAACTGCCCCTGTCACGATCAGAACCATGTAGATCAACCATGTAAGAAGACCAATTGCAAAGGATACGATAATCCAGATTCTTGCCATCTTCGCATTATTCTGTGCTTCTTCAAGATTTCCTGCCAGCATAGCACTATTGATCTTCGCCGAGAATACGATTCCCACTACACCAAACGGGAGACAGCAACATAATGTTGAAATAATTGATAATATAAGATATGGAACCCAGTTCACTGGCTTCTGTGGCATTCCATTGAAATTATTCTGCTGATAATATCCCTGGTTTTGCTGACCATAGTTTGGACCCTGCTGAGTATAATTCTGATTTTGCTGACCATACCCCTGTCCATACTCATAGTTGTTTGATTCACCATAGAAAGTATTCTGCTCCTGAGTCACACTTTTGTATGGATCGTTCTGATATGAACCTTCCACATCCTCTGGCTGTGTTGGTTCTGTCGGCTGCACTTTTTCTTCCGGCAGCACATCTTCTTCTGGCTGCACTTTTTCTTCCGGCTGCACATCTTCTTCTGACTGCACTTTTTCTGTCGGCTGCTGTACCTCTGCTGTATCTTCTGTTATGTTATCTATTGTCTCTTCCTTTACCTGTGATACAGGTTCCATCTTCTGTACCGGCTGCTTCGCCCCGCAATTCGGACAGAACTTACAACTATCCGATATCTCCTGATAACAGTTCATACATTTCATCATCTCTACCTCACTTTCGTAAGTCACAATTCTCACCTTCCCAGAGCACTGACCAATTTGCTCACTTGTTCGTTTTGCGACTTTATTTCTTATATCATAACATTAATATCACAAAAAAACTTGTATCTTCATTAAAAATTAACACTTTTCTTTTCCCAAACGGATTTCTTCCATTTGTTTTGCAGTTTCCTCATCAAGATAATCCAGAAGATAATTTTTCAGATTTACCTGCCTGCCCAGATGATCTCCTCTGAGTTCTTTTAATGCCAACTCAACCTCTTCTTTCAGACCTGGCGCAGACATTCTGTGAGCCCCCTGCCCCATGATGATCACCTGCTCAAGTCCATCTGATGTGGCTACTGTTACATCTGCATTCTTCGCAATCCTGCGGACTGCCTTCTCAATATATTGATCTGCTGTTTCTGCTTCTTTCGTATAGACGATATAAATGTTATGATATTTCATCACTTCCCCCGGATTCCCCTCTACTTTATAAGCATCATACACAAGGATCAGGGTACATTTGCGAAATCCCTGATAGTTACTCAGAATATCTGCAAGCTTTCCTCTTGCTGCACCAATATCTCTTTCTGAAAGTTCTTTCAGTTCCTCCCATGAAAAAATTATATTATAACCATCTACCAGAAGGTATTCTTCTGTTCCGGCTTTCGCTCTCCGGCGTGCTTCCCACTTCGGATCCTGATAAGCGCTTCCCGGCTCTCTTGTCTTTTCCTTTGCCCGGACAGTTACAGAACCTGTAGAACGATTCTTCTTTGGATCCGGTGTACGGACATAGATCGCATCCAACTCTTCCTGTGTCAGTTCAATACTGGAGTGCCTGCGTTTTGGAAGTGTCACCTCCATTACATCCATTTCATCATCATTTCCTGATTCCAATGTATGTTCCATATGCATATATTCTTCAACTTCATCCCAATCTACAACAAATCCTGCTCCATGTGCACAGAACACAGAGCCTGTCGGATTCGCCAGATCTGCCTCTGAATCATAGGTTGACTCTGCCAGAACTTCTTCCTGATTATGACAGATATCATAACCTTTCAACGAAACTGCCATTCTTCCACGTCCACCTGTATAGGCAGTGAATTCTTTCTGATATCCACGCATCAGGGACACCGGTGCACTTCCTGTCAGCACTGTTGTCTCTTCTTCTATCATCGGTGTTCCGAATTTGCCGGACATATTTTGGATATCTGTCATAGCTCGTCCTACATTTTCTGATGGAAGTTCCATTCGGAATTCATAATATGGCTCCAGAAGAATACTGTCTGCTTTCTTTAATCCCTGACGCACTGCACGATAAGTTGCCTGACGAAAATCTCCGCCTTCCGTATGTTTCTGATGTGCGCGTCCAGAAGTCAGCGTAATCTTCATATCCGTGATTGGTGAACCTGTCAGCACACCTTTGTGTTCCTTCTCTTCCAGATGTGTCAGAACAAGCCGCTGCCAGTTTCTGTCCAGAATATCTTCACTGCACTCTGCTGCAAACTGCATTCCGGATCCATGTTCTCCCGGTTCTAGGCGCAGATGCACTTCTGCATAATGACGTAATGGTTCAAAGTGTCCCACACCTTCTACCGGTGCTGTGATTGTCTCTTTGTAAACAATACTTCCTTCACCGAATTCTACCAGCACACCAAAACGTTCCTTTATCATCCGCTGTAAAATCTCAATCTGCACATCTCCCATCAACTGTACATGAATCTCAGAAGTCTGTTCTTCCCATACAATATGAAGTTCTGGTTCTTCTTCCTCTAAAATCTTTAGCTTCAAAAGCATCTTATGTACATCACAGTCATCCGGAAGAAGGATCTGGTATGTCAACACCGGCTCTAATACCGGTAAATCTGACTCTTCTTCTGCTCCGATTCCCTGCCCGGGTCTTGTATCTTCCAATCCTGTCACTGCACATACTCTTCCAGCTTCTACTTCCTGGACAGCCTCAAATTTCTCACCGGAGTAGATCCGGATCTGATTGATCTTTTCATTCAATCCTTCCACTACATCTTTTACTTTCAGTCTTCCACCTGTCACTTTCAGATAGGTCAGACGGTTTCCCTGATTATCCCTTGCAATCTTATAAACCTTTGCCCCAAACTCTGCCGGATAAGTCTTATCTTTTATATACAGATCAAGTCCATCCAAAAGTTCTTCCACACCTTGAGAATGTAGTGCCGAACCAAAATAACATGGAAACACCTGGCGGTCTGCAACTGCTTTTTGTACTTTATCCAGAGAGATTCTTCCCTCTTCCAGATATTCTTCCATCATATCATCTTCACAGACAGCCAGCTCTTCCAGCACCTCTTCCACTGCGCTCTCTTTCGTATGTAAATATACTTTTCCACCCGGGCAGTCAGCTTCTGTCATGATATCCACAAATGGAACGACATTTTCCCCAAAACGCTTGCGGAGTTCTTTCAGAAGTTTTTCACCATTCGTTCCTTCCTGATCCATTTTATTCACAAAAAGAAAGGTCGGAATCTGATATCTTTTTAATAACTTCCATAATGTCTGTGTATGTCCTTGCACACCATCTGCTCCACTGACAACAAGCACCGCGCAATCCAGAACCTGCAGAACGCGTTCCATCTCCGCAGAAAAATCCACATGTCCCGGTGTATCAAGAAGTGTGATTGTGCGATCCTTCCACCGGAATACTGCCTGCTTGGAAAAAATAGTGATCCCACGTTCTCTTTCCATCTGATCTGTATCTAGAAACGCATCTTTATGATCCACTCTGCCAAGCTTCCTGATTGCTCCGGCATGATAGAGCATGCTTTCTGACAGTGTCGTCTTTCCGGCATCCACATGCGCTACAATACCTATATTTATATATCTGTCCGGCTTATTTTCTGAGTTATTCCCCATAAAATCTGCCCCTTTCATTGTTTTCTCGTTTTCGGTGTTCGGCGTGTCAATAAGTATAAATTGCTTATTTGTGCAAGCACAAACGCAATTTATACTTTTGACACTTACATCATATCATAAGAAAGAAAAGGAGTCGACTGCTCTTCTTTACAGCCAACTCCTGCTTTTCTTTCTCTGTTATCTTCTAATTATTCACTGAATGATGCACAACCAGGCTTTCCCGATCGATTGCCTTAAAAGAATATCCCAGATTTTTATAGTACTCCATTACCGTCGGAAGTGCCTGAATGGTAGACTCCTTCGCCTCTGTGTCATGGAACAGGAGCATTACTTTGGTATACTCATCCGTTTCTGACTGTGCGATAATCTGATCTGCCGTAACCGTTCCTCCGTCTCCACTGCTCACATTCCAGTCATAATACTGGTATCCCTTATCCAACACCTGCTGTGTCAGCTGTGTCATGATTCCTGCTGAGTATTTTTTTGAAATAGAATTCGATGCGCCTCCCGGAAAACGGATAAAGCATGGAACAAATCCAAGCTGTTCTTTTGCCACCTCTCCTATTTTCTCAAGATCATCAAAATAAGCATCCACAGATGCATAGACCTGATCATATTCATGAGTGTAGCTGTGAAGTCCAACTGTATGTCCCTCATCATAAACCTTCTTGATCATAGGGAAATAATCCGGCTGCTGGGCAGTAATGAAAAAGGTAGCTTTCGCATCATACTGATCCAGAATATCAAGCACACGCTGCGTATTTGCAGACGGTCCATCATCAAACGTCAGATAAACAACTTTCTCATCATCCTGCGGATCCATGGTTCCAACTGCAACTCCCGGCTGCAGAGACATGGACTTATCTCTTTCTGCCTTTGCTGCCTCTTCTGCTTTTTTCGCTTCTTCTTCAGCTTTTTTCTTCTCTTGTGCTTCTTTCTCTTTCTGCATTTCTACCTGACGTAAAGCTGCTACTTCCCGCGCATTTGCCACCATACATACACCTGTTCCGACAATTGCAAAAAACACAAGTCCTACCAGTATATTGAAATAAATATTGTTCTCCTGCCGCATTCTTTTGTAACTGTGCAGGACACTCACCAGTGTATCTTTTATCTTTATCAAAATTTTCTTTATCTTTTGCTGCATTCTTTCTCCCATTCCCTCTACATTACTGTAAAGAGTCCTCTTTTTCTTACGAATATTGCTGACATCATCATTTCCGGCATCTTTGGCATACAATATCCATATGATTATATTTATTATAAACCATACTTTTTAAATATATAGTAATGATTCATTAAAAATTATTCGAAAAATATTACATTTCTGTTACTTACTATCCTGTACTACTGTTCACACTAACTCGAGATCAACAATGAATCCCTCTCATCTGCATTTGACCATTTTCTTTACAAGTGTTAAAATAATTTGTAACTGTTCAGAGCCAAGCAAAATTTCATAAAACAGCTATAAAATGCTTGCATTTTTAAGACTGTTTTTGAAATTTTATTTGGCGGATACGCCACACCGACGAAATGCGTAGCATTTTGGAGGTTGGCTTTGAACAGTTACAATAATTTTACAGATAAGCAATCACAGCATTCGTATGATCTGCTATAGAACACAGAGAGGAGAATATCCGCAATGGAGGATAAGCGTATCACCAAAACAAAACGTGCTTTAAAGTCTGCTCTTTTGGATCTTTTAACCACACAGGCTTTTGATGTAATTTCAATCACGGAATTATGTAAGATTGCCAATGTCAGCCGGATCACTTTCTACACACATTATAAAGATAAATTTGCCCTCCTTGACGACATTTTCAATGATATGCTGATTATTGGAAAAGAAGGATACCATCGCAGACAAGAGGAAAACAATCCTGAAAACAATCTCACACAGGGATATCTGAACGTTTTGGACAGTATTTTGTCTCTTTACTATGAACGTTATGATTTTTTCCAGCATGTCGTACCGGAAACAAATCCTTACCTGGCTTTTCGATTTTATCGGATCCTTTTAGACACGGTAGAATCTCATACAGATAAGCTGAAGGCTTCTTATTCTTTAAAATATTCTGCAAGACAGATTGCCGGATTCATCTGCTTTGGTCTGTTCGGGTTTATCAGTGAGTCTTATACATCAAAAGTACCGTTAGAACAGGTTCAGACCGGAGCAAGACAGCTTTTAACAGATCTTCTGCAATCCAAAATCCTTGTATAATATTTTGCATTGTGACATTTGAACATGAAAAAGAACATGACCCACAGTTTCAAGACTTCTTAAACAGAAGCTTTTATTCTCTGGTCATGTTCTTTTTTATTTTTAATAGTTACGCCTCTTTTTCTTTGTAATGATGCGCCTCTTCTAGCATCATATCTTTCACTTTCATCAGTCGAATCTGTGTACTACGCTCATTCTCATCCAGTTTCATCGTAATGTATTTGATACTTTCCTCTGTCTCTGGAATGATAACATGCTCCAGTGCATTTACACGACGTCTTGTCTTCTCAATCTCTGCCGCCATCAGCTGACATGCTTTCTCACATTCTGCAAGTCGGATCATGTCTGGGAGGATATCTGATAAAGACTTCACTGCTCCATCAAGATCACTGGAAGTAAATGCAAATCCATAAGAATAGATATCATTTTCATCCGCTGTTCTTGTTTTGGATGTGAAGGTCGGAATCTCAACACTCATAACATTCTTCTCATCAACTATGAGTCCAACTTCCTGCTTCGGAGCCATCAATGCAGTATTCAGTGCTGCCTCTGACATTCCGGCCCGGGCAATAACAAAATTGCGGTTCGCAGAGAGAATCCCTTCTTCTACACGAAGTCTCACTTCCATATTTTCTCGGACAAGATCCAGATACTGGCGCATCAGCTCATCACGCTTATCTTTCAAAAGCTTGTGACCACGAATGGCTGTAATCCGCTTTTTCTTCAAACGGGTCAGTTCCATACGGGTTGGATTCACTTGTTTCGCAGCCAATACCGCCACCTCCTCTTTCTATCTTCGATCACTCTGTCTGTTCTTACTCTTTGTCGTAATATTCATCCAGATATTTATCGTCAATTCGTTTGAGTTCGGTACGCGGCAGCATGCGAAGCAGCTTCCAGCCGATATTCAATGTTTCTTCAATGCTTCGATCTGTCTGGTATCCCTGAGATACATATTCTTTCTCAAATGCATCTGCGAAACGTGCATATTTCAGGTCAATTTCTGTCAGTGCGGCCTCTCCCAGGATAACCATCAGCTCTTTTGCATCTTTACCACGCGCATAAGCGGCAAACAACTGATTCATCGTATTGGAATGATCTGCTCTTGTCTTACCTGCTCCGATTCCTTTATCTTTCAGACGGGACAGAGATGGAAGAACATCAATTGGAGGTGTTACTCCTTTTCTGTAAAGCTCACGACTTAAGATGATCTGTCCTTCCGTGATATATCCTGTCAGGTCAGGGATTGGATGAGTCTTGTCATCCTCTGGCATTGTCAGGATCGGAATCATTGTGATACTTCCCTTCTTGCCATTCTGACGTCCTGCTCTTTCATACAGTGTTGCGAGGTCTGTGTACAGATATCCCGGATATCCACGACGGCCAGGAACTTCCTTTCTGGCTGCAGATACCTCACGCAATGCATCTGCATAGTTTGTGATATCTGTCAGAATAACAAGGACATGCATATCTTTTTCAAATGCAAGATACTCCGCTGCTGTCAGTGCCATACGTGGTGTTGCGATACGCTCGATTGCCGGGTCATTTGCAAGGTTTACAAACAATACTGTTCTGTCGAGTGCTCCTGTCTCGCGGAAGCTTTCGATAAAGAAGTTAGACTCCTCGAAAGTAATACCCATAGCAGCAAATACAACCGCAAAGTTTTCATTTGTTCCAAGTACCTTTGCCTGGCGGGCAATCTGTGCAGCCAGCTGCGCATGCGGCAGACCGGATGCTGAGAAGATTGGAAGCTTCTGCCCACGAACCAGCGTATTCAGTCCATCAATTGCAGATACTCCTGTCTGGATAAACTCCTCCGGATAACATCTCGCTGCCGGATTCATTGGCAGACCATTGATATCCATTCTGGCATCCGGAAGGATCTGCGGACCTTCATCGATCGGATTACCAAGTCCATCAAAGACACGTCCAAGCATATCTTCTGATACGCCAAGTTCCATGCTTCGTCCAAGAAATCGTACTTTGCTGTTGGAGAGGTTAATACCTGTTGAACTTTCAAACAGCTGTACAAGAACATCGCTTCCGTTTACTTCCAGAACCTTACATCTTCTTGTCTCACCGCTCGCCAGCTCGATTTCTCCAAGCTCATCATATGTTACGCCTTCTACTCCACGCACCAGCATCAGAGGTCCGGCCACTTCCTGAATGGTTCTATATTCTTTTGGCATTTAACCTTCCTCCTTTACAAATGCTGCTGCAATCTGAGCGCTTAATGTCTCATCGACCTGCTTAAATTCTTCATCAAGCTTATCTTCTGTCACATATTTAAAACGTCCGATCTGCTCTCTGACTGGCATTGATATCAGCTTCTGAAGTGATGCACCTTCTTTTAATGCATCGGTTGCCCTGTCAAAGAATTCATTAACGAGAACCATCATCATATGCTGTTTCTTCAATGACGTATACGTATCTACTTCATGGAAAGAGTTCTGATGCAGGAAGTCCTCACGGATTGATCTTGCAGCTTCCATCTTCAGACGGTCGGACGGTGAAAGTGCATCCATACCCACCATCTTAACGATTTCTTCCAGTTCTGCTTCTTCCTGAAGCAGCGTCATCATCTTCTGACGGCCTTCCATCCAGTCTTCAGCAACCTGTCCGTTAAACCATTTTTCCATATCATCCAGATACAGAGAGTAACTCTTCAGCCAGTTGATTGCCGGGAAATGTCTCTTGTATGCCAGGGAAGCATCCAGTCCCCAGAACACTTTGACGATACGAAGTGTAGCCTGAGATACCGGCTCAGATGTATCACCACCCGGAGGAGATACTGCTCCGATAACGGAAAGTGCTCCTTCTCTTCCTTCTTTTCCAAGAGAAACTACATGTCCGGCACGCTCATAGAACTGAGCCAGACGACTTCCAAGATACGCCGGGTATCCTTCTTCACCTGGCATCTCTTCCAGACGTCCTGACATCTCACGAAGTGCCTCTGCCCAACGGGATGTAGAGTCTGCCATAAGTGCTACGGAATATCCCATATCACGGAAATATTCAGCAATTGTAATTCCTGTATAAATAGATGCCTCACGCGCTGCAACCGGCATGTCTGATGTGTTTGCGATCAGAACGGTTCTCTGCATCAAAGGCTGTCCTGTCTTCGGATCCTTCAATTCCGGGAACTCATTCAGAACATCTGTCATCTCATTTCCACGCTCACCACATCCGATGTAGACAACAATATCTGCCTCAGCCCATTTTGCAAGCTGATGCTGGATCACTGTCTTTCCACTTCCGAAAGGTCCCGGAACGGCCGCAACACCGCCCTTGGCGATTGGGAAGAATGTGTCGATGACACGCTGTCCTGTTACAAGTGGCATTTCCGGCGGAAGTTTCTTCTTATACGGACGACCGCGACGAACCGGCCACTTCTGCATCATAGTTAATTCTTTTTCGCCTTTTTCTGTTTCAACAACTGCTACAATATCTTCTACTGTAAATGTTCCTTCTTTGATTTCCTTGATTGTTCCTTTAATTCCATAAGGAACCATGATCTTCTGCTGTACAAGAACTGTTTCCTGAACTGTACCGATCACATCTCCTGTCTCTACTTCATCTCCAACCTTTACAGTAGGAACGAACTCCCATTTCAGATTTCTCTTAAGAGACGGAACTTCAACTCCTCTTTTCAGGTTGTTTCCGGAAATCTTCATAATATCATCCAGTGGTCTCTGGATTCCGTCATAAATACTTGCGATCAGACCAGGTCCTAATTCTACAGACATTGGAACATCCATAGATTCAACCGGTTCTCCAGGTCCGAGACCTGATGTCTCTTCATATACCTGGATGGATGCCTCGTCACCGTGCATCTCAATGATTTCTCCGATCAGACGCTGTTCCGATACACGGACAACGTCAAACATATTCGCATCACGCATTCCCTCTGCGATAACAAGAGGTCCTGCGACTTTTTTAATCACTCCTGTGCTCATTCGCTTACTCCTCCAAACAGAATATCTGATCCGACGGCCTGCTCAACTGTCTTCTTCACGCCTTCAACTCCGGCTCCTGTATTCCCCGACACACCCGGGATCTGAATAATCGCCGGAAATGTCTGCTCACCGTACTTGTTGATTTCTGACGGAATCTGTGCAGCCACAGCCTCTGTAATATAGATAATGCCGTAATTTCCTTCTGCAAGCTGGCGAAGCTTTGCCTTCGCCTCATCCCGGTCTTTCACAGGGCAGATGCTAAGACCGAGGGTGGCAAATCCATAGATACTGTCATAATCGCCCATTACTGCAATCTTATACATACATCTCCCTTATCCTTTCCCGGATTGCTTCATCCGGAAATTCATTCTGCTTTCCGGTCAGTATAATCCGTACTGTCTTGATCTCATTTTGTCTGGCTAACAGATATGCCAGAAGCGGTCCAACAGAAAATGATTCGTATTTCTGTGACCTCATGGAATCTGTCATTTTATTATCACACCAGCGTTCAAATGCAGACGGTGATATACGCAGTGCATCGGCACCTTCACGATAAGATGTTCCTTCCAGATACTGTGCGATTTCCTCCACACCGGCCAATGCTGCCTGTGTCAGCTGATCCACATTGATCTCGGAACAATTCACCATTGCCTTCTTCATGAAATCTGCATTTTTGCCTGTCTTCTGAGATCTTACTGCAATCTTAATATCAGCGATTGCAACTGCTGTCTGTGCATACTCTTCAATGATCTTCTCACCTGATTTTTTCCCTGCTTCCAGCATAGCTTCCAGTGTTGCGCGATCAATAATAAGATCACACAACTGTCCGTCTCTTGTGTGAAGCAGAGTATCAAATGCTTCTCTTGCTGTTGCCGGCATATTTCCCGGCAGCTTATCAAACTCTTTGTTCTGAACAATTGCATACATTTCTTCTCCAGAAATCTCACAATCATCATAGAAGATATTTTTATTCTCTACTTCCGTACATACTTCTTTGATCGCTGCTTTCAGATTGTGATAAAGCTTTGGAAGGGACAGAACATCGAATACATGCATATCCGGTGCCACCTCACGGATTGTCTGCCACACCTTCTCTTCTTCCTTATTCAGAACTTCATCTGCATCCAGCGTTCCTGCTGTCAGATCTCCCCAGCCCTTTTCAACCAGAAGCTGTAGAGCCTGTTCTGCACTCTTGCACGCAAGAAGCTGTTCGATCACTGCATTCGTTAAAAGAGAGACTTCCAATGCACGGATTCTGGCAACCGCATAGGTATATTTTGTCTTACTCAAGATTATCCCTCCTTGCGGCTACACTGCTGTAAACAGCTGCCGGTTCACTTTATCTGATAACTCTTCTCTTCTTGCATCAAACAACGCTTTGATCGTACAATTTTCTTCGATGCCGCCATAGGTCAGGATAAATCCCCCATCCATTCCTTCCGGCACTGTCTCTGTAAGTTCCAGGCTTCCGCCTTTCTTCTTCGCTGTTTCATATACTTTTTCCATATACCCCTGAGGCATACGTTTTCTGTCTTTCTCTGTAAAACAGATGGTTCCTGCTTCCGGAAGTACATACTTCTCAAGAACCTTTTCAAGCATTGCAAAATAAGCTGCATCATCAAGTTCTCCGACTGCTTTGTAAGCATCTTCAAGAACTTCTCTGATCACTTCCTGTTTCGCCTCAAGTACTGCCTTGCGCTTTCTCATATCTGATGAAGAGGCCAGGCGTTTCACAGAATCTTCTGCTCTGGCTTCTGCCTGTGCGATGATCTTCCGTGCATCCTTCTCTGCCTGTACTTTTGCTTCCCCAATTATAGAATCCGCCTGTGCGTGTGCCTGTGCGAGTATCTCTTTTGCATTCTCCTGCGCCTCTGCGATTATCTGCGCTTTCATTTTGTCAAGTCCACTCATCTCCACGCTCTCCTTTTTATTTATTTCTTACAGCTGGATACCACTTACTGCGAGGAAGGAAATCAGAAGAGCCAGGATCGCATATGTCTCAACCATTGCCGGGAACAGCATTGCTTTACCAAACTGCTCTGGCTTCTTTGCTACGATTCCGATAGAAGCCGCTGCTGTCTTACCCTGTGCGATACCTGAGATCAGTCCAACGATACCGATTGGGAGACAAGCTGCAAGAATCATAAGTCCTGACTGAACACTAACTTCTACTCCGCCACCGCCGAGGATACCGATCTTAGAAAGTGTAATAAATCCAACAAGCAGACCATACAGTCCCTGTGTACCTGGGAGCAGCTGCATGATAAGCACTTTAGCGAATTTACTAGGGTCTTCTGTAACAACACCTGATGCTGCCTGTCCTGCGATACCTACACCCAACGCAGATCCTGCGCCTGCGAATAATACTGCGATTGCTGCACCTAATAATCCATATACAACTCCAAGTTCACCTGCTATATTCATAATGTTGTTTCCTCCTTAACATCAACATATTTCGTATTTTCTTTAAAAGGCTCGAATGCTTTTCCGCCGCCTTCATAAAATTTTCCGAAGAATTCCACAAACTGTAAACGGTTTGTGTGTACATAAGCTCCCAGCAGATTGATTGCCAGGTTCAATACGTGTCCTACAATGAAGATCACAATGAAAAGGATCACACCGATCACATTGTTTGGAAGCATTGCTCCCATCTGATTAATAACGGATGCGATAACTCCTGTTGCAAGTCCCAGTGCAAGAAGTCTTGAATAGGACAATGCATCACTGAGCCATCCTGTTACGTTATACAGATCATATGCTCCAAGCGCAAGTCGAAGCGCCGGATTTTTGTTTGCTCTTCCAGACATCAGCACAATACCAATTGCTCCGCCGGCAGCCATCACTTTTGCAGCAGTGTTCAAAGCCGCTGGGAACACGATCGTTGTCTGTGCGATTGATGCAAAGATGTCACTTGGAAGCAGCATCAGGATCAATCCGACCAGCATCACAAACCAAAGTACAACGTCACAGATAAAATCTACAACCTTTCCATCTTTTAAACACAGATAACCTTTAATTCCAAGTCCTACGAACAAATGAATTGTTCCAAATAACAAAGAATAAACCAAAAGTTTCATTGGGTCATTCAATGGAACAAACCAAAGTGCCGGAACTGTTACCGTATGTCCGAAGAATTTTTCTGAAACAATGTCTACGATATTTCCAAAATATCCTCCAAATAGAACGCCCCATATAAGTGTAGATACTCCACAGTAGAAGAACAGTCTCAAAGATTTTGCCATGCTCTGTGACATTCTTGGATATTTCTTCACAAGAATCGCACACACAATTGCAACAACTGCTCCATACGCTGCATCTGACAACATCATTCCGAAGAAAAACACATAGAAGAATGACATGATCGTTGTCGGATCGATCTCTCCGGCATGCGGTAATCCATAAGATTCTACAATGCCTTCCATGTTTGTAGAGAATGGGTTATTCTTTAAAATAACCGGTGCTTCTTCACCTTCGTCAATGTCTTCAATATCTACCATACAGTTATATTTCTCTGTCAAAGATTTCTCTACCGGACCAGACTCACATGCCGGTATATATCCACTTATTACAAATGTACGCTTTGACTGAAGAAGATCTCCGAGAACTGCATACTTATCAGCTCGGACTCTGTAATAATCTGCTACGGCCTGAAGTTCTTTTCTTTTGGAAGCCAGGCTCTTAAGTTCTGCCTCACACTGTGTCATCCGTTCTCTTGACGCTGCTATCTCTGTTTCCAGCACTTCCGTCTGTTCTTTTGGTGTCTTACTCCAGTTCTGGGATGGTCTTGCAAATCCTGCACTTCGAAGTGCTTCTTCCACTGTCTGGAGTTGTTCTTTTAAGCAGATAACTGCAATACAGATCATATTAGATTCTGCTGAAACTAAATGTACATCGACTCCTGTTTTCTCCATCACTTCCGGAGTCTTCTCAAGTAGAATGGAATAAATGTTCTCAAGAGTAAGATCTCCCGGCATTGTTCCTAGAATCAAAGCTGTCCTTTTTGTCTTCCCTTCCTGAAGCGGAACATCTAATGCCATCCACGGCATCAGACTTTCAATCTGATTCTCGATCTTTGCTATGCCTGCTTTTAGCTCAGCATACTCTCGGTCAAGATCATAAATTCTGCGGGCTGTCTTGATCAAGTCCGGTCCAGATGTCTGAACCTTTTCTTCCAACTCACGATCAATCAGTTCTTTTCCTTCCAGCGAAGAAAGTAATGACTTTTTCTCCGGAGCGTAAGCATCCAGAATCCCCAGTGCCTGGTCTGCTGCCGTTGCCGCTTTTTCAAATTTCATCCGCTGTCCGCTTGTATCCATCTTTTGGAAGAATGCATCCTCTTCTTTATCCCTGTCAACTTCAAGAACTCCAAGATGCTGTAACTGTTCCAGGATTGCTTTTCGATCTTTCTTCAGGGCACAGATGCTGATTTTCTGCATCTTAAGTACCGCCATAATCTTATCCCTCCTTTTTTGTTACGACCACATGGATCAGATCAATTCAGAAAGAACCAGCTGCACTGCTGCATCCTTTTTCTCTCTTGCAGAAACCTTCAGCTCTTCGATCACATCTTTGAGCTTCTCTGCTTCTTTATCTTCCTGATTTTTCGCCTCTTCACTGGCTTTCTCATCCAGTCCACCGGCAGTTCTTTTTGCCTCTTCTATAAGTTCTTCATGAATCTGCTTTGCCTGAAGAGATGCATCTTTCAGAATCTGTTCTTTCTGTTCCTGTGCTTTTACAAGAATCTCTTCTGCCTGCTGTTCTGCTTCTTTAATTGACCGGATTGTCTCATCCACCATAGTATCTACACCACCTTTCTTGTCTCCCCTTTTTATTGTTCTTATGTGATTTTGAACAATAAGATTTCTTCGCTGCATGTTGTTACTGCACATTAATATCTAAGGATTACGCTGTTCGCAGCACGTATCAATATATTATTACCATACTTTTCTTTCCTATTCTCTTTCTGTTTGTAACTTTCGCACAACGATGTTATTTTAAACATAGCATATTTTGTCGTAATAATCAAACTTTTTATTAGATTTTTATAAATTTTTTTTAGATTACTAAATATTTTTTCTATTTTTTGTAGTTTAGTAAACGTTTTTTGTATATTTGTATAAATATCTGATTATTCTTTTTTAAAAAAGGAATAGATAAGAAAATGTCCTTTTACAACTTCTTATCCATTCCCATGAATTACTTTGAAAACATATTTTTTTCGTGTTAACGCTGCATCTTTTTTCTCAACATCATTGCAGCATCTGCAAGAAGTTGTTCCATTTCACTTTCAGAAGCTCCTTCACTAATATCGCGCCATACTTTTATATCACGTCCTACTTCTCCACCCATTTTAATAAATGGTTCCATGACTATTGCCCCTTGATAATCGATTTCTTTTAATGCGTCTGTAATTTCATTCCACGGCATTTTCCCATTTTCACATGGTGGTCTTCTATTACTCTCTCCCACATGAAAATGACCAAGGCGATTACCAACTAATTTAATTGCTCCTGCAAAACTGTCCTCCTCAATATTCATATGATATGTGTCCAGAAGAATCTTGCAGTTCGGACTTCCAACTTCATCTACATACTTTACTGCTTCTTCTGCTGTATTAACAAGAGATGACTCATAACGATTTACAACTTCAACTGCAAAAGTAATTCCCTTATCTTCTGCAACTTTCATAATCTCTTTCACTGCTGAAATACTTCTCTCCCAGGTAGCACTTTTATCTGTAATACCTTCCATAAATGTCTTATTCCACGCTGCAATATCCACTCCCGAATAAGTTTTTCCTCCCATTTCAGACATAATTTGGAAAGTATCCGTTGTAAATTTAATTCCATTTTTTCGAATCTCTTCATCTTCTGATGCTAAATCCTGATTCGCAGATAAACCAACTGAAAAAGTCAATTCAATATCATTCGCCTTTGCGGCAGCTGCAATCTCATCTCTCTGAAATTTTGTCAGTGCAAGAAGAGGCGCCGGAGCTACCTCTAGAATATCTAATCCTATTTTCTTTACCTGCTCAATCCGTTTGATAAAATCCGTATTCCAATCTCTGTTGAAATATCCAAAGTGAACTCCTATCTTGTTCAATTTTTCTCCTCCTCTTTTTATTACCAATCTTCATTTTTCCATATTTTCAGCCTTTTAATTCTTTTTTCAACTGACGAATTGTTGTATTTTCATCAATATATACAACCTCAATGCCCATCGCATCTCCCCAATCGCCAAGCTGTTCCGCTGTCAGATCGTATGTCATAACTGTGTGATGTGCCCCACCTGTCATCAGCCATGCTTCCACACCTGTCAAGAAATCTGGTTTTGGTGTCCAGAATGCTGTCGCTACCGGGAGATTCGGCATTGGACGTTCTGTTTTCTTGCATGTGATATCATTGATCACAAGACGGAAATGATCTCCCATATCAATCAAGGAGGAGGCAATTGCATTTCCTTCTTTCGCTGTAAATACAAGCCTTGCCGGATCTTCTCTGTTTCCAAGTCCAAGTGGATTTACACGAATATTAATATCTCCTTCTGCAATTGAAGGACAGATTTCTAACATATGTGTCTCGAGAACCCCTTCTTTTCCTGGAACAAGATTATAGGTGTAATCCTCCATGAAAGAAGTTCCCTTTGCATCCTTAACTCCAGCTGTCATCAATTTCACAATTCGTAACATCGCAGCTGTTTTCCAGTCACCTTCTGCAGCAAATCCATAACCTTTTCCCATCAGTCTCTGCATTGCCAGTCCTGGCAGCTGTTTTAATCCTCCAAGTTGTCCAAAATGAGTAACCACAGCCTGATATTTTTTTTCTTCAAGGAAGCGTTCAAATCCAATCTCAATTCTTGCCTGTTCTTCTACATGTCTCCTAAACTCCTGTGGATCTCGTCCTTCCAGAAGAATTCCATATTTATCATAGTATTCATCTGTCAATATATTGATGTCGCTCTGCGACACTGCATTTACCGCATCTGCTGCGTCTACGATTGTATAAGTATCGACTTCCCATCCAAATTTCAACTGTGCCTCAACTTTATCACCTTCGGTATCTGCTACATTAAGCATATTGTCCGCAAAACGTGCTACTCGTAAATGATTGCTTTCTACAAGTCCAATTGCCGTTATCATCCAGTCTCCGATTTTTTTCTGCACACGTTCTGATTTCCAATGACCTACAACAATCTTATGCTCTTTCTTCATTCTTGCAAGCATATAAGCAAACTCTCTGTCACCATGAGCTGACTGATTGATATTGATAAAGCCCATATCCAGTGTATCGTACGGAATCTCTTCGTTAAATTGTGTGTGAAGATGAAGCAATGGTTTTCTTAAATCTTTCAATCCCAACATCCATGACTTTGCAGGTGAGAACATATGCATCCAAGCAATCACACCAGCGCAGTTTTCATCTTCATTTGCTGCATTAAAAGTTTTACGAATGTTTTCATTTGTCAGGAGCGTCGGTTTCAATACAATTTCATATGGGACCAGTCCTGACTGATTCATCTCATCTACAATCTTTCTGCTGTGTTCTGTCACAATTCGAATTTCTTCATCCCCATACAAATCAACTGACCCAGGACAGAACCAGAACTTGTAATCTCTTTTTTGTAACATCATCTATCACCTCGATCTTTACAATCAGTCTTTCTTCTTTGCGATTGCCTCTTTTACACGTTCAGCAATCTTTTCTGGAGTAAATCCAAATCTTTCTCTTAAATAAGCCTCTGATCCAACTTCTCCGAACTCGTCTCTTGTTCCAATTCTCTCTACAACTGTTGGATTATTCTCACCAAGGAATTCTGCAACTGCTGCACCAAGTCCACCGTAAACAGAATGATTTTCGGCTGTCACAATTGCTCCCGTCTCCTGTGCACATTTTAAAACAAGTGCTTCATCCAACGGCTTAATCGTAAACATATCAACTACCCGTACATGAATTCCTTCTTCCTCAAGAAGTTCTGCTGCCTGGAGGGAAATTGTCACAAGACGCCCGCAGGCTATGATAGAAGCATCATTTCCTTCCCTCAGGACAATTCCTTTTCCTATTTCGAATTCTGTATCCTCATCATAAACAGCAATATTATCTGCAAGCGGGGTTCTATAATAATAAATTCCTTTCATATCAACAGTCTTACTAATCAGCTTATTAAACTGAACCCCATCCACAATATCAAAAATATGTGCATTTGGCACGGTACGCATCATAGCAATATCTTCAAATGCCATATGTGTTCCACCCCAGTATGTCTGTTTGTATCCTGGCTCACTTCCAATAATGTTTAATGTTTTTCTTCCATAAGCACCCGAAAGGAAAATCTGGTCAAATGCTCTTCTTGTGATAAAAGATGCAAAACTGTGAATAATCGGTTTCATGCCCATCACTGACATTGCAGCTGCTGTTCCAACCATATTTGCCTCAGCGATACCACAGCGGATTACCCGTTCTGGATATTTATCGCCCAGATCCCACAGACCTGCTCCGAACGCAAACATCAAGTCCGCATCCAGATAAATCAGATCAGGATCCTTTTCCAGCATACCACCAAGATTTTCTACGAACTGATCCGTAATTGCCTTTTTTTCATATTCGCCATTATAGATTATCTTTGCCATTCTTCTCATCCTCCTTACAGACTGTTCTTCACTGCTTCCAGTTCAGCCAGGCACCGATCTGCCAGTTCTTTATCTACAGGAATCATGTGATTAAATTTCATTTTTTCAATACATTTTACTCCACTACCTTTTACACCATCCAGAACGAGAACTCCTGGCTTATCACTCTGATTTTCCCTGACCTGTTTGAAGGCTTCCTGAATTGCTTCGATATCGTCACCCTTTACAGTTACTGCATACCAACCAAAAGCTCTAAACTTTTCTGCAATATCCAGAAGAGAAATACATTCATCAATTGTTCCATCAATCTGCTTTTTATTCCAGTCGACAATTCCGATCAAATTGTTCAATTTATACTGGTGTGCATACATTGCAGCTTCCCATATCTGACCTTCCTGAATCTCACCATCTCCCATCAGACAGTAAATTCTGTTTTTCAGATTTTTAATCTTCGCAGCATGTGCAAATCCATTTGCAAGAGAGAGTCCCTGTCCAAGTGATCCTGTAGATGCATCAATTCCAGGTGTTCTGATTCTGTCACAATGACTTGGAAGTCTTGTCCCTCCCTCGCAAAGAGTCGGCAGCCAATCAAGGGGGAAATATCCTTTCAATGCAAGCGTTGCAAATACTGCCGGACCTGCATGTCCCTTAGATACGACCAGCATATCTCTATCCAGTTTCTTCGGATCAGCCGGATCAATATTTTTCAGTTCTCCATTATACAAAACAGTAAGGACATCTGCGATAGACAGACAGCCTCCGATATGTCCGAATGTACGTGCCTCCAGGCATTTTACTGTCTCAATTCTGACATCGGTTGCAAATTTTTTCAGTTCATTTACCGTCATGTTCCTATCCTCCATTTCTATTTCTCAATTGAATGTACCATTTCATTAATTGCATCAATATAGAAGTTTACATCCTGTCCGACTGTAACACTGTCAAATCCCTGTTTCAGTCTTGTATTGGCAACATTAAAGTCTGCGCAATAGATAATTGTAAATTTACCTGCATCTTTTACAGCTTTCAGAATTCTCTCCAGTGCTGCTTTGAATTCCGGTTTGTCAAACTGTGTTGGAATTCCCATTGCTACAGACAGATCATATGGTCCTACAAAGATTCCATCAATTCCATCTACTTTTGCGATTTCTTCAATATTCTCAAGGCATCCCATTGTCTCACACTGTGGAATCAGAAGAGTTTCACGGTTACATGTTGCAAAATAATCATTAATATCTCCCTTGGCATGCTCAAGATATCCATAACCTGCTCCTCTTGCAAATGCAACACCTCTCTGTCCTACCGGGAAATATTTTCCGTATTCCACAATCTTTTTAATTTCCTCAAGAGAATGTACCTGCGGAATAATGAGCCCACCTGCCCCGATATCGAGCATTTTAAGAATTGAATTTCTGTTAGAATCCTTTACTCTGACAAGTGCCGTTGTACCATGGAGTTCTGCTCCTCTTAACATAAGCATTACACTCTCTACATCAAAAGGTCCATGCTCTGTATCAATTAACATATAATCCAGATCTGTCAATGCAAGAGCTTCAGCTACACTTGCATTTCCTGCCTCGAAAAATGTTCCTACTGTTTTCTCGCCGTTCATAATTTTTTCTCTTAATAAATTCTTCATATACTTACCTCTTTCTTTTCTTCCCGGATCTTATATAGCAGGCTGACCCGGGAATATCTATTTCAGGAAAATTGGAAATGACCTATTACTTATACAAGTCCAAGTTCTCTTTTATTTACGATGTTTGCCGGATTCTTTCCATTCAGCACATCTGTTGCTGTCTGTGCAAGCACTTCCATCATCTGCTGTTCTGCTTCAACTGAATTATATGCTGCATGTGGAGAACAGATAATTCTTCCAGTTTCAAATAAAGGATGATTTGCTACTGTAATTGGTTCTCCCTCTACAACATCAAGTGCTGCTGATTTAACTTTTCCTTCTTTCACAGCCTCCATCAAATCATCAATTGCAATAATAGGACCCCTAGATGTATTGACAATCATTACACCATCTTTCATCTTGGTAATTGCTTCTTTATCAATCAAATGGAATGTACTGTCCATTAATGGTGTATGTAATGATACGATATCTGCTTCGGCAAACAATTGATCCAACTCGACCTTCTCTGCTCCTGATGCCTTCACAACCTCTTCTGGAAGAAATGGATCATACGCTATCATTCTAAAACCGAATCCCTTTGCAAACTCTGCTGCCCTTCTGGCAATATGACCAAATCCGACAAAGCCCAGTGTCTGACTAGATAGTCTGTGTGGTTTAAATCCGGCATTTGCCAGCCATTGCCCTCGCTTTACAAGATCGTTGTAAAAAACAAGCTGTCTCTCCATTGCAAGAATCATTGCAATAGTATGTGTTGCCACTTCATCCAGGCAATGTACCGGACTATTACAAACTTTAATCCCCCGCTCTGTAGCTGCCTTTACATCAATTACGTCATAACCGATTCCGTATCGTAAAATAACTTTGCAATGTTCTAAGGCATCCATTATTCTTGGAGTAATCTGTCTATAAATAACCAAAAGCGCATCTGCATCTTTGCATTTTTCGATAATTTCATCTTCTGTCTGACAATCCTCCAAAACAAATTCAATTCCATTTTCCTCAAAAATCTTTTTCTGGATGGAATAATCCAATCCATCCGCTGAATTTTTGTCTACTACGATTGCTTTCATTTTTTTCTTTTCGCCTCCTGTTTCTCAGTAAGTTCAACTGCTTTTGTTTTGATTTAGCCATATTGTATATTTTGCTTATAAATTGAGTCAATTTTCGTCCTTGTTTGTTTGTTTTTCACTCATTTTGTACTTTTCAAAGTACATTTTTATCCGTTTCCATTATTATTTTGTCGGTGTTTTATGCAAATGTCTTTTTTTTAACCAGATTTTTCACATAAAATGACATAAATTTTATTTATTTAGAAATCCTTCTCCTAAATAAACATCAAAAAATCTGCCGTACCAAACTGGTACGGCAGACTCTTAGGGGGACTTTTATGTCAAATGTTCTCTTATCTGCTCTACTCTTCTAATATATTCTTCTTCGGACAGAATCACAGGGGTTCTATCATCTTTAAACGGACCGCCCCAGTCCGGTCCGTTTTCATATTTCGGAACAACATGAACATGAAGATGTGAGACTTTATCTCCATACGTTGCATAGTTAATCTTATCCGGATTAAAAACGTTATGAAGTGCTTCCGCTGTTTTCGCTACTGCATAAATCAGTTCTGACTGTTCCTCTTGATTAAGCTGATACCATTCTGTTCTGTGATCTGTATTAAACACTACAATACATTTTCCTTTATGTGTCTGATCACGAAAAAGGTAAATAGAAGCATTCCCCATATCTGCAATATGTGTCATCAACTGATTAAGTTTTTCACCTTTCTCGCAATAATAACAATCCTTCATGTAGTACCTCCTATATGTAACCATTGAGCCGTGGCAAGAATTCTGAAACTGCCGGCACATATGTCACAATCATCAGCACAAGAATAATTGCGACAAAGAATGGCAGCAATGTCTTAATAACCTGCTCAATAGTTACTTTTCCTACTTTACATCCTGTAAACAGAACACTTCCAACAGGTGGTGTAATTGCTCCGATACACAGATTATAAACAATCATAATACCAAACTGTAATGAGCTCATTCCAAATCCTGTGCAAATCGGCAGGAAAATTGGAGTAAAGATCAAAATTGCCGGAGTTGGATCCATAAAAGTACCTACAAACAAAAGTACTAAGTTGATAATTAAAAGAGTAATCACTTTACTGTTTGTCAATGTCAACATTGCATTAGAAATAATTGTAGGAATCTCTGTATATGCCATAATCCAAGACATGATTGAAGATACACCAATCAGAAATACAATGATAACCGTTGTTCTTGCAGAATCCAGAATGATTTTAGGAAGATCCTTTGCTTTGATACTTTTATAAATAAAGCCAAGAATCAAAGCATATGCAACAGCCACTCCAGATGCCTCTGTTGCTGTAAAGATTCCACTCAAAATCCCTCCAATAATAATTACAATCAAGAAAAGACTAGGAATTGCATCTACAAAATATTTCACTTTTGTTGCTGCATCAACATGATTTGTATTGATATATCCTCGTTTTTTCGCCATGTATCCTGCAACAATCATGACCGCTAAGCCCCAAAGGATTCCTGGGATATATCCTCCCATAAACAGTGCTGCTACAGAAATTGACCCTCCTACTGTTGAAAAAACGATAAGAGCGTTACTTGGCGGTATCAACATTCCTGTAGGTGCTGATGCAATGTTAACTGCCGCTGAGAATTCCTTTGAATATCCCCTTTCAGCCTCGATTGGCCCGATTGTTCCACCCATGGCTGCTGCAGCAGCATTTCCACTTCCACTGATAGCTCCAAAGAACATGTTCGCAAGAACATTACTTTCCGCAAGAGCACCTGGAAGTCTTCCACACAAAGCCTCTGCAAGCCTTATAATCCTGATAGCAATACCACCATTATTCATCAAATTACCTGCAAGAACAAAAAACGGAATTGCAAGAAGAGGGAATGAATTCAAACCTGTAAACATCTTCTGCGCACAAGTTACAAGTGCTACATTTGTAGGAAGAATAACTACCATTGCCATCGCCGAGGACATGCCAATCGCAACTGCAATCGGAGCTCCCATCAATAAGATAATAACAAGTGCTACTACCATTACTATTGTTGCTGTAATTGCTACATCCATTTTATTCCATCTCCTTTCCACCTTCTGTTTCTGGCTGATTCAGCTTTTTAATCAGATCATATTCATTGCATAAAAAATATAAAATCATTGCCACCCCTGCGATTGGAATCGCAATATAGATAACTCCCATTGTAATAGGAAGAATAGAATCTGCCTGTGTCATCTGTTTCATAGCTCCGGCATATCCTCCGATCAGAAGGACTCCGATTCCAAAAAGCACTATAATCAGCTCGTTGATCATCTCAATTATTGTCTTTACTCTTCCATGAAATTTATCTAACACAAAAGTCATTGCCATATGATCTCTTTTTCCAAAAACATAAGCACCACCAAGCATTGCCAGCCAGATAAATCCATAGGTCACCACAGACTCACTCCATGAGCTAGGACTCTGAAATACATATCTTGTCACAACCTGATACACAACAAGAATCGTCATAATACCAAAAATCAAGATACAGGCAACCTCTAATATTTTATCTAGAATCTTTCTAATACTATTCATTTGAGCCCTCCTCTCTGAGTGCTTTAATCTCATCGTAAACTTTTCTTGTCACAGTACTCTCATTAGCAATCTGCTCCTGAAATTCTTTAAAGTTTGCTGCAAAAGCTTCTTTATCTACATCCTCTACGAATTCAATTCCTTTCTCCTCTGCTTCGGCAATACTCTCGTCTACCATCTCACTCCAGCTGTCAAATTCGGCCTCTACACCTATAGCCATTGCATCTTCTATCATTTTCCGATCCTCATCTGTAAGTGAATTCATGAACTTTGTACTTGCTACAACAAAATCAGTACTAAAGCAATGTTCAGTTCTGGAAAATACTGGTGCCACTTCATAATATTTTTTTCCTACATAGTCAATTTCATTTGACTCGGCACCATCGACAACTCCCTGCTGCATAGCTGAATACTGTTCAGAAGCAGACATTGGCACTCCTGTTCCACCCATCAGCTGAAGCATCTTTACCATATTATCTGACTGCATAACACGAATTTTTAATCCCTTCAGATCCTCAGGTGTTCTGACAGCTTTCTCACAGAAGATATTTCTTGATCCAGATCCGAATGCCCCGACAATCTTAAAGTCATATTCTTCTGTAGAATCAAACAATTCATCTAACATACCGTTTGTATAGGCTTCTCTCTGATGATCACTGTCCTCAAACAGATAAGGCATACTCAAAACCGAAAAATCATGATTGTAGCTCTCTACCATTGTCGCATTGGCAACACACATCTGCACTGCATTGTTCTGCGTAAGCTCCAAGGCCGCTCTCTGATCTCCAAGTGTTCCGTTCGAATAGATCTTTACTGTAAATCTTCCGTCAGACCTGTCTTCAATCTCCTGTGCTGCACGCTCAAGTCCTTTATAATGCGGATAATTCTCTATGTTATTATAGGCAATTCTGATTACTCCACTCGTAACCTTTTCATCCGTTGAATTCTGTCCACAACCACTTAATACCATCGTTGAAAGAAGTGAAACAGAAACTAATGTTGCAAATAATTTTTTCTTCATAATTTCCTCCTATTCACGGTTCAACAAATGATCTTCAATATTCCAAAAATCTCCGGTAAACACAGAAGAATCACTGCAATAAGAATTTCCATTTTCCATTGTTCCGATCACAGCCATATCATCTGCATCCAGTTCAAAATCAAAAATATTAAAGTTATCAGCAATTCTATGTGGTTTTGAAGATTTCGGTATTACGCAATTGCCTCTCTGGATATTCCATCTTAAAATCACCTGTCCGACATTCTTTCCATGTTTTTCTGCAATTTCAACAAGCTTTGGATCATTTAAGATATTTCCCTTTGCAAATGGTACACAGGCTGTCATTACAATATCGTTTTCCTGGCAGAATGCGTAATCTTCCTTTTTCTGAAGCCATGGTGAAATTTCAATCTGATTCATCATCGGATAGAACCCAAATGTCTCTTTCAGCTTTTCAAGATGCTCTTTCTTAAAATTCGATACACCAACTTCTTTAAAATACCCTTTTTCTTTATATTTCAAAAGTGTTTCAAAAGCATGGTTTCTTGCATATTCATTCTGACTCGGCCAATGAAGCAGATACATATCAATATAGTCAATATTTAACGCTCTCATACTATATTCAATTGCTACTTCCGGAGTCTTGAAACTTGTCGGCCATATCTTACTTACAACAAACAATTTTTCACGATCAATTCCACTTTCCCGGATTCCCCGTCCGACATACTTTTCGTTCTCATAAAAATTTGCTGTATCAATATGTCTGTATCCAATTTCAATTGCGCTCTTTACAGCTTCTACACCTTCTTGTTCTTCAGACTTATAACAGCCTAATCCCAGCATTGGTACTTTCGTACCATTCCTCATCGTTATGTACTCCATTTTGTTCCTCCTTTATTCATAGTTCTCGTTTGAATTGGTTAAATTGTATAGCCTTGCTGTTTATTGAGTCAATTTTTATGCTTTTTGACAATTTTTGTACTTGTTTTGTTCATTTTAGAGTGCATTTTTCTTTTTAACAGAAGTATTTTTGTTTTACTTTTGTACATATGTCTATTTTTTAACCAAAATTTGATAAAAAGGAGGTGATTTTGTCCAATCACCTCCTTTCGTTTTAGCCTTTTATGTCACATCCTCTGAGTCTTGACATCGTACCATACATTCGCTGTACATCATTTTTCATTTCATCTTTAGCCATCATTGGATAGCGTTGCTCAAGCATTCTATAAATTGCCCTGTGATATTCAGACCCCTTTTCCATACCATGTTGCTGAAAACATTCCTCATAAGCAAGCTGGTTTAACTGATTACGATACATTGCTAATGGACATTCAATTGATTTATACATATCCATTAAATACCTGTTTCTCGAAGCCTTCACAATAGTTTCATGAAACATTTTATCAGCATTTTTATACTCTAAATGGTCGTGTGTCTGGTCGATTTTTTCAAAGCGGAAAACTAATTTTTTTAATACTTCAAGTTCCTTTTCCTGTATCCGCTTTGCAGCCAGATATGCAGCTTCTGGTTCCAGCATCATTCTGGCTTCATAAATCCACAAACACTCCTCATAACTTATTTTCTTTACTCTTAATTCTTTGCCCTTTACTTTTTCCAGTATTCCCTTTTCTGTCATCTCGGCCAAAGCCATTTTCACCGGAGAGCGGGAAACATTCAATTCTTTTGCAATTTTTGATTCCACGATACGATGCTGTGGCAATAAATTTCCGTTAATTATTTCACGGTATATTTGCTGATATACAAGTTTACTTAATACAAGAAATGGATTCCGATCTATTTCTTGCTGAATCAAATCTTTTGCGTTTTCACTCATTGAAAATTCTTCCATTGTTTTCTCCCTTCCAAGCGATTCTTAATATTTATACTAAATTCTTACTCTATACATCTCTTACCTCCTGTTCCTCATACACAATTCATTTGTTTCATAACACCACCACTAAAGAATAGCACAAAAATTAATCATTCTTCAATCCAAGACATTATTCTTTTTTACATATTTTTCTCACACATAACCAAAAGCAAGAGAAAAGAATCTTTTCTGACTTTCAATTCCATCTCCTGCTTCTATATATTCCAATATTTTTTACACTTTATTTCCAATGAAGTTCGTGCAGCTCGCCACTTAAATTCATTCCTGCGAATCCATTCTGTCGCAGTGCTTCATACAACACAATTGCCACCGAATTACCAAGATTCAATGAGCGAATATCTCCGTTCATCGGGATTCTCATACAGTCTTCCTCATGCTCTACAAGAATCTCCTCCGGGATTCCTGCACTCTCTTTTCCGAACATAATATAGCAATCCGACTCATAATCTACTTCTGTGTAGACTTTGTGCGCTTTTGTCGTTGCCATATAGATTTTAGCTCCCGGATTCTTTTCAAGGAAATCTTGATAATCGATATATGTCGTCACATCCAAATCTTTCCAGTAATCCATGCCGGCGCGCTTTAATGATTTCTCATTTAATTTGAATCCAAGCGGCTCGATTAAATGAAGTCTTGTCCCTGTTGCCACACAGGTCCTTCCGATATTTCCGGTATTCGCCGGAATTTCCGGCTCATAAAGTACAATATTTAACATATTTATCGCCTCTTCTATCTTCTTATTCGTTACTGTTCACACGATGTGCGACCAGCAACGCATCTCGCCATTTTAAATCGCCTTTGGCGATGAGGCGAGATGCATTCAAGTCAAAACACGCATCCCCCGTGTCAATCAGCGGAGTGATTGACACGGGAGTGAACAGTAACTCTTATTCTTCTGTTTTTGTACACAGTTCTGATTCTTTTCGCTCTTTCCACCAGCGGCTCAGTTCATCCGGTGCCGGACGATCCAGATACCGGGTTTCTTCTCCATTTACAAGTGTTCTTGCATTCTGTTCTTTTACAAATCCGATCCTTACTGCCGGAACACCTGCATTCTTCAAACTTTCCAACGTCTCTTCTCCATGCTCTGTCAGCACAAGATAACTTCCGGCCGATGTAAGAAGATATGGATTTAACTGAAAGAATTCACAGATTTCCACTGTCTCCTGCTTAAGTGCAAGTTTTGAGAAATCAATCTCAAATCCTGTCTTTTCTGCCTCTGCAAGTTCCCATAATCCACAGAGTACACCTCCATCCCCACACTGTCTGCTCTTCGCTTCTTCCGGAAGCTTTAAAATCTGTTCCGGAAGTATAAGTGATTCCTTGCAACGCTTTGTTTTTTCTATAAAAGATGGTGTAAATCTTGTACGAAGATCTGCCTCTGCCTCTTCAACCAATCGCAACGTTCCTTCTAATCCCGTATAACCGCAAAGAATGATTTCCGTTCCCGGAAACCATTTTTTCATCTGCTGTTTTGAGTTTTCTTTCACGCCGACAGCAGTAATCTGAATCACTGTCCGCAAAACATACTCTGCACTTTCAGCCTGTACACAGGTAATGGCAAGTCCTGTCTCCTCACAAATCTCTGTCAGGATTCTCATAATATCTTTTAATTCCTGCTCGTCAGAACTTTCAGGAAACAAAATCTGTACTGAAACCGCTGTTGGTCTGACTCTCTTTGCCGCAAGATCTCCTGCTGCTTTAATCACTGCATATTTCACCTGTGCCGGTGCTTTTCCGCTTACTGAAGCGCTGCTCCAGACAAAATCCTTATCGTCAGATACCAGTTCAGAACTGCTTTCTTCCCACGCAGTTTTTCCTGTTGAATTCCTGTTTACTTTTTGGATCTGTTTCTTTACAGAACGATTCCAGATCGTCTGCGTTACTCTCCCTGTCCGCATCACACTCTCCTTAGACCAGATATGGAATCACCATCGTTGCAACCATTGCAACAATAACCACCAGAATAATAATTGATACAAAACGTCTTACTTTTTTATCATAAAAATTCATCTTTTTTCTCCATTTCCATTAACAAAACCATATGTAAATATCTTTCTAATATCTGCAACGCTATACTAGTCCTCTATTATATAAATCGCCGCATCCTGATTCAGCTTATTTCTATGTCTGTAATCAAAAAGATGCAACTTTCCATTCAATCGCTCCAGATGAGTCATCTTTCGCAGTTGGCGGCTGTCGTATCCTTCATAATCCTTCAGATACTTGTGCTCTTCCGCCTCTTTCTTATAAAATTCAGACGCTACATCTTTTTCTACTTTGCTCTCTCCAAGAAATGCCGGACGATTCTTCACATTATCTCTCAGGTAAAGATCTAAAGTCATGCTTTCAAGCACCTTCTCTTTAAAATCCGCTTCTTTCTTCTGCATTTTCTCCGAACATGTGAATTCTGCTAATTCTGATTCTACAAAGTCCCACAATATCTCATAGCGAGTAAGTCTTGAATGATTCAACCCAAACAAGCCTTTCTTCTCATAATAATTGCCCATTTTCTCATACATGGAAAATGCAGATGGAAACAATTCCACAAGAAGTCCCATCGTATGACTAAACTGAAAACTGTTATAGTAAACTTCCACCATCTCTTCTACTTTCTTCAGACGGATCACATCACTGTATGGAAGCCATTTTGTTGAAAGCACTTCATACGGCGGACGATTCTGGCAAAGCAACTCATACTCTTTCATCTTCTCATGCATCACAGATCCATGCAGTACTTTCAGAAATCCAAGCTGAAACTGATCCGGTTCCATAGCATAAACTTCATTAAAAGAATGAGCAAAACTATCATAATTCTCATATGGAAGACCTGCGATCAAATCTAAATGCTGATGCACATTTCCCTTCTCATGAATCCTTGCTACCTTATCACGTACTTTTTCCAGATTCATGGAACGGTTGATCTCTTTGATCGTCTGTTTATTCGTTGACTGAATTCCAATTTCCAGCTGAATGAGTCCTGGACGCAAACTCCGGATCAACTCAATCTCTTCCTCATTCAGAAGATCTGCCGCCACTTCAAAATGAAAATTTGTAATCCCTTTATCATGCTCTTTGATATAATTCCAGATTGCCATCGCATGATCATGCTTACAGTTAAATGTTCTGTCAACAAACTTAACCTGTGGCACTTCATGATCAATAAAGAACTGCAGTTCTTTCTTCACAAGTTCCAGATTACGGAATCGAAGACATTTATCAATTGAAGAAAGACAATAACTACAAGAAAACGGACAGCCTCTGCTCGTCTCATAATAAATGATACGGTTCTTGAAATTCTCAATATCCCCATAGACAAACGGTACTTTGCTCAGATCCATGATCTGTCGAAACGGTGTCGCAGCAATCTGTTTTTCCTCTTCCCGAAATGTAATTCCCTGAATGTTGATCAATTGAGCCGCACCACGTCCTTCATAATATGCCACAAGTTCTGCAAAAGTCTCTTCACCCTCTCCGCGCATGATACCTTCTGTCATTGGATATTTTTCCAGAACTTCTCTTGCATTATAAGAAACTTCCGGACCTCCAAGCCAGATCTTCGTATCCGGCAGAATCTTTGGAATCTCCTGTATCAATTGCCCTACTTCTGTCACATTCCATAAATAACAGGAAAGGCAGAGAACATCTGGTGCCTGCTTATAAATATCCATCAAAATCTCATCAAATGGCTGATTGATCGTATATTCAGAAATTGTGATATTGCTGGCCGGATGCTGCTCTTTCGCATATGCGCGCAGGCAATAGACCGCAAGATTTGAGTGGATATACTTTGCATTCACCGCTGCAAGCAAAATCTTCATCTTTTTATAAACCTCTTTTCCTGTTAATAATGTATATTTGTAAACATTTTCCTTTTTAGGTCTTACCTATCTATTCTGAATGAAGATGTAAGAAATGTCAAGATATGTGAAGTTGTGTATATAACATAAAAAGGGAAAGCTGTTACTGTTCACACGATGTGCGACCAGCAACGCATCTCGCCATTTTAAATCGCCTTTGGCGATGGGGCGAGATGCATTCAAGTCAAAACATGCATCCTCCGTGTCAATCAGCGGAGTGATTGATACGGGAGTGAACAGTAAAGGGAAAGCTATCACTTACGATAACAACACAAATTGTGTCAGATTATCGTATGATAGCTTTCCCTTATTTTGCAGCTTTAATCAAAAGCCACCTCTTCTTTCTGCTCCTCACGGAAAATTACCCCAAATACTTTTCTGACAATCGGTCCTGCGAAGCACAGCTGCCAGAAGAATGCCATTGGGAAATTGAATACTGTTGTCTGGAACCACACAGCAATCATCTGATTTCCTGCATCCTTAAAGAGCAGTGTTGCTGCAAGGCTCATCAGCGGGCACATTCCAATGATGGATAAAACGGATATCGCCAGCACGATCATAAACGGATTATCTTTCTGTGGGTTCACGATCATAAATGCTTTCTTCTTTGCAATCGGTCCTACGAGAAAGAAATCCAGAATGAAAGCAATCGGTCCCATGATGATAAGTTCATGGAATGCTGCCAGAAAGACCTCATTACTCATTCCGCCCATATTCAGGGAAATGTTGTAGCAGATCATTGCATAAACCATGACAAAAACCATCATGATTGTGAAAATTACTTCTTGAAACTTATTTTTTGGCATAAAAAATCCTCCTATCATGATAAGCGTAACAGATTGTGTTGTTCGTTCATCATTCCGGAGGGAATGTATCGTTTCCAATATAAATACCATTCTATTCATTTTTTTTACGTGCATTGCGCTTCGAACTTGGCCCACAAGCGTTACCCCGATAGTTAACTCAGCCCAGGCACCCTCACGGCACCCGAGAGGTTCTGCTTAGTGCTGCTCCGTTCCCGACCTGACACGGTTCACAGAGTCCCGTCGCGTGAGACCCAGACGTCAACGTCACTTTCCGGGGGCAGCCCTGCAGACTGTCGCCCTCTGCGCAATATCACCCCTGCTATAGCGGATTGCAGGTTCAAGGTACCGCTACCACCCCGGCTGCACGGATTATTATTTTACATGATAAATGAATACTTGTCAAGTAGGCTGTTCTTTCTTTTGCACAGGAGTTTACCACAGGATTTAATTTTTCTATGTTACAGAGTCTGTAACTCCGCTTTTTTCTTCATCTTCCTGGCTTCCCTGAGTTCTCTGAAAAACTGCTTCATCAACTGGCTGCATTCTTCTTCCAATACGCCTGTTGTAAGATCTGCCTGATGGTTAAATGCCTGGATATCCAGTAGATTCAGAATGGAACCTGTACATCCTGCTTTCGGATTCATACACCCGACAACCACTCTTGGTATACGGGACTGGACAATTGCACCTGCACACATCTGACATGGCTCTAATGTCACATACAATGTACATTCTTCCAGACGCCAGTCACCAAGCTTTTTGCTTGCTTTCTTGATTGCTGCGACCTCAGCATGTGCCAGTGGATTCTTGTCTGTATTCCGTCGGTTATAACCGCGTGCAATAATCTTATCTTCATGAACGATCACGCAACCAATCGGGGTTTCTCCTAGATTATACGCTTTCTCTGCCTGTTTTAAGGCCGTACGCATATATTTTTCATCCGTTGTCATCCTCATTTTGTTTCCTTTCGGTTATTGTATAAAAATAGCATTAATATTCCTTTTCATTCTGAATAAACTATATAGAAAAATTCTTTTCAGGGGCTTGCTATGAATCCGGGAAGTTATTATTTATATGAGTACGAATCCTGCTGCCGCCGCAGAAATCTTGGTTTTCTACAAATTTCATCACATAATTATTCTTATCTCTTAACACTTCATGTTAAAAATCTTCCGATTGTCCCTGGAGAACAGTTGGAAGTCCATGCATTTATTCTCGAAAATCAAACACTTACAGGTTCTCCGGTTGCACTTCTTCAGTGCTCTGGTCAGAACTTATCCACACAACTGGTCATTTCCGGGGAACGTTTTCCACATAAAAGAACTCTTAAACACATTGATGGGTTCATTATTTTCTCCATCACCCAGAATCGATCACAGCATTGGATTGCCTCCGCTGTACCTCTGCCGGATTTTTATTCTTTTTCTGATTGCTCTTTATCAACAGAAGAGATTTTATCCTCTGAACCTGAGAATCCATCCCTTTCGGAAGAATCCCTCATAACAGAAGACACTGTATCTGAGACTGTATCCGAAGCAGCATTATCTGACGCTTCTATTGATGCTGCTTCAACTGAGGAGGTACCAACTAAGGTAACACCAACTGAGGTAACACCAACTGAAGAGACTGCAATTCAGGATGCTTCAATTCAAGCCAGAAAAATCACACACGCAGAGATTTCCACACTTCCGCGCAGATTCTGGCCACTTGCCAACAATAGTTTTCTTCTGCATGGCTGTCATAATTATCATCACCTTCTCCTGATCAAAGAAAAGGATCATCTTTGGCTTGGCGTTCCCGGCCTTTACGATCCCAGAGAAGCACATATGGCTAACTTGTTCGGCTTTCCTCAATTTACCAGTTCTTACATCTCTATTCTGGAACTTACCGAAGAGGAATGTGAAAACTCTGAATCTTTCGGTCACTGGTGTCGATACTTAATGTGATTCTTAAAAAGAAAGGAAAAGATAGAGAAAGGAAGCGTTCACAGCGGATGCACTTCTTTTCTCTATCAATTTTAATTTTAATCCAGATAAATTGGCGGTTCGTAATCCTCTCCAAGAAGTACTTTCTTGCGTTCCTGATATCCAAGGAATGCCCATTCTGTCATATCTGTCCATTTATGGCTTGCACGGTCATAAACCTGCACATATCCAATTCTCTTCGGATGCATACGTACACTGTTGGATTCATATTCTCTTCCTGTGTATGGATTAATGTCTCCAACTTCTTCCTGTACAGGCTCTTCGTATGTAGCCTCTTCCTGCACCGGCTCTGCCGGCTGTGTCTCATAGGATGTAACTTCTGCTTCTTCATATGGTTCTGCTTCTTCCTCTGCCGGCTGATCATAATCTTCCGTATAGGAAACTTCTGGTTCCACAGAGTTTTCTTCTTCCTGATCTGATTCCGGCACTTCCTGAAGCTCTTCCTTATATTCCTCTTCTTCTGTCTGAAGATCTTCTCTGACATCTTCCGTTGGCTCTGCTTCTACTGCATTCTTTTCAAGTTCAGCAAGTTCTTCATGCATATCATAAATCTCACCGATCGTCATGTCACGTTCTTCACCTGTAAGCTGCTGTTCTTCCTTCTCTGTTTCCATTGTTTCCTCTGAAAAACTCTCTTCCGGCTGTTCCTGTTCATTCCATTTTACTTCCTGCTTCCTGATACGTCCGACTGCGCTCTCTGCAATCTCTCCTGACATGATACTCAGCTGAAACGGGCAGCCAAGAATAGATGCGATCAGTCTCATATCCTGTTCCTGAAAATTATCCCTTCCAAGACGCTGTGTTAAATTCTGACGTGACATCTTCTTTCCTGTCTCTTTCTCAATCGTCTCCGCCAGTTCTTTAATCGTCATTCCTTTTCTTCCCAGGACGATTTTCACCTGTTCTCCAAATGTTAAATCTTCCATTTACTTCTCCTCCTTATGTATTATTTATACTTCTCTCTTATCTGTCGATCAGAACGGTTTTTACTTAATTTGCAGAAACATATTCTTCCAAAGTAAGTCCTTTCTCTGTCATCTCTTTTGCAGCATCTACTCCCACATAACGATAATGCCACGGCTCATATATAATTCCTGTAATATTAGATTTATCCTGCGGAAACCGAAGAACAAAACCATACTCTGAACAATGTTCCATCAACCACTTTTGCTCTTCTGTATCTCCCTGTTTCTCATCAAGCTCCCCGTACTTTGTCGATATAATGTCAACAGCAAGACCGGTTGCATGCTCGCTTGTTCCTGGAATTGCAACTGATTTCTTTGTCTCATCATACGCATTTAACGGTGTGTATCCCTGATTGATCCAGTCCTGCATCGTCGTATTAAAGACATCTCTCTGTTTCTCATAAGAACGATATCCTGATGTCACATACATGCTGAGTCCTGCCTTCTTCCCATCATCCAGCATCTTATTCAGACTGTCTGCTATCCTGGAATCTACCTGTTTTCCACCACTTATCTCCGTCAGCTTCGCCGGCACATAAGAAGTATCCAATGGATGCTTCTCATTCACAAGTGCAAGACACCATCTGTCATCATCACTTGCCAGCAACTCTGCAGTATTTTCTGTTACTTCTTCTCTTTCTAACTCTGCCTGCAGTTCTTCGTTCTTCTTTGTCTGCTCCTGTAATTTTGCATTGCTGATTTCCAGCTTCTTTTCCGCTTTTTTCAATGTAATTGAGGAGATTCCTGAAGTAATTGCCACTCCTGCAATTACTCCTGCCAAAACCCCTGTAAGCATTAGTTTCTTTGCTCTGTCTCTGAACAATGCTTTATTCATCTTATTTAATTTCAACTCCATCTGTATTTTTCATCTTATCCTCTGTAATATTTAGAATCTCTTCCGTTTCATTCCCCCCGGCAGATCATCCTATTCCTTCAGATATCGCACTTCAAATGTCTCCACTTTGATCGGTTTATTAAATAATGTTCCCTGTGCATAATCGCATCCTAATTCCTGAAGAACATTCAGCTGGTCCTGTGTTTCAACACTCTCCGCAAGAACAGAACATCCCAATTGATGACAAATATCAATTACGGCCTTTGCTACCACTCTGCTTCTTCTGTTTCCAACCAGATTTGTAATAAGGCTCTCATCCAGCTTCAATCCATCAAAATCCATAATGGACAGAATCGAAAAACTGGAATTCTTAGCTCCGAAATGATCCAATACTACGCGGACATTCGCTTTTCTGATTTTACTGCATGATGCCGCCAGCATCTCCTGGTTCGTATCTGTATAAGATTCGGAGACTTCTACTTCCAAATATTCGCATAATACCTGATATTTCTCAATCAGCGCACTCATCTGATCCGCAATGTTCTCCTGCCTCAATGTTTCACCTGCAAAGTTTACTGAAATCGGCACCATCTGGATTCCTTCTGTCTCCCACTTATGAAGGATCTGACATACCTGTTCAAATATATAGAGATCGAGATAATGTGACAGCCTTGTCTCTTCCAGAAGATTAATATATCTTCCCGGATCCATAATTCCAAGATCCTTATGATGATATCTGACAATCGCTTCAGCACCTGCAATTTCTCCGGTCTGCACATCAATCTTCGGTACCAGACATACAATAAAATTCTTCTGTTCAATATCCTCTAGAAGATCCTTTTTGATGATTGGCTCATGATGACCTTTACGCAGATTTTTATAATACTTCTTTTTCTCTTCCCGCATCATATTCTCTGCACTGATCACAAGACCATTCACATCTATGTCCACTTTTCCCCAGGCATACCCTACTGAAACAAGTCCCAGACTTATGTTTTCAAGTTTTGTATATGCACCATGTACCTGTTGTGTAAAATCTTCATAGGAAGCGTTCTCTACAAGAACCAGATACTCATCTCCTGTCATTCTGTATACATTACCATTATGGAAATACTCCGAAAGCACTTCACCAACTCTGGTGACAACTTCATCTCCATAATCTCTTCCGAATTCTTTATTAAAATTCTTCAGTCCATTAATGTCTACGGAAAGAGCTCCCAATGTCTTCAATTCTTCCGGTTCCACATGATCCAGATATGCAACAAAACTATTTCTGTTAAGTACTCCTGTCAGATTATCATGATAACTGAGATACTCCTGCTGTTTCTGGAGTTTATGAAGAGCGATTGCCTGCGGTATATACGGAATCACCGTACGAAGCAATCCAACATCACATCCGCCCCGGTGAACTCCAACTGCTGCAAGAATTGCTACTGTATTCTCATCCAGCTGTAAACTCACACTGTAATCGGCCTCTGTTGAATTTGTAATCTCCTGCTTCATCCACTTTGGCTGATGTTCTTCCGGAAGCATCTTTATCTTATCTCTCTGCCATGGAACATTCTCTGCACACCACTCAAAGATGGTCTCAATATCCCCATACTCTTTCTCAATATAGTACACGTATTCTGAATCATAATAATCACGTACCGCACGAAGTACATCATTTACGATTTCTGAGAGAGAACGTGGCTTCTTTCTATCACTCATATCATTTTTCCTCTGTCTTTCTATAATTTTAGACACTCAGATAAGATTATTGTATTATACTACGAATTAAAATGCAATACAAAAAAGTTTCGCAATTCACTTTTAAATGTAAAAAAAGAGGGTGATTTCCCATTCCAGAAAATCTATCCCTCTTTCTCTAATTAAATGATATATCCTGCAGATATTTCTGATTTCTGCACATCTACATGCTCTCGAAATCTATAAATTCCACTTTTTATCCTGTGAAACACGAAGTCGGTTCATCGCTCTTGCCAGAGATGCCTGCGTATGATAATACTGCTGGATACTCTGCTGCTGACGTAACCTTTCCTCTGCACGCTCTTTCTGCTCCTGTGCTCGTCGCACATCGATGTCTTCTGGTTTCTCGGCTGTATCAACAATCAGTGTGACTCGATTGTTTACGATTTCAACAAATCCCACACCCACTGCAATATCTTTCCATTCATCGCCGTCCAAACTCATATGTGCAACTCCGACATTCACAGCGATCACCATATTCTCATGATTTGCAAGAATTCCCTTTTCTCCATCCGGAGCCGGGATGATCAGCTTCTTACAACGACCTTCGTAGAATACACCATCACTTGCTATGATTTTCAGACCAAATGTATCCATATGCACATTCTCCTATTTCAACAATTACTCTTCTTCCATCTCTTTTGCCTTGGCAATTACGTCATCAATTGTTCCGACATTGAAGAAAGCATTCTCCGGATAAGCATCCATCTCTCCGTCAATGATCATCTTAAATCCACGGATCGTCTCTTTCAGCGGTACATATTTTCCAGGAATTCCTGTAAATGTCTCTGCTACGAAGAATGGCTGGGACAGGAATTTCTGAATCTTTCTTGCACGCATAACAGTTGCTTTATCTTCATCAGAAAGTTCTTCCATACCAAGGATTGCGATGATATCCTGCAGTTCTTTATATTTCTGAAGAATTGCAATTACCTTGTTAGCTACTTCGTAATGCTCCTCTCCTACAACGTCTGCTTCCAGAATACGGGAGCTTGACTCCAGTGGATCTACGGCCGGATAAATACCCTGCTCAACGATCTTTCTGGAAAGTACGGTTGTTGCATCCAGGTGGGCAAATGTAGTTGCCGGAGCTGGGTCTGTCAGGTCATCGGCCGGTACATATACTGCCTGAACCGATGTTACAGAACCGTTCTTTGTAGATGCAATACGCTCCTGAAGTTCACCCATTTCTGTTGCCAGTGTCGGCTGATAACCTACGGCTGAAGGCATACGTCCAAGAAGGGCTGATACCTCAGATCCAGCCTGTGTAAAACGGAAAATATTATCGATGAAGAGAAGCACGTTCTGATGCTGCTCATCACGGAAATATTCTGCCATTGTAAGTCCTGTCTCAGCGACACGCATACGAGCTCCAGGTGGCTCATTCATCTGTCCGAATACCAGGGCTGTTTTCTCCAGTACTCCGGATTCTTTCATCTCTGTCCAGAGGTCGTTACCCTCACGGGAACGCTCTCCAACTCCTGTAAAAATGGAATATCCGCCATGCTCTGTTGCAATGTTACGAATCAATTCCTGAATCAATACGGTCTTACCTACACCGGCACCACCGAACAGACCGATCTTACCACCTTTTGCATAAGGAGCAAGAAGATCGATAACTTTAATACCTGTCTCAAGGATCTCAACTACCGGGCTCTGGTCCTCGAATGTAGGCGGCTGTCTGTGGATTACCCATTTTTTAGAATCTGTAATCGGCTCTCCGTTATCAATTGTCTCACCGAGTACATTAAATAATCTTCCAAGTGTCTGCTCGCCTACAGGAACCTGAATACCGGCTCCTGTTGCAGTAACTTCCATATCTTTACAAAGTCCTTCACTTGCAGCAAGCATCAGGCAGCGCACCTCATTGTTTCCAAGGTGCTGTGCAACCTCCATGATGCATTTCTTTCCATTATTATCAACTTCAAGAGCATCTTTGATAAAAGGAAGATCACCGTTTTCAAACACTACGTCAACGACAGGTCCCATAACCTGTACAATTCGTCCTTTATTCATGTTCTCTCTCTCTTTCTATATTTCAGTCATTACAAACCGCAACAACCTGCTGTCTGTAACGCATTTCGACATTTTAACTCTTCTTCTGCTGAGCTCTTGCGCCGGCACAAACCTCTGTGATCTCCTGTGTGATCGCAGCCTGTCTTGCTCTGTTATAGAGGATTGACAGATCTTTAATCAAATCCTGTGCACTGTCTGTTGCTGACTTCATTGCCATCATACGGGCATTGTGCTCACTGGCATAAGCCTCAACCAGACATCCGTAGATCATACCGTTGATATAACTTGGTACAATACTGTTCATGACATCCATAGGAGATGGATTCAGTTCGATTTCCTCTCGATACATATTCAAAGGCATCTTCATTTCACCAAAATCCCCTCTCTCGAGTGGAAGAAGTTTTAACACTTCCGCTTCTGACTGAACTGCATTTTCCATTCGTGTATATACTACGTAAACTTCATCCAGCTCATGATTGTTAAACTGATCCAGAATAACCGCTGAGATGTCACGGGCACGATGCATGGTCGGTTTCTGAACTGTATAACGGAAGTTTGTATCAATATCTACATCCTTCTTTGCAAAATAATGACGTCCAAGCTCTCCCACAACAAAAAGCTTATGCTGCCCCGGCTTGGAAAGAATCTCTTCCTCAAGCTTCACAATATTGTGATTGTAAGCACCGGCCAGTCCCTTGTCCGCCGTGATAACGATCGATCCAATCTTACGTTCCTCTGCCGGAATGTTTTCCCTCTTGTTGAAATAGCTGTGATGTAATTCCGGTAAATGACGTAAAATACGACTGATTTCACCCTGTAGTGCATAGAAATATGGTTCTGTATCTGCCAGCTTCTTTCTTGCCTGTGTCAGTTTGGAAGAAGAGATCATATACATTGCATTGGTAATCTTCATTGTGTCTTTGACACTGTTGATTCTGCTCTGTATCTCTCTGATATTTGCCATATTAACACCTGCTCTTCTTAAATTCCTTCGCTGTCTCTACGATTTTGTCGATCAGTTCCTCTGTCAGGACTTTCTTCTCTTCGATTTCCTGACCGATCTCCGGATGCTCTGCTTCGAACATCTGAAGCATATCATACTGGAACTGTTTAATCTTTGTCTTCTCTACACCTAAAAGTACTTTATGTGTTGCTGCACACAGTGTGATTACTTTCTCATGCAGGGAAAGCGGATGATACAATGGCTGTTTCAGAAGTTCCATCAGACCACTTCCATATTCCAGTTCTTCCTTCGTAGCTGCATCAAGATCTGAACTGAACTGTGTGAAGACTTCCATCTCACGATACTGCGCCAGATCGATACGAATACTTCCTGATGCTTTCTTCATTGCTTTTGTCTGAGCTGCACCACCAACACGGGATACGGAAAGTCCAACGTTGACCGCCGGTCTCATTCCTGATGCGAAAAGTCCACTCTCCAGGAAGATCTGTCCATCTGTAATGGAAATAACATTTGTCGGAATATATGCTGATACATCTCCTGCCTGTGTTTCAATGATTGGAAGTGCTGTAATAGAACCTCCGCCCATCTCATCACTCAAACGGCTGGATCTCTCCAGAAGTCTTGAATGCAGATAGAATACATCTCCCGGGTATGCTTCACGTCCCGGGGAACGTCCAAGCAGAAGAGAAAGTGCACGGTATGCAACCGCATGCTTGGAAAGATCATCATAAATGATCAGTGCATCTTTTCCCTTGTGCATAAAGTACTCTGCCATAGCAGTTCCTGCATATGGTGCAATATACTGAAGCGGAGCACAGTCACTTGCTGTGGAAGATACGATGATCGTATAATCCATTGCTCCGTGTGTCTGTAATGTATTAACAACTTTGGCTACTGTAGATGCTTTCTGTCCGATTGCAACATAGACACAGATTACATCTTTACCTTTCTGATTCAGGATCGTATCCAGTGCAATGGATGTCTTTCCTGTCTGACGGTCTCCGATGATCAGCTCACGCTGTCCACGGCCGATTGGGAACATTGCATCAATGGAAAGGATACCTGTCTCAAGCGGAACGCTTACTGACTTACGATCAACAATTCCAGGTGCCTCATTCTCGATTGGGCGATAGTCGTCAGATTTGATCTCACCTTTTCCGTCAATCGCCTCACCAAGGGCGTTGACAACTCTTCCTACATAAGCGTCTCCAACCGGAACGCCTGCTTTCTTTCCTGTACGGGCTACCTTTGTGCCTTCACGGATTCCTGTGTCGCTTCCAAGAAGGATACATCCGATTTCATTCTTACGAATATCCTGTACCATTCCCTTAAGGCCGTTTTCAAAAGTAACGATTTCCCCGTACATGGCGTGATCAATCCCGTAGATTGTGGCGATACCATCGCCGACAGTAACAACAGTACCTACTTCACTGTCCTTACTCATTGTATCAAAATTCTCTATTTCTTCTTTCAGGATAGAAATAATTTCATCTGAATTGATTGAACTCACCTTGTTCACCTCCAGGTCAATCTTTGTTCTAATCTGTTCAGGCGTCCTTTCATACTCCAGTCATACTCATCACTGCCAACCTGGAGAATAAATCCTCCGAGCAGTGCTTTGTCCTGGCGAACTTCGATTTTAGCACTCTTTGCGCCATATTTCTTACAAAGGAACGCCTCCATTCCTTTTTTCTGTTCCTCCGTCGGAGGCTGAATACATGTCAGAACTGCGTTCAGAACCTGATTCTGTTCATCACAGTATCTGTCATATGCTGTGAAGATATCTTCGATCAGATTCATTCTCTGATATCTGCACGCTACTTTAAGGAAATTTCTTATCTCCTTTGGAAATACTCTGTCTACCACATTCATTTTTTTCTGAAGTTCAATGGTAGGATTCGCGAAAATCTCGTGAAGCTGCGGTACTTCCTCAAAAATCTCACGTGTTTTCTGTACAGCTTCTTTTGGGACACCTACTTCATACAGGACACGTGCATATCTGATTGCTGCCATCGGGCAGTAAATCTGACTCTTACTTGTCTGTGTCTTCATCTGTCCCACCTACTTCTCCCAAAAACTGGTCATAAATGTTCTGCTCTTTGTCGCCCACGATCTTCTCCGCGGATGCCATAGCCAGTCCTGCAATCTGAGTCTGAAGATCTTTCATTGTCTTCTCACGTTCAATACGTACATTCTCTTTTGCAGCTTCCAGAAGATCTCCGGCCTTGCTTCCTGCTTCACTTACGATGCGGTCATACTCTGTCTTAGCCTCTGAGCGTGCCTTCTCAACAATCGCAGCTGATTCAAGCTTCGCTCCCTTTAAAGCATCTTCATATTCCTGTTTCATCTTCTGCGCATCACTCTGTGCATCCTGTGCACTCTGAAGACCGTCTGCGATCATCTGTCTGCGCTTCTCCATGATATCACTCACCGGTTTAATCAGAAAATGTCTCAACAGGAGGAAGAGAACAATAAGGTTGATAATGGTATAGACAAGGTTCATATTTAACTGAAGCACCTTTTACACCTGCCTTTCCTGTTATCTGCTTCCATCATTTTCATAAGATTCTTTTCGTTTCTTATTTCAGGAAGAAGATGATCAGGATACCAATGATGAAACCGTAGATTGCTGTTGCCTCGGCAAGAGCACATCCAAGGATAAGGTTCTTACTGATCTTGCTTTCTGCCTCTGGCTGTCTTGCAATAGCTTCTACTGCTTTACCTGTTGCATGTCCGATACCGATACCTGCTCCGATACCTGTGAATACTGCGATAGCTGCTCCAATAGCAATAAGTGTTGACATAATTTTAATCTCCTTTTCTTTTCAATAGAATGTGTTAAGTTCTTACTCCATCTCTTCATTCATAAACAGAGATGTCAGGAATACAAATACGTATGCCTGAAGTAGACCGTCGAAAATATCAAAGTAAAAACTGATTGGAATCGGAATGATCAGTGGAACGATTGCTTTCAAAAGTTCCATGACTACGAATCCTGCCAGCATGTTACCAAAGAGTCGCATACAAAGCGACAACGGCCGGATGACGATTTCCAGAATCATGATCGGTGCTACAATTGGAATCGGCTGTGCAAAATGCTTTGCCCAATGTCCGAATCCATTCTTGCGGATACCTGAAAATTCAATGAGACACATACTCATGATTGCCAGGGCTGCCGTCACGTTCAGATCTTTCGTCGGAGGCTTAAAGCCAAACAATGGTGCAATTGTGTTTGAACAAGCAAGATATAACAGAACCGTGATCAGATACGGTACATAACCCTTGTTCTCTTTGCCAAGTACTCCGACAAAGAAGTCCTCAGCGGCGCCGATACCGGCTTCGAGAGCCAACTGCACTTTTCCGGGATTCTCAACCTTTAAGTTTCTTACCAGGATAATGGATGCTATCACAAGCACTGCCATGATGATCCAGGTAACTACTACAGATTCATTGATCCCGCCAAGAACCGGAAGTGTGAACACTGTCTCACAATTCAGTTCTTCCATAAGATTGTCTGCCAGATTTCCCGTATTGCTCCCTCCCTTTCTACCTAATGTATATTGCTGTATTTTGTCACTTTTCGTATACAGCATGGCAAATATTACTGCTTATAATCGCATTAAAACGTCATGTTCTCCGAAAAGTTGACTAAATATTACTCCCATGTTTTCTCTTTGTCAACGCTCCGCTTCAACAAGTTAAATTCATAAAAAAAACACTTTTTTTATTTCAATTTGCTCTTTTTTTATTCTACGTTTTGTCTATTTTTTATTACTTTTTTAACCGTTTTTCGCTCTCATTTTAGAATCCGCTCTTTTTTTATGCGCATTTTCCACAATAAAATTGTTTTTATTTCTGTACATTTGTACGATTCAAAAAAAAATTCATAGACACTTTGTCTTAATTTGTATATTAATGATAATTTTTCTCCTGTTTTTCGTATCCTTTTCAGAATAATAACAAAAACAGATGTTACATTTTTGTTACGATTTTGTTTTCTCAAAAGAAAAGCACCCATTTTCAAACCATAGCATAGATGTGATAAATAAAATTTTATTTTTCAACATATACTTGTTTTAGCTACGATTATGTGATATAGTGACTGTAGCTAAGAAAAGAGATGGATATGACATATTCACACAAAAACGCCCCCTCATGAGCCGCCAACTCATGAGGGGTCTTCTCTTTTTTGATGGTTGAGCATCCATTCAGGCTAATTGTCGCTATTATCTCCGTCTAGCCATTTGCAAACTAATTACAAATGTAACAATATATGTTTAGCGTTTTTTCAATTGCTGGTAAACATATGATACCGGCAGTCCAACTACATTATAGTAGTCCCCTTCGATTCCATCTATATACGCCGCAAAGCTTCCCTGGATTCCATAAGCTCCCGCCTTATCCATCGGATCTCCGGTTGCGATATACGCGCGGATTTCTTCTTCGCTCATCTCATGCACATGAACCTTTGTCTCTACCGCATGGTTAATGATTTCTTTCTCGCCTGCATTATTATAGGAAAGAATTGCAACACCTGTATAGACTTCATGTGCTCTTCCCTGAAGGCTTAGAAGAATCTCATATGCATGATCTTCATTCTTTGGCTTGCCAAGGATTTCTTCGTCACGTACAACGATTGTATCTGCTCCAATCACAATTGTATTTTTCAATTCTACTCCCTCTGCCTGAAGATCAGATGCAACATTTTCTGCTTTCATCAATGCAAGTTCTTCTACAATCTTCTGTGGTTTTGTACTTGTATAGACTTCCTCTTTATTACTTATCTTTACCTCAAATTCTAAACCGATTTGCGCAAGCAGCTCTCGTCTGCGCGGAGATGCTGATGCAAGAATGATTTTCTGATTCATTATCATTATCCTTTCCTATTATTATAATATAATTTTCACCGATGTCATTTCTTTCTTCATAATAGCATAACTGTTCAGAGCCAACCTCCAAAATGCTACGCATTTCGTCGGTGTGGCGTATCCGCCAAATAAAATTAAAAAAACAGTCTTAAAAATGCAAGCATTTTATACTTGTTTTTTTAATTTTGCTTGGCTCTGAACAATTACATAATATCATAAAAAGAGTGGACAGCAAAACTAATTTCTGCTGTCCACTCTCTTCATATTATGAAAGACTTTGAAATTTATAAGTCTTGTTCTCTTCAATCATCTATCACATTTGATGAAACTTCAAGTGTCATATCTTCTTCAAGATAAATCGTAGCTTCTGTTCCGTCTGTAATTCTTCCGCTGAAGTATCCTGCGAATTTTCCGGCCAGATCGGAGGTTCCTCTCACCTGAACTGTAACTGCCGGTTTTGCTTCTTCCGGAATCTCAATCACTCTTTTCTCCCCAGACTGCATTGCCCCGATTGTTACTGTCTCTGCTCCGTTGAACTTAACCTGAACATTTTCCAATTCAAGTGGTGAAGTGTTACGGATTGTTATGTTACTTGTATACTGTCCGCTTGCTTCCACATATTCTGATTTTCTATATAAAAACATTCCCGTAAATAAAAATATAACTGTAAATGCGATGATCAGATTCTGTAAAATTCTTCTCATTCCCCTGCCTCCTATAAACTCTCTTTAAAAATTCTATTCTTATTTTCCTATTTTACACTAACAGAATAGCATTCAAAGATTTCGTTTTCCAGAGACAGATTCACTCAATTTTTTTCTGTTTTTCATTGTTTTGTCATTGATTTCGTTAACAAACATTGTTTATTTCAAGACAATGTAATCGTTTCCACGCGTTTTTGTTATATTTTCACAATACTTCTTCTCACAGCTTATTCTATACAATATCCAAATAGGTCTTATGCTCCGGTGCAGGAAATGCACGGTCAAGAGCAGCGTATTCTTCGTCTGTAAGGACAACATCTTTTACTGCCCAGTTCTGAAGTACATGCTCTGTTCTGCCACTTCTTGGAATTGCAATCACCTGGTCTTTCCTCAACCAGCAGCTTCTCAAGTTGGAAAAAGAGCTCGGCACTCCGCTATTCTACCGTTCCCGGACTGACTGGCACCCAACCCCTGCCGGCGAAATCTATCTCAACGCAGCAAAAATCAGGAATCATCTATGAAACACTAGCTTCGGAAGAAATGGTTCTTGCCGTTCCAACAAAGCTTGTAACTGCTTTAGATATGAGGAACGGCGATCTGGCACTGCTCAGAGAAGAGCCTTTTGTCCTCACACAGAAAACTTCTACCATCCGGAAGATCGTTGATTCCGTTTTTAAAAATGCCGGATTCACCCCTAATGTTCTGTTCGAAACTTCAAATAACCATGCGATCATCTCCATGATCCATGAAAATATCTGCTGTGGAATTTTACCGATGTATTATATGGATCCTTCTGATCCGGCAATCACTTATTTCGAACTGCCGGATCATCCTTCCTGGGAAATTGTCGCTGCATATCGCAAGGGACATTATATCAGCAAGCCGGCGCGGACACTGATCGAGCTTGCGGGAAATTATTTTACGCAATAAAAGTCTTATCAATTTCCACATCGATTCTTTCATCAGCCTTTACATCAAGCCGTATCTTTCCATCATCTCTTCTCATAGAAACAATGATTTTTCCATTAACAGAGTCATATTTACATGACATTTCATTCATGCTTTCCGGAAGATACGGCTTGATAAGTACTTTTTTGAAGCCAGGTTTCAGCGGCTTGATTCCTGCAATTCCATTATAATACCATTCAATAATATGTCCCATCATATCATGACAATGGCTTCTTGGGTTTTCTTCCCAGTATTCACCTAATGTTGTCAGACCATTTTTTACAAATGCATAATAGGATGGATGTTCTGGTCTTGTAATAAAGGAGCAAATCAAAGCATTCATTCCATAACGGCTTGCTGTCTGAATAATATACGGAAGCCCTACTTCTCCTGATGCAAAAGACTGTTTTTCAATAAGTGTCTGACGGAATGAATCAATAACATCCTCTATCTTTTCTTCCGGCACCATTCCCCAGTAAAGCGGAAGAGCTTCGCATGCCTGTGTCATTACAATCTTTTCTTTGTGTTCAAAACTTCGATAACACCATTTTCCACTCTCGTTCTGTACAAGCAGTCTTCGATTATAATTCTCTTTCACGCTCTCTGCAAATTGAAGGAACCCAGCTTCATCCTCTTCTTTTCCAAGGATTTCAGCAAATTCCGCGAGTGTTATCGCATCGGCATAAAGAAAGGCTGTCTCAACATTTTCTCTTGCAAGCTGATTATCTGGATTTCCCCAATCACCAAGTCCGTGATTGATAAAACCATCTTCATTCTGCTTTGTCTTAAGGTGCTCCAGATATCTTTTGCCCATTTCATAATTATCAGCAATCACCTTTTTATCTCCGTAAAAAAGATAATGCCATTTGACCCCTAAGATTCCTGAACTCCCCCACGGAATAATGTCAAAAAAGCTCCCCATTCCAGGTACTGGAAGAACATTATGTATATAACACGGAGCCTGTGACGGAATCAGACCTGCTCCTGGAAAATATTTATTTCCTTTAAGATCCATAAAATAATCTTCCTCTGTAAGTTGGTCTATACGCATATCCATAAAGAACTTTTCCCATAATTTCCGGCCATCTTTCATATACATGATAGATGGTGCCATCAGATGATTCGGCTCTTGCCATGCAAAACGTTCAATTGTTGGACAGTCTGTATGGATACTGACCATATTAGCCTCTACCGCTTTCTCTACTAAATCATAAATCTGTACATATCTTGTATCATCACAGTGAAATGTTCCGTCTGTTTTCCATGCACTGGAAATTGATTCGCCTATAATATCTTTTATTTCTGCTGATTCACTACTCTTTTCTACAGCAAAATATCTCCCTGCAAAATAAGTGAATCGCATACGATAGTCCTGCCATGTATCATCTTCTCCAACAATACATGTGATGCAGTTTCCAACTGTCACCCAGTTTTTCGCAACCTGATCGACATTTCCGGCTTCATTCAACTTTTCCGCTGGATAAATATAAATCACATCACCTTTTTTTCCTCGATACGAAAACTTCAGCATACCTGAAACATTCTGACCAAGATCATAAATATCCCTTCCTGATACTGTATGTACATATTTTGCTGAATAACTACAGATCACCTTAATTGCCGGCTGAAACTGTTCTATAAGCTCTCCCTTAGGAGCATCCTGTTCTGTCACAACAACTGCATTTTCCCATTTGGAATCATCAAAATCTATTTGATTCCATCCTTTTTGATTCAGTTCCGCACAATAAGTTTCTGAACCGTATACATTACTCATTGTAACCGGATGTTCCTTTACTTTGAAAGTTTCATCAGCAAAGAGCGTTTCCGCGGTTCCATCTACATAGTTTAAAATCAGTTTCACTGCAAATACCAATTCATTCCCAAATGGTTTATACGGATTCGGGTTTGGAGGCATAAATGCTGGAAAGCTAAAAGTATAATGTTCATCCTCTTTTATAAACCATCCGTTCCCCACTTCCGCTCCAAGCACATTTTTTCCCGTATGCACCAGATCTGTAATATCAAATTTCACATATTGAATCTTCTTGTCATAATTTGTCCATCCTGGATCCAGCTCATGATCTGCAACTTTCTGTCCATTCAAATGAAAAATAAACTGTCCAAGACCACAAACATATGCTGCTGCCTTTACTATTTCTTTTTTAACATCAAACTCTTTGCGCACATAAAATGGTTTCTGTGTTCCCTGGGAAATCCAATTTCCAAGTTCGTTCATTTTATACTCCTGCCTTCCTATACTACCTGTTTTCTTAATTTCTTGCCTGTTTTTTTCTGTTCTCAAGTGTATTTATAACTTCATCTGCTATATCTTCATATTTATAACAGAATTTTAAAATGATAAATATAGCAAGAAGAAGTGCTGCCGGCATCCATGCATACATAGAAATAATACCCATGTTGGTTATTCCTGACTGCACTGCCTGTCCACTGATGTAACCTGTAAGCCCAAGAATCCATCCAATACTTGCCTGAGCAAGTCCTGAACTGATCTTCTGTGAGAAACTCGTAATTGCAGAACCCATTCCTTCAATTCTTCTATTTGTCTTATATTCACCATAATCAATTCCATCTGCAAATAATGTACTTACCGGTACGGCAAGAAGTCCTGTTACTGCACCACTGATTACAGTTCCTGCAATAAGTAACGGCACACTCTGAGTCATGCCTGCAAATCCACGAATCAAACTTCCGATCAACTGTCCGATAATACCGATGTACATACATTTTTTCTTTCCGAATTTTGCCATGCATGGACCAACAAATAAAACGATTCCTATGAGAATTGGAATAATACTTACAAGATTCAATGTTGTTGTAAGCATTTCATTCCCCATTGTATACTTATAGAAATAAGTCTGTGAACAAGAATTGATCTGAGTAACAAAGTTAACAAGTACTGTTGCAACAAGTGCAAGAATCAAATATTTATTTGTAAAAAATAATTTAATACCTTCTTTAAAAGAAATCTTTTGTACTTCTTCACCGGATGTTGCTTCGACAGAAGTTACGTATTCTTTAGACATAAAGAATCCTGCAAGAAGTCCTGCTGTAACAATCACACCATAAATACCAAATAGAATTCTCCATGCACGGATATCTCCACCTAGTTTAAATATCAATGGGAATGTTAAGGAACATCCAAGAATTGTACCTGCAAGTCCGAAAAACATTCCAAATGATGCCATAGATCCTCTTTCTCTAAAATCCTGTGTCATCAGAGCAAGAAGTGAACTTCTTGCAATTCCTGTAATAGTAAACATAATTGATGTAAACAGATTATACGTAACGAATGCGTAGATCATCTGCATGGTCTTTGACCCATCTTGCGGGATAAAGAAGATCAATGCAATTGACAATCCTGTAGGTACCGACAGCCACAAGAGCCATGGTCTTGCTTTTCCCCACTTTGTTCTCGTCTTATCAATCAATATACCTGCAAGAATATCTGAAATACCGTCAAACAATTTAGATATAAAGAACATCGTACCAACGGCTGCCGCTGCAAGCCCAATATTGTCTGTATAAAACATTGTCAAAAATGCTGCGATAATTGAATTAGCTGCTTCCGGAAGATCTGCAATACCATACGACAGCTTTTCCGTAAATTTCAGTTTTTTATGCATCTCCATAAATAATACCTCTTTCCTTTTTTCTTTTGTTCCGGCCGTTTTTATCAATTTATCACACATCCCGTCAAATAATAAGTCCGAAACAAGACAGCAAATAGTATCTTTTGCGACATTTCTATGTTATAGTTATCCCATAGAACGGAGGCCACCTATGAATCACTTTCCACAATTAACACCAATAGAAAACAAATTAAAACAGATTTATCAACAGTCACTAGAGCGTTCTCTTCAAGAGCCTTGTGATCGTGAAGATGTTATGGATGTCCTGCTTGCATCCTATACAATTACAAATGATAATAATATAACTAAATCTTTGACAACTCATATAGATGAGCAAACTTTTATCCTTGAAAATATGGATATTTCATTTGTTCGCCATGCGCGCTACACTCCTGCTTTTTGGCATAGACATGACTTTTTTGAGATTATCTTTGTTCAAAATGGAACCTGTACAAACTATGCTCTCGGTCGCAGTATTCCTATGAGAACAGGTGATATCTGCATTATGGCTCCTGATGTCACACATTCTATTAGTTCCTTTCATGATGAAGATTATATTATCAATATTTTGATTCGAAAAAGCACCTTTGAGCAGTCATTTTTCGGACTTTTAGACAGTGATACTATTTTATCTGATTTTTTTAAACGTACCTTTTATCAGACTTCAGAAATTCCATACCTTCTTTTTCATAGCGAAAATGATCCTGTATTAACTGATCTGATTGAACGCGCTTATGCAGAATGCGGGCAGCAAAAAAGATATAGAAAACAAATGGTTAACACTTTATTATCGCTATTTTTTATCAACCTTTTCCGTCGTCATGAACAACATATAGAGTTCTCAAATATCCATCTAAACTCTGCGGATGAAAATCTTATGTATATACTCAGATATATGCAGGCTAATTTTAAAACTGTATCACTGAAAGAGCTTTCTAATCTTTTCAATTATAGTGAACGTCAGCTTCAACGAATCATTCAAAGTGCCACTGGGCACACATTTATTGAAAATATACAGAATCAAAAAATGAAACTAGCCTCTGAACTACTGATTCACAGTACCTTATCTGTTTCAGAAATCAGTGAACGTATCGGTTTTCAATCATTGAATAATTTCAGAAAAATATTTTTTAAATATTTCAACATGACACCATCGGAATATAGAAGGGCAAATATTTAGAGAGTTCTACTCTTGTCACACTCTGCATGCAGTGCTAAAATAAGCGCAGAAACTCAAACACATACAACAGGCTCAGACTTTCAGAGGTGATATAAATGGAATCAAAGACAGAAAACAGAATCAACGAATGCATTTCACATCTAGACATTACTTACTCTTATCAGCTGGCAAAGCAGATGGAGACTCACAAAACCAATCCGGTACTCGGTTTCCGAACTGCCGGTTCTGATGCGGAACATAAGACAGGGGATTTTTTATACGAAGAAATGAAACGCATCGGACTTCAGAATGTGACGAAGGATGAATTTTGGCTGGATTCCTGGACCTTTGAACGTGCCGTGCTTCGTTTCCGGGATCAACATGGAGAACTGCATACTTGTCAGATGGGTGCTTATCAGACGAATTTTGAGACAGATGGATTCGAGACTTATGATCTTGTCTATGTCGGCCGTGGAACCGCATCGGACTATGAAGGGCTCAATGTCCGTGGTAAGCTTGTTCTTGCTGATATCAACCAGCGTGATGAATGGTGGATCAACTACCCTGTCTATCAGGCATATTTGAAAGGTGCTGTCGGACTGATTGCTGTCCAGACACAGGGTTATGCTGAGATTGATCCGCGGGCACTCAACGCTCAGGACATCGCCGGACCGGAATATGCCCCTGCATTCTCTCTTTCGAGACAGGATGCTTCTTATTTAAAAGAACTTCTCTGTCCCGAAGATCCTGCAGTATCTCATCCGTCCTCTGTCGCAGTTGAACTCAACGCCTCTTCCTGGGTTGAACGTAACCGCCCGGCTTATAACATTACCGGATATCTTCCGGGAACTGCCGCTTCTGAAGGGGACGACCGAATGATTCTGCTTTCCGCACACTACGATTCCTATTTTGACGGATTTCAGGATGACAATTGTGCGGTCTCTATGACATTTGGAATCATAAAGGCTCTGATTGACAGTGGCTATCAACCGCGCTATACAATCGCAGTATGTGCCCTTGCTGCCGAAGAGTGGGGTGTCTGTGATTCTAAATTCGACTGGTCAACCGGAGCCTGGAATCAGGTATTCCGTGTTCACCCGGAATGGCAGGGCCGCGTGATCGCCGATCTCAACTTTGAACTTCCGGCTCACGCCCATAACACACAGGATGCAATCCGCTCTACTTATGAGTCTGCTGATTTTCTGAAACATTTTTGTGAAAATATAATTGTTCCAAAGGAAGCTTACCCTGATGGGCTGACAGTACTTGCACCAATCGAGACATGGTCGGATGATTTTTCCATCGCCATCTCCGGTATTCCATCTACCGTAAATGATTTCAGCGCAGGACCGTTTATGGAAACGCATTACCACTCCCAATATGACAATGAAGAATTCTATCAGGAAGCAGTTTACCGTTTCCACCATGAGCTCTATACAAGACTTTTAGTTACACTGGATCAGCTGACACTTCCGCCACTTGACTTTTCCAGACATTTTCTGGCAATGAAAAGTTCCGTCGCCGACTGTCTTGCAGCACAGTCCAATGCCCCGGCAGAAGTATTGGAAGAAATTCCGGTGCTTCTGGAAAGTATTTCAAAGGTATGTGAATCTGCCGATTTATTATATGAAAAGATTCAGGAGATCAACAACCATACTGTTTCCACTGACTTCCCAATGGTGTCCGGACTTTCTTCTAAACTGCTGCACATTTTCCGGAAGATGCAGGACTACTTCGTCCGCCTCGACTGGCAGGACGCAGTCTGCTTCCCTCATGCTGCTGCCAGTCAGAACCTCTGTCACCTGGAGCAGGCAGTCCATGCACTGGAAAGCCAGAACATCACTGCCGCACTGGAGGCACTCTATGAAGTTGATAATAACTGCTACGCATTTTTATTCGATGAAGAAGTCTATTATCACTTTACGGAATATATTTTACATCAGCCAAAAGACCGTCTGATGTGGGGCGCCGGACGCATTCTTCACCATGAGAATCTCTACGGCCTTGTCCAGCGTCTGAAAGAACTGGATCAGATGGCAATCCCAGGTTCTCTTGATGTTGAGATCAGAAGACTTGAAGCCGCTATCCGCCGCCAGCAAGCCTACTTAAAAGATGATTTACATTATATGAAACAATCTGTTGATAAAATCCAGGCTTTGATAAACGATTGCCTTGAAACATCATCACATTATAATAAAGAAAAGAATGGAGAAAACCAATGAATAGCGATAAGCTCTACAAAGTACAGGAACAGGATCTTGACCGCCTTAAAGAAATACTGACTGTCTGCTTTCAGAACGACCCGCTCTACAGCACTCTGATCGAAGATGAAGCAACAAAAGAACGTCTGCTGCCACATCTTCTTGAGTGCGACGTAACTGAATTATTTGAAACCTGTGAAGTCTTTGCTGACAGCCCTGAGTTGAAGGGAGTCCTGATCCTTTCTGACGAATCCGATCACCGTCATGCATTTTATAATTATTTTGTCAGCTTGAAAGAAAGCCTTATCACAGATGGCTGGCTGCTCCACGAAGATCCTACAATGAAGACATTTTTCAACTTTGTCCTCGGAAAAGATTACCTCAACTCCGCTTGGACCGCCCAGCTTCATGAAACCCGAAGACTTCATGTCATCTACCTCGCCGTTGATCCGAAATTTCAACATCACGGTCTCGCAGAAATGATGATGAATGAAGTCATTACCTGCGCCGACCGCAATGATATGATGATTTCTCTTGAGACACATAATCCGAAAAATGTACCATTCTATGAACATCTTGGATTCAAGACATTCGGAATCGTGGAGAAACCTCATTTTCAGTTAAAACAATATTGTATGATCAAAGAATTGTAAATGTTCTGTACACCTGTTCCGCAGTATCTGCCAGGTTTCTCTTAGCATTTTCATTCTTCATTGCCTCTTCCAGCGTAACCACACCACGCAGGATAGGGAAAAATGCATCAATGCCATGTTCATTACATTTTCTGGCATCTCTTTCGACTGCGCCTGCAAATGCAAGTACCGGCTTGCCGTATTTCTTTGCAAGTGCAGCCACTCCAACCGGAGCTTTTCCCATCGCTGTCTGACCATCCATCCGGCCTTCCCCCGTGATGACAAGGTCTGCATCCTTTACATACTCTTCTAACTGTGTCTCTTCCAACACGATTTTAATTCCTGATTCCAACACAGCATCTGTAAATGTAAGAAATGCGAATCCAAGGCCTCCTGCTGCTCCTGTTCCTTCCTGCTTTGCATCTGCCTTTGGGAATTTTTCTTTCGCCAATGCTGCATAATATCCTAGCCACTGATCCATCTGACAGATCATCTCCGGTGTTGCACCTTTCTGAGGACCAAATACTGCGCTGCATCCCTGCTCTCCGCAAAGAGCATTTGTCACATCACATGCAATCTTAAACTTGCATTCTTTTAATTCCGGAAGCACATAAGTATCTGTGATTTCCTCCAGAACTTTCAAGCCCTTTGCACCAAATGGAACCTGATTTCCGTCTTTGTCAAGGAAACCATAACCTAATGCCTGAAGCATCCCGACTCCCCCGTCATTTGTCGCACTTCCTCCGATTCCGACAAGAAAACGTCTGCATCCCTTGTCAATCGCATCACGGATTACTTCTCCCACGCCATATGTTGTTGTATTCAGCGGATTTCTCTCTTCATCAGAAACCAGTGTAATTCCTGCGGCCCCCGCCATCTCGATCACAGCTGTTTTTGTGCTTTCAATGATACCATACTCACAGATCACCGGTTCGCCAAGTGGTCCTGTCACCTGTACTTTCTGTAATGTTCCGTTCATTCCGGATACAAGAGCCTCTACTGTACCTTCCCCTCCGTCAGCTAACGGTCTTACAATCACTTCTGCATCCACATCCACTCTTTGGATTCCCTCTGCCGCTGCCTGTCCTGCTTCCATAGAAGTCATACTTCCTTTAAAGGAATCAATTGCTGTTACTATATTCATAATAAACTCCTTTCCATGTCTGTTCCGTGTTTTATTAATGTTAGGATACCACATTTCCCGTTTCACAAACATGTTACGCATAACATTATTTCAAATTTATTCTATTGCTATTTGTTATATATAACATTTTATAGTAAAATGGTAACTGTTCAGAGCCAAGCAAAATTTCATAAAACAGATGTAAAATGCTTGCATTTTTAAGACTGTTTTTGAAATTTTATTTGGCGGATACGCCACACCGACGAAATGCGTAGCATTTTGGAGGTTGGCTCTGAACAGTTATATCAAAAGAAAGGATATAATAAAAATTCTATGATAACTAAAATTGACCGCGAACTCGCAGAACAAATCGTAAATACGATCAAAGATGTCTGTGATCATGACATCAACTTTATTGCTCCATCCGGCATTATTCTCGCCAGCACAGATCCATCCCGTGTCGGAACCTTTCATGAGATTGGACAACAGGCCGCTGATTCTGGTTCTGTGCTGGAAGTAACAGAAGACAACAATTTTTCCGGCACAAAGCAAGGAATCAATCTTCCACTTTATCATAATGAATGTCTGCTTGCTGTCATCGGAATTACCGGCGCACCTGATAAAGTCCGCAGTTATGCCTATCTCGCAGAACGTATCACCAATCTTCTGATTCGCGAGCAGGAACTGAATCAATACAGCCGCAGGCAAGCTGATAAAAAGCATTTTGTCATTCAGTCTTTAATCAGAAATGAAAGCGACAATCAGGAATACCTCACCTCTTGCCTGCATGAATTTAAGATTGATCTCAACACAAAGAAAAGAATTGTTCTCATTCGCATAAACAAACAAAATACAATTACAAACCGTTCTATTTTAGAACAGAAAATTCAACAAATATTTGCACAGGCACATGTCTGCCTTCACACATTTAATTATCCGGGTGATTTTATTGCTTTGATTGAAGAAAATGAATTTGAAAAGCAGAATTATATTTTTAAACTCTTTGTAAAAGAACATTTCGATATTTTGGATATTGCAGTTGGAAAACCGACATCACTCTTCCAACTCCACACCTCCTATCAATCTGCTGAAACTGCTTTGCACAGCCTTACAATTCCTTCTGAACACTATGTTGTTTTCGACGATCTGACACTTGAACTAATTCTTTCTACGATCACACCGGAAAATCAGAAAGAATTTTTAGCCAAGACAATTGCCCCACTCAATGAACAAGAACTGCACCTGCTGGAAGTTTATTTTTCTGAAGAAATGTCCCTTGCCGCCACAAGCGAACGACTCTTTCTCCATAAAAATACATTGCAGTATAAATTGAATGCGATTCAAAAGAAATGTTCACTGAATCCGAGAAAATTTCAGGATGCGGTGCTGCTTTATCTGGCTGGGAAGATTAAATAAAAATTGGACGTAGGGATTCTTTTTCGAGTTCGGACGAAATTTAAATAGTGCTTATAAAGGTTATTCTATAGACAGGCATCCGTATTTCAAACGTAAACGCTCAGAGGATAAAATACAGTGGCAAATACAAAAAAAGCTATAAGACTCCATTTTTGAAATCTTATAGCTTTGCTATACATGATATTAAGTTGTATTTCTAATCATCAATTATTTCCCAGTGTCCATTGGAACCACGACCAATAAATCGGACAATACCTATATCTTTGATGTGACGTTTCACAGTCTTGGAACTTATCCCTAACGTCATTGCCATTTTTTCTGTACTGATTTTATTATCCTTTTTTATCATATTCAATATTTGAATTTCCAATGGATTGCTCTCTTTTTTCTGAGGGACATCCTGAGGGACATCCTGAGGGACATTGTAATTCAAATTTGGCATCACAACTGTAAACTGGTACCGATCTGACCTAAAAGATGGCTTTTTACTTTCATCATAGTTGATCTGAAATTCATAGCCGCCGATGATTTTTCCGAATCCACTACCTTTACGTTCCATATATCCCAGCCGATTAAATATATCTGCCAAAACCGGGTTTCTTCTCGTTGACGGAACTGTAAGCGGATCTCTGTCCTGAATAATGGAACCATCCGGCATGCCTCCTGGCGAATAAATTTCCATACGATCATCGTAAATATCAATATGCACTTCACTGCCATTCACAAGATAATCTCTATGTGCCAATGCATTAACCAATGCTTCATGATAACTACGTTCTACATATTCTGGCATTTCTTCTCTGGAATTAGCAGTCTTTCTCCACATTAATTTCGCATTTCTCTTAATAAAAGCTTCTCCATTATCAATTAATGACAATACACTTCCAGAATATTCCGCATCGTCAAATATCCTTGCTCATTCGCCAACCCAAATGATATAAGATCTTTCTCATCAAAACTATTTCCTGTCCATTTTTTATATCTTTCCCGGAGTTTGGAAAATGCAAAATCTTCCACCTTATACGTAGAAATCTGTGAATCATAAGATGTATTTCTACCGCGCAACACCAGTCTTTTCAATTCCGTTGATGTCGCCTTCACACTCTCGTTTCCAACACGAACATATGCTTCCAGCACACCATCACCTGAATAATAGTACGGTGTCTCTTCACCTTTGAAAATATCCAGTATAATTAATACTTTTCCATCTTCGACCTGTTCAAATCGAAGACGAAATTCTGGAATTGGATCCATCCTTGTCTTAATGATTTCACTTATTTTCTCTGCATCACTATTCGAATTCTCAAGTCCTACAATTTCATCATTATCGGCTATTCCAAAGATTAATGCTCCACCAAGTGTATTTGCAAAAGCACTTACGCTCTTACACCAACTTTCTGCACTCAAAGTGTTATTTCTTGCTTTCCATTCGTTCTCTAAGATCTGTTAGTTTTTCCCCCTGATAGGTAAAATAATGGTTTTTGTTTTCGGATATGGGAAATAGCATATATATCAAGGACATTTTGAGTGGGTAAAGGAGAATCTATTTATTTAGAGGATTTTCTCCTTTAGAGTATTCTGTATTATATTCCTTTAGTGACAAAAAATTATTATCCGTTGGGTGTGCAGAGTATGTTTCGTTATAACTTGGAATTGATAGGTAATCTTGAGAGTTTGTTTTTAGAGGATTCTCTCCATTGGAGTATTCTGCATTATATTCTTTTAGTGACAAAAAATTATTATCTGTTGATTGTGTAGAGTATGTTTTGTTATAACTTGGAATTGATAGGTAATCTTGAGAGTCTGTTTCGTGTACATATGTTGTCACGGCAGATGATAAAAGTAATAAAACTGCGGAAAATAAACATATAACCTTTTTCATATAATTTCCCCTTTCAATAAAAAATTTGATTTGATTTTTTATGACTTCCAATGGAATTACCTCTCTTTTAACAATAAAATATTGATTTGCACAATTAAAAACTGTTTATATATATAATAATAGTAGTATTCTCTGTGAATTGTCAATGGGATTTAATACATTGAATATAGCAAAAATAATGTAGCAAGGGGAGAAAGAATCCTTCCGCTAAATCTTTATTCCCCCTGTTTTACTTTCTGCCAACATGTGCTATAATCGTAAAAGCATGAATGTTGCTTATCATTATCTATACGCAGCAGACAAATAAGAAAAAGAACTAGAACAGAATAAATCATTTAAGGAGTATAAAATTATGAAAATCATTGTATTAGCAGGAGGCTTAAGCACAGAACGTGACGTATCACTTTCTTCTGCTGCCGGAATCTGTCGTACATTAGTTGAAAAAGGACATGATGCATTCCTTCTGGATGTATTCATGGGATTAGAGAATGCGCCGGAGAATCTGGAGGATGTCTTTACTCTTCCGGATCACGGGCTTGAGATTGTGAAGAATATCAGCACAGAGGAACCGGATCTTGAAGCTGTTAAGGCTTCCCGTCCGGATCAGTCTGATTGTTTCTTCGGACCGAATGTAATCGAACTTTGCCGTCTGGCTGACATTACTTTCCTCGGTCTTCACGGTGGAGAAGGAGAGAACGGAAAGCTTCAGGCATCTTTCGATCTGCTTGATATTAAATATACAGGACCTGACTCTCTTGGATGTGCGGTTGCAATGCACAAAGGTGTTGCAAAGCAGATCTTCCTTGAGTCTGGCGTAGACACTCCGGGAGGTGGAACGATTTATAAGAACTCTGAAGATCAGTCTTACCAGTCACTTGGTCTGACACTTCCTGTTGTTGTTAAACCTTGCTCAGGTGGTTCCAGTATCGGAGTTTATATTGTAAATACAGATGAAGAATATGCAGAGGCTCTGAAGAAGTCCTTCCGCTACGAAGATGAACTTGTTGTTGAGCCATACATTAAGGGGCGTGAGTTTGCATGCGGTATCATTGACGGAACAGCACTTCCTCCGATTGAGATCATCCCGAAGACAGGATTCTTTGATTATGCGAATAAATATCAGGACGGAGCTACTTCTGAAGTATGCCCGGCTGATATTCCGGAAGAAGTTGCAGAGCGCATGAAGGAACTTACTGTAAAAGCGTTCAATGCACTGAAACTTAATGTTTACAGCCGTGCAGACTTCCTGCTTGACGCTAAGGGTAATCTGTTCTGCCTGGAGATGAATACCCTTCCTGGAATGACTTCCGCAAGCCTTCTCCCGAAGGAAGCTAAGGTTTATGGAATCGAATACGGCGATCTTTGCGAACTGATCATTAAGAAGTCCATGGAGGCAAGATATTAATGAAACATATGACATTATCTGAAATCGCAGATGCCTGCTGCGGAATTTATTGCGGTGATCCTGCATTCTTAGACTGTGAGGTCTCAAGTGTTGCGATTGACAGCCGTAAAGTAATAAAAGATACTCTTTTCGTTGCGATCAAAGGTGCCCGTGTTGACGGACACAGTTTTATCCCGCAGGTCATGGAAGCAGGTGCACTCTGTTCCCTCTCTGAGCAGGATCTTGGTGACGTTGATTATCCTTATATCCGCGTTTCATCCTGCACAGAAGCATTGAAAGACTTAGCTGAACACTATCGCCGTTCCCTCGATATCAAAGTTGTAGGTATCACTGGAAGTGTTGGAAAGACAAGCACAAAAGAAATGATCGCATCTGTACTTTCCGAGAAATATAATGTACTGAAAACAGAGGGAAACTTCAATAATGAGATTGGACTTCCTCTGACCGTATTCAATATCCGTGAGGAACATGAGGTTGCAGTTCTTGAGATGGGAATCAGCCACTTTGGAGATATGAAACCGCTGGCTAAGATTGCCCGCCCGGATGTGTGCGTGATCACTAATATCGGATATGCACATCTTGAGAATCTTGGAACAAGAGACGGAATCCTAAAGGAAAAGAGTTCCATGACAGACTACATGAATCCGAAAGGTTCTGTTATCTTCAACGGGGATGATGATAAGCTGAAAAGCTACACTTCCCGTGATGGAAGAACTCCTGTTTACTTCGGTCTTACCTCTTCCTGCCCGTTCCATGTGGAAAATATTGAACGTAAAGGATTAAAAGGAACATACGCTGAGTTTGTTACTCCAACATCCCGTTTCCATGCACATATCTCAATTCCGGGAGATCATATGATCTATAACGCTTTAGCCGGAGTTGCTGTCGGATATGCGCTTGGCATGAATAATGATGAGATTGCACGCGGAATTGAAAAGCTCGTTCCGATTGCCGGACGTAACAACCTGATCGAAGCAAAACATTACACGATCATTGATGACTGCTACAATGCCAATCCGGCATCTATGAAGTCCTCTCTTGACGTACTTGCATATGCAGACACAAGAAAGGTCGCTATCCTTGGCGATATGGGCGAACTTGGTGCCGATGAGCTTGCAATGCACCGCGAAGTCGGAGCTTATGCAGCATTTAAAAACACTGATGTTTTAATCTGCATCGGATTATTATCCAAAGATATGGCAGAAGCTGCGAAGGAAACCGTTCTGGCGACCGAGAAGAGCATGAAAGTTTTCCATTTTGATACAAAAGAAGACTTTTACCAGAATATGAATCAGATTCTCAACGAGAATGATACGATTCTGATCAAAGCTTCCCACTTCATGGAATTCCCTGAGATTGTGAAGAAACTTTCAGAAGAAGTATAATCTGAAACCACACCGAAAATATAAGTCCGTCTTGAACAAAGAATGTGCCGAGGCACATTCTTGCGCCTGCGGCGGTCGCTTGCGACACCTACCTTGTACGCCGCAGTGCGCATCCTGAGCGGAGCGTTTTTTATATATTAGGAAAGAACTTTCCTAATATATAAAAAAGAGTTGAAACTTCTGCCTGGATCATTCTAGCTGATTCAGGCAAATGGTTTCAACTCTTTTTCAGATTCTATTATCTTATTCTACTTTTCACTCTATCCCGAGTGCTTTTCCTACCATCTGGAATTCTCCTTCATAGATGCAGTTTGGCAGTGTTCCATCTACAATGCCTTTCTTACATTTTTCAAAATCCATCCAGATCACTTCTTCTACTTCCGATTTCTGCAAATCTAATTCATTAGCATCCACCGGTTCTCTGTAAAGATATACGGTACTGCGCTCATTGTCACGGAATGGTTTTCCATGAAATTCTGCTTCAAACTGTCCTCTGTGTGTTCCGATAAACTGAAGCTGATCTTCTCTTGCATGAATTCCAAGTTCTTCCTTCATCTCACGCAGTGCACTTTCCATCAGTTCATCCCCGGCACTGACATGCCCTGCGGAAGAAATGTCATACGCTCCCGGGTTCGAATCCTTACATTCGCTTCGTTTCTGAAGGAGTACATCATAACCACTCTCCTGATTCGGACGCACGATCCAGATGTGTACCGTTGAATGCAATGTGCCATCTCTATGTGCAACACCGCGTTCTTTCACCTGGCCGGTTTTATTTCCATCTTCATCAATCACATCAAAAAGTTCCATCGGCTTTCCGTTGAGTGCCACATAATCAAGCACATCAGATTTATTATACACAAGCTTTAAAGAGAAAAACTCCTCTTCCTCATCCATCAGACGGAAGAAAATCTTGTCTCCCTCCCATAGATTCAGATCCTTTATCTTTTCTTTCTCCACCCATTCAAGAATGCCTTCATCGCACTCGATCGGATCACCTGTAAACCCGTCCGCTGTATATAGCGACATATATTCCACTACATCTTCTCCGTATACAAATGTCACGATCCCTCTGTATTTCCAGGAAGTCAATGTATAACCGGTCTCCTCCTTCACTTCACGCAGGAGGCATTCCTCCGGACTCTCCGCATATTCAAAATGTCCGCCGACGCCGATCCATTTATCTTTATTCACATCATTTTTCTTCACTACTCTGTGAAGCATCAGATATTTTCCGTCTTTTTCAATATAACATAATGTGCTTTGTCTGTTCATCGTACTTCTCTTTTCTTTCCACTTTCTTTATGTCTGATGCAGGTACACAATTGCTTCACCTGCAGTTTATGTTAAACTCAACAGTTATAGTATAACATATTTCTTCATGAATCGAACCTTATCTTGTAAACCGTGCGCAACTAAATTATAATGATGTTATCTATGGAAACGATGCGTTGCTGATTGCACGCATGTGAACCGCAGCAACGATTCAATGGGGGATATTATTTATGTGGTCAAGAAAAGAGCTCAAGAAAAAAGCGCGTATTTTAATAAAATCAAACTATTGGCGAAGTGTATCTGTCTGCTTTCTGATTGCAATGCTCACAGCTTCGTATCCAATTTCCCGCTCTTTATTTTTGAACTATTTTCCTGATAAGATTCAGACAAAGACAGCGCTTATTTTACCTGTTTTTATTTCTGCCGAAAGCTTCAGCAGTGCATTTCTCGATTTTATTCCTGATAATTTCATAGCTGCTGCCTTTTTACATACAGTTCAAAATTACCTGAAGCGTCCGGACTTTATTGTCACTTCGTTTCTTACACTTGGGGTTATTCTTTCACTTTTATATAAGTTTTTTGTCAGTAATCTTTTGATTGTCGGTGAGAAACGTTTTTTTGTTGAATCTTATAACTATGAGGATACGAATATTTCTAAAATATTCTTTTTATATAAGTTGCGTTACCTGGCAAATCCTTCCTGGGTGATGTTCTGCTACACACTTTTTCAGAAACTTTGGGATTTAACAATTATCGGTGGAATTATTAAGCATTATGAATATAGCATGATTCCATATATCCTCGCTGAGAATCCAAAAATCAGTCAAAAGAATGCCTTTTTTCTCTCTAAACAGCTTACAAAGGGAAATAAATGGAAACTCTTTTTGTTAGATTGTTCTTTCCTCGGCTGGGAGTTTTTCTCTCTCTTTACACTTGGAATTCTGGACATCATTTATGTCCGCCCGTACAAAATGAACTGTAAAGCATCCTTATATCTGTTTTTACGAAGAAACTATGTGCTTTCAAGAGCTCCTAAATATGAGCAGCTCAATGATTCTTATCTTGAGCATGTTCCTTCTGAAGATGAACTTCTGATTAGTAAAGCTCTTTATGACGATTCTGAAGGTCCTTACACAAAGATCTCTTATTTTGCACCGCATCAGTATCCGGTATTTCTTTTTTCTGTGCAACCACCTATTGCCGCAGTAAAATCACCGGTCAATCCGGCGCAGAATTATGACTTTCTGTCCTGTGTATTTTTATTCCATGCCTTTTCTATTTTCGGATGGCTTTTGGAAATCATTTCCGAACTGCTCAGTTGCGGCACACTGGAAAATGTTACTCTTAAGACACTCCCATGGCTCCCGTTGTACGGAATCTGTGGTCTGCTTATACTGTTGCTGTTAAAGAAATATATCAAAAAACCGGCTACTATGTTTATTATCAACTTTATTGTGTATACAGTTCTTGATTATCTCGTCCAGCTGTTTCTTGATCTTGGTTTTGGAATTGAGCTTCCGGAATATCATTCCTATCTTACTTTCATGAATGGAGAAGCATATCTTGGTGATGGGGCAGTATTTGCACTTCTTGGCTGTGCATTTTTCTATTACTTTGCTCCGCGCTGGAACAGTCTCTTCATGAAATTAAAGAAATGGATGAGAGTTTTGATCTGTATCCTTCTGACAACAGTTTTTATATTTGATCTGCTGTCCGGCATAATCCAATATTGATTTTACTGATGAAAAATAGTAAAATCTTAATTATCAGTAAGGTTGGTTTTACTGTTGCGATTTTTTCTAATACAGTATGAACCTGTTCCCCCTGACAAACTATCACAGCTTAGAAGAAAGGGAAATATTATGAAAAAAAGAGTCGTTGTTGCATTGGGACACCGTGCACTTGGAACTACACTTCCAGAACAGAAAGTAGCCGTTAAAAGCACTGCCAAATGTATCGCTGATCTGATTGAAGCAGGCTATCAGGTTGCTATCACACACAGTAATGCTCCGCAGGTTGGTATGATCCACACTGCATTGAATGAATTTGCAAAGAACCATCCGGAATATACAGCATCCCCAATGTCTGTATGTACTGCCATGAGCCAGGGATATATCGGATATGACCTTCAGAACGGAATCCGTGAAGAACTTCTCAACCGCGGTATCTACCGTACAGTCAGCACAGTCCTCACTCAGGTGATCGTAGATCCTTACGATGATGCTTTCTACACACCAACAAAGGTTCTCGGTCGTTATATGAACGCTGAGGAAGCGAATGAAGAACGTAAGAAAGGCAACTTCGTAGTGGAAGAACCTGGTAAAGGTTTCCGCCGTGCTGTCTCTGCTCCGAATCCGGTCAAGATTGTTGAACTCGATGCAGTGAAAGCTCTTCTTGATGCAGATCAGATTGTTATCGCAGCAGGTGGCGGCGGTATTCCGGTACTTGAGCAGGATAATCATTTACGTGGCGCAAGTGCTGTTATCGAGAAAGACCTCGCAGCTGGAAAGCTTGCAGAAGGAATTAATGCTGATCTTCTTATTATTCTTACAAATGTTGAGAAAGTATGTATCAACCTTGGCAAACCGAATGAGGAACCACTGGATACAATTACTGTTGATCAGGCAAAAACTTACATGGAAGAGGGACATTTTGGAATTTACAACATGCTTCCAAAATTCCGTGCAGCAGTTGAATTCGTAGAAGGACACGAAGGCCGCAAAGCTTACATTACTTCCTTTGATAAAGTCTCTGATGCTCTGAATGGTAAGACCGGAACAGTAATCGAATAGATTGAAAGATTGAACTTATTAGAAACATAACCTGGAACAGGCCGTGATTTCACATTTTAATTTTGTGAAATCACGGCCTGTTTTTTACTTTCCATCACAGATTTCTTTCACCCTGTTTTTTTGTGGAATAAGATACTTTTAATTTCAAAATATCTCTTGATTTTTTAGAAATGTGTGCTATAGTATATACATATTCGAGATGTAGTATTAAAAACTATGTGTTATTATATAGACGAATTGGAGGTATATATTATGGAAAAAAGACTTTATATCAAAGAACCCGGAAGCGCAATTACACATTTTATTGGAATGATCATGGCAATTATTGCTGCAATACCACTTCTATACAGAGCAGCTCGTGAACCGAGCAAACTTTATATTGTATCGCTTACAATTTACGCAGCCAGCCTTATCTTGCTTTATGCGGCAAGTACCACTTATCACACATTTGATATTTCCGAGAAAGTGAATACGGTTTTAAAGAAGATCGATCACATGATGATCTCCGTTCTGATCGCCGGAAGCTACACACCAGTCTGCCTGCTGGTAATCGGCGGACGCAAAGGTATCACACTGCTATGTATTGTATGGGCATTCGCGATTGTCGGCATCCTTATCAAAGCCTTCTGGGTATTCTGTCCGAAATGGGTATCTTCCGTTTTATACATTGGTATGGGATGGACTTGCGTGCTTGCATTTTCTACAATCCTTGATAATCTGTCAGCTGCTGCTTTCGGATGGCTTTTAGCCGGTGGTATCATCTATACAGTTGGCGGTGTCATCTACGCACTGAAGCTCCCGATTTTCAACAGCAAGCATAAGAATTTCGGAAGCCATGAAATCTTTCATCTGTTCGTAATGGGCGGAAGCATCTGTCACTTTGTGGTAATGTATACATTCCTTCTACCGTAAATATAATTTATTGAAACGAAAAGAAGAAGGCTATCAACTACGATTTATACTGTTATCGTAGTTGATAGCCTTCCTTTTTCATTTTGTTACTATTTACATTTCATGCGATCTGCAACGTATCTCACTATCTCACATCATACCTTATCCTACATTGAAAACTGGCTATCATACAGATGATGATAGAAACCTTCCTTCTTCATCAGTACTTCATGATTTCCCTGTTCAATAATTTTTCCATCTTTCATTACGAGAATCACATCAGCCTCACGGATGGTTGACAGACGGTGTGCAACAATGAAAGTTGTTCTTCCTTCCATCAGTTTTGCAAATGCCTGCTGAATCTTGATCTCCGTTCTTGTATCGATGGATGATGTTGCTTCATCCAGAATCAACATCGGTGGTCTGCATAACATAACTCTTGCAATACAAAGCAGCTGCTTCTGTCCCTGTGAAAGCCCGCCACCATCTTCTGTGATCCATGTATCATATCCTTTTGGCAGACGACGGATATAATTATGGATATGAGAAGCTTTCGCTGCCTCGACAATCTCTTCTTCCGTCGCATCCGGTCTTCCCATAGCAATATTTTCACGGATTGTACCTGTTTTTAACCAGGTCTCCTGAAGCACCATTCCATATCCTGCGCGCAGACTTTTTCTTGTCATTTCGCGAATATCTATATCATCTACTTTAATACTTCCTGCATTCACATCATAGAAACGCATCAACAGATTGATCAATGTTGTCTTTCCACACCCGGTCGGTCCGACAATCGCAATACGCTGTCCTGGCTTTACTTCCAGATTAAAATCTTCAATCAGATGCTGACCTGGCAGATAAGAGAATGAAACGTCCTCTATTTTCACATTTCCATCAATATCCGTCAGATGAACTGCATTTTCCGGTTCCGGTATCTGTGGTTCTTCATCAATCAAAGTAAATACTCTCTGCGCACATGCAATGGCATTCTGGAATTCCGTCACAACTCCGGAAATTTCATTAAATGGTTTCGTATACTGATTTGCATAACTCAAGAAACTGGACAATTGTCCTACGCTCATTGCACCACGAACAACTGCAAATGCCCCTGTAATTCCAACCCCTGTGTAAACCAGACTGTTGACAAATCTTGTCGCCGGATTTGTAATAGATGAGAAAAATGTTGCCCGCAAAGATGCATCCTGCAATCTTTTATTCACTTCGTCGAAACGCTCTGTTGCATCTTCTCCGCGTCCAAATGCCTGAACTACTTTCTGGTTTCCGATCATTTCATCAATCAAGCCTGTCTGCTCTCCACGTATTTCAGATTGCAGACGGAACATACGAAATGTTCTCTTTGCAATAAAATTTGCTACAACGAATGATACCGGTGTGATAAGAACCACAACAAATGTAATCGATACATTTACGGATAACATAAAACAAAATGTTCCGACAATCGTGGCAATCCCGGTGAAGAGCTGTGTAAATCCCATCAGAAGTCCATCAGAAAACTGATCGACATCCGCGATTACACGGCTTACAACATCTCCGTATGGATGGCCGTCAATATATTTTAGCGGCAACTGCTCTATTTTATGGAACGCTTCATTTCTGATATCCTGAACCATCTGATAGGTCATTTTGTTATTACACACATTCATCAGCCACTGTGCCAATGCCGTAATCAGTGTACACACACCAATCTGAATCATCACCTGGATTACTCCCGGGAAATTCACTTCACCTTTTCCGATCACATAGTCAACTGCATGTCCTGTCAGCTTTGGAATATAAAGTGTAAGCGCAACAGATACAGTTGCAAGCAGAATTGAAAATACGAGAAAAATTCTGTATCTTCCAAGTCGGCGGATTACCTTTTTCAATGTTGCTGCCTGACTTTTCTGTTTTTTCTCACTATTTGTCTTTCTTTTATCAGCCATTGATTACCGCCTCCTTTGGAAATTGTGAATAATAGATTTCCTGATAGACCGGACAATCCTTCAGCAGTTCTTCATGTGTTCCGATTCCTGCCATTGCACCATCATCCAACACAATGATCTGGTCTGCATACTGAATAGATGCTGCTCTCTGAGATACGATAAATACGGTCGGTTGGTTTTTCATCTCTTTGATTGACTTGCGAAGTGCCGCATCTGTAGCAAAATCCAGCGCTGATGCACTGTCATCGAGAATCAGGATCTCCGGTTTCCGAACCAGTGCGCGCGCAATCGTCATTCTCTGTTTCTGACCTCCGGAAAGGTTTCTTCCCCCCTGTTCAATCTGAAATTCTAATCCACCTTGTTTCGTATCAACAAATTCTCTTGCCTGAGAAATGTCCAATGCTTCATACATTTCCTGCTCTGTTGCATCTTCCTTTCCCCAGCGGAGATTGTCCGCAATACTCCCTTTGAAAAGCACTGCTTTCTGAAGAACGACACCGATATGTTCTCTTAGGTTCTCTGTCTGATATTCTTTGATATCACGTCCATTGATCTTCACTGTACCGTCTGTTGCGTCATAAAATCTCGGAATCAGATTCACAAGAGACGATTTCCCTGAACCTGTTCCTCCGATGATTCCTATCGTCTGTCCCTTCTCGGCACAGAAATTTATATCAGATAAGGATGTATCTGAAGTTCCTTTATAGGTCAAAGATACATGAGAGAACTCTACGACCGGAATTTTATTTTTCAAATCCCGATCTGCTTCGGAAGAATTGCTCTTCCATCTTACATCTCCCTCATTCATATCTGGTTTCACAGCAAGCACACTCTCCACACGGTTCAGACATGCTGCTGCCTTCGTCACGGAAATGATCAGGTTCGCTAACTTCACAAGTTCAACAAGAATCTGTGACATATAATTAATAAGTGCCACAACCTGTCCCTGGGTCAGATCTCCGATATCAACACGGACTGCACCGACATAGATCAATGCTATGATTGCTCCGTTTACAATAATATATGTCAGCGGATTCATCATTCCAGAAATGCGTCCCACATATTTCTGTGCATCTGTAAGAATTTGATTCGCATTTTCAAACCGCTTCGTCTCATCCTCTTCTTTATTGAATGCACGGATAACTCTTGCTCCTGTCAGATTTTCCCTCGTTGCAAGAAGTACCTGATCAAGATCTGCCTGCACTTTCTTATACATCGGCATCGTCACAAGCATGATTCCAAACACAATAAGTGAAAGAAGCGGAATCGTCACAACAAATACAAGTGCTGCTTTCACATCTACTGTAAATGCCATGATCATTGCACCAAATACAATGAACGGCGAACGCAGGAACAATCGTAAAACAAGATTCACACCTGACTGGATCTGATTGATATCACTTGTCATTCGTGTGATCAATGTAGATGTTCCTAATTGGTCCATTTCCGTAAATGTAAATTTCTGGATATGTTCAAATAATCCATGTCTTATTCCCGTTCCGACTCCTGTTGCTGCCTTCGCTGCAAAATACTGTGCTGTAATGGAACAGACAAGTCCGATGATTCCCAGCGCGATCAGTACAAAACACATTTTCACAATATATGGCTTATCCTGATTTGCAATTCCCACATCAATAATTGCCGCCATTACCAACGGAACAAACAGCTCAAAAGATGCTTCCAGCATCTTAAACAGCGGAGCAAGTATTGATTCTTTCTTATATCCTTTCAGATATGCAAGCAATGTCTTCATAATACCCTCTCTTTCCTTCCTGTTGTTCTAATTGATTTGTTTTAATCTTACTCGATTATTATTTTTTAACTGTTTTTCCAATTGTTATTTTTTTAACTCTTGATAATAATCTATCTCTTATATTATCATAGAATAAAGCATACGAAAAATCTTATTTTTATATAGAAAGCATATATTTTCCATATACTTTTTTTATTCTCACGAATCAATATATATTATTTCGTGCATTGCACCCTATATTCCTACATGATATCAAATATATAATTGGAGGTTTCACATGGATTTAAAACAATTGGAATATTTTGTCACAGTAATAAATGAAGGAACTATTTCCTCAGCCGCGCGAAAATTAAATCTCTCCCAGCCGCCATTAAGTGCACAAATGAAATCCCTTGAACAGGAAATCGGTTCTCAACTCTTTTTCCGCGGACCTCGTCAGATTGAATTAACAGAAGCCGGGCGTATTCTTTATGAGCGTTCCAAGGATATTTTAGATCTTTCTTCACGTACTTTACAGGAACTTTCTGACTATCGTGAAGGAAAATCCGGCGTACTTCGAATTGGTATTGTTTCCTCTGCTCATGATCTGATGGCACAGCGCGCTTTTCGTCCATTTCATGAGCAATTTCCTGAAATTCGTTTTGAATTATATGAAAATGACACTTATCGTGTCATCGAACAACTACAATCCAAAGTTCTGGATCTTGCAATTGTACGTACCCCTTTCCAATCAGATAATTTAACCTGTTACACTTTGGTTAAAGAGCACTTGCTTGCTGTCGGAAATAAAAAATATTTTTCTTCCGATACTTCTTATAATACAAAACATACGCTTTCCACGGATAGAAAAATAGCTACCGCTGAACCCGACCAAAATGTAACAATCTCTCTTAAAGAGTTAGCAGAACATCCCCTGATTGTCTACCATCGCTGGCTTCCTGTTTTAGACCAACATTTTGAAACACTTAAACTGCAGCCAAACTATTTATGTATCAACCATGATTCCCGTACAGGAACTGCATGGGCGAAAGCCGGAATGGGAATTGCAATTCTCCCTGCGTCAGCTGCTGAATCACTCACATCCAAAAATATCATTAAAAAATTGATCACCGACCCGGTCATCACCTCTGATATCTGTATTCTCCATCATCCTGACGGTTATCTTTCAAAAATCGGAACATCTTTTCTTATGCACATGATGAATTATTTTGGAATTTCTCACTGATTGCTACGCACAAAAAGAGTCTGGCAAATACCAGACTCTCTTAAATCATTCTTATTATAGACTATCTATCCAACCCGATTCTTTCTACCTGTCTTCCGATACGCATTGCTTTGGCATATGCCATGAGACGTTCTTCATTCTTCTTATCGTATCTTCTGTAGTTCTCAATAACAAGTTCAAAGATATCTTTATCAATGTCTTCACGGAAACGAATGCAATCGCACACGCTTCTGTCAATTCCATATACATTGTAAGAACCGTACTTTGTATCAAACACATGCTTCTCATCCTCAAAAGCCTGCTCTGAGAAGTAATGTCTGCTGACTTCAAAATTCATCTTCATCTTGTGACGGTCACTTCTTCTTGTTGCAATCGAAAGGATCTCCGGCTCTTTATCGATCAGACCCATGTAATAACATGCACTGTCTGCGCAGATTACCGCTTTTCTATTTACTCGCGCCACTTCCACTGCTTTATAATCTTCCGGTTTGGAAAACTTTGGACTAATGATCCAATAATGTCCATGTGCTACCTTTTCAAGCTTTCCTTCTGCTGTCAACAGACCAATCTGACGATTTGTAAGTCCTTCCTTCATCAAATCTTCTGTATCAATATAACCTTTGTATTTGTCTGCAATATGTTTCACTTTGTCATAGATAATCTGACGCATAATTCTTTTCCTCGCTTAACTCGTGTATTACTAGAAACTGTAAGAAATGTTTACGGGCTGCTGTGAGCAGCAACACCTGTGATTCTTTTAAGTCTCTCGTATTGTATCATCTATCAAAGCGGTTGACAATAGGTAAGACGCTGATTTTTCAGTCCGATACCTCTATCTCTTTTATTAAAAATTCATTCCCACGAAGCAGATAGGTATTTTCACTTCCACAGTACGGACAGATTTTCCCATGTTCTACCGTTGGATATTCTTTCTGGCATTCCTCACAAAATGTTACTGCTTCTATCTGCTCGATTTTCAGTTCGGCTTCTTCCATAAGCGGTTCTTTCTTCTTCGCCCAATTCCAGCAATCAGTCAGATAATCATGTAGAATTCCTGACACTTCCCCAATCTCCAGTGTCACGGAAGAAACCTTCTCCACATGATTTTTTTCCGCAACCTTCTTTACATCTTTTACAACATAAAAGACAACACCTAATTCGTGCATTTTCCTTCCTCTCAATTTATATTTTTTCAACTATATCCTGAAGCAATCCAATCAACTCTTTTGCGTTCACAGGTTTAAAGATACACTCATTCATACCTGCCAACTCACACTGATGTATACTTTCGGTAGACGCTTGTGCTGTCATTGCCAAAATCGGAATCTCAGCTGAATCTGCCCTTTTGTCTGCCATGGATCGGATCTTTCGTGACGCCTCTTTTCCATCCATCTCCGGCATCATGATATCCATAAGAACAGCATCATATTCTCTCAGACCCGACTGTTTAAATAGTTCCACAGCTTCCTGTCCATTCCATGCCTTTATCACCTGTGCACCAGCTTCTTCCAGATAAAACTCTGCAATCTCCATATTGATCTCATTATCTTCAGCAAGAAGAATATGATATCCTCTGAGTGGTTTATCTTCTTTCAGATCCTGTTTTGTTCCCTGTACACATTCTCCACTCTGACTTTCCTTTTCCGGCTGAACTACTGGAAAACTCAAATAAAAACGAAACTCCGTTCCAACGCCGGGCGTACTGCTCACCTGGATTGTTCCGCCCATCTTTTCGACCAGTCCTTTTACAATTGACATTCCCAGCCCCGTTCCTCTGTACTGCGTTCTTGCATCATTTATTTCCTGTGTAAAAGGCTTAAACAATTCTTCTTTTATATATTCTTTGCTCATCCCTACACCTGTATCCGTAATACGAAATTCGAATGCCGCACACATCCCATCAAAAGAGAGTTCTTTTACATAAGTGTCTATCCTTCCTCCACGCTTATTATATTTGATTGCATTACTGAACAGATTCAGCATAATTCTTCTGATCTGCAGCGTATCTCCGATCAGCGTCGTATGATCCATCTTTTCCCGATGGCTTTCATAGCCGATTTCCATCGCTTCTACCTGTGCACTGACCACAACTTCTACCTGATCTATCAACGCATTCAAATCAAACGTATCATTCTGCAATTCTAAATGTCCTGACTCGATTTTACTCATATCAAGTACATCATTGACCAGTTCACTCAAATGTTGGACAGACAGATCGATTTTATCAACACACTCTTCTATCTTTTCCTGATCTTTATAATTCTTACGAATCATCTGGATCATTCCGAGAACGCCATTGATCGGTGTACGGATATCATGACTCATCCGGTTCATGAATTCTGTCTTCGCACGGCTCTCGAGATCCGCTTTTTCGTATGCGACCTGCAGACGTTCTCTTTCTCTGTCCTCCTGCTCATGGAACTCTGAAATATCCTTGAACAAAATAATTGCACTAATCATAGTACTTGTCTGCTTTGTTCTGCTTTCATAAAACATCTCCTGCGACATCAGAACTGTCTCCTGCCACCAGCGTCTGCTTCCATTACTTTGCTCTACCTGATATTCCACAGTCACCTGCTTTTCACCTGCTTTAAAACGTTCGATCAGCTGTGCCGGATTTTCTGTGATACGATAATTTTCTCTCGTCTCTTTTGTCACGAACCGCTGATAGGTCTTACAGTACGTATCATAAGGACATGGACGTTTTATGTCTGGGATCTGCCTGTTTTCCCTGTTGTGCCAAAATATCTTTTCCAATAAATTCTGTGTCAGATTTACACTCAGAATTATTTCTGCTGTATCCATCAATGCTTCTATATAGTTTCCATTTTCCAAAATGGATTGCGTCAGCTGTTCATAGAACTGTGTCAGTTGTTTTTTCTCATTTACGATCAACTCGTCCCTGTCCTGATAAACATCAAACCCAACAAGAAAATGATGCAGATTTCCATTTTCAGCAAAGTCAGGCAGTAAAAGTGTGATCCGGCCACGCAAAGCTCTGTCACCCTCTTTGTGACAATAAAAATATTCCTCTACCTGATGTTCCTCCGTCAGGGTTTCCCGGATTTCCGACAGCTGAAGTTTCTCCCAGAGTTCCCTGCGTTTCTCTTCCTCCGCCAGCTCCTGTATAATCTGCTCTACTGCACCGGAATAATTTCCATCATCTGCAAGGAAAAATTCTGAGCTTGCACGAAGAACAACATACTGATCCAGAATCGCATCACAGTACAGACAATCTGTAAAATGAAATCCTTTTTCTTTTACAGATTGTAACAGCCTTCTCCTAAGTCTCCGCTTGTCAGCTGCTTCTTTCATCTTCGCCTGATTCTTGTCTACATACATATTCTTATCCGCATATCGGAACAAGTCTTTCATATTATTTCCCGGAAAATCTGTAGACACTGCATATCCCACTGCATAGCTAAGTGGCATATCCGGGTGATTCTTTGAATAACGCTCTGTCTGTTTCCGTATCATCTGCAGACAGTCTTTCACCTGCTTATGATCCACCTGCTTTAATACTGCAATAAACTCGTCTCCTCCGTCTCTTCCGACAAAATATTTCTCCGGAAGTGCTGCCCGCAGTTGTTCTGCAAATGATCTGATATATTGATCGCCTCTTTCATGTCCCTGCCGGTTATTAATAACCCTCAGATTATTTAAATCAAACACCATTACCGCTGTTGGTTCCCTGTCCGTAAGCGGCTCCACAGATCCCAGAATCTCCTCGCACTTATTCTTATTCGGAAGTCCTGTTGCCTCATCCAGATAAACCTTCTGACGAAGCACACGGTTTTGTGCCGCGTACCGCAACGCCTTGAAAAGCTCATATCCAAACAAACACACAATTCCAATAATATCCACGACAACAATTTTCTCCAGACGATTCAATAAAGATGCCAGCTTCTGCGAATAACTTTCCGCAAGCCCTGTTGTCTCATCACAGATTGTAAAAAATGTTTCACTTTTATTTATAATCTGTGTATTTTCATATCCTTCTTCTCGAGCCTTATAGATTTCTTCCTTTAGTTGTTCAAAAAATTGTTCCTGCACTTCCATCTTATCCTGAAATGCTTTATCATCCAGACGGATAAGGTTCAGTTCATCGCTGCCATGACGTAATCCATCAATATAAGTATCGACTTTCCTGATCATTTCATCCTGCGGTTCCTTTGCATTTTCCAATTTGATGATCTGCTGCGTCTTTCCACGCACAAGTCCGGCATAATTCACTACACGAGCCGTCCCCTGCATATCGCTGACCAATACCATAATTCCAAAGAATAATGCAATCAGGATACATGTAAGAAGCGTCATGAAAATACGCAGAATCCGTCTAAGTTTCTTCTCTTTTTCTTTCATATCTATAACCTTACATTTCTTTTTTTTAATACTTTATTTAAAGATTATAACAGAATCTCCTTTGTTTTCCCATAATAAAATACATCACTAGAGGATTTTTAAAAATGGTGTAATACTTGCTATCTGTTTTGGAAAATGTGATACTATAAATTATAGTCACACTTAGTTTTCGTAACAAACGGAGGGACCCTCTATGATAAACTAGACAAAACAAATATTGGAAGAATCTCTGAAAAAATTAATGCTTCAAAAGCCGCTCGATAAGACAACCATCCACGGAAGCCTTACGCATTCAATTGAAAATTTCGCAGCACTTCCTAAAAAAGAAAATTCATAACACAAATATACTAAACCTATACTTTACAAAAAGAGGCAAATGATAACTTTTTAATCACTTGCCTCTTTTTGTAAATTGAAAATCTTCAAAAATGTCCATACTATAGCTATAACAACTATACTTCATATCTCAAAACGAGACATGAATACGTTTTCTCAGAAAGGTGGTTTTATTATGTCAAATAAGAAATCTAAACTTGGTGTAATCTCTGCAGTGGCAGCAGGAACAGGAACTGCAATTTATCTCGCACAGAAGGCAAAAAAAGAATCCGGTAATTCTATTTTTAAGAAGAGTACTATTGCCGATTCTTCCGTTCCGAATAACTATCGTAACACAGAACGTGGAAAATATGACCGCAATAGCAAAGGCATTTATTATTCAAACGGAAACTACGAAGCATTTGCACATCCGGAGAAACCGGAAGGTGTAGATCAGAAAAATGCTTACATCGTAGGAAGCGGACTTGCCTCTTTGGCAGCGGCATGTTTCCTTGTCCGTGATGCACAGATGCCTGGATGCCAGATCCACATTTTAGAAGCAATGGATCTTGCCGGTGGTGCATGTGACGGAATCTATGATACTTCCCGAGGTTATGTAATGCGCGGTGGACGTGAGATGGAAAATCATTTCGAATGTCTGTGGGATCTCTTCCGCAGCATTCCATCCATCGAGACACCTGGTGTTTCTGTACTTGATGAATATTACTGGCTCAATAAACATGACCCGAACTATTCCCTTTGCCGTGCAACTGTAAATCGTGGCAAAGACGCACATACAGACGGAAAATTCAACCTCAGTCAGAAGGGCTGTATGGAAATCATGAAACTCTTCATGACAAAAGACGAAGATCTCTACGATAAAACAATCGAAGATGTTTTTGACGAAGAAGTATTTGATTCTACTTTCTGGCTCTATTGGAGAACAATGTTTGCATTTGAAAACTGGCACAGTGCTTTGGAAATGAAATTATATTTCCAAAGATTTATCCACCATATTGCCGGACTGCCTGATTTCAGTGCATTGAAATTCACAAAATATAATCAGTATGAATCCCTCATTCTTCCGATGCAGAGATACCTCGAAGATGCCGGTGTAGACTTCCAGTTCAATACAGAAGTCACAAATGTTGTATTCAAATTCGAAGGAGACAAAAAGATTGCATCTGCAATTGAATGTAAAGTAAATGGACAGGAAAGAGGTATCGTCCTGACAGAAAACGACCTCGTATTTGTCACAAACGGAAGCTGTACAGAGGGAACAATTTATGGTGATCAGGACCATGCGCCAAACGGTGATGCAGAAGTCCGCACAAGTGGTGTATGGAACCTTTGGAAAAACATTGCCCGTCAGGATCCATCCTTCGGACATCCGGAGAAATTCTGTTCCGACATTGCCAAGACAAACTGGGAATCTGCAACAGTTACAACTCTGGATGAAAAGATCATTCCTTATATCACAGACATTTGCAAACGTGACCCTCGCACCGGAAATGTTGTAACCGGCGGTATCGTCAGCTGCCAGGATTCCAGCTGGCTGTTAAGCTGGACGATCAATCGCCAGGGACAGTTCAAAGACCAGGATAAAGATAAGGTATGTGTCTGGGTTTATGGATTATTTACTGATGTACCTGGTGACTATATCAAGAAGCCTATGAAAGACTGTACCGGAAAAGAAATCACAGCAGAATGGCTCTATCACCTTGGTGTTCCGGAAGATCAGATCATGGATCTGGCTGAAAACAGTGCGATCTGTGTACCGACAATGATGCCTTACATCACAGCATTCTTCATGCCACGTACAAAAGGTGACCGCCCGGATGTTATCCCAGATGGATGTGTCAACTTCGCTTTCCTCGGACAGTTTGCCGAAACTCCAAGAGATACTGTTTTCACAACAGAGTATTCTGTACGTACTGCTATGGAAGCTGTTTATGGACTTCTCAAAGTAGACCGTGGTGTGCCTGAAGTATGGGGAAGTGTTTATGATATCCGCGAGCTTCTCGACAGCTCTGTAAAACTTATGGACGGAAAATCTCCACTTGAGATCCAGCTGCCTGGACCGCTGAACGCACTGAAGAAACCTCTTCTGAAGCTTGTAAAAGGAAACGTGATTGAAAAGGTACTGCGTGATCACAATGTACTGAAGGACGGAATGTAAAAAGAACACTTGTTCTTTTCTCTGAAATATGCTATTCTATTTCTACCTGATCACGTAAGAAGAATGCCTCCCGGCATTCTTCTTACTTAAATGATTTGATACAAGGGTCAAAAGGTCATGCGTTTCTTGCTTGCATGAAAAAGCATGACTTATTGACCCGCAAAACACCGAAAAGTAGCCATTTTTCGTAGAAAAATGAACGGATTTGAGGTGTTTTAGGATTGCGAGAGCATGAAATGCGAAGCAATCCGTGTATCATAGGGGGCAAAATACCTTTTGACCCCAACATCATGATTTCAGACAGCATATAGGAGAAGCAGCAACACATGGATGGATATCAGTTCGAAGAACAGTGTGCGATCATACTAAAAAGAAAACATTTTTCAAAAATAGAAGTTACTAAAAGTTCTGGGGATCAAGGCGTTGACATCATCGCCTATAAACACAGAAAAAAATACGGGATACAGTGTAAGTATTACACGTATCCCGTTGGTAACAAAGCAGTCCAGGAAGCTTATGCCGGTGCAAATTTTTATGACTGTGACAAGGTCATCGTAATGACAAACACAACATTCACCCGCTCCGCGATTGAACTTGCTGAAAAACTGGATGTAGAATTGTGGCCGGATTGCCCGGTCACACCTTTTTACAGTTTATTGTTCAAGATCATGGGATTATTGAACCTGCTTCTTTTCCTTTACGCGATCCTGACACTTTTTTCTGCAAAGTATGATTTTATTCATTTGCCGGTTTCACTTGATACGATATCGCTGGTGGCACTCCTGACAGCCTCTGCTTTAGGAATCTTCGGCTGGAAGTATCTCCTTTGTAATCTGATTACCACCGGAGCTTTCCTCTTCCTTGCATTCCATGTTGCGCTTTCACCTGTATCTCTGGCAACAGATTATACATACACACAACTGCTCTCCTTAATTCCTGCAGTTGTATACATGCTTCATGCCGGGTGGCTGAAATTAAAGAAGATGAAAAAATAAAAGCTTATTCAAACCAGATTTCCGGATTCGTAGACGATACACTGGTTACTCCTGCCTTAAGAAGTGCCATTACATCTTCCTTCTCCCGGATCATTCCTCCGGCGATCACAGGTACCGGAAGATCTTTACAGATATTTCCGATCACCTTCGGCATCATTCCCGGAAGAACCTCTACCACATCCGGCTTTGCTGCCGTTACCTGTGTTTTCACATTTTCATAAGCCATAGAATCAATCAAAAATACGCGCAATACCGTGAGCATTCCAAGTTCTTTCGCTCGATGGATAATCGTCGGTTTTGTGGAAATTACACCATCCGCTTCTGTATATTTTTTGATAAAATCTGCAGCAATGTTCTTCGATGCCAGTCCATGGATCAAGTCTAGATGTACTACCGCCAGTTTCCCTGCAGCTTTCACTTTAGATACGATCTCTGGAATCGTACAAATATCTCCATATAAAATAAATACAACCTGGCTTTCACTTTTCAGACAGGCTTCTACCCCTTCGTCATCTTTTACCGCTGCGATTACAGGGGATACCTCCAACGCATCCAGAAATTTATAATTCATTTCAATTCTCCTTTGTTCCACCAAGATCAAATGAATTCCAGACACAGAAACTGTGAACAACAGTACTTGCATCTGGCATCTGTTTCATAAATTATACTATATCCCCTTCACAATCGTCTAGTGTACTGCATCCACATTTCCGGCAGCTACGATATTTACACCTGTACCTGCCACATTTTCCAACACAATATCTCCAATGTGAACCGGAGCTTTGATCGTTACGCCGCGAAGCGCTGCGATACAGTCAAAAATCTTATCTTTTGGAATGTCATGCTCTGTCTTCACATTGATCATTGGTACTTTTCCGTCTGCGACACGAACTGTAGTCGTTACAATACGCGTTGGATCTGTTACTTCTTTTCTTGCATACGCATCTCCGCGCGGGCAAGTATTTCCTGTAACAGAAACAACTTTTCCGTCTTCCATTTTCACAACGATCGGACATCCCATCGGGCATCCGATACAGATTAATTCTCTCTCATTCATTGCTTATGCCTCCTCGATCCGAATCGTAATCTTCTTTGTCTCCGGATATTCTTCCAGTTTGTTTTTCTTTAAAATCACCTGCTCCATCTCACCCGGTGCCATTACCTGACGCTTCTTCTTACTGATCAGCTGATCATCAAAATACACTACGATCGCTTTATTTTTGAATACATCTCCAACACGGAAACGAACTGTCAGGTTTTCTTCCATTTCTGAAGGTCTTACAAAGGATGGCACTGTATAGCGCACTCCGCCTTCCGGAGAAATCGGAAGCATTTCTGCCTGCACCTTCTTTTCTCCTGCCTTTATATAAGCGGCTGCATTCTTTCCAGCTGTCGCTGCCTCCTGAGATACAAAATCCACAAGATCATGCACATGCAATACATTTCCACATGCGAAGATGCCGTCTACACTTGTTTCCAGTGAATCGTTTACGACCGGACCTGAAGTAACCTGTGAAAGTTCTACTCCTGCGCTTTTTGAAAGCTCATTTTCCGGAAGGAGTCCACAGGATAAGAGTAATGTATCACAAGTATATCTTTCCTCTGTTCCCGGAATCGGCTTGCGGTCCGGTCCGACTTCTGCGATCGTAACTGCTTCCACACGATGCTTTCCTTCTATATCAATCACGGTATGACTCAGTTTCAGCGGAATATCAAAATCATCCAGGCACTGTACAATATTCCTTTTCAATCCACCGGAATAAGGCATCAGCTCCGCAACTACCTTGACCTTCGCCCCTTCGAGCGTCATACGTCTTGCCATGATTAGACCAATATCACCGGATCCAAGGATCACAACTTCTTTTCCCGGCATAAGCCCTTCCATATTTACAAGATGCTGCGCTGTTCCGGCAGAATAAATTCCAGCCGGACGATATCCAGGAATGTTCAGCGCACCTCTGGAACGTTCTCTGCATCCCATCGCCAGGATAATCGCCTTTGCCTGAAGAAGCAAAATTCCATCCTCACGGTTTGTAGCTGTTACTACCTTTTCCGGAGAAATATCCATGACCATTGTATTTAATTTATATTCAATACCACGTTCTTCTACCTGCTCAATAAAACGTGCTGCATACTCAGGTCCTGTCAGTTCTTCCTTAAATGTATGCAGACCGAATCCATTATGAATACACTGCTGCAAAATGCCTCCGAGACTTTTATCTCTTTCTAAAATCATAATATTATCTATCCCATTATCTTTCGCTGCGACTGCTGCCGCAAGTCCTGCTGGACCTCCGCCGATTATGATCAAATCATATGTTTTCATTTTACTCATCCCCCAGTTCTTTATTTTCACCTACGATAAATTCCGATCCAACGCCGTTTTTTCCAATTTGATCAACCGGCATCGGGACTTCTCTTTCCAAAATCTCCATAACCTTTGGGGAACAGAATCCTGACTGGCAACGCCCCATGCCTGCTCTTGTTCGGCGCTTCACTCCATCCAGAGAACGTGCGCCGAGTGAACGATGAATCGCATCCAGAATCTCTCCTTCTGTGATCATCTCACAGCGACAGATGATATTTCCATAAGCCGGTTTTTCCTTGATCAGCTGATTTCTATCTTCCAGTGAAAGTGTATCTGGATCTAAAATCCCATGTCTCACAGGATTAAAATCAGACTCTTCTTCTGCATTCAGAAGATCTCTCACAAGTTCTGCAACCGTAACACCGATTGCCGGTGCTGAAGAAAGCCCCGGAGATTCAATACCTGCTGCATTGATCAGTCCTTTTACATCCTCTGATTCTCCGATCACAAAGTCATCCCCATCCTCATGTGCACGAAGACCGGCAAATGAAGTAATCACCTGACGAAGCGGAACATTCTTAACACTATGAGAGGAAACTCTTGCAATCTGGTCCAAGCCATTCATTGTCGTATTTACTGCACCCTTGTCTTCTACATTTACTGCTGTAGGTCCTACAAGTAGATTGCCGTGAACTGTCGGTGTGACCAACACTCCTTTCCCCATCTTTGATGGAAGCTGAAAGATCGTACTCTTCACATAATCTCCGGCCGTCTTGTCTAAAAGCATATATTCACCTTTACGTGCTGTAATATGAAGCTTTCTGTCTGAAAGCTGATTATTGATCTCATCAGCGTAAACTCCTGCTGCATTAACAATAAGTTTTGTCTCAATTGTCTCATCAACACCGTTATCCGTGTGATGAACCTGAACTCTAAATCCTTCTCCTGTTTTTTCCAGTTTTTCAACTTTTGTATTCAGGAAAAACTGAACACCGTTCTCGTATGCGTTTTCCGCATATCCCATTGTCATATGAAACGGACAGACGATTCCTCCGGTTGGAGCCCACAACGCACACGTCACATCATCTGCCAGGTTCGGCTCTTTCTCGATCAGCGCCTCTCTGTCTAAAATCTGAAGTCCAGGAACTCCATTTTTCTTACCTCTCTCCATTAAAACCTGAAGTCCTTTCGGATCCTGCTCTTTCGTACATACGACCAAAGAACCGTTTCTCTTAAATGGAATGTCAAGCTCTTCTGCGATTCTGTCCATCATCGCATTTCCCATCACATTTAACTTTGCCTTCATCGTCCCCGGAACTGCATCAAATCCCGCATGGATGATCGCACTGTTTGCCTTAGATGTCTCATTACAGACATCCTCTTCCTTTTCAATCACACACGTATTCAACTTATATCTGGAAACCTCTCTGGCAATCGCGCTGCCTGTCACTCCTGCACCAATAATAACAACATCAAACATATCCATTCCTCTCCTTTATCACACAACTATGAGAAACACGCTCCGCGAGTTTCTCAAGTTATCACGGCAGTCGCCAAGGTCTCGTGCAAGCACGGACTTTGGCTCGTTGCTCGCGTAAAAAGAGCAAGGCAAATAAAACGACTGCCTGTCGTTTCATCTACCTTGCTCAAATCTCTGGTATCTAATATTCGTCTTTTCTTTATTCTAGCACATTTTTCAGAAGAATCAATCCCAAATATACTCAGAGTTACCTATGAACATCAGTATAGTTACTGTTCACACGATGGGGCGAGATGCATTCAAGCCAAAACATGCATCCTCCGTGTCAATCAGCGGAGTGATTGACACGGGAGTGAACAGTAACACTGGTTATGTTATTTCAGGTGATCATATAAAAATCATAATTGACATTCAAAAATATGTAGTATATAATCGTTTTGTTCATCGGAGGGTGATTTGTTCGATCAGAAACAATAGCTGGATAAGATGGCAGACTGAAATGTCCGCTTTCTTATTCAGCTTTTTTGTTATCTGCCTGATTCGACTGAATTTTCAACAAAATCAATTATACAAGGAGGAATTTCAGTACATGGAAAAAAACACATCATTTACCGAAGGAAAAATCATGCAGCCGTTACTTCTGTTTGCAGTTCCTGTATTGCTGGCACTCTTTCCACAGGCTATGTACGGTGCAGTAGATTTGCTTATTGTTGGTAAGTTTGCATCTTCTGCTGATGTATCTGCGGTATCTACCGGTTCACAGATCATGACCACACCGTATCATAATTCACCGGCTTATAAAATGCTTTTTCTCTGCTTTCATGGTCCATCGGCCGATTTCCCAGCAGCCACATGGTCTTCGCTGCAACCGCCTCCGGTGTCATATCGTAAGACTCCAGTACATTGCACAGTTTTTTCATTTCATGTCCAACTTCATAAACCGTCATATCACTTCCCTCATGGGCAACCTGCGTGCACAGGACGATCATTTTTTCCGGATATTTCTGACAAAGTTCATAAAACATATCCTTGATACTGGACGGAATCCCACCGACGCCAAAACTCTCCACGATAATCGCATCGTAATGTTCGAAAATTACCGGAAGAAGCACCGGCTGAATACCAGGGATTAATTTTAATAAGAAAACACTATCACTTAACTTCTCATAAAAACGCACCGGTTTTTCATATGGCAGCATCGGCAGATACCGCAGAATCCGGCGATCCTGTATCACAGCCAGATACGGAAAATCAATACTGGAAAACGCGTTATAGCTCTTGGTCCGCACTTTTTTTGCTCGTGTTCCCGCGATCACCTTTCCGTCAAACACGATCTGTACCCCCTGGGAAGCATCGTCACAGGCATAGTAAAAGCTGTCCGAAAGATTTGTTTTGGCATCGGTAATATCCAGATTGATCGGACGCTGTGCACCGGTGATGACAATGGGCTTCGGCGAATTCTGAATCATATAGGAAAGTGCAGCCGCCGTATAGGCCATCGTATCGGTGCCATGCGCTATGATAAATCCATCAAATGCATCATAATGTTCCCGTATAACCTTTACCAGCATGCTCCAGTTTTCCGGCACTACATTGGAGCTGTCCAGATTAAAGGGCTGCACGGCTGTAATCTCACAAATCTTCTCCACCTCCGGGATATAAGATATCAATTCTTCCGGCGTGATCTGCGGAGTCAGACCATTTTCTGTTTTTTTCGATGCAATCGTACCACCGGTTGCAACAAATAAGATTTTCTTCATTGTTTTCCACTCCTTATTTCTGTATAATCATCACTATAAACAATTCCCCTGATTAACTGTTATACTCTTTATTTTTCTTGCTTTATTTGCACATAATTCTTATAATAACCATAGGTTACACTTATACTTTACAATATCATAACCAATGGTTATGTTCAAGAGGTGATCACAGTGAAATTTCGTCCTGACCGTTTAATTCAATTAAGAACATCTATGAATATCAGCAAAGCCGAGGCCGCCCGCCAACTTAATATTTCCGCCATGACCTACGGCCGCTATGAAAAAGGAGAACGCGAACCCTCTTATCCGTCAGTATCTTATATTGCTCAGATTTTTCATTGCAATATTGACTTTTTATATGGAACTTCAGATGTCATGAATTGTGATTATATCGTTATTTCACGTTCCGAATCTCCGGAGTTATATTCTCTGGTAGAAACTCTTCAGCAAAATCACGACATAAAAGACCGGATCCTGGCTTATGCACGAGAACTGAACCGCAAAGAAAAAAGGGGATAAAAAAACAGTTTGTTTTTTATATAAAATATTTCCATTAAAACAAACTGTTCTTTAATTTCCACTAAATTTAATATGATTTTCCTATCATTTATCATTTCTTCTCGCTTAATTTTACCCATCTGTTTTAAAATAGCTCCACTCATTGTTTTGTCTAAATAGGCCGGATTTATTTTTCGTTTTGTATATGCCATATAACTGTCTTTTGTCTCTTCTATTAAAACTGCTGCAAAAAACTTTCCCATCTGAAATATTCTCCACTTACTTTTTTCTTCCACAGCATTTCTTATATTTTTTTCCACTGCCACATGGACAGGGATCATTTGGATACACTTTCTTCTCTTTTACAATCGGCTGCTGAATCCCCATTCGTCCCATTCTGTCAGAATTTCATGTGTATCTTCATAGTCTATACACTGCTGTACCATGTTCCGTAACGCCTGCGTATATCTTTTTTCATCATAGGGCTGATTTTCTTTCATTACATCATAAATTTCTTCTATTACAATCGCACCTATTTTTTCTTTCGCCTCTCTCGCAGAATATCCTGCATCGATCAGTTTGTCATAAGATTCCTTTGTTACAGGCGGATTATTTTCTCTTAACTGATTATCTACAACTTCAAATATCAGTTTCTTTAATCTTAAGTTTGCCATTTAATCTCCCTCTCCAAAATACTTCATCTTTTACTGTTATTTATACTCGCAATTTTCTTCACAAAAAGGCAGTTACTTTGGTATGCTCTCTGAAAGGCATAATACCCCCGAGGATGTCAAGTCATTGCTACAAACTTTTTGACCTTTTTTCCTTCGATTTTCCCATAAAATCGTTGTTTTGGAACAGAGGACGTTATATTGTTGTCACAAAATCAGTGGGGAGGATGTAACGTCATTGTCATATTATCGCCACTTTCATTGCCGTTATCATCGCCATTGGCAATGGTAATGGCAATGACAATTCAACCTTTATAAAATAAGCTACATAAGCAAAACATTTTACAAAATACTCACCCGGTGGTTCATACCTCTGACAGTGCTCCATCACTCTCTATCATTTTGATCTCTTCAGCTGCATTCAAGACATTCAGCTGATATTCAGCAATCTCTTGTAATATTTTGAATCTTTCTCCTTTTTCTTTTCCTTCACGCAGCATCTGTGCATTATGTGATTCCAGATTGGATAGAACTGTTAATTCATTAATTGTTGCAAAATCTCTGACATTGTTTTTCTTTGCAAGTTCAGGATTTGCCTCTCTCCATGCTTTCGCCGTAAATCCAAATAATGCTACATTTAATATGTCTGCTTCTTCCGCATATGCCAGCCATTGAAGGTTTTCTCTGTAATTCATTTGAGGAAGCAAGTATCTTTTTACAGCATCCGTCTGGATCAGATAATTATTTTTACTTAAAAAACGTTTTGCATCCCATTCCTTTTGTTCAGAATTGTTTTCTTCTTCCTTTAACCGTTGAAATTCTTTTATCAGATATAGTTTAAATACTGGACTGATTGCAGATGCAAATTCAAATGCAATATCTTTGTGTGCATATGTGCCACCATATTTTCCACGTTTCACATATAATCCAATGGCATTTGTTTCATTTACCCATTCCGAAACACTAGGTGTAAAAGTCAATAACCCTGCTTGCTTTTTAAAGTGTTCGGATTCGAACACTTTAAAATTGGGATTATATATCTGTTCCCATACAGACAAATATTCCAAAGTACCACGATTTCTTAACCAATTTCTTACCACATCTGCTGCCCTGACAGAATCTGATTTAGCCTTAGCAATATCTGTAATGCAAATGTAATCATCTAACTTCTGTTTCGAAATTGAAATATGCACATTTTGTACTTCAATTACTTTATTCTTCATTCACATCTTCCTTTACAATAAGATCATCCATCTTTACTTTATACGCCAGCAAACGTAATACATAATCCGGCATCTTTCTGGTTCCTCGTTCCCACTCTGTTACTGTTCTGTATGGGATTTCAAAATATTTACAAAATTCCTTTCTGTTCATTCCGGTACTTTCTCGTAATTCTTTTATTTTATCTTTTATTTCCATTTTCTCCCCCCCTTTTCATTTACACATTGTGTATGTATCGTAACATATTTTTTCATTTATTACAACATCTATCATCTTCATTTTGGTATGCTCTCTGAAAGGCATAATCTCCCCGAGGATGTCAAGTCATTGCTACAAAAAATATGCGGCTTTTTTGCCAAGAAAATGGCTTAAAACCGCATATTTCTGTATAGAGGACGTTATATAATTGTCACAAAGTGGGTGGGGAGGATGTTACGTCATTGTCACACTCTGTATCATTATTAGTTTTAGGTTTTAATGTAACTAAAATATCCAAATCCATCGCTATTGCTAATTTTACCAACATCTCTAATGTTGGATTATATTCCCCACTTTCGAATCTTGATATATTTGTTCTCGAAATTCCTGCTCTCTCTGCCACCTCTGCTTGAGTTAATCCTTTTAACTTTCTTAAATATGTATATTCTCTAACCAATGATTTTCTGACGTTATTTTGTATATATTCTATATTGATTCCACTTTTATAAAACTGGCTATCTTCTTTTTTCTTAACACACAATTTTAGTCAAACCTTCTACATATTCGTAATTATCATCAACCTCAAAAGATATATAATCATTGGGGTCCAAATAAATCTTGCAATCAGGATAAAAATTATTAAATATCAGTTTTATAAATGAATTAAAGCACATTGGTTTTTCAATAAATATTCTACATTCCATATGTTCTATATGCATATGTACTGGTGGATGCGCAGAGGACACAACTTCTTTTCTTGGATCATAATCTATTCTGACCGGAGAACGCATTTCTATATTTTCATACCATTTATCATCTTCTAAAAAATCTGAAAGCATTTGCTTCGGAGGAACATCATCTAGTGAAACACCAGAGTATTTATATGGTGCAGGCCACCAAAGCAAATTATGTCCGACAATACAACCATTTTTTATGGTATAACTCACTCTGATTAATGAACCATCAAATAAAACACAAAGATAACTCTGATTGTTTATAATTTGTTTGTATTGTTCTAATTTCAAGAAATTATCTCCGGAATTGAAAGATCCCGATAAATGGTTGTTCCAAGATAATCTTATCGTATTTTTATCTAAATACTCTCTTTTTAACTCATTATACGTATATAGCAACCCTTTTTCCAACAACATTTCTAATGTATTTGATATTTGTTCTATCAACTGTTCATCACAATTTTTTCTACCTTTTTTCATTCTTATTACCCTCTTTTTAACAACTTCATCAGTTTATTAAGTTCAGGTAACAACTCTGAATCAACTGTCCCCTTTTCTATATTATCTATAAGTTCATTAATATTGTCTTTTGTAGTTTCTAAAAGTCTCTTCTCTGTTGATGTCCTTTCTCTATTTAATCTTCGTGCTTTCTTTAATTCTTCATCTGTAGGAATTCTAAAATGCAAATCATAATCATTAGTTACACATTGATTATATTCCTTCTGAATCTGTTGCATTTTCTCTCCAACACCACAAACTCGTACCCATGCTCTTGATCTAGTTATAGACGTAAAAAGAATATTTCTAAGTTTTATTAATTCCATTCCATCTGCACAATATTCTGCATTAGCAATATATACCATTGGTGCTTCATTGCCCTTTGCTCTATATACATGTGCACAAGTAACGCAACCATTTACTCTAAATGTATCTCTATCCGTATCCACCCCTGCCAATATTGAATTAATTCCATTTGCCTTTAAAAATTTTTCTAGTTCCTTATATTCACTTTTAGCTGAATATGTGTTAGGCAATACAATTAATATATCATCTGGATCTAATTCATCATGCTCAATATTTTTTCGAATTTCTTGAGCAATCCATGAATATTGTTGTTCTATCGTAGAAAAGCTTTCTACTTTAACGCTGTCATCTTTATTTAATAACTCTTCAAAATATTTAGGTGTTGAAACATTTTTTCTTGACAATGTAACCGTATTATTTTTTTTCAATTTTCCACTTTTAACAGTGTATCCTATATCTTCCCACATTAAAGGCTCTTCAAACATTTGAATAATCGGACTATGGTATATTCCAAATCCCAATGCATGTGCTAATGCAAGTGTCCATGGTGGATTTCTATAGCATACTGGCAATGTAATATCTCTTTTCGGTTCATTCTCTTTATTTTCTATATTAATTCTTAAATTTCCATCGCCATCGACACCAAACATTTCTTCTAACGATGGCATCTCAACTGTTGATAAATTTTGCAATTCATCATATGCCCAAATTATTCTTTTAGGAGATTTTACATTTGCATACACCAATCTAAAGAAACTACTTGGTAAGTCCTGAGCCTCATCAATTAACATTACGTCATATTCTGGTTCATAATCTTCCCCTATAACAGTCAATAATTCATCACAACATCCTTTAAAAGCAGAAGTCCTTCCAAATTTTGAAATCGCTGAAGTTAAATTATAAGCCTTAAAATTAGCTTTTTGTGCCATATCCGAATATACTCCATGTTCAGAATTGCTTCCCCATGCATGAATTATATCCAGATTATCCCAATCTACTTTTTCTCCTGACATATCTTGTACAAAATCCGTTATTAAATTAACATATTGTTGATATAGTGCTCTAGTATAATACGTCACCCCTATCTTAAGTTCTGGATATTGTGTATGCAAATATGCAGCCTTTAAAGCTAATACTATTGTTTTACCAGACCCTGCTAATCCCTTAATTCTCTGGGGCCCATCCGGAACTTCAAACGCAGCCTTTTTTTGCCATTCATCCAAATTGGCAATTTCCTTTTCAATCTTCTTTATAATATCTCCATACGATCCTTCTTTTTTTACATTTGCCCTTTTTTTTCTTGGCTTTATTTCCGACACTTTTTGAAGTACTTCACATAATCGTTTGTATATCTTCTTATCAAAAGTAGCATATTCATCAACTAATGAAGCAATTTCCCCACACGTACAAAATAAATATTCATGGTCCTCATCTTCATAGTCTATCTTATCTGGAAGCACTGTTATTACTAAGGGTTCAAATGCAAGATTTCTTCCTTTTCTTAGTGTTGAATACTTCTTCAAATAGAAATCCAAATTATAATATAAAGAATCCTGTTGCTCTTTTAACTGCTCTATAGAATCCTGTGAATTTCCAAGAATAAACGCAACCATTCCTTTACTTTCTGTTACCCATAATGCTTCTACCGTAATTGCCTCATCTGCATTAGCTGTCAAAGGATATCCTAAATATAAGGTACCATCGGTAGTATTTTTTTCCATATACTCTTTAACTGCCGCAATCAATTGATTACTTTGTTCTGGTTTAGCTATTTTTCCTCTTACAATATCAAATGACATTTACTTCCTCCTTTTGTCTGTCCGCCTTCCAAATGTTCCATATATGGTACATATTATCATAATATCTTGGCTTGTCAAGTAATTTAAGTTTTACCTCTCTTTCCATTCTACCTCCACTCTCCCATCATCATACACATATATCCCCTGCACATATTCTTCCAGCATTTCTCGTGTCAGCTTTTCATATCCTAAATACATCAACATCTGCTCCACCGGAACATTCTTTTTCATCAGGATTTCTTTCTCACCATTTATCAGTTCTCCCAGTTCCTGTACACGTTTCTGCAGTCGTTCTCTTTCTTCTTCCAACTGCACCTTTTCTTCCATGAACTGTTTCTGATTCATCTGTCCTTCGTGATATTTCTCATAGTTCTGACGGTTCTGAATCTTTATCTGCTCCTGACGCTTTTCACAATCTGCACTTTCGGTCTTATAGGCTTCTATGCTGTCCTCATGCTGTTTCCTCATGGATTGTTGCATCTGTTCCTGACTGATATTCTGACGTAAATATGACTTAATTTCTGCCAGTGCGATATGCTCCAGCATTTTGTTATCAGCTTTCCCGGCAAAACACCCTGTATCTTCTTTTCCTTTACTGTAAGCACAGCTATAAAGGATATGACCATGAACCGGGCTGCTTGAAGTCAGGCTTCTGCGACAATTCCCGCATTTTACATAGCCACCTAATAGTGTTGTTTCCCTGTCAAATTTGCTTTTCTTGGTGTATCTGATCTGCAGGGACTGTGCTTTCTCAAAGACCTCTTTTGATACAATCGGCTCGTGATGGTTTTCCATTACTTTCCACTGATTTCTCGGCACTGGTACTTCTTTCCCTGTTCCGGGATCTGGAATCTTTGTCTTTCCATAGACCATACAGCCTATATAAGTCTTGTCATCCACAATCTTCCGTATCATATCACTCGTCCACTGCAATCCTCTTGAAGCAGCTTTCTTGCTGTCTGATTTCTGTCGTCTGCTCATAGACTGCAAGGGAGTCAGTACGCCCTCTTCATTGAATAACTTGCAAATCTCCATCTTGGAATACCGCTGATTAGTCAGTTCAAATACTCTGCGGATTACTTCCGCTTCGTCCTCTACAATCACCAGTTCTTTCTTATTTTCAGGATTGATTCGATACCCATACGGTGCAGAGCCACAGCAATACTCACCTTTTCCTCGTCTGGTACTGACTGCCGCTTTTACCTTTACGGACTGGTCTTTCACATAAAAATCTGCTATCAGTCCTTTAAACTGTACTTCAATATCCGAACTCTTTCCCTTATAATCTTTAGAATCATATCGGTCTGAGATAGAAATGAATCGTACTCCCAGGAATGGAAAAATCTGTTCCAAATAAGTTCCCATCTCAATATAGTTTCTGGCAAAACGTGAAAAATCTTTTACCACAATACACTGCACTTTGTTCTCTCTGGCAAGTTCCAGAACCTGCTTAATTGCCGGACGCTCCATACTGGAACCAGAATATCCGTCGTCGTAGAACTCCTGAAATGGCATAGAAACCAGTTCCGGGATATTGGAAATATAATCTTTTACCAGTTTTCTCTGATTGATAATGCTGTTACTTTCTCCCTCTGAATCATCTTCCATGGAAAGACGGTAATATCCAATAATCAGTTTCTGATCACTCATGTTCTACCGCCCCCTTAAACCCGAAGTTGATTTCCAGTCTGCCATCACCATACAGATACATACTTTCAATCAAGCCCTCCGCAAGTTCCGCATTGATTCTGGTTGTCCCATCCAGTTCCAACAAACTTCGTAAAAATCTGGCTTCTTCTTTCTGCTGTTTTTCCAGCTTTCGTATGGTCTGCTCCAGAGACTTCTTTCTCTCTCCACAAAACTCTTTCCAGTTATTACGGTCATCTTTCATTTCTATATAGGCTTCTTTGGAAAGTTCACCCTCTTTATATTTCATAAATGCTTGTGCCAGTTTTTCTGAACGTCTTTCCAGATCTGCATCCAGTTTTCTGATCTCAGTTTGAATCTCATTGATTTTGGAAAGAAATACCACACTGCTTATAGCAGACATATCCTTTTTCCGCAATCCAGATAACTGAAGCTGTCTGGTCAGCTCCGAACGGACAATTTTCTGCAGCTTCTCTTCGGAAATAGATTTGTGACTACATTTTCTTTCATCCCGATACCAGGCAGCATTGCAAAAGTAATACACATTGCCTCTGTATCTACGTGTACACATTTTCCGCTTACAATCACCACAATAGAATACATTGTAAAATGCTCTTTCATCATCTTCCCACCCTGCAGTAGTTTTTGTTGCTTTCTGTTGTGCTGCTTTTAGCCTGACCTGTGCTTTTTCAAACAATTCTCTGCTAATAATTGGCTCATGGGCATTTGGCGTAATAATCCACTGGCTCTCGTCCAATATATCACACCATTTTTCACCTCTTTGAAATCTGGATTCATATTTTCTCTGAACCAGATCTCCATAATAATTATTCCGGTTCAGCACTGCACGTATCGAAGAATTTCCCCACTGATGAAGGTTCTCTCCGTCCTGACAGTACACATGATGATATTGGTTATAATCTGAAATCCGATGTACCCTATCCTCAAACAGCCTGTCAATAATGCTCTGTATGCCATCTCCCGAAGCATATTCTTCAAAAATCCTGCGGACAATCTTTGCAGCTTCCGGTTCCACCATCAACTTATAAATTCCATTTATCTTTTCCACACAATATCCATATGGAGCTGTAGATCCCACATACTCACCATTTTTCTGTGCAATACGTTTCGCTGCCCGTTCTTTTGCCGAAATGTCTTTCGCATAAGCATCATTCACCAGATTCTTGATATTCATGGATAATTCCTGATTCTTGGCATCCGGTGCATAGGAGTCATAGTTGTCACATACAGAAACAAACCGCACTTTCATAAAAGGGAGAATCTTTTCCAAATAATTTCCGGTTTCGATATAATTTCTTCCAAATCGTGAGAAATCCTTTACCAGAATACAGTTTAGTTTACCTGCCCTGACATCATTCATCATCCGTTCAAATCCCGGTCTGTCAAAATTTGTTCCGGTTTTTCCCAAATCAGAATAAATATCATATACAGCAATCTCATACTCTTTGTCCGGATTTTCATTGTGCTTCTGAATGAATTCTTTTATCAGCGTAACCTGTGTTTCAATAGATTCTGACTTTTTTTCATCATTGTCTACGGATAATCTGGCATAAATTGCAGCCATACATACCGGAATACCAGGAATCTTCTTCTCTGTGTTTTTCTTATATCTTTTTGCTGTTCTTGCCATTTATCCCACCTCTTTCCTGCATTCTGTCCTGTGTTCCGCATAAAACCGTCTTATGACTTTCATCTTCTCAATCATATCCTGATAGCGGATGTGAATTTTAATTTGCTTGTTTTCATAAATATAGATTTTATCTACGGTCAGTGCCAGCAATGTGCGATCCAATTCTTTGATTTCCAGTGATTTCTTCCAGTCCTCCAACTGAACGGTTGCAGACACTCCACCCTCAAACATTTGCTTTATCAGCTTTTTCTGATTCTCAATCATCTGCTCCAGTTCTTCACATTTTCTTCCATAACTTTCCCGAAAATCATCGAACTCCGCTTTGCTGATCAGTCCCTCTTTCAAGTCATCACCCAAAGATGCTTTCAGGCTGTAATAACGGTTATATTCTTCCTGCAACTTACTAATCTGTGTATCATAACCGATTACCTGATCGTAACTAACTTGCATCTCACAAAGTTCTTCCATAATCATCTGATAGTCTATAAAAAGTGCTGTATATGCCTGAATCTCTTTCAATACAATCCTTTTCAGCACCTCTTCCGGAATACTGTGTCTGGTACAATCTCCACCTTTATTCTTTGTCTGGCAGATATAAAAAGCTTTTTTCTTCCCCTTATACTGATTTACCCTGCGTATCATCGGGGTCTTGCAATCTCCACAAAACACAAATCCCCAAAAAAAGTTTGCACTGTCTGATGTTTTCGATGCTCTGCCATCATATTGGAGTAACTTCTGCACCACATCAAAATCATTCTGCCTGATGATTGCCGGATGCGTATTTTCTACTTTCACCCACTCTGATTCTGGCTTATCCAGGCGTTGCTTTACTTTATAGCTGATTCGTTCCTGCTTGCCCTGTACCATGTTTCCAATGTAAACCTCGTTGGTTAGAATCCTTTTAATCTGCACTGCCGACCATTTCGGTGTGTCTGAGCTGTGAAATCCAGAATTATAATTCTCGCCATTTGCCTTTTTATATTCTTTTGGAGACTGCACATAACGTACATTCAGTTTTTCTGCGATTGCTCCAAGACTGAATCCATCAATTTTCCATGAAAATATTTTTCTTACAATATCCGCTGCATAAGAATCAATCACCAGACAGTTCTTATTCTCCGGATCTTTGCAGTAACCATACGGGGCAAATGCTCCAATAAATTCACCTTTTTCACGTTTGATTTTCTGGTGGCTTCGCACTTTACCGGAAATGTCCCGGCAATAGCTTTCATTTACAAAATTTTTGATTGGAACAACAAATGACTTTTCTGAAAAATCTGCTGTTTTACTGTCAAACTGGTCTGTAACTGAAATAAAACGCACATTTAAAGCCGGGTAGGTCTTTTCGATCCATCGCCCGGCTTCTATATATTCTCTTCCGAATCTGGATAAGTCTTTTACAATCACACAGTTTACTTTTCCAGCTTCTATATCAGTTGTCATTCGTTTAAACTCAGGTCGGTCAAAATTTCCTCCTGAGTATCCGTCATCCACATATATATCAAAGATCTGAATATCCGGCTGGCTTTTTACAAAGCTCCGCAGTAACTCTCTCTGATTTGCAATGCTGTTGCTCTCTGACTTCGCACCGCCCTCTTCCATATCATCTTTCGATAATCGAAGATACAATGCAGCATCGTACATATCTGGCATATTCATTTGCATCTGTTCCATTTTACATCGCTCCCAACTTACTTATTCCATTGAATTTGAAGTCAGAAACCATGTATCACGTTCATTTTCCCTGACCTCACATTAACATAACATCTGTAGCTTCGCAAGATATTTTTTCAAGACTTGCATCTAATACATCAACTCCGTTCTTTTTCTAAGATAATCACCAATGGCATCTGTGGCATCCATTTCTCCGGTCATTTCCACGACCACCACATACCCTTCATTCATGTGAGCATACGGTTGATCTCCGGATTTATCCAGAAAAGTTTCCACTTTCTCAGAAATAGCTTTATCCATATCAGGAATTAAATCTTCAATGTCCTTTAACTGCTCCAAATCAACACTGGAATCTATTACTGACTGATTCACCATGATGCTCACCTCTTTTCCAACATATTCTTTGTATAAGTCGTCCTATACCTACAATTTTCTCAACCGCATCACCTTAACTTTCTTCCTCTTTTCTCCAGTTATCCAGATATCTATAGCATTTTGTATTCTGTTCAGCGTATTGGCTTCCATTCGTATAATCTGTTGTCAGCGTTACGTCCAACCTCTATCAGAATATTTCTGAATGCTGGCAGCTTCTTCGCAAACTTACCAGCCGTTTCCGGAGTATCTTCGACGCTCGCCCGTAAAATCCTTTACAGGGTTATGGCATCTGTGGAATCAGATTATACAGCTCATGTAATTTTCAAGGTACAAAAGAGATTTTTTTGAATATCCTTTCACTTATTACAGCCTGGAAACACCAAAATGTTGTTCTCTTCAAAAAAATCCTCTCACTAATAAAGCCTGACAGAAGGATTTTACCAACCTCATTTTGCAATAATTTACAAAAAAATATTTATCCTTATCTGTACATTCGCTTTCATGCGAACCTTTATTGTACTGTCATTTTAATTCGCTTTTATGCGAATGTCAAGTATTTTGTTCGCTTCAATGCGAATCTTTCTGTTTACATTCCTTGTTTTTGGTAGTAAAATGGCTTTATCAAAAAGAAAGTTGGAAATCTGATATGACAATCGGTGATAAAATAAAAAAAATCCGGACATTCCGGAATATGACACAGGCAGAACTTGGTGCTGCCCTCGGCTGGGGCGATAAAGGTGCAAACCGCCTTGCCCAATACGAAACGAATTACAGGGTTCCCCGTAAAGATCTGGTAACTGAAATGGCTAAGATTCTGGACGTAAATCCACTGGCACTGCATGAACCTACTACTATGGATGCTTCTGAACTTATGGAAATCCTGTTCTGGATTGATGAATTTAATCCGGCAGCTATCAATCTCTTTCAGTTAGAAACTTATCCCGGAGAGAAATGCAATTCCAGCGAAGATACCGCAGTCCGTTACCATAACTCTGACAACTGGCCTGCGCATCCACCTGTTGGTATGTGGTTCAATTATGGAGTTCTCAATGATTTTATGAAAGAATGGGTTCTCAGAAAAGAAGAACTGAAATCCGGTGAGATTACCAGAGATGAGTATTTTGAGTGGAAAATCAACTGGCCGCAGACCTGTGATGGGTGTGGGAAATATGAACCGAAAAGGCAGTGGCGATCTGTTAATGCTGAACTTAGTGAAACTTAGCAAAACTTAAATTTATTATGTTTTTTCTCGTTAGTCAAAGAGAAGGCACTGTAAAACCAATAATTCAGGGGTTTTCAGTGCCTTTTTCATGTTTTTTCTATTAAATTTTCCTCAGACACCTATATAAGTGAAACTTAGCGAAACTTAAATTATGCCCAATATGGAATATACTTTTTATACCTTGGTGCAGTATCCGGATCCATTACTTTAATATAGTCTCCGTCAACAGCACAGGTAAGAAGTCGAGATGCTTTCGCTTTCTCTTTTTCTCCCAGTCCAAACATTTTTCAAATATCCAAATTAGAAATACCCTCAAAATTAACATATGCCAGAAATGAAATATCCGATACCATTTCCAGCCACAATAAAATGCCGGGCAGCCAATATTATACCAATAAGTATCAATGCAATTCCATATAATACTTTTATCCACTGTATATTTAATTTTATCCAAGCGCTCCTTTCATATGAGGGTTTGGGACATTTCCCAACAAGCAATTTTACAGGGCAAAATACGGAAGTGGGTACTCGCTTCCTATGCTTGCTATGAAAGTTTTATCCCTTGTTATCTATTACAACGGGAAGCCCCTTTTTGCCAAAAGAGAGTAAAGAAAAACCCTGTAATTCCTCTCTATCTGTTTGTTTTCAGTATTATATTGACAATAATGTGCCTGTTGTTTATAATGTGTATGTACTTACATCACACTAAAAGAAAGGGGCGAGGGGATTTGTGAAAATACTAATTTCAAATACTTCTGACACTCCCTTATACCAACAGATAAAAGACCAGATTAAGGACGCCATATTAAAAGAAGAATTGGTTGAAGGGGACGCACTTCCCTCTATTCGGGCTTTTGCTAATGATTTGAAAGTGAGCGTCTTAACAATTCGACGGGTATATGAGGAGTTAGAACAGGAGGGATTTATTGTAAGTCAAGTAGGAATTGGGACATTTGTATCTACAAGCAATCTTGAATTACTCCGTGACTCCAAACGACGGCTTGTAGAACAAAAAATGGCGGATATGATACAAACAGCAAAATCACTGAAAATCAGTAAGGAAGAACTTAATTCCATGATGGATATTCTTTACGAGGAGGATTGAAATGAACGATATTTTGACAGTCAGCGGTTTAAATAAGTCGTATGGCGATTTTTCTTTGAAAGATGTGACATTCTCTTTGCCAGAGGGGTGTATCACAGGTTTTATTGGTGTCAATGGAGCAGGTAAAACAACAACGCTGCGGACGCTTTTAGGTCTGACGAACAAGCTATCCGGCAAAATTCAGTTTTTCGGTCTTGACATGGATAAGAATGAAAGAGAAATCAAAGACCGTATTGGTATAGTTTTAGACGGCGGGGGATTTTACGAAGAACTTTCGCTAAGTGAAATGAAAGGAATTATTTCGTCTGCGTACACTTCATGGTCTGAACAGGATTTTAAGCGGTACATGGATATGTTTTCGCTTGACCCGAAGCAAAAAATCAATAACCTTTCCAAAGGTATGAGAATGAAGTATGCTCTTGCTTTAGCTCTTTCTCATAATGCAGAACTTTTAATTATGGATGAGCCGACAAGCGGCCTTGATCCTTTAGTTAGGGGGCAGCTTTTGAAAATCTTAACTGAGTACATGGAAAATGGCGGAAAAGGTGTTTTCTTTTCGACACATATCACCTCTGACCTTGATAAGATTGCCGATATGCTCATTATGATTGATAACGGGCGTATCGTCTTTCGAGAGGAAAAGGATACCTTGCTTGACACATATCGGATTGTCAAAGGTGATAGTGGAGCTTTAACAACTGATACTCGCAAGCTCTTTTTATCTATATCGGAAACTGATTTTGGATTTACAGGAATTACAAAGCAAATTTCCGAAGTACGGTCTTATATTCCCAACATTATGGTTGAGCGTCCGACGATTGAAGATATTATGCTTGGAAATATCGGAGGTGAAAAATGATGTTGTTCGCCCTACTAAAAAAGGATTTTCTGATTGTAAAAAAATATGTGCTGATTATGCTTGTAGTTATTGCGCTTATCCCACCTGTCATGCGTTGGCGGACACCGGAGTTTACGGGAGTTTTTGGATTTATTCTTTCTGTCATTTTTGGCGTTTTCATGCTGTTGCAATATGTATCCCTAAAAGAGTATCAATTTCCAAAAGCTACGACATTACTATGTGCCACACCATTTTCACGGAAAGCGATAGTTTCATCAAAATACATTTTTTGCATGGCTATATATGCAATCTGTTGTATCGTTTTTGAACTTGAAACCTTATTTATGCCCGGATTAGGAACATCAGATATCAAGCTGTTTGCATTTATGTTTCTTATAGTATCTGTTTTTATTGGTATTTATTTGCCAATACAGTATAAGTTTGGATATGAAAAAACAAAGTTTGCCTTTGGGGTGATTATTATGGCTTCGCCATTTATTCTGCCACTGCTTATGAGAGCGGGAAATCTAAACTTGAACTTCCTCTCTATGTTTTCACCATACCTTGTTTATGGCGGTATTGTCCTTATTGGTTTTGCGATTTTAGCAATATCAGCATCTTTGTCTATAAAGATTTACGATAAAGCAGACTTGGCGTGATAAAGAAAGGTGGGACTATGGATAGAGATACTATTTTTCTTTATGTCATTGCTGCGATAGCATTATGTTTCGGATTGATAAACTGTATTCAATTTTTTTTAAAAGGAAACAAAACGGCAGAAACCGTCGGTACGATTATTTCTTTCAAAACAATAAATCCAGAAAACTCAAAATTTCGTAATTCAAAATGGGCGACCGTTTCGTATAAAGTGAATGGAAGAACGTATCAGTCCCAAAACTGCATACAAGTACCAATGGCGTCACAGATTGGAACTACCGTTACCGTGCGTTATGACACGCAAAATCCGGAAAAATTGTATAGTTTTTCTATTTTACGAATTATTGTATCACTTATTGTTGCTGCTATCTGCATTGCAGCGGCTATATTCAATCTTGTATAAGATAAGGAGGATTGAGATTATGCCACATTTTCCAGATTGGTTTGTAGCTATATGTGTTTTACTTCCTGTTTCCAATGTTATATACAAAACATGGAAGAACAATAAGAAAAAATAGTTATCAAAGAGCCTGACACACAGTCACAGAGCCGATGAACTATGAGAAATTGTAGTCCATTGGCTCTTTTAGGATATACTTATAAATAGGCAAAAGCCGGACGATCAACGCGGAGCTATGCCATTATTGGAGGTGTAAAGAGTGAATGCCAATCGAAAAAAATCTCTTTGGATCCATTGCCCGATTTGCGGAGGAAAAACGAGAACAAAAGTATATGACGATACTGTTCTCGTAAAGTTTCCGCTGTACTGTCCGAAGTGTAAGAAAGAAATAAAGATAGATGTAATACAACTAAAAATGGTGTTAAGCAAATGAGCCAGACATATAAAGTGCAGAGCCAGCTTCTTCTTTAGAAGAGATTTACTTCTTTTCGGGATTTTTACTGCATTTTTTAATTTTTAGGCTGAATGGCATTCTTTGCTGTTCAGACCCTTGTCTATTTAGTATCATGGATCCAATTGATTCCCATATTGATAAACACAAATAACAGGATCAAATTCACAGGTAGATACCCTCTGATTACATCTCCAAGCACTGCTATCCCTGAAAGGCTTCCTATCAAAAACATTTGTGAAATTTCGTTCCACCTTTTTTTGTATCGTTTTATTGCTTCTACAATCATTACTATCATAATTGCCAATATAAAAATTATAGCTACGATTGCCAAAATCCTGATAACCCAGGCTTCTCCCCCCGTATAAGCTATTTTCTGATTGAACCCATTATCATAAGTCGGATATACCAACCATTCACAAAATCGAACATACCATGTGAATGGAATCCTAAAAAAATCTATGAAATCATGCTGAAAAGCACCATTCTGTATGATTGCAAACAGGATTACTGTAATGTATCCTATTCCCCAGAAATATTCTGCGTCCCTCATTTTTTCGGTTCTGGCCTTTACTTCTTTTTTCGTTTTACGGATTTCCATCTCTGCACGTTTCTTTTCATTACGGGCTTTTGCTTCTGCCTGTTCCATCTTTTTCTCTGCTTCTTTCTGTTTCTTCTGTGCATCATCTACTGCTTCAACAGATGATTTGTTCACCTGTATCTGTAGTTTAGAGTTCTGGTCCCGAATGTCTTTTATTTCTTCTTCGAGCTGCTCCTGCTCGCTCCTGCTCATTAATCCATTTCTGTTCCTCAGATCGTCGTTGCTCTGCTGAAGCGATTGATTCAGCTTCTGCGTTTCGGACAATTCGGTTGTCAGACACTGAATTTCTACGGTTGATTTCCGAACTTCTTCTCGCAATCTCTGCCTGTCGGATAAGATTGTCTGTTTCTCTTCTTCCAGCATCTGTATCTGCTTTTTCTGTGTCCGCATGAACTCTTTCGCTCTCTCGAAACTCTGCATTAGAAGATCTCTTTCTACTTTGAGCTTGATCGGTGATTCCTCCGGCAGCTGCGATGGCTGTGTCAAGTTCTCTGTAATAATTTCTGAGTTCTTCGGCTGCTCTGCTGTCTCTGATTTCAATATCTCTGGATTTTTTCCTATTTCCATTAAATTCATTCTCTAGTCCCTCCTTGCTGATATCCAAATGAAATGTTTTGAACAGATTACTGTCACGTACTTTCTTTCCCTCTTGGTTCTGAAAAGTAATGTGCTTCCGTTTCTCTGTCCAGTTTACGTTCCATCCGAACTGCTTCATTTTTTCTATAAACTTTTCTTTGCTGATACAATTTTCCAGTGCTTTTAACACTGCCATTGCACAGTCCGCTACAAAGCTATCCTTTACCTGCTGACGGAACAGATTATATTTGTCTTTGCTCCATGCAATGACTTCCCCTTTTTCAATCTGACTTCCATCAAAATGCTTTCCTTTTTCGGCAACGGTCAGTCCTCGTTCCCGGCACATCTGATTGGTAAGCTGTTTCATACGTTCCAGATCTTTTCTGGTGTTATGCAGCTTTCTCCCATCTTCATAACTCACTGAATTAGTAACCAAATGGCAGTGGACATGGTCTTTATCCTTATGCACAGCCACTAAGGTCTGGAATCCACTGAACCAATTTTCTGCAAACTCTTTTCCGAATTCAAATGCCTGCTCTGAGGTGATCTGCTCGTCCTTATGCCAAGAAATAATATTGTGGGCGTACATTCTTCCAGTGTCTTTATCCCACATCTTCTTTTCTTCCAGAAAGGTTCTGTACACCAGATCATAGTTAATCTCATTATGGCAGTACGGGCCTGTTACATAGGTAAGCAGTTCGCCGGTCTTGTCTTGTCGTAAAACATATTCGATGCAGTTTCTCATTGCTCCATGTGTATTTGTCCGCTTATTAATCGTCTTATTAATAGCCATATTTTTTCACTCTCCTTCCGGTACTTGAGGACATTTTTATTGAGGAAATATAACATACTGTCGTTTGGGATTTCTCCATCTGTATGCAGTTTTCTTGCAATCTGATTGATATTTGTAGTCGCTCCCCGGAGCTGACAAAGGATGTCTGCAAACATCTGGTTCAGTCTTTTCAGTTCTTCCACTTCTTCTGCCGATGCTATCTTCAAGTCTGCGATTGCTTTTATCACAACTTCCTGTTGTGTTCTTCCTGATTCTTTCACCTTGTTTTGAAGCAGATCATATTCTGCTTTATTCATCCGTATGGTTACTGTATGATTTCGTTTTCTCATAGGCTTTTGTCTCCTTTCATTGCTTGATTTTCATTCTTTGTTAACAGCCACAGCGTTCTGGCGGCATATTGGCAGGAGATTTATAAGAGAGTGCAACGCTCTCTTATACAGGTGCAGGACAGAGTCCTAGTCAATCAGTAAGTATTCCGTAGGAATGTCCAGTGGACATTTCGCAGAAATACTTACGTCATTGACGTGCCGGGGTTCCAAGGGGCAGAGCCCTCTGGCAAGTTTAGGAACAGCCCAAAGGCTGTCTCCGGTGCAGAGTGGCTTGCCACTTTGCGAAACTTGCCTGTCATCTCCCCACCACTGAACCGACACCCATCAAGCCATATTTTCCACCCTACGTTATCAGATCAAAATGGAGATGACGGTGGTTTTGTGGTGCAGGGACAGACTGTGGAAGAAATAGAAAAGCTCCCATTTCGATAGATTTTCTCTTTCTGAAACTGGCTGTTCATGCATCACTCCGATGCGAAGTATCGGACAATCATGTGCCGTATCCGGCACTCTATTCTTTTCTTCGCCTTGCTTGTTCAATTCACCCATTTGCCAACGCTTTTCTGTTGTATTTTCCTGTTATTTCTGTCTTTCTTTTTTTGGATCTCTTTCCATTTCTGCTAAAAGACATAAAAATAGCAGTCATAAACATTTCTCCAATTCATAATGTCTGAAATGTCACCACTGCCATTGTCTTTTTCTGCTATTCTGTTTTTGTAAAGCTATTCCTTACTGTCAGTCTGTTTTCCTGTTACTGCTATTTCATAATCATCTAAAAACTATCTGCAAAATCCAGTGCAGCATCCATATCAGCTTCTTTCTCCCAGTCCAGATTATCTTCTGCGATCTCTCCATCCGTTTTCTCCATTGTTAGTGTTCTGTCCGACAGATTAATTTCTCCTACCGATTCTTTTACAAACGGTACAAGCATTTCCATCAGATTCTTCGCTATAGCCATCGGGGCAGATTCTTTCACTCCATCCCGGACAGCTGTTTCCACTCTTTCCAGAAAAGCATCTTCCTTTTCTCTGGTTTCCAGATACGGATCTGCTTCATTCCTGTACTCTCTGGAAAAATAATCGTTTAAAGCAACTACAACTGCTCTGGTGTACGATTTATATTTTTCCCTGTCCATCGTCTGCAAATATTCCCATGCCTGCCTGTCCTGTTCATCACAAAGATTCAAACGGATATTTGTATTGATGATTTTTCGTTCTTTTCTCATACAAGCATCCCTCCGTTTCTCTGGATCTTCCTTACAGTCATTGCTTCATAGCCTTTCGCTGTAGCACAGATGTCCCGTACAATCGTCACCCGGCTCTTGTCATATTCCCCAAAATTCTGGATCATACAACCGCCACCACCGACCACATACAGACGCATCAGTTCTGGATTATATTCCCGTTCTCTCAGCTTATGGAAGATTTCTTTCGTATAATCTCCGGCAGCTTTACGAATGACTGACAGATATTTCTCACCAATATCTGCTGTCCCGGTACGGATCACCTGCTCAATCACCAGATCGTCCACCACTGTTCCCAGTTCTTTCAACAGGGATTCCCTTACAGCAAGCACACACTGATGCGTTCCATATTTCTCTGTAAAGCATTTCTTCTCTAATGGACGGGAATTGTTGATATACATGATGTTCATAGTTCCGTTTCCAATATCCACAAGCATGTTGATTCCTTTGAAATCCTGTAAGCGGTAAAAGGCTGCTGCAAACCCCTGTGGGTAAATATCAGCTCCTGCAAACTCTACATGGTAGTCTTTGTTACGGAATGTAAAATCCACACTTTCATTCTGAAGAAGATATTTCTGAAAGTCTTCTTTCTGTGTAGCTACCCAGGTAAGAGGAAGTCCGGCTGCGATATGTACCGTTGCCCGGTTCATACCTTTCCCATCAAGTTCTCTTGCGATAGCCGCCAGTGTCAGCACATAATAGTCCTCATCCTGCGTTTTCTCTGCACAGAACTCCTTGTGTTCCTCTCCGATCTGGTAATACATGCCATTGTAAACAAGAAGATTATTCTGAAAGATTGGCTCCTTGTCATATCTGGCTACACCGGATGGGAAACATCTGGTAGCTGTTTTCATGTTTCCATACCCATGATCAATCCCGGTCACCATAACTATTTCATTATTGTTGTTTTTCATCATTCTCATAATCATACCTCACACTTTCTTAATTCTTTTTTTACTTTTTCCCAAATTCGGGAAAAACCTATATTTGTATCAGCTAAAACGTTGATACATGAAAAAGGGCAGTCAGTGTAAAAAAAGCAAAATTTTATGTACTCTGGCAGCTATCTTTGTTATTTCTCCTGCTCCGGTAACATTTCTTTTTGCTTATTTTGCCCTAAATGCCCTTAATTCCCTGATTCATATTTAACTGTAACTGTTTAAAATCTGTATCTGTTTCTTCAAAAGGTATTCTTTCTTCTGGATCTACAGGACAAAAATCTTCTTCCTTAACTGCAATATCCTGATAATAGAACTCACCATTGTACTGCTTCAGAAGGAAACCTTTATCCGTCATATTCCTGAAAAAGTTGGACTTACCATGCCCCTGTCTGCCATTCTCTTTGCAATATTCCTCATACATATGGAACACTTCACTTCGTTTCAGACGTTTTCCTTTGGTATGCACCAATGACTCATCAATAAAAGCACAGATACTGTCAGATGACCGCTGTACCTCTCTTACACATTCTTTGCTGTGTTCGCTCTCCGTGAACTTTCCCTGTTCGTACAGATTTTTCAATGCAATCATCGCCATATGAATTGAATAATCGGATTCTGCCTGTACCTTTTCCTTTAAGTGCAGATCTTTTTCACCACTTTTTACTACCCGGTTCATATCAAGAATCAGTAGTCTACGATAAAAAGCATCTGATTTATCCTCAAGATTCTGCGGCATTTCATTGGTAGAAAAAAGCAGCTTCGCATAAGAGTGAAAATGGATTGCATCCTGTCCCTTTTTCTCATAGATCAGTGTATCTTCACCGACTGCTTTCTTTAATACATCTGTGTTCTCCATTGCTTTGCAGGGAATATCTGCACAAGCATTTAACAGCTTTCCGTACATTCCAGTCGCATAGAATCGTTTATTTAAATCCTGTAAAGAAATACTGGACATATTAGTGATTCCAACTACATGCTGGATCAGCGATACTGCCACAGACTTTCCGGTTCCACCATTTCCTTTCAATGTAAGGAATTTCTGAAACTGCGTATCCTGTGTCATGCAGTATCCAAAATACTCCCAGAATGTCTGCTGTTCTTCTTTGTTAGGAAGAAACGATGCAAGATACTTTTTGATATTTTCTCCACCCTGCAACACCTGCTCCTTGTCCTCCGGATAATAGGGAAATGGTATCTGATTGATTGTCAGATAATCTGGATTGTGTTCCAGCATTTCACCCGTAACCGGATCATAATATCCATTTTTGAAGTTGATCCACCGCACAGGCTGTTTATTTAGTTCATATGCCTCTCGGTGAACTTTTGGCTGTGTGATCAGCAGATTATAGATTCTTTTGATCACTCCACTCTGTACCTGGTCACGATAGATCAGCTTCTGGATACGGTATTTCATTCTTACCCCATCATGGTCTTCCATGAAAACGCCATGCTCATAATAATACGGTGTGATTCCTACCACAAAAAACTGAACATTCTCCACCAGATAATCTACAATCTCCATATCCCGGACACCTTTCACATTTCCTTTTGCATCAAATAAGTGAAAACGACTCAGTTCCGGTTCTTCTCTCGGATCTCGTTCAAAACGCAGAATATACTGTTCCAGTAATTTCTCAACTTCTTTCTGATTATCCAGTTTGCCAAGATACTCTTTCTCTTTGAACAACTGCCAGCCTGCTTTTCCGTCGAGACCAGCGCCTTTGAAAAATGTCTGTAACTTATCATTCATCCACTTCACCGTACAGGCAGCCACATAATGATAGGCACTCTGACAGCTTCCTGTAAACTGAATAGCTCTCATTTCTTCTATAAAGGAATCTGCACTGAAATAATATCCGTCATCTTCCTGCACCAGACAAAGTGCCTGATAACCTGACATCACAATATTCAGTGCGATATCCTGATTGTCCACCAGAAAGATATAGGTCTGTGCTGTCCCTTCTGGATTGGTATCCATATAATGCTTCAAAAACTTCTTGTTCAAACTTATCACTTCCTTTCAGGCAAAGAAAAAGACGCAAGCCATATTTTATGACTCACGCCTTACTTCACTCACAATATTCTATTTTTATCAGTTACCTGCCAGATTGATTACTGGCTATCCTTATACATAAATCAATTCTTTCAGGATAATCTCTTCTGCAATCGCTCTGTGCTGATTGGCAGCTCTTACCCATGCCATCTGATCTTTCTCCTTATCCGGCAGTGGTTCTTTTTCTTCCAACTGTTTCAGGATCACTTCTTCCCGTTCCCTAGCTGCCTTGTCCACTTCCAGAAGATGCTCTCCAATGGTATCCTGTAAAAGCATCACCTGATACGTTGAATTTCGATGGCTCTTCAGATAATCTCTGCGTAAGAATCCATATTTGCCAAGCTGCACCATCTGCTCACCAGATTTATAGGTGAGGTTCGGAATCAGGTATCCATTTACATTTGTATAAGTCAGTTTCATATTCATAAGACCTCTCTTTCGTTTAAACTTTTATCTGCAACAGAACCAGATGTTCATGTTACGTCATTGCTACAAATCTTTCTTTCCATATTATTTTGAATCCAACCCGGGCAGATTTTCTTCAAAATCATGGCGGAAGTGCTTCGTTTCTGTGTTGGGAAAATGAACGGAAACACTTGATTTTACTGACTTTCTTCAATGTAACCTTATTATAACGTCCTCCCCATACCCCAACTCCCCATTCGGCCACCTCTCATACCCCGGAATCTGTCTCGCCCCTCTCCGCAAATATGCTTTCACTTTCTCTCCATACAGATACGGATCATTCCCTTTCACAATCCCCCACTCCATCAAAAGTGCCGCGCTTCCTGTAGCAAAGGGCGTTGCAAATGAAGTTCCGGTGAACTCTGCATATCCTCCGCCTGCTGCAGGAGCCATTACCCTCACACCCGGAGCAGCTAGATCAGGTTTGATTGCACTTTCCCCCTCGTATATCTGTGTCGGTCCTCGTCCGGAAAAGTCTGCATAGGAAAAGGTCAATGCATTATACGCTGCCACAGTAATAACAAGCGATGCAGTAGAAGGTATCGTGAGTGTTGTGGAACTGTCTGGTTTTAGAAATGCCGTACCGATATTAAGTGCATTCTGTACCGGAAGCCACATTTGCCACAACTTATCCACAACCCAGTCTGGCATCATCTGTATTTTCCACACTCCGGCTGTGACAAATTCATTTTGTGGTAGAAAACTAATATAAATTTCCTGGCGAACACTATATGGTTTTGGCTCTCCATAGTAAACCAGGAGTTCTGTTTCACCAATCTGTATTCTTTGTGTTCCTTCTCTTTCTTCCAGTCTGCCGGAATGATTTCCGGATGGATCGACAATTGTAATTGTGACTTCATCGACATAGGATTTCCAAATTTGCAAACTGAATGACTTCTCCCTCTGCTGTACTGCAAGTTGAACTTCCGTCATCATTCCTTTTCTATATTCACCTGCCGCATGTCCTGCTGTCGTTCCTTCATTTCCGCTTCCTACACAAATCACATTCTTCCAACGTTCAGATACTGTATTCAAATATCTTTCCAAAAGACTTGTTCCATCATGGGAACCATATGTATTCCCAAAACTGATATTGATCGCCACCGGCTTTTTTAACTCTTCCGCCTTTCTTACGATATAATCCACACCTCGCATCAGCTGGGTAGTTCTTGGGAATCCTGTTTCCCCTGCTCCCCCCATCTTTACAATCAGCAGCCCTGCTTCGGGTGCAGCTCCTCGATATTTTCCATTCTTGCTACCTCTTCCATTTCCAGCCGCAATCCCGGCGACTGCTGTTCCATGTCCGCTGGTATCACGGCTTGGTACTATGCGATACCTTTCTCCCCTGACTTCCATGCGTAGTGCTTCATTTATCTGTTCTGAAGTGAACTCTGTTCCGATATGATATCCTTCCGGCGGTTTACCGTTTTGTATCGTCTGATCCCATAAAGCAAGAATTCTTGTCGTTCCATCTGTATTTCTAAAATCAGGATTTTCATAATCAATCCCACTGTCTACAATTCCGATCAATACGCCCTTTCCCAGCAGTGGAAACGACTGTTTTTTCTGCTGATTATCCTCTCCCCCCTCTTGCCCAATCGAAGAAAAAGAAGGCGCAGCCTGTACTTCATCAATACAGGACACACGCCTTCCATTCTCTACTTGAAAATATAAACTTTTTGGTTTTTCTATAAATTCTACTTCAGGAAATGCTGCCAGTTCTTTTATCTGACTTTCTTTTATTTGGATAATGGCATATCCACCTGTCAGTTCCGTCACATAAACAGCTCGTGTTCTTACTCGCTCTAACGTCTCGGAATACTTCACGATCAATTCCCATTCTTTTTCTTCCGGATCATACCCGATATCCAGATTCTCGCTTTTCTGACGTTCTTCTTCTGTGATATCTAATGCAAGATTCAATTGATTTTCTATTTTCTGGCTCATGAAAGCTGCAACCTTACTTCATCTCTTATTTCTATGTTTTATGAAGTAATTCAGCAGATTATTCCATTTCCATCTCTAAGACAACCACCTCACAGCTTTTCAGATTCAGCCTCTTCTTTGTATAATTTACTGTCTCGTCCTTCTGATTCGACAACAATACCTTTTTCACATCACCTTTTAACTCAATGTCTGCTGCATCTGTTCCGAAATTAGCTGCAACAAGAATCCATTTCGCTGCGTCTTTTCGATAAAATGCCTGGATGTGATCCATTTCTTCATATTCCGGAATGAATTCTCCATAAGTAAATACATTTTTAAATTCATCTGATTTACGCAATGCAATTAACTTCCGATAGTAATTCAGAACAGAATCCGGATTGTTTTCCTGATCTTCGACATTGATCTCTTTGTAATCAGGATTTATCTTTAACCATGCAGTTCCTTTTGTAAACCCGGCATTCTCCCCGCTTGTCCATTGCATTGGTGTTCTCGCATTGTCACGGCTCATCCGATTACAAGCTTCCATTGCTTCCCGGTCAGATAATCCAGCTTCACGGGCAATCTGATACTGGTCTTTTGTACTGATATCATCGAATTCGTCAATGCTGTTCCACTTCGCATTTTTCATGCCTATTTCCTGTCCCTGATAAATGAAAGGAATTCCTCTGAGAAGAAGATTAACCGTACCAAGCATCTTCGTTCCCGCCGGTATCTGGGCATAAGCCGGAAGAAATCTTGACACACCTCTCGGTTCGTCATGATTCTCTATAATATTTGCTTTAAATCCATACTTCTGTGTTTCCATCTGAGACTGGAAGATTGCTTTTCTCCATTTAGAAAATTCCATCTTAGGAGCATCATACCATCCATGTTCTCCATCACTGAGACAATGTGCACTAAAGTCAAATATTGTTGAGAAATGTCCGTTTTCTCCAATAAATTCCGGTAATTCATCCGCTTTCATATTGAAGACCTCTCCCACTGTAAATGCATCGTATTTTTGGAATGTATTTTTCTTTAAGTCTTCCAGAAGTTCTCCGACACCATCTACACTTTCAACCATTTTCCAGCAGCCGGCCATGCCATCTGCCCCATCCGGTTCAAAATCAGGAAATTTCAGATCTTTCTTGATATTAATGATCGCATCGATTCGAAAACCGGAAAGTCCCTTTTCCAGCCACCAGTTGATCATATCATAAAGTTTCTGTCTTAATTTCGGATTCTCCCAGTTCAGATCCGGCTGTTCCTTTGCGAACATATGAAAATAATATTTATCCGTTCCCGGCACCGGTTCCCAGCAGCTTCCGCCAAAATAAGAACGATAATTACTCGGCGGATTTCCATTCTTTCCTTCTCGGAAATAGAAGTAATCCGCATATTCTCCTTCCGGATCCGCTAATGCTTTCTGAAACCATTCATGTTTGTCAGAACAATGATTGATTACCAGATCCATGATAATATGCATGTCTCGCTTTTTCGCTTCCTCCAGCAATTCATCAAATTCTTCCATCGTTCCAAATTCTTCTGCGATTGCATAATAATCTGCAATGTCATAGCCCTGATCTACAAATGGTGATTTATAGATTGGTGATAACCATATAATATCAATTCCAAGCTTTTTTAAATAATCCAGTTTCGATATGATACCTCTCAGATCTCCGATTCCATCCCCGTTTGTATCAAGAAAACTCTTCGGATATATCTGATATGCTACCTTGTCATGCCACCACTTTTTTTCCATATTATCAACCTCTTTCACATCATTTTATCTTCCATATAGTATAACGTCACGATCCCATAAGCTTTCGTATTGCCAGATCCCGCCGTCTGTATTATACTGCTATTATATGATTATATTTACATAAATTCTTGCATTATTTTTTCATTGTATAACACAATACTGCTATTTTAGGAGGGGGACTCGTATGAACGTTCCACATTCACTCATATTAGAGCAAAAAGAAAATACAAAACATGGAGAAGTATTCTTTCCGATCCAAAAATATATTACAAAACTTAACTTAAATTCCCCGGTCATTATGACTCACTGGCACGAAGAAGCGGAACTCACTTTGATAACAAAAGGTTCCTGTATTTATCAAATTGATTTAGTTGACTATAAAGTAAATGAAGGTGATCTGTTATTCATTCCACCACTGCTTTTACATTCAATCCGCCTGAATGGAACTGATGATTTCTGTTCAGAAACCTATGTGTTTCATGTTAACTTTTTAGGGGGAAATGCAACAGATATATGCTCCACCCGTTATCTTACACCTATGATAAATCATGAATTGACCTTGCCTTATCATATTTCATCCACACACCCTGCACATCATTCTCTTCATGAATGCTTTATAAAAATGGCTTCACTCTATACGGAACAAACATTTGGATATGAAATTGCCCTGAAATCAGTCCTATTGCAGGCACTGTTTCTCTTACTTCAATATAGCACCACGGAGTCTGCAACTATTTCTGCTTCTTCAGATAAGCTGAAAAATGTACTCGATTATATCGATCTCCACTATGCCAAGCCTCTCACAATTTCCGAACTCGCAGAGCTTTGCTATTTCAGTGAATATCATTTTATGCGTTTTTTCAAAAAGCATATGAACATGACCTGCATCCAATATATTAATAATGTCCGGCTCGAAAAAGCAGTAGAATTATTTGAACATGGAGAAACTTCCATCCTGGAAGTCTCACTCTCTGTTGGCTTTCATAATCTTTCTTATTTTCACAGAGCCTTTAAATCCAAATATCACATGACACCATTATCTTTTATCAAAAGACTGAATTAATGTTTTGCTTTAAGAAAAGCAGCGGCCGAAACTTCCATTTTCAGCCGCTGCTCCTATAAATTCAATCTTCTATTTTTTCTTTCTTCGTCTCTTCTTGATTAACTTTCGAATCAATACTACCAACAGAATAATGATCAGAATAAGAACCAGAACGATACCAACGATCATCACTGAAAACTTATTCGGATTCTTCACGAGATCGATCACATTTCTGCTTTCATCTACAACTTTACGTCCATGTGTCGTCTCATAATACTCCGGCACATTTGAAATGCCGTTGCCATCTGTATCATCAAAAGACTTCATATATCTTGCGATCGCATCCCATGCTTTCAGCTCCTTATCGCCTTCCATGATTGCCTGATCTTCCAGATTCTCGATCGGATTACCATCCTTATCCTTCGGCTCGATCTTCAACAGACCATAAGACATTTCCATTACAGAGCCAAGCATCTGTCCGGTATAAAGATCTGTCACAACTCGGTATAACTGGTCATCCTGGATCTCGATTCGCTCTCCATCTTCTCTTGTCAGATAACAGTCTGTTACTTTATTCAAAATCATTCGATGCGGATTGAATGTGAAATTCAGCCCGCTGCAATATAATCTTGCAGTTGTCATAAAATCGGAAACCGAAGCGTCTACTTCTGCTGCCAGTTTCAATTCTTTACCAGTCAGATAAACATCAATCAGCGGATATCCTGCCAGTCCGTCTTTTCCTATTCCAAGTGAAAATGAATTATATACATCTTCTACAGTGATATTTCCTTTCGTATATGTGTCGCGCACACAGCCGCTTGGAACAACAGCTACATCCACCGGCGTTCCATTATAGTCTTCTGAATGCTCTACAGAATAGATATACGAATCAGACATAATATCTCCAAGATTCAGTTCTTCATGCTTCGTCTCCATTTCTCCGAGACTGTTGAATTCGACATCATTCTCGGCAAGAACTTCATCTCTTGTATATCCGAAATTCGTCAGATAATTAGTATCTACTGTATCCATCAGCGCATCGATCCGCTCTTGTGTCGCCTGATCCGGCTCAATATCTTCAGATACCGGAATCAACTCGTAGGAAGTCATCTCCCAGCGACCATCCTGTTTCTGTGTCATGGAAAGTGATCCAAGATTTCTTGCGTATTCTCCACAGGATACAATGTAGGTATTTCCGTGCTGAATAGGCTCTTTTAACTCGGTATGTGTATGTCCGCTGATGATCAGATCAAGATCCGGTACTTCCTTTGCAAGGATCTCATCTTCTGATTTTTTCTCGTCCTCCCAGGTTCCGCTGTGAGACACACAGGCAATCATATCTACCTTTTCATTCTTCTTAATCTCTTCTACCGTTTTCTTAACTGACTCAACCGGATCTTTAAATAATAATTCACAGGTTGGTGCACATTTCAGGGCATCTACTCCAAACACGCCCACTACGGCGATTTTTACATCACCTTTCTGAACAACCACATAATCCTTTACGCCATAGTTTTCAAATGCTGACTGGATCTGTTTTTGCCCTTCACTTAATCCGTTCTTTTCTATGCTGTCCCAATCAACATTACACACGACAAGACTCGGAACTGTTTCACCTGAATTCTTTGCAACCGTCAACATGTCTGCCAGTCCCTTGGAACGATAATCAAATTCATGATTTCCAAAAGTTGACACATCGCATCCGAGATATCCCAGCATCCTAAGTTCCGCTGCTTCGGTATCATAAACTGTCTGGATCAGCGTCCCCATTGAAAAATCACCGCCGTCCAGTATCAGTGTATCTGGATTCTCTTTCTTCTTCTCGTCAATCAGAGTCTTTAGCTTCGCAAATCCGCCGACTTCTTTCTGTTCTCCATCTACAATTGTTGAAAAGCTGTTTAAATGAGAGTGTGTGTCATGCGTAAACAAAACATCTAACTGTTTGCTTTTTCCTGCCGCTTCTGCCGGAATATTCATTACAAATGGAAGGAGCATTGTAATGATCAGAAAGAGCGCCAGAATCTTTTTTCCTCTTTTCATAAGTTCTTTTCTCCTCTCAAAATTCGTGGTCACTGGGCTGAAAGCCCCGAAACTACGGTATTTATTTCAGCGACTACATATAGTCGCTGTAGTTACTTATATTCTGTCAGTTCCTCATAATCAAGATCTTCAAAATTAATTGCAATAATCTGCTCTTCGTCCACGCCATGCTGTTTTAGATAATCCTGATAAATCTCCAATAGTATTGATTTTCCACATCGTCTCACCTATGATAATGTAAAAAGCAATAATATTCAATAGTTTTTGCATCGCAATGTAAAAACTATATAAATTTTATTGTTTTTTGCATTCTATTAACTTTTATAGATTCTATTATTATTTCTAAGATTTTATAATTTTATTACTAGACTAAGGCAAATCGATTTTATTTTCTCTTAATTGCATTCCTTTACATTCAGTGTTAGAATTTATATTATTGCTCTAAAATTTTTACTGCAAAAATAAACAGGGATAAAAGGATAAAGATACTATGTTTCAGATTTTTGTTGACTCGGCAGCCAATCTGCCGGCTGTAACTGCAAAACAATACGATATTAACGTGATTTCTTTCGTCAATCTTGTTGACGGCAAAGAGATTACCTGTTTTGACCCGGATCTTTCACCAGAGGAAGAACGTCAGAAAGGAACCGAATACTATCAGGCCATGAGCAGGGGCTGCGAAATCAAAACCGGACTGATCAGCACTGCTGCCTTTGAGGAAGCATTTCGAAGCGCACTCGAAGCAGACCAGGATGTATTATATTTCTCACTGAGTAAAAATATCAGTGGTACTTACAATTCCGCAAGATTAGCTTCGGAAGAGCTGTTAGATGAATTCGGAGATAAACACAAGATTCGTCTGGTCGACTCTCTCAATGCCTCACTTGCCCAGGGAATCCTTGCCGTCTATGCAAGCGAGATGCGTACCAAAGGAATGTCTGTGGATGAGGTCGCTGATACTCTGGAATATTATGTTGGAAAAATGAACGGAGTCTTCACTGTCGGGGATTTAAAATATCTTTCTCGCACCGGAAGAATCAAAGGAAGCGTTGCCACCATCGGAAATGTTCTTAAGATCAAACCTATCTTACGTGGAAACAAAGATGGCTATATCGTTTCTTACAAGAACTGTCGCGGACGTAAATCCGCACTGAACGAACTGATCAATCTGGTCTGTGACAACATTGTAGAGCCAGAAAAGCAGATTCTCGGGATCGCACATGCAGATGCATATGAAGATTCGCTTTACGTCATGGACAAGATCCAACAGAAAATCAAAGTGCGTGATTTTATAAATACTTCTTATGATTTCTGTACCGGAAGCCATGTCGGACCGGATACGATTGCACTTTTCTTTATTGGAAAGGACAGGGAACTTTCATAAAGTATGTAGATAATAAAAGAGGAACAAGCCCATTGGCAATACACATGCCACCTGCTGTTCCTCTTCATTTATAAATCTGCCCGTTTTTTCAAAAACTTCTGAAATGCCTCATTGCCTAAAATCCAATGTGCAAATCAAGAAAACCAGGAAGAAAATATCCCTGTGGGTGCTTACATACCGGACATAATGCAGGTGCCTCTTTTCCTTCGTAGATGTGACCGCAATTTGTACAAATCCATTTTTTTGTTCCATCCGCATTTTCACACATATAAAACGTGTTATTCTCCAGGCTGTCTGCAATCTTACGGAATCTTTGGCTATGTGCCGCTTCTATCTCTGCAATCTGCTGAAATGTTGCTGCTACCTCAAAGAATCCTTCCTGTTTCGCTACATCTGCAAATGTCGGATACACATCCTCCGCCTCTTCCTGCTCATTATGTTCTGACGCACGCAACAGCTGAACCAGAGTCTTCGTCTCATCTACCGGATAACTTCCATCAATAAAGATATTCGTTCCTGATGCTTCTTTTAACAATTCATAGTATCTTCCCGCATGTGCCCGCTCCTGGTCTGCTGTGTATAGAAAAATATCTGCAATTGCAGGTTTTCCTTCTTTCCGTGCCTGCTCCGCCGCAAATGTATAACGGTTTCGCGCCTGTCCCTCTCCTGCGAACGCACGCATCAGATTTTGTTTTGTCTTGCTTTCTGAAAATAAAACAGCCATGTCATATACTTCCTTTCTTCAAATCTTCTACTCTTTTCTAAAAGCTAAATTCATCCAAATCAGTATATGCCATGACTGGTTTATTAATTCACCTGTCCCAAATATTCATAGAAACTTTCTTATTTAGTTAAATCCAATCAGTCTTCTTGCAACCGTATACGCAAGTGAAGACACTCTTCTTCCTGATCTTCCCGGAAGATTCATCGTCTGTCCAAGAATTCCATAACGGATCTTCATATAAGTCCTATAGTCTTTTTTCTTCAGATAAGCCCACAGTTCTTTCTTCTTCTCGAGATTCTCTTTCTTCTTAGAGCGAATACATAGAATAGAAGAAACTGTCATCATGATTGCCAGATAATTCACCATATATTTTCTCAGCTTCTTGCTTCCGATCAGACGCAGCTCATACATGGAAATCATTTTCTTCGTTACGAAAAGCTGCTGGTCGATTCTGCTGATCATCACCTTCTCATTCACTGACTGATCCTCACGTCCGATGAAATATCTGTAAAGATCCACATTCATATAATAAAGTGTACGGACATGCGGCAGCGGATAATACACATAAATGTTGTCCACATAGAAGGTATGCTTCGGCAATTCCAACTGACAAAGCTTAAGCATCTCTGTACGGTAAATGACAGAATGCATCAGGATATACTGATCCAGACGGAAACGTCCGATATCCTCCCATTTAAAAATCTGATTCTCCGGAAGAACATTGTCATAACGGATAACCTTCTTATGTGTCATGCCAACTTTCTCATAAACATAGTTCGCAATGACCATGTCTACTTCTGACTCATCTTTCACAAATCCTTTGATCGTATCAAGAATCTTCAACAATGCTTCCTCGTCTACCCAGTCATCACTGTCTACAACCTTAAAATACTTTCCTGTCGCATGAGCCAGTCCACAGTTCACTGCATCTCCGTGTCCACCGTTCGGCTTCGCAACTGCTTTTACGATCGTCGGATATTTTTCCTGATATCGTTCTGCGATCTCCTGCGTTCCGTCTTTTGAACCGTCATTCACTACAATGATCTCAACATCCTCGCCCCCAACAAGAATGGAATTGATTGCCTTTTCCATATATGCTTCTGAATTGTAACATGGAATTGCAAATGAAATATATTTCATGGTAAACCTCCATTTTTAAAATGCCGCCTATGGCGTCGCTTCCTTTTCTTTACGCTCATTATAGCATCTTTTCGACTTCTTGTTGTAAATTTTCTTTTTTTCAGCTATAGTAATAACGAATCGTCAATATATTATTGAGCTCTTATCATATATTGACAACAGAAATCGACTATCTCAACTTAAACCAAAGGAGAATTTTTATGAAGAAGAATGCAATCGTCGGACAGTCCGGCGGACCAACCGCAGTTATTAACGCCAGCCTGTATGGCGTTGTTTATGAAGCACTGAACCGTGAGGATGTCATCGGAACAATCTACGGAATGATCAACGGAATTGAAGGTTTCTTAAATGAGAATATGATGGATATGAAACCTTTAGAAGCGAACGGTGAGCTTGAACTGATCAAGACAACACCGGGATCTTATCTTGGTTCCTGCCGTTACAAACTTCCGGAAGACCTAACAGACGCTGTCTATCCGCAGCTCTTTGAAAAATTTGAGAAGTACAATATCGGCTACTTCTTCTACATCGGTGGAAATGATTCCATGGATACAGTAAGCAAGCTTTCCCGCTATGCTGAGACTGTAAACAGCGAGATCCGTTTCATCGGAATCCCTAAGACGATCGACAATGACCTTGTCCTGACAGACCATACACCGGGATTCGGAAGTGCTGCCAAATATGTGGCGTCCACTGTTCGTGAGATTGCAATCGACGCTTCTGTTTATGATAATAAAAAATCCGTTACAATCGTTGAGATCATGGGACGTCATGCCGGATGGCTGGCTGCTGCCAGTGTCCTTGCCCGTAAATTCGAAGGCGACAATCCGGTTCTGATCTATCTTCCGGAAGTTGCATTTGATCAGGAACAGTTCCTTGCAGATGTTCAGAAAGCTTTCGAGCATACTTCCAATCTGGTTGTCTGCATTTCCGAAGGAATCAATGATGGAAACGGTAAGTTTGTCTGCGAGCTTGCAAGTGATGTAGGCGTAGATACATTCGGACATAAAATGCTGACAGGTTCCGGAAAATATCTGGAAAACCTTGTAAAAGACCGCCTTGGCGTGAAAGTTCGTTCCATCGAGCTCAATGTCAACCAGCGTTGTTCTTCCGCTATGCTCTCTGCGACAGACAAGAAAGAAGCGATTGCTTCCGGTTCTTTCGGTGTACAGACTGCACTGAAGGGAACAACAGGAATGATGATCGCCTTCCACCGTACAGACGATGCGGATTACCACATTACTTACGCTCCGGAAGATGTAAATCTCATCTGTAATCAGGAGAAAACAGTTCCTTTAGACTGGATCACAGGAAATGGTTCTGACATCGGACAGCAGTTCATCGACTATGCACTGCCTCTCATCCAGGGTTCTGTAAAAGTACCGGAAGAAGGCGGACTGCCGAGATTTGCTTATAGAAAGTAATTATATCAAAGTCTTAATATAAGAGAAAACAAAACAGAGAGAATACGTTTCTAACTTGCGTATCCTCTCTGTTTCGTTTTTCAGAGTATTATTCTTCTCAACTATTTTTCAGCACACATTACTCTGCAGCTCGCTCGATCAGCAGATTCTGAACTTCCTCTCTCGTAGGCATTACGCGCAGTGCACCTTTTCTTGTTGTGATCACAGAAGCTGCCGCATTTGCAAATGTCAGCATATCTTTCAGGTTTTCTTCCTGTAAGCCTTCCATTCCATGTTCACAGATATAATGCAATACACAACCGCAGAATGTATCTCCGGCTCCTGTTGTCTCAATTGTATTTTTCTGAAGGAACGGTTTTACCTCTACAATGCTTCCGTTATAGTATGCACGGCTTCCTTCTTTTCCCATAGATACAAGAATCAGCGGAATCTGATATCTCTCTCTGATCCAGTTTACACCTGCAGTATAATCGTCTTCTCCTGTCAGCCACTGAATCTCATTGTCAGAGATTTTCAGAATATGGCAATGTCCGAGACCGTATAACACCTGCTCTTTTGCCTCATCCAGTGAATTCCAAAGTGGAGGACGTAAGTTCGGGTCAAAAGAAATAATCGCACCGGACTCTTCCGCAATGCGAATGGCTTCTTTTGTTGCTTCGCGCACTCCTTCATGTGTCATAGACAATGTTCCGAAATGGAAGATCTTTGTTTCTTTGATAAGTTCTTCACAAATCTCTTCTTTGTTCAGCATCATATCTGCTCCCGGATTACGATAAAATGAAAAATCTCTGTCTCCGTCCGGATAAGTATGTACCATAGCAAGTGTTGTATGGATTTCTTTATCTGTGCATAATCCGGATGCGTCGATTCCAACTTCTGTAATTGCATCTCTTAACTGCTCTCCGAAAAAGTCTTCACCTACTTTTCCGATAAATGCTGTCTTATGTCCTAACCCTGTCAACATCGCAAGTACATTACACGGTGCTCCTCCTGGATTTGCCTCAAAAAGAGGATTTCCCTGATTGCTCTTTCCGTTTTCTGTAAAATCAATCAATAATTCTCCAAGTGCTACTACATCATATTTTTTCATTTTCTTCTCCATTCTGCTGCCAAGGTGACAACATTTTTCTATTCTCAACAGATTTCTATTTTTTCACACACCATCTGTACTGATAAGGATTCATCCATACCGAATTCATCTCCAGTTTTTCTCCTGTAAATAAATCTTCATATTCACCTTCCAGACAATTCAGCCAGGCATTCTGTCCATACTCCGAGAAATTAGCCAGACAGATCAGTTCTTCTCTCCCTGCTGTCCTTCTGATTGCGAAGACTGAAGTATTTCCTGTATCCCATGTAGAGATACCGGCAGTCTCTCCAAAGCAATTTTCCTCACGTCTGAATTCTTCCATCTGTTTCAAACCATTCCAGATCGCATACTGTACAGTACCTGGTTTTTTTCTCTTCTCTGCATTCTCCCACTGGAACGGACTTCGATGCAGATATCGACTGTCCGCAGCAGTATCCGGATTTTTCTTATAATTGTAATCATTGACCTGACCAATCTCATCTCCGGATGAAAGCATCACAAAACCTTCCATGCTCATACATGCCGCATGCATCATCAGCACTCTTTGGATTCCCTGTTTCACCTGCTCAAGATCTCCTTCAAATCCACCTTTTTCAATTCCACACAGACTTGCCGTTGTTCCACAGCTTCTGGCATCTTTGGTCACCGGATCGTAATTATAGAGCTCTCCACGAGCAAAGCTGTACGGATATGTCCCCTCAAAGAAATGATATAAATATTCCTTATGCTGAATCGGATCTATCTCCAGCTTCTTCTCCTGCTCTTCATCCAGGCCCCAGCCGATATCATCATGACAGCGAAGGTAATTGACAAAATAGCAGTTCTTCGGAAGACTGTGAATCACATCCATCTGATGCTTCAACATTCTTGTGTCTCTTGTAGCCAGTGCTGCCCACAGATTCACCATACTGGAAACACCGTATAACATATGGCATTCCGGCTCTTGCTCTGTTCCAAAATAAACCGGAAGTTCCTTTGGCTCCATAACAACCTCGCCTTTTAAGATCACACCCGGACAAACCATTTCAAGGATCATACGCAGCATACGGACGATACTATGAACCTGCGGAAGATTTCTGCAGTTGGTTCCCAACTCCTTCCAAATATACGGAACTGCATCAATACGAAATACTTCCACTCCCATATTAGCCAGATACAGGATATTTCCTATCATTTCATTAAATACTTTCGGATTGTGATAATTCAGATCCCACTGATAAGGATAAAATGTTGTGAGCACATGCCTGTGCATCTCTTCACACCATGTAAAATTTCCCGGTGCAGTTTCCGGGAACACCTGCGGCATCGTCTTCTCAAACTGATCCGGAATCTCGCGTGTCTCATAACACTGATAGCGATCCATATATTCCTGTTCGCCTCTCTTGGCTCGCATCGCCCACTCATGCGTATCTGCTGTATGATTCATAACAACATCCAGACACAGACTGATTCCGCGTTTTCTCAGCTCTTTTGTCAACTTTTCCAACTCTTCGTTTGTTCCAATTTCAGGATCTACCTGTTTAAAATCCTCTACCGCATAGCCACCGTCATTATATGGATGCGGCATTTTCAGAAGCGGCATCAGATGAAGATAGGTGATCTTCTGCTCAGACAAATAATCCAAATGCTCTATCACACCGTTTAATCCGCCTGCAAATAGCTTCGGATACATCGTTATCCCAAGCATATTTCTGTTTCGATACCAATTCGGTTCCTTTTCTCTTTTATTATCTAACCGTCTAAGTTCAGCAGGTCTGTTCTGATAAGCCTCTTCCAATGACTGCATTAATTCTTCATAACATTGTTCATTCTGATACAACTGCATATATTTTTCGTGCAGTTCGTTTTCATGTCTTTTTCTTCTTACTTCTATCATCAATACTATACTCCTATACTACATAAGGGGATTCCTTAATCAGGAATCCCCTTATCATTATCCATGCATTTTCAATCTCAATGTATATTTATCATGTAACTTCTATACCAGATCATATTTCACTACATCGATTTTAGCTGCACCATCAGCAAAGAATGAAATTCCGTTTGCTTCCTGTTCTGTAAACATAACAGCAGACATAACCTGCTCGCCATCGTTAATAAATACTTCTGCGCTGAATCTGTCCAGAATCACACGAAGCTTTAACTCATTGGCATCTCCATTTACCAGACATCTTCTTTGATGAACCAGTGCTCGTTCGGTTCCTGAAAATTTTCTGTCAATTTTCAATACAGACTCATACGGGCGGAAGCTCAATTCTGTATGGAATTTCTCATTCTGTGCAAAACGTAATGCGAATTTCTTATATACATTTTCTTTATCTTCCGGACGTATCACGAGTTCCATGTCGATGGTTCGTCCTTCGACGCGATCTAATGTGATCGTATCATTATCTATTACTACATCATTGTACTCAACTCTGTTTTTGTGCAGTGCATCGAGTTCTTTGATTGGAGTTTGATAAAGTCTTCCGTTTTTCACAGACAATTCTCTCGGCAGACTCATTTGCGCAAACCATTTTGAGTCGTTACAACGATGAGCAAGCGTATCCCAGTTCTGCATCCAGCCGATCATAATTCTGCGACCATCCGGTGCTTCCACTGTCTGCATTGCATAAAAATCAATTCCATAATCCACAGACTGATTGAACTGCTCTTTTAAGGTATATGTATCCTTGTCCATTTCTCCTATGATACATAAAGTGCCGTTTCCGGTATGATATTCCAAGCCTTCCGGTAACATATCCTGCGGACTTGTCAGGAGAACGTGTTTTCCATCCAGTTCAAAGAAATCCGGACACTCCCACATCTTTCCAAAACGTTTCTTATTTTCTGCAAGGATGCTGACAAATTCCCAGTCAAATCCATTTGCACTTCTGTAAAGAAGAATCTGTCCACTTCCGTCTGCCGGTCTGCTTCCGATCACACAATAGAAGTTTCCATCTTTTCCTTTCCAGATCTTTGGATCACGGAAATCCACTTTACTTGCACCTTCTGGAAGATCCTTTTCTGTCAAGACCGGATTCTTCTCATACTTCACATAATCTCTTCCGTCTCCGACAGCTACCGCCTGTGTCTGTATATCTCTTTTACTTCCATCTTCTAATGTTTCATGATCTACGGCTGTATACATAAGCAATTGTCTGCCATCATCCAGCTCGATTGCGCTTCCTGAGAAACAGCCAATCTTATCGTAGTCTTCATCTGGTGCAAGAGCTGCCGGGAGATATTCCCAATGCAATAAGTCTTTACTTACCACATGCCCCCAATGCATACTGTCCCAATGTGTATCGTATGGATTATACTGATAAAATAAATGATATTCTCCCTGATAGTATGAAAATCCATTCGGATCATTCATCCAGCCTACATACGGACTCACATGAAAAGCCGGTCTGTCTTCTGCTTTTATCTGCTTTCCCTGTTCATCTTCATATTTTCTAGCCTTTTCTAACATCTCACTCATGCAAATTCTCCTGTTGTTCGTATCGTTATTTTTCTTCACTCAATGACTTCTGATACTCATCAAAGTACTTCTGTTTAATTGAAAGATAATCTGAAAGCCCATACTGTTCCATTTTCTTTAGATAGGAATCCCACTCTTTTTCAATTCCTCCATTCAGGATCCAGTCTGCTTTCTTCTGTTCTGCATATTTTTTTATATCTGTATCGTACTGAGATACTTTATTCGTATCATCAATGCTCATAAAGACATTTGGATAAACATATTTACTGTTCATATCCTGTAAATAAGTTTCATGCATATTATCCAAACGCCATTTTGCATCTTCCGGCTGTGTTACATATACATCATAATATTCATTTAAAACTGCAAGAGGACCATTTACCGATTGTGCCTCACGAACTTCTACCGGAGACTGTGTTCCAAGATCCATATGCTTTAGCATTTTTCCACCATCTTTGTTTGTGGACAGTTCAAAAATGTTAAAGGAGTCCTTTTCTCCATAAGTTCCCCAGTTATTCTGTGGTGATTGAAGTGGTGCATACATCTGATCAATCCATGCAGCAGCAAGTGCTGTATTCCGACAACTTGATGTAAGAACACATCTTCCACGGTCAAATCCACTTGTTTCACTGTTATTCTGTCTCGTGATATTTCTCATACCATTCGGTCCTGTCAGCGCCGGTAGCATCACATAATCTTCATTGTTATCAATATTTGCAATGTCCCATGTAAAACAGAGACCGTATCGATGGTTCTTACCTTTTGCTACATAGGTGGACCACTCTTGTGTAAATGCTTCTGGGTCAACTAAATCCTCTGTCACAAGTTTATGTAACCATTCAATTCCTTCTTTATAACCTTCCTGAACAGTTGTGTAAATAACTTTTCCTTCATCCGTTACAGCGAAATGATCTCCCGTGTCTCCATAACCTTCTCCAAACCCATTAATTAGAATTGCCGGATCTTGGTCTCCATTATTGATAATAAATGACATTGGAATCACATCACCTTCGATTGAAAATTCTTTTTCAAGTTCATCTGCATGATCACGGAATTGAATCAATACCTGTTCCAATTCATCTGTTGTTGTCGGAATCTCAAGTCCTAGATAATCCAGCCATTTTTTGTTAATATATGGAACATCTCCGATTGCCTGAATGGCTTCTTTCCCGGCTCCAAGCTGTTCAATCCAAGGGAATGAATAAATATGTCCATCTGGTGCTGTACACATTGTCCTATATTCTGGATATTTTTCAAATACTGCCTGTAAATTCGGCATATATTTATCTATCAGATTCTCTAATGGAATAATGATACCCTGCTTTGCATAACGCAATAGATCATAATCACTCATTCCTGCATTGAATAATCCGTCCGGTAGATTTCCAAATTGAGCAAGTGCCAGATTTTTCTTATCAGAAAACTGATCCGATACAAAACAAGTCCAATCAATATGAACATTCGTCTGCTCTTCCATTCTCTGAAAGATTACTCGTTCATTTGGCTCCTGCGTTGATGTAGCCGGTGCACTTGTAATAAAGGAAAGTTCTGCAGTTTCCTTCAATGGAAACTGCACTTCCGTTGCAGGTGTATCCGGGTTGATTTCAGCTTCAAGCTGCTGCTCTTTTCCACAACCTGTAACTCCCACCAGCATCGTCAGAGATAGTACAATTGCAAGTAATGCATTTACTTTTCTTTTCTTCATATCTGTATCATTCCTTTCTTATTAGCCTTTTACCGATCCAACCATAATTCCTTTGTCAAAGTACTTCTGGAAGAATGGGTACATTACTAACAGTGGTAAACTTGATACTACAATGGTTGCATATTTGAGCTGTTCTGCTATTTTTGCCATTTCCGCTGTGCTCTGAATATCGGCAATCATGCCCGGCTGTGGTGTATTCTGTACTAAGATAGAACGGAGTACTAACTGTAATGGCTGCAAATTCGCATCATTCAAATAAATCATTGCGTCGAAATAACTGTTCCACATTCCAACGAAAGACCAAAGCGCCAGTACTGCAATGATTGGCTTACATACCGGAATCATAATTTTAAAGAAATGTTGGATTTCATTCGCTCCATCAATCGCAGATGCTTCTCTTAATTCTGTTGGAATTGACTGATAATAAGTTCTTGCAAGAATCATATTCCATACATTAAATGCTCCTGGAATCAGGATTGCCCACACTGTATTAACCATATGCAGTTGATTAATCAAAATGAATGTAGGAATCATTCCACCGCCAAAAAACATAGTAATTAAGAAGATAATATTAAAAATCTTTCTTCCTACAAATTCTTTTTTGGACAGTGGATACGCTGCCAACAATGTCACAAAAACAGAAATAACTGTAAATGCAAGTGAATACAGGAAGGAATTTAAAAAGCCACGCCAGATCATTTCATTCTCTAATACTCTTCGATATGCATCTAATGTCCAGTCCTTAATATTAAAACTCAATCCCTGGTTATTCAAAACAGTCGGATCCATAAAGGATGCAAGTACTACATAGATAATCGGTATTGCTATAGAAAGGACGAATAAACCAAGAATGGTAAATCCGATTCCAAGGATTACTTTGTCTGTCCTTGAATATTTTTTCTTCTTTTTTTTCTCCATCTCTTCTCCCTCTTTTCTATAATCCTTCTCCGTCATTCAGTTTCTTAACAACACAGTTTACAAAGATCAACAAGATAACATTTACAACCGAGTTGAAGAGACCTACCGCTGTCGAATATCCATAATCTCCGTTCAGAAGTCCAATACGATATACATATGTAGACAGGATTTCTGATGCCGGCAAGTTCATGTCTGTCTGTAAAGCATATGCTTTTTCAAAACCTATACTCATAATATTTCCGGCCTGTAAAATAAACTGAATTACGATAATATTTTTAATTGCCGGCAACTCTACATACCAGATCTGCTGCAGAAGATTTGCTCCATCCATGGTCGCTGCTTCTTCCAGCTCCTTGCTTGCATTTGCCAATGCTGCTGTATACATGATAGAGGACCATCCTGCTGCTTGCCAGATTCCGCTTGCAATATAAATTGTTCGGAATGCAGAAGGCATTGTCATCCAGTTTGTGCTAATTCCGAGCACTTTGTTCAGCGGTCCTACAGGTGATAAAAGCATACGAACCATACCACAAAGTACGATGACTGAGATAAAATTCGGCATATAGATCAAAAGCTGAACTTTCTTTTTAATCCCTGTCTTACGGATGCGATTTAGAAGCAATGCAAGAATAATCGGAACCGGGAACCCCCACAACAATCCATAGATACTCAATTTTAATGTATTCATCAGATAATTCATAAAATCTGGTGAAGATAAAAATCGCCTAAAATACTCAAGTCCTACCCAGGGACTACCAAGAACTCCTTTTATTACATTGTAGTCTTCAAAAGCTATCAGGAGACCACCCATTGGGAGATACTTAAAAATAATTGTCAGTAAAAGCCCTGGCATTAGGAAGAAAAGATATAACTGCCAGTTTTTCTTCATATAAGTCATCTTTTCTCTCCACGTTCGTTTGCTTACGGACTTTGCTTGATTTTGCATTCTTTTCATGCACTTCTTCCTCCATTCCTTTAACTCTATGGAAAACCGGTTACGTAACCGGTTACTTTATTGTTTGATATTACTATATTCTTCTCTTTCTGTCAACACTTTTGTGCGATAAAATAACCGGTTACGTAACTGGTTATTTAAGTGTTGCGTTTTTCCATGAAAATTGCTATACTAAAAAATATTATGAACCATCAGCCATCATATTGAAGGAGATTCAACTTTTATGAGTAAAAAACAGGTAACTTTTGCAGATATTGCGGAATATACCAATTTTTCAAAAACTACAATATCAAGATATTTCAATCACCCGGATTCACTGACGGTTGAAAACCAGGAAAAGATTTCACAGGCTCTTGATACACTTGGATATAAAAAGAATAAGCTGGCAAAGGTTCTGGCAAATGGAAAAAGCGAATTTATCGGAATCATTGTTCCAAACCTTTACCTGCACTATTATTCTGAGATGCTGACACAATTCCTTTCCAGCTACAGTGATTATCACTATAAATTTCTTGTTTTCGCCAGTGAACATGGCGCTGAAGAAGAACAACAGTACATTGAAGAACTTCTGTCTTATCAGATTGAAGGACTGATTGTTTTAAGTCACACTCTTCCATCTGAGAAACTTGCTTCCTATCAGATTCCTGTCATCGCAATTGAGCGCGAAGCAGAATATATCAGCAGTGTCAATACTGATAACTATATGGGTGCACTTCAAGCTACTTCCCTGTTGATTCGGGATAAATGTGACATATTAATTCATATAAATGTCAATGTAAATAAATCCATCCCGGCTTATGACCGAATTCGAGCCTTTCAGGCTACTTGCGAAGAATATCATATTCCATATGATATAGATCTTAGTGTAGAAGGTGATTCTTATCATGAGATTTTAAACGTAATCCGAGAGATTTTCAATAAAATAGAAACAAAATATCCCAATCAAAAAAAAGGTATCTTTCTCGCGAATGATACCTATGCAAATATGTTTCTTAATTTAATTTTCCAAAAATATGGAACATTTCCTTCTACTTATGAGATCGTTGGATTTGACAACTCTCCGATTGCCAGCGAGGCAATCCTTCCAATCACAACCATCGGCCAGCAGATTGATGTGATTGCAAAGACTGCCATGGATCTTCTTGTCCAACAGATGGAAGAGCAGAAAAAGCGTGTTCCCAAACCATTAGGTGAACCTATTCATAAACAAATTGCCCCTGTATTAATTCGCCGTAATACAACAAAATAATTTTTTTCATGATTGAGAACGTTGTCTCCAGCGCCAGGACCTGATTACCGGTTCCGGCGCTGTCTTCTGATATCTGCAGATACTGAGCAGTAATCCGAGCAGGATATAAGATGTCAGCATACCTGCTCTTCCTGTTCCAAAGAACGGACAGTAGATTCCCATATTACAGACTCCTCCCAGATTTTCTAATATAAAAACTACGATCTGAATCAGGAACAATGCTGTGCATCCTATTCCCATCACCATACCAAGCTGGTTCTTCTGGTTTAAAGAAATCTTAGCAAACCGAAGAACGAGCACTACCAGACAGAGAACCAACAACACGCCTGCCAGTATTCCATAAGCAGCTACCACACTGGCAAGCAGATGGACACTTCCGTCTACAGATGTCAGAAGTTCTTTAAACTGCGGATTGCCATGAAATGCTGAGCTTCCGGAAAGCATTTCCCGAATCACATTGACGCTTGGGAAATCTGCTGCATGATCACCGATTGATAATATAGCCGCTATACGCTCTTTCTGGTAAGCCTTGCCAAAACACCAGAGACCTCCCGCAAGCAGCACCGGTATCAGAACGACTACTGCTCCGATTCCCGTAAGTACTGCTTTTTTACAAACCTGAAACCAGCCTTTGTGAACAGCCACCGCCAAAACCACACAATAAACCACTTCCAGTATCATTGCCCCAATCAGACTCTGGCTTCTTATAATCAGGAAATATGTTGGAATGACCATCCAAAGGATTGCCTTTAAAATTCCTCGGTATCCCTGACCTCTGTAACTATATAATACAGCTGCAAACAACGGAATTGTCAGCCAGAGTAAATCAATCAGATTCAATCCAATATTTCCGATTATGATATATCTTTTTGATCCATTCACTTGCGCACCGGCGACCTGCAGTCCAACTAAAAGTAAAACTTGGTATGCGATCAAGATTGGTTTTGCATAAACCGCAATCCTCGTATAATCCATATAGCAAATACCAATCATCAGCACAAGTCCAAGCAAAAGTACCGGCAGTTCCAGCGATGTATGCCAGCTCAATGACGTTCTCACCCAGAACAAGTCTTCTGTTTTTCCCGCACTCTGCTCAATACCTAAAACGGTCTGATACATAACACTTCGTAAAAGATAGCCTGCAAGACTTAATCCAACAATTAATGCGATCATTCCCCACGCCATTGTCGGCCGGTGGATTCTATCCATCTCAAGCCCGACTTCTACCGGATCACCCATTTCTCGAACCGCAGCTTCTTCTGCTTCTGTCTGACTCATTCCTTCACTTAGGAATTCCGCTTTCTGATCCTCAATATGATCATTAATCTCCTGTTCTATCGTCCCTCTTGCCATCTTACAGCGAATCTGTTCTGTTAATGTATGCAAATACTCCTCTCGTCTCATCAAACATCACCCTTTCTAACAAACTGCTGCATTCAACACATTCACTACAGCCGATGAATAAATTTTCCACTCTTCTTTTTTCTCTTCTAAAACTTTCCTCCCGGTTTTCGTAATACTGTAATACTTACGAACCTTACCACCGACCTCTTTCTCATAAACTGTCAGATATTTCTTATCTTCCATTCCATGAAGCAATGGATATAACGTTCCCGCCTTTAATTCAAACACATTCTGGGACTTTTCTCTTAATGTCTCGATCATCTCGTAACCATACATATCCTTTTCAGATAAAAGCTTTAATAACAACATCGTTGTGCTTCCTGATACCAGACTTCTGTCAACTGCCATAACAATTCCTCCTAATCTTCTGATTTTACGTTAACCATACACTTCTTAACATTCTCACTGCAAAATGAAGCTCATCTTGCAGTAGTTCAAGAATGCCTCTGCAATCCTGCCGGAGGCTATATCAGCTTGGGGATTGACTCCCAGCTGATATATCGGTTATCTATATATCTTGGCTTGATTATATATCGATTATCTATATATGTCAATAAAAGCTTCCAAAATTCTTTGCATTTTTTGTTTTTTGGATACAAAAACTATACTCTATGTGAAAAATATGTTATAATTTGTGTACACATTATGCAGTATAAATACATACTAGCCATACAATTCAAGTTTTTCGAACTAATTTAGGAGGAGAATTATGACTGATTCTGTTACAAATAAGATCATTTTAAGTGCCGACAGTACCTGTGACCTGGATCAGGAACTAAAAGAACGTTATCATGTACACTATTTTCCACTCCACATCATTCTGGATGGAAAAGATTATAAGGACGGCATTGACATTACACCGGAAGAAATTTATCAGAAATATTACGATGAAAAAATCCTTCCAAAAACAGCCGCCGTCAATGTTGCGGAATATATTGAACATTTTAAACCCTGGATTGATGAGGGCTATGAGGTGATCCATATCAATCTTGGAAGTTCACTTTCCAGTGCTCATCAAAACTGCTGTATTGCTGCTGAAGAGCTCGGGCATGTTCATGTGATTGACAGTTGTTCTCTTTCCACCGGAACCGGACTTCTTGTAACAGATGCCGGTCGGATGATCGAGCAGGGAATGAAAGCGGCAGATATTGCCAAAGCCCTTCGTGAACGCGCAAAGCATTGCCATGCCAGCTTTATCCTGGATACATTAACATTTCTCCATGCAGGTGGACGCTGTTCTACCCTCGCTGCTCTCGGAGCAAATGTTCTGAAATTAAAGCCATGTATTGAAGTTAGCACGGAAGACGGAAGCATGAATGTCGGAAAAAAATACAGAGGAACGCTTGATAAAGTTCTTGTGAAATATGTAAAAGACAAACTTGCTGCTTATCCGGATATTGATCCATCGCTGATCTTTATCACGCATTCAGGAATTGATCCGGAATATATTAAACTTGTTAAAAATACAATCGAAGAAGCTATGCATTTTGATGAAATCCATATAACGAAAGCAAGCTGTACGATTTCCAGCCATTGTGGACCAAATACGCTTGGAATTTTATTTGAAACCTGCTAAGGAGGAGACGCCTATGACGAATACAAAACCAGTTTTTCATGGAAGTGATATTGAGAAAATCAGTGAGTATTATCATATCGACCAAAACAGTATTACAAACTTTGCCGGAAATGTAAATCCACTCGGACTTTCCCCTTCTGTTAAGGAAGCTGTTGCGGCTCATGTGGACCTCTTTTCTTCTTATCCTGACCGAGATTATAAATCACTTCGCAACACAATTGCTGAGTACTGCGATGTTCCTGCTGATTTCATCCTGCCGGGCAACGGTTCAAGCGAACTGATTTCTCTTTTGATTGAAACAAGAGCACCGAAACGCACTCTGATTCTTGGTCCAACCTATTCTGAATACTCCAGAGAACTTTCTTTCTCCGGAAGTACACAGGACTATTATCATCTTCAGGAAGCGGAAGATTTTGAATTAGATGTAGAAGATCTTTGCCGGACTTTATTAAACGGATATGATTTTCTGATTCTCTGCAATCCGAACAATCCAACTTCTTCTGCCATCTTAAAAGATGAAATGCGTGCATTGCTTTCATTCTGTGCAAATCGCGATATCTTTGTCATGATAGATGAAACGTATGTAGAATTTGCACCTTCCGTTCAGGAAGTAACCGCTGTTCCATACACGAAAGAATTCTCTAATCTCATGGTACTGCGCGGTGTATCAAAATTCTATGCAGCTCCGGGAATGCGTTTTGGATACGGCATTACCGGAAATAAAGAATTCTTATCTCAGATGAAAGAAAAGCAGATTCCATGGTCCTTAAACAGCCTTGGAGCATATGCCGGCGAGCAGATGTTCAAAGATACTTCCTACATCCGTCAGACACGCTCATTAATCCTGACTGAACGTGACCGGATGTTTCTTGAATTAAAAAAGATGTCTTCTTTCAAGGTTTATTTTCCATATGGAAACTTTATCCTTGTGAAGATTTTAAAGCCAGAAGTAACTTCTTTCGATGTATTCGAAGCTTGTATAAAAGAAGGACTTATGATCCGCGACTGCTCTTCTTTCCAATGTCTGGATGGCGAATTCGTCCGCTTCTGCATTATGAAACCAGAAGATAATGACCGGCTCTTAAAAGTATTGAAAACAATTTAATGATACCAAGATCAAAAGGTCTTTCTTAAAAAGCGGGAGAATCTAATCCAACGATTCTCCCGCTTTTCTTCTTATTCTTTCTTTTGTTTTTGTACTTCCTTGCTTTTTCTATGATTCTACAGCTGTTTTCTAACAACAAGATAATCATCTCCATTCCGATAATATGGACATTGATAATGCTGATTTGTCATCAGACGGATGTAATCATCCTCATCCATATTCTTATCACAGAGATAACACTCATACTCCTCATCATAAATATAATAAGTGCATGTTTCACAGCTGGTTCTTGACTCTTTACTCAATTTTCTCTCTCCATTTCCCGCCCGTTGCAAGGACCTGTAGCATTGCATTCTGTTGCTGTTCGTTCTATGTGCAGCTGGCAACTCTTTTCTTAGTATCATACCATGTTTCCATAGATTGCGTCCACTTTTCTGTCTAATGCAATTACCTTAGGCGCAACTAATAGCCTGTATTTTTTGTGTTTTATTTCTTATTTTCTGTATATTTAAATTATTTTTAACTTTTTTCTGATTTTCTATTGACAAATACCTATCTGTGAGTTAATATAGAATCAACAAAAGGAAACGAAATAAAAAAACAAAAAGGAGGACAAACCACCAGACACTTAATCCTTTCATTAAAATTAATTTTAAAGAAACAGAGGTATAGTCCAATGGGAAGGTAAATTAAATCCTTAAAAATCTAAAGAAAGAGGTACAGACCACCAGAAAGAGTAATTTAAAAAACGGAAACGATATTTAAAGAGAGAGAGGTAGAATCCAATGGGATAGTTCATTAAATCATCAAACAAATAAATTGAAAGAGGTAAATTCCAATGGGACGATAAGTTAAAATCCAAAATAGATAAAAGAAGAATCGAAAGAAGGACATTCCAATGGGATAATTAAATGAAATAAAATATAAAATCACTATTTGAGATAATAGTTTCAGATAGATATCAAGTAAATAAGGAGGAATATTCCAATGGATGGAATAACAAAGTGAAGATCCACTGTATAGCGTAGGTGCATACGGTGGATTTTCTTTTGTCTCTTTTTCGTGGATATCCCGGATAATCAAATGGGATAACAAAAAGGGGCAAAGCTTTTTATGCTTCCACCCCATCACTTAAAAATGTTTAAAGTCTTAATATATAGTCTTTTTATTATCTCTTCACAAAGTACTCTTCATACCATACGAGGAACGTATAGATTGTCCATACTTTTCTCCAGTTATCAGAATTTCCTCCAACATATTCATCAAAAATCGCATTGATTGCATCCACATCAAAGAATTTCTCTGCAATATCACTGTGGAAGAGGCGCTGAACGTCCTGATTGTATCTCTCATCAGCCATCCAGATACGGATTGGTACAATGAATCCTAACTTCTTACGGAATGCAATTTCTTCCGGAAGTACCTTCGCAGCTGCTGTACGGAATGCCACCTTATTCTGCTCTTCATTTACTTTAAAGCGAGATGGCATACGAGATGCGATATCAAAAATTCTTCTATCTGTCAGTGGCATACGGACCTCAAGTCCGGCTGCTGTACTCATCTTATCAACATTCAGGTAAATATCACCTTCCAGCCAGATCTGAATATCTACATCAGACATCTTTGTCAACGGATCAAGACCTTCTGTCTCCTCGTAGATTCCTCGTGCAAGTTCGATTGGCAGTACGTCTGGATCGTATTTCTTAAGAATCTTCTGCTTCTCGTCTTCTTTCATGATATTGGTATTTCCAACATAGAAATTCTTCAGATTCTCACCATAACGTTCGGCATTTCTATACATGTTATAACCACCAAAGAATTCGTCAGAACCCTCTCCGGAATAACAGATTTTTGTATGTTCTGCTGTCGCATTACATCCAAGTGTAAATACAATCGCAGATGCATCTCCAAGTGGTTGCTCCATATTGTACATAACATAAGGTACAATATCAAAGAACTGCTCCGGTGTAATGATACTTCTGGAAAATTTTCTTCCAAGAAGCTGTGCTGTCTTCTCTGCAAGAACAGATTCATCAAATCTTTCCTCTTCATAACCACAAGAATCTGCCTGCTCTGCGTCAGACATTGCAAGTACATAGGAAGAATCAACTCCACCAGACAGGAATGATTCTACTTTTTCATCCGCCGTTTTTACCTCTGGCATGATTTCTTTCAGAGTATTATGAATCTCATCAGCCCAATCTTCCAGAGTCTTGCTCTCATCCGGATGAAATTCCGGTTTCCAGTATCTGTGAATCTCAAGCTTTCCATCCTGCCAGATCAGATAGCGTCCCGGCAACAGTTTTTTCAGTCCACGGAAAAATGTATTCTCTCCGGCAACATAGGTCAGACTTAAATACAGCTGAAGCATCTCTTCATTCAGTTCTTTCTTAAATCCCGGCTGATCGATAATATCACGGATCATCGTTCCATAAAGAAGCTCTCCATCTTCTGTCTCATAGTAATAGAATGGTTTTGTTCCAAACTGATCTCTCAGACAGAAAAGCTTCTGCTCTTCTTCATCCCATAAGGCAAATGCAAACATTCCGTGCATATGATCTGCCATCTCGCATCCCCATGTCTGATATGCCTTAATCAAAATCTCATGTTCTCTTTCTTCTCTGGAAAGTGTAAGATCAATTCCAAGTCTCTCACAAAGTTCTTCCCAGTTACGAATATGTCCTCTGTATGTTTTTACAATTATCATCTGTTTAACCTCTCTTTTGTCACCAGCTTTGGTTTTTGAAAGTTGTTTCTTCTCCCGCTTATATCCTACAGATATCGACAACTTTCACGGTTCAATCCTATTCTATCACACTAACTTTTTCTTGTAAATTCTCAACTGTCACTCTGATACCAATCTCGATCTGAAGCATATATAACATATGTATTTTAGTCAGAATGCATCTCACCTTCATTCGCTTCTTCTATTTTCACTTCTTCTACTACGCCACTTCCTGCTATATCTGCATCAACATAACCAAAACGAATTACTGCCTGTGGCCAGTTAAGACTGATTCTTGGTTTTTTTCCTTTCTCCGCACCTGCTTTTTCAATCAGATCAAGTAATTCTTCCAGAACTGTTTTTGTCAGATAACCTCCACGCCAATGAAACGTCAGAATTCTTCCTTTCTTTGCCATCTGAAGTGCTCTTTTATAAACTTCTTCCGGTTTTGTAAAAGACAGTTTCTTTTCTTTATAATAGAAATGATCTCCGTCCATACACTTCATAGCCGGAGCGATCAAAGGCTCATGATCCCGGAAAATTGATTTGTCTTCCAGATTGAAATAATCATAACGGATTTCTTCTCCGATCGTACAGTTTCTTGTAAGTGTATTATCAAATGTCGCATCTAAATGATAATATTTCCCATTAATCCGCACGATATTCCATGTATGACGGTATTTGATTCCCTTATCCGGATTATTCCCGCAAATAGCGATCATACACCAGACTCCAAGCTCATCGCACAGCACTTTCACCGCTTTTGCAATCCCCTCACAAACTCCGACGCCCTGTCCCAACGGGCCGATGATCTCATGAGAATAAGGTTTCTTCAATTTGTCATATTTTACATTCCCGCAAATGAAATCATGAATGTATTTTTCTTTCTCTGATTCTGATAATTTCTGCGCCGGTCGTGCAAGTTTCTCTACTCTGGATTTCATTGCCTTCTGATGTTCTTTCACCTTCGCCCGGTCAAACAAATATTCCGGCAGAAACTGAATGTTCGGCGATTCCTGATAATAACGATACTTAAATCCCGTTGCCCAGAAAATCTCCGGATGATCCAGGCGCATCTGGAAGAATACATTATACAGTTCTTCTCCGCTCATACGCGGTACCTGAATCTCCTTCTCCATCTGCAAGATGCCCTGACAGATTGCATGATACGCCGCCTGCTGCATCTTATTCATCTTACTATAATAAAATGGTTCCATACCTATCCTCTCCGGTCAGCAGAAAATTCTTCTATCTGAACTTTTCGTTTTTTTCCTTTCTTTTCCCAGATCATCAGACTGATTTTGTATTGGAGTGAATCTCTTGATGCAATAAATGGTTCCTCACGAAATATATTTATCCGAAATCCCTGTTCTTCTAACTCTCGTTTCCGCTCTGATGCTCTCTTCTCAGTCTTACGATTCTGATTTTCTTCCTCATCTGTGAATTTTCTTCTCGGGTAATTTGCTGCTGCCATCTTCAGTTCTTCCATCAGAAGATCTGTAACTTCTGCATGACGCTTTTCCTGCAGCATCCCGGCAATCTTTTTTGCACTCCGCTTCCATGGATGTTTCTGATAAAACTTTAGACATCTTAGTAACTTTTTATCTTCTACTGTTGCCGCAAGCTCCTGCATCACTTGATGTGCCTCTGCTGACGGTACCCACGGATTTTCCCTCGGAACTACATATTGTTCTGAAACTGCCGGGTAACAGCAATGATTCAGCGGCGGAAAGTCCACCAGTACAGCTAGTTTCCGTTCCGTCTGATTACAGTATTTTGCTCCCAGATAATCCAGTTTATCCCGTACGATTGCAATCTTATATTCTATCTGACGCAGATATTCCGCACCTTTCACCCAGAAATGCCCGATTTCTCCATAGTCATATAAGTGTACTTCTTCACTTAAATCCTCAAAAAAAATCGTAACCACGGTCTCACCCTGATGAACTACAAGGACATAAGACTCCTCTGGCTCTTCTGTTACACTTAACTCCGCTTCTAGTTCACCTTCATAATCCTCTCTATACTGACCTGTCATCCTTGCGTTTTCAAAGACAAGGAAACTCTCTACTGCATCATTCATCAAATAAACCAACCGCAGTTTTTCTTCTGTAAAAAGCAGTTCAAACTGTCCCTGCTCCAGCACTTCTCCTAATTTCTGAAATGCTTCCGGCAATTGAATTTCACTCATTTTCCATTCCCTCAGTGCATTTATCTTCCAAAAACTCACAAATCTTTTCTTCTTTCAAATCCTCACCGATCACGATCAGAATCTCCTGTCCTTCATTGATTGGATTTACTGTCATCTTCTGCGTTGTCGCATTCAGCTCCATCCAGTCACCGGATTCATTTTTCATAAATCCTTTTACACGGAACACTTTTCCGATATCATCATAATTTTTGTTGTTTTCCTTTTCAAAATCATCTGTATATTTACGTTTACCAAACAATTTTTCCACAGCCGGAACCAGTTCTTCTTCTGTCCGATTCAGATTCATAAAATATAAGGTCTGGAATCCATCCTTTTCTGTACCTTTCGGTCTGCGAAACGACTCAATCTGATAGCCACTGTTCTGAATCTGAGCAAAGTCTTCCTCTGTCAGCATATCCCAGTCTTTTGCGATTACTTCTTCCCCAATTCTTCTGGTACATCCAATGCGTTCAAGAGAACGATTGACATGTGAAATAATTCTGTTTTCCTGTTCTTCACAAGCATTGTCCTTATCCAGCCTGCTCAGCACGATCACACCCGCATCCGCCGCCTCAGATCCCAGCAAATATTCCGCCTGATCTGACAGATTATCTTCCAGTCCCGCATCTACGATTGTGATCACACTTCCAATTTCGTACCACTGATCCAGAGGTTCTTCTCTTAATCCATCAAAAAATTCATCCACGTCATAGATTCCCGACGGCTCCACGATTACTCTGTCATATCCACACATTGCCATAGAGATCAGCTTTGTCTTGAATCGTCTGCGGTGTGTCTCTTTATCACACCCTCCGGAAATCATTTCCAGTTCACATTTCTCTCCCTGCAGCTCCTGAAGAAGCATCATATCCACATTCACCGCACCGAAATCATTTTCCAGAATTCCGATATTCAAACCCTGACGAAGCAGGTAGGATGCATACTCTTTTATAAATGTTGTCTTTCCCGCTCCCAGAAAACCTGTAATCAAATCTATCTTTACCATGATTGTTCCTCTCATATCTGATATACTCGCACAATTTACTCTAACTATAATACCACAATCTTCTTGTATTTCAAGAATTCCTTACGGTACATTTACTGTTGAATCCACAGCCTGTTTTTCCTATAATAAACTTATCAACAACGAAGGTTAATTTTCATGAGATTTTCAACATTTTCATCTCATCAAAACACACTTTTTGAAGATAACGCTTACGAAACGGAGAATTTATTATGGAATTTCAGAAGATCAGTTCCCCTTCCCTGAGGGATCTGTTTATTGAACAATTAGAACATCTGATTCTTTCCGGCAAACTACAGGTCGGAGAGAAACTTCCGCCGGAACGTCAGCTTGCTGAGATGATGCAGGTCAGCCGTGCAGTTGTCAACAGTGGAATCAGCGAGCTTGAAAAGAAAGGTTTCCTCACCGTAAAACCCCGCAGTGGAACTTATGTGGCAGATTTCCGAAGAAAAGGTACTCTGGATACATTGATTGCAATCATGAATTACAATGGTGGACGTATGCGTGATCAGGAGATCCGTTCCATCTTCGAAGTCCGCATTGCACTCGATACACTTGCTGCACAGCTCGCCATCGACACGATCAGCGACAAAAATATCCAGCGCCTCCTCGAATTCGTCAATCAGATCCGTGACGCACAGGATGTTACCACTGCCATTGAAGCAGCTTACGAATTCCAACACGAATTTGCCCTGATTTCCGGAAATACGTTGATTCCACTTATTTTCCAGTCTTTCCGAGCACCAATTTTCAATATGTGGGAACGTTATTGTGAATTGTATGGGATAGAAGAACTCTACCGAAGTAATTATAAGACCTGGACCTATATCCGTGACCGCGACACCCAAGGAGCGATTGCATGGGTTCAGAAATCCATGCAGGACTGCATTGATGGGAAGCATCAGATTTACTATGAATTGTAAATTTGTATTTAGCAATAAGAATATTGGCTGGTTCAAAATTTAAATGAATGAAGAAGGGCGTGTTTGGACGGTCTCTTGCAACGATATGCAGGGCCCGTTCCCTCAGCCTTTTGAGGGATTGTAACAAAGAAGCGAGATATGCACCGTGTGTGGTTTGTATCTCGCTTCTTCTAACAATCCGCGCAAAATGTCTTCGTACACTCTTACGCCAAATGCATATCTTATGCAAGAGTCCATCCAAACACTCAGGTTCATCAGATCAGAAATGATTTGAATACAGATTATTCTTATCGAAATGCAAATCAGAAGGGATATGAAAAGGGAACGCTATTGACTAAAATTTACAAATTGGCACAAGTTGTGTCATATAGTCGATAGCGTTCCCTTTTTTACTTCCGTCCGGAATTCTGTATTTAAATGTTGAATTCGTTCCACGGCAATCCCTTCTGTCCTGGATAATGTAAGTGATGTGGATACTTATTGTTGAGGACACATTTTAAGGCAGGAGCGGTTCTGAATACACTTTGTTCTGAATGTTAGAAAAAGCCCAAACAGAAATCACTCACGATGCCTGTTTGGGCTTTTTCGTTACATTCATTCAAAGGGATGAAGAGGAGCGGGCCGGTGTCCGATGCAATAAAGTATCCACATCACGCCCTTATCCAACAAAAATTTTTGCTTCATTACTCAGAATTCAAACGTCTAAATACAAATTTAAACTTCTGCTCTCGCCATTGCTTCCTTATAATCCTTCTGATCTGTAAAGATCTCATTCTTATAAGGATTCTTCTTCTGCTGTTTTGCTCTCTTAATAATTGCAGCCAGACAGATCACATTCGCTGCAAGTGCAATTACCGCGATCACACCCTGCATGGTTGGATTAGCACTTGTCGGTCTTACTGCTGCATCCATGAATCCTTCAGAATACAGAGCCGGAATTACTGAGAAACGGCTTGCATCCTGGAATAATGGGAATACCTGAGCAAACATACACCACAGTGCCAGTGTATTCGCGCGGTTCTGGATCCAGCCACCCTTGTTCCAGAACATATTTGCAAATGTCGGAGCAAGAAGTAATGCAACACCACAGTAGAATGCATGTGTTGTCAGGTTATTGTATGTGTACTCAAAATTCCACAGATCATATGCAATAATGAAGCACCATGTCATATCCGGCCAAAGCATATCATCATGTTTCTTGGATGTGTAGATTCCCCACCATCCTGTCATACAGAAGATATTCAGGATTCCGGCAATTCCGTTCACCCAGTTCCACCATCCTCCGTAGAGCCATACATTTTCTGAAGACAGCCACCAGCGGTCACCGAATTCTTTCATAGCCATGAATCCACGGATACCTGATTCAAAATCACTTACTACTGCAATCAGAATATTGATTGCAACGATTGCAAACGGGAATACTTTGAACCATTCTGTCTTACCAATTCCCCATTTGTATTTCAGCATCATAAAACCAATACACCCTGCTGTTGCAGCATACAATTTTGCATAATGGAACCAGCTTGTCATATGTACATAAGTATCGTTATTCAGTGCCCATTCTGCACCATTTGCTGCACAGATATAGATTGCGATGAAATACACTGTAAGTATAGCCGGAATAGCTCCAAAACAGATCAGTCCACCGATTTTTGTACGTCTTGCGAATTCATTTGCAAGAACAAGTCCGGCAAACACCAGTACCCACCCTAACAGCTGCCAGCCGGCACCATCGCCATAAATTTGGAATAACATAATTATCCCCCTCCTTCTTTTAATTGGTTATACCAACCTATTGTTATCTTTTTAACATTATACTCTTCTTATTATTATGCGTCAATAAATGCACCTGTTTCACCTATTTTTCAGCATTTTATAATAAAATATCTCTCCATATTTTTGTATTTTTACAATAGATTTGCGCTTTGGCATCTGGTATGACCACAGCCACATCATTTTCTTTCTGACGATTCAGAAAATTCATTTAAGCATTCTTATTTTTGAGTTATCTAACAATTCAATATTCATTTTGTTCTGTTTTATGCGTGCTTTTCTTGATTTTTTTCATGTTTTTGCAAGAATACATATATATTTCTTGCAAATTTCACCTCAACTGTTTATAATTACATTAAAATGCATTATCAAGACACTAGAAAACATATATGTATTGTGAGGATGAAAGCTATGAATTCAAATGATATATTAATTGCAAACACTGACGATCTGCGCAGTGATATGGACTATTTAGAGAAAACACTTTTGAAAGGACACCGCATTGATCCGAATCTTTATGAAGAATATGATGTAAAGCGCGGACTTCGTGATTCAACCGGCCGAGGAGTTCTTACCGGACTGACTGAAGTATCCGATGTCTGTGGATTTGATGTTATAAACGGACGTAAAATTCCTGCTGAAGGTGGACTTTACTATCAGGGAATCAACGTAAAAGATCTTGTAAACGGTTTACAGGGCAAACGATTTGGATTTGAGGAGACAACTTTCCTTCTACTCTTTGGACGTCTTCCAAAAGAAGATGAACTGGAACATTTCCTGAACGTTTTATTTGAACTTGAAGATTTAACCGGACGTTTTGTTCGTGACGTTGTCATGAAAGCCTCAAGCCCTAACATCATGAACTCACTTCAGCGCTGTGTTCTTACTTTATATACATATGATGAGAACCCGGAAGACATTTCCGTAGAGAATGCACTGCGCCAGTCTCTTGAACTGATTGCAAAGCTTCCTCTGATCGCAGTATATTCTTATCATGCATACAGACATTTCCGTAAAGATGAGACTCTTCTGATCCGTAATCCGGAGAAAGGCCGTTCTCTTGCAGAGAATATTCTGTATATGCTTCGTCCAGACGGACAATATACAGAACTCGAGGCTAAGGTACTTGATGTTGCACTGATTCTTCATGCAGAGCATGGTGGTGGTAACAACTCTACTTTCACTACTCACGTTGTTACTTCTTCAGGAACAGATACTTATTCTGCAATCGCTGCTTCCATCGGTTCTCTAAAAGGACCACGCCATGGTGGTGCGAACTTGAAAGCACAGGGGATGTTCGATAATATTAAGAAGTCTGTCAAAGACTGGACTAACGAAGATGAGATTCGTGAGTATCTCCGCCTGATCCTTGATAAAAAAGCCTTTGATAAGACCGGACTGATCTATGGAATGGGACATGCCGTCTATACGATTTCCGATCCAAGAGAAAAAATCCTGAAGAGTTATGCGCAAAAGCTTGCTTCCGAAAAGGGTCTTGATGAAGAATTTGCTCTTTATGACCGTGTAGAACGAATCGCCGGAGAAGAGATCATGACACACAGAAAGATGCTGAAACCGGTTTGTGCAAATGTTGACTTCTACAGCGGATTTGTTTATACAATGCTGAATATTCCGGAAGAGCTTTTCACGCCGATCTTCGCGATTGCACGTATCACAGGATGGAGTGCACATCGTCTGGAAGAACTGTTAAATGCCGGTAAGATCATCCGTCCGGCATACAAATATGTTGGGCAGCATACAGAATTCCATGACCGTGATGACAGAAATTAATTATTTAATACCCGATTATTATTCTAAGTTCACCTGCATCGCCGACCGCTGTCCGATCACCTGCTGCCAGGAATGGAAGATTGGCGTCGATGCAGATACGAACCGTAAATGGAAGAAACTCCAGGCTCCCGAAACCGTACCTGAACAAAAGAAAAATTTAAGCGCTTATACGATTAAAAAAGATGGACAGCGTGTGATAGGCTTGGACAGTGATCATCGCTGTCCATTCCTTAACTCTGAGAAGCTCTGCCGCCTTGTTGTTGCTTACGGCGACAAAGTCCTATCAGAAACATGCACTACATTTCCACGAGAGGAGCATCGATTTCCGACACATACTGAGAAGATGCTGATGACTTGCTGCCCTGCAGTAATTGACCTGTGGAACAAACAGAAGTCTCTGCATTTCCCAAATGTATCAGACACTTTGTCCGATACTGGCGATACAGATACTTCTGTCCTTTTCCTCTTGCGTGAAAAACTACTCATTCTTTTAGATGATTCTTCCAGAACAATTGAAGAGGAACTTTTGGAAAGCTTCTATATTCTTCAGGAATTATACCAGCATCAGCCGCTGACAAAAGAACTGTTGGAAGATTATTTTTCTGACAGCACAGTAAAAGAGCTTGGAAATGCAATTGCAGAGGTTGAACTTCCACCTCTGGATCTGATCAACGAATGTAACGAACTGTTACAAGATCTTTCCGTAAACTATCAAAAAGAAGGGCTCTATCAGGATACGCTGAATCCAATTCTTGCTTTGGCGGAAGAAATATCGGAAGCCCTTTCGGACAGTACTGGAAATCCTGATGATACTAAAGCTTACGAATCCACTTTACTGGAACAATGGGAACAATTCACACAATACTTGAGCCCTTACGAACCACTGCTTCGCAATTTCCTGCGCAACGAGATTTTCTCCGATCTCCTGCTTCCTGGAAATGACCTCGAAAATATGCTCGTGCAGATGCAGTGGATCGCTCTTGAATACGCAGCGTTCCGCCACAGCATTTTCTTAAGATGGTTACTGGACAGCGCAGATACAAAGTTGTCCAAGATTTCTTATGAAACTTTAAGACAATATCTCGTGATCATCACTCGAATGACTGGATATGAAACAGCTGATATCTATGAATATCTGGAAAATAGTTTTGAATCACTCCTCTGGGACTGGGGCTATTTTGCATTAATCATCGGAAAATAGAATAGAAAACGGATGGTGTAGCAAGGCAAGGCTTTCTTGTCTTTTACATCATCCGTCTTTTTGTTTTGAAAATATTTCCGACTATCTCATACAAATGTACACAACATACACTGCATAAAGAAGTAACATGATAATACCTTCTTTTCTATTAAGTTCTCTTTTCGTCCATGCCATGATCCATCCAATAACACTGAACACGATCAGCACTGCAATATCAATGATATTTTCTGTCAAAAATGCGACCGGTGAAATTGCTGCTGCGATACCAAGCACCATGAGAATATTAAAGATATTGGAACCGATCACATTTCCAAGTGCCATATCCACCTCGCCTTTTCTTGCTGCTACAATCGATGTAACCAGCTCCGGAAGGCTTGTTCCAAATGCAACTACAGTAAGACCGATCAGAGTCTGACTGATTCCAATTGCCGCCGCAACTGTACAGGCACCGTCTACTACCCAGTCACTTCCGACCGCAATCGCTACTGCACCGAGAATAATGTAAATCACACTCTTTCCCATAGACATTTCCTGAATCTCCTCTGCTTCCAGAAGATACTCTTCCTCTTCCACTCCCGGCTCCACATTTTTCTCACGAGATGTCTGTGCTGAGCGAATCATGTAGAGGATAAACGCCAGGAATAAGATAATAAATACAACTCCATCTATATGTCCCAGTGACATTCCGGATGCACCAAGAATCAAAAGCAATATCGCACACAGAATAGAGATCGGGAAATCAATCTTTAACGTATTAATCTGAACTGCCACGGAAGTAAAAAGCGTGCAGGCTCCGACTACAACCATGAGATTGAAAATATTAGATCCTACCGCATTACTAACTGCAAGTGCATTGTTTCCCGTAACTGCTGCCGTCACACTGACCGCAGTCTCCGGAAGGCTCGTCCCCATCGCCACAATCGTCATTCCGATGATCAGTGACGGAACATGATACCGTCTTGCAATACTGCTACACCCCTCAACAAATGCATCTGCACCTTTTACAAGAAACACAAATCCAATAATTAAAAGTACCACTGCAAATGGCACACTTTGAAACAAATCACTCATCTTTTATTCCCTTTCTGTTATTCATATCTGATTAATTTTATGCTAATCCAGACAGATGCTGAATCAATATTCTTATCCCTAAAAGCACCAGGATGATTCCACCAACCAGTTCTGCCTTATGTTTATATTTCCCACCGAAATAATTTCCAATCACTACACCAGCAATAGAAATAATCATTGTCGTAATTCCGATGATCGTAATTGCCTCAAGAATCGGTGTGTCCAGAAATGCAAATGTAATCCCAACTGCCAGCGCATCAATACTCGTCGCAACGGCAAGTACAAGCATATTTCTATGATCCAACGGCTGATCTTTTACTTCAACAATATCTTCTTCGTTCCATTCTTTTACTGCCTCCAGAATCATTTTCCCACCGATAAAGCCAAGCAGAATAAATGCGATCCAGTGATCAATACTTGTAATATACTTTTGGAACTGAATTCCAAGAATCCATCCCACAAGCGGCATTAATGCCTGGAACCCTCCAAAATACAATCCGATCACCACCGCCTGTTTTTTATTCAGCTTCTTCATTCCAAGGCCCTTACAGACGGACACTGCGAATGCATCCATCGCAAGCCCGACTCCCATCAGAAGTAACTCAATAAATAGTGCCATGATTTTTCCTCTTTTCTTTTTTCTTCTGTATCTGTTCCGCTACAATTGCAGTGCGCATCCCTAGCGGAGCGTTTTTATATATTAGGAAAGAACTTTCCTAATATATAAAACAAAGAGACCCACGTATGTTCTATGATAAGAGAACCGCTACTTGATATAACAAGCTTATACTCTTATTTAAAACATACATGAGTCTCATTCTTTAAGATTTGCCAGGTGATCTTTTAAAACTCATTCTCACCGGTATGTTGACAAATCACATTTGCATGCGAACTACTCCCTCACGGAATATATTCAATTCATCTTTCGGCTCGGTTCGTCTCATGAACAACCACCTTATTGATACATCGTTTTTTACTATAACGAATGAATTCTGTTTTGTCAATAAATTTTATCATTTATTCCAAGACATTTCGTTACTGTGTTACTGTTCACAGTAACAGCTTTCCCCATTAGAAAAGCAACATTCCGATTCCTCTTGTGATGATCGCAACGATCCATGCGATCAAGCACTGCCAGAACACCATTCCGACAGCCCATTTTGCACCAAGCTCGCGCTTTACGGATGCAACTGCTGCAACACATGGTGTGTAGAGCAGACTGAATACAAGCAGGACACCGGCTGACAGAGGAGTCAGTACAGAAGCAATTCCTCCACCAAACAATACCTCAAGTGTTGATACTACACTTTCTTTCGCCATAAATCCACTGATCAGTGCTGTACAGATTCTCCAGTCTCCCAGTCCAAGCGGACGAAGGATTGGAACAAGTGCACCTGCAATTATAGCAAGAATACTATCTGCTGAATTCTCCACAAGGTTCAGATGCAAGTCAAAACTCTGCAAGAACCATACAACAATCGTTGCCATCAGAATAACTGTAAATGCTTTCTGCAAGAAGTCTTTCGCCTTCTCCCAAAGGAGCTGTGCCACATTCTTCGCCCCCGGAAGACGATAATTCGGAAGTTCCATAACAAATGGTACCGGTTCTCCTTTAAACAACGTTCCTCGATAAAGGAATGCGATTAAAATTCCAACTACAATTCCAAGCACGTACAGACCTGACATAATCAGTCCACCGTTACCCGGGAAAAATGTACTTACAAAGAATGCATAAATCGGAAGTTTCGCAGTACAGCTCATAAACGGTGTCAGAAGGATCGTCATCTTACGGTCTCTTTCACTGGTCAATGTTCTTGTTGCCATAACTGCCGGAACCGTACATCCGAATCCAATCAACATCGGCACAATGCTTCGACCGGAAAGACCGATCTTACGAAGCATTTTATCCATTACAAATGCCACACGCGCGATATATCCACTGTCTTCCATCATAGATAGGAAGAAGAACAAAGTAACGATAATCGGAAGAAAACTAAGCACGCTTCCTACTCCTGTAAAGATTCCGTCGATTACAAGACTTCGGATTGCATCATTTACATTGAGTGCGAGCAGTCCCGCCTCAGCCATTCTTGACAACTGATCAATTCCCATTTCCAGAATTCCTTGCAGAAATGCACCGATTACATTAAATGTCAGATAAAATACAAGCACCATAATTCCAATAAAGCATGGGATCGCTGTATATTTTCCTGTCAAGATTTTGTCTATCTTCTCACTTCTGACACGCTCTTTACTCTCTTTCGGTTTCACAACCGTCTGCTCACAGAGACGCTCGATAAAATCGAATCGCATATCTGCGATTGCCGCACTTCGGTCAACCTCACGTTCCGTCTCCATCTGCTGTACAATATGTTCAAGCATATCAAGTTCATTCTGATCAAGCTTTAACTGTTCTAAAATCAGTGGATCTCCCTCAATTGCCTTCGTTGCGGCAAAACGTACCGGCAGCTTTGCTTCTTCTGCATGGTCTTCAATCAGATGAATCACTGCATGGATACATCTGTGGACCGCACCATCATGATCACTCTTATCACAGAAATCCTGACGCAGCGGACGCTCCTGGTATTTTGCCACATGAAGTGCATGACGTATTACTTCATCCACACCTTCGTTCTTCGCTGCCGAAATCGGAATAACCGGAACTCCAAGCAGTGCTTCCATTGTATTCACATCGATAGATCCATGATTTCCAATCACCTCGTCCATCATATTCAAAGCTACTACCATCGGGATATCCATTTCAAGAAGCTGCATTGTCAGATAGAGATTTCGCTCAATATTCGTTGCATCCACAATATTGATGATTGCTTTCGGATGTTCATCCAACACAAAATTTCTTGAAACAATCTCCTCACTGCTGTATGGAGACATTGAATAAATTCCCGGAAGGTCTGTCACATTCGTATTCGGATAACCTTTGATTGTTCCATCCTTACGGTCTACTGTTACTCCCGGGAAGTTTCCTACATGCTGATTTGCTCCTGTGAGCTGATTAAACAACGTTGTCTTTCCACAGTTCTGATTTCCTACCAGGGCATAAGTAAGCACTGTTCCATCCGGTAACGGATTAGCATCTTCTTCAGAATGATACTTTCCTTCTTCTCCAAGTCCCGGATGATCTACCGGTTTCAAACGTTCTCCACGGGAATGGCTGTTTGTTCTCTCGCTGATTTCCTCAACTTCAATCTGTTCTGCCTCTGCAAGACGAAGTGTCAGTTCATATCCATGTACCTGCAATTCCATCGGGTCTCCCATCGGTGCAAACTTTACCACCGTAACTTCCGCACCCGGAATCATACCCATATCCAAAAAATGCTGTCGTAACGCACCGGAAGCTCCAACTGTTCGAATTACAGCACTCTTTCCAATCGCTAATTCTTTTAATGTCATTTTTTTATCATCCTCTTTAGTTTATTGCGATTTTTTATCAATTAGTTATACAAAACTAGCTTATTCCAGGATATTGAATTTGTCAATAATTATCATTTACAAAATGCTGTAATAAAAAAAGAAATGCTTTCTTCCCTCTTATATTTTGGGAAATAAAGCATTTCTTTTTTCATTATATAGCAGCCTCTCGTTTTTTCAGTGGCGCATAAACGATTCTTCTGACAAAAATAAAGCAAATCACCTGCAGGATGATCGTAATGATCCAGGATACCGGATAGGAAATAAACAAAATCTTCAATGATCTGAATCTTGGAAATATTCCAAAGATCCAGACGATTCTCGTTCCGACTGTTCCGATTACGGAAAGTAGCATCGGCACAATTGATTTTCCCATTCCACGAAGAGATCCCGGGAACAGATCCATCCATCCGCACAGAAAATAAGTAACTGTTGTATATAGAAGAATCTCCATACCACAGCTGATAACCTGAGGATCATCAGTATAAATCTTCAAAAGCTCCGGTCCAAAGAGATATGCACCTCCACCAAGAATTAATGCAATCGTTGTGGAAAGAATCAGGCAGTCAACTAAGACTCTGTCCATTCGTTTCCATTTTCCGACTCCGTAATTCTGGCTTGTAAAACTCATACATGCCTGTGTCACTGCATTGATCGATGCATATAAAAATCCGAAAATATTATTCGCTGCCGTATATCCTGCCATTGCCACAGATCCGAAAGAGTTGACCGATGACTGCAGAAGTACATTTGAGAAATTGATCACGGTACTCTGGATTCCTGCCGGAATTCCCACCTGGAAGATCTGTCCTAAATATACTTTTTTTATCATTAACTTCGAAAAGCGAAGCTGATAACTGCTTTCTGATTTATATAAACAACGCAGTACCAAAATACATGATACACACTGTGCTGTCACAGTTGCAATTGCAACACCCGCCACTCCCAGATGAAAAACAATTACAAGTAAAAGGTTTAAACACGCATTGATCACACCTGCTACAATCAAAAAGAAAAGTGGCCGCTTCGTATCTCCAACCGCTCTTAAGATTGCCGCACCGTAATTGTATAGCATAAAAAACGGCATTCCCAGGAAATAGATCTTCATATATAGTGTCGAAAGATTGATCACATTATCCGGTGTTCCCATCAACTCAAGTGCTCCTCTGGAAAAGAACAATCCAACTAATGCCATCACAACTCCGCTTATAATCGCAAATGTAATCGCTGTGTGCACCGTCTCCGACATCTCTTTCTCGCGCCCTGCCGCATAGAACCTGGCTGCAAGCACATTTGCTCCAAGAGATATTCCTATAAATAGGTTCGTAAATACATTGATCAGTGCTGTGGTTGATCCGACTGCTGCCAGTGACTCACTTCCACTGAATCTTCCTACCACAACAATATCCACTGCGTTAAATGCAAGCTGCAGAATTCCAGATATCATCAGCGGAATTGAAAAAGAAATCAGCTTATTCATGATCGAGCCATTGCACATATCAATTTCAAATCTGTTTTTCTTCTTTTCTGAATGCATAACTTTTCCTCATTCTATAAATTATTGTAACTGTTCAAACACTCTCTTAATGCTGTCATAATGAAGGAAGATTCCCTCCTTGGCAAAGTTTTCAATCTCCTCCTTAGTTGCGAACATATATCCATCTGTTTCCTCTGTCTGAAGTTTCAGATCATTCTCATCAATATCAAGCACAAAGCGATATACATCAACAAAATAATTATCACCCTCGCCCGGATTTTCTCGCTTATAAGTAAATACATATCCGCCTTCTGCATTAGAAATATCTAATCCTGTCTCTTCTCTCACTTCACGGCATACCGCTTCCTCAGAAGACTCTCCTGCCTGCGCTGCACCGCCGGATACTTCCCACCAACCCGGTGCCCACGCTTTTGTCATTACACGTTTCGTGATCAGATACGTTCCATCCGGTCTTGCCACAACTCCAAGCACTGTCAGATGGTATTCCCCCTCCTTTAAGCACCAGTCATTTCGCTTCATCGTTCTTCCGGTCAGCCGTTTCTCCGCATCATAAATATCCCAATATTCCATGATATTTTCTCCTGTCTCATCTATCTCATGTTTTTCATTTTCCGTAACTGTTCAGAGCCAACCTCCAAAATGCTACGCATTTCGTCGGTGTGGCGTATCCGCCAAATAAAATTTCAAAAACAGCCTTAAAAATGCAAGCATTTCATATCTGCTTTTGAAATTTTGCTTGGCTCTGAACAGTTACCATTTTCCTTTCTTATCATACATTTTTAGAAAAAAGCTGTAAAGTCTCTGGCAAATATTTTCCATTAGACTTTACAACTTTCACTATCATTCGTTATTTACTTCTATCTCAGATAATATGTCATTTCATGCCATTCTTCTCCACCCCAGACAGAATCTGACATTCCCAGATCTACAAACCCAAATCTTTTATACATCTCTACTTTTTCATCCAGGCAGGTAAGAACAATTTCTTTTCTTCCCTTTTCTTCTTCTCTTTGCAGATAACATCTTACAATCTCTCGTGCCAGACCTTGTCCTCGATACTCCGGTAATACATCTAAGCCAAGGATCATAACTTTCTTTCCTTTTGGATTATTCAAAGATGCATCTGTAAAAAATTCATCTCGGAATTTTTCCTCGTCCGTTGCAATTCCATTCAAAAATCCCGCTAACTTCCCAGTTGTTTTATCTACCGCAACTAAAAACAATTCTGGAGTCACACCGATTCGCTCCTTCATGTGTTTCTCAGAACATGCTTCATTTGGCGGGAAACAAATTTTCTCAATCAAGACTGCCTGATCTGCCTCTTCCTGTCTAATATCCCTGAATTCAAATCTTTCTAAAATTCTACTGTTCACTTCAATCTGTCCTTGCATTTTCTAATCTCCTTCTTCATCAACTTTTGTAATAACATGTTTGTAACTTCACACTGTCACCGTAAGCACCGCTCCTACAGATGCTACCAACGACGCTGCTACTGCTAATATCTGGAACGGCAGGCTTCCAAGTCTTCCACAGATCACACTCGTACCTGCACGTTTTCTGGAACGATTGTACGCAACAATAACTCCTACTCCGGTCAGAACCTGAACCACACTTGCCATTCTTGTGAATCCGACAAAGCTCTGCACTCCTACAAGCGCGATCGCAAGGCATGGTACTGTAGCCGCAAGCCAGCTGATCTTTTCTCCCCATTTCGTCTGTTCATTCACAATATCTCGAAGATTCAGTGTATTCGCCCAGAAAGATGTTGCAAGAGCCAGCAAGGAAAATACATATCCGATAATGCTGACCCATCCGCCAAGATGACCGGAAAGATCCACCAGTGCTCCATTCTCTGTCACATTAGAACATCCCAGAAGCGTCATAAATGTGATCAAAAGGATCAGTCCCATATTTAGTCCTGTACCGGCTGCAATCGCTTTACGAATACCTTTTTCGTCTCCTTCTAAACCTTTCACAACCTGTGGCACAGACATAACAGCAGATAAGGAAAATGCGATCATGCTATAAAGTGCCAGCATATTGTTATTTGAATAGAACTTTGTCGAAAGCTCTGTTGTCTCTGAAAGCATCGTTGCTACAAAAAGGATCCCGATGACTCCAAACATGGAAATCACTGCAATTTTCTCACAAACTCCAACCAGTTTCATTCCGATATAGACCACACTTGCTGCCAATACATAAAAGAGCAGCATTCCGACCACTGACGGAAGGTGAAACCATGCAGAAAATACAGCTGACGCACCGGTAATAAATCCACTCACATTCACTACAACCGAAAAGCCAAGCAGCCCAAACGCCAGCCATGTACATGCCATTTTCAGCTTTCCCACAAACAGCTCATTTTCAAAGCATTTGATAAACTGCGCGCCATTGTTATTCAAAGACAGTTCCGCAATCATAAAATGCAGTAAAAGATTCATGCAATAAGCTACTGCTGCAATCCAGATGATATCATACCAGTTATTTCTGGATGCAAGGAATGGGACCGAAAGAATTCCCGATCCCACGCCGTGTCCTATGATAATACTCGTCGACTCCAAAAAAGTCAACTTTGATTCCCCATGTACTTCCGCCATACCTACGCCTCTCCGTCCGTTCGTTCGTTCTTCTTTTCTTATAAGTATAGCATATTCTTTTCATTTCTTGAAGTCGATAAAACTACAATCTGTCATCTCACATCATCATCCACATCTATTATATTTCCATTCAACGCGTCCACAGCTTGTCAGCTGCCGGCTGCCAGTCCTTTGCGTACTGATCGCATTTTGCGCAGAGATGCTCTACCGTTTCCGGAGACTGAAGGTCTGTAGAATGTGCTCCTGCCTTTGCGACCATCTCACGGAGTTTTTCCGGGTTCTCCAACATCGGACATGGGCGAAGCATCTCGTCTGCAAACTCTTCATCGATCAGTGTTGCATTTGTAAAACAAAGGAATACACAATCGGAATGCTTCTCACAAAGACAGATCAGATTCTGCTGCCCAGCATCCTGTGCAGTGAAGGTTGCAGGCAGATGTAGGATCCAGAAGGATCGCCCACGGAATATTACAGTTATATTTCTTTCTTAACTCCTCTTCCTTTTTCCATCCGACTAAAGCTGAATTGATGAAAAAGTTAACGGCTATTATATTGCCGTTATGTAAGAATACACTGATCAGTTCCTTTATTTTGATCTGGTCACGTGCACTCAGCGAATTCGGAGCAACTTTGATGCTGGTGATGCTGGTTGGCGTAACACGGATGAAAACAGAAACACTGCCGGGAAATATTTATCTGAATGTAAGTACAAATCAGATTGACGGAGCATTGGCAAGTGCTTTTCTGCTCTTGATTCTTGCAGCATTCTCCTTATTTATTTCTCATCTGGTGACAAGGACAGATTGGAGGAAGCAGCGTTATGAATGAAACGATTGATATAAATCCGAAAAAGCAATTACTGACCATCCAAACGCTGAATCTGACAAGGGGAACCTTTCAGCTGAAAGATATTTCCTTCTCTGTCTATTCAAATGAAATCCTTGCGATCATAGGAAAAACCGGCTCCGGGAAAACATTGCATATGGATTAAAAATACTTCTGATCAATGGATGTTTGCGAGGGATTGTAGATAGTGATAAACTGTTTACATCAAACTGGGACGAAGACGTTAATTATTTTTTAGGAAAGAGAGAACATCATGACAAAAAAAGAATTGTATGATATTTTAAAAGAACAATTTCAAGAAGTTTTAAAAGAACATCAGATTGAGAACGACCACCTGTCTGTTTCCTGTCGTTCCCTGACTCCGGAAGAAGCAATCGGGAAAACAAAGCGAACCGATTATCCAATCCTTACCGGAAAAGATGTGATGATCCAGGCTGAATACAAAGGATTCCGCGGACAGGCATTTACCGATGCGCCATCCTCCTTTGAAGGAATGCTCGAAGACATTTTACAGATGGATATTGAACACAATCCGCATGATCGGGGAATTTTTATTGCAACTGTAAATGCTGTTATGGCATCCCTTGGCTTATGCTGTGGAACTGTTCATTGCCGTGCAGAAGGACCTGAACTTTGTGCGCAGGATATGCTGAACTATTTAGAAAGCAATTACCCGGATGTCAAACGGATTGCTCTTGTCGGATTTCAACCTTCTCTGTTGGAAATGCTTTCTAAAAGCAAATATGATGTCCGCGTAATGGATCTAAATCCGAACAACATTGGACAGTTGAAGTTTGGAATCCGTGTGGAAGACGGAACTGCCATGAAAGAAGAAATCCGCGACTCCTATGCGGAATTGATTCTCTGCACCGGAAGTACACTCTGTAACGGATCGATCATCGATTATTTAGATCTTGATAAAGATGTACTATTCTTCGGAACAACTGCTTCCGGAGCCGCACCATTATTAGGATTAAAACGCGTCTGCTTTGCAGATAAATATGAATAAATCTTTTAATATCTTCTCCCAGAACTATACAGTTGATCATGTTTTATGTTATACTTTTGTTAGAAATATCACTTGATTTTTAAGAAAGCAGAGGTAACTATCATGGAATTCAAAAGCATTTTAATAAAAGATACAACCGTAGAGGAAAGAAAACAAATCGTAAAAGAATCTTTAGGCAACATTTCTGCAAGCTGCGATGGTTGCATGGCAAGACTTTCAGAAATGTACGATGAGTATATCGAAGGTAAAAAAGAGATCCGTGACATTAATATGGAATTTAATGGGCACTATTTACGCGGAGACATGGACAAAGGAGAAAAAAGAAGCTGTCCAATGTAAAGAAATGCTCCTTTGTACGTTCACTCAAAGTCTATCGACAGAATGGAGGTGTTTGTATGAAATTCAAAAAGAGAATTGCATTTTTCTTAGCACTAATGTTGGCTCTGCTGACTGTCGGATGCGGAAGCAAATCAATGTCGACATCCGAGGACAGTGCACCCATGGAATCTGTCTACGGTACAGATTATTCAGAAAACGAATACTGCGAAGAACCTGCGGAAACAGCCGATGCAGGAATCACTTCAGGAAATGGATTGGAAGCTCAAGTAGAAAGCGGACGCAAATTGATCCGAACGGTTTCTCTGTCTTTAGAAACAAAGGATTTTGATTCCGTAACCAGTAATTTAAGTTCAAAGACTTCCGAGATGGACGGTTATATCGAAACATCTTCCATCGGCGGAAACAACTATTCTTACCAGACTACCCGATATGCAAGTTACACCATTCGAATTCCTTCTGACAAATTAGACCAGTTCATAGAAGTTGTCAACGGTCTTGGTAATGTAACACATAAAGTTGAGTCTGTAGAAGATGTTACCCTTCAATACGTAGATGTAGAAAGTCACAAAAAAGCTTTGGAAACCGAACAGGAACGTCTGCTGGAACTCCTTTCTAATGCAGCAAGCATGGAAGATATTCTTGCTATTGAAAGTAAATTATCCGATATACGATATGAAATAGAGAGCTACGAAAGCCAGCTTCGAACATTCGATAATCAGATTGATTACAGCACTGTGACCGTAGAGGTTTATGAAGTAGAACGTATCACAAATACCAATGAAAAAGGCTTCTTTGAAGAGATTAAAGACCGATTTGGTGACAGTCTGTATAAAGTAGGTCACGGTTTCAGAAATCTGATCATTGGAATTCTGGGTGCTCTGCCGCTTCTTATCGTATGGGCAGCAGTCATAGCTGTTATCATAGTTATAGTTAAGAAAATCATCAAAAAAATAACACTCAGAAAACAGAAAAAAGCAAAAGAAAACGATCATGAAGATAACTTCAAATAGTGACTCTCCTCCGTTTCTCTTCTAAAGCAAAGCACTCAAAAGCGGAAAATCCCTGAATCTAATGAGATTTTCCGCTTTTTGTTTTTATTTTATTTTCTATTCTTTTTTATATTTTTTTCCATAGCAGCAATTTCCTCTGCCGTATATTCTTCCACCACTGTCTTTGTCACTTGTTTTATATTTTTTTCCTTCAGACGAAGATATACAAATTCCCTGAAAATAGTATACAGAACCGAAACTAATGGAATGAAAATAAGCATTCCTACGATCCCCATGAGATTGCCACCGATCGTAACAGCAGCTAGCACCCAGATTGATGGAAGTCCAACTGATCCACCAACCACATGCGGATAAATCAGATTGCCTTCAATCTGCTGAAGAATCAAAAATACAATAATAAATAAAATTGCTTGCTTAGGACTTACCATAAAAATCAAAAAGCAACCCACTGCACATCCGATAAAAGCTCCAAAGATCGGAATCAATGCAGTAAATGCAATTAAAGTTCCGATCAAAAGTGCATATGGCATTTTTAAAATACTGAGTGTAACGACAAACATACTTCCGAGAATCACAGCTTCTACACACTGCCCTGTAAGGAAATTTGCAAATGTTCGATAGGTCAGAGAACAAATTTTCAGGAATGCCTCTGCTTTTTGTTTCGGAATAAATGCGAAAAATACTTTTCTTATCTGTACATACAGTTTTTCTTTCTGAAAAAGGATGTAGCATGCAAAAGAAAACGCAATGAAAAATGTCGCAAATCCACTGACAATAGAGCCTACTGCCGACATTGTCGTATTCATCATATTTCCTGCTCCGCTGCCAAGAATACTGATCCCCCATTTAATGGCCTGATCTTGATTAAACTGAACCTGATTTACAAGCTTCATAATTTCTTGATTATTGTGTGAAAAATCTCGAATCCAGTTTTGCATCTGTGGAACAAAATTCGCAATACTTATCATCAAACTTCCCATTGTCCGGGTAAGCTGTGGAATCACACCAAACATTACTAGTGCGATTACACCAACTGCCAGTATAATTGTGAGAAGAAGACTAATTGGTCTTGCTAACTTTTCTCCCACCTTATTTCCATCTTTTGTCTTGCCGAAAATTTTCTTTTCTAAAAAACTCATTGGCACATTGATTACAAAAGCAATTGCGCCACCAAGAACAAATGGAAATATAATTCCCCATATTGTTTTCAGTACATCGATCACTACTTCAAATTTCCACAATGCAACTACCAGCAGCACTGTAAAAATAATCAGTTCTCGTATTTTTTTCATAGATAACTTATTTAAATCCATTATCCTTCTCCTAATTTCTTAAAATCAGCCAGCTATACTTTTATGCAACAAGACATTTTTCATCATATGTTAAAATAATATTGATGTCAAGACGCTTTATCAATTCAGCTTGGCATTGTATCATTCTTGTGATAATGTTATTTATGAACGTTATGCAACGAATAACTATCAGATATTGAAAATAAAACCTGAAAAAATCGAAATAACGAAATTTACACGAAAAGAGAAACAAGAAAATGGTACAAAAACAAAACAAATTAACTCAAACTGGTATTGTAGCACTTCTTGCTTGTGTATGCTGTATCCTGTGGGGAAGTGCAATCCCGGTGATTAAGACAGGGTATCACCTTCTGCAGGTAGATTCTTCAGACACTGCAAGCCAGATTGTATTTGCCGGAATCCGCTTTACTTTAGCTGGGATTCTGGTATTAATTTTTGCATCAATCAGGGAAAAGAAAGTGATGCTTCCTGATCGGGCACTTTTAAAATACGCGGTTCCCGTATGTCTTGCTCAGACGGTAGGGCAATATTTCTTTTTTTACATAGGAGTTGCTCACACATCAGGAGTGAAGGGTGGAATCATTACCGGACTTGGAAATTTTATCGCAATTCTGTTGTCTTGTCTGGTATTTCGAAATGAACGGATGACGAGCCGAAAAATCGCAGGATGTGTTCTAGGATTTGCAGGCGTTGTAGTAATCAATCTGATGGGAAATTCTCTGGATATGGGGTTTAAGTTGATTGGAGAAGGGTTTATCCTGATTGCACAATTGTCTTATGGAATATCCACTGTGTTGATCAATCTTTTTTCTAAAAAAGTATCACCGGTCGTATTAAGCGGAACCCAGTTCACGATGGGCGGAATTGTTCTGACTTTAATTGGACTTGGAATGGGCGGACGCCTAGGAAATGTAACTGCCGGTGGTTTGGCAATTATATTTTACCTTGCTCTGGTTTCAGCAGTGGCATATACGCTTTGGTCTATACTACTTGCATGGAATGATGTTTCCAAGGTTGCGATTTTCGGATTCGTAAATCCACTTTGCAGCGTAATCTTATCGGCACTGATACTCGGAGAGGTAAAACAGGCATTTAATGTAGGGAGTCTGATGGCGTTAGTTTTAGTATGCGCAGGGATTTATATTGTTAATCATAAAAAAACTGCCAGCAGATAATTTCTACTGGCAGGAAAAATTTATATTTTTTCAATTGTCTACTTGACGGGGAGCAGTTCATCGTTAAAGCGACAGCCCCTTTTGCTATGTCCATCTCAATACTTGATACATTGAATATTATGTTTCTATTCCGTCTTTAGCCGAACAAACTTCTTCACTACTCTATGGAATTATCTGTTTCGATTGCTTCACAAGCGTATCTATGACTTCATAAATTCTATTCCGATCTTCCGGTGCAAGTTTCTCAAGCTTTTCATTCAGCATGGAGTTCCTAACGGTATATCCTGTGTCCAGAACATCTGCAAGAACCATATCGCCTGACACACCCAAAGCATTTAATATCTTTATGAAAGTTTCAAGTGACGGAATTTTCTCTCCACGCTCAACCATACCAATATAATTTGCTGTCAAACCTGTTCTCTCAGCTAAATCTTCCTGTCGTAATTTCTTTGCAAGGCGGAATTTTCTTATATTCTTGCCGATTGTATCGAGCTTCATCACGCCACCTCCTAGTATAATAATGATGTAGTCAATCAAGACTACTTGGTTAATAAGTTTCTATAAATCAGATAACAGAAGAAGGGGTTCTTCCTTCATCAGATGTTATCCGTAATAATGATCATGTCTGACGGTTCCTGATAGACACCAGATAAAACATAAGGTATTATCTCTTAGGATAGGACAAAGAATGTTCACCTTGGGAAGTCACTCTTGTGACTGATACCTACAATGAAGTCAATTAGTCCATTCGACAGGGTTTTATGTTTTAGCTAGTTGGGAGCCGGAAGGCCATACCCGAATAACGCGCTAGGTTGTGTACCTGCCAGATTGGAAATGGATTCCTATCAGAAAGGAGCTATTGCTCATGTCAAACAAAGTTATCTTTAATCTCGATGATTTATTCATCTCTGTTGGTATTGATGTCGGTGCTGACTTCTCCTGGATGTCTATAGCACTTCCAAACCAACAATTCGTAGGAAAACCTTACAAAATCCTACATAGCAGTATTGATTCCCTTACAACCGCTGTTTCTAAAATAAAAGAAGCAGAAGAGTTGTATTCTTTGGAAAGTCGCATTTTCCTCGAATCCACGGGAATTTATCATTACCCACTCTTCTGCTATCTTCGTGATAAGGGTTTTAACTGCTCTGTTATTAATCCTATCATCACTAAGAATAGCACAAACATCAACATACGAAAAGTACATAATGATCGTTTTGATTCTAAAAAAGCTGCTTTGGTTGGTTTGAAACCTGATTTAAAGGTTTCACTTATGCCTTCAGACCTTGCTCTAAACTGCCGTAACCTATGCCGTGAATACTACGATTT
>OGET01000003.1_pt1 | contig 212400 bp, 163 predicted proteins | sample 1570771 | NCBI WGS metagenome assembly OGET01 (sample SAMEA2582032, study PRJEB24529) | metagenome | biome: Human gut stool | place: China | collected 2011 | reverse complement strand
ATAACAAGAATAATGGCACTTGCTATGACTGTTATCAATTTGTTATCAAAAGACTAATCGAAATCGCTGAAACCCGCATAAACACTGGCTTTTTTAAGCAACTCGATTTATTCAAACTCGGCAAATCCAAAGATATTTTTAAACATATTTGTTTAGTTTTTATCTTTTTTCTACCGTTATTTTATCTCTGTTACATATATTATTTTGGCTCGCTGATTTTCTGTTGCCAATTTGTTGCCATAAAATCTATATTATCCTGATTTTGGAGATACCCTGATTTCAAAAGGGGAGCCTATCCCCCCTTGAAAAGCACCTCGCTCTCCCCCTACTGTATTTTTTCTTTAGAATGGAGAGTCAGGGAGTTGCCCTTTTTGATATTGGTTGAACCATCGCATTAGCTTCGCGCTGTTTCGTATTCCAATCACATATTTCAAAATTTTCATTGTACCATCTTATATTGGACATTCCATATATATTTCCCATTTTTAATCCTTGATAATATGCTTGTCCATCTACAATCGTTCCATGATACATGCCATTGAATTTGCTTCCATTATATAGACCAACTAGTTGCGGAATCCCTCCTGTATGCTTATCCTTGACATTTTTTACAATATCACAAAAGCAATGGAAATAATTTCTACTTGTGCTTTCGTTATTTCCATTTTTGAACCTCAAAAAGTTCTCATCATATTCTTTTTTCCCACTTCCATCTGAAAAAAGTTTCATTGACTTCTTAAAATCAGTATGTATTTTTATGTTCTCCCATATTATTCCATTCCAAAAATATACGTTCGCATCAAATATTCTTTTTTTATTTCGCCCTATATGATATATTTTAATAATCCCATTATTAAGTTTGTATGCTGAATGTGCTCTTTTGATTTCATTAAAAATAATCTCACTTCTATCTTGATAATCCATATCTGCTGATAACAACATTCCCACATCACACATACTTGTTAAGCGAGTTAATATCTGATATGTAAATAGTGTTTCTCCACAATACCCTAATATATCAGGAGTATTTTTTAATGCAAATGTCTTTTGGCTATAATCATAAAAATTCTTATTATCAGAAATTCTACTATCACTGGCTATATATGCAGAACATGGACCTCTCTGATCACAAGCCAGCCACCCTACAATTAATGTCATTTTTACCAATTCCTCTTTGCAAATCCATTCTAAAAATCCATAAACTTTATGAACTTTTAGAGTGGATTTGCACCACTATCTTTTATCATCTGATAAACGTCTTACTCTTAGACCACTAGAACCATGTTCGGTATTATTTTATCACTCTTGCCCCCATTATACAACATATTTCCAAATGGTAATCTAATGTAAAAAATGAAATTCTAAATTCCACCACCTACTTGCACTGGAATTTACTTTTTCAAGTCAGCAATCATTTCAAATCTAATACTTTCTCTATCTTCAATTTCTTTGCATCTATCATTCTCAAAATAAATGCCTCATATCCTTCATCAGGATAATTGGGATTATCCTTTTCCTCATATTCATCTGGAGTTCCATACAGTGCCCCTATACGTTCTCCAAATACTTTTAGCGCTGCTGCAAAGTTTGGTTGAGAGCCTTTTCGAACTAACACTCGTATTTTTTGAGGCAATTCTGAATACAGTTTTTTTAATTGCTCCAGATGTTGGTCTAAAGACATATCCGTATTTTCTGAATATATAGTTGCAATTTTTCTTTCAATTATTCTGTTAATTTCTTCAGATGTTGCCTTTTCTGACTTTGTCCCTCTTCTAACATATATTACATCTTTTTCTATTTTTTCAGATTGTCCAAGTGATACAAAAGGTAATCTTTCTGGAGTATCATGTATAACCATGATTTGAAACTTTTTATTTTCAAATTCTCCATAAACATCCGAATCAAAAACAAAATTAAATACCTCATAATCCAAACTCGATGAAACAAGCCTAGAAATACTATTACTAATGTCAGCAGTATCCTTCAGATTATCCAGTCCTAAAACATCAAATGTATTATCTTCATTTTCCTTTACACCGAATATGATAATTCCTCCACCATTATTTGCCATAGCCAACATAATTTTTGCCAACGGACCTTTGTCTATCCAAGTCTCTTTAAAATCCATTTCATTTAATTCACCACATGACTTTTTCATAAAATCCCGAAAATTGTCTTTTGTTGGTTCTTTAAGAAACTGATCATAAAAATGATCTTTAATTTGTGGATTCATCCAATTTACCTCTCTATTCTCCTTATATTATTCAATTTTTTTATTTATTGCTTCAATCCACCCACTGTCATCACTCTCAAACAGCTTTATGAACTTTCCAAAATTACTGCTACCAGTAACAGAATCATCCGAATCCAGCTTTCTCACTCGTTGACTCATATCCACATAATTCTCCGCAGTAACATGTTCCATAACCTCATGAATCTGATCCGCCCTCCCTTTATAATTCTCCACCCCGGTATATTCCTTTATCAAGGGAGCGTTCACTGGTTTTGCTGGTGATTTCAAATTTTTATCGGTCCAGTGCTTAGATATAATCTGCATCGTACAAGGATTTCCAAATATAATCACTTCATCTGCAGCATTATTCACACCATGAAACTCATTAATCTTACGTTTAATGTCTTCATACTGCTCATGAGGTTTCTTTTCTGTATCACAGAATACAAGTACAAGTTCGTCTGCTCCATTTTGATAGCGGTCCTGATATCTCGCCGGAATATTTCCATTTCCACCGGCATTAACCAATGAGATATCATATTGCTCGTTCCACACTTTTAAATTCTTTAACCGATTTAGATATTCATATTCCTCATTGCCTTCGCAGATAATGCAAATTTTGTGATTATCCAAAAACTTAGGGAGCTTATTTGGCATCGGCATCATCCCCCCTTACATCACCTTTAATACTAAGCAAGGAGTTAATCAATTCGGGATCTGGTAAAGCTCCAAGCGCACCTTTCCTATATTTTTCCATAACATCTGTCGTATCTCTCACACCCTGCTGTGCAGTAAAATCTGCAAGTGAATACACATATACACCTTCTTCATCCTTATGAACAAACCAAATCTGCTCCTTTCGGAACATTCTCTTGCAATCCATAAGATTTACATCATGAACTGTAAATATCATCTGTGCACTTGTATTCAACTCATTATTAAACATCGCAACAATCGCCCTGGTAAGCTTAAAATGAATACTGCTATCCAACTCATCCACAACTAAAATTCTGCCTTGTTCAAGTGCTTCAATTACATAACTGGCAATGGCTGCAATCTTCTTTGTTCCTGTGGAATCAAACATCATACTTGGCACATGGACTCCCTTGTATGTGGATACCAATCTGATTTGATCCATAATATTCTCCGGAATATCAAGCACTTTCTCATCTGGCTTTTCGTCACCTTCACCAGTTTTCAGCTGTATCTTATCCATATCCACATATTCAAAATTATCCATATACAAGTCTGCATTTTTTATGAACTCAACAACTTTTTGCTGCAACTGATTCTTATTCTTCATGAGTTCAATCGTGTGTTGCATAGGTATGTTATTCATATTGATGATATCAATTTTTTCTGCAAACCCGACAAGAATCTGTTTCATCTCATTGATATGTTCAAATTTACTTGTATCCACTACATAGCATAACAAATTATTCTTCGATACAACCGAAATCATAGTCTGAACAGATTCATCAATACACTCGTATATTTCGCTAACAGTATCCTTTCTCAACCAGCAAACTTCCTTTTCGTTGTTATACTGATCTTTAAATATCTCCGAAAATGACTCATATATATATTCTTCTTTTTCTGCGTCATACTTAAAATCATAAGAAAACTTTCTTCCAGATGCCATAAATGTAACACCTAACTCGCATACATCACTATCAGTAAAAATATTCGGCATTAGTCCATTCTTCTTATTTAAAAGAACATTTCTTATTGCCCTAATGCACTTGATTAGACATGTTTTCCCTGCATTGTTTGGTCCATATATTCCTACTGTTTTAAGCACGTTAAAATTGTTCTCTTTATGAACATTTGCTCCAAATTTCTTATTTCGCATATCAGCTTTCATCGAAAATGTAATATCATCTTCAAATACATAACAGTTTTTTGCTCTTACCTCTATAATCATGGCTCATTCCTCCAAGTCATTTTTCTTCTCTCTTATCATTATTATAACATGATTTATTTTTTATGCAACTTTTTTTCATGAAAAATATTATTTTAAGATTTACTTAAATTCTTGCAGCAAAAAGGCAGCCTCATGGCTGCCTTCTATCTCTCATCTACTACTGCCAGGATATAGTTCTTCCAGCACTTGCTCTAGCGTTCCATCTTTTGCGTAAGGCAAAGCATCTAACTGTCTGAAATTATGCTTGATGTCTTTCGTATCCTCGTCAAAGCCCAATATGTAACTTGTTGCTATCTTATATATGATTTCCGTCGGAGCTAATCCATACACCTGCTTTTCAAAGATATGTTTCAGACGCTCCTTATTGTCTGGAAATTGTTTTTTCATCTCGTCACTCTGATATAGCCTTTTTACAATCTCTGTAATATACAGACCGGATTTCATGTACAGATCAATAAATGTCTTATCCGGCATGTCAAAACATCCGGGATTCTCCTGCTCCAGCATGTCCACCATTTTCTTAACCATTGTCTTTGGTGTGAATATCTGGTTGGTTTTCTGCGGTGGAATATAATCAAATATATCCTCTACGCTCTTTTCGTCAAAATAATCAGCAAGCTTTTTCTTTAAGGCAAGAAATTCTTTTACCGAATCATCAAATACCACCGAATCGAATAGCTGTCCGTCAAAGTGCTTGGTCTGTCCGGTTTCTTCCTCCACATAGTCACCACCATCACGCAAAAACTTGAACTGATCCAGCGTAATGCTTGTAACTTCCAGAAATACTTTGTCTGGAATGATAGTGTCAAAAGTTGCAAGCGTAACGGTATTATCTCCGTACGCCATTAGAAATGACGGAATTGTCCTCGAAAAACCACGCAAGTGATCTCTGACACCATCCTCGATTGTTTCTTTTTCCCGTTCCTTTTTCTTTGTTTCGACTGTCTTGACTGTCTCTTTTGTAGATTCTTTTGCAAAATCAGAAATAGCGGTTGTCAATTCTTCATTGAATTTCTCCATAGCTTTCTTCTGTTTCTGCTCAAATTCTTTATCAATCTGTTCTGATGTTTTTCCAGTTTCATACCTTGCTTGCTGCTCTGCAACACGCTGATTTTCTATGACATTTCGCTCAATCTCATAATTGGTATGTAATTTATCAATCATCCGGTCAGCTTCATGGTTCAGTTTTGATTCAATCTGTCTTTTATCTGCTGCTTTCATATCAGAGCCATATGTTGACTTCGCAGTATCCACAACTGCCTTGACTGCACTCTGCTTTACCACCTCTTTCAGTTTGTCAATCGCTTTTTGTGCTTTGTCCGGAGTCTGTTCCATTTGCGTCATTGTTTCCCGTACTTGAGAAGTCACATCATAGATTTTATTTCCAAAAACATCCTGAGTTCTTCCAATCACAAATTCATCACTTAATGATACTTCTCCATTTTTATCCAGTGATAAATCTTTCTGTACTTCCTCCGTCAGATTTATCTTATTCTTTGGTTCTTCTATCGGTTCAAATTTTGTGATAATATCAATAACTTCCTTCGGTGCCCCAAAGATATTGCTGATGTTCTGAAACAGAAAGTTACTCATAAATCCACGTTTTACAACTTCAACAGAACGGATTTTCCTTGGAATTGTCAATACCTTTTCCGCATCCAGTTCTACCAGCTCCCCCTGTTCGTCCTCACCAATCACTGGGAAGAAATTGAGCAATTCTTTTACATTCTCCTTGCGTTCTTCTGCGGTACCACCATCTTTAGCCGTACTAGGATTCAAATTATTGGCAAATTGCTCAAATATGGTAAGTGTTCTTGCCGGGTCAAAGTCAAATACATACGCATTTTCTTTTCTCTGGAATGATGTCCCAACTTTGAACAGGCAAGGATTCTGTGCTCGGAATGCCGCCTGCATATAAAGTGCCGGAGAACGCATATTACTAAGCATCAGCACTGCTGTCCATTCCGGAATGGTAATTCCTGTCGTAAGCTGTCCTACCGACAATGTAATGGTCTTTTCATGCTTGGCAATGGCAGCAACCACTTTATCATAAGATTTCATGGTTTCATCATCATCATCCAGTTTTCCATCACCTGCAGCAAGAACAACCTCATACTCCTTAAATACCGGATGCTCTTTTAACTTCTTTGCCAGCGCCTTTGCACTGTCTACCCTATCGAGCAACCAGAAGGTGTGCTTTAATTCATCTCGCAGTTCTTCCGTAGAAAATGGAAATTTCGTCTGCCTGGTCATAGCATCTAAGAACTTATCCACAGAAGATTCGTGATTAAATTTCCCACTGGTAACCGCAAAAAACTCATTTAAGTCAAAGGCATATTCTTCCGTTTCGCCGCCAATCTCTATGCCCTGCTGTAACTCATCTTTAATGATCTCCGACATCTGATAAGTGTAGAGATTAAGCTGCGGTAGTGTTGCATACGGATTTTCTTCCTCCGAAGAAGTATCCCAGTCACATTTCTTCTTCTGTTCATCTGCATAAGTCCAGTTATAGATAGCATCATCAGGAAATTTATTATTGGCAAGTGCTTTAAACGGTGTACCTGACAAATGCAACGTAAATTTACGCTTAATACGATCAAACGCAACATCTGTTTTGTAGGTATCCACACCCTCATGTGCTTCGTCAATGACAAGAATATCCCACTCCATCTTTGCAACCTCGCCTAATTTATCATACTGACCGCCAAAATAAATAGAACCTTTCATATCTTGCAAGGATACAAATTCGATACATTTTGCATTGCCACTATCTTCACCTGAGAGAAAATGTGTATATTCTTCTCTTGTCAACACACCTATTTTTCCTTTCAGTGCGTCAACTTCACTTACAAAAAGATACCCCGATTCACTGCCCAGAAATCTTGAATAATCAGAAAACCACGAATTTGAAATCGCTGGTCGATTTGTTACAATCAGCACTTTTTCTGCTCCAGTTTTCTGCACAAAATCATAAACTGATAATGTCTTTCCAAATCTCGGCTTAGCATTCCACAGAAATTCTCCATTTTCATGAGATGCAAGATAATTGACAGTCATTGCAACTGCACTCTGTTGCTCATCACGCAGTTTATATGGAATAATCGTATCTGTTGTCTTTAAAATACCATGATCTTCCCTGAAATCACGAAACATTTGCTTTGATGTGACGCCATCTACATGAAACCATTCATTATTTTTTCCCTTTTCCTGCTCTATTCCGGATTTTCTCAAATAAGCATGAAAGTCCTTATCTATAAATGTCTCTCCTGAACCATCATCAAAAGTGGCATTTCCTTTCCATTCGAGCTTCCACTTAATGTCGGCAGTATGTGTCTGCTGATTGATACGAGTTTCTACATCCTGCTCTGTATATCCTATCTTCGTCCAACCATTATGACGAATCACTTCCGGAGTGGAATAGCCATAAAGCATTGGAACTACTTGTTTGGTTGTCTGAATATTAGGTTTATTCATGCTATTCCATCTCCTTTACATTATTTTCAATAAATGAGATTTCTTCCTCAGAAAGTCCATACTTTTTATAAAGCTGTTTGTCTATGTTTGCTATGGATACTGACCAGTCAATGTCGGATTTTTCGGTGAAGTCTTGGATCGGTACCATATTCCAAACTCCTTTAGGATTATCCTGCGTAACCTTTTTTACACCTAATAAAGCTCTCAAAAATTTTGTTTTTATGTATTTTGTCATTGCTTCTGCTTCAAACAATGTATCAAATGCACCTATATTGATAAATGTATCTGTCGCACCTTCATTAGGTGCAACTATTTCTGTTGCTGTTAGTGCTTCTCCAAATACCCCGTTTCCATTCGACTTTGGAAATGCCACATTATATTTATCAATGAAATTATTATCTTTAACATAGCTTCTTTTCATAAAACATACAGTTCTTCTATTATTTACTCTGCTTAAAATTCCAATATATTCTTTATTATTTTGAATCTCAGTTTTATATGCTTCTGGTATTCTTTCAAAGAAATTAGATGCAATCATATTTCCTGTTCCAGCACCTAGTCTATCTGAAGCATAGGGAAAATCTTCAAAAAATAACTCCGTTGTTCTATAACAACCTCTAGAAGAAATAATACTATCCAAATACTCAGAATTTCCATCATATGAAACTATACGCTTTACAATATGATTTAATTCAGGATGTGAGGTAAACACTTTTATAGCTCCTGGAGATTTCATTTCATCTCTTATTGTAATTGCTACCCCACCTTTTATTTCAGTGTTTGAAAATACTTTTGACGCATTAGGTTCATACTGTAATACCTTAAAGTGCTTATCATTCAGCATCTTTTCATTCCACGATTTTGGTGTCTGACCAGCATTAAACAAAAATCTTGCTGGCGTTATCAGTTCTACACAACTTGCAATCTTATACGCTTCATCCATGAATTTATTATACACTGGACTTTGTCTACCATTATTTTCAGTCTCCTCCTGATATGGTGGATTCCCTATAGCAAAATCAAACTTCATCTCATCTACCTTCCTTCATGCTTTTGTACGTCAACGACTTATCGCTGCGCCAGTCATATATCCGGCAGTATACTTCTTCCGGTCCTTCTGTATCCTGTTTTTCCAGCTCCTCTGCTACCCCAAAATCAAATAAACTGAATTGATGATATTCCTCTTTGGGCATTCCGAAAGGAACTGTCCCGGATATTCCATCCATCTGCCACAGGTTCCAGACAATAACATTTACAATCTTTCGCAGTTCTGCATCTGTTGGAGTTCTGCCCCACCTGTCCTGCATATAATCCACAAAAGTTATGAGTAAATTGATTCTTGCAATCAGAAGGCTGTCTCCTTGAAATTCATAACCGTACACACTCTGATATGCTCGAAGCACCCACTTGAACCATTCTTTTTCATTGACTGTGTTTTCATTTACCACACGCAGTTTTCTGTCCAAAATTCCTATCCGTCGCTTAATCTCAAGCAGTTCCCCGGTAGCTGCATCATAGCGTGACACAATGTATGGAGCTTCGCCGCAGGTAATTTCAAGCCTTTTGGAATCGACATATTTTTTCCAGCCATCTTCTGCATCAAACTCTACTTTTTCTGTGTTCACCTGCCACTCCTGATTACGTTCAACATTAAAAACATCTTTTCTTCCAAACCACTCCTCATCACAGTGGTTATTCATTTTGTTGCAAATCCATGATGGCGTGAACACCTCTGCTTTCGCTCTGGTGCGTTCCTGCTGTTGTTCCCTGTTCTTTAACACCCTCGGCTGTATCTCATACTGTGTAAATCCTTTTAAGATTTCTTCTGTTATCTGCTCAGTTTCCTTGATTGGAATGCCTTTGGAACTATATACCGATGTTGCAAATATAATATTTTTCTTTGTTGTCTTATCCTTCAGCAACGCTTTAAGGTTTTTACTGACCGGATAAGCATTCAGATCAATCAACTTATCCATTTTTATCCTCATTTCTAAAGCCGGCTATCCTTGATAGCCAGCTTGGAAAAAATGTATACTTTTTTTCATGAGAAAAATTTGGATTTGTAACTGTGAAATTTCACGAAGTTTGACAGAAAATTACTGAATTTCGACTGATTTCGTGATACAATATGTAAGAATGGTTTTATGTATACGATTACTGGAAAAGTATACCATTTCAGTTAGAACGCATGAACTATTTAACTGGATTTTTCATATTTTACAGCTTTGCTATAAAACGTCTTGGGGCACATATTACAAGCTTTTGCGGCTTCTTCTATTGTGATTTTCCCTGCTCTCCAATCTTTATGCATTTGATAAAAGTTTTCCGGAATTGGTAACGGCGGTCTGCCAAATTTCACACCCCTTGCTTTTGCTGCTGCAATTCCCTCCGCCTGCCTTTGCTTGATATTAGTACGTTCATTTTCAGCAACATAACTAAGCAAAGCCAAAACAACATCACTAATAAATGTTCCGAGCAGATTTTTTTCTCTACGTGTATCTAATAATGGCATATCAATAACCACAATATCTGCTTTCTTCTCTTTAGTAATAATACGCCACTGTTCATTCAATTCCCCGTAATTTCTTCCCAAACGATCAATTGACTTGATATACAATACGCTGTTTTCATTCAATTTTCGCAGCAAACGCTTATATTGTGTTCTCTCAAAATCTTTACCCGACTGTTTGTCCATATAAATATGATTCCCAGGTACTCCCATCTCTGTTAATGCGATCTTTTGTCTGTCTTCATTTTGCTCCTTTGATGACACTCTCATATATCCATAAATATTTATATCTCCCATATATTTTTTCTCCTTTGTCCATCTATATTTATTACCTTAGTTTATTATTTGCACTTAAATCGATATATAACCACTGGAAGACTGATTCATAAAATCAGCCTTCCAATGCAACACATAATAATCATTTCAAGAGTTCTGTTCTCACAATCTCCTCCGCACAAGCCCGTATATTATTCATTCTCCCAACCCATGCCATCTGATCCTGCATCTTCAATTCTTCTGTTACTCCCTGCTCTTCTTTCATCTGCTCCACCAACCTGTCCATCATCTGGTGACACTCCTCGTCAATCTGATGCAGATGCTCATTCAATTTCCCGGCAAGTACCAGTTCCAAATACAATCCTTTCCGATGCTCCTTTAAATACATCTTTCGTAACATTCCATACTTCCCAATCGGATATTCCGTCTCCTCTGGGAGGTACAAGTCTGGATAATACAGACCGTCCTCTCCTAAAGTATAGCCGATTCCATTTTCTCCAATAATGTGTTTCTCCATGATTTTTCCTCCTATCTTGCCCCTCGATCCTTGCTCTGATTTCGGGTACGTTGTGTATTTTTCTGCTCCTGTTCTATTTTCTTTCTGTTTGCTGCCAGCTTTGCCCTGACACCATGTGGCTGCGGCTCTGGCTCTTTTCCGGTTTCATGTTTCCATTGTGCGATTGCTATCTGATACTGTCTGTATTCAGATTTTGCTGTCTGGAAGTCTTTCAGAAATTCCTGTACACTTCTATAGCCGACTTTCTGTACAATCTTCGGAAGATAATCTTTCATGTTCCTGATTTGGCTTGTCAGATCGTCGATTTCTTCCTGTAATTCTTTTTTCTTTCTTCCTTTAAACCAGCCTTTGATCTCAGACAGTTCTTTTTTCTTAGCAGAACGTTGTTTCTCTTTCTTATAAATTGCATTGTTCTGCTGTTCCAGTTCATTGTAAATCTTATAGAATCTCGGATATTTTGATGCCATTCTTGTCATTTCCGGCTGTTTCGGTTCTGGCTGACTTTCTTCTTGCTCTTTATTTTTTACTTCCGTTCGTTCTATTTCTGACATTACAGGCTCCATATCAGAAGCATCTGTTTTCTGTAATTGTTCTTTCTGTCCCAAAGATTCCTTATACTTTTTCACGAGTACCTTTTCTATCATCAATTCCAGAGTCTCAATCGCCATCGTAACAATTTTTGCAAATAAGTTTGGTTTTCTTCCTTTCCGGGAAATTGCACTCTTGATTGGTTCTGAAATTCTTTTTTGTTTCACTTCCATAATCTGCGGTTCCGGGATGCCGCTGATCAGTGCCATATCAACTGCCCGATTCCATTCCTGGCGTTTCCGATTATCCGCTTCGATTTCCACTGCCTTGGGATTACGTTTCCCGATTTTCTTTGTTGCAAGATAAACGCTACCACGTTGAAATACTTGTAGCTTCTGATTTTCATCTTTCACATAAAGATTAATCAGGTCAGTATAAGAACGCTTCACTTCATCCAGGAAGGAATTGCTTTTAAACCGTTCATCTTTAACGGTAAACAACTTCTTCTCATAGACTTCTCCTTTCTTCACAATACTGCAGCCTTCTCGGATCTCGCCATCTTCTCCTAATATCTCTTTCTTGGTTCGGACATGTTTTCCATTTTCATCATAAAACATATTTCTGCTGGCAATCTTAATGATTGCTTCATCCAGTAGTTTCCGTTCTGCAAATATCAAATGAATGTGATAATTGGTCCTTCTTTTATTGTGGTGCAAAGCAGCAATACACTCTGTTCCATAATTCTGTTTAAAATGATTTGTAAAAAGCTGTAGCAATCTATCCGGCTGATATTCTGTAAAACTCTCTGGCAAAGCAATGATCAGTTCTCTTGCCTCAATACATTTTCCTTCTATTCCGCTTTTTGCAAACTCTTCCTGATTACATTTTGCAAGTTCCCGCCAGAATTTTCGCTCCGTAGTCTCATAGACTGCATAAAGATTTTCCTGTTTTGCATGGCTGGATACATAAGTGATCCGACCTTTTACGTTACTTAGTTTCGTCAATTGGATAAATGAATTTCTTGCAATAGGCACTCCCTCCTTTTTTTCAGCAAAGTAAATTCTGCCATATTTTTTGTGAGTGGATGCTCAGGCATCCGTTTACGAACTTATTGCCGTATCCGGCATTTTAGCCTCGCAGAGCGAAATACCCTTGAGCATAAAACGCAGTTTTGTGCGATGGGTGTATTTCGCTCTCAAACGCCGAGGGCTTTGATAAATGTTGCCTGTAATAGCTGCTGTCCGGCTTATGCTTTTCATCTTGGGCGTATCCGCCCAGTTTCTATGCCCGTATCCGGGCTATTTTTTCTTTCTGACCGCAGATTGTCTGTTTCGCTTTCTTCTGTTTTTCGTCAGATTTAATCTGGTATTCTCGCCCGGATATATTCCAGATCTCCGCAGTATGGTGTTCCTACCAGATACCATTCTCTCGCTAGATTCATTTCCATTCTTGTCTGTACCCACTGGTCGTCCACCAGTACTTCCAGGCATTCCCCGCAGTGAAATCCTGTATCAATCCATAAGTCCATCGACAATAACCCGTATCTGCCATTTTCATAGTTATATCCTAATCTTCCTTCTCTCATTGTATCGTTCTCCTTTGTTTATAGTTTTTCTCTAAGGGAGCCCCGTTTCAGGGCCCCCTTTGCCACCTGCAAAGCATCCGTCATTTTCCGAGTTTCCAACACACTTTCGGCTTCGCACTCCGGACTTCTCCTTGTCTGCTATCTACAGGTGCGTGTCACGCTCCTGTTATAAAGTAATCAAGCAGAATTGTTACCAGCGAAAGCTCTCCGGTACTCCGCATTTATCCAAATATTCCTGCCTTGCCTTTTCCCGTTCTTCCTCTGTTGGTGCTGTTTTAAAAGTTGTATAAAGTTCTCGTTTTACCATGCTGTCCAGCTTTTCCATCAATGCTTTTTCAATTTCCGGTAAATAATCTTCATTTCCGGCAAGATGGTATTGAAACAGTGCCAACAGCAAATCTTTTGGTATCTGTACCTGCATTTTTCTCTCCATATTTTTCCTTTCCGTGACGGTCGTGACGATAGTGACGATATTTTCACTACCGACACGCTATCTAAAATACCGTCACAACCGTCACATATCGTCACGCTGTTGTTCCTACAAAGGTCAGCCTGATTTTTCTTCCATCATGTCCTCGCTCTGTTTTATACTGGATCCCATATTCCAAAAGCAGTCGTTCTAGGCTGACATTCAATTTCCTTGATAAAGCGTTAGGCTGCATCTCTACCTGCAGAATCTCTACCAGTTCCGTTGCTGTTCCCGACCATTCCGGCTGTTCATCCGTTACCAGTTCTTTGATTTTTTCAAGCAAAGGATCTTCTGGTTCTTTCCAAAGTTCTGTTTCTGTTTTGGTTAACTCCCAGACGCATCTTTCCCGATTAAAATTCAAGTACAGCTTCTGATCCTGTTGGTCTCTTCCTGCCACCTCCAGCACAGCCTTGTTATCTGTCCGTTTTTCTTTCTGCATGACGAATGCCCCATCCGCGGCTCCCAGCAGTCCGTTCGTACCGGAAATCATATCAAAACTGTCTGAGGATTCCATTTTTCTTGTGTGATGCACCACCAGAAAGCAGATTCCATAATGGTCGCTGAATGCTTTCAGCTTCGTCACAATCTCATAATCGCTGGCGTAGCTGAATTTATCTCCACCGACTTCCCTGACTTTCTGAAGCGTATCAATAATAATGAGCCTTGCGTCCTTATGATCTGTTACAAACTGCACAAGCTGTTGTTCCAATCCGGCATTTAATGATTTGGACTTTGTAGCAAAATAAAAGTTCTCACTGCCTTCCATTCCGAACATCTGTGATAACCGTTTCTGTAACCTTGCATAATCGTCTTCCAGTGCCAGATACAGAACCGTTCCCTGTCTCACTGAAAATCCCCACAACGGAAGGCCTTTACTGATGTGATATCCGATCTGTGCCATGAAGAAAGATTTTCCGATTTTCGGTGAACCTACAAACAGATAGGTTCCGTTATACAAAAGTCCATCTACGATTGGCAGCTTTGGCGGATATGCCGTATCATACAATTCCATCATAGAAACGGTTTCCAGTTCATCCGGATTCCTTTTATTTGCTGATTTTGCTATATTTTCCGCATTATTTGTGGCTTGCAGATTGCCCTTACCGGGCAAATCTGCTATACTTTGGTTGTTTAATTTATTACTTAATGGCTGTTCCACATCTGCGCCAACAGATGTTACCGGAGCAGTCATTTTTTCTTTTGCTGTCATTCCTTTTCCCCTTTCAGTCCATTTAAGATTTCTGCGACTAATCGCAGGGTACTCAGCAATTCCTCATTCTCATCACTGCACTTTTCCAGACGTTTCAACTCGCCATAAATCTCTGTCATCTGGTTTCGTAATGCTTTATAAACCTTTGGATTTCCCTGTACCACAACTTCCCGGCAAGTCAGCCGTTTTGTGATATAGTCCTGTTTGCTGAGTCCTGACAATCGTACACATGCATCAATCTGTTTTGCTTCTTCCGGTGATACCCGGAAAGCTACAGTCTTGTTTCTCCATCTTCCTTTACTGTCTAGATTCTTCTCCATTTGATTTTTCCATCCTTTCAATATCCAGTTGTTCTGCCATTTGTATCTGCTCACTTGGGAACAGATGTGCATATCGGTAAGTAATATCAATACTTTCATGCCCCATTCGATCTGCAATTGCCAGTACTGTAAATCCCATATTGATCAGCAACGATACATGGGAGTGTCTCAAGTCATGCACTCGGATTCTCTTTACCCCAGAAGCTTTCGCTCCTCTGTCCATCTCATGATGGAGATACGATTTGGAAATCATGAAAATCCGTTCGTCCTCTTTCGGCTCATACAGCATTTTCAGATAATCCTGCATCTCATCACACAAAAACTGTGGCATCTTAATGGTTCGATTACTTTTTAATGTCTTTGGCGGTGTAATCACATCTTCCCGGTGCAGTCTCTGATAGGACTTGTTAATCCGTAGTGTATGCGTTTCAAAATTGAAATCTGCCGGTGTAAGTGCTAATAACTCGCCCATGCGAAGCCCACACCAATAAAGTATTTCAAACGCATAATAGGAAACAGGCTTGTCCATCATGACATCTGCAAATTTCAGATATTCTTCTTTTGTCCAGAACAGCATTTCCCGGTGTTCCTCTTTTCCCATATTTCCAGCTTTCTGTGCCGGATTGGATGGAAGATGGTAAAAATTGACTGCATGATTGAAAATAGCACTTAACTGACTGTGAATTTTCTGCAGATAAGAGGATGAATACGGCTTTCCGTTTGGCTGCCGGATCGCAAGCAGTTCATTCTGCCATGCAATAATGTCCCTTGGCTCAATTTCTCCTATCTTTCGCTTTCCGAAATAGGGAAGAATTTTGGTTCTGGCGATATTTGTTTTTGTTCCCCAGGTATTATCACGGATTCGGTTTTGCATATCCTCCACATAAATCTCATAGAAGCTTTCGAAGGTCATATCCAGTTTTGCTTCTTTCTTCAGTAACAACTCCCGTTCCCACATCAACGCTTCTCGTTTTGTAGGAAATCCTCTTTTCGACGACTGGTGTGTTTCCCCTGTCCAGTCGGTGTAGCGGTATACCACTCGCCACTTCCCAGTGACATTATCTTTGTAAATACTCATACAAATTCTCCTCTCTTTCTCTTACATTTCGCTGTAACATACTTTTTTGCGGAAATAATTGGTGTTTATCCTGCCTGCTACCGTAAGATAACCCAGCTTCTGTAATTCTTCATTTAGCTGTTTGACAATCTTATAAGCATAAGACTTAGAAACTCCCAGTTCCGCTGCAACTTCTTCTACTGTCATAAAAGTTCTGTTCGTCACATCGCATCTCCCCTTTCTATCTTAACGTAATTTGTTTAAGTCACTACATTTGCATGATACTAAACATTTTAATTTAAGTCAAGTGTTTTGACGAGAATATTAAATTTTTTTGTTTAAGTTATTCTTGCTATCCAAAATTACTCATGTTATACTGAACCTAAACAGAATTGTTTTGTTCTATATCACAACAAAACATGCAATACACGAACGTCATATCATGAAGGAGGCAAACAACTATGGCAATTGGACAACGTATCAAATATTTTCGTAACCGTATCGGCATGACACAAAAGCAACTGGGAGAAAAACTGGGTTTTAAGGGAAAAACCTCAGATGTCCGCATGGCTCAGTATGAATCTGAAGCCAGAGTTCCTAAAATCGATCTTGTAAAACAAATGTCTCAGATCTTCGATGTCAATACTCATGCTTTAACAGTGCCGGATATTGATACTCACACAGGTCTGATGCACACACTATTTGCATTGGAAGATATATATGGTTTAAAGGTGAAAAATGTAGATGGACAGCCCCATCTCTGTCTTGACGCTTCCATATCTGCTCCCGGCTCATCTGTCGATGAAATGCTTCGTGCATGGATGAAACAGGCTGACAAATTGGAAAACGGTGAAATCAGCAAGGAAGAATATGATGAATGGAGATATAAGTACCCGGAACTGGATACTTACCAGAAACGTGCCAAGGTACCATCTCAGGAACTGAGTGATTACCTCGTAAAAGAATTGACTAAAAAAGAAAAATAAGAAAAAAGAAAACCTTACCGATATTCAGTTTTTTACTTCTGAAAATCAGTAAGGTTTCTTTATATACGTTATGAAATAAAATTTTTATTCGCTGAATAACCACAAAATGTTGCCATTTTGTTGCCAGATACTAAGCAAATTTGTTTGAAACCCGCATAAATACTGGCTTTGTCAAATTGTTTGAATTATTCAAACTCAATCGTTCCCGGTGGCTTACTCGTCAGATCATAGAATATTCTATTCACCCCACGAACTTCATTTATAACTCTGCTCATCACTTTATTCAGAACTTCATACGGAATCTCCGCTGCCTCTGCAGTCATGAAATCAATCGTATTAACGGCTCTAAGAGCTACAGCATAATCATAAGTTCTCTCATCACCCATAACACCAACGCTTCTCATATTCGTAAGTGCTGCAAAATACTGACCAATTGTCTTATCAAGTCCGGCATTTTCAATCTCTTCACGATAAATAGCATCTGCATCCTGAACGATACGAACTTTCTCAGCTGTTACTTCGCCGATGATACGTACTCCAAGTCCCGGTCCTGGGAATGGCTGACGGAATACGAGTCTTTCAGGAAGTCCGAGCTCAAGTCCTGCTTTACGAACTTCATCTTTGAAAAGATCACGAAGCGGCTCAATGATTTCTTTGAAATCTACAAAATCCGGAAGTCCTCCTACATTGTGGTGAGATTTGATCACAGCGGATTCTCCGCCAAGACCACTTTCTACCACATCCGGATAAATTGTTCCCTGTGCAAGGAATTCAACAGTACCGATCTTCTTTGCTTCTTCTTCAAAGATACGGATGAATTCTTCACCGATAATCTTACGTTTTGCTTCTGGCTCTGTAACGCCTGCAAGTTTGTTATAATATCTTTCCTGCGCATTTACGCGGATAAAGTTCAGATCAAACTGGCCTTCTGGTCCGAAGATTGCCTCAACTTCATCTCCTTCATTTTTACGAAGAAGTCCGTGATCTACGAATACACAAGTAAGCTGTTTTCCAATGGCTTTGGAAAGAAGTCCTGCTGCCACTGAAGAGTCAACCCCACCTGACAGTGCGAGCAATACTCTTCCGTTTCCAACCTTCTCGCGGATCTCTGCAATTGTATTCTCAACAAAGGCATCCATCTTCCAGTCACCTGCACATTCACATACATTTTTTACAAAGTTGTTGATCATCTTTGTTCCTTCTACTGTATGAAGTACTTCTGGATGGAACTGGATTGCATACAGTTTCTCAGCTGCGTTTTCAGCTGCTGCAACCGGACAGTCAGCAGTGTGTGCTGTAATTTCAAATCCCGGAGCAATTTTTGAAATATAATCAAAATGGCTCATCCAACATGTTGTTGTCTCTGAAACACCCTCAAATACTTTGGAGTCTTTTTTATCAATAATAACTTCTGTCTTACCGTATTCTCTTACATCTGCACGCTCAACTTTTCCGCCAAGTACATGAGACATCAGCTGTGCGCCATAGCAAAGTCCGAGAACCGGAATTCCAAGCTTGAACAGTTCTTCTGAATAAGTCGGTGAATCCGGCTCATAACAGCTGTTTGGTCCGCCTGTGAGAATGATTCCTTTCGGATTCATCTCTTTGATTTTTTCAATATCTGTCTTATATGAATAAATTTCACAATATACATTACACTCCCTGACACGTCTTGCGACTAGCTGGTTATACTGTCCACCGAAGTCAAGGACAATCACTAATTCTTTCTTCAAATCTTTCCTCCTGTCAAATCCAATCAAAACTATTTGCTTTATCTATATATTTTTTTCTGTTCTTCATTATAGTAGAGGAATCCTTGATTTACAAGTATTTGTTTATGTAAAATAAAATCTTATCCACAATTTCTATTACTATACACGGTAATTATTCCCCTTCTGATCTATCCAAAGCAAAAAAGATGCCGAACAAATGCCCGACATCCCATTTTTATGTTCCATTTTATGCTGCAAATCTTTCTAGCTGTCTTTCAAGTTCTGTACAATCGTCTGCATACATCTGCAGTTCAATCACGTTATTCAATCCCAGATTCATGATTCCAAGTAATGACTTCGCATCTACTACTGCCCGTCCTCTTCTCATGTCCATGTTAAAGTCAAATTTACATACTGTTTTCAAGAAATCAATGATCTCATCCGGGTGTTTGAAAGTAATGTTCATTGTGCTCATTCTTTTCACCTCTTTCTGCCTTAACGGCTATGAAATCCTTTTCACTTTTCACATATATCATAGCACATTTTTTATATTTAAAAGGGTGAAATTTTTTATAAAAGTGTATTTTTTTAATTAAATATGCCTCTTATTCTCTACTTTTTTCTATAAGCAATATGAAATTACTCCTGATTATGAAATCCCAGTGGAGTTACGTCTGTATTCCGTCGGTAAAATCCCTTCCTCCTCTTTAAACACCTTACTCATATATTTGGGATCAGAGTAACCGACAAGCCCAGCAATCTGATTCATCTTATATTTTGTTGTCCTGAGAAGCTCCTTTATTTTTTCTATCCTGTATTTCCTCACAGTTTCTGTAAAATTATATCCTGTCTCCTTCTTAAACTGAGAACTCAGGTATTCTTCTGATACATAAAGCTGGCTCGCTGCTTCTTCCAATGTAATACCTCTGTCATATTCTTTTCTTACAATTTCCATTGCTTTTTGAATAAGCGTACTGTATCGCTCAAATTTATGTTCATATGATAGCATCCGTTCCAATCCTTGAATCGCTTTCTCTATCTGTTTCCAGCTGATAGCATATGTAATCTGCTGCATAAGACTCAGGATTTCTGTTTCGTCAATCTGCCCGCCATAATTTCTATAATTTAATCCAGCTGCCATGCAAAAACGAATGATACTGTATTTTATTTCTTTTGGAAAATATTTTTCTCTTTTCATTTCCTCACAAACAAGTTGAAATTGTCTGGCAATTCCTTTCTTGTTTTCATCGAAAATCATTTCCCGCATTCGTTGTTCTAATTCTACCGGATAACGCACCGGAACAACTTCAAATTTCTCAACTGTCTGCTGACAGATCAAAACTCCTCGTGGCTGAAGAAGATTCCATTCCATAAGGCTCCCTGTCTGAATCATTGCCTCTTCCAGCTTTGTCAGCTGTTTTGTCTCTATCCATACACAAATAATTGTCCCCGGAAACTTCCTACATAACCCAGTAACCACATTTTTTTGAAAATATTCTTTCCAGTTCCTAGCTTCATATACCCGGTAAATGATCAGGTACACCTTTTTCCATTGATCCGAACATATAACAGATGCCGAAAATCCACACTCATGTCTACAGATTTCTTCGAGAAATCCACGTACATTCTCCTTCTGCTCCTCGTATTCGTCTGCCATTGAAACCGTAAATAAATATCCCGGATCATCCACTGTAAAACCAAATCTCCGGATGGTCATTTCATTTAACTTCTGATTCGATATAATTTCTCCATCTCTGCAGCTCAACAGAACATTTTCAACAGTAAAAGAAGCCTGCATCCAATACTCATTCCTGATTTTTTCATGAATACGGCTTAATGCCTTCTTAAGCTCCATCGGCTGAAACGGCTGTACTAAATATCCGTCCACCCCCAGATCGATTGCCTGCTTTGCCTGTTGAAAATCTTCATCCTTTGTTATAATAATCACACGAAACTCGCGCCCTTCTGTGCGTAATTTTCTCAAAAGATTTAATCCATTCATCCGTGGAAGCCCAATGTCCATAATAACAAGGTTTGGCTGCATAACTGTTATCATCTCATATGCAGACTGTCCGTTCCCTGCAATCCCCGCCAATTCGTAATTCGGATCTACGCGTTTCAAACCTTTTTTCAGTTCTTCTAATACTTTTTCATCCCTTTCAATGATTGCCACCCGCATTTGAACAGTCTCCTCTCAATGTCCGTGTTTCCGATTGGATATCCTCTTTTATTGTAACATTAACTTCAATAATTGGAAGTATGCAAGTGTAAATATTTTTCTCTGGTGGCGAGCCCTCCCCGGATGTGACGTTCTGATTTGTTGGTGTCTAAAACCTTACGCGTTTCATGAGCCAATGATGGGTTGATCTGAAGCAGACGTTCTGTAACATCCTTATGCACCGTACTCTTACTAATCCGAAACTGTTTCGCTGTCTGTCTCACTGTCGCATTATTTTCTATAATATAATTTGCAATTTCTACTGCACGCTCCTCAATATATTCTCTCATAGAAAAGCCCCTGCATAGTTTGTTTTTTACAATCTATGCAGGGGCAAATCAATGTATGTCTAATTCCTGTTCCATCTATTCGTAGAAAATATCATACCATACAACTTAATACTCAAATACTGCCACACCATATCCCGGAAGAGGATATGCAAAGGAATATTTCTGACCATCACATTCCTGTTTCTCTGGCTTGTAAACCAATGGGCGTTCTTCTCCTGATCCACCGTATTTTGTCTCATCACTGTTAAGAACAAGCTTGCACTGCTTTCTTCTCGGAACACCAACACGGTAATCTGGCCTGTCTACCGGTGTAAAGTTGCATACAAAGAGCAGATTTTTCTTACCATCCCTTGAATGTCTTATGAAACTGAAAATACTCCGGAAGATGTCATCCTTATTGATCCAGTCAAATCCCTTCGGATCATTATCCAACTCATACAATGCCTTATTCTTCTTATAAAGATGAAGCAGATCTTTATACCAGTTCTGAATCTGCTGATGCGGTTCTTCTGCAAGAAGGAACCAATCCAGTTCTCTCTCTTCACTCCACTCACGAAGCTGTGCGAACTCCTGTCCCATAAAGAGAAGTTTCTTTCCAGGATGTCCCATCATAAATGCATATGCCGCTTTCAAGTTACGGAACTTATCCCATCCTTCTCCCGGCATCTTATTCAACATGGAGCATTTCAGATGAACGACCTCATCATGAGAAAGTACAAGAATATAGTTCTCTGAATATGCATATTCCATGGAAAATGTCATCATATGATGTGCATTTTTTCTGAAATACGGATCCAGTTTCATGTACTCTGTAAAATCATGCATCCAACCCATATTCCACTTCAAAGTAAATCCAAGTCCGTCATCCTCAGGAGATCCTGTCACCTTCGGCCATGCTGTAGATTCTTCTGCGATCATCATAACGCCTTTATTTCTTCCGCAAACTACAGAATTCAGATGTTTAAAGAATGCAATCGCCTCAAGATTCTCATTTCCGCCAAATTTATTCGGAATCCACTGTCCATCTTCTCTTCCGTAGTCCAGATACAGCATAGATGCCACTGCATCTACACGAAGTCCATCTACATGATAATGTTCAACCCAGAACAATGCATTCGCCAGAAGGAAGTTAGAAACTTCCGGTTTTTCATAATTGAAAACCTTCGTTCCCCAATCAGGATGCTCGCCCTTTCTCGGATCTGGATATTCGAATGTCGGTGTTCCGTCAAAATCTGCCAGACCATGTGCATCTTTCGGGAAATGCGCCGGTACCCAGTCAAGAATAACACCGATATTATTCTTATGAAGGTAATTCACCATATATGCAAAATCTTCCGGTGTTCCATAGCGTGCAGTTGGTGCATAATATCCGGTTACCTGATATCCCCAGGAACCGTCAAATGGATGCTCTGCGATTCCCATCAACTCAACATGAGTATATCCCATCTCTTTTACATACTTTGTAATTGCTTCTGCAAACTCACGATATGTATAAAATCCTTCATCTTCTCTTCCAGGATGTCTCATCCAGGAACCCATATGTACTTCATAAATAGACACTGGTTCTTCTTTGTTATCCCATTTCTCACGAGCAGTCATCCACTTACTGTCTGACCAGTTCAGATTAGAAATATCTGTGATTCTGGAAGCTGTTCCCGGCCGGAGCTCTGCATAATTAGCAAATGGATCTGCTTTGTAAATCTTCTCACCCGCCTGTGTCTCTATACAGAACTTATACAAATCCCCTTTCTTCGCCTCCGGAACGAAGCATGTATATATTCCGAGAGGCTCCCCTCTCTTCATCTTATCTTTCGTCTCATCCCAGTCATTAAACTCTCCGATTACAGAAACGTTTACTGCATGAGGAGCCCATACCGCAAAATATACTCCTCTTTTTCCGTTCTTTGTCACCTCATGGGCACCCATCTTTTTATAAATCTCATAATGATTTCCCTGCCCAAAAAGATAATGGTCAAGTTCTCCGATCTCATAAGGCTGCACTTTCGTCTTCGTGCTGTTTTTCTTAACCATAAAGCCACCTCACTGCTCAAATATATTCCTGATTGTAATGATTTAAAAACCATACAATTTCTTATAGATCAAGGCACATTACCGAATCATTCAATTGGTAACAAAGTTTCATTCTACCCTTGAACACTATAGTTTTATTATACTTGATACTGTATAAAAAAGAAAGAGAAAATGTATTATTGCACAAAAATAGACAGTCGTTTTACTGACTGTCTATTAATTCTTAACAAATATATGTCATTAAATGTTGAAATCTTTCTCTGAAAGCAGAATTCTGTCGGAAGAATCTGTATTCTTTCCAAATACTCTCTTCACAAGCTTCTTTGCGGAAGCTTTCTGTGAATGAGCGATTGCATCATCCATCACTTCTTTCACTTCTGCTACTGTCACTGCATGATCTTCTCGCTGTAAAGAATCAATCTTACTGTACAGTGCAAGAATTCCCATCTCATCGATTCTGTAACCATTCTCCTGAGCATAAGTCTGTCCAAATGTTACAAGCTCATCATTGATAAAGATCGGCACTTCAAGTCTGGAAGTAAATTTTCTTCTGAATTCTCTGTTGGAAGAAAGAAGTCTGTCCAGTGGTTTTCTCTGCTCTTCAAGAACTACCAAAAGTTCTCCTGTATCCTGCTCCATTGCTTTGTTCAGCTTGGCGAGTGTTTTTTCGTTCATCTGTCCGGCTTTTTCAATGATCAGTGCACCGCCGTACAATTTACGGAAAATGTCTCCGATTCTCTTCTTATTCAGTGACTCACCTGTCACAATTGCAACCTTACCCTGACGGATATCACGCTGCTTCTGAATTGCCTTTACAACATCAACAGCGAGGACTGTCTTTCCATTTCCTTTGTTTCCAATGATCAAAAGGTTTCCTGTTCTGGAAGTTCCTTTGCGGTTTGTACAGTTCTTATCCTGCTCAAGTACATCTACCAGCTGCTCACTCATACCACGCACAGGTACAAAATAAGAGAAGAGTTTTTTCTGTTCCTCTGTAAGCCCTGCTCTTGTACCGATTCCACTCTGTGTTTCAAGATCATAACGACCATGTACGATAAATCCTGTATCAGACATTGCATCTGCAATCTCATCTAACGGTAATGGTGATGTCTTACCTGTTGCGATCAATTTTGCAGTCTCTTTACGGCTCAATGGTGTCGTCGCAGACATGATATCAATTCCGCCATCTTCATCCGGAATCTCTCTGTCATCCGGTTCCTCACTATGCGCTGGATTCACGCTGAATTCATCTTCAAAATTTGGCACTTCTTCATAAGAATTCAGACCAAGAAGATCATCATCTGAAACCTTATCTTCCGCTGTGAAAAGATCTCTTGGATTGATTACTTCATCATCCTCATCGTCTTCTTCATAACCATAAGCATCCAGATCATCATATCCTTCTTCCTCACCGAACAGATCATCATCAGACTCTTCATAATCATCCGGCAGATCGTCATCAGACTCTTCATAATCATCCAACAAATCGTCATCAGACTCTTCATAATCATCTAAAATATCGTCTTCGTCAAACTCTTCTGCATCATCCCAGTCATACGCATCATAATCTTCGTACTCGTCCTCACCGAGTCTGAGATCATCCGCAAGCTCTCCCATATTTTCATGTGGTTCTTCTTCTACCTCAAGAACTTCTTCTGAACTTACTGTTGCATCTACTTCTTCCTCTTCCGGAATAACACCTTCAATCTCATCAATCAGTTTCTGTATCTCTGGTGATAAAATTGGTTCTTCATTATTTTTATTGTCCATAGTCTCTCTTACTGCTGCTCCTTCTGAATCATCTTCATCATTGACAACTTCAGTTTCTGAGATCAGTTCCTCCACCTCAGACAAATCTTCTGATTCATCTGTCAGATCTTCTGACTCAGCTTCATCTATTTCAAGGATTTCTTCCTCTTCCGGTTCTGCCTCTTCTACTTCAAGAACTTCTTCCTCTTCCGGTTCTGCCTCTTCTACCTCAAGGATTTCTTCCTCTTCCGGTTCTGCTTCCCCTGCTTCAAGAATTTCTTCCTCTTCCGGTTCTGCTTCTTCTACTTCAAGAACTTCTTCCTCTTCCGGTTCTGCCTCTTCTACTTCAAGAACTTCTTCCGGTTCTGCTTCCCCTGCTTCTATAGCAACTGCATCTTCTGGGACATCTTCTGAAGTCTCCTCCACTGCCTGTTCTATAAGCTCTTCTTCTGTCTCCGGTTCCGGTATCAGTTCTTTCATCCCTGATGGAACTACTCGTTCTTTACTGGCTTCCTCAGCTTTCTTCTCTTCTGTCAGTTGATTCACGATCTCAAGATCTTCTACATCCTCAATTGCTGCAATATCCTCTTCCAGATCTGTCATATCCGGTTCAACTTCTTCTCCCGGTTCTGCCTGAACTTCCGGTTTCGGATTGAGTAATTGCTGCAGAGCTTCATCTAACCGCATCGTATCTCCAAGTTTCTTCTTGACTGGTTTTACCGGATTCTTACTGACAATCGGTATGGAAGCTGTATCTTTGCTAAGTGTTCTCTTATCTCCACTTGTCTCTACCGTTGCCGGCTGAACTTCTGACTCATCCTCGGAAGCTTCTATAACTTCTGCTGTTTCTACTCCTGCTTCTTCCGGACTTTCTACTTCGGCATCCAGCTCTTCTGCCGTTTCCAAAGTAACCGCATCCGTATCAATCACATCGGAAGTACTGTCGTTCTCCATCACCGGCTGCTCTGTCAGCCCGATTGATCTTGTATCTCCAAGTGCCTCGGCTCCTTCTGATGCAGAATCTTTTTCCTCGTCTTCTTCTAAATAGGAAGCCAGATCCGGTATTTCTTCTGTCTCGGAAGAAAGCTTCTCGTATCTGTGATCATATTTCTGCTGCTGCGATGGTGACAATGGCTTATACTGCATCTTCAGTTCCATTGCCTTATAAACATACTTACCCTCGCTAAACCAGAGGATCAGATCATCACACTCTTCCAGACATTCTGTCATCATACCTGCTTCGCGATAAAGCTTCGCCAGTTCATAAGCCCACTCTTCAATATATTCTGCCTTCTTAAATTCCTCCAGAGCCTCGATCTGCTGTTCGATCGGCGCTCTCTGCGCTCTTAAGATCTGATATCTAAGGATATGCCTGTTCGGATCTTTCGGTGCAATCTGGATAAATTCGTCATAATAGTCAATTGCTTCATCTATATTCTTTGTCTTAATTGCAAGAGAACATAACTTATAGATTACCTTGCGGCTTCCTTCGGAACGGCGATATGCAAGATTCATCACATCGTAGCTCTTCTGATACTCTTTTGTTTTCTCATAAATATCACTGACATTCATCAGCATCCCTGCGTTACGGACACGCTTCCAGTCAATCAGATCTGCTGCTGCCGCTGCTTTTCTGTATTCTCCATCTTCCATAAGTTCCAGCATCTCTTCTGTCTTTAACTTATATTCATACTTATCCACTGTACTCACCTCATTGTCATTGAAATATTAGTTTTGGTCTGAATGTGTCCATTAGGCACTAGCCGATACTCTTTCATTATTCTACCATATGAGGTCTGTAATGTCAAAAAAATGCACCTTCAATTCCTTTTGAAAGTGCATTTTTAGTGTTATTTAATTGTATTATTATTATAATTTTATATTTTGTATCGGAGATTATTCGCGATTCTACGTTCCTGTGAGACCTTTGTCGTCTGTTATTTTATCACTTGAATGATTTTCATATCCATTCAATACTTTATGTATTAAATCTTCTGTCAAGTCATTCCTGCTTTTATAACAAATCTGAGATTATAACATATCCTCTCAATGTTTCTTTACACATTTTTCATTCTATGTTATATGCGGTATTTTTATTCAATACATCTATGAGTGATTCATCTTTTTCTCTTTGCTTCCAGTTTCCGTACTCTCCGATCTTTGATCTTCTTTTCTTTCTACTGGACTTTTACGCTTGGCAAAGGTCTCTTTCTTCACAGGAACCTTCACTCATCATACCACTGACATATTGATAAAAATCTGAAACTATACTGTCCATGGGACTGACCTCCTGTTGAACTTGTATTTTTAATCTAATCAGGCATCTGTTACTTTTGCCTTCTTAGTTAAATATCTTTGGGAGATTTCTTTCTCTCTTTGATGGTTATATAATAACATTCGGCGTCCAATTTGTCAATATATTCATTTGATTTTTTTATATTTTTTATTTATTATCTGCTTTGGTTGTAATTGTCTGAATTTTTAAACATTTCAATTAACAGATTTCTGCTCCAGCCGGCATTTCTTTTTCCGGTGTCATCAGTGCAAGGTTACCTTCTGCATCTTCTGCACAAAGCAACATTCCCTCTGAAAGTACGCCTGCCAGCTTCGCAGGTTTCAGGTTTACAAGAACCATAACTTTCTTACCAACCATTTCTTCCGGTGTGTAATGCGCTTTGACTCCGGATACGATCTGTTTTACCTGGCTTCCAACTTTTACCTGAGAGCAGAGAAGCTTTTTGGATTTCTTTACAGCCTCACATGCAATGATCTCTCCAACCTGGAACTGCATTGCTCCGAACTGCTCAAATGTGATCTCATCTTTCTGCTCAATGTTGATCACAGCTTCTTCCTCTTCCTTTTCTTCTACCTTCGGATGAAGTTCTTCTACTTTTTTCATAACTTCCTCAAGATCCATTCTCTGGAACAGGATCTCCGGCTTCTCTGTTACATGTCCGTTACCAAGCTGCTCAAGGATCTTCTTACTTGTAGAAGGCATAAAAGATTCAAGAAGTCTTGCACCTTCAGAAATGCTCTGGATCAGATTCCAAAGTACTGTAGAAAGGCGATCCTTCTTGGATTCATCTTTTCCGAGTACCCAAGGAGTTGTCTCATCAATATATTTATTGCAGCGTTTGAACAGATTGAAGATTTCTGTAATCGCATCGGCAACGCGGAGGTCTGCCATCTTAGCATCAACTGCTTTAGAAGCATTCTCTACAACTGCTTTCAGTTCTGCATCTACATCTTCTACAACACCCTTATCTTCTACTGTTCCGCCGAAGTATTTGTTTGTCATGGAAACAGTTCTGTTTACAAGGTTTCCAAGTGTATTGGCAAGGTCGGAGTTCAAACGCTCTACCATCAGTTCCCAGGAAATAACACCGTCATTCTCGAATGGCATTTCATGCAGTACAAAGTAACGAACTGCATCTACACCGAAGAAATCAACGAGTTCATCTGCATAGAGAACATTTCCCTTGGATTTGCTCATCTTACCGTCTCCCTGAAGCAGCCAAGGATGTCCGAATACCTGTTTCGGAAGTGGAAGATCAAGTGCCATAAGGAAGATTGGCCAGTAAATTGTATGGAAACGGATGATATCTTTTCCGATCAGATGAAGATCTGCCGGCCAAAGCTTGCCAAACTGCTCTGTGCTGTTTCCGTCTGCATCATATCCGATTCCTGTGATATAGTTTGTAAGAGCATCAAGCCATACGTATACAACGTGCTTTGGATCGAAATCTACCGGAATTCCCCACTTGAAAGATGTTCTGGATACACACAGATCCTGAAGTCCCGGAAGAAGGAAGTTGTTCATCATCTCGTTCTTACGGGCAACCGGCTGAATGAACTCCGGATGTGTATTGATATGCTCGATCAGGCGGTCAGCATACTTGCTCATTTTGAAGAAATATGCCTCTTCTTTTGCAGGCTGAACCGGGCGTCCACAGTCAGGACATTTTCCATCTACAAGCTGAGACTCTGTGAAGAAAGACTCACACGGTGTACAGTACATTCCTTCATAATGTCCCTTGTAAATATCTCCCTTGTCGTAAAGTTTCTTGAAAATCTTCTTAACCTGTTTCTCATGATCTTCATCTGTTGTACGGATGAATTTGTCATAAGATGTATCCATCAGATCCCAGATTCTTTTGATTTCTGTTGATACATTATCTACGAATTCCTTTGGTGTGATTCCAGCCTCCTCGGCTTTGAGCTCGATCTTCTGTCCGTGCTCATCTGTTCCTGTCTGGAAGAATACATCATATCCCTGGCTTCTCTTGTAACGTGCGATTGCATCTGCAAGCACGATCTCGTATGTGTTTCCGATATGCGGTTTACCTGATGTATAGGCAATCGCTGTTGTTATATAATATTTTGGTTTTTCTGACATTTTTCTGCCTCCTTTTCCCGCAATGTGGGATTCTTTTCTCAACTTTCAGTGATTACTAATACGATTTTTTCTAGATTTTTCGGAACAAAAAATGTGCCAAGGCACATTCTTGCACTTGCAGCGGTCGCTTGCGACACCTACTTTGTACGCCGCAGTGCACATCCCTAGCGAAGCGTTTTTAATATGTTAGGAACGAACCTAATATATTAAAAAACGCCCTCCCAGGGACTTGCATCCCTGAGAAGACGAATCATACTTTCGTGTTACCACTTCTCTTCGTTCCTTCCTCGCGGAAAGAAACCTCTAGGAGTATCTGCATTTTTGTTAGTAAAAACTGCTTTGTTGATCAAAACCACTTTGAACATTACGGCATTTCTCACTGTCGATACTCTTCGCTATAAAGGGCGAATCCCTTCACAGACTAACCCGGATCTTTTTATTCAAGATTGTTGCTTAAACAACCCACTTGATTACTCTGTTCAGGCTCATCTGCGCTGCTCAGAAGCCATCTTCATCTGTCTTCCATCCATCCCTCTCAACATCCGGCCTGACAGCCTTCAGGACTTTTCTGTAGAATCTGTTACAGACTACTCTCTTCCTCATCGCGTTTCGCTTATCACTGCTTTTCATTCCTTAAAAAGGTTAGCATAACGCGAATAGAATGTCAAGATACACCGCTTGATGATTTCTCTTTCGATTCCTCTGTTGCCCCGGCAGCATTTCCTTTTGCTTTCACTCTTGGAAATGTAATATCTACCCGGAACAAATCTCCGTCCAGATACAGATCAAATGTGCCGCCCTGCATCGTTGTAAGGCTCTTCGCAATGGAAAGTCCCAATCCACTTCCCTCCGTACTTCTGGAAATATCTCCGCGGATAAAACGTTCTGTCAGTTCGTCAGCCTGAATATTCAACTGATGCTCGGAAACATTTTTCAACGAAAACCTTACCTTTGTATCATCTGTTTTCAGAGTCGCATAAACTCTTGTTCCAGGCATTGCGTACTTGGCTGCATTTCCGTAAATGTTTTCCAGGACACGCCACATTCTTCTTCCATCGACATGCACAACAGCCGGTTCTGCTGGAAGATCTGTGACGATTGCCAGATTTCTCGCCTCGAATTTTTCTTCGAGTTCACCCTGCGTCTGCTGGATCATTTCCGACAGATCAAGATCCATATATTCCAGGGAAATATTCCCGCTGCTGACTTTCGATGCTTCTACTACATCTTCTGTCAATGTCTTCAGTCTCTGTGCTTTCTCTTCCAGAATGTTCAGATAATCCTGAACTTTCGGATCCGCCGGATCTGTTTGTCTTAAGATGCCGACATAGTTCAAAATAGAAGTCAGTGGTGTCTTAATATCATGAGAGACATTTGTGATCAAATCTGTCTTGAGACGTTCGTTTTTCATTGCCTCAGCAACTGCTTTATTAAGTCCGGTTCCGATTCCGTTGATCATCAATGCAATGGTTTTATTCTCTCCATGCAGTCCGTCAATTGGAATCTGATAACTCATATTTCCGGCAGCAATCTCCTGGATTCCTTTTCTCAGTCGGTTCTTCTCCATCACATCTGCAACCATGTAATAGAATAGCACTGCGTCAGCGATCAGCAGCAGAAGCACCAGGAAGAAATCTCTATCCAAAAGTACGAAAAGCTGAAACAGGAAATAAAGAATCAAAAGTCCTGCTGTTTTCTTTGTAAGCTTCACATCTCGGAATACTTTTCCAAGAAATACTCCCACGCTTCGAAGCAGACTGTTCTCCCACAGACTCTTTGCTTTAATTCTTCTTACCAGACTGAGGTAACCGGCAAAGAAACAAGTAAATGTGAACACTCCATAGGAAAATACACCCACTGATTCTCCGAGACTTAAAGTCTGCATATATACATTTGGAACATAAGATGACGGAATAAATGTATCACTTTCCACAGCCCCATAGGAACTACACAACCCTGTAATTCCATCAAATAAGATATGAATTCCATCGATTCCTGCTACGAAAAAGAAATAACTTCCAATCACCCAGACAAAAATAATAACTGCAGCGGCAATCTCTGTCTTCCGGGAATCGAACTTTAACAAATGCAGTTCTTCATCCTGCGGTTTTCTTCCTGCCCCCAATGTCAGCCACACTACTGTGATCAAAAAGAGTACTCCGCTGAAAATCATAAAATGCAATGCTGCTTTCATATGCGGAATATTATTCTGATACTCAATACTGTTCTGGTAAAATTGATCCTGAATCGGATATTTTGTATCAACCGCAACTGCAAAAACATCTTTCCACTTTGTTCCTCCGGAATAATAACCATAAGAACGAATATTAAGCCATTGATCAGAATAAGATACATTCATATTCGTCTTAAAATCTTTCAACTCCGGATAGATCACCATGTATTTCACAGATTTTTTAGACGCAGAAGCTATTATATTCTCTATGCTATCTCTTACATCCGCATAATTTGCATATTCTGCTTTATTTGTAGTAACTTTCTTCGTCGATTCATCTGCGTACAGATAGGTAAAATTGGTATTTCCCTCTTCCAGATAATCCCAACCGCCTTCATAATCCTGCCAGTCTTCATAGATTGTTTGCAATGCTGTGGCTATATTATCGTAAACCAGCGACAATCTTCCATTTAACTGTGGATTGTTATTTACAACCTGAAGCAGATTATCTGCCTCAACCGGTGCGTATTTCTCTATCAGAGACTGGCCAAAATTCCAGCAGTCTGTATAAAGCAGATCACCATTTTCATCTGTAATCTGAAATGTATAATATCCGGAAGTTGTAAATTCACCTGCCTGCAATCCTGCCAGGAACTGATCTCTGTCCTGTTCGCCCATCTGAAATTGAAGTTTTCCTGCATTTACAAGAGAGAAGAAATCATTCATATAATAGTAGTAATAATTTCCGTCTGGCTTTTGGCAGACGATCACGCCATTCTGTTTGTAAAGATTGTCGTTATCTGTCCCACTGTAAGTTTCGCCCCAGTTCACCAGCTCTTCCATTGTGTACGTGACGCCGGACAGATTCGTCTCAGATATCTTTCCCTTCTTCGACAGTTCCATTACATCCACCAGTTTTTTCGGATTGTAGGCGCCGTCACTTTCAAAAAGATTCTGCAGATAAAGCTTCTCCTGTACATCGTACATGTAACTTTCGACCATCTTGCTGAATTCTTCGGATTCTTCAAAAGACTGTGTATTCATCTTTTGGATCTGTGAAAAACTCATCCCCCCCGCCAGTGTCAGGAGAGAAAGCAAATTTGTCACAAGCAATGCTCCGCTAAGAATCGCCACAACAAGAACAATTGTCCTTGTCACGGTCTTCCTGTACCATTTCTTCATTGTTAATCCTTTCTTATATGCCTTTTTATGCTTTTTCGATTTTATATCCGACACCCCAGACTACTTTCAGGTAACGTGGATCTTTCGGATTGATTTCTATTTTTTCTCTGATATGACGAATGTGAACTGCAACTGTGTTATCCGCACCAATTGCCTCTTCATTCCAGATGGATTCATAAATCTGATTGATTGAAAATACTTTTCCCTGATTCTTCATCAGAAGCAAAAGGATATTGTATTCAATCGGTGTCAGTTTCACAAATTCTCCGTCTACTGTCACCTGCTTGAGATCATCATTGATCTGAAGGCCGCCTACCTTATAAATTGTCTCTTTTGGCTCCTGTGCTGTTCCGCCAAGTTCGTTAAATCTTCTCAGCTGTGATTTCACTCGTGCTACAAGTTCCAACGGATTGAATGGCTTTGTCACATAATCATCCGCACCGATATTGAGTCCAAGAATCTTATCGGTATCTTCTGACTTCGCAGACAAGATAATGATTGGCAGACTGTTCTTCTCGCGGATCTTCAATGTTGCACGGATTCCGTCCAGTCTCGGCATCATGACATCGATAATCAGAAGATTCACCTTCTCCTTCTCCAAAATCTCCAGTGCTTCGATCCCGTCATACGCTTTTAAGATCTGATATCCTTCCTGGGAAAGATAAATTTCAATTGCTTCTACGATTTCTCTATCGTCATCACATACTAATATTTTATACATTTTACATACCCCTCGATAATTGCTGACACCGATAACAGCGCAGCAACATAATTATCACATGATCAAGTTCTAACTATAGTATACATGATACTTGATGGTTTTTAAGAGATAGATTGGAAAAATATTAGAAATTTCTTAAATCGACGATTTAACAATTTAAATACTTTCTATTTCTTGCACATCTTTCGTCAACGTTTTATAATAAGAAACCGTGAGCCGCTTTAGAACATAAGTATAGCTGCAATCCATCAATAAAAAGGAGTATAAATTAAGAATGATTGAATTTTTGAAATCCTTCCTCTTTGGAATTGTGGAAGGAATCACAGAATGGCTGCCGATCAGCAGCACCGGACATCTGATCCTGTTGAATCAGTTTGTGAAATTAAATGTTTCTGAAGAATTCTACAGCATGTTTGAAGTTGTGATCCAGTTAGGTGCGATTCTTGCCGTTGTCATCTTATTCTGGAATCAGATCTTCCCATTTGGTGCACCGGAAGGAAGTCACACTGTCAGACGCCGTCAGGCAAAACATGCACATAGAAAAAAGAAATCCGGAAACGGAATTTTAAGTTATGTAAAGATGGATATCATTATTCTCTGGCTGAAAGTTCTTGTTGCATGTATCCCTGCGATCGTGATTGGAATGCCATTCAATGATCTGTTTGAGAAATGGTTTTACAATTACCCTTGCGTTGCGATTGCTCTGATTGTCTTCGGTATCGCCTTTATCATTGTTGAGAATAATCACAAGGGCAAACCTGCGAAGATCAACAGTATGGATGAACTTACTTATAAGACTGCATTTTTGATCGGACTTTTCCAGCTGATCGCTGCAATCTTCCCTGGAACATCCAGATCCGGTGCAACAATTGTCGGTGCTTTGATCCTTGGAGTATCCAGAACCGTTGCTGCTGAATTCACTTTCGTACTTGCGATTCCGGTTATGTTCGGTGCAAGTCTTCTGAAGCTTGTGAAGTTTGGCCTGAACTTTACCGGAACAGAGGCAATAATTCTTCTGATCGGTATGGTAACAGCATTTGTTTCTTCTATTATCGTTATTCAATTCCTGATGGGATATATTAAGAAACATGATTTCAAAGTATTTGGATATTACAGAATTGTGCTTGGTATTCTTGTGATACTGTATGCGTTGTTTTTAGCGTAAGATTTATTGATATTTTAAAAACTCCCAATAGAATTTCAACTCAGATGTTTTCTGAAGCGTAATTTTCTATTGAGAGTTTTTTTGTTGGAAACCAGCTTCCTTTTACTTAATATCTTCCTCTATTATACATTCATGTTTCTTCGTTTTTTTATTGTAATTTACTCCTACAAGAAGTATGTTTCCTTTGTATTCCTCTAAACTTTTACAATATTCTTTCTTCTTAATCTGTTCAATTGCACCGTTTGCGCTTTCATTCCATTTAAGTTCTACCACAAGTGCAGGTTTTTCCTGGAATTTTTTTCTAGGAAGAAATACAAGATCTGCAAATCCTTGTCCTCCCGCCAATTCTCTGTGAACAGTGTAAAAGTTTCTTGCAGCATATAACGCAAGTGATATCGTATAACTCAATGCATTTTCATCGTTATATTGCAAATGAGATGTCTCAAAATGTGCTTGTCTTATTCCCTCTGCCACTTGTACAGGACGTTTCTGCCAAATAGCATTCAATGTATCTGCCGAATTTTTCAATGCTTTAGAAACTTCACCCCAATCCGACACGGAAACACTGCTGACGTATTCTGCTCTCACCTCATTATTTGGTATTTTCACTGTTTTATTATCATAGTCATATGCCAGATACCCAAGATGGATTAATAAAGTAAGTACATCATCCTCTGTATGAAATGTTGCCATATCATTTGTAAAACTTCCTGTATTCACTGGAACACTTTCCCCGGCGATCATGCTTAACACGTCATCTCGCAATCCTTCAAAATTCATATCAATATACATTTTTAAAGCTTCAAACGTTTCTGTCTGATTCCAGTAATTTCCAAATTTCCCAAATCGCATGCAGCTTACTACTGAACGTGGACTATAAATAGAAGGTGCTCCTTCAAAAGAATATCCGTCATACCAGCTTTTTAGCTCCTGCATGTCCATGCCATATCGTTCACACAGCTCGCTTACTTCTTCTTCTGTAAATCCGACATATTCTGCCAATGGTCCCGGATCAATCATGGAAAATTCATCAAACATATTCAACGCTGAATGTGTGCCATATTTTTTTATTGGAAGAATTCCTGTCATATAAGCAAGTGCGACATATCCTTTGTCTTTCAATAAATCTCTTAGAAAATCCAAATACTTTTCCTGCGCTTTTTTATCTGTTATATACTCTCTGAAAATGCAGTCCCATTCATCAATAATTACAACAAACGGTCTCTTTGTCTTATTATAAATATCCTGAAGAGTTCTCATTAAATTTGTTTCATCAAAGTATCGGAAATCCGGGTATTTATCTAACAAATCCCATATTACGCTCTTTTTAAGCAAGCTAAGCATTTCCTCCACATTGGAGCTTTGACTCAGGAATTCTTGCATATTAAGAAAGATCACATCATATTTATTCAAATGCTTTTCATAACTATCTGATGATGCTATTTTTAAATTTGAGAACAGCTCCCTTGAATCATACTCACACGTATAGTAGGCAGAAAGCATATTCGCAGCAATAGACTTCCCAAAACGGCGTGGACGACTGATGCAAATATAACTTTGTAATGTTTTAGCACTTCTATTTGTATATTCAATCAATCCCGTCTTATCAACATATATTTCTGAATTTACAACTCTTGCAAAAGTACTAATATCCGGGTTCAAATAATTTCCCATTTAATTTTTACCTCCATACAGTTCTCTTTCTGGCGATTATTTTTGGACACTCATGTTATTATTATACGACATAAAAGAAAGACGGGCAATGTTTTCCACACCCGTCTCTCCGGCAACCGTACAAAAATATCCATTTAGCCTACCTACATTTCATTGGCATAATAATCGCAAAACCATAATGTCTTGCCACGTTTGATTTCAAATGAATTTACATAAGCTCCTTTTCTAGTATTTTCAACTCTGTAAACTCCCGGAAATATTAATTCACACGTTGTATTTTTGTCACCATCATATACAATTCGAGTAATTGACATTTTCTCCCAAATTCTGAGATTTATAAAATAAAAGTTATCGAAATCTGAATTACTTGCTTCTCGTCTAAAAGGGAAATTGTTGTACTCATTCAACATGTGCGTTTCAAAGCTGTCTGCTCTACTCCCAAATTCGATCCAACCATCAGCCAGCATTATTGGTGGTGTAAAATAGAGTATTAAAACTATACACAATAAAATAACAATACTTATAATGTTTTTTTTATAATTTTTCATTTACCTTTTACTAACTAAATTTTACAATATACACATTTTTGTTTTCAAAATACTTCTTCGGATCATTTATTCTACCGCTTAATTTTTCATTGTAATAATGCGGTGAATGTTGTGTACAATACACATATCCATTCACTTTACGTTGTACAAACTGTGTGTGATAATAAGAAAATGTATCCGTTTCCATCCAAACAAGAAAATCCCCTGTTTTTGCTCTTGTATTTACCTGATCCAAAGTTGTGCAAACTTGTCCCAAATATCCTCTATTAAGACTCCAGTATTCTAAAAAACCTCCTGCATTGACCCAGTTAGTCCATGCCACAGTTCCTCTTCCTGCCCAAATATTCCAAGATTCTGTTGTACCAAAACCTCCTGCATGTAAAATCTGAGATGCAAAATTTGTACAATCACTACCATATTCAGGATAGTTGTAATTATTAACTAACGCATAGGCATAAGCATAATCTTTGGCCGCATCCAAATTATATGCAATATTCATAGATGGCTGTTCACTATTAATAATCGGGGCTTCACCATTTATGTTTTCTAAAATCATCTCATTTTTTCTACGATTTTCTTCTCTGATTTCACCAATAGTTTTCACCGAAAGATCTTCAATACTATCTCCAGCTAAATATAATGAAGCATATGCCTGATAATATCTTAAATCCAAATCATCTACATTACTTGGTGGGTCAAAGGAAAATTGTTCCATCAATCTGAGATATTCATCAGTTCCTATTTCGCATTCCATATTATTAAACATGATATAATTCTGGATATCATTATCTATTTCTTCTATGGTAACGTCATATGAAAACACATCTGGTAATGTTCCCACATACACCTGCTCTTCTTGACTTTCTTGATACTGAACATCATATTCCGCACCTAATACGCTACTCGTCAATCCGATACTCATAATTAATGATAATACAATTGATACTCTTCTTTTCATAAACACTTTCCTTTCCATATTAATTGTAATTGTATTTTTCTTATAATGTTTTACAAATACTAACTTGAAATTTTTAAACCCTATCGTTCCTCCATTTTCCAATACATACTCCGACTACAACTACAATAAAACTCCAACACAAACAATTAACTATTCTTTCTAATTGAAGTAGATAGGTAACTAACCAGATAATATCTTCACCTATAATAATCTGCATCATTTTCTTCCGATAAACTTTTCTTTCTATCTCTTCAAGCGGTTTATTCTCTGTTTCCACCGGTGCAAGCACTCCAATAATTATACTTGAAACAGAAATTATAACTATGCAGGTAAATTTATTGATAATCCACGAATATTTCATTGCAACAAGAATTATTATCATGAAAAAAATTGAGTATGCATAACATCTTAATGGAGTTTTTGCATGAAAACCTCCTGCATAGACTCGTAAAGGAATAAAAACAATCATGAAAAAAATTATTTGCCAAAATTCCCCCATAATACTACCAAGTATAATTACTGTTATCAGATTAAGTAAAATTGTCAGTCCTTGTTGAACTCCAAATTTACATATTTTATATTGTTCTGTTGTTATTGCATTGGCTTCTTTTAGTTGTTCCGTTATTCTCTCTGCTGTTTTTGTAAACATTAGAATTTGCGAAGTTTCTTTGCCTCTTTTGGTAATACATCTTGATAAATAATAAATATACATGTAGTATTTACATTTATTATTGTTAATGTCATAGCTAATGCAGCAAATATCCTACCGTATCTTTTAAGAAACTTCTTCACACGCTCATCCCCTTTCTTGGCATCCCTATTATGCCATAAAAAAGAAGCCTGTGCGAAAACATGTAATCAACTGCGGATTTCTCGTAGTCAAATGCATCAGTTTCTTTTCAGACTTCTTATTTTTGCTTTATTTAGTTTTTCTGTGGCAGATAAATTATAAAATCCACCCTGAATTCCCAGTTTGCATAATCTATTTCCATATAACCATTATACTTCTTTATTATTTTCTCTACATTACTCAGTCCGTATCCATGTTTCTGTTTTTCTTTCTTTGAAGTTAATATCTTATCATCCTTCTGGTGGATTTCACCGCAATAAGTATTCGTAATCCGACCAATTAAACGCTCTTGACTAAACACAATCTTTATCGTCAATATTCGTTGTTCCCAATCAACTTTTTTCAATGCTTCCAAAGCATTATCCAATAGGTTTCCCAATAGCGTAACAAAATCTGCTATATCAATGTTTAACTGTTTCGGTACAACAATTTCTGTTTCTACTTTTATATTTTCACTCGCCACACTTTGAAGCTTATAGTTAACTAACCCATCAATAATTATATTTCCTGATGTACTATAAATTACCTTTCCTTTTATGAAACGAGAAAGTTGATCCAACTGTCTTCTTGCCTCTTCATCTTTTCCCTCTTCCAGTAAATGATTCAAAATGATAAGTTGATTACTCATGTCATGTCTAAATGCCTGTAAATCTTCTGTAGAGCTTTGCATAATCTCACACTGTCTGCTGTATAATTCATTTTCCTTTTGTAACAAAGCCAGTTTTGACTTCTTTATATAATTTTCTGCTAATGAATCATAAAGATAAAATGCAATTATATTTACTGCAAACAGAAGTGATACTGAACCCACTGCTTCTACCTTAGTTAAATTGGTCTGATTTGCAATAATTACTTCTAATATCAATGTAGATACTGGAATCATAATGGAAGCTAACCAAAAAATCCAACCTATATTACGACCGTTTTTTGTCAATTTAATATTTTCAAGTAATAGAGTTTCACCATATATAACAATCCGTACAGCTATTACCCCAAAACTATCTCTGTAATCACCTTGCGAAAAAACAGAAAAATAAACATATCCCGTCATAGCGGCTGTAATTATTTCCGCTACTGCCATAAAGAGATACATATATATCACATAAATAATTCTTTTCTGAATACTTGCTTCATAAGTCAAAGAAATCATAAACATAGTAATCAGATTTATAATCAACGTGATCAATGGAATATTAAACCAAAAATAGAACAATGATGTTGCCACAAAATATAATAAATATGACAGCAAATTTAATGTTCTATTACATCTCCTACTTTCAAAAAATATTCTCATAAAACGATAAATAACAAATATTGTAAAAAAATTCGCCAGCAGATAAATTATATGATATGTATCAAATACCATGTACAAACCCTCCATTTTCAAAATGAAGCTGCATTCTCGCTATTTCCTCTTTTCTGCCTCTGGCAACAGGAATTACGTCACCATTTACCATAATAACCTGTTCTCCCTGAAAAGATCTGATATAACGATAGTTCACCAGATAAGATTTATGTGTCAGAATCATTCCCTGCCCTTTTAATTTGTCGCAGACTTCTTCCAACGAACCATAGAATTCGTCTTCTGACTTCTGCATTACAATCTTTACTTTTCTTCCGTTACTTTTAAAATACAGAATCTCACTCACACGGGCACAATACATATCGTGACCATATTTATAGTGAAATATATCATTCTTCTTCCCATAAATCCTGTTATACTTTTCAAGCGTAGCAGTCACCATATTCTGGTCAAATGGCTTCTCTATAAAATTGAATGGTCTGAAGGCAAATAACTGACGGTCATATCCATCCTTTCCCGATACATATACAATCTGAGCTGCTTCATCTTTTATCTCATTTCTGATACAATCACTTACACTAATCCCGGTATCATCTGCGAGCTCAATATCCAGAAAATAGATCTGATAATTTTCCCCTTCCCGAAGTTTCCGTTTCAACACTTTCCCCGAAATGAAACTCTCCGTTTCAGCTTCTATATGGAGTATCCTGCAGGAATCATTAATATAATTTTCCAGCAGATTACATATCTTTTCATCGTCATCACAAACCGCAATTTTAAGCATTTCTTATCCTTCTATCCATTCATGTACTGTTATCTATGTTCATTTTTTCACTGTTTTAGCAAGTGCAACATATCCTTTGCCTTGGGACACTCATGTTATGATTATACGACATAAAAGAAAGACGGGCAATGTTTTCCACACCCGTCTCTCTGACCATCTTTCCGGCAAATTATGCTTGTTTCTTTTGAATAATTCCTTTCAATGCCGGATACAGTTCTTTAAATTCCTGATATCTTTCCTCGTACTTCTGCACCAGTTCCGGATCCGGTTCTTCTGTTCCTGTTACTTTCACAAGTTTCTTCGCAGCCTCTTCCACCGAATCAAATACACCACATCCAACTGCTGCCAGGATTGCCGCTCCATAGCCAGGACCTTCTTCGCTTTCGATCAGATCTACTTTCATATTCATCACATTTGCAATGATCTTTCTCCACAGCGGACTCTTTGCTCCACCGCCACAGATCTTTGTTCTCTCTGGATTCACACCAATACTTCTTGCAACTTCCAGAGAATCACGCAGTCCGAATGCAACACCTTCCAGCACAGCCTGTGTCATATCCTCTCTTGTGCTGTCCATAGACATTCCGATAAATGCTGCTCTTGCGGAAGGGTCATTATGAGGAGAACGCTCTCCCATCAGATATGGAAGATAGAACACATGGTTCTCGCCAAGCCTTGTGATTCCTGCCTGTTCTGCCGGATAATCTTTTGTCTTAAGGATTTCATCCATCCACCATTTATTACAGGAAGCAGCACTGAGCATGCATCCCATCAGATGATAATTGCCGTCTGCATGGTCAAAGGAATGCAGTGCATTGTTCTTATCTACTCCGAATTTCTTACTGGAAATAAAGAGTGTTCCTGATGTTCCGAGAGAAATATTGCATCCGCCGTCTCCGACCGTTGCCGTTCCAACTGCTGCCGCCGCATTGTCCCCAGCTCCTGCAATTACTTTTACATCCTCTGATACGCCAAGTTCTGCTGCGATCTCTGCTTTCAAAGTTCCAACTACTTCCCAGCTTTCATACAGCTTTGGAAGCTGTGCCTCTGTAATACCGCAGATCTCAAGCATTTCCGCAGACCAGCACTTATGCTCCACATCCAAAAGCAGCATTCCGGAAGCATCTGAATACTCTGTGCAAAAAGAACCTGACAGACGGTATGCAAGGTAATCCTTTGGAAGCATAATCTTCGCAATCTTTGCAAAATTCTCCGGTTCATTTTCCTTCATCCAGAGAATCTTCGGTGCTGTAAATCCGGCAAATGCAATATTTGCTGTATACTCTGAAAGCTTCTCTTTTCCAATCACCTGATTCAGGTAATCGGTCTGTTTTGCAGTACGTCCGTCGTTCCACAGAATTGCCGGGCGAATCACCTTGTCTTCCTTATCAAGCGCAACAAGACCGTGCATCTGACCTCCAAAACTGATTCCCTTTACTTGATCCTTATCAAAGCCTTCAAGAAGCTCTTTCAGCCCTTCCATACTCTGTGCAAACCAGTCTTCCGGTTTCTGCTCTGACCATCCCGGATGTGGGAAATATAACGGATATTCTTTTGATACGATATTCTTGATCTTTCCATTCTCATCCATCAGAAGAAGTTTTACTGCGGATGTTCCAAGATCTACTCCTACAAATAACATGTTGTTCCTCCTGTATAAAGACAGAGAGCCTTGCCGTTTCCGGCACGGCTCTCTGCCCGTTTTCTATGCTTATAACTTTCTATGTAATTAACCCCACGGATTCTCTGTTGGATATCTTACACCCTTCGGCTGGTTGTATCCGATCTCTTCAACCGGCACACCAATGTATTTAAATACTTCGAACAATGCTTTTCCAAAGTGTCCGAAAGCAACTGCTCCGTGATGTGGATAATTCTTTTCGATCAGTACGTGACGGTAGAATCTTCCCATCTCCGGAATTGCAAACACTCCGATAGATCCGAAGGATTTTGTAGCAACCGGAAGTACTTCTCCCTGTGCAACATAAGCACGAAGTACATTGTCAGATGTACTCTGCAGTCTGTAGAATGTGATATCTCCAGGTTTGATGTCTCCCTCAAGTGTTCCCTGTGTAACCTCGACTGGAAGAGATCTTGCCATGATCATCTGATATTTCATTTCGCAGAAAGCAAGTTTGCCGGAAGCTGTATTTCCACAATGGAATCCCATAAATGTATCTTTCTGTGTATATGGGAATTTTCCTTCAATGCTCTCTTTATACATATCTGCCGGTACTGTATTATTGATGTCGAGGAGTGTAACTGTATCCTGGCTGACAACAGTTCCGATGAACTCGCTGAGTGCTCCGTAAATATCAACCTCACAGGATACCGGGATTCCCTGTGCTGTCAGACGGCTGTTCACATAACATGGAACGAATCCGAACTGTGTCTGGAATGCCGGCCAGCATTTTCCTGCGATTGCAACGTATTTTCTGTATCCTCTGTGCTCCTCAACCCAGTCTTTCAAAGTAATCTCATACTGAGCCAGTTTCGGAAGGATCTCCGGTTTCTTATTTCCTGCTCCGAGCTCTTCTTCCATCTCTTTTACAACGGCCGGAATTCTCTCATCACCTTCATGTTTGTTATAAGCCTCGAAAAGGTCAAGTTCAGAGTTTTCCTCAATTTCAACTCCGATATTGTAAAGCTGCTGGATTGGTGCATTACATGCAAGGAAGTTTAACGGACGCGGTCCAAAGCTGATGATCTTTAAGTCACTTAATCCGACAACTGCTCTCGCGATTGGTTCGAACTCATGGATCATGTCAGCACATTCCTCTGCTGTTCCTACCGGATACTCCGGAATGTAAGCTTTTACTCCTCTGAGTTTCAGATTGTAGCTTGCGTTAAGCATTCCGCAATAAGCATCTCCACGTCCCTGTGTCAGATTATCCTGTGTCTCCTCTGCAGCTGCGACAAACATTTTCGGTCCGTCAAAATGTTTTGCAAGCAGTGTCTCAGAAATCTCCGGTCCGAAGTTTCCAAGATAAACAACCAGTGCGTTACATCCTGCTTTCTTTACATCTTCCAGAGCCTGTACCATGTGGATCTCACTCTCTACAATACAGATCGGACATTCATAAACAGTTCCTTCACCGTATTTCTTTGTGTAGGCATCGATCAATGCTTTTCTTCTGTTCACGGAAAGACTCTCCGGGAAACAATCTCTGCTCACTGCTACAACACCGATTTTTAATTCTGGCATGTTACTCATAATAAAATCCTCGCTTTCTTTATACTTGTTATTATTTCTATCTTTCTCATGTTACGTTATCCACACTTTTCCTGTAATTTCATTTGGTTTTCCACACATCATGCAGAAACCTTGTGAATAACACGATCCTGATTCGGGGAAACCCCGGCATCCATTTTCAATCAGACTTCGACGTTCTCGCCTTTTAATCCGCAAAATGCTCCTTCAATCTGTGCATCCTCATGTGCAATCAGCCATTTATTCATCGCTGCAAGAAGTCTGTTTTCTCCCTCTTTCGCTGTTTCAAATGGAAGCTCTTCATTCGTTCCTTTCGGAAGAACTACTACACAGCGGAATCCACCTTCCTGTGCAGTACATGGTGCATAGTGAAGTGTTGTTGCATACAGTTCTACACCGGTTCCCGCCGGAACTAGGAATGCTTCTACTTTGGCTGTATCATAGATATCACCGTCTTCAATATCCTGCTGCATTCCAAGAAGCAGAATCAGATCTGTCTGTGCGATATCAAGTTCTGAACTTCTGTGATATTCTAATGCATTCAGTTTGTGATTATCTCCATTACAGTATCCGATCTGGATTGGCAGTCCGCCGAATCCTTTCTTGCAGATTTCAGCTGCTTCCGGAAGTACTTCCAGTTCCTCAACAGACGGTACATAGACAACGTCTTTCGGAAGTGGTGTGTGTTCCATCTCTTTTAAGATCTTCTCAAAAGAGTATTCCGTGATGATCTTGCCGTATTTTCGGAAAGATGCATCTGTTACATTCTGGATTTTCATGATGTCCTCCTGAATTTTCTTCTGATTCCTGTTTCGTTTGTTTCTATGGTCATTTTAGCAACTCAAAAAGGCATTATCGACCAAATAATTATCCAAATAATGCCCATTTCTTATCTTTTTATTTTCATAAGCAAAAAAGGAAGCGAACCGCTTCCTTTTTTACCCTCTCATTCTATTCCACGCCCCATTATTCCTTCGGTGGCAGGAATCCCTTACTTGTCTTCACGATCACTTTATCAAATACCATGAACATGGACGGCAGTACGAAGATTACGACTACCATACTGATCAGTGCTCCTCTCGCCATCAGGATACACAGGGAACTGATCATATCAATGTTGGAGTAAAGTCCTACACCGATCGTTGCTGCGAAGAAGCTTAGCGCACTTACCATGATGGACTGTGCGGATACGCGGTGCGCAGTTGTGATGGAATCGTATTTATTCGCGCCATGGTTACGCTCTCTCTTATAACGAGTTGTCATAAGAATTGCATAGTCTACGGTGGATCCAAGCTGAATGGTTCCGATTACAATGGATGCCACGAATGGCAACTTAGTTCCCATGTAGTATGGAATACCCATATTGACGAAAATCGCGAACTCAATAACGCCTACCAGGATGATCGGCAGTGAGATTGACTTGAACAGAAGCATGATGATCACGAAAATAATTCCGATTGATACTGCACTTACTGTCTTGAAATCTTTATCTGTAATGTCGATCAGGTCTGCTGTCAGAGGACCTTCTCCAATCAGCATTCCACCTTCATCATATTTATGAAGAATCGTATTCAGTTCTTTGATCTGGTCATTCAGTTCATCTGTAGCTACCTTATATTCTGAGTTCGCCAGTACAAGCTGGTACTTATCATTCTTTAATGATCTTGTCACTGAATCTGGGATCATGCTTGCCGGAACAGACGGACCGATCAGGGAGTCAAGTCCAAGTGCCCATTTGATTCCGTCTACCTTATCCATCTCATTCAGCATCTTGCCTACGTCCGCTGAATCTGTAGAGCTGTCTACAAGAATCATGTGCGTCGTATTCATGTCGTAATCTTCCTTCAATTTCTCATTTGCAATGATACTCGGAAGATCTTTTGGAAGTGTCTCATCCAGGTTGTAATAAACGCCTGTATGGTTATTTCCGTAAATAGCCGGGAATAACAGAACTACGAACAGTGCCACATAGATAGGATATCTCTTAGTAACCTTATCTGAAATCTTTCCGATATCCGGAAGGAATGGTTTATGCTTTGTCTTCTCAATGATCTTGTCACAGCACAGGATCATAGATGGGAGGATTGTTACACAAGCCAGTACTCCGAGGATAACACCCTTAACCATAACAATTCCGATATCCTTACCAAGTGTGAATGACATAAAACACAGTGCAATAAATCCGGCGATTGTTGTAACGGAACTTCCGATTACAGAGGAAAATGTCTGTGAGATCGCATGTGCCATTGCACGGTGTTTATCTCCATTGTAGCGAATCTGCTGTTCTTCGTAACTATGCATCAGGAAAATGGAGTAATCCAATGTTACACCCAGCTGCAGAACTGCTGCCAATGCCTTTGTAATATAGGAAATCTCTCCCATAAAGTAGTTACTTCCCAGGTTATAGACAATTGCGATTCCGATACTGAGCATGAAGAGGATCGGTACAAAGAATGATTCCATTGTAAGACCGAGCACGATCATCGCCAGTACAACCGCGATCAATACATACAGCGGTGTCTCTTTCTCCGCCAGCTCCTTCGTATCTGTAACAACAGCTGACATACCACTTAAGAAGCACTGCTCGCCCGCCAGAGAACGGATCTCGGAGATTGCCTCCATTGTTCCGTCTGAAGATGTTCCTTCATCAAAGAAGATTGCCATCATTGTTCCGGTCTCGGAGTTAAATGCATCATAAACCTTTGTTGGCAGCATACTCTTCGGCATACTGATATCTGCGATAGAATCATACCAGATAACCTCTTTTACATGATCTACCTTCTCAATCTTCTCTTTTAGCTTCGATACATCCTTATCTTCCATTCCATCGACTATAAACATCGAAAATGCACCTGTACCGAAATCATTTACCAAAATATCCTGCCCTTTCATCGTCTCAATGTTATCCGGCAGGTAAGTCAATACATCATAATTAATTCTCGTATGCAGATACCCCAATGCAGACGGAATCAATAATAAAATACTGAGAATCAGAATCGGCACTCTGAATTTTACTATCTTTTTTCCAAACTTTACCATCATATCCTTTTTCGCTTCCTTCCTCATATTCAGTTTATGACCATTGGTCATTTTAATCTCTTCTTGCACTATACAATAAAAATGACTAACAGTCAATATATTTTGTACTGTTAGTCATTTTTTCTTTTTATTTATATTCCACTTTCGTAACTGTTCAGAGCCAACCTCTAAAATGCTACCCATTTTCTTTATATTCGCTTGGAAGAATTCCGTATTTTTTCCGAAATGCCCTTGCCATCGCCTTGCTTCCGGAGAAGCCGCTGCGAAGTGCTGTCTCAGTGATATTATATTTTCCGCCCTTCAGATCTTTCACTGCATATTCCAGACGGATATTCTGCAGATAGCTCTTATATGTGATTCCCGCATACTTCTGAAACATCCTCGACAAGTACGTTGGTGAGTAGCCAAAAATTCTTGCCACTTCTTCCAGACTGAGCTCCTGTGCATAATTCTCTTTCATATAAGATGTGATTGCTGAAAGCTTGTTCAGATTCTTATTCTTCCTTACAAAAGCATCCTCAACTTCCGTCAGACGGTATTCTTTCACAAGAAGATATAAAAGATGATAAAAAAGACTGTTCATCTTCATGTCATATCCACACTGCTTTTCGCAATACGTCTGATACAGTTCTTCCAACAATTCCATAAAGCGCGCGTCCTTACGTCCCGGTTCATGCGTAAACCAGATAAATTGCTCTCCTGTATAATATTTTTCAAAAACTTTCAACGGAATCTGAAGAACGATCGTCTCGTTTGGCAACGGAGAATCTACTTCATGAACCTCATTCGAATTCACAATCATAAATTCTCCCGCTGTCAGATGCCAGGTCTTCTCATCGATCTTAAATTCCAGTTCTCCGTCGCACACTGCAAAAATCTCAATCGATCTGTGCCAATGTTTTTCTCTATGGTAATGTCCTTCTCTGCCTTCAAATAAAAATAGTTTAAAAGGAAATCCAACTTCCGGAACGATCAATTCATGCGCAAACTGCATCTCTTTTATTCACCACACTTTAGGCTTTCGTCCACTTATGTACCGTATCTGTTCCCGGACTACATAATTCCACTGTAGATCCATCATCTGACAGTGTATAGACATATTCCAGTGTTCCACCAGAGATAACTAGATTCAGCCTCAATGTACCGTCTGTATTCTCTGCTACACAATATGTTCCCTTTGTCTCACCGGAGGAACTCTTGATCACAAGCTTTCCGTCCTTCTTTAATTTATATTCATTTCCGCTGTTGTCTGTCCACTTTCCGATTAGCCCCTTCGCACGGTCATCCGTCAGATCCAGAAGTTCTGTATCCGCCTGGAGTAATTTTATATCCTTACCACCATCCAGGGACTCCAGCACTACGCCATAGCCTGTATCATCTGTCGTAACCGCATACAGTTTACCTTCTTCTTCGCCGTCCATTGTGATCTTGATTGTAATGTTGTTATCCTCATCAAATCCACACTCAAATGTCAGTCCGGCGTCATCCTTAGTTCCTGTTCCATCTTCTTTCAGATCATACACAGTATCTGTTCCAATCACCTTCCACTGCTTTGCCATAACTCTCTTAACAGAATCACTTGGAAGAACCGCGTTGTCTCCCATCTGTTCTTTCATCGTACTGCTTGCTTTGTCCACCTCTTCTGTCGTAGATGCAGCCGGTTCTGTTTTCTTCGTATCGCCGCATCCTGTCATACACAATGTGCTTGCCAGAAGTAATGCTACTACTAATCTTTTCATATTCTCTCTCCAGTCTTGTTACTGTTCACACGATGTGCGACCAGTAACCCAGTCTTTTCTGTCTGATCAGAAAGATAGCATTCCGATCAGGACTTACAGTCTTTAGAGTATCACAAAAGCACTGTAAATTCCAGTAAAGTTAATACAATTTCACGGTTATTTCATTTTTAGACACACTCGTTTTCGTTTGTTTTCAACAAACTTTAATGCTTTTGCACTGTTTCACTTTACCTCGACAGCTTGTTTATTTTCTTAACATATGATACACTATTCACAATGTAAAATTATAGGTAACTTGGGAGGAAATAGGTTATGATTATCTCTACAAGAGGGCGTTATGCTCTCCGAGTCATGATTGATCTGTCTCAGCAGGATCCGGACTCTTACACACCGCTGAAAGAGATCGCAGCACGTCAGGAGATTTCTGAAAAGTATTTGGAAAATATTTTAAAATCTCTTGTCACACAAGGATTTATCCTTGGACTTCGCGGAAAGGGCGGCGGCTACCGCCTGACAAAATCTCCGGAAGAATACACTCTCGCTTCCATTCTTCATGCGACAGAAGGAAGTCTTGCGGCAGTAGCATGTCTGGAGGATCATGCACCGGAATGCGCACGTGCTGGTCAGTGTCCGACACGTCCGATCTGGGAAAAGCTGAATAATCTTATTGAAGATTATCTTGGAAGCATTACACTTGCTGACTTTCACAAAACGATCATTCCATGCAAGATTGAGAAGTAGCATTATTTCAGAGGGGAACGAAATAACAGCTGTTTCAAACAATGAAAGTTCAGATCTACTTAGAAAAAGATGGCTAAGCATTGAGGGCGTTGCTTATCCATCTTTTTCTGTTTTCTTTTTATTTATTTTTCACTGCTTTTTCAATCCGATCCAACGCTTCCACAAGCGTCGCTCTCTGGCAAGCCACGTTGATCCGCTCAAAACCACTTCCAGGATCTCCGAAGATCGCTCCTCCATCCAGCCAAACCTCTGCCTTATCTTCTATCAGTTCTTTTAGTTCCTTATCTGAAAGCCCTAATGCCCGGAAATCCATCCAGACGAGATAGGTTCCTTCTGTCTTTGTCACCTTGATCTGTGGTAAATGTTCTGCCATCCATGTATGAAGGAAATCAATATTCGACTTCACATACTGTTTCATCGCCTGATACCATTCTTCTCCCTTTGTATATGCTGCGATCAATGCAAAGATTCCGGGTGCACCAACCTGACTATACCCGGCTGCAGTTACCTGATGCTGAAATTCCTTGCGAAGGCTTTCATTTGGAATGATAATATTGGAAATCTGAAGTCCAGCAAGATTGAATGTCTTCCCCGGGGAAGTACATGTCACTGTAATGTCTTTATACTCGTCCTTAAGATCTACAAGTACCTGATGCTTCCCTTCAAATACGAAGTCTGCATGAATCTCATCACTTACAATGATCACCTGATGCTTTAGGCAAATGTCTCCCAGACGCTCCACTTCTTCCCTTGTCCATACCCGGCTGACCGGGTTGTGTGGGCTGCAGAATAAGAATAATTTTACACCCTTTTCCACGATCTGGCGTTCAAAATCTTCGAAATCAATCGCATAAGATCCATCTTCCTTACGGATAAGGATATTGGCGGCCACTTTACGGTCATTGCTTTCAATCACTTCCCGGAATGGATAATAGACCGGATCCTGGATCAGAATATAATCCCCAGGTTCTGTATAAGCCTTCACCGCCATTGCCAGTGCAAAGACAATTCCCGGAGTCTTTGTGATCCACTCCTTGTCGATCTTCCATCCGTGACGGCGTTCCATCCAGGAGCTGACCGCATCGTAATACTCCTGATCCGACTCTGTATATCCATAAATTCCATGCTCTGCCTGACGGATCAATGCTTCCTGGACAAAAGAGGACGTCTTAAAATCCATATCAGCGACCCACAACGGAAGAATATCTTTTTTTCTCCCTCTTTCTTCTGCAAAATCATACTTCAGACTGTGGGTTCCTCTTCTCTCTACAGGATGGTCAAAATTCAAATTCTTCTCACTCATTTTTACTCCTTTTATTGAAATGCCTGTTCCAGATCTTTGATCAGATCTTCAGCATTTTCAATTCCAACAGACATTCTAAGGAAATCTTCTGTGATTCCAAGACGTTCTCTTATCTCCACCGGCACATCACCGTGTGTCTGAAGCATCGGATATGTGATCAATGATTCTACACCGCCAAGGCTCTCCGCATAAGAAATCAATTTCACACTTTCAAGAATCTTTCTTGTACGTTCCACCGTATCTACACGGAAAGAAAGCATACTTCCTGCTCCTGTCGCCTGCTTCCGGTTCACCTCGTAACCCGGATGATCTTCCAGACCCGGATAATAAACTTCTGTCACTTCCGGTCTGTTTTTCAGCCAAAGTGCAATCTTCTTCGCATTCTCCTGCTGGCGCTCCAGACGCACTGATAAAGTTTTGATTCCGCGAAGCACAAGGAAACTGTCAAACGGAGACAGACTACAGCCAACTGTCTTATATGTATAACGCAATTTTTCCGACAGCTCTTTCCCTTTGACACAAACAAATCCTGCGAGAACATCATTGTGTCCTCCAAGAAATTTCGTTCCGCTATGTACTACAATATCAGCACCCAACTGTAGCGGTTTCTGGAAATAAGGAGAAAGGAATGTATTATCCGCAAGAATCAGTAACCCGAATTCGTCTGCGAGTTTTCTCATCTCTGCAAAATCTGTAATCCTCATCGTTGGATTGCTTGGTGTCTCAATATAAAGTGCCTTTGTCTCTTTTCTGATATTCTTTCTTACAAGATCAATATCTGAAGTATCTACATAAGAAAACTTTAATCCTCGCTTTTCGCCAATGCTTTCAAACATTCGCACAGTTCCGCCGTACAGATCTTCTGTACATAAAATATGACTGCCTTCTCCGAAAAGCTCCAGACAGATTCCAATTGCCGCCATTCCTGTCGAGCATGCAATACTGTCATCCGCTCCTTCTAAAGAGGACATTACGCTTTCTAATTCATACCGTGTCGGATTGCTCTCACGAGAATAATCATATCCTGTACTTTTCCCGATTCCCGGGTGTGCGAAAGTTGCTGTCTGAAAAATGGGAACGGAGACTGCTCCGTATGGATGTCCCTCTACAAATCCTCCGTCCCCGTGAATACATCGTGTTTCAAATTGATAATTTTCTGCCATGCTGTCCGTCTCTGCTCCTTACGTTCCACTCTATTAAATATAGTACATTCCCTCAACAGAATCCTGATACCCTTCGTATGCATCCACAAGATCCTTAAGCGTCACATCTTCCAGAATCTCCTGAACACAATCATTGATTCGATCAATGATCAGATGCTGAATTGCTTCCTGATCTCCACGTCCCACGTTGTTTCGATCAACTTCATCTTCCAGATCATAAGTTCCTTCCAATGCCTCTACAATCTGCGCAACTGTGATTTCTTCCGGTTCTCTCTCAAGGAAATATCCTCCCTGGGAACCTTTCATGCTTTTTACGATATGACCCTTGCGAAGGGCTGAAAATACATGCTCAAGGTACTGAGCTGAAATGTCATTTCTCTGTGCGATACTTCCTAATGAGACCAGCTCTGTCCGTGAATTCAACGCCAGATCAATAAGAGCACGCAGTCCATATCTGCTTTTCTTTGATAATTTCAAACGCTTCTACTCCTTTCTTCTAAACACTATAGGAGCAGCTTTTACTGCTCCTACTTCTTACAGATTTCTCTGTTTTCTCTGATTCTTATTTACTGAATTGCTTTGAATGCCTCATCCAGATCCTGAATGATATCATCAATATTCTCTGTACCAATAGACAGACGGATTGTGTTTGGCTTGATTCCCTGATCGAGAAGCTCTTCCTCTGTGCACTGGCTGTGTGTTGTTGTGGCCGGATGGATAACAAGTGATTTCACATCCGCTACATTTGCAAGCAGTGAGAACAGTTCCAGGTTATCAATGAATTCCTGAGCCTTTGCGGAATCTCCTTTGATCTCAAATGTGAAGATAGAACCACCGCCGTTCGGGAAATATTTCTTATAAAGCTCCTGCTGCTTCGGATCCGGATCTACAGATGGGTGATGTACTCTCTCAACCTGCGGATGATTGTTCAGATACTCAACAACTTTCAGTGCATTTTCCACATGACGCTCTACGCGAAGGGAAAGTGTCTCAAGTCCCTGCAGGAAGATAAAGGAACTGATCGGAGAAATTGTTGCTCCTGTATCTCTCAAAAGGATTGCTCTGATCTTTGTAACAAATGCAGCCGGTCCGCAAGCTTTTGTGAAGCTGATGCCGTGGTAGCTTGGATTCGGATCTGTCAGTGAAGGGAACTTTCCTGAAGCCTCCCAGTCGAACTTACCGCCCTCGATGATAACTCCACCGATTGTTGTTCCATGTCCACCGATGAACTTTGTAGCAGAGTGAACAACAATGTCAGCACCGTACTCGATTGGTCTTACAAGATAAGGTGTTGCAAATGTATTATCTACAACAAGCGGGATTTTATGCTTATGTGCGATATTTGCGATTGCTTCAATATCAACTACATCTGAGTTCGGGTTACCAAGTGTCTCGATGTAAACAGCTTTTGTGTTCTCCTGGATTGCATTCTCAACTTCTTCCAGATTGAAAATGTCAACAAATGTTGTTGTAATTCCATAATTCGGAAGTGTATGCTCAAGAAGGTTGAAAGATCCTCCATAAATATTCTTTGCAGATACGATGTGATCTCCCTGCTGAGCCAGGTTTTCGATTGTGTATGTGATTGCTGCTGCTCCGGATGCTACTGCAAGTGCTGCTGTACCACCTTCAAGTGCTACGATTCTCTTCTCAAACACATCCTCTGTCGGGTTTGTCAGACGTCCGTAAATGTTTCCTGCGTCTTTCAGTCCGAAACGGTCTGCTGCATGCTGGCTGTTGCGGAACACATAAGAAGAAGTCTGGTAGATCGGTACTGCTCTTGCATCTGTCACCGGATCCGGCTGCTCCTGGCCTACGTGAAGCTGTAATGTCTCAAATTTAAATTTTCTGTCTTTTCTCTCTAATTTTGCCATGGGTTTATTCTCCTTTTTCTAATTCCTGTTTTGTATTCTTATTCCGCAGCCAGAGCTGCTTGGAAGTTAAAATCTTACTTAATTAATGCCTTGCGGTTGTCTTGATATTCGTGCCTACTCTGTAAAGAGTGGTGTAGAGTAGTATCTGTCTCCGCTGTCCGGAAGAAGTGCTACGATTGTCTTTCCCTTATTCTCCGGCTTCTTTGCATATGCGATTGCTCCGGAAAGTGCTGCTCCTGAAGAAATACCTACCAGGATTCCTTCTGTCTTTGCAAGAAGCTTCGCGGCTGCGAATCCTTCGTCATTGTCTGCTTTGTATATCTCATCATAGATCTTTGTATTAAGGACATCCGGTACGAATCCTGCTCCGATTCCCTGAATCTTGTGCGGTCCGCCCTTTCCTTCTGAAAGTACCGGAGATGCTGCAGGCTCAAGTGCTACAACCTTCACATCCGGTTTCTGTGACTTCAGATATTCACCAACACCTGTCAGTGTTCCACCTGTACCGACACCGGCGATAAAGATATCAATATTTCCATCTGTGTCTTTCCAAATCTCCGGTCCTGTTGTCTCTCTGTGCGCCTTGGAGTTTGCCGGGTTCACAAACTGTCCCGGGATGAAACTATTCGGAATCTCTTTCGCAAGCTCTTCAGCTTTTGCGATTGCTCCCTTCATTCCCTTTGTACCTTCTGTAAGTACGATCTCTGCTCCATATGCTTTGAGGATATTTCTTCGCTCAACACTCATGGTCTCTGGCATGGTAAGAATTGCTCTGTACCCCTTCGCTGCTGCGATTGATGCAAGTCCGATTCCTGTGTTTCCGGAAGTAGGTTCAATGATAACAGAACCTTCTTTCAGGATTCCTTTCTCTTCTGCATCTTCGATCATTGCCTTCGCAACACGATCCTTTACACTTCCTGCCGGATTCAGATACTCAAGCTTTACAAGAATTGTTGCTTCAAGTCCAAGCTCTTTTTCCAGATTCATAGGTTCAACAAGTGGTGTGTTTCCAATCAGTCCAAGTGTGCCTTTATAAATTGCTGCCATAGTCTATATCCTCACTTTCTTTATTAACCTACTTAGTCGGTGTGTTTTTGATGGTTTGTATTATATACTTATAAAACCCATCTGTCAACTATGTTTTATATTTTTCTTCATTTTTTATTATACAATATCGATCGGAGATGTAAATGATCAAAAAATGCAAAAAAAATCCGCTACTAATAACATATACTGTTTCATTTTCACTGCCCCGAAAAGAGAGGTGTCCTGTATGCGTAAATGCGTTAAAAAGACCGATGCCCCGCCCTCTCAGACGAACCCATCGGTCTTTTCTTCTAATCCTTATATCTTCTGTCGGATTTTATTCCTAGAACTCCGCAATCACAGTCTCACCCTGTACTGCATCCATTCCTGTATGTAACTTCATATCCGGATATTCATCTCCGTTTGTGACAACAAAAATACAGGTTGTCTCATATCCGTGTGCTTTGATCTTCTCCGAATCGAACTGAAGGAGCTTATCTCCTGCATTGACCTTCTGTCCTTCTTTTACGAAGTACTTGAAGCCTTCTCCTTCCATATTTACCGTGTCGATTCCCTCGTGGATCAGAATCTCTGCTCCGTTGGAAAGTGTAAGACCTACTGCGTGTTTGGATCCTTCCATCAGTGCTGAAACTGTTCCTGCACATGGAGCTACGATCACATTGCCTTCCGGCTCGATTCCAAGTCCGTCACCTAACGCCTTGGAAGAGAATACCTCATCCTTTACTTCATCGATTGGGATTACCTTTCCTGACAGATAAGCTGTCAGAACTGGTGTCTTATTCTCTTCTACCGGTGCTTCTTTCTTCTTAAAAAATGAAAACATACTTACTTTCTACCTTTCTTTTTCATAAACATTGTCCATTCGTTGCGATTACGTTCTTATACCAATCGAAGGAATCTTTCTTTTCTCTTGAGAGGTCCCCGGTTCCATCATCAAATTTATTGACGTAGATAAATCCATATCTTTTTGCCATTTCGCCGGTTGATGCAGAGACCAGATCAATGCATCCCCACGGCGTATAACCCATCAGATCCACCCCATCTTCTGTTGCCTCATACATAGCTTCAATATGTCTTCTCAGATAGTCAATTCGGTAACTGTCATGAATCTGTCCATCCTCTGCCTTTTCATCTCTTGCACCAAGTCCATTTTCCACAACCATGATTGGTATTCTATAACGTTCATAAATCTCATTCAAAGAATACCTTAGTCCATCCGGATCAATCTGCCAGCCCCAGTCGGAGGCCTGCAGATACGGATTCTTCGCTCCACCTGCCAGATTGCCTTCCACTGTTGCTTCTCCCTCATGCGTTGTAATACAGGAAGACATATAATAAGAGCAAGTATAAAAATCCACAGTTCCTCTTTTTAATATTTCTTTCTCTTCTTCACTGATTTCCAGACAGATTCCCTGCTCTTTAAAATAACGTTTCATATAAGACGGATACTCTCCCCGGATCTGCACATCTGAACAGAACCAGTTAATCACATGATTGTGTTTCTGCGCAGCCAGCACATCTTCCGGATCACAAGTCAGCGGATACGCCGTCAGAAATACATTCATATCCCCCATTTGAAATTGCGGATAATGCTCATGTGCATATGCAACTACCTTTGCGGAAGCCAATAACTGGTGATGCAGTGCCTCAAACCGAACCTGTGGACTTACCGGTGCGTCTGCAACCGGTCCTTCATATCCTCTCACCGTACTAAGAGACAGGGTTGTACCAAGAGGAGTTACACCTCCATTGATCTCATTAAAGGTAAGCCAGTATTTCACCAGATTCTGATAGCGGTCAAAAACTGTATAACAATATTTTTCAAACAACGCAATGACATTCCGGTCAGCCCATCCGTTATATTTCTCTACCAGTGCATATGGCATCTCATAATGGCTCAAAGTTACCAGTGGTTCAATCCCGTATTTCTTACATTCTTTAAAAACATTTTCATAGAAGACAAGCCCCTTTTCGTTCGGCTCTTCTTCCATTCCTGTTGGATAAATCCGCGTCCAGTTGATCGATGTTCTGAAAACTCTGAATCCCATCTCCGCAAAAAGGGCAATATCCTCTTTGTAATGATGATAAAAATCAATTGCCTCATGACTTGGATAAAATCTGTTTTCTCTTATCTCTGTCGTAATACATTTTGGATTCCGCTTTGTTCCATTCGTGCACAGATCCGGAACTGATATTCCCTTTCCATCCACGTTCCAAGCTCCTTCAAACTGGTTTGCTGCACATGCTCCTCCCCACAAAAAATCTTTTCTAAATGCCATATCTGCTCCTTATTTATTCTTGCTTTTTACTTTCTTTAATTGAATATGCTTTTTCTTGTGTCTCTTTTTTATTACTTTCAAAATCAAGCTGATATAGAAATGAGAACATACAATCCAGAATAAAGTGAAATGCGCTGTATACCGCAAAGGTATCAATCTTCTCTTCATAAGATCCCTGTTCCTGGACATCCACCAGAATCACTTCCTGACACATCCTCGCCACTGTACTTTCCGGTGTCACTGTAATACCAACGCAATACCTCTTCTTCTTTTTCAGAAGCTTCAGACTTTCTACCACATCCCTGTTCTCGCCAGATTGCGAAATTATCAGATTTACAGTATGTTCTGACCCTGCCAGTGCATATCCCGGAAGAAAACAGGAACTCATTGTCAGATTTACGATTTTTCCAAAACGTAACATTTTCTGCTGAAATTCCATCGCCACCGTAGCAGATGTTCCAACACTGAAAATATTGATCATATCTGCACGGCTCATCCGACGGACAATTCTCTGAAACTGATTATAATCAAATCCCGACATTGCTTTATTGATCGTGTCATGATTCAGCTTCGCGAGCTTTCTTGCAATCTGCTCAAAAGAATCGCTTCCTGAGAATGGGTAATTCGCATCTACTGCCCCCTGACTTGCATATACCTCATACTCTGAATAAAACAGAATCTGAAACTTTTTATATCCGTCTAATCCAAGTTTCTTACAGAATCTAGTGATTGTTGACGGCGAAGTAAATGTCTCATGTGCTAATGTCTGAATTGACATGTTCTTTACATCAAATCCGTTCTTCATCAGATAATCTGCTATGCTCTTCTCAACCTTTGTGAAGTCTGTCTGTTTCATCAGTTTTTCTATAATCATAATAACTCCCCTTCTCCTGATTTCTTCCGAAAATAAAACCTACATTTATTTTAACAAAGAAGATCTCAGAAAAAAAGGGGAGATGCATTGCCATACTAACTAATTATATTCTTTTACTTTACCGCTCTTTAAGAGGAACGCTGTGATTCCAAATCCAAGTGCGATTGCTACAACAATTCCCACACAATACATCGGGAAGTTGACACATCCAAGCCAGCCACTGAATGCCAGAATTCCGGTAAAGGCAAAGTTCGTTGCTGCCACACCACCGATTCCAAACACGAGTCCCGCTGCTGCACCAGAAAAGACCATTGTTCCAAGAAGCCATTTACTTCGCAGAATAATTCCATAAAGTCCCGGCTCTGTAATACCACAAAGAGCATTTGTAAATGCAGCAGATCCTGCTGTTGCTTTATCTCCACTGTTCTTGGCAAATACTGCAACTGCAAGGCAGATTCCAAGTGCAGCGTAACCGCCCAGTCCACCTGCTGCCAGTGCCGGTTCAAATCCCTGCTCTGCCATAACTCCAAGAAGGATTGGTGTTACTGCCCAGTGCATACCAAGAAGAATTACCAGTGAGAATAAGCCACCAAACACAATGCCTACAAGAATTCTATTTGCACTTATGACACCATAAACAGCATTGATGCCATTTGCAATAAATCCGCCTGCCGGTCCAAACACAAGAATGCTGAGTGGAACGAATACGATCAGGCACAGGAACGGAACAAGAATAAACTGTGTCACCTGTGGCAGAATCTTTTTCAACCATTTTTCAAAATAACTCATGCAGAATACTGCAAGCAGGATCGGGATAAATGATCCACTGAAATTATATGCTGTAAACTTAATACCAAGCAGTGATGCTTTTTCACCTGTTACAAGAAGATCTGCAACTCCCGGGTACATGATGGATGCTCCAAGTGTCACCGCTACATAAGGATTACATTTAAAATGCTTTCCTGCTGTAAATGCAAGCAGAATCGGGAAGAAATAGATCAGTGAGTAAAAAATTGCATAAAATGTCTGGTAAGTAAGACTTGCACTGTCCACTACTCCAAGATTGGCAAGCAGTCCGATCAGACCGGATGCAATACCACCTGTTGCAAGGATTGGAATATATGGTGCATAAACGTCAGACATCATTTTGGAAAATCTGTCCAGCAGCCCTGCCTTCTTTTCAGATTCATTTCCTGCATCCTGCTTTGTCTCTTTTGCTATGTTCTTCAGTTCCGGTGTCTCCATAAGCTGCGCGTAAACATCATTTACCTGTGGTCCGATCAGAACCTGATAATAACCGGAACTTACAAGCGCTCCAAGTACCCCTTGGGTTTCTTTCAATGCTTTCTGATCAAACTTTGTTCCGTCTTTCAATGTAAAACGAAGTCTTGTTGCACAGTGGATGCAGTTTTCAATGTTTTCTGCCCCACCAACTCCGGCGATCACTGACTGGATTAATTCTGAATAATCTTTCATTTGTGTTCCCCTTTCTTTTTCTCTTTTCCTTCTTCTAAATATTTAATGCTGCTGTATATCCCTCAAAATTAGCATTCATAATATTAGACGGGCTGACACAGTCCCCAATTGCTACTGTATCCCTGCAGATTCCATAAAAGGATTCTACAAGCTGTCTCTGTGCCACAAGTCCTGTTGAGAGGATCAACTGGTCATATGGAAGCTGCTTTTCTTCCCCAGATTCATTTTTATAGATGACAACATCCTCTTCAATCCTGCTGCATCCACATTTTAACAGACTGTGAAGATTTTCATGCAGTAAAAATTTCTGTCTCAACGCTTCTCTGTACAGAGAATTTGCATTCGCAGCAAGCGTATCTGTTAATTCAAGAATTGTAACATTCTTCCCATTTTCTGCAAGTTCAAGTCCGATTTCACATCCAATACTTCCACCGCCCAGAATTACAATATTCTGACCAAGCTGCTCCGGATGTGCGATTGCTTTTGTCGCAAGCTGTACTTTTTCACCTTCCACACCTGGGATTGGAAGAATTCTCTCCACTGCCCCAAATGCAATAAGAAGTGAATCCGGCTGCAATTCTTTTACCAGTTCCGGATCTGCTTCCGTATTCAGAAGGACTTCTATTTCTCTTTTGAAAATCTGTGTCAGATAATAATCTAACAGTCTCTGAACTTCCTCTTTATGTGCTTCTTTTGAAATAAACCGGAGCATTCCTCCCAATTCTTTCTGTTTCTCAATGATTGTTACTTTATGTCCCCGGTCACTTGCTGTAATTGCAGCTTTCATTCCCGCCGGACCACCTCCAAGAATTACAACATGTTTTTTTGTCTCCGCCTTTGGAAGATTGATTTCAGACGGAACAAATTCCTGATGGTGATACCGCGGATTTACAGAACAGCCTACATTCCAGTGATCCGAAGAAATATGATAACAGTTCGAGCATCTGAGACACGGAACAATATCTTCCGGATGTCCTTCCATTGCTTTCTTCGGCCAGTATGGATCCGCAAGAAGCGTTCTTCCAAAAGCCACCATATCTACATAACCTTTGGAAATGATTTCATCTGCCATGGCAGGTGTCATCACCGCACTGACAACAGACACCGGAATCTGTACCTCAGCCTTTGCCTGTTTTGCCCATTTCAGATTCGGCATTTCTTCTTCAAGATTTGTTGTAATACAATGGACATTTGCCTCAAAAATCTTGTCAATACCAGAAGAAATCTGAACCGTATCAATATAAGGTTCCGCTTTCTTTAAAAAGTACATTACATCCTCAAAGCTTATAGAATCTTCAATCCATTCATATGCACTGATTCTGATATCGATTGGATAATTGTTCCCTACTGCTTTTCTCACTGTCTCCAGAATCCGAAGTGGGAAACGACTTCTGTTTTCAATACTCCCCCCATAAATATCTGTGCGATGATTATAATGTGGGGAAAGAAACTGTGCCGGCAGCCATCCATGTCCAAAATGAAGAAAAATCGAATCAAATCCTATCTTCTTCGCACTTGCTGCTGTTTCTGCATACCAGCGGAGCGTCTCCTCCATCATTTCTTCATCCATCTCTTTTACTTCAACCCCATCCGGACGGATCAGTGCAGATGGTCCCTTTGCATAATCCACAGTTCTGGCATCCTGACCTGCATGAAATATTTCAACGGAGGCCTTTGCCCCACCTCTGTGAATCTTAAGCACTTTTTTCCTTGTCTCTTCTCTTTCGTATTTAGCAAACGGGTATGGCTCTTCCGGACTTGCGAAACTGGATCTTCCAGGTTCCACGATTGCATGTCCTGCAATCACAAGTGCCGCCCCACCCATTGCCTTTTCTTCGAAATCATCACCTGTCGGTGTTGCTATGATCCTGTTCTTCAGAATCATTCCATTCACAGAAATCGGTTTAAATAAATGATCAAACACTTCTCTTCTCCTTTCCTTGTCTCTTTTGGAATACACTCATCTTAAAGCACTCTTCTGTGATACACAACCTGTCAGAAAAGGATAGAAAATAATTTTCACAAACTCTCTTATTTTCATATCTATTTATGAAATTTATTCACTTTTTTCTGCTATTCATTGATAAAATCATGATTTTACACAAAAGAAAGTCAGGTACTCTGAATTTGAATCCTGAATTCAGAATACCTGACTTTTTCTTCAATTTTCCAAAAGCCAATCTATTACATTAATTACTTTTATACCATCATAATTTCCAAGCGAAAATTGATCCAGTGTTAAAACAATTTTTTCATAATTGTCTTTAATCTCCTGTAATGGTCTCATTTCTCTTTCAAAAGTTTCTTCTGCTGTCATATCTGCCGTCACCTGATAATAAACGATTACCCCTTGTTTTTGAGCAACAAAATCTACTTCTGTAGCGCCATATTTACCTATATTCACCTTATTCCCACGGCGCAATAATTCAAAAAAAACAATATTTTCAATAGAAAATCCAAGATCATAACGCTTTCTTGGCAAAATGTGATTGCGAAGCCCCAAATCAACCATATACAACTTCTTATTAACTTTTAACAGCTGTTTTCCTACTATATCAAATCTATCTACTGAATAAAATATAAATGATTCTGTCAACGCATCTACATAATCACTCACCGTATTCGCAGATACTTTTCTACCTGATGAAATCAAATAATTTGTAATACTTTTTATAGAAATTGGGCTTCCGATCACACTTGCCAGATATCGCGCAATTGTCTTCAACAATGTAATGTCTGTGATTTTTCGCTTGCCACAATTCATCTCTTTTCTTGACTGACGATCTTCAATATCTCTTACAATCACCGTATTATAAATACCTTCCAGATAGATCTCCACTTTTTCATCTGTTCTGTCCATCACTGCAATGTAGGGAAATCCACCGGTTTTCATATATTCTGAAAATGCCTGTTCTTTTAGAATTCCTGTAATTTCAACATATTCTTTAAAGGAGAGCGGTAACATAGAAATTTCAACATATCTTCCTGTTAATAGTGTAGCCAAATCCCCTGAAAGCATATATGCATTAGAACCTGTAATATAAATATCAATATTTTCTTTTACATGAAGACTATCTACCACTTTTTCAAAGGATGTTACCTTCTGAATCTCATCCAGAAAAATATAAGTCATCTTGTCTTCGCAAAGTCGTTCTTTAATATATTGATATAATGACTTGTAGTCCAACAATGGCTCATTTTCTAATTCTTCAAAATTAATTGATATAATTTGTTCTTCTGTAACCCCAGCTGATTTTAGTTTATTCTGATATTGTTTTAATAATGTTGATTTTCCACAGCGCCTGATTCCAGTTACAACCTTGATCACCTGCTCGTCTTTCCATGACCATAGCTTTTGTAAATATTCCTTACGTTCGACCATACAGCGTCCCTCCCTTTTTCCAAGTATAGCATACTATATGCTCTTTTTCAAAAAATATTCCCATTTCGGAGTTTATTTTTTTATTCTCAAAAAAAGATTCCTATTTGGGAATCTTTTTCTATGTCGTCTCTCGCTCAATCAACTTCGTTCCAAACACCATATGCTGCACGCTTGGTTTCTCATCATCCGCCGCTTCAATATCTTCTAATATCATATCCGCTGCCCTCTGTCCCATCTCACGACCCGGCAGCTCCATGGAAGTCATCGCTGTCTCAAGCATTCCTCCGATTGCATGACCGGTAAGGCTGATGACCTTGACTTCCTTCGGCACTTTCTTTCCGCTCTCTTTCAGTGCCCGGAGTACTCCGATTCCCTGCATATCCGCAGCAACCATGATTCCATCTACTTCATCAAATGCCTCTTTGAGCCGCTCCACACCTTTATAACCATCTTTGAAATAATTTCCGCGCGGCAATCCGGACTCTACCTGATATTCCTTCAGGCCAAGTTCTTTCATTGCCTTGTGGTATCCTCTGTAACGTTCCGCATACGGGGTAAACTCTGTTGATCCATTGATAAAACCAATCTTTGTACACCCCTTCTTATAAAGATACTTTGCCGCTTCATATCCGCAGGAAAAACAATCGGCTTCTACCGAACTGAATTTTCTGTCCTGATTTCTGACAAGCTGCACGACTGCCACTCCATCCGCCTTGATATCACGGATCATTCTTGTATTCTGCCCTGTCGATGCAATCAGGATTCCGTCTACCAGTCCATTGCGCAGACGGTTCAGACACTCTGCTTCAATATCCGGATCATCCTTCGTCAAACAGATCATCAGACTGTAACCTCTATTGCCTGCCTGCATCTCGATTCCCTGGACGATCTCACCAAAAATAGAAAGATTCACAGATGGTACGACTACTCCAAGCGTCCGTCTCTTCCCCTGTTTCAAACCTTTCGCCAGCAGATTTGGGCGATAGCTCAGCTGCTCTACCGCTTTAAATATTTTCTTTTTCGTATCCGGATGGACATACGACGTATTGTTCAATGCTCTGGATACCGTACTCACATCTACGTTCGCAAGCTTTGCAACATCCTTTAATGTAGCCATAACATCTCTTCCTCCTGTGCATCTGTTCTGTCTCGTACAATTAGTTTTCGCTCTTTCTATTATAACATGCCACAAAAGCCTGGCAACCATCTCGTTATGATAATCACCAGACTTTTCATTCTTATCTATAAGATCATAGAAACGGACACATACTTCCTGATCTTTATGAAAATGAAGCAATCAGCTTCGGAATATAATTTGCAAGTGCAGAGACTGTCATTGCTAATGTAAAGAGATAACTGACTGTCATAAGAACCTGCAGTACTCTTGGTGCCTTCAATCCAGCCTGAACTTCTTTCTTCCAGAACATCAATGTGATGAAAAGACCTGCAACCGGAGTTGCGATTGATGTTGCGATGTTAGCAATGAAGATCAGCTGTGTCGGAGAACCGTTGTAGATGAAGCAGACTACACATGCAAATGCAAGTGTGATCATACATCCCCAACGGATCAGCTTGGACTCAAGTGCAACGTCTTTGTCGAATCCTGCACTTAAAAGTACCATACCTCTCTGTGTATTACCGAGAAGTGAAGAGAATCCTGCTCCGAGAAGTGCAACTCCCATTACAATGTTAGAAGCTTTTCCAAGAAAAGGAACAAGAAGCGCTGCCAGCTGTGCCGGTGCTTTAATCTGAATTCCCTGTGGATTCAGAACGATAGCTCCAACCAGCATGATTGCTCCGGAAATCAGGATAACTGATACAACATGTGCGATTGCATCCCATTTCATTGCTCCGTTAAATAAATCCTCTTTTTTCCACTTTTTCTCAGCGCCGAGATATGTTCCATAGATTCCTGCTGTCACAGCTGCATTTGTACTGATATAAGCAAGTGCTGTTGTAAGACTTCCTTCCGGTACGCTCCAGTGTGTTAATCCATGTCCCATTGCACCCCAATCAGGTCCGCCGGTTGCAACCAGTGTTGCATAGAAAGCAAATATCATAGCAATGATACAAACTAAAATTCCTTTTTCTACTTTTGAATAAACACCTTTTGAAAAGTAAAGCACTGTAAGTACTGCCAACATGATCAGTGCTCCCAATTTCCAGTTGATTCCAAAGACAAGGTTCATACCTGCACCTGTTCCGGAAATATTTCCAAGTGTAAAGAACAGGCAGGATAAGAATAATGCAACACCACAGAATCCAGATGCAACTTTTCCATAATAATGTCTGATCGCATGTAAGATTGGCATTCCTGTCAACATGGAAATACGGTAAGATGTCAGCATAAATGTAACACCCATGACCAGAATCGGTATGATCAGCCAGATCAGGCTGTATCCATAATTCGCACCAATCATTGCGGATGTTGTAATATTACCAGGTCCGATTACTACTCCGGTAAGGACAATTCCAGGACCTACACGTTTTAAAATTTCTTTTGCAGAAAGCTTTTTGACTTTTGATGGATCAAATCCATCTGTCCCCAGATTTTTGTTATTTTCTGTCATGGCTCCTCCGTTTTGGAAGTGATGCCCGAAATGTAATTTCTTCTTATTTCTTTCAGACATCACTTCTATAGTTATATCATAATTTTCGTCTCATTTATCTTCGAACTGAGCCATATCAACTTCCGGAAGCTGGCTTCTTTCAAGTCCAAGAGCTACCCAGTCTTTTTCTTCCTGGTTCAGTGGAAGAACCGGTTTTCTCATAAGTGCTGAAGAGAAGATTCCTCTCTGTTTCAGAGCTTCTTTCAGTCTTGCATGAGCTTCACCTGATGGCTGTCCGCCTCCGTAGATTGCCTGGGAAATGTGGTAGATACGATCTGACCAATCCTGAGCTTCTTTTAATGTATGTTTGTCTGGGTTCGCAAATACTTCTCTTGCCGGGCAGATGATCTCCGGTACGCATCCTGCGAATCCGATCAGAGCTCCGTCCATTCCCGGGAACCAGCTTACACACAATGTCTCGTCGTGACATGTGATAATGGAAATGTCTTGGCACTCCTGACGAAGAAGACGTACGTCATGCTCGTAGATAGATGTAACACGTGTTCCCATCTTGATACATTTTACATGATCGATCTCTTTGCACATTTTGATCAGTGTCTCTACCGGGTAGAAAGCTTTGCTTGTTGCCGGGTACAGATGGATGATGATGTCGATGTCAGCTCCCTCTGCAACATCTTTTACATACTCGAACGGTGCATCCGGGTTCATACCGAATCTCAGCCACATATGTGGTGGCATAAGAAGGATTCCGTCTGCTCCTGCTTCCTTCGCTTCTTTTGCCATCTCGATAGACTCTGCTGTGTTCTCGCAGTTAACACCGGAGATAATTGTCATAACGTCTCCACACTCTTCTGCACAGATCTCTACTACACGTTTTCTCTCTGCTCTTGTAAGTCCTGTGATCTCGCCTGTATGTCCGTTACATACAAGTCCGTCCATTCCTTTTCCGTAGAATGTTTTGATCCATCTTAAATATGCTCTGAATTCTGGTTCGTTAATAGAATAGTCGTCGTTAAGCGGTACAGATACTGCTGGGAAAATTGTCTTGAATGTTTTTACTTTTGCCATTTTTATTGTCTCCTTTTTCTTACGAATCTCATTATTATCAATCACTAGAACTTTGCGCATTGTTCATTTTTCATATTACAAACGTTTGTTGTTTGCTATGTTTAGGTTATATCATACAATCTGATAGACCGTCAACGAATTGAAGGCCTCCTGCAATTTGTTGCATAAATCCAATTCAGCTGCCATTTTCATGCAATTTATTGTGTATTTGCACAACATGACGCACGAAAATGGAGGCTGCCGCTTCGCAATTTTATTGTCAAAGCGGCAGCCTCCTCTAAAAAGGCATATTTTATTTTATCTTATCATAACATGGCAGAATTATTGCAGTATGTTTCTTAGTCTTCGAACTGAGTCATATCTACTTCCGGAAGCTGGCTTCTTTCAAGTCCGAGAGCTACCCAATCTTTTTCTTCCTGGTTCAGTGGAAGAACCGGTTTTCTCATAAGTGCTGAAGAGAAGATTCCTCTCTGTTTCAGAGCTTCTTTCAGTCTTGCATGAGCTTCACCTGATGGCTGTCCGCCTCCGTAGATTGCCTGGGAAATGTGGTAGATACGATCTGACCAATCCTGAGCTTCTTTTAATGTATGTTTGTCTGGGTTCGCAAATACTTCTCTTGCCGGGCAGATGATCTCCGGTACGCATCCTGCGAATCCGATCAGAGCTCCGTCCATTCCCGGGAACCAGCTTACACACAATGTCTCGTCGTGACATGTGATAATGGAAATGTCTTGGCACTCCTGACGAAGAAGACGTACGTCATGCTCGTAGATAGATGTAACACGTGTTCCCATCTTGATACATTTTACATGATCGATCTCTTTGCACATTTTGATCAGTGTCTCTACCGGGTAGAAAGCTTTGCTTGTTGCCGGGTACAGATGGATGATGATGTCGATGTCAGCTCCCTCTGCAACATCTTTTACATACTCGAACGGTGCATCCGGGTTCATACCGAATCTCAGCCACATATGTGGTGGCATAAGAAGGATTCCGTCTGCTCCTGCTTCCTTCGCTTCTTTTGCCATCTCGATAGACTCTGCTGTGTTCTCGCAGTTAACACCGGAGATAATTGTCATAACGTCTCCACACTCTTCTGCACAGATCTCTACAACACGTTTTCTCTCTGCTCTTGTAAGTCCTGTGATCTCTCCTGTATGTCCGTTACATACAAGTCCGTCCATTCCTTTTCCGTAGAATGTTTTAATCCATCTCAAGTATGCTCTGAATTCTGATTCGTTGATAGAATAGTCGTCGTTAAGTGGTACTGATACTGCTGGGAAAATTGTCTTGAAATTTTTTACTTTTGCCATTTTTATTGTCTCCTTTTTCTTGTATGAGATAACATGATTTTTAATGTTTCATAACAATGCGCATTGTTCATTTCTTTCTATGCAAACGTTTGTTGTTTGCTATGATTAGGTTATATCACACAAAAAAGAGACGGTCAATAAAATAACCGTCTCCTGCAATTTGTTGCATAAATCAGAGAAATAGTGGGGTTAACTGCAATAATTTTCGCATTATATGTGTTACTTTTTATGTTAATTTTTATCAACATATTTGTTATCATATGTTCAGGCTTTATGCCTAGGGTGCTACTTCACATTGACGTGAATGGCGGTTCGCTTTGCGCGGAGAGTTTATAGCTCCGATTACATAGATCATCTCTCATTTGAGAAATCTTGGAAAGGAGAATTGGCCTATGCTGACCATTACTGACCTTATCGCAGTTATTTCACTGTGTGCGACTTTTTATAGCCTTGGTTACGTGCGTGGAAAGCATGATTCCAAGACGCAAAAATAACCGCCCAACGACCTGAGAAAACTTGAGCGGTTATTTAACCAATTAAAAACATCAGGCGAACCGTCATCGGTAGCACCTTTCTATTTATTATATTAGCATTTCTTTTTTCTTATGTCAAACAAATCTTTCAACTCTTTACCTCACACGATGTGCAAGTTACTGCTCACATGATGTGCAACCAGCAGCCTCACACCGCACTGTCACTCTGTTCTTTCCATCCAGCGTACATGTAAACAAGCTTAACGCCCACTCTCCGCTTGTCATGTCCTTCACGCTTTGTGGAGTCAGTGCCTCTACCGCCGCCACTTTGTATTCGAACCGGTTCCCGGCTGCATCTGTGAAGATCACCTCAGTTCCAACTTCCAGTTCCTTCAGCTTCCCGAAATATGTTCTGTAATTATGTACCGTGATCACGAGATTATCCAGATAAGCACTGCCCGAATAGCGACAAGGTGCCCTCTTCAGAAACGGATAGCTCCACTCACTCAGTACCGGAAGCTTCAGGTCAATCGCCGGTATCTCAAGAATTCCTATACATGCCGCGCCGTTGCTTTTATCGATTTAAGATAGGTGTCAGCAGCTTCCTGTGCTGCCTGAAATACGCCGCTTAACTGCATTGCTGAATCAGCAATTGACCCTGACTTCTCAATCGTAATTTCTCTGTCCTTAAGCTGTGCCTCAGCTTCGTCTAGTCTAGCCTGAAGCTCTATCTCCCGTTTTTTCATCAATATTGTTGCGGTATATTTGTGATTTCTTGTGAATTTTCACCATTTTTCCGTATTTTACACCAAAAAGAGACAGAGCCTTTTCTCGCATTGGAAAAGTATCTGTCTCTTAATTTTTCATCTCTTTCAAAATTGATTAGAATTCAGCGATCACTGTCTCGCCCTGTACTGCATCCATTCCTGTGTGCAGCTTCATATCCGGATAATCGTCTCCGTTCGTAACTACGAGAATACATGTTTTCTCATATCCGTGTGCTTTGATCTTCTCCGGATCAAATGAGAGCAGCTTGTCTCCTGCGCTTACCTTGTCTCCTTCTTTCACGAAGTACTCGAATCCGTCACCTTCCATGTTCACTGTGTCGATTCCTTCGTGGATCAGAAGCTCTACTCCGTTCGCAAGTGTAAGTCCAACTGCATGTCTGGATCCTTCCATCAGTACAGATACTGTTGCGTCACATGGTGCCACGATCACATTCTCAACCGGCTCGATTGCAAGTCCGTCACCTAATGCTTTAGATGAGAACACTTCGTCCTTTACTTCCTCGATTGGTACTACTTTTCCTGACAGATAAGCCTTTACGGCAAATGCCTTTTTCTCCTCTGCAGGAGCCTGTTTTTTCTTAAAAAATGAAAACATACCTACTTCTCGCCTCTTTCTTTTAAACATTGTCCATTGGTCTCAATTACGGTCTTATACCAGTCAAATGATTTCTTCTTTGTACGTCTAAGCGTTCCATTTCCATTGTCATCTTTATCGACATAGATAAAGCCATAACGCTTTTTCATTTCACCGGTTGAAGCACTAACTAAATCAATGCACCCCCATGAAGTATAACCCATAATTTCCACACCGTCAATCTCTACAGCGTCCATCATAGCCAAAATATGTGCTTTTAAATATTCTATACGATAGTCGTCTTCCACATAACCGTTCTCATCCGGCTGATCCACCGCACCAAGTCCATTTTCTACGATAAAAAGCGGCTTCTGATATCTGTCATACAGTGCATTCATTGTAATACGAAGTCCCAGCGGATCGATCTGCCATCCCCATTCACTTGCTTTCAGATGTGGATTCTTTACTGTAGCAAATACATTTCCATCTGTTGTGTCAACGCTTGCATCCGCACTTGCGCATCTGGAAGAGTAGTAAGAAAATGAAACAAAATCAACTGTATTTTCTTTCAGGAGTTTTTCATCTTCTTCTGTAATATCGAGCTGGATTCCTTCTCTTTCGAAGAATTTCTTTGCATAAGCCGGATATTCACCTCTTGCCTGTACATCAATGAAGAAGTAATTTTCACGATCTTTTCCCATCGCTTTCCATACATCTTCTGGCGCACAGGAGTATGGATATGTCTGACCTGCTGCCAGCATACATCCGACCTTATTCTCTGGATCGATCTCATGAGCGATTCTTGTTGCTTCTGCAGACGCTACCAGTTCATGATGTGCTGCAAGATATTTCGCCTGTGTCTCATTTTCTCTTTCTTTAAAGACAAGTCCCGCCCCCATAAATGGAAGGTGCAGAATCATGTTGATCTCATTAAATGTCAGCCAGTATTTTACAAGTCCTTTGTATCTTGTAAAGAGTACTGTTACAAGTTTCTTATAGAACTCAATCAGTTTTCGGTTCTTCCAGCCTCCGTACTCTTTGGTCAGATGAATCGGGCAATCAAAATGTGTAATTGTAACAAGTGGCTCAATTCCGTATTTGTGGCATTCTTTAAATACATTTTCATAGAATTGAAGTCCTGCTTCATTTGGTTCTGCATCATCACCGTTTGGAAAGATTCTTGACCAGGCAATCGACAGACGAAATGTCTTGAAACCCATTTCACCTAGAAGCGCGATATCTTCTTTGTAATGATGATAGAAATCGATTCCTTGCATTGCCGGATAAACATGCTCTGTGTCCGGCTCTAACGTCTCTCCATGTCCAAGCATTACCTTGAATCGGTCTTTTCCTGCCGGACATATATCGACATTGGCCAGCCCTCTTCCATCCACATTATATGCACCCTCACACTGATTTGCTGCTGTTGCGCCGCCCCACAAAAAATTTTCCGGTAAACTCATCTTACTGCCTCCTGCTGAATTTTTCTGATTTTTCTGATTTATTTTCCCATGTAAAGATGCACCATTCCTTCAACGCCAAACGGTTCAATTGGCAGATAATGGCTGATTGCATCTCTCATCTGTGTACCTAGTGTATTTGTTACCTCAATTGCCAGCCGGTTCTCACCCTCTTTAAGAAGTCCTGTCAACTCAAAGCGATATGGCTTACAGATACGAACACCTGCGGATTTTCCATTTACAAACACTTCCGCTGTCTCATAGGCATTGCCCAGATCAAGCCAAATACTTCTTTCTATATTTTTCTTTTCTAGCTGGGTTGTTCCTTCATAGCGCACGGTTCCGGATTTATTTTCAAATCCTGTAATACTGCTGATCAGATCTAGCTTTTCTGTCGGAACTGTTTCTATGAATTCTGGATAGGAACAGCTGTCTGCAAATGTTACTTTCCATTTTTCCGGAAGCAGATTGGTTCTGTCTTCCATTTCACCATCTGTGCCAAATGACTTCTTGCCACTTTCTCTATCAAATTCTCCAGTGAAACCAGCCTCCAATTTTTCTGCAATCGCCTTCACTTGACTTTCTTCTCCCTGAAGAAATACCACTGATTCATATGGTTGCAGAACAAGCCTTGCTGTCTGTGATACTTCTGTCAAAGTATTGGCAAATGCATCGTAACGGTAGACTGCATTTCCGTCTGAAATTGTCAGTTCTGTGTCGATTGTATTTCCGATATTTTCATTAAATAACATAAGACAATACACATTATTTTTCATATATTCTCCGACTGCAAGCTCCGGATACGCATTAGTAAATTTTACTGCCTGATATTGTCCTAATTCTTTCTGCACATCAAAGTTATAAATCTCTTTTTCAAGATAGATCACACGAACTCCCGACTGCTCTAATTGACTAAGAAGCTCTTTTCCCTGCTGTGGCAGGAAAGTGCTATAAGGAACAACCAGCACCTCAAAATTCTGTCCATTGATACTGTACTGTTTCTCCTGCAGCTCTGCGCCCGCAAGGTAATCCAGTGAAATGATATCAAAGCTGATCTGATGTTCTGTTAGTGCTCTTGCCGGTTTCTCGATTGGCATATACTCTCCGCCCCATTCCTGCTCAGCCGGGTAGAGCACTCCGACTTTCGCCGGGTGTGTTCCATCCCGGAACAATTCCATCAGACGATTCACATAATTACTGAATGTTGAGAAATACCGAAACTGCGGATTCATTCCATGCGCATAGAAATGCGGTGGGCAGTCGAAGTCCGGGAATTTCTTTGGATCAAAAGCATGTGGAACAATGTGATTGATTCCACGGACGATCAGGTGATCTGCGATCCATTTCATCATCTTCAGTCCTTCGTTCCATCCGTAAGCTCCGAAGGCTTCACACATAGAATTACCGTTCTTGAGTGGATCTAAATGTGCTGCGGATGAAGCCAGTTTTGCAAGTGCATAATGGTAAAATTCTCCATTGCTTCCACCGGTATTGAATGCGTCATGATGATAATTCATCCCCGGAACGATCTGACCTCCGATCACATCGATTCCTGCGTAGTCCATCGTCTCCTGTCCACGGAAATAATGTCCTGTTCCGTAACCGAGTCTTGCATGTGCACCGTTGTCTTCAATTGTATGTCCAAGATACATCACACCATGTGCATGGCACCAGTCTGAAAGAACATTTGTAAAATTATCACGATACAGCGTTGTGATCAGATCCATGTAGCGGTAACGAATTTCTGCTTCAGCACCGTTTGCATTTACCCATAAAAGCGGCAGATATTTTGCATCAAATTCCAGCTCTTTTTCAAGGCCTTCTCTCCATGGAAGAACCATATCAGATCCGATTCGTGCTTCCGTTCCTTTTTCATTTCCAAATCTCGGTTCATCTGAGAAGAAACCTTCAATCAACGTTCCGAAATCATCTTTATAATGTGCATAGTGAGGTTCATAAACCTCATCAATGAGAATTTGCGTTGCTTCTTTTACAAGTGGATTAAGGTAATCTTTTGTCGCCTCTTCACCACCTTTTCTGGTTAGATACAGAATAAAAATACTCCACGCACCGTCTTTAACATCCAATGTCAGAAGGCGTTTTTCCATGTCCATGCAATCCGTAATATCCGTTAGTGTCTCTGCATCAACTGGATCTCCCTGCTCTGTATAACGGCTGCTTCGTTTTGCCATGTAGACTTTCAAGATTTTCTGCTCCGGATCCGGCTTGTCCCACGGTCTTCCTTTTAAAAGCTTTAAATCAATGCGCATCTGTCGCATCGGTCCTTGCACATCATAGCAACGCATATCCAGATATTTCTTCAGATACTGTGGATAGCATTCTTTTACTTTTCCATTCGCATATCCTGTTGGAAAATGGGAATCATCGAGAATCCAGACCTTCATCTCATTTTCTTTTGCTTTCGCAAGAATCAGATCCAGATCACTCCACCACTGCTCTCCAACGAAGTCCGGATGTGGGCGTGCCTCAATGCACACCCCTTTCATCCCACTCTCTGCTATCTTGTCCATATATTCACTCAATACCGCATGTTCTTCTCCATGCTGCCAAAAAAATGGATATAATCCGTTCTTCATCCTTCGTCTACCTCATATCATTACTATCTACAATTAATTTTTCTTTTCTTCTTTTCCCTGTACAATATATGCCAGTACCGCTGAAACTCCAAAAGCGAGTACTGCACATGCGATAAATCCATAGAAGCTGACGTCCAGTCCAGCTGGATTAATCATTCCAGGAATACGGAAAAATCCGTCTCCTGCAAGTGCATATAATTTTGCTCCGAGTCCTCCAAGAATTGCTCCGGAGATTCCTCCGCCTACCCATGCACAGGCAAATAATTTCATATTTGGCACAGCGATAGAATAGATTGCCGGCTCTGTTACTCCACAGAGTGCGGATGCAAGACTACCGAATCCGGCGCTACGTTTATCCGGATCTTTTGTTCTAAGTGAATATCCAAGTGCTACTCCGGCAAGTGCCCATACTGTCAATCCGAGAATCGCGTTGATTGGATCGCTTCCAAGTGTAAACAGGTTATTCATCAATACCGGGATAAATGCTGCATGCAAACCAAGGAGAACAACTAACTGCCAGAATGCTCCAAAAAGCAAGCCTCCAAGGATTGGACTGAAATTAAAGATTCCACAAACTACAGTTGAAAGTCCATTAGAAACATACTGCATAACCGGTCCGATCACTAAATAAGAAAGCGGAACTGTCAATGCAAGTACAACTGTAGGAACCATCATTAACTGAATCATCTCTGGAAGCACCTTCTTTGCCAGCTTTTCCACCTTGCTTGCGAAGAAAGATGCCAGAATGATTGGGAATAATGTGTTCGCATAAGTTGTTGTAGATACCGGAATATGGAGGAATGTGATTCCACCTTCTGCTGCAATCGCTGCCACCAGATTCGGATATACAAGCGCCGCTCCGATTGCAGCCGTCGTATACGGATTACAATCAAAAATCTTTCCGCATGAAAATCCTACGATAATCGGCATAAAGTACATAATTGCATCAGATGCTGCATAAAGTACAAGGTATGTTCCATCTGTGTTTGTGAGGATACCCATTGTTGTAAGAATGACAAGGATTCCTTTCAAGATTCCTCCTGCGATCATTGGACCTATCATTGGCATGATACATCCGGAGATCACCTTAAAGAAACGGTTCCAAAGACTGTCTTTTTTCATCACCTGGTAATCTTCTTTATTTACCGCCTTACTGTTCCCTGTGATTCCGGCTTCTGTCTTTACAAACTTAACTACTTCACTTACATGAGTACCAATGATCACCTGGTACTGACCACCCTGATTCATAACGCCTTTGACACCCTTAATCTTGCTCACCTCATCCTTATTTGGAATTGTATCATCCTTCAAAACAAAACGTAAACGTGTCATACAATTTGATACACTAACAATATTTTCTTTCCCTCCAACAGCAGCTACTACTTCCTTTGCCAGCTGTCCATAATCTTCTTTTGCCATGATGTACGTTCCTCCCATTCATCACTCACACTTAATATCTAATAGTTTCTCGAAATGCATTTCTTTATTGTCTATATTATAGCCAACCACATATTAGAAAAAAATATCAGATTCCTCACTTTTTATTGACCATTTCCACACAATCTGCTACACTTCATGCAAAGGAGGTACCTGTCTTATGAATCTGAAAGCACTACATCATTATCTTACCACGTTATCCCCAAGTGAGGAGAAATATCGCAATGGATATGTCTATGATGGCTGGAAAGATATGCCGAGAAAACAATGTAATGGCGTAGAATACACTATATTGGACTTAGATGTTGCTTATTCCCCACTTGACAACAAGCCAGCCGATCACTCTCCCGGACTTAATGCGGAACTCTCGGAAATATCAATTAAGAAGAATTCCCGCTTCAGTACAGTTCCAGAACATATCCATACCCACATTGAGATTAACTATGTCTATTCCGGAAGCTGCCCGCAGGTTATTGACGGACACCCGATCACTCTGCAAAAGAACCAGGTTCTCCTGATTGACACAAACTGCCCGCACTCAATTGCTCCGCTTGGAGAGAATGATATCATGATCAGCATTATCCCCAAGACGGACTTTCTGCGTGAGCATATGTTTAATCAGTTTTCTAATGACAGTATACTCTCCCGCTTTTTTATTAATGCGATCAACGAAAAGACTGACCATGACCACTACCTGCTTTTCCACTCAGAAAACGACCGTAGAATTCCGATGTTCTTTAATGAACTGTTCTGTGAGTGCTTTGATCCATCCATTAATTCTACAGATATCATCATGCATCTTTTTTACACGATCATGGCGGAATTGATCAATGTCTATGAAGACGATTTGACAAGGGGGGACTCCTACTCACACAACAGCGTTGTGATTCCTATGCTGCGTTATATGGAACGGAATTTCAGAACATGTACACAGGAATCTGTCGCTGACTTTTTCCATATCAGTCCAAACTATGTCACGCGTCTTCTCAAGAAATATACCGGTATGACTTATATTCAATTGATCCAGGCGCAGAAACTGCAGACTGCCGCCAACCTGCTGAGACAGACAGCACTTCCGGTAACCGAAATTGCCCAGCGAGCCGGATATGAAAATGTCACCTTCTTCTATAAGAAATTTCAGGAGAAGTATCACTGCCAGCCGGGGGAGTATCGGGGGTAGGTGAAAAACTTATACCCTTTATTTTACCTCTTCATAGGTTCAAAAAAGAAGAGTCAATATTTCTGGATTTCTTAACAAACTCGAATATTGACTCTTCTTCGCTATTATTTATAACTCAATTTTTTTGTTTATAAAATGTGGATAACTTTTCATAATCCCGCCAGATCCACCTCATATCTACATTTTTCCGAGGTTATTCGATGTGTTTCGTTACATTTTTCCGCGTTTTTTATCGGTTTCTGTAACATTTTTCTGCACTTTTTCACTATGTTTTGTAACATTATTCTCGCATCCCGATTAGAATCTTCTTTCCTTCAAATGCAAATCCATAATGTCTGATTTCTTCTTTTTTGAATCCACGTGCAAAAAGCTGTGCATCATAGTTCATTTCTTCAATCTGATTCAGCGCATGCTCCACTGTCTCTTCCAACGTTTTTTCTTTCCTTGAGTTACGAACTTTAAACTCCATAATGATTGCAGGATATTGTTTATCTCCCTGTTCCCTTGGAATCATCATTACATCATATCTTCCAAATCCGCTCTCTCGATTCGAACAGATTTCATATTGATCTGCCTGATCCGCAATCAATCCCAATACAAAGCCATGATAAAATCGTTCCGGCTCACTTGGTCCTTCTTCATTTCCTGATGTGTCAAAGTAACTAAATGTTGCCATTGAAACCTGATTCATATAATAGTTCATCGCATCCAGATCACCGGCGAGCAGTGCCTTCATAAATTGATTATAATTCGATCTGCTCTGATGAAACCATCCCTTAAATAAATTTGAGAACATTGCGGTTGTTTCCAAATTAGTAATCATCAGATGATACCATGGTTCTCTTAGAACTCCTCGATATTCTACGTCTGTTGCCTTCAGATATCCGCTTGCCAGCATCAGACTCCAGATGGCATTCTCATCCTGATCCAGCTGTTCAAACACAATCTGTTCGTCAAAATTTACTACGATTTCTTTTCCTTGCAGAAGCTCTTCCATCCGTTCTTTGATTTCCGATGAGGATTGTCTGATCAGTCGATTGATCAAACCATTCGAACTTGTATCTGCCCAATACGGACGCAATTGTTTTTTATCCAGATAGTTTGTGATAGACCACGGATTATAAATGTCTTTCTGTTTTCCAAATATAAATCCGTCATACCAGGATTTTACAAGCTGTTTTTCTTGTGACATTCCCATTGTTTCCAATGCATGGAATACTTCTTCTTCAGTAAATCCAAAGCTTGATTCATATTCTTCTGATGTTGTTGTAACAACATTTAAGTTGTTCAAATCAGAAAATACCGATTCCTTCGACACTCTCGTGATGCCAGTCATCATTGCTCTTTCAAGATATGGATTGGTTTTAAATGTTGCATTGAAAAAGTTTCTTATAAAAGCAATGAATTCTTCCCAATATTCATAGAGATATGCTTCTTGCATCGGTGTATCGTATTCGTCCAGAAGAATCAGAACTTTCTTCTCATAATAACGATACAGACAATTGGACAGATTCTTAACTGCATTGCAGATTGTATCATTTGCTACCGGTTCTTTCATTCCTGGATTCTTGGCGTAATTATCCAGTTCTTCAAAGCATCTTCGCTCACCTTCTGTAAGGCCGTTCCATTCCAGGAGATAACGATGCTCGGAATATGCTTCATTGATCGCCATGATGATTCCATCTCTTGCATCCTGATAATCAGCACCTTTAATTGTAGCAAAGCTAATGAATATCACTGGATATGTTCCTTGTAATTTCTGATATTTTTCTTCTTTCCAGACAGAAAGATCTTCGAATAATTTCTTCTTATCCGTATATAGGTTCGAGAAGAAATAATTCAGCATACTCATATTTAATGTCTTGCCAAAACGACGAGGTCTTGTAATCAGTGTGATCTCATCCTGTGATTCCCACCATTCTCTGATCAGGTCAGATTTATCTATATAAAAGCAGTTGTTCTCCCGCAATGATGCGAAATTTTGTTTTCCAATGCTTATTACCGGATGCATAATATTTTCCCTCGCTTTCTACTCTGCAACTTTATCTACACAATCTGATAATACTAGTATTGTAACATTGTTCACTAAAATACTCAACAAATCCCATTAGCCCAATACTATAAAATCAGTAACCAAAAAGTGTCTATATCAGAACCTTTTATCGTTCCTTGATATAGACACTCTTCTTTAACAATCATCTTGCCAACTAATTGATATTTTCGCCGTTTGTTGAAATAACTTCTTTATACCACTCGAAAGAATCTTTCTTTCTTCTGGACAAGTCTCCTGTTCCATCATTATGTTTATCCACATAGATGAATCCATATCTCTTATCCATCTCACCGCTTCCTGCACTGACAAGGTCGATGCATCCCCATGGTGTATAACCCATCAGATCTACACCATCTTCCTCTACCGCCTTTTTCATTTCTGAAATGTGGTGTTGCAGATATTCTACACGGTATGGATCGTGGATGCTTCCATCCTCTTCTAAAGTATCATATGCTCCAAATCCATTTTCTACAATAAACAATGGTACTTTGTAGCGATCTGTAAACCAGTTCAATGAATAGCGCAGTCCAATCGGATCAATCTGCCATCCCCATTCACTTGCCTTTACATACTGATTCTTTATACGATCCTTTTCTCCACGGTAATCATATTCCGGATTGTCTGGTTCTGCTTTTGTACAGAAAGACATATAATAACTGAAACCGATGTAATCGACACAGCCCTGTTTTAACACTGCAAGATCTTCTTCTGTTACGTCAATCTTAAGGTCTTTTCTTTCCCAGTATTTCAAAATATTCGCAGGATATTCTCCTTTTACATGCACATCTGTATAATAATATCTTTTCTGCATGGCTTTTTCAGCCTGCAGTATATCTTCCGGACGGCAGGTAGCCGGATAAATCGGGCACATTGCGATCATGCAGCCAATCTGAAATTCCGGATTGATCTTATGTCCTGCTTTTATCGCTTCGGCACTGGCAACCAGTTCGTAGTGAGATGCCTGATACATCAATTCTTCTACATTTTCTTCTGGTTTAACTACAATCCCGGAATTAGCGTAAAGCATGAATCCGTCACCGATATCTGCCTGATTATTAATCTCATTAAATGTCATCCAGTATTTTACTTTGTCTTTGTATCTCTCAAAGCATGTTACTGCAAATTTCACGAAGAAATCAATCAGTTTTCTGTTTCTCCATCCACCGTACTCTTGTACAAGATGCAGAGGCATCTCAAAATGACTCAGTGTGATCACTGGTTCGATCCCATATTTCAGACATTCATCAAACATGTCATCATAGAATTTTAATCCGGCTTCATTCGGCTGTTCTTCATCACCATTTGGGAAGATACGTGTCCATGCAATACTTGTACGGAAACACTTGAATCCCATTTCCGCAAATAAGCGGATATCTTCTTTATAGTAATCATAAAAATCGATTGCTTCATGATTCGGATAATTCTCGCCTTTTAGTATTTCACCTGTTATTCTTCTTCTTGTATTTACATCTCCGCTGGTTACAACGTCCATAATACTCAAACCTTTTCCGTCTCGATCATAGGCGCCTTCCAGCTGATGAGCAGCAACTGCGCCACCCCAGAGAAAATCTTTTCGAAATCCCATTGTTATTTCCTTCCTGTTGTCTTAATTGCTTTGTATAATAGTGTTGGGGGCTTTTGCCCCCAACTTTTCTGTTTCTATATTCAATCACAGCTTAATGATTATTTCTCATCAATTCTCTTATACAGTGCAATGAATTCATCTGCGAGAATACGGAAACTCTCTGCACTCATAAGCTGATCTTCTGCATGCATCAGAAGCATGTATCCATTAGAAATCTCTCCGTTTGCATCCATTGTCAGAAGGTCTGCATGAGCGTTATGCCCAAGTGAAAAGGCTTCATCTCCTTGTTTAATCAGCTCTGCTGCCTCATCATATTTTCCCTCTTTCGCACAATGAATTGCATTGATAAAATGTGTTCTTGCTGTACCTACATATGTAATAATCTGAAAACATGCCAATTCAAATTTTTCGTCCATTTTTGTCTCCTGTCCTGCTTTTATTATTTTTAAATTCTGATTTTACCAGTCTTCATCCTCATCTTCTACCGGCTGATTCTTCTCCTGAACCAGATTCATCTTGTCAACCTTCTTAATGAATGGCAGATAAACAAAGAATGAAACACAAAGGATTACTAACTGAAGTAAAGCACTTTTCCATCCTGCTAAAAGGAATCCTGAGATAATCGGTGGACAAGTCCATGGAATCTGTGTTGCTCCATATAATGGGCAGATTCCTGTATACAGTGCAAAATACTGGATTAAACATGCGATCACAGGCATTCCAATAAACGGAATTGCAAGCATTGGGTTCATAACGATCGGAGTACCAAACAGAACTGGCTCATTGATTCCAAATAATGCCGGAATAATTCCCACTTTACCAAGTGCTTTCAACTGTTTTGATTTTGCAAAGAAGAACATATACATTACAAGTCCGATTGTGATACCTGCACCTGTTATATTGATAAACTGATCATAAAACTGCTGTGTTACAATATGGCCTCCGTTTGCTATTGTAAGTTCTACACCACTGTCAATAATAGCCTGGTTTGCAAGACTGTTTGCCTGTAAAAGTCCTGTCATGATTCCACCAACTACTGTTGAACCATGAACTCCGAAGAACCACAGGAATGGTCCTGTAAAGCACATCAGAACTGCTCCACCAAGGGAGTCTGTCATTTTCTGAAGTGGTGTCTGAACAACTTTGTAAATAATTTCCATACCTGTTGTGTTGAATCCAATAGAACAGATACCGTGAATTACTGCAGTCCCTGTCAGGATTACGAATGCCGGGATTAATGCTGAGAATGCATTTGTTACACCTTCCGGAACTCCGGCCGGCATTTTAATACGTATATTTTTCTTCAAAAACCAACAGTAAACAAGCGGTACGATCAATCCGACAATGATTGCTCCAATCATTCCCTGTCCTGCTGTCCATGTCTTATCAATGATTCCACCAACAACTTCTCCACTTTCTGTTGTTTTGGACGAAGGCATCAGAATCAAGAATGATGCCAATGAAATAATTGCACAGTTGAGTGGTTCCTGATTTTCCAGTTTCGCATAGCTATAGCTGATACCGATAACTGCGATCATCGCACTGATGGAGAATGTTGCACCACATGCCTGATCTAATACTGCTTTGATTCCTGTAGACTCTAATACATCGACAACTGCCTTTACCGGAAAGTTTGACAGGATCAGGAAGATTGATCCGATGATCAGAGGAGACATGGAAGTCACCATACCATTTTTTATTGACTGTATTCCCTTTGTATTAATAAACTTAAGGATCACAGGGATTACTTTTTCGTTAAATTTCTCTTTCATTTGCTACTACCCTTTACTTTAAATTGTGTATCTTTGTTTTCTCTTATTTATTTTTCGCAAGCTTATATGCAAATTTCAAAACATTCATTCCATTGCACATTCCATAATCCTGCATTGGGATCACATCTACCGGAACCCCTTTTGGATCACAGATCTCTTTTGCTCTGGCAAGCTGATATCCTACCTGTGGTCCGAGCAGTGCTACATCCACGCCTTCAATCATGCGTTCCATATCTGTAAATGGATATGCTGCGATATCAGCATCTTTTCCTTTTTCCTTTGCTGCCTCTTCCATCTTCTTTACCAGAAGACTTGTTGACATTCCTGCTGCACAAAATAATCGAATTACCATGATTGTTTCCTCCCTAATTTTTTCTCGTTTGTTTTGATGGTGCTAGTATAACAGGCATTTTCCATTTTGTCAGTACTTTTTCCTGTTTCTGGTTTCCGTTCCATATAGACGGAATTTGTTACATAAAAAAAACAGGGCATTCTACTTTATTGTGTAAAATGCACTGTTTTCCTTTTCCTTTTTTGTATATTATGATACTTTTTCGTGTATTCTGTTTTTTTTGTTACTTATCTAGTTACTATTCGTACCATTACATTCTACAACCTTAATGAAATAAGTCTTCCATATCATTTTGAAACAGATCATCTGTATCGTTATGGACGCCCTCCAATTCTCTTCCGATTAATTCCAAAATAAAAACGACTGCCATTTGGGATGTCAGATCATAATTTTCGTCTTTTTTATACTCTGAAACATAATAATTTATATTGCAGTCACTCATCTTCGCCAAAGAACAGTTTGCCTTATTTGTAATAGATATCAGGCTGCTCCCTCTTCTTTTCAGCTTTTCTGCCAGCATCAGTGTCTGCTCTGTCTCTCCTGATACAGACAATGCAACCGTAGCTGTCCTCTCACCTTTTCCGCGAAATACCGGAGTAAATGGATCATCAATTGCAAAAGAAAACCAACCTACATTATTAAAATATCTTGCTCCATACTTTCCTATAATAGAAGAATTTCCCACTCCTACAAATATAATTGACGATGCCTTTGTAAGTAACTTCACAGCTTCCTGGATATTCTCAGCAAATGCCTGTGTCTGCACTCTCTCAAAGAAATCTTTAACCGCAGTAAGATCCATATTGATTTTCTTCTGTTCTTTGCTGCTGACTTCCTGTTTTAATTTCAAACGGAATTCAGAATATCCCTCGCATCCTACCTTTTTACAAAAGCGAAGGATCGTCGTTGTCGAAACATGAACCTCCTCTGCCAGTTCACGTACTTTCATATATACTACTTTCTCTTCATTGCTGATAATGTAATTATATACATCCATCTCCAACTGATTAAAAGATTTTATCATCTCATGCGTAAACATATGAATTCAGTTCCCTTCTATTTTTTCTCTCTATTCCATTCTTCTGATTATTCACTCAACAACTGGCTTGCTTCCTTCCAGCACTGCCGTCCTGCTGCCAGGATGGAACACGGCTGATCCAACGTGATCATTCCACCCTCTGCTGTTGAGATAAACCCTCCGGCTTCCATCACAATCAAAGATGCTGCCGCATAATCCCACGGATACAGCATCAGTTCAAGATAGACTCCATTTGCACCGGATGCCACACGGCAGATATCAAGTGCTGCGGAACCACCGGCACGAATTCCAAGGCTGTTCAGATACAGCTTCTTCGCATGGTCAAAGATTCTGTCTGTATCTTCTGTCTGATACCGTGCAGTTCCGAATGCAACCAGATTATCTGCAAGTCCTTTATCCGAACAGTGAATCTCTTTTCCGTTCAGCTTCGCTCCTTCGCCTTTCACAGCGGAATACATTTCTCTTGTATAAGGGTTGTAAACACATCCAAACAGCATTCTTCCAAACTTTGTCAGACCGACTGAGATACAGCTGTGCTTGTAATCAAAGATAAAGTTCGTCGTTCCGTCAATCGGATCTATAATGAAGCAATATCCATCTCCAAGTTCCTGCTGCATCCCGTCTTCCTCTGCAAGAAATGTCGCTTCCGGTATGAGTTGACGCAGGTTCTGAATCAGATAAAACTGAATCTCCTTGTCATGCTTTGTCACAAAGTTTGCAGTTCCTTCTTTATCAAAAACTGTCAGTTCCTCGTCCTGTGCCTGAAGCATCAGTTCCCCTGCCAGTGTCACTATCTTTATAATTTCATCGTATAACATGTTGGTTGTAGTCCTTTCCGCCTTTCTAGTAAAGATTCCATTTTTCTATGTTGCTGATTCTGCTAATACTTCTTTATCTTTCTATCTTATCACGATTTCCTACATTAATCTATATAGAACAAAGAATGTGCTCGGCACATTCTTGCGCCTGCGGCGTTGCTGAGCGCCAGTGACGCTCGTCCAGCAACGACCGAAGTGAAACGTAGACGCTTGCGACGCCTACCTTGTACACCGCAGTGCGCATCCTAAGCGGAGCGTTTTTTTATATGTTAGGAAAGAACTTTCCTAACATATAAAAAAACATCTGCAACCGGCCAATTCAGGCTGTGCAGATGCTTTTTCGTATTTTCATCCTCTATTTCATTGCGTCTTTAATTGCTGTCAGAAGCTCATCATAAGTCTCATATGCCGGAAGTTCCGGATGATCTGCTTTGATCTGCTCTGTGCTGCGGAACAAGAATCCTGCCTTACTTGCCTGGATCATGCCAAGGTCATTGTAGGAATCTCCGCTTGCGATCGTGTCGAATCCGATAGACTGCAGTGCTTTCACAGTACTCAGTTTAGACTGCTCTACGCGCATCTTGAATCCCGTGATCTCGCCGTCCTCTGCTACTTCCAGACTGTTGCAGAACAGTGTCGGCCAGCCCAGCTTCTCCATCAGCGGTGTGGCAAACTGTGTAAATGTATCACTGATCAGAATTACCTGGCTGAATGTGCGGAGCTCATCTAAGAACTCTTTCGCTCCCGGAAGCGGATCGATCTTTGCGATTGTCTCCTGGATCTCTTTCAGTCCGAGACCATGCTCTTTCAGAATTCCAAGTCTCCAATTCATCAGTTTATCATAGTCAGGTTCGTCTCTTGTTGTCTTCTTGAGTTCCGGAATTCCACTCGCCTCTGCGAATGCAATCCAGATCTCCGGTACAAGTACTCCCTCTACATCAAGACATGTTATATACATCGTAATATTCCTCCATCTGTTTCGTTCTCTAATCACTTTATTACTTTACTGTAATGTATTGATTTTAACATATATGCTACATATTTACTACTTATTTTTTTACGACAGTGAAAAAGGAGACCAGATATCTGATCCCCTTTCCCATCTTCTATTACTCCATAATAGGTTTCAGTGCTTCTGCAAGCTTCTCTTTCTCAGCTTCTGCCTCTGCAAGATCTTTACCAAGTGTTGTGTAGTAGATCTTGATCTTCGGCTCTGTTCCGGATGGACGAACGATTACTGTCTCGTTGTTCTCCAGTTTGTAAACAAGTACGTTAGCTTTCGGAAGTCCTGTCTCTTCTGTCTTCTCGTAGTCGATCACGCTAGCTACTTTGTATCCTGCGATCTCTTCCAGAGGATTCTTACGAAGGTCTTCCATGATTCCTGACATCTTATCCATTCCGCTAAGTCCCGGGAATTCAAAGCTGTCGATCTTGTTGAGATAACGTCCATACTGTGCGTAGATTTCTTCCAGTCTCTGTTTCAGTGAGCTTCCGATGCTTCTATAGTAAGCGGCCATCTCACAGATCAGCATAGATCCGATAATTGCATCTTTATCACGTACATAAGGTCCTGCAAGGTATCCGTAGCTCTCTTCAAATCCGAAGATAAAACGGTCAACTTCTCCTGCTGCCTCGAGATTCGCAATCTGATCTCCGATCCATTTGAATCCTGTCAGTACGTTGCGAAGTTCTACTCCGTAATGCTCTGCAACTGCATCTGCAAGTGGTGTAGATACGAGAGATTTCACTGCTACCGGCTTCTCAGGCATTGTGCCTTTCTCGATACGTCCTGCTGCGATGTAGTCAAGAAGAAGAACTCCGACTTCATTTCCTGAAACAAGCTCATAGGATCCGTCTGGGCACTTCATAGCGATTCCGACACGGTCTGCATCAGGGTCTGTTGCAAGCATAAGGTCTGCGCCTGTCTCTTTCGCAAGATTCAGTCCCAGTTCAAGTGCTGCAAAGATCTCTGGGTTCGGGTAGCTACATGTTGTGAAATATCCATTCGGGTACTCCTGCTCCGGTACGATTGTTACATCTGTGATTCCGATATCTTTGAGTACGCGAGTTACCGGTACTAATCCTGATCCATTCAGTGGGCTGTATACAAGCTTAAGTCCTGCACTCTTACACAGACCCGGACGAACCTGACGAGACTCGATTGCCTCATACAGTGCATCCTTACAGTCATCTCCTACGAAACGGATCAGACCTTCTTCAACTCCCTGAGCGAAAGACATATACTTCGCACCTGTAAGTACATCTGTCTTCTGGATCTCTTCGTATACGATTGCTGCTGCATCATCTGTCATCTGGCATCCATCCGGTCCGTATGCCTTATATCCGTTATACTTCGCCGGGTTGTGGGATGCTGTTACCATAACACCTGCGTTACAGTTATAATAACGTGTTGCAAAGGAAAGTGCCGGTACAGGCATCAGAGCATCGTAAATTCTTACTTTGATTCCGTTCGCTGCAAGAACTCCTGCTGCTGTCTTCGCAAACACATCACTCTTGAGACGGCTGTCGTAGCTGATCGCTACTGTCTGTGTACCACCCTGTGTTTTCACCCAGTTGGCAAGTCCCTGTGTAGCCTGACGAACAACATAGATATTCATTCTGTTTGTTCCTGCTCCAAGCACTCCACGAAGTCCGGCTGTTCCAAACTTCAGCGCAACTGCGAAACGCTCCTTGATCTCGTCATCATTTTCTTCGATTTTTGCTAATTCCGGCATCAGATCTGCGTCTTCCAGGTCTGCTGTCATCCAGCGCTTATACTCTTCCTGATACATCTTAATCACTCCTATTATTTTCTTAAAATGTAAAATTATTGCAATTCAGCCATACAACGTAAGACCGTCAGTTTATGACCACTTCGTTGTATGGCTGAACTGTTTCTAAACTTTACAAGTCTAGTCATATTATACCATGCAGGTACATTTACAGCAACATTCCACGTCTATTTTAACAAGCATTTTTCTTGTTACATAGAAATAATTCCCAATACATTTGCAATGGAACTAAGTAAAATAATGACCAGGAAGATTGGTGCCAGATATTTCAAAAAGAACATGTATAATTTCTTTCTCTTAAATGCAGATGACTGCTCGATCTCCCTTGCGATTCTTTCAAATCCAACAGTACGAACGATCAGGAAGCATGTTGCAAGTGCTGCAAGCGGCATCATCACGGAGTTTGTCAGGAAGTCGAAGAAGTCTAGACTTGCCATTCCGAAGAACTGGATGAAATCCAACGCTCCGTATCCCATAGAAGATAATGTTCCGATAACGATCATAACAACAGCCATCAAAATACAACATCTAGGTCTGCTCCAATGCAACTCATCCTGGAAGGTAGATACGCTTGTCTCCAAAAGTGAGATCGCACTTGTTGCTGCTGCAAGAAGTACTAATACAAAGAACAGGATTCCTGCTATTCTTCCTACTCCCATACTTGCGAACACTTTCGGAAGTGTGATGAACATCAAAGACGGGCCTGCCTGCAGATCATCCGGGTTACCGCCTGAGAATGCGAATACAGCCGGAATGATCATAAGTCCTGCAAGCATTGCAATCGCTGTATCGAAAATCTCAACCTGTGTTGTACTCTTCTCAAGATCAACGTCTTTACCAATATAAGAACCATATGTATACAAAATTCCCATCGCGATTGACAGGGAGTAAAACATCTGTCCCATTGCCGCAACAACCGTCATTGCTGAGAAGTGCTTTGGATTCGGAATCAGGAAATACTTCACCCCTTCAATTGCTCCCGGTCTTGTTACAGAATAAATTGCTACGATAACCGCAAGAATAACAAGGATTGGCATCATGATCTTAGAAACACGTTCTACTCCATTCTCAACTCCTGCAAGGATAACGCAGAATACAAGAACGGCAAATACGATAAACCATGCTTCTACCTGGAAAGAATCTGAAATAAATTCTGTAAAATATCCATCCTGTGCAACGGTCTGCACATTTCCTTTCAAATACTCTACCAGATACTTAATAACCCATCCACCGATCGAACTATAATAAGGTACGATCAACATCGGGATCACTGCGTTGAGCCATCCACCGATCTTGAATGATTTCGTCTTACCGAAAGTCTGATATGCTCCGACAGGACTTTTTCTTGTCATTCGTCCAAGTGCTGTCTCTGACATGATCAAAACATATCCAAAAGTTACTGTCAAAATCAAATACACGAGAAGAAAGATTCCTCCACCGTACTTCGCAGCCAAATACGGGAATCTCCAGATATTTCCCAGGCCGACTGCTGAGCCCGCAACTGCAAGCACATACCCGATCTTACCCGAGAAGCTTGCTCGCTTTCCTGATTGTCCTTTGTTGCTCATAGAATTCCTCCACTCATTTAACAGCCTCCGCTGTTAGTTTCTCTTGTTTTCTTTATACATAACTTCCTTTCACAGGTCGTCATTGTTTCTATTCTACCATTCGACACAGTGAATAGCAACAAAAAGAGTCACGTTAATGCTTTAAAACATTAATTTTAAGCATTAACGTGACTCTTTCTTATAATTTCCCTTCTTTTTCCGCTTTTTCAAGCAGCTTCTCAATCCCTTTGTTCCACGCACCGATCTTTACTCCGGCATTGATCACGCGCTCACATTTTCCCATTGTCTCAAATGCTTTCTGAAGTGTTTCTTCCCGAATCTCCTCAAACGGTTCTTCCGTGATCACTTCTGCCGCAAGTAATCTGGCCAGCCGGTAATCCATATCATTTTCATATAAAATACCTGCTGCAAACGGAATGTGTTCCTTCTGAAGCTTTCGATAAACCGGAATTCCACTACCGCCGGAAGAGATCACGAACACTTCCGGCTCACCCTCCGGCGCAGGAAGTTCAATACTTCCAAAAAGCGGGTCAAAATATCCATTATTGATTCCATACAATTCGCGAATGATTTCTTCTGTAAATACTTCTTCCGGACTTCCGTAATGTGAAATCGTCTCGCCTTTGACACAGATGATCTTATCTGAAATCTTCTGTGCCAGATCGATCTCATGCAGAGACATAATCACCGTAATCTTCTTCTGCCTTGCCATCCGCTCAAGGATCGACAACAATTCCAGCTTATATTTCACATCCAGAAATGAAGTTGGCTCATCTAGAACGATCACATCCGGATCCTGACAGATTGCTCTCGCCAGCAGAACGCGCTGCTTCTGTCCGTCACTGATCGCATTAAAATCACGGTTGCCGAGCTCCTGCGCATGCACCGCCTGCATCGCCTCTTCCACCAGACATTCATCTTCCTGCGTCAGAATCCCGAGTCGTCCTGTGTAAGGATAGCGTCCGGTCGCCACAATATCATGACAAGTCATCAACTCTGTCTTGATCCGATCCGTCAACACGACCGCCATCTTAGACGCAAGCTCTTTGTACGGCAGTTTCAGAAGAGAAGTATCGTCAAAAAATACATTCCCTCCAACGACTTTCAACTGTCTTGTAATACTTTTCAAAATCGTTGACTTTCCCGAACCATTCGGACCGATCAAAGTCACGATCTCCCCCTTGTTGATCCCGATATTAATATCATGGATCAGGGAGTTTCCATTATAACCTACCGACAGGTCTTTTATTTGAAAATAATAATCTGCCATCTTATTTTCTTCCTCCCTTCGGTATCATCATATAGATAACGATCGGTGCACCCAAAATAGAAGTTACCGTACTGATATTCAGCTCTACAGGAGCCAGCGCCATTCGTGCGATCAGGTCGCAGATCATACAGAACACAGCTCCCATAAAGAATGTTCCCGGTATGACCACGATCGGTTTTGACGTTCCAAATGCTTTCCTTGCAAGAAACGGAACTGCGATTCCCACGAAGGAAATCGGTCCCGCAAATGCTGTCACACACGCTGACAGAATACTGGAAAGCAAGATTAAAATCACGCGAAATGTCTTAATATTCACGCCCATGCTCTGCGCGTATGCTTCTCCCAGCTGATATGCACTGATCGGCTTAGATAAGAAAAATGTAAACAGCACCGCAAGTCCGACAACCACTGCCGCCACACGAATATTGCTCCAGCTCATTCCGGAAAAGCTTCCCTGTGACCATCCGTGCAGATTCACAATATCAGAATCATCTGCAAATGTCACAACAAAATCCGTGATGGCCGAACAGATATATCCGATCATGATTCCCCCAACAAGAAGAGATGCCATATGCTGCACTTTTTTCGACATCAGAAGTATAAATCCCGTCGAGATCAGTGATCCGATAAATGCTGCAAGAATCAGTGTATACGAAGAAAATCTTCCGATATATTTCAAATACACGATCATTGTAAGTGCTACGACCATTTTCGCTCCGGAAGAAATTCCGAGAACGAAAGGTCCGGCGATTGGATTGGAAAAAAATGTCTGTAGCAAAAAGCCTGAAAGAGATAATGCACCACCAAGCAGTGCCGCCATCAGAATTCTCGGAAGACGAATCTTCCATATAATATTGTACTCTGTCGCTGCTCCTTCTTTCAGAAAGAGAATACGCAGAATCTTCGGCACCGGAATATGAACATTTCCAGTATTGATATTTAGCACTGTCACAACACAAAATACTGCTGCAAGAATCAGAAATACCGCTGTATATCTTGTGCGCCGTCTGAAATTTTCCTGATGAAAACTTGTCTGCTTCATTCTTCTACTCCATCTTTTCAAGAAATGTCATCTGAGATGCATCACCGTCTGTCAGCATCAGATGCATATCTTTGATCAGCTCTCCGACGGTATCTGTTGCCTGATATAAGTTCTTTCCGGTATACCAGACATTTCCGTCTTTCACCGCCTTGAATTCAGAGAACAATTCATTCTTTGCTTCCAACTCACTGATACTATTTACCTGTCCGTCGATCGTCCCGTTGTAGATCAGATAATCTGCATCCACAGCAGTCGCATAGAATTCCTCCATCGTCAGTTTAACAGATGGTGCGTTGCTGTCCGGATTCTTCAGATCTTTGAACGCATATCTTCCACCTGCGATTTCGATCATTGACGGAATATAATCGTCAGATTTTCTCACAACAATTGAACCATCTGTACTCACATAGAAATAAGCAACCGTCTTTTCCGTGTTCTCGAATCCTTTCAGTTCCTCGATTACATGAGCCTGCTGGTCAAAAAATGTGTCCGCTTCTTCCTCTTTATTCAGAAGTGCCCCATAAAGCTTGATCCACTCGGTTCTTCCAAGCGGATGTGACTCGTAACTCGAATAATCCACAAATACTGGAATCCCAAGATCTTCAATCATTTCCTGTACCTTCGGTGTATGAAGGATCATCGTTGATTCGATTGCCAGATCACAGTCTCCGTCAACGAGAGTCTCATAATCTGGTTCGCTGTATTTTCCCGCAAATGTCATCGCTCCAGATTCCATTGCTTCCTTTGCACTCTCTACATACCAGCCGGAAGCCTCAAGTCCGGAGAATTTCACCTTGTCAATTCCGCCAATTGCATCAAACAGAGACATGGATGCTGTCGCCGCCATATAAATATTCTCTGTCGGCTGCTGGATCACAACAATATCATCCGCCAGATTTTCCGGTTCTTCTTCACCTTCCGGAACGATCAGATATTGCTTATCTTCATGGACATCGATCAACTTATATCCATCCTTATAATAGTATACATCGAATTCTGTCGCGTAAGTCAGATCCATTGTAGATTCATAGGTAAGCCCTTCGATCTCCGGTGCTTTTTTTGTCTTGTCGGCTGCATCTTTGGTCTTATCCTTTGTTACATCTGTACCTGCTGAATTATTACCGCTGTTTCCACCGGAGGCTGCGGTGGAACCGCAGCCTCCGAGCAGAAGTGCAGCTGAAAGCATTAACGCTGTGATTCTGCATCTTCTTATCTTCATTCTATTTTTCTCTCCTATTTCTCTGCCGCTGCTACTGCCGCATCAAACTTCTCGTTCGTCAGCTCTTCACATCCGTAGAGAACACCGTAAACCTTGATCCACTCCTGCTTTCCAAGTTCTGTCTTTTCCTCGGAAGAACGATCAACGAGTACCGGAATTCCAAGTGTCGCAAGCTTCTCTGTCAACTCCTCAAACTGCTCCGTCTGCTCTTCCAAAGTCAACGTCTCTTCTGTATCCTTACTGTCTTTCTTGTCAGTATCTTTTGCTTCTACTTCGGTTTCTTCTGATTTCGCACCCGGAAGGATATCTCCTGTAAACAATGCAAGATTCACTTCACTCTTCACAAGGTTCTTCAACTTCAGTTTGTCCGCTGTTCCTGCATATGCAACTTCAGCATTCTTCTCACCGTCTTTTGCTTTCATCTTATCAGCAATCTCGGATACTGTACAGTCTTTGCTCTTCATTCCAACTGCCGCAACATTGTCAAGAAGATCGAGATCTTTCATCATATTCAGAATCTCATCAGACTCTGCATAAGTATGATCTGTCGGTTTTTTCACAATGATCATATCCTGCTCAAGGCCAACCGGAACTTCCACATCCTCCGGAACGATCAGATATTTCACAACATTTCCTTTGTAAAGCTCTGCTGCCAGATCCTGTTCGCTTGTGCCGTTATTATCCTGAGTTGCGGATTCTTCTGCAGAAGAATCTGCTTTGCTTTCTGCATCTAAGTTCTTAGAATCTTCTGATCTATTGATCGTAGCAGAAGCTACTTTCTTCTTGGAAGACTTCTCTATATCCGCTGATTTGTCTTCTACAGACTTCTGATTTCCAGATTTCTCTTCCTCTGCTTTCTCCGGATCTCTTGCTGTATCTTTCGTCATGTCGATCTCAAGAAGTACGATTCCCTGATCATAATGATAGATCTTGAAATATTCTGCATAGTCAAGCTTTGTCTCTGACTGATATTCCAAGCCTATGATTTCAGGTGCTTTTTCGTCCAACTTCTGGTTACTGTTTGTTGAAGCAACTGTTCCGTTTGCAGATGTTCCTCCGTTAGCCGCTGCAAGATAAATGAAAATCGTATATTCTATCTCATGTGCGACAGACATTTTATCCGTCATTCCAATAATCTTATTGTTCTGATTCAACGCAACCGGGATAACAGCTGTCGCTGATCCGCCGCCTTTTGTTGTGTAATACTTATTTCCGTTCGCTTTCACATACTGATAATGATCACTGCTGAACACAAGCGTTGCATAAGCCTGTCCATTTTGGATCGTCACTTTATTACAAGTAATCTGAACCTTACCTGTTCCACCTGACCAGGTAAAACGATCTGGAGTGTATACACCGTCTTTCAGTGTTGTTCCACTGTTTACATGAGAAGTAGAGCCACTTGTATCGGATTCGTATTTTGATACATTATCTGCTTTTCCGTCGTTTCCATCTGTTTTTCCTGAATTAGTTCCAGGTACAGAACCGCCTGGGAAAGCAGAATTGTTTGTTCCTGTATTACCTGTATTGTTGGAACCACCAGTAGTTCCGGAATTCCCTGTGTTTCCGTTGTTTCCTGTATTTCCGGAATCGCCTTTATTATTAGAATCTGTGGAATTAAGATCGGCAATCTTCTTCATTGTCTCTGACTGGAAAGTCAGCGCTCTGTCATACCAGATTCCTTTTTTAATGGAATAGGCTGCTACTGCAATTTCCTTATCCAATGCTTCTACCGGAACAGTATAAGTATATTTTCCTTCTTCATTTACCTGATATGGAATCCAGGATGACTGATCTGCGCTTGCAGCCTCTTCCTTTGTTCCCATATACAGATAGCCGTAACCGGTTCCGCTTAATGTAAGCACGGCACTCATTTTTCCGTCTTTCGCTGTCAAGATACAATCCACTACTTTAAACATAGAAGAACTGGAAACTACGTCCATGCTGTAGATTCCGTTGGCTACATTTACTTCTGGTGCAGGATTCGGATTTGGAACCGGATCCGGTGTCGGTGTTGGTGCCGGATTCGGAATGTACATCCATAAGTACTGTTTGTCATACCAGGTCTGATCTTTTGACTTTCTCAAAGATACCGGAATTGTCTGTCCCGCTTTTTCTTTCGGCACATTGAAATGAAATGTCCATGCACCTTCTTCATCCTTTGTTCCTTCTATAACAGATGCTTTCAACAAATCATCTTTTGAACCAAGAGAAAGCGCATCAAATCCTGTGTTATTTGTCTTGATCGTAATATCAAGCTTGTCATCCTTTTCAACAACTGTTGATTCACTGACCTTGAACATCTTGAACTCTTCAGCGTCTTCTTTTACTACTTTCACAGATTCTCCTGTTACAGAAGGAGCCTCCTGCAGTGGCGGAAGTTCCGGTTCCGGAGTATTCGTAGAATCGTTAGAATCCGTAGAAGGTTCTGACTTGCCTGTCTTATCTTTTATCTGTGTATCCTTGTTATCAGTTTTTTCGTCCGCAACCTGATCTGAGACAGTTGTGCCTGGATTTTTCCCGGTGGTTTCTGTATCTTTCTCTTCTGAATTATTTTCTAAGTTGTTTTCTGAATTATTTTCTGAGTTATTCTCTAAATTTGGTTTTGTTTCTGCTTCGATTGAATTCTGATTATCTGATTTATCCGAAGAATTATCAACTTTATCAGATTCCTCTTTCTGATCTTCTTTCGTTAAATCGTCATTTCTTTTATCTTCTTTAACATTTCCTGCGTCTTCTGTCTGACTCTCATCTTGTTTCTTATCTGGATCAGCTTCTTCCACCTCAACAGTTTCCTGTAAATTTGTCTCATACTGCTGCTCATTTTCTGCCGCATATGTTCTTGTATAAGACAATGGTGAAATCATCATAGAACCCGTCAGCATAAGCGCAAGCCATCTGCTCTTATTTTTCATTTTTCTGTCTCCTCTTAGGTTGTAAATATAACACGGAAAATGGATAGAATTATCCTAACGAGATGTTTTGCTGGTCGCACATAGTGTGAACAGTAATAAATGATTCTTTCGGTACAATCAATTACTCGTGATCTGGAATTCATATATTCCCCGCACCAACGGCCGGCAGGTTTCCTGACTTACAGACTCTTCCATACAGAACTCCTTCCCGGTCTCCCAGTGGATGTGCAGATTCTCTGCACTTATCTGTATAGGAGCGATCTTCTGAAATCTATTTGGTTCTAAAACAGTTACAATGATTTCTAAGAAGACCGCATCTCTGTTCACAGTGACGAGTTCGTACAGGTCTTACACCTGTTTCCCTTTTACCTGTTTCGATTAGGATATGTATTCAAATATCCCTGATCAAACAGCACCGAACGCTATTATTTCTGACTAACTATAACATTTCATTATATTGAAGTCAACTGGCAACGTCTGGTCAAAACAAAACTTAAATTGAAATAGGACTTCAGATTGCTCCAAAGTCCTTTTCTGTCTTATATGCCTGACAAATTATTTATAGTTCCTCTCCGTTTGTTCTGATTACATTCTGATACCAACAAAATGAATCTTTCTTTGAACGCGCAAGCGTTCCCGTTCCATCATCATATTTATCCACATAAATGAATCCATAGCGTTTTGCCATTTCGCCGGTAGATGCACTTACAAGATCTATACATCCCCATGGAGTATATCCTCTAAGATCAACTCCATCAGCCACAGCTTCTTTCATCTGTTCTATATGTTTTTTCAAATAATCAATACGATAGCTGTCATGAACACTTCCGTCTGCTTCTTTTACATCCTTTGCGCCAAGACCATTTTCTACTACCATAATCGGAATTTGATATCTGTCATAGATTTCATTTAATGTATATCGCAATCCTTTCGGATCAATCTGCCAGCCCCAATCACTTGCCTCTAAATAAGGATTCTTAAGTCCTGCCACAATATTTCCTTCTACTGCTTTAGCAATACCTGTTGCATTTCCGACACAGTTACTCATGTAGTAACTTAATGTATAAAAATCAACAACCCCCTCTTTTAACAGAACATCGTCATCAGGCTCTTTCTTGATCTGAATATCATTTTCTTCAAAGAAGCGTTCTGCATATGCCGGATACTCACCTCTCACCTGGATATCAGAACAGAACCAGTTTATCATGCGCATCTGTTTCTGTGCTTCAAGAATATCCTCTGGATGACAGGTGCTTGGATACATTGTGATAAAGCAGATCATATTTCCCATCTTAAATTGCGGATATTTCTCATGTGCCAATTTTACTGCTTTTGCACTTGCTACGAACTGATGATGCAATGCCTGATAACGAACTTGCGGCTCATCTTTTACTCCCATCATTGTTCCATAGTAGTCCTTGATTGTACCAAGCGACAACGTTGCCCCCATCACCATGGTACCTGCATTAATCTCATTAAATGTTAGCCAATATTTAACTTTATCCTGATATCTTTCAAAAACAGTCTCGCAGTATCTCACATAACAATCTATACATTCTCTACTTTCCCAACCATTATATTTTTCAACCAGACCATACGGCATCTCATAATGTGAAATGGTAACAAGTGGTTTAATACCATATTTCAAACATTCATCAAATACTGCATCATAAAACTCCAGCCCTTTTTCATTTGGTGTTTCCTCCAGTCCTGTCGGAAAAATTCTTGTCCATGCAATAGACATTCGGAAAGTTTTGAATCCCATTTCTGCAAATAATGCAATATCTTCTTTATAATGATGATAAAAATCTGTTGCCTCATGGCTGGGATATAATGTTCCTTCTTCAAACCCATCTGTGATTCGCTTTGGAATCGTATGTGTTCCATTTGTACATAAATCTGGAATAGCAACTCCTTTTCCATCTACATCCCATGCACCTTCATACTGATTTGCGGCTGTTGCTCCGCCCCATAAAAAATCTTTTCGAAAAGTCTTCATTCATTCTTCTCCTATTTATATCGTCTGCTCTATTCTTTCAAAAATAATGTATTAGCAATAAGAAAATACTCTTATTTTTAATAAATGAACTCCCTCAAAGGACATTGTTGTAATCTCATCTCCATTTAACCTACATTCTGAAATAAACATTCCATCCGAAAAATATCCTTCATCTACACTTAAAAAATCTGTGTAAGGTACCTCTACTTTAGTCGACCTGATCTCTAATCCACAATCTTTTACAATAACGAAAAATTCATTTTCCTCATGCTCTAGCACAAGGCATGCACCACTTCTTGTTTGCAGGAATCTGGATTCATAAAAAATATTGAAATCATAAGAAACAAATGACAGCACCTCATTTTTTCCATTCTCACTGATTGATGCCTGCAAATGTCTTGTACCATAAGCTTCCGCTAAAAGTGACATCATTCCATTTAATAATCCATTAATTTTTGCATATTCTTCTGCATTTTGCGGTGTCTTTAATAACTCATCATCCGTATCCATCCCAAACAATATTCCTTGCGTTGCTGTAAAAGGGAGACCAATATCTTCAAATCCAAATGGAGAATAACACATTCCATGATAATGTCCTATCACATATAATTCTCTGATTCCTGCATACGAATGCGTTGCACACTCCGCAATATAAAGAGGATTTCCTCCTTTTGTATAACAATCACATGTTTTCAGGAATGTTGGGATATAAATATCCGGTCCGTAAATATCAATAGAAGGCGCTGCATGTTTCCATATAGGCATCAATTTCGCCACCGGTCCTCCCGTAGGGTATTTTCCTGGTTTTTGACCTTTATCAAGCCAACAATTTACTGTCATAGGGAGATTATATTCCTTCTTTCCTGCCTTCGCAACTGCCTCTACAAACTTTGCCGTATAATAGCACTGGAATACTTCATCTGCCATTTCCCCAAAAATTTCACCCCAGTTTTTACCATAAATCAATTCTTCTCTTCTTACAATAGTACTAGCAAGTTCAGGTGTGAGTTCTGCATAGGTTTCTTTTAAATATTCAAGAAATGGAGCCGGAACAGAAGAAGCAAACATTTTTTCTGCTCTTTCTCCATGTTCTCTTGCTTCTCCTAACAATCCTGTCTCATTTTCTACTTGCATTGTAATAACTGTATGCTCTGTTCTGTCGATACAACATATATGTTCCATTAATCTTGCAAATGCTGCCGCATCTGCTTTCTTTGTCTCCTCACAAAATGCTGAGAGCGTCGAATAATGTAATCCATGTACATTTTCTAAAATTTTGAAATTTTTTCCATTCTCCAACTGTGCACGTTCAAAACGCTTCAGATCTTGTTTCACCCACTCGGGTGCATAATAACACTGTGCATTTTTCCAAGAACCAAACCATAGAAATCCTATCTTCTTTCGATGCTCTCTTGCCTGAAAAATTATAGAATCAACAAGCGAAAAATCATATTTCCCTTCTTCTGGTTCTATTACCTCCCAATAAATTGGCAATAATACTGTATTCAAATTTAATTCATCAGCTCTTTCCCATATTCTTTCCATGATCTTCACATTTGAAGCACTAGAATTATGTGCTTCTCCTGCAATCATAATAAACGGAGCTTCATCTACTATAAGAACTTTTTGTCCATTCCTGTCTTCAAGATAAGGTGCTTTCATCTCAATTTCTCACTTTCTTCCATTTATCTTATAAAAAAGCTATCGAAATCACAACTTCCCTCGCCACAAAACTCAAAGTATAATCCACATTTTCCACAGATCCGTTTCAGTTTTTCTTTTTTTCTATGCCAGTCTTTAGCAGGGGATATCTGGATTTCTACAATCTGATTTTTTCTGGTTTCTTCTGTATAAATAAGGATTTTCCCTGTAAATTCGCCACGATAAGTGACTGCAATCTCCTGTTCTTCTCCTGTAAACTGCAAATACTTAAAGCCACATACAGCTCCGTCTTGCATATTATGAAGATAAGAATTTTGTACTGTTGAAACTTTATTTCTTCCTTCCAAAGCAATATAAGGATGTGGTTCTTTCCATTTTACACTACTTGAATAATGAAGGATTCCTTCTTTGCTTCGTAAATAACAAAGCAAATGAGCTGAATATTCTCCAGCTGCCTTCCAAGGCTTTCCTGACATTCCACTACTTGTTATTTCTACCTGTGGAATTGTTCCATCTTCCTTCAACTCTATTTTCTCTGCACATCCTTGCCTGCTATACTGCGTCCCATAAGTATGTCTATGATAAAAGATATAGTATTTATCTTCTATTATTAAAATCCCTCCATGATTATTTCCGAGATAATTAACCGCATCCTTTTCCATTCTTCCAGCTAATCCTACATCTCCATTTGAAACGATTGTTCCCTGATATGAAAAAGGACCCATTGGATTCTCTGCTAATGCATAACATAGTTCATGGCCCTGTTCGCTGGAATACACCAGATAATATTTATTTTTTATCTTTCGGATGCTGGATGCTTCCAGAAATGCGTGTCCCTCATACGGAGTTCCAACTGACTGAAGTTTTCCTGGAACTGTTGCTACTGGAAGAGTCTTAATTGTCTTCATATCATTTTCCAGCTGAACTACAAATCCTCCCTTGTATGCAGCTTCAGGAAATCCTTCTTTTCTTTTTTGTAATGCAAAACCATAATATAAGAAATTTCCTTCTTCTGCACTATAGATTGCAGGATCAAACATCAATCCGTATCCTGATTCTGAAGTAAGTATTCTTCCGTCCGAAAAACATACATCTCCATAATACTCATAATGACCAGCCGGTGTGGCGCACACTGCCACACCAAGCTTGTCCATTTTTGAAGTGAAATAATACAGATAATATCTTCCATCCGGTCCACATATAGCATCAGGAGCCAGAAGATCAACTTCTGTCTCATAGTTTGGATCATCTGATTTCTTAAAAATCACGCCTTCAAATGTCCAATTTGTCAAATCGTCTGCTGGAGCACTCCAACACACATAATCTCCTGTGCAATATCGCTCACCCTCTGCCTCATCATGCGAACCATATACATAAACCCTATCGCCAAAAAATTTCGGTTCTCCATCTGGAATGTACTCCCATCCCGGCAGATATGGGTTTCTTGTCTGTTTCATCTATTTCACCCTTTCTTTTATGAATCTAACATTTTGTCATTATATCCAAAAAGATATGTTAAAATGATTCCACCAAAAAATCCAATTGCAATAACAACTGCTGCAATTTTTCCCATCATTGCAACAAATGCAGGGATTGTCAGAACACAAGTAGAAATCAACGCTGTCTGCATTCCACCAGATGTTGCGATCAACACTCCTCCAATCGCATCTAAAAGGCATACGATTACAAACGGTCTTTTAAATTTTAACACAACTCCATAAATTGCAGGCTCCGTTACTCCTGCTACAAATGCTGAAATTCCTGTAGATACCGCTGTCTGTTTCAGTTCTGAATTCTTAGTCTTTAGGAATACACCAAACGCACATCCAGCCAATGCAAAGTTTGTCGCTAATGTAATTGCAAAAATTGGATCTGCACCGATCGTAGCAAAGTTATTCATAACAAGTGGTACAAGCCCCCAATGTAAACCAAAGATCAGCATAATCGGATATAATGCTCCAAATACAAATCCTGCAACTGGTGGACAAGTATCAAGCAACCAGCCGATTCCATCTGCAAGTCCCACTGCAACAATATTCGTAACTGGTCCAATTACGAGAAATGTCAACAATGCAGTCACAACAAGACTCAAAAGTGGAACAAAGATTCCACGAATCACTTGTGGGAATAAAGGTTTAATCAATTTTTCAAACTTCGCCTGGACAAACACTGCTACAACAATTGGAATGACAGAACAAGGATAACTAATCAATGTCACCGGGATTCCAAAGAAACTTACTGCTTCTCCTGCACTGTATAATGTACTGATATTTGGATATACAAGTGCCGCTGCTACTGCCATCGCTACGAAAGGCTCTGCTTTAAACTTCTTTGCGGCTGTATATGCAAGGAAAATTGGCAGGAAATTAAACACGCCATCTGCCATAGCATATAAAAGCTGATATGTTGTTCCTGCTGTATCCAACCAGCCAACTGTTGTAAAGACGACAAGAAATCCTTTTAACAATCCTGCTGCCATAAATGCACCCATAAATGGAAGGAAGATTGCTGAAATCACATCAATTGCTATCGTCAGAATACTCTTCTTGGCTGTTCCTCCATCCTCATCCGCTTCACCTGTCAGATTAATATTCGTCACCTTTCCGATCTCATCGTAAACATCTCCAACATCTGTTCCGATAACAACCTGATACTGTCCTGCTGCAACCATAACCTGAATAACACCTTCTGCCTTTTTCAGTGCTTCCAGATTTACTTTCTTTTCATCTTTTACTATAAAACGAAGACGTGTCATACAATGTGCCAGTGATTTTACATTTTCTTCACCACCGATCTCACGGACAATGTCTATTGCCATCTTATTATAATTTTTAGCCATGAGTTTCTCTCCTTCTAATAACTTTTAGATTTCAAATCAACCGGATTGTTTCAGAATTGTGCACCACCCTGACTTCTTCCTGCAATCATTTCTGTTCTGAAAACATTTCTCCCCACCACCATGAACTATGTCGTGTTTCTCTTATGGAGTTCTTTCGTATATCTGAAAAAGGCTTTTTAATATACAAAAAAAGACCCAGAATATACTTTGGACTAATGTATAAGTCCTCTGCTATCTCTGCGTCTTGCTGAACTGAATCATAACAAACTGATCTGCATGTGTAATTGATTTCTGCATCTACTTTAGCAAACTATCGTGTGTTTGTCTAGCTTGCAGAATCACCAATATTTTCCACTAAAAATTATTACTTTTTCACAATGGACAAATCTCCTTTCACTGTCTACAATGGATTTATAAGCGATTGTTACTGTTGAATCAGGCAAGTCGGTTTTATGTTATAATAAGTTCATGAGACAGATATTTTATTATCGGCATCTCAATACACTTTTATACCATAAGATCGGCTTTTATTTTTTTACAAAACAATCAATACAAAGGAGATATCTAATATGCAGATCACCCGTGTTCTTAATACGAATGCTGTCTTATCAGCAGATTCTGACAGCAATGAAATCGTCCTTCTCGGCCGCGGGATTGGATTCAAAGCCCGCCCCGGAGACAACGTGGATGAAACTAAAATTGAAAAACGTTTTACGTTAAATGACAAGAAACAGTTAAGCCGTTTTCGGGAACTTTTAGAACAGATTCCTTCTGAATACATTTTTGTAGCAGAACAGGCAATTTCATTTGCCAAACGCTTCTACAATCTGCAGCTGAATGAATCTATCCATATTTCTCTTGCAGATCATCTTCACAGTGCTGTAGAGAATGCAAAGCTTGGAATTCAGATTCCAAACTCCCTTCTTTTAGATATTAAACAGTATTATCCAAGAGAATATGAGATTGGACAACAGACCATCACTTTTGTAGATGACAAACTTCACATTAAACTTCCAGAAGATGAGTGGGGCTTTGTCGCCATGCATTTTGTCAATGCACAATACGGAAAAGAAAATACTAATGTCAAAAAAATCATTACATTTGTGAGAGATGTAAATAATTTTATTTTAAACGAGCTTGATATTAAACCTGATGAAGATTCCTTGTTTTATCACCGCTATATGACACACCTGAATTTCTTTGCACAGCGAGTTGCCGGCGGCGTTCATTATTCTGATGACAATGATATTGAACTGTCATTATTAAAAAAACACTATCGCGAAGAATACAAGGTAAGCTGTGATGTTGCAAATTACATTAAGAAAAACTATCATTTTAAACCTAACAAAGATGAAATCATGTATCTCACAATTCACTTGGCGCATATTACACGCCACTCGGTTTAACAATTTCATTTTAATTTAAAATCAGGAGGACTCAGACTATGGGATTTTTAACAAAACTTTTTTCTGGAAAATCAGAGGAAAATGCAAAGCCAGAAGAAATCAAAACTACTAACTCACAACCAAATACGATCTATGCACCTTTTAAAGGCACTGTCATTCCATTAGAGCAGATTAACGATGGTGTGTTTTCCAGCGGTGTACTCGGTCAGGGAATTGGAATGTACCCAGAGGAAGAAACTGTCTATGCACCTTTCGATGGAAAAATCACTCAGGTAATTGACACAAAACATGCTATCGGTATCTTAAGTAATGACAATATCGAATTATTGATTCACGTTGGGATGGATACTGTTGCAATGAAGGGAAAAGGATTTAAACTGTTTGTTTCAGAAGGTGATAGCGTATCCTGTGGACAGAAATTAATGACCTTTTCTAAATCAGAGATTGCTGCTGCCGGATATCCGGATACAACTGCAATTATTATAACAAACACCGATGATTTCAATAAGGTTTCTACTCTTATTGAGGGACCTGTAGAAAAAGGGACCGCCGTACTGATTACAGAATAATGCAAAGGAGAACGTTATGACAGAACAACAATTACTAGACTTATTTCATCAAATGACTTTAGAAGAAAAGATTGGACAGCTTGTCCAGTTGGATGGCGGATGTTTCGGTACTGATGCCATGGCTGTCGGACCAAGAGAAAAGCTTGGTGTCACAGAAGAAACCGTACGCAACTGTGGAAGCGTATTAAATGTTCTTGGTGCTGAAAAGGTTCATGAAATCCAAGATCATTTTCTTGCTGAAAATCGTTTAAAAATACCGCTCCTCTTCATGGCAGATGTAATTTACGGATACCAGACTGTTTTCCCGATTCCTCTTGGTCTTGGATCCACCTGGAACCCAAACCTGATTCGTGAAGATTATAAACTGATTGCAGAAGAAGCCTGCAGTGATGGTGATATGGTTACCTTCAGCCCACCTGCTGATCTAATTCGTGATGCAAGATGGGGACGTTGTCTTGAAATGCCCGGAGAAGATCCTGTTCTGATCTCTCATTTTTCTAAAGCAATGGTAGAAGGTTTCCAGAACACATGGGAAAAGGGAAAAAGTGTTGCCTCCTGTCTGAAACATTTTGCCGGATACGGTGCCCCGGAAGCCGGACGTGAGTATAACACCGTTGATATGAGTAAACGCCGTTTCCTTCAGGATTTTCTTCCTGGTTATAAATCTGCTGTAGATGCAGGATGTGAACTGGTTATGACTTCCTTTAATACCGTAGATGAAATTCCTGCTACTGCCAATAAATGGCTGATGGATGATATTTTACGAAAAGAATGGGGATTTAATGGAGTAATCATTACAGATTATGCAGCAATCTCCGAATTAAAGGCTCACGGAGTTGCTGCTGATGATGCTGAAGCTGCAAAACTTGCAATAAATGCAACTGTAGATATTGATATGAAGACATCTTGCTATGCAAATAATCTTGCGGATCTTGTTGCCCGTCACGAAATTGATGAGGCACAGATTGATGCTGCCTGTTATCGAATCCTTACGCTGAAAAATAAACTTGGACTTTTCGAAGACCCATACTATGGATGTAGTGTAGAAAAACGTGATTCCGTTATCTGCAGTCCTGAAAAAATCAGTGCTGCCCGTAAAACCGCCAACCGTTCTATGGTTCTTCTTAAAAATGATGATATTCTTCCGCTGAAAAGAAATAAACAGAAGATTGCTCTGATCGGACCTTACGCTGACAGTCTGGATATTGTCGGCATGTGGGCTGTTCACGCTGATCACAAACATTCAATTACAATAAAACAGGCGATGGAAAATGTTCTCGATAATGAATACTTTACTTTTACCAAAGGCTGTGATTTCCTTGATGATTATAGTTCGTTAGGCGAGTTCGGATTCATCCCTGCGATTGCCAATGGAAAACTCACTCCTGAACAGGCTGTCATAGAACATGAGAACGCTCTTACTCTGGCAAAAGAAGCTGATGTTGTCGTACTGGCTATGGGAGAACATATGCTGCAAAGTGGTGAGTCCGGTTCAAGAACCGATATCACACTTCCAGAACCACAGAAACAACTTCTACACGAGATTAAGGCTCTTGACAAAAAAATTGTTCTTGTATTGTTCAACGGAAGACCTCTTGCATTAACTGATATCATTGAAGATTGTGACGCTGTTTTGGAAGCATGGTTCCCGGGCACAGCCGGTGGACTTTCCATCTGTGACTGCCTCTTTGGTGACTACAATCCTTCTGGAAGACTAACTGTAAGTTTCCCTTATCACGTTGGTCAGGAACCATTATATTATTCTCAGTTTGCAACGGGAAGACCTGCAAATGGGAGCACGCATAGCGGACGCTTTGTCTCGCGTTATCTTGACTGCCCGAATGAAGCACTTTTTCCTTTTGGATATGGTTTATCCTATCATAAGGCAGAATATTCTAATCTTACGCTTAGCCAGACAAAGATTTCAAAATCCGCTGATGATTCCATACAGGTATCCATCACAGTAACAAACACCAGTGGAACTTCCGGAACTGAAACTGTTCAATTATATCTCAGAGACTTAGTTGGAAGCGTTGTAAGACCAATTCTTGAGCTGAAAGACTTCAAACAAATTTACTTAGGTGCTCATGAAACAAAAAAAATCACCTTTACAATTACTGAGGAAATGCTTCGCTTTTACACAAAAGATTATACTTATCAGAGCGAACCGGGCAATTTCAAAGTATTTGTCGGACCGAATAGTGCTGAATTACTGGAAGCAGATTTTTCACTGACTATCTAGCAATCTTTTATTTAGATAGCCACATAATTAAACATAAAAGATGGATGAAAGTATGTATCGTATATAATACCATGACTCTCATCCATTTTTTCTTCATTATTCCGCCTTCACGGCCCAGCGCATCTTCGTAGATCTTGCTCTTCCGTTCTGCGCGCATTCTTGTGCTGACGGACGCACCACATCTCTTGCATATTCGGAATAGATTCCTTCTTTATATCCTGCCTTGAGTGCTTTCTTTACAAGCTTATCCTCGCCGGAATGGAAGGTGAGGATTGCTACTCTTCCTCCCGGTTTCAACGCTCCCGGAAGCTTCTCCATGAATTCGTACAGCACTTCGAACTCATTATTGACATCAATACGAAGTGCCTGGAATGTTCTCTGGCAAGTCTTCTTGATAATGTCCTTCTTTTCTTTATTATTCGGAAGGAAATCTAATGTCTTCTCGATCACATTTCTAAGCTTTGTTGTTGTATCGATGCGATTGCCTCTGCGAATCTCATTTGTAATTGCTTTCGCCAGTTCTTCGCAGTATGGCTCGTCTGAATTTTCGTAAAGCATTCCGGCGAGTTCTTCCTCTGAAATGTTATCCAGGCGCTCTGCCGCGCTGATGCCTTTCTCCTGGTTCAGTCGCAAATCCAGCGGTCCGTCAACTTTGAAGGAAAATCCTCTCTTCGGATTGTCGATCTGCATGGAGGAAACTCCGAGGTCCGCAAGGATAAAATCGAATCCGCCAACCTCTTTTGCAATCTCATCGATCGTGCAGAAGTTCTGCAGACGGATACTTAAAATGTCTTCTCCGAATCCCTGATCTGCCAGACGTTTTCTTGTCTTCGCAGACTCTTCCGGGTCAACATCTGTTGCATAGATATGCCCCTCACCTTTCAGACATTCCAGCATTGCTTTCGTATGTCCACCGTATCCGAGTGTCGCATCAAATCCAGTCTCACCCGGCTGGATTTTCAGAAAATCCAGGATCTCATTTACCATGATAGAAATGTGCATTCCGGCAGGAGTATTTCCCTTCTGGATTACATGCGCGATTGTATCCTTGTATTTCTCCGGTTGTAACTCTTTATATTTCTCCTCGAATTTCTTCGGGTATTTTCCTTTATACCTCACACGACGCTTGTGCGGTGTCTGTGATTCCTGTGTGTTCTGATTGTTCTGTTCGCTCATTTCGCTCTCCTTGTATATTCATAAATGTTTTCTCTATTATTTCTGTTCTCTTTTCACAACGTATGTACAGTATACCATGAAAGTTATTCACAATATACCATGATCCTTGAAATGTTTTCCACATAAGTCTGCGTACTTTTCACCTATTCACATTTCTTTACCAAAACCTGCGTAAATCCACCATTTTATCCGGCTGCATATCTTACTGCCACGTTCATCACTCCCGCAAGCATCATCACAACCACCGGATTCAGTTTTGTCTTACGAAGCAGTAACAGACAGATTCCAAAGATAACCACCATAGACCATTTTGTTGCAGCAAACTGCACAATTCCATCTGCCCAGAATGCAGTGTGCAGAATTGCGATTCCTGCGGATGCGATCAGTGCGACAACCGCCGGTCGTAATGATTCCAAAACACTCTGGAACATTTTCATTTTCTTATATCTTAAATAAAACCATGCGATCAAAGTTACGATAATGCAGGATGGCAGAATGCACCCACAAGTCGCCGCAATCGATCCCGGCACTCCTGAGATCTTGCTGCCGACAAATGTTGCCGCATTGATCGCAATTGGCCCAGGTGTCATCTGGGAAATCGTGATCAGATCTGTGAATTCTGTCATCGTAAGCCAGCCGTGCTGTGTCACAACCTGTTCCTGGATCAGAGGCATCGCCGCATAACCGCCGCCAAAGCTGAACAGTCCAATCTGAAGGAAGCTTAAAAATAATTTCAAATAAATCATTTCTCTTCACTTCCTTTCTTCGTGATCTTTTTCTCAATTAATGCGCGGAGTACTCCGACAATTCCACAGATCAGAATCACATAGACTACATTTACCTCAAATACGCAGGAAGCTATAAATGCCCCGACCATAAGTACGTATGACAAAGCATCTTTCTTCTTCACGATTCCGGCACCCATGTCATATGTCACAGATGCGATCACGGCGCCCACTCCGGCCTGCATTCCTTCGAGCATTAAGCTGATGATCTGGTTACTTCGAAATGCCTGATAACCGGCAGAAAGTATCGATATAATAAGAAATGGTGGGATTACCGTCCCGGCAATTGCTGTCAGAATCCCCGCAATTCCAGCCAGTTTATATCCGATCACGATTGCTCCGTTCACTGCGATTGCTCCCGGTGCCGACTGCGCAATTGCCACAAGATCCAGCATCTCCTCTTCTTCGATCCAATGATATTCGTCTACGAACTTTTTCTTCATCAGACTAACGATCACATAACCACCGCCAAATGTGAACGCGCTTAAGTAAAAGGTTGACCAGAAAATCTTCCACAATTTTTTATCTTGTTTTTTCCCTTGCGTTTTTTCTTGTTGTTCTTCCATATATATTGTCCTCGTATATTATGATTATGCGAATTGCGTAGCACTAGAACTCCCGCCACACTATATGCTATTGACAGGCAAAATTCCCTAACTATGATATTCTTTCTCTTGTAGTCTATCGCAATCAAAATGATTATGCAATCGCCTTGAATTTTTTACATTATATTTTCCTTTTTGAAACCTTAATTTTATCTGAATTTTCCCTATTTGGAAAATGATTATGATACAATGAGAACAGTAATATTTATCATAAAGGAGATTGAAATTGAAAAACCCTTTTTTTCGATTATCTTATGCCGTTCTCCTGTGTTGTTGCCTGACCGGATGCGGTAGCATACAGCACAAATCCAGTACGGACACGGCGCAGGCGCAGGGTACTAAGGCACCACCCAAGACAGCGGATGATTTTTCTATCTCATCAGGTTCTGAAAATGAAACTGTAGATGAAACTTCTTCTGCTGATGCCGCCACCCCACCTGCTTCTGAATCTGAATCCGTAACTCAGCAGGAACTGCTGACCGGCGCAGCAGTTCTTTACAGCAATGGACAGGAGATCAGCTTTGACCCTTCCTGGCAATACGCAGACTTTTCTGCAATCAATTCTGGAACAGCTACTATTTATCTTGCAGATTCTGACCGCAAGGATATCGTCGTTGGCGTGAATGCCGGACATGGAACTTCCGGTGGTGCTTCTGTAAAGACACAGTGTCACCCGGATGGTTCTCCAAAGACAACCGGCGGAAGCACTGCTCAGGGTGCAACTTATGCGACTGCAGTTTCCGGGGGAATGACATTTAACGATGGAACTGCTGAAAGCACTGTTACACTTCAGATGGCTCAGATTCTGAAAGATAAGCTGCTTGCTCAAGGATATGATGTCCTTATGGTGAGAAATAGCGACGATGTCCAGCTTGATAATGTTGCCCGCACCGTACTCTGTAACAATGTAGCTGACTGTCACATCTCACTCCACTGGGATGGAGATGGATTGGGATATGACAAAGGCTGTTTCTACATTTCTGTGCCAGATGGTCTGAAAAGTATGGAACCTGTCGCTTCCCACTGGCAGGAACATGATGCACTTGGGGCCTCTCTTGTAGAAGGACTTCGTACAGAAGGAATGACCATTTACCAAAATGGTTCTATGAATATCGACCTGACGCAGACTTCTTATAGTACGATTCCGTCTGTTGATATGGAACTTGGAAATGCAAGCTCTGACCACAGTGATTCCACACTAAACAGTCTGGCTGATGGTCTAACTGCCGGAGTCAATGCTTATTTTGGAAATTAGAATTCTTATTGTGATATTTATTTTATTTTTTAAGGAGGAGTTTTATGGAGCCACTCATTCGTGTTAAAAACATGTACAAGATTTACAACCCTGGAGAAAATGAAGTCCGCGCGCTGGATGATGTTTCTCTTGAGATCAACCAGGGGGAATTTATTGCCATTGTCGGGCATTCCGGTTCTGGTAAATCTACATTTATGAATATGCTCGGCTGTCTTGACACACCTGATTCCGGGGAATATTTTCTGGATGGAAAAGATGTTGCCAATCTCTCAGACAATGAACTGTCTGATATCCGCAATCACAAGATCGGCTTCATCTTTCAGGGATTTAATCTGATTCCAAACCTGGATGCACTTGGAAATGTAGAACTTCCACTGATCTATCGCGGACTTGGAAAGCAGCAAAGAAAAGAGATTGCCGGGGAAGCTCTATCGAAGGTTGGACTGGAAAATCGTATGGATCACAGACCGAACCAGCTTTCCGGTGGACAGCAGCAGCGTGTTGCTGTAGCCAGAGCAATTGCCGCGCAGCCGCCGATCATCCTTGCTGACGAACCGACCGGTAACCTGGACAGTAAGTCGACTATCGAGATCATGAATATTCTGAAAGACCTTCATAAGTCTGGAAGAACAGTTATTATCATTACACATGATGATGAAATTGCTAATCAGGTTGACCGTGTTGTCCGCATTATGGATGGAAAGATTGTGAGTGATAGTGTAAATTCGTAGCAATTTAAATCTTTACCTGCAATTACAGAGAGAGGGCAGTACTTTACGATTTCTCAATCGTTGAAGCACTGCCCTCTCTTTATGTTTCTTATTAGATATTTCTTAGTAGAATTTCTAATTACTTCTATTCACTTTTTATTCTACTGATACAAGCTCAATCTTGAAGTTCAGTTCTTTTCCTGCCATCTCATGGTTTGCATCGAAAGTGATTGTTGTCTCTTCCTTAGCTGTTACCTTTACCGGGAATGGCTGTCCATACTGATTGGACAGGTAAACCTGCTGTCCCACTTCAAGGTCTTCAGATCCCGGGAGTTCTGCAATCTCTACTGTGAAGATAGCTTCCGGATTCGGCATTCCATAAGCTTCTTCCGGCATCAGATGGATGTCCACTACCTGACCAACTTCCATATCAGCTACTGCTGCATCAAATCCTTTGATCATCTGTCCTGCACCGCATACAAACTCAAGCGGCTCTCCACGATCATAAGAAGAATCAAACTGAGTTCCGTCATTGAATGTTCCTTTGTAATGTGTACGGCATTTCTTTCCAACATTCTTTCCTTCCATTGTAGTGTGTGATCCGCATCCGCCACCGCAGCTGCTTCCACAAGAATGTCCTTCCTCATGGTGATGATGATCACAAGTAGCTCCTTTGGATGTAAGCTCGCCATTCAGGTATGCCTCTACTGCCTGGTCTGCATCTCCCTGAGCACCTGAACATAATTCAACGCCGGCCTCTGCAAGTGCTGTCTGAGCTCCGCCACCGATTCCACCACAGATCAGAACATCTACATTCTGTCCTGCAAGCAGTCCTGCCAGTGCTCCGTGTCCTTCCCCATTAGAACCAATCACTTCACTGGAAACCACCTTATTATCTTCTACTTCGTACACTTTGAAAGTCTCTGTCTTTCCAAAATGCTGGAAAATATTTCCGTTGTCATAAGTTACTGCAATTTTCATTGTAAAATCCTCCGTTTCAAAATTCCCTGTCAGACTAGTATAATCCATTACGCAGGTAAAAGCAACCTTTGTGTAGATGCGAAGTTGCTCCTTGTAGTAAGCAGTATTATTGACACAATCTTCATGAGACACTATACTTGTTATAAAACTTACTTCAAACCATCAGAAAGTGAACACAACCATGGAATATGAACACATTACCCACTCCTTTGAACCAATATATAATGAAGACTCCGAGATTCTGATTCTTGGGACGCTTCCTTCTGTAAAATCCCGGGAAAATAATTTCTACTACGGACATAAACAAAATCGATTCTGGAAATTGTTGGCGAAGCTTTGTAAAGAAGAAACTCCGCAGACAATTGAGGAGAAAACTTCCATGCTGCTCCGTCACCACATCGCCATCTGGGATGTCATCCAAAGCTGCGACATCAAAGGCTCCAGTGACAGCAGTATCAAAAATGTAACGCCGACCGATCTGAATCAGATTTTAAATCACTGTCAGATTCGACAAATCTATGCAAATGGAAATAAAGCCGGAGCTCTTTATAAGAAATATCAGCAGCCGCTGACCGAAAGAGACATCCTTGTACTCCCTTCCACCAGCCCGGCAAATGCCGCCTGGTCACTGGAGCGTTTGTACGAAAAATGGCGTGTCATTCACTAACCTGTTCTCTTCTCTGCTCAAACACTGCTGCCAGCCTCGGCAGAATCTTGTTGCAAGCCATCGTGTAAGCCGCACCGAATACATTTGCCCCAATACGAAGTGCAACAGCATACGGCATCCCGAATAAGCCGGATGCAATCGACAATGCACCAAATGTATTAAATGCTGTCTGCCATGCATACCCTGCAGAATATCCGACTCCGATTCCTCCGATCATTCCGATGTATGGATACATTGACTCCGGAAGCACCAGATACAGGATAACAAATAACAGACATCCTACTATATTAAATGCAGCTCTCTTACCTGCTCGCTCTCCACAGTCATCCGGAAATGGGAGACAAACAGACATGCTTGCGATTCCCGCCCACATTGCTCTTGGAAGTCCAAGCAATGACATGAACAACATTGCGCTGGAAACAACCAGTGAAAGACGAATATACCATCTGTTTCTTGCGGAGTTAATATCGAACTCGCGGAACAAATCAAGAAATGATCTTCGATACGGTCTGTTCTTCTGATTCTTATAGAAAATCGCCATACACAATACCATTCCAACCAAAAGGCCAGCCACACGATGCAAGTACTCCTGTCCGGTCACATCATATCCCTGAAGAAGAAGATATCCAAGAACAAATGTAGAATGATTGTACATAATCACATTGTGACATCCCAGAATCATAAGAAGCAAAATGCATACTACATTAATAAAGAATGCCGGAACCGGTGACACCATATTCGAAAGCTTCGGTCCTGCAATCAATATTCCAAAGATTCCGACGATGGAGGCCAATCCGTGCGTTGTACGAATTCCAAAATCTGCCTGTCGAAGAACAAGCACCGCAAGAAGCACTGTAACGCCTACTACACTGTTGTTATTCCCTGTGAAATGACTGTATAAGGAAACCACTGCCACACAAAACGCCATTACAAGATAGACCTTAAAATTATAAATAAGAATGTGTCTACGTCTTTCCTTCTTGTCTTCTGTCGCTTTGATCAGCTGCTTAGATGCAACTGAACTAAGCTGTAACTCCTGATAAAATGTCATATATCTCTTCCTCCCACTGTTATTTTTCTTCAAAATATCAACGAGAAACTATAATACAAATCCATCACGGAGTCAATAAAAACTTTATTAAAATTTTCTGATAAATCGAAATTATTCAAACAATATATAGAATTTATTTTTTAGGCTTTACAAACCGTTCGCTCTATGATAAGATAGTTTGTGTCGAGCGGAAGTGGCGGAATGGCAGACGCGCTAGATTCAGGTTCTAGTGGGAGTTTTATCCTGTGGGAGTTCAAGTCTCCTCTTCCGCATGGTTGAAAAGTAGGAGAAAGCCTTATTTTATAAGGATTTCTCGTCTTTTTTTGTTATCTGAAATTTGCCCATTTTTGGTTACCTCTGTTATTTTTTCTCTCCCATTCGGGAAATCAATCACATTTTTACGGTTATAATTCTTATCCAATGCACGATCCAGCTGACTGACAATCTCTTCAGGACGTTTTCTGTCATAACAATAATTGTTATAAGTTGTTCTTTCATCCTCATGTCCAATGATCTTTCTGACTGTATTAATATTGATTCCTTCGTCAATCATCGATGAGATCACCGTCTTTCTCACTTTATGAGGACTTCTGTATGGAATATCAAGATACTTACAGTATTTTCTCAAACGACATGCGATTGCATTTTCCGTAATTCTCTTTCCCTGATTCATAAATAAATAAGAACCTGAGCAGCCATTTCTCTCATTCGCAGCCATTGCAAGTTTAATGACCAGCTTCGCTTTTTCAATCAAAGGAATTTCCCTGTCACCGGCATCTGTCTTTGTATGTTCCACAACTTCTCTAGATGTTTTTCTAAATTTCCCATCCGGTCCCTCTGTATAGTAGCTTGTTTCCATATGTTGGATATGAATATGATCCCGGCTCACGTCACTCTCTTTCAGTGCAACCAGTTCTCCCGGACGAACCCCTAGATAAAACTGAAGGATCACTGCTAACGATGTTGTGTTATCCGGATTTTCTTCATACTCTTTCCATGCCTCTTCTATGATTAGCAGCTGTTCGTTTTCCAAATAAACTTGCGTCTCATCTGATTTCTTCTTTTCCTTACGAAACATCTTTGCATTAATCTTGACCTGTGCAAATGGATTGGAATTGATAAAACCTCTGTCAATCGCATACTCCATGCAATGCCTCATGATAAATGACATTGTATAATACTGTTTTTTAGTCATGTGATTTGTTTTTATCATTCCATGAGCCCACTCATCCAACATCAACTTATTGAATTTCTTCAAGGGTATTGTTGCAATTTTAGTTCCTTCGTAAAATCTCGACCATTCTGTAGAATAACGTTTTACCGATGCCGACTTCAAAGTATGAAGCTGAAAATATTGTAACCACATCGGATAGACTGTCGTAAGTGTAATCTCATCCTCTGCATTCTCTTCACAGTAAGTATTTACGATCAGATTTTCCAGTTCCTTTTGTGTACTTCTTTTGACTAATCGCCTATGATCTGCTTTCGTCTCATCATAAAAATGTGTATACCACTTTCCATCCTTTCCTTGCCATATTTTATATTTGTGCGCTTTTAAAATATCTCTTCTTCTCATCATAGCCATTTTCTTCCGCACATCATCTAATGTTATAATACCATTACCGATTGCTTCAGACAATAACTCTTTCACATCCATTTCGTCATATCCCAAAGCTTGCATCACCCCTTTTTAATTTTTTTCTGTCAGTTTTACCGATGGCTGATTCTCAAAGGCAAGATTTTAAGGCCTTCATATATAGAAACGTTTCAAGGGGCTTATACAACCATCGATACTGAAGTTTCAAAAAAACAGGTGATAAGAATCTGACGGTGATACTATGATAATTCTTTGATTAGAAAATACAACGATAACTTTTAGGGCAAGATGCGCCCTTGAGTAACTCTAATTTCCTTTTGGAAATCAGGCTACCTGGCAATCTTGATGGGGATTTCGCTCCCCATTCCCTCGAATCTGTATATAACTGTTAAACATAAGTGATGTTTACGCCATCTAACATATACCCAAATAGATTATTCCAAAAATTAGGGAATTTTGAAAATATAGATGGAACGCATCTGCCTACGTGAAATTAATTCTACGCTAAAAGTATAATTTCAAAAAAACGCCTCCCGGCTATTTCAACCGAGAGGCAATTTCTAAAAGAAGGGATGAAAGAAAACTAACTATTCAACTTTTTCTTGTAATATATAAATTCTTGATTCAAAATCAGTGCATGGCGTTACATTTCCCGGAACTTGCCCTGCTGTTACATCTGTCGTGATCAGTCCCCAATTCATCAACTCATCTCCATAATTCTCTGTATTTGCTGATAAATTCTTATAAAGTTTATTTGGATCAAGTCCCTGCAGCTTTATTCTGCTGTATGGCATATTCACACCATTTAATACACGGTAATATCCTACAAGTGCTGTTGTTTTCTCTTCATTGACTACCATCCAAATAGTTTCATTTCCTTCAAATGGACTTTTCAATCTATAAAATGTTCCAAACTGTATCAACTGACGATACTTTTTCATAAATAGGATTTGTGCCTTTACCTCTTCAATTTCAAAATCAGATAATTTATTCAAATCCAACTCGTAACCAAATGTTCCAAAATAGGCTACATTTGCTCTTGTATGTAACGGTGTATTTCGAAAAACCTGATGATTCGGTATTACAGAAACATGACTTCCCATACTACTGATTGGATAACACATCGACGTTCCATATTGAATTTTCAGTCTTTCAATTGCATCAGAATCATCGCTTGTCCATCCTTGTGGTGCATAATAAAGCATTCCCGGATCAAAGCGTCCTCCCCCACTTGCACAAGACTCAAATAAGATTTTTGGAAATTCAGAGGTTAATCTTTCATACAGGTCATACACTCCAAGTATATAACGATGGAAGATTTCTCCCTGCCGTTCTGCTGGATAAGCAATACTATAACATTCTGTAATACTTCTGTTCATATCCCATTTTATGTATGAGATTTTTGCTTTTGAAAGAATCTTTGAAATCATCGTATAAATATAATCAACAATCTCTTTTCTTGAAAAATCTAATACATATTGATTACGTCCATGTGAATTCGTTCTTCCTGGTGTTTGTACAATCCAATCCGGATGTTGACGATACAGATCTGAATCCTTATTCACCATCTCTGGTTCGATCCATAAACCAAATTGCATACCAAGATTTTCTATACGCTCTGCAAGACCTTCAATTCCATTCGGAAGTAACTCTTTGTTTACTATCCAATCTCCCAAACCAGCTCGATCGTTTCTACGTTTACCAAACCATCCATCATCGAGAACAAATAATTCAATGCCACATTCTTTTGCTTTCTCTGCAATTTTTACCAACCGTTCTTCAGTAAAATCAAAATACGTTGCTTCCCAATTATTATTCAATATTGGTCTTACACGATCACGCCAATATCCTCGCGCAAGATGTTTTGCATATAATTTATGGAAGTTCTGACTCATCTCATTAAGTCCATTATCCGAATAAAGCATCACCGCTTCCGGTGTCTGAAAACGGTCTCCTGATTCTAATTTCCAGTCAAATCCATTTGGATTAATCCCTACTGTAATTCGTGTCACATCATGTGTATCTACTTCTGCCTGGATTCTAAAATTCCCACTATAAATGAAACTAAATCCGATTGCCTCTCCCATAGATTCATCTGTATTTTTTCTTTTAAGAACCATAAACGGATTCTGTTCATGTGAAGAATTTCCACGCATACTATCAATTGCTGTGATTCCCTGTTCCAAAGTCCTCATCTTCACATGTCGCTCTCTGGCCCATGCACCAGACAGTTGCATCCAAACATAATCTTTATCCGGAAGATCCAAATTCAAACTCATTGCTGTAAGCAAATGTACCGGCATTTCTCCCGTATTTTTTATACGGACACTTCTTGCAATTGCACCGTATTCAGAAAAAATAGTATACAGCAACTCCACTACAACCCCTGTAAGAGAATCTTTCAAAAAGATCCTAAGTGTCATTGCTTCTTCTTCAGACTCTGCGTAAATAGCTGGAAGTCCTTGAAGTTTTGGCTTTCCTGGTACAATCTCATATCCATTATATTTAAAATCTGAGATTCTGCTTCCATTTTTCTGTAATATTTCAATTGCAGAATGACGATAGTCCGTTGTCCCATATACCGGATATTCCTGTCGAATATGCTCCAATGAAAAACTTTTGTCCCCTTCATATACATAGGAGGTCATCGGACGTTCTATTTTCTCCACCAGATAAGAAAAATTCTTCTTATCATGGATTTTCTTTCCGTAATAAATCTGTCCCATATGTCCGTTTTCTAATACGCACATAATATAGCTTATCTGATCATTATATAAATGAAATGTCTTTGTCTCTTTATGAAATACAATATTTCTCATATATATTTTCCCTTGTTATTGGTATTTTGCAACAATCTTCTGCATTAAATCCCATTTCTTTTCCATGTCTGTAACAAGCTTAAATTGTGTTCGACATCTATCAAGATTATGGTCTTCTCTATGAATCTTAAAATAATGATCTCCTTCCAGATAATCCGTCAGGAATCGTATTCCGCATTCAAAAGTCATCACCTTAGCTCCCATTGGCAAAAGTTCTATTTCTTTTGTTGTCAATTGTTCTCTACATTCTTCAAGAAAACCTTTCGTATAAAGTTCAAATAACTCCATACTACAAGTAACCTTCTCTAAATCTTTTTCATCCTCTGCTGCTGTACTCGCACCAAAGCGAATAGAATCGCCAAAATCATTCATCGCCAGTCCTGGCATAATCGTATCTAAATCTATTACACAGAGTCCTTTTCCTGTAGCGTAATCTATCATAATATTATTTAACTTTGTATCATTATGTGTTACTCGTAATGGGATCTCACCTTTTGCCAATAGTTTTCCAAAAACACTTGATATTTCTTCACGCTCAAGGACAAACCGAATCTCCTTTTGTACTTTTGCTGCACGGCCAAAGCTATCTTTTTCAACAGCCTCCTTAAATGCAATCAATCTAGATTCTGTATCATGAAATCCCTTAATTGTTTCATTCAGTGTTTCTGCTGGATAATTTGACAATAATTTTTGAAAATGTCCAAATGCTACTGCGCTTTCATAAAAATCTTTCGGATTTTCTACAAGATCATAGCTTGTTGCATCTGTGATATACTTATAAGATCTCCAGTACTCTCCTTTGGAATCCACAAAATAATATTTTTCATCTTTTGCCGGAATCAAATTTAATGTTTCTCTCTCTGGATCTCCTCCATTTTTCTTTATTATTTTCTTTAAGTATGTTGTGACGCCTTCAATATTCTGCATTAATTCAACTGGGTTAGTAAAAATCTCCTGATTCACTCTTTGCAAAATCACTCTTATTGATCCCATTTTTCCAATCTCATACGTCAACAAATAAGTGTCATTGATATGTCCACTTCCATAGGGCTTGATACTAATAAGATTACCTTCAAACTGAAATCCATTAATTGCTTCTTTCAACTGTTCTTCTGATACTCTATTCATCACTTACTCCCTTCCCATAAATGCTGAGGATAAATCCCTTCATCATTTTATAGTTTTCAATTTCTATTTTGTCTCGTAGGCGCTGTATTCTTCAAAATCAATCACAGTTTTTCTAATTCTGGCTTCTTCAGCTGCAAGAGCCATCAAATGACTTGCCACAGAAACTGACGCATCTGTTTTTCCTGTTTTTCCTTCTCCAACCATACGAACAAACTCGCGCATCATACTCATATCACTTCCGCTATGTCCCTTTGAAGGTGTATGAAGTTGAATCAAATCATTTGTTCCACTTACAAAATCTATGATTTCTATTGTTCCTGTCTCCATATCACCTTTTAATTCGCCTTTAGTTCCCATAATTCGAATTCTTCTTGCGCACTGGTTTGTAAACGCTGTCATCAAAAATGAAGCTGTAACTTGATTTTCAAATTCGATATCTACTGTCTGATGATCCACAACTGTATTATCAGAATGGAACACGCATCTTCCATAAGGTCCTTTCTTTAACTCCTTTAGGACATGTTCTGAATCTGCCTGATCAGTTACTGCATATACAAGTCCGTCTTCCACAGCTTTCGGATGTTCTAAGTAAAAACGTGGTGCATAAAACGGACATTTATCTCTATGTTCACATCCGTCCATGCAATATCTCGGTGCATTTACAGGTGCATTTTCTTCTGTAAAATATGTAAGTTCTCCAAAAGAACTGATTTTTTTACACTTACTATCAGCTAACCATAACATAATATCCATATCATGACAGCATTTCTGCAATATCATTGGACTTGATTCTTCTTTATTTCTCCAATTTCCTCTCACAAAGCTATGTGCATGATGCCAATATCCTACTTCCTCAATATGCTGAATTGACATCATTCTTCCAATTCTTTCCTCGTCTAAAATTTCTTTTATTTTTGAGAAAAAAGGTGAGTAGCGCAAAACATGACATACCGATAATATTCGATTATATTTCTTTGCCATTGCTCCCATTTTTACAATTTCGTCTTTATTTGGAGACATCGGTTTTTCACATAAAACATGATATCCTTTTTGCAATGCCATAGTAACCGGTTCATAGTGCATTTTATCCTGTGTACAAATCATAGCACAATCTGCAATTTTGTCTTGTTGTAATAATTCTTCATATGATTCATACTGTAGCTCTTTTGGAATATTATGTTTTGCCGCAAAAAGTTCTCTACGTTCTTGGTCTGGTTCTGCCACAGCTACCACTTTAAATTCATCTGGGTGATCCAATGCATACTGAGAATATACATAGCCACCCCTCAATCCTGCCCCAATCAAAATACTGGTTACCTGCTTCATCGTTTTTCTTCCTTCCTCATTCTCAATTCTTAAGTTGAATTTTTAATACCGTGTCTTTTTCATCAGGCAATGGATAAGTAAATACCGGATCATCTCCAAATGATACGAATGCAACATCTGTATAAAGAGCTGTATTCCATGCTTCTCCTCTTTTCACTTCACTTCCATCAGATAAATATGTAATTCTATCCAGTTTTTCAGGACTGATTCCATAGAGCGGAAGTGCTCCTAAAGGTGTCTCATAAACATGTGCATAAATCACTCCGTCTTTCTCTGTATATCTTCCCCAATCAGGTTTCTCAAGATCTGATATTCCACATCCATAAATACTTTCTTTATTCTTATCCATCCAGTTTCCGACTTCTTTGAGTATTTCAACACTTTCCTTTGGAATGTTTCCTTTTGCATCAGGTCCTACATTCAAAATCATATTTCCACCCTTACTAACACACTCTACAAGTTTTCTCACTAACATTTCTGGTGTTTTATACTGATGGTCGAAGTTGCAATATCCCCAGTGATTATTCATTGTTGCGCAAAGTTCCCATGGAATTGGCTCTCCATTGATATCACATACTCCTTTTGGCGGAATGATCTGTTCCGGACTTGCAAAATCACCACTGTAAATTAACGGATTATCTGTTGCAATACTTCCATGGTTATCTCCAGCACCTTCTAAACGATTATCAATGATTACATCCGGCTGATAGTGACGTACCATTTTGATCAATTCTGTTGCTTTCCATTTTTCACCTGTCATATCGTCATAAGAAAAATCAAACCATAATAAATCTAATTTCCCATAATTTGTAACAAGTTCTTTTACCTGTCCATGCATGTAATCCAAATATCTGTCAAAATCAATTTTTTCATCCTTGTATGCTTCATTATTTCTCATCGGGTGCTGACGATCTCCATATTTCGGGAAATCCGGATGTTTCCAGTCAATAATGGAAAAATAAAGTCCTACCTTTAAATCCTCTTCTCTACATGCATCTACAAATTCTCTTACCAGATCACGTCCGGCTTTTGTATTTGTTGATTTATAATCTGTAAGTTTGGAATCAAACAAACAAAAACCATCATGGTGTTTTGCAGTTAATACTACATATTTCATTCCTGCTTCTTTGGCTAATCGAACCCATTTTTTTGGATCATAATCTACTGGATCAAACTGTTCAAAATACGTTCTGTATTCTTCTACAGTCATCTCTTTTTCCGACATAACCCATTCACCACAAGCCGGAATTGAATATAATCCCCAATGTATAAACATTCCAAATCGTGCATCCATAAACCACTTTGTTCGTTCTCTAATTTCCTGATTCATTTATTTTCTCCTCGTCTTTCAATTATCTACAATTAACCTTTCACAGCACCGCCGGATAATGCTTCAATAAAGAATTTACTAAATACACAATATAAGATTACCGGTGGAAGAATGATAACAACCATTGCTGAAAACAGTCCGTTATAGTTCGTATTAAATGATGTTGTAAATGTTGACAGCAATGCCGGAACTGTTAATTTTTCTCTTGTGATCAGTACAAGTGATGCCCAGTAATATTCATTCCAGTTACTCAGAAAGGCTAAAACTGCAGCTGTCATAATTCCCGGTCGTGCAATTGGGAAAATAACTTTTACCCATGTTTGGAAATAAGTACAACCATCAATTCTTGCAGCTTCCTCCAACTCTTTTGGAATATTGTCATAATAATTTTTTATAACAAAGAAGCTGACTGCGATACCACTGCAAGAATAAATTAAAATTAATGCTGCACGAGTATCATATAAATGCAGATTATTAATAAGGTTATATACCGGATATGTTAAAGCTGTTGCGGGAATAAACATAGTGGAATATAAAAGAATATTTACCAGTGCTTTACCACGAAATTCCATTCTTGCCACTACATAAGCTGACATAGAGATCATAACCACACTGATCAATACAGATACGCCTGCAACAAACAAACTGTTTCCGAAATAACGAAGTACATGAAGGTCTTTAAATGTAGAAATATATCCATCAATGCAAATCGACTCCGGAAGTTGAAATCCTGGTCTTGCCATAGGATCTTTTTTCAAACTTGATAATCCCAACCATACTAATGGTACGAGTGATATAATCAGTGCCCATGCTAAACAAATATATGTAACGATTTTAGTCCCTGTCGGCATATTTTTTACTGTTTTTCCATGTAAAGATTTTTTCATTATTTATCACGCTCCTCCCTAATGTTTCTCTTTTTTGAATGAAACACTGTATGCGAAATTAATTACAAGAATAATGACCATACCTGCTAAAATCTGTATCATAGCCACCGCATTTGCTCGTCCAAACTGAGTCCTCGGACTTGTGATTGCTAACTCTCGAATCACATAACTGATACTGTACGTTCCCGCTGCTCCTTTTGTCAGGAAATAAACTTCGTTGTAAAGAAGGAATCCTGAGGTTGCTGCAAGCACAGATACTGTTTTCAGCGTTCCTTTAATCATTGGAATTGTAATGAACCAATCCTGCTTTAATCCGCTGGCTCCATCTAACATTGCCGCTTCTCTCACTTCTTCTGGAACCGCCATGATATTACCAAGTATCATTAATGTTGTTGTTCCTGTAAAAAAGATATAGGCACATGTCATAGCTATAAATGCCGGTCCTTTTAACAACAGAACACTATCTGTAAAGTCTTTGTTGAATATTCTAATGATAGGATTGATAATTCCATAGGATGGATTATATAACTGTAAAAAAATCACTCCCATTGCCGCTGTAGAAATCATATTCGGAATGATATAAACATTTCGTACAAACTTAATTCCCTTTACTTTTCTTGATAATGCAAGTGCTATCAAAGTAGCAACAGGAATCTGAACTATTGCACCAAGAAGTGCCCAAGTTGCAGAGTTTTTAAGTGCTTCCCAAAAGAATGGATATTTTTTAAATATATACTCATAGTTGTTCCATAAATCCTGGAATCCAAAAAATTCCGGAGATGTAATATTACTGTAATCCCACTTACAGAAAGATGTCACAAATACCGTAATGATTGGATAAAGGTAGAACACACAGAATGCCAGAATTGTTGGTGCTAAAAAGGCAATAATAAATCCTGTACGTCTCATCCCCAATTTACTTTTTTTCTTATTGTTAATACTTTCTTTCAATTTAATACCTCCAATAAAAACGGGAAGGGACAACATTCCCCTCCCTCATTGAAACTAAATCATTTATAATTAACCGATTAATGCAAGTAATTCTTTCTGGAGTGCCTCAAATCTTGCATCAATGTCTGTTCCGGAAACAGCACACTCCATAAGTGCGTTTATAATCGCTTTGTTAACGTCAGATCCCCATGTATATTTCATGTCGATTACAATTGTATCTGCTTCATTAACCTGAGCACATGCTTTAGCAAGTTTCATTGTAGCAGCATCTCCGCTCTGCTCTGCAAGTGCATTCAGATCAACTGTTGTGTTACATGGGTTTGCCTGGGCACCTGTAAAAATTTTTTCCTGAACTTCCGCACTTGTCATATACTTAACAAATTCAAGCGCAAGTGCTGTCTTCTCTTCACTCATGCTGTTTGCAACTGTAAGTCCGCCACCTGCTGATGAAATAGAGATATTTCCCGGGAACAGTGCTGGCTCAATTGCATCAACCAGAGATTCATCAATTCCACTTGCATTCCATACACCATTGAAAAGTACTCCTACTTTTCCATTTGTATTAAACTCAGCCATCAGATTTCCATTATCATCTGTTGTATGCTCTGAACCATTTGCCTGATCTAATTTTGCTGTTGTCTTGAATGCATTAGCAAACTCATCAGAATTAACAATATCTTCTGTCAACTCAGACTCTACCATCTTCTTTCCAGCGTCTGTAGATGCCATAATTGCATTTATAATACATCCAGATCCCTGTCCGGCAATATATCCATAGGATTCATCACCTAAACCTGCAATCTTTGTCATTGCATCTCCGAATGTATTCCAGTCTGCAAATGCATCTGCAGAAACACCCGCTTTTTCAAACAGCGCTGCATTATACCAAAGACCACGACTTTCGATCTGATCATGTACAGCATAAATATGACCATCTAGATCATGCTGTGTATAGTTAAGTCCTACTGCGTCCTGAAGATTATTTTCATCAATATATGGCTTCAGATCATAAACAAGCTCCTGTGAAATTGCAGCCTGTGGTACTCCATTTCCTCCAACATCTACCATATCCGGGTATGATCCACCAGCAACCTGTGCACTAACAATATCATCTCTGTTCTCAACAGCAATCGGTTTAAAAGTTACATCTCCGTCTGCATGTTCCTGTGCAAATTCATCATAGATATCTCTCATTACCTGTGCTGCCGGCCATTCACTTTCATCCTGATAATATCCATGATAAAACTCCAAAACATTTTCATCACCGGAAGCTTTCTTATCTCCTTCGTTTCCTGAACTGCTTCCACATCCTGCTAATACGGATACACCCATTGCTGCTACTAGAAGTACACTTACCAATTTCTTTCTCATCTTTTTTCCTCCTGTGTTTCTCCTTATTTGTTGAATTAATTCTACCTTACTTTTTGTGCATTTTGAATGTGTGGTATTGACAATAACATGCATGTTGTTTACACATTGCCGAACAAAGCATGGATTATTTTTACCTCGTGTCAATATTTTACATGTTTTGCACAAAGAAAGAGTGCGTATCAACTCACTTTAAGTCAATATGCACTCTCTCCAACTATTTCATTTTTATATTTTCTTCAAATTCTTGTACTGAGATTGTTCCCGCCAATAAATCAAAAATTGATTCAGTAAAATAATTTTTTTGTTCTAGTGACCAGATGTTACTTGGAACTTCTATTTTTTCATCAGCTTCAAGAACCAATGATACCGCTTGATATAATTTATCTTTATTTTCCTTATATAGCTCTACCGAAACATCCGGATTCGCCGGAATTTGTTCCGTCCTCTCAAGAATCTGTAACTGAACGTCTTTGCTAAGCATGTACTTTAAAAAGCTTACTGCCGCTTCCTGTCTTTCTTCATTTCCACTCTTTCCTAATACATATCCAAGACCTGAAGATTCACATGATACAGTTTTTTCTGTACATGATGGAAGTAAAGCATACTTTGCATTAATATCATCTGAAATCATTGGAGCACTCCATACACCATTGATGTAAATTGCCAGTTTTCCTTCATTGAAGAGATTCGTTTCATCTCGATAACTATACTCTGGAGTTTTTGAAACAGATAAACTATACAATTGTTTCAGCTGATTTATCGCAGTAGTGAACTCTTCCTCTTGATATACAAACTGCTGTCCCTTTGTCCTGGCTTGTTCACTACCTGAAAGCATATGATCTATACAATATAAATATCCCTCTGCCGCTGGTTGAAGTGCTGTTATCTCTGTTCCTTCTTTCAATGCCCAATCACTGATCTGGTTACACATCATCTGAAATTCATCCCAACTTTTCGGCACTTGCTCAATTCCTGCTGCATTTAAAATATCCTCATTGTACCAATATCCACCACTTAACATAAGAACATCTGACACAGAATACAACTCTCCATTCTTGGTTTTCCAATATTCCTTATTCACATCTGATATGCTTTTGGAAAAATCATTATCTCGCTCTATATATGGCTGAATATCTAATGCCATATCATTTTCAACTAAAAAATCATACAGACAATTTTCACCAACTCCACTAAAAGAGATAATATCCGGAACATTACCAACCATTACCATATCTTCTACCTTTCTCATCATCTCTTCACTCGTCGGCATCGAAATAATCTGTAAGTCAATCTCCGGATACTCTTTTTGAAACTCAGCGTAAATATCTCTCATTTCAGCATGATCTTTTTCTGTACCGCCCCAGGCATGAATTAAAGTAATTGAGACATTATGATTATCCTCACTTTCGCAACCGCCCAATAAGCAACAACTTATTAAAATTCCCAATAAAAATATAACTTGTCTAATTCTTCTTTTCATCCTTTTCCTGCTTCCTAAAGTCCTTCGGTGAAACCCCTGTGATCTTTTTAAACATCTTTGAAAAATACCCTGCATCTTCAAATCCAACGGCTTCCGAAACTTCATAAGTTTTCATATTTGTTTTTAAAAGATATTCTTTTGCTGACTCTATACGAAGCTTTAATATCTCATCAAAAAGATTTACGCCTGTTTTATTCTTATAAAACCTACTTAAATAACTTCTGTTAACATGTAATTCGTCTGCAATTTCTTCCAAAGAAATCTTGCTTTTATAGTTTTGTTTTACATATTGTTCAATCTGCTGAAGAAGTGTCTTTTGCTCTGGTACAATAACTTCCTCTTTTTCAACTTCTTTTTTCAATTTTAATAGTTTTCCGGTTGCTTTTCCTAACGCTTCCGGAAGTTCATCCATAATCGCAATCTTCAAAACATATTCACATGCACTGTATTTGATTGCAGATTTTGCATAATCAAAATTAGAGTATGCTGTTAATATTATCACCTGTGTTTCAGGCCTGGTTTCATATAAATACTTGCACACATCAAGTCCATTTACTTCAGGCATCTGAATATCTGTAATAACAATATCCGGTGATTCTTTTTCGATACATTCGATAAGCTCTTGTCCGTCCTCTAACACTGCTATCAAATCACAATCCATTTTCTCCCAATTAATCAGTTTTTTTAATGCTTCCCTTATATAACCTTCGTCATCTGCCGCAACTACTTTCCACATAGCATTGACCCCCTTTCTGACGGAAGAATGATTTCGATTCTAGTTCCTTTCCCCTTTTTACTCTCAATGTCAAGCTCATAATCTTCGCCATACAAAATCTGTAACATTCTTTGTGTATTTTTTAATCCGGTGTGAGTATGTCCTATTTTCCCATTCTCCGGGATTTCATTCTCTTGATCCTCATTCAGCTTTTCATAATCCATTCCAACTCCATTGTCCTCAACAATAATATGGAGCCTCTTTATCTGTTCTGTATGATTGATTTTTTCTTCCTTTGCAGATTCCTCTGACGTATTTTCCTCATACAAACTCACTTTTATCATTCCACTCTCTTTTTGAGGTTCTAACCCATGTGAAACAGCATTTTCCACAAGTGGTTCGATTAAAAGTCGAGGAATAAGGTTCTCTTTTATCTGCTCGTCAGATAAATTAATTTCATACATTAATTTATCTTGATAACGTTCTTTTTGCAAAAACAAATAGAACTGAACAATTTCCAATTCTTCCTTCACTTTTATTTTTATTTCCTTATCACGGAAAATTTTACCTTGCATTAATTTTGAAAAAGCATTCAGACTTTCATATAATTCCTCGTTTCCTGACATTTTCGCTTTGAGACTGAGCATAGCAAGTATGTTAAACTGAAAATGAGGGTTAAGCTGCGATTGAAGATATTTCACCTGTGATTTAGTGGCTAATAACTGCTTTTCATATACCTCTGTGATCAAATACTTGATTCGATCTGCCATCTCATTAAACACTTGTCCCATATCATGAAATTCCTGTATTGTGGAATCCTCCATTCTCACATCCAGGTTCTGATTTCCAAATGCACGAATATTGGAAATCATTCTCGTTACTGGCTTTGAAAATCGATTACTAAGTCCATAAGAAACACAAAATGTAAAAAATAATACAATAACAAGTCCTGCCCAAAAGATAAATAACGTTGGTCGTAAAATTTCTAAAACATTGCTCTGTCCTACAGCAATGACAGTTCTTGTTCCAAATCCACTCGAATCTGCACTCCCAATTACTTTTTTTCCTTCGATTTTCTTATTTCCCACCCAGGATACGGATGTTTCTTTCATCAGCTCATTTTGTTTCTCATCTCCACCGGATACTAACAGCAAATCATTATTAGATAATACAATCCAAGAAGAATCCTGATAGTCTTCTATCTCCTTAAATATTTCTCGAATTGCATCACAACTAATTTGTGCTATGCCGATTCCTTTCTCTTTCATATTGTCATCATAAATGCGAAAAAGAATATTCAGATTCTCTCTATCCGCAACACATGCATACCGATTTTTTTCCAGTTTAAACCACTGTTGCATATTTTGATAATATACTTCCTGTTCCTTCTCAGCGCTCAGCGTTATAGCATAATAGTGCTCTTTCACACACTGATCCTGATTATTAAACAGATACATACTCGTAACGAATGGATATTGCTGATTGACTCTATTTCTTTGCGCAAATAGTTCCATGCTATATACTAATTGTTTTTTAGCTTCTTCTGAATCATAATTATCACATTGAAAAAAACTATCCAGCAGACTATTATGCCTTATAGCAATCGCCCCATCCTCTATAAATTGCATATGTGACTGGTACTGCTGTGTTGTATTATTGAGTACATATTCTATATCTTCCTGCGTATTTTCGAAAAAAAATGAGAAAAAGACATAACACACCGCCAGCACAACCAGCATTAATGTAACTACTGATGCAAGTGACATAAATACTGTTAACTCTTTCTTTAAAGTATGTCTTTTTCTCATTTTTTCTTTCCCCATTTTAATAAGTTTATTTTTATATATACTAACACACCTAGTATAAATAGTCGAGTGATTTTCCGTTCTGTGTATTACACTCTCATTCTTACTATTTGTTTAAAAAGTGTTCCCTATTCGGATATTCCTGACGATACGCTCGGAGGGCAGCTTCCTGGAGCAGGGAGAATTCTTTTTCCATTCGGAGCAAGCGTGGTGCTTTGAAGGCAATCGCGCTGATCTGTTCGGCGATTTTTTTTGCAATTCCTTCTTCGGATAACTGTCCCATGCCAAATACCAAGAAGGTGAATCCTCTGCCCCCTCTGCTAACCTGAATAAATTTTAAGAATACATTGTACAGCTCTTCTAAAAGGATTTGTCGGTAGCCCTCCTCTAACTGCATGGCTTCTGTCAAACATAACGTGGAAAGTATTTGAGCACCCATCTTTTTTCTGTCGCCTCCCAGATTCAGAGTTGTTCCTTCCGCCAAGTATTTCAATTCCATTAAGCATCTGACAAATTCATCCTTCTGTAGCCTGCGTTTTCCGTAACGGGCTGTCCAAAGCTGGTTGCGATATTCTTCTGCCCAGTCTTCCTCCTCTCCTGTATGCTCTTTTAAAATCTGCTGCCGTTTCACCGGATCTGTCTCCTGATAAAAATCTTTGGTCCATATATTTTCCAATTGCTGCTAATGCTTTTCTTTTCATTTTTTTCCTCCTGTTTTTCCTTTTGGTAATATTGCTAGTTTTTCGTCCTAACCAGCTGATAAATTCATTATAATCACAAAATAGGTTATAAGAAATAGAATTTTTTTTGATTAGTTATCGAATTTTTTAGTTATTTTATAATTTTTTAAGATTTTACGGTAATCCAATATATTTTCCTTTCATCTCGGAAATTCCAGTAATAAAACCAAAGATTACTTTTCTAAAATTATTAAAATCATCCTCAAATAGCTGCGTTCCTTTTTGGGGAAACAGCTATTTATAGTAAAAAGCAGTATTTTTCTAGTAAAAATAAAAAAGTTGAGTTAAATGGTTGTATAAGTCCCTTGAAACGTTTCTACATATGGAGGCCTTAAACCTATATGTCAATATCAAAAAGTCGAAATGAGGTGAAGAATTGAATTATAAATACATAACCAAGGAAGAAATTTCGGTTGCATACTTTCAGTTCCCTAAGTTCCTGTTGAAGTATCCGATTTCACAGAACGGGAAGGTGGTGTATATGCTGCTGTATGACCGGGCACGACTCTCACAAATGAATAACTGGTTGGATGAAAATGGCCGGATCTATGTGATCTATCCGATTACGGAATTAATAAAACATATAGGGAAATGTAGGTCATCTATAAAGTCTGCATTAAAGGAATTGGACGAAGCCGGACTACTGGTAAGAAGATCTGGTGGGTTTTCTAAGCCAAACCACTTGTATATAAAGATTCCCGCAGAAGAGATTTATCAGAAGGACAGAAATTCAACCCGGTTAGAAAATGGACGATCATATAAACAACCACTGCATAGCCAGAATACTGGCCCCATAAGGGTCAAAAAGTCGGCGCCTAATAAAGTAATAAGAAATAAGAATAACATTAGTAATAAAGAGCTGAACTATGAATGTCAGGAAGGAGAGAGTTTATGATGGATAAAGAAAAAACATTTATAGGAGAAGACGGACTGATATATTGTTCTGTTTGCAAGGAACCTAAGCAAGCATGGTTGCCAGAGAATAATCTATTAGGAGTCAGGATACGTTACCGGCAGTGTGCCTGTGAAAGGGATGCAAATGCGATGAAAAAGGCTGAACAAGAAGAAAAGGAACGCAGAGTACAAATTGCTAGCAACAGAAGAATTTGTTTTGATGAGGTTGCAATGAAAAACTGTACCTTTGCGAACGCAGAAGAGATGACCCCTGTTATAGATAAAGCAAAAAAATACGTTGATAACTGGGATAAAATGAAACAGAAATCCAAGGGACTTTTGTTCTGGGGACCATTAGGAACAGGAAAAAGTTACGTGGCGACCTGCATTGCTAATGCCCTTTTGGAAAGAAACGTCACCGTAAAAATGACAAACTTTAATACGATTGTCGATACAATGTTCAGAGCCGAAAATAAGGCAGAATATATGAATGAACTATCCTGCTGTTCATTATTGATTATTGATGAGCTTGGTCTTGAAAGAAGCAGTGAATATGCGCTTGGTATTATATTTGATATAATTGATCATAGATATCGCTCTGGAAAACCATTGATTACGACAACAAATCTTCCTCTGAAAGAGATAAAAGGAGAACCTAATATTGATAAGAGAAGAATCTATGACCGGATTCTGGAGCAGTGTACACCGATCTTAGTGGACGGTAAAAACAAACGGGAAAAGACTGTCAAAGAAAACATGTCTTATTTTAAAAAATTATTCGGCGATAAGGAATAAAAGGAAATACTTGTGACCACGCTTCTATCTACAGAGAGAAGCGCAGTACATGGCATTGCATTTCCTAAAAATTTTAAAACAGAAGGACTGCCCGTCATTGAAAGATTAATGATAGGTAGTCCTCTCTTTTAACAATATAAAACCCACTATAAACCTACTTTTTTAGTATATTTTGGTTGCCACTATGGTTACCTAGGCATGATGATGTGCGGAAAGCCCCTTTCTATCAGTGTTTCCGACGCGGCACAGGGTTCAAGTCTCCTCTTCCGCATTGATGAAATGCAAGAGAAACCTTTGATTTTCAAGGGGTTCTCTTTTTTGTTATCTGAAATTTGCCCATTTTGGGTTACCTCTGTTTTTTCTTCTCCTTACATAACATCTTTGCATTAATCTTTACTTGCGCAAATGGATTGGAATTGATAAAAGCAACAATCTCACATGCGAGACACTTTCCATTTATGTAATTTTTCCTCATCGTCCAGGACTTCTCCTCAGAAAACGCTCTATAAAATTTATGAATTTATCGTAAATTTATATATTTTTTTGTGTGTTTTTCTCATATTTGTGTTATAATAGATTTTAATTTGGTTTATCTTTCACTTAATTATGGAGGCATAAATTTATGACAAAAAATCATACTGAACAAACTGGATCGAATCTTCTGGCTCACCCCGGTAGGACTTCCGACTCTTCCCCCAAAAATACTGTTTCTAAACAGATGTCTCTATCTGATTCTATTTTATCGGGAGCAGTTGTGTCGTATCGAAAGGCAGGTTATACATTCGGTCGACACTTACATACTAATATTGAGATTTATCGAATTCTTTCCGGAGAATGTTATATGGATATTCAATCAGAAACCCTGCATTGTACAAAAGGTGACTTTATTATGATCCTTCCTGATATGGTGCATTCTTTTTATCTGAATGATACTTCAGATTGCGAGTTTCAGCATATACATTTCAACCCTGATATGTTTTCAACTATCATTCTTGATAATGATGGAATATTCCCGATTACGCTTCTTCATGCTGTATTATTTTCTTCACATTTTTATTATCGACTCATCTCTGATGAAACGATTGATAAGCATCTTCAGAAATTGATTGATTTGCATACTTCCTCTGACAGTCTGTTTACAGCCGCTAATCTTAATGTTGCTCTTATGGACCTGATGCTCCATATTCTTGATCACACAGAGCTTGTACATGAACGTGAACATACAGAGCCTCAACTTCAAAACAGTTATGTAGCTTATACATTGAATTATATTCAAACACATTACGCTACAAAAATTTTACAAGAAGACATTGCACAACAATTGCATATTTCCGTCCGTTATCTTAGTAAACTTTTCAAGAGTTATATGGGCGTCACATTATCAAACTATATTAATATTTATCGTATCAATCGCTCCATTGAGCTAATGCAGGATACCAATTTAACCTTAACGGAAATTGCACTGCAGGTTGGATTTAAAGACTCGCAGCACTATTCCAAAGTCTTTGGAAGCGTTATTAATGCAACACCTTCTCAATACAGGAAAACGTTTTTAATAAAATAACTAATCAGAAACCCAGAATTTTACTCCTGGGTTTCTCTGATTAGTTATTTCTTTTATACCAATTTTCTTTTTTTACAGTTCTATGCTTTCTTCTAAATCATAACCGCACTGTTCATTACGCCAGTTTATCGATTCTTTACATAAACACATAATAACTACTGCACTTAGCAGAAATGATAGAATCATGATAAGACTTATAACTACAATCATTTTATCTTATTCTCTTTCTTTTAATCAGTACAACAACAATTCCTGTTGCCAGACAGAGGATTGCAACTCCTGCTACACCTGCTACATTTGCTGCATCACCTGTTTTTACTGCATTTGATGTCTTATTTGCAGTGCTTGTAGTATTCTTGTTGGATGATCCGTTATTGTTTGATCCGCCATTAGATGAACCATTGTTGGATGTTCCGCTGTTGCTGTCATCCTTTTTATTGTCATCTTTCTTGTCATCATCCTTCTTGTCGTCGCCCTTATTGTTGTCGTCTTTCTTGTCTTCTTTTACTTTCAGAGCTTCTTTTGCTTCTTTTACTGCCTTCACTGCTGCATCGATCTCAGCCTGTGTTGCTTCTGGATTCTGAAGAACTGCATTGGCTGCATCAATTGCTGACTGAAGGGCTGCAAGGGACTCTTCTGTATACTGCTCTGTATCTCCTACAACCTTTGTTGCATCTTCTACAGCAGCTTTCAGTTCATCCTTCTTAACAGGTGCTTCCGGCTTCGGTGTCTCTTTCTCAACAAGAGCTTTCTGTGCTGCCTGGACTGCTTTCTCTGCTGCGTCTACTTCTTCCTGTGATGCATTCTCATCAGCTAATACTTCTTTCGCTGCTTTGATTTCTTTCTGAAGCTTCTCGATAGACTCTTCTGTGTATTTGTCAACTAATGCGGCATCGCCTTCTGCTGCTATAATTGCAAGGTTCAGAGCATCTTTCTTTGCTTTCGCTTTCAGAGCTGCAAGCTTAGCCTCTACATTTGCCTTTGCTTTATCTACTTTATCCTGATCAGCATTTGGATCGTCGTAAATAGCCTGTGCAGCTTTGACTGCATCTTCAAGATCTTTCAAAGATGACGGTGTGTATTGCTCTGTCTCTGCAAGTTTTTTGTTTGCTGTATTAATTGTTGCTAACAGATTTTCTTTCGCAATTGTAAGCTCATCTTTTGCAAATGTTACTTCAATTGTATGATTTGCAACAATATCTTCGAAAGCATACTCTGTTGCAATAGTTTCTACATTTTCTCCGTCCACTGTAATACTTTCAATATGGTATCCCTTGTCCGGAGTGATCGTGAATACTTTGGATGTTCCCTTATAAACTGTTGTTGTGGCTTCCGGTGCAATCTTTCCGCCTTCACCTGCTGTTGCTGTGATTGTAAACTGTGTCTGGATATCAGCAATCTTTGCTTTGATTTCGGCTTTCTTTTCATCTACATCTGCCTGAGATGTGTTTTCTGTGAATGCCTTTCCAGCGTTTACCATCTCCTGAAGTTCTACAAGAGCTGTTGCTGAATATTTATCTTTGTCTTCTGCGTTAAGAATTTCTTCTGCCTCAGCAATCGTTGCTTTAAGGTCTGTAAGGTCTGCTTCACTTGCAGTTCTTATCAATTGAATATCCAGTTTATCAAGCTGTGGAGCTTTGTTTGTGTCCGGTGCTGTAAGAACCAAAGTTCCTGCTCCTGCAGTTTTTACTTCAATGTTAAGTTCGAATGTCTTCACAGTTAAGTTGTTACCTTCTTTTGTTGACGGACAATCTACCTGCGCTGCCTCAATCTTACTTCCTTCCTCAGAAAATGCAAGTTTATTCAGTGCTCCTGCACGATAAGTACCTGTTACTTTATAAATTCCAGGAACGTTTGCTGTATAAGCGTACTTAGCATAATCTTTGTATGCCATACAGTTCAGGAATTTTCCATTACTTGCCCAGCCCTCAGAAGTAATTGTAAGCGGCCAGTTCGGATCAGAATCTGAATCATTGCTATTGATCAATTCTGTAGCATGTTCTGCTTCCAGTGTGCTTGTTACGCCCTTTGTTTCTGGGAATTTAAATGGATTTTCTGCTGTATAATTTGCAAATGCAAATGTTGCCTCAATTTTATGTGCTTTATCCACATCACTAAATGTGTAAGAAGTTTTCTTTCCTACGGAATTTCCATCAACTTTTACATCTGCGATTTCATATCCTGAATTCGGAGTAATTGTAAATGTTGCGCTTTCGCCTTCTGTTACGTCTACTTTGCCTTCTGTAAGACTCTCAGCTGTGATAGTTCCACCTTCGCCGGCTGTAGCTGTGATGGCAAATTTTTCTAATTTAACACTCTTCGGGCTAATGATGAAGTAGTCGATTCCAGGACCTTTATTGGTATTCGGTGCTGTAATAGAGATCATTCCATCTCCAGGTGTTGTTACTCCAATATCAAATTCTACAGTTCCAAAAACAACGTTTCCGTTATTCTTTGTCGGATCAACTACAACTGTTTTCTCTGCGATCTTTCCATCTGCTTCTGTAATCTTGATACCATTTTTCTCATTTTCAGCGGATCCACTGCGATATCTCATAACCACATGATAGGTGCCTGCTTTGTCTGCATGATAAGCATATTTCAAAACATCTTTGAATGCCATATCTGTGACAAATTTTCCATTACTTGCATCGCTATTATCTGCAATCTTCATCGGCCACTTCGGATCAGAATCTGAATCATTGCTATTATTTAACTCTGTCGTAAATTCCGCTTCCAGCTTAGCACTTGTTCCTGTTTTCCATAAGAAGTTGAATCTGTCTGCTTCTGTATATTTTTCACGTGCTACTAATGCATTTTTTGCACTTTCCAGTTCTGCGTATGCGCTTCTGATTGTTGCATCTGTTGCACTCTCATTTTCCACTACTTCCTGAGCTGTCTTCAGTGCTTTAGCAAATGCGTCCCATCCTTCTGAATAAAGATGTGCTTCCAACGCCGCTGAATTCGTAACCAATGTCTGAAGTTTATCTTTTGTAATTCCATCTGCATCTTTGATTGTGATTCTTGCAGAACCGTTAAATCCGATAATTGCATTCTTCGGTGTTTTTTCTGTCAGCTCAATTGAAAATACGCGATCTCCGGTCAGATTGGTATTTCGTTTTGTCTTCGCTACTGTAACGATTTTTTCTGATTCGCCATCATTTAATGTAACAGTTGGCAAAAACTCGGTATCAAAGTCATCCTGAATTGCACTTCCCGGATTTGGCTGGATCTTAGCTGTGATTGTTCCTGTTGTTCCACCTACACGTTTGATTTTTACATCCAGTGAAGATTCTTCATTCATTGTGTATGCAGAATTCTCAAGTTCGATCATTCCTACGCCACCATTGTTGATTACGTAAGCCGCTTCTACACCGATTGCAGCATTTGTCTTTGCTACAAGTTTTAATGTATGCTCTTTATCCTCTAAATCTTTAGATTCGAAGATTTTTGCTCCTGTGGATCTGCTTTCTGCATGTGTATTAATTGTTTCTACTAGCTTACCATCAATATAAACATCCGCTTGACCATGACCTGGATCTGTTGTACCCATCAGATATACTTTTGTTCCGCTAAATTTGTAAGTAAACTGTGCACCTGCTTTATTGGACCATGTATTCTGTCCGTTGATGTACTGGCTTCCTGTCTCAGGATTCCATCCTGTGGAGCTAAATTTAAACTTACTTGTCTCATTAACACTTGTTGTATCCATGCCTTCCGGCGCTGCTCCTGCCAGCTGGAATCCTTCGCTTGCTTTGTATACACCAACTTCACTCAGCATCGGTACTTTTCCGTCTGATGTTCCTACTGTAATCTTCACCTGAGTTGCTGATACTGGAGCTGTTCTAACCAGTCTCTTTGCACCAACAGTTTTTCCGCTCTTCAGTGTCTGCCACTGTGCATCGTCAGACGCTTTGTACTCAACTTTATAGCTGTTGATATGCTGTCCTTTCTGAATTGCTTCTTCGAATGAAACCACATCAAACTTTTTCGCTGTATTCCACTTAATAGTAAGACTTCCGCTTGTTTTACCATCATTTGTTGTCCAGTAAGTAGAATCGTCACTGTCTACCACATTGCCCGGTTTAAATTTCGCATCATTGCCACGAACATCAGATGCTACAATTGTGGTTCCTTCTGCTTTTGCCAGATTGGTTCTGAAAGACTCTTCCACATTCTGACCAAATTCCTCTATTCTTTTCAGAATCGGCTGATCCACTGTACCTTGGTTATTCGGCGGTACATTCAGAAGCATGGTTGCATTATGTCCTACAGAATCAAAGTACATGTTAGCAAGCTGTGTAATTGTCTTCGGAGTCTTCTTTTGAGTTCCCCAGAACCATCCGGATGTAATACGTCCGTCACACTCCGGAACTGTCCATTTATTACCATTTTCATATCCTTTGGAATAAGGTGTACTTCCATTGCTGTCAATAGTATTATTGTCATAATTGACATTTGACTTTGCCCAGGTATCCTCAAAAGCTACACCGTCTTCATTTCCAATCCAGCGAACGGTTGTATATGCCTGAGCTCCGAATAACATACAGTCAGCATCCTTGCCTGCCTTTTTTCCCTGATGTGTCTGGATTGTATCAAACCATTTTGTAAACTCATAGTCCTGTGCATTGGCACCGCTTCCTTTGGCTCCATCCATCCATACTTCAACAAAGTGTCCTTTATTGCCGTACTTTGGATTTCCAAGAATTTCTTTTAACTGATTATTATAGTATTCGTTGTAATCCAAATAGTCATTTTCCTTGGTTGTCGGTTTACCATTCTTATCATAATATCCGTAAGATGGTTCATGAATATCCCATGGAGACAGATAAAGTCCCATGTCCATATCATAGTTTGTACACGCAGTAGATATCTCCTCAAGAATATCTCCTTTATACCCTGCTGCCTCTGCATCATAGTCTGTATATTCACTCGGCCAGATACAGAAACCATCATGATGCTTCGCTGTTATAATAAGTTTCTTGAATCCTGCATTCTTTAATGTGCGTACGAGTGTGTCTGCATCAAACTTCTCTTTCAATCTAAAGATTTCACTCGGCTTTTTATTTCCGTAATGCTCTCCCCACTCAATTTCATTGAATGTATTCGGACCGAAGTGGCAGAATGCTGCCAGTTCATCTTTCTGATATTTGTACTGATTCGCATCTGGTACAACGTCATCTGCTGCCGGTTCTGGTGTACCTGTCTTTTTACATTTAGAATCTGTCACTCCGCTTTCAGCAGCAGATACAGTAACAACTGCCGGTCCAATTGAACTAAATACAGTTGTCACTCCAAGAACAAGGCCCATAAACATTGATACGGTCTTTTTCCTCATTTCGTTCCTCCTCGTTATCATTATGGGTAGGAATCAGTAACTCCTGATTCCCACCTGATCTAACTAATTCTTTCCTCTTTTAAAGTCGAGGTTATAAATTTCTTAATCCTCTTTTTTACGTTTTACTACACCCAGTCCTGCAGCTGCAGATGCTGCTAATGCAAACAACCAGGTTACTACATTTGTTGTATCTCCAGTCTTAACTGCATGTGATGTAGTACTTCCAGTACTTGTAGTACCCTTGTTGCCTGATCCGGTATTTGTAGATCCTGTATTGGATGATCCGTTATTGTTTGATCCGCCATTAGATGAACCATTGTTGGATGCTCCGCTGTTGCCATCATCCTTCTTATTGTCACCCTTATTGCTGTCGTCGCCCTTATTGTTGTCGTCTTTCTTGTCTTCTTTTACTTTCAGGGCTTCTTTTGCTTCTTTTACAGCTTTCACTGCTGCGTCGATCTCAGCCTGTGTTGCTTCTGGATTATCCAGTACTGCATTCGCTTTATCAATTGCTGACTGAAGTGCTGCAAGAGACTCTTCTGTATACTGCTCTTTATCTCCTACAACCTTTGTTGCATCTTCTACTGCAGCTTTCAGTTCATCTTTCTTAACAGGTGCTTCCGGCTTCGGTGTCTCTTTCTTAACAAGAGCCTTCTGTGCTTCCTGGACTGCTTTCTCTGCTGCGTCTACTTCTTCCTTAGTAGAATCTTCCTTATCATAAACTTTCTGTGCAGCTTCTACAGCTTCTTCAAGTTCTTTTACAGATTCTGGAGTATAAGCATCTTTCTCTGCAAGTTTTTCTTTTGCTGTATTAATTGTTGCAAGCAGGTTTTCTTTTGCTACTGTAAGTCCATCTTTTGCAAATGTTACAGCAATTGTGTGGTCTTCTGTTATATCTTTGAAAGTATACTCTTTTACAATATCTTTTACGTCTGTCTCATCCACTGTAATACTTTCAATATGATATCCCTTGTCAGGAGTGATTGTGAACACTTTGGATGTTCCCTTATAAGCTTTTGTTTCGTAACTTGTTTCGTCTTTTGCTTTCTCTTTGATCTCGTCTTTCAGTTCAATCTTTCCACCTTCACCTGCTGTTGCTGTGATTGTAAACTGTGTCTGAATATCAGCAAGTTTTGCTGTAATTTCATCTTTCTTCTTATCTACAGCTTCCTGAGTAGATGTTGCTGTCAACAGCTTTCCTGCATTCACAAGTTCCTGAAGTTCTACAAGAGCTGCTGCAGAATATTTATCTTTATCTTCTGCTTTAAGAATTTTTTCTGCCTCAGCAATCGTTGCTGTAAGTTCTGTAAGGTCTGCTCCCTTCAGTGTTGTAAATGTCGCTGCTTCTGATTTTTCAGACTCATTTCCTGCAGCATCCACTGCTGTTACTGTTACGTTGTACTCAGTATTTGCTGTAAGGTCTGCCAGATCATACTCTGTTCCTGTGATAAGTTCTTCATTTACTTTCTCATCGTTCAGGTATACATTGTATCCGGCTACTTCTACGTTATCTTTAGATGCTGTCCAAGTGAGCTTTGCTCCTGTATGAGCAATCTCAGATGCTTTCACATCTGCCGGAACTGTTGGGGCTTCTTTATCTGCAGCAGCTTTATCTACGTAAGTAATAATCGGTGTAATATGAGCAGATGGTTTGCTTGGGTTTCCGTTACATTTTGCTACTACACGGATGATGTCACCCCGAGTCACTTCGATTTCTTCTGCCTTTTCCCAGTTTCCTTCTTTCTTTTTACTGGTTTCAAGTGTCAAGTTCTTCTTCTCTGTTCCATTTACATAGAGGCTTAAGGTAACTGTTCCGCCTTCGTTCGGAGACTGACGAAGATATGGCTCTCCATCTCTAACTTTGAATGATACTGTTCCGCTCTTAGGTACTCTGTATGCCATTGCTGTTGAGATATTTGTGCTTGGCGGTGCAGAAAGTAAACCGTGTTTGTCTGGACTGCTTGCTGTAGTTACATGCTGATCATCATCAATACCAGGTCCATAATATGTATGAGTAGCCCAGTTTGGCCAGCCATCTTTATCAACAGATGTCATATTCGCCCAGTCACCGGATCCGTCCTTCATCTGTCCGAACCAGACATTTCCCTGCTGTCCGTTTATAAAATCCTTCGTCCAGTTGTATTCATTTTTCTGCTTGATCGCATAGTCATTCGTAGTTCCATCTTCCGCTGTGATACGAAGTGTCATTCCGTCTGCTACTGCATCCTTATCTGCCAGTTCTTTTTCAGCATTTACTACAGAAACAGTTGCTGTATCAGCTACCGTAAGATTCGCCTTCAATTCCTTCACTGTTGTTGGATTTTTCTCTGTATAAGGAACTTGTACCTCTGTTCCTCTCACTTCATAGTAAGAAGCTTTCAGTTCTTTATCAGAACTTGCAACGACTGTATACGTTACATCTGTTTTTCCTTCATATGAAAGAACAATTGTTGCTCCTCCCTTTACAACATCTGTTCCTTCAAGTACTTTCTCACCGTCTTTAACAGTAACTTTGACGCCTGTATCTACGATGATATTTTTAAGAAATGCATCTACTGTCGTATTCTTCGGAAGCTCACTTACGTTTGTTCCATCAACTTTATATACGTTAGATCTCAGGATAAGAGTGTCTGCTACTACATCACTCTCTGCTGCTCCGATTTCCGGTACTGCTGTGATCGCATGTCCGAAGAAGTCGTGATCGATCGTATAACCATTTCTGTCAACCACTACTTTACCCTTATTGATTGCCGGAGATTTTTCTGCAAGTTTGTATCCGTCGAATACTGTTTCTTTAGTTGGATCTTCGTGTTTTCTAGCTGCTTTGTCTGTTGCTACAGAATCTGGACCGGAACCTGCATTCTCAAGTACTTTTGTTCCTGCGTTTACTTTTACAGGAGCTGCATCGTTCGGATAATTCTTTACATTATAATATAAGTTATTGCTATAAGTTTTATTTCCGCTAGGATTCCATTCCTTTACATTAACTGGTGTATTACCTGCGAAGTAGAAAATATTATTTTCCATATCTACAGGACCGCCATTGCCATGGCTTCTGTGCCAGATGGTATTGAGACCTTCTTTGATATAGAACGTATTGTTGTAAACCTGACAATTTCCGGAGTTACCTGCCGGGTCCAATGGTCCCATATCTTCGTTCTGACTGATATTGTAACGGAATGTATTGTTAACAGAATTTCCTCCACAGAACATGATGGTACTTGCGGTATTTCCGTGGCTGTAGTTGTACTGATAGTTTGTTCCGTCACCATAGTCAGCATCCCAAGGCTGTCCATCGCCATTACCACTTGCGGCATTCAATGTTTTAAAACATTCATTATACTGGAAAATCGCATTTTTACATTTCCATGGCCAGATACCGGCTGCCACTCGTCCTGCTCCAACGTCCTGTTTACCAATCTCTTTTCCATTTGCATCCAGTCTTGGCTGTTGCTGTGCATAATCTGTTGTATTAATCTGTTCAGCTGCGTTCTCTGACACATTGTACTGAATCAATGGTCTGTCAAGATACATGGTTGTGATTGCATCTCCACCTACGTGGTTCAGATAGTTGTTCTCGATGACTACATTGGAGGAACCATATTTTGCCATCGTTGCATCCGGAAGTTCACCTGTTTCGAACTGTCCCCACTGATAGGTATATCCTACTGCAATTCCCCAACGGTTTACCTTATTCAAAGAACAGTTTCTAATCTGGACGTCATTATATCTTGCAATTCCTGTTTCGCCTTCATTCGTTGGTTTTGCAACGATGAAGTAGATACCACCGTTTGTCATATGCTTGTTATAAACGTTTCCTGTTACATCATGGATATAAAGATCATTCAATACGATATGATCTACTGTTCCATTATCCTTTGCAACTCCGGCAACACCGGTTCTGTCCATTGCGTATGCATCATTATACGCTTTACCTTGTTCAGTATCTGTTGCACTCTTTCTGTCGTTGGTCAGTTCCAGACCTTCGATTTCAAGGTATTCAGTATCTTCAATTAAAATACTGGAGGATACAGTACCTTTCCATTTATGGTTCACATTGTCCAGACGATTACCATAGTTCAGCTCCCACTGTCCATGACCATTTGTATTGATCTTTGGTTTCTCTCCTTCTCCATAAGTAGATATCTTCACCGGTGCTTCTGCAGTACCGCTGTCCTCTTTTGTGAACTTAAGAGCCTGATCCTCAAATACAGATCCCTTTTTCAAAAGAACGGTGTCTCCCGGCTCAAGGTTAAGGCCATTCACCTTCTCAAGTGTTTTGAATGCCTTGCTTTCAGAAGTTCCATCATTACTGTCGTTTCCACCTTTTGAATCAACGTAATAGGTTGTTCCTGTCGCAGCAGACTCCTTTGCATTAACCGGAACTGTCGGCACCATTGATGCAACTGTTGTTCCAGCAAGCGCAAGAGCCAGCGTACGACTCATCCATTTTTTCTTCATAGCTTTTCTCCCTCCATTATTGTATATTCTTCAAGGTTAATCGGTTTACATTCTCCATGTTACCTGCCACCTGAGAATCTGTTTCACGCTGCGTGATCATATCATCATACTTCTGCTCACGCAGTTCTCTTTCGACCGCGATCCTTGCCATCTCAAGGTCTGCATTTTCATCGCTGTCTCCAAAGATCCACTCTCGACTTTGATAGTGTTCCTGTATTTCATCTTCTGTCAGTTTCATACCTTCACGATTGGTATCGTTACAGTACTTTTCTTTTAACGTGCTGATTTCATAATCCAGATAAAGCTGAAACGTATATTCTTTAAGCCCGTAGATTACTTCGCCTTTTTCTACTTTCTCACTTCGCTCTGCATTTTCATCTTTCCAGCGTTTTTCCAGTGCTTCATAACTACTGTCTGTGATATCTCCCTGTTCTTTTGCAAGATCGTAAACAGCATGAATGTGTTTCAACTCTTCTACTGTATTATCCGCCAGAATTTCATACCCGTGTTTTCCATCATACTGTTTTTTCCAGAAGTCATCTTCATATATAGCGCCATACTCCTGCTGAATCTGTATCTTTGTATCATATTCAACTGCTTTCATACAGTTCAGATACTCTTCTTTGCTAATTACGTGTTCCGCAACAGTAAGATCGAATTGATTTGCCTTTTTATATTGAATGATTCCGGCAACAGTTCCTGTAACAGCAATCGCCAATAGAATGATTCCAAGCTTTAGGAATTGCTTCTTTCGATTCTTCATAGATTCTGCGCCCTTCCTATTTGAATTTTTGTTTTATCTTCACATAGATTCTTTTTATCCACATTAACTTCATTATAGCAATCTGGTTTTTTTTCGGCTCGTTTTTTTTAGTTGATTTTCATGCCATTTTTGTCTAATTCGGAACTAAACAGAAATTTCTTTTTTAGCATTGAATTTTTAGTTTTCCAAATCAACAATCTGATTCTTCTCTAATGTATAATTACCGCCATCCATATTTTTACGAACGAATGGAACGCCTTTTCTTACATAGAAAGTATTATCTTTGATCAGTGCATCCGGGTTCTCTGCCGGACTGATCGTTCCTCCAAGGTCATCAAAGCTGACATTGTTACGGAACGTATTATGAACTGATTCCTGCAAACAGAACATCACACATCCGCCTTCGTTCTGTCTGCTGTAATTATACTCATAAATTGTTCCGTCACCGGAATCTGCATCATATGCCATACCGTCTTGATTCAGTCTTGTATCAGCGCCTTCATTATATCGGAACAACGCATCCTTACACTTCCAAGGCCAGATAGCTGCTGCCACCTTTCCCAGTCGATTACCCGGCTCGCTATAGATCCGATCATTGATCTCACAGGCGATGGAATCTGTCATATTGTGTTCTATGAGTGGACGAAGTGCATACATCGATGTAATGCCGTCACCACCTGCTGCCTTTACATAATTATCGCGGATCAGCATATTTTCGTGACCATATTTCAGGAAGATTTCCTCATCAAGCTCTGCTCCCTGGAACTTGTCATGTGCATAAGTATAACCAACAGCGATTCCCCAGCGGCTCACCTGATACACAAAGCACCCCTCAACTGTGACATCTTTATAGCGTGCCACTCCGGTCAGTTCTTCGTTCTCCGGACGAAGTGCCGTCATATAGATACCACCGTTATTCATGTGCTTATCATATACATTACCATTCACATCATGGATCAGCAGATTACGCAATGTAATACCGTGTCGTACACCTTTGTCTTTAGCTACAACAGCAACACCTGTGCGGTTCATCTTATCTCCAAGAGAATAGTACTCGCCGATAATTTTGTCTGCTTCGTTTGTGATCTCCAGATCTTCTACGATGATATATTCTGCATCATACAGCAGAACTGCGGAAGATACATACCCGCGATATACATGAGTTGGTGAATCTAATGGGGCTCCATAATTCTGATACCAGATTCCCTGCCCGCAAGCCTCAATACGCGGTGCATCGCCTTCTCCATAAGCTCCGATCACGATCGGTGCATCTTCTCTTCCGCTATCTGTTACCTGAAGATACTGTCCGTAAAAGATGCTCCCACGCTCAAGTAATACATGATCTCCCGGCTGCAGACTTCTATGATTGATTGCAAAAAGACTGGCGAATGCACTTTCGCTTGTCAGTCCATCGTTCGAATCATTTCCTGTCTTCGAACTCACGTAATACGTCTTCGATAAGCTTGTCATATGCATCCTCCCGTAATCTTTTTTCAATAATCTGTTCTACCTCTTCATAAGTAAAGAGATCTCCGAAATATCGACCGAATAAATCCATATTTTTTTCGTAAAATTCTTTCTTCTCCTGCTCTGTGACATCCGGACACAGACCTGTGCTTCGAACCGCCTCACTTGGCTGGACAAAATTCAGTTTCAGTCTTGTCAGCTCATACTGCAAATACGCTGGTGCTGAAAAATAACGTGGTCCATAGAACAGCTTCTCCTCCTGCTCCATCATCTTCAGCTTTTCATTATGATTCTGTCTTCTTGCTTCAAGCCCCTGCATAGAAGAGTCCTCAAGCAATCCCATTTTATGTGCTAAAAGGAAGGCACCTTGCGCCTTCCTTAAACATTCCTGTTTTATACAATACTTTTGCTGCATTATTTTACCGCTCCTGTAATTCCGTTTGCAAAGCTCTTCTGTAAGCACAGGAAGATGATTGCAGTCGGAAGTGTACAAATCAATACACCAAGCATCAGCATACCATAGTCAACACTGTAACCACTCTTCAGGTTTGCTACAAGCATCGGCATAGTGATTGCTTTGCTGTCCTGTAAAATGATCGTTGGCCATAAGTAGTTATTCCATGCACTCATGAATGTTACAGTCATAGCTGCTCCATAAGTAGATTTCATAACCGGGATAAACATCTTAAAGAAGATCTGAAATTCGTTTAATCCCTCAAGTCTTGCTGCTTCGATAATATCATGCGGGAAAGAACGGGCTGCCTGTCTGAACAGCATGATCATAAACGGAGTGGAAATTGTCGGAAGCGCAAGTGCGATCCATGTATTAACCAGTCCCCATGAAGTAAACATCTTAAACAGCGGAATCATAATGGCTACGAAAGGAAGCATCATTGCAAGAAGAAGAATACTCATTAAAGTATCTTTTCCTTTGTCATGATAAATCTCGAATCCATATCCGGCGATTGAACACACAAGCAGTGCTACAACTGTAATGATGATCGCATTTCGGAATGAGTTATACATTGCAAGTCCAAGATTCTGCATACCTACCAGTGTCTTAAAGTTCTCTATCAAGTGAATACCCGGATAGAGTTTACCTCTTACGACATCGATACTTGAGTTTGTTGCTCCGCAAAGCATGTAATACAGTGGAAATGCAGACAGAAAGCTTGCAATAATCAACACTGCATAAGAAACTATTGATTTCAATTTAGTCACGTTTGTCACCTACTTTCATCTGAATTGCAGACAGAATTGCTACCATTATAAGAATACATACAGACAATGCTGCTGCATAATTAAATTTCGGTGTCTCTACAAATGAAATATTGTAGATGTAGTGTGCCAATGTCATAGTTGATTTACCAGGTCCACCTGCTGTCAGGTTCATAGACTCATCAAACAACTGAAGTGTTCCTGAAGTTGACATAATTGCTGTCATAAGGATTGTTGGCTTCAGAAGCGGAATTGTAATCTTTATAAACTGCTTAAATGGTGTTGCTCCATCGATATAACTTGCTTCATACACGGAATAATCAATATTCTGTAATCCTGCAAGGTAGAATACCATATTGTAACCTGTCCATCTCCAGATCAAAGCTATAACAATTACCCAACGAGCCGGCCATGTACTCTGGAACCAGTCGACAGAGGATAATCCAATTCCTGTAAGAACTCTGTTCACAACTCCGTCCGGAGCAAACAAGGACTTGAAGATCATAGAGTAAGATACAAGTGATGTTGCACACGGAAGGAAGATCAATGTACGGAAAAGACCTTTACATCTGATCTTTGGACTATTCAAAAGCTGTGCCAGGATCAAGGCAAGAACAAGCATGATCGGCACCTGGATCAAAAAGTAAAAGAACGTATTAAACAAGCACTGTTGAAATGTTTTATCCTGGAAAACTCTGGTATAATTCGATAACCCGGTAAACACTCCCCCTGTTTTTCTAAAAGAAAGCAGGATTGCCTGTGCCATTGGATAAAAACAAAACACAAAAATTAAAATAGCTGCTGGAAGCAAAAACGCCCATCCGGTAAGATTATACTTTTTTTCTAATGTCAATTTTGTTTTCTTTTTTCCCATTTTTTTCTCCTAAAACAGAACCGGGAACGCAATACTGCACTCCCGGTACGTTCTGTTTCTAATCTTTGATGATTACTCACCAACATTAAATTCTACTGTATCCTGAGCGTTCTTGATCTCGCTGTCAATGTCAGCGCCATTCTGAACAACATTTGTGATTGCATCTGTTAATGCACTTCTAACATCTGAGTAGTATGCGCCATAATCGATTCCAGGAACCTTTCCAGCGAAGTCTACGATGTCTTTGTATACAGCCTGTCCAGCGTAGAAATCAGATGTCTCATTGTAAACTTTAGACTCAGCAGCCGGTAAGTAACTTGCGATTGCTCCAGCGTTTGGAAGAAGATCATCATATAACTCTACGCTTCCACCGAATGTTGTCTTAAGGAAGTCATATGCAAGGTCTGTGTTCTTGCAGTTAGAAGATACTGCCCAGCTTGCTCCACCACAGTTTGCGTAGTTTGTAGCACCCTCAACATCATCAAGTTTAGGCATGTTTACGATAGACCATTTTCCAGCCTGATCGTCAGCTGCCTGAATTGAAGACATGATCCAGCATCCCTGGATAACACCAGCTGCTGTTCCCTTGTTCATAGAAGCGATGTACTGATCCCAGTCAGTGTAATCAACCATGATTCCTTCGTCGATGAGCTGTTTGTATGTCTCGATTGCTTTCTTAAGAGCTTTGTTATTAACTAAGTCAACTTTTCCGTCTACCATTGGAGAAGCACCTGCAGACTGAAGCATCTCGATGATGATCTCAGATCCGCCTGAGCTTGTAAGCATTGGAACATTGTTTGTCTCAACTACTTTTTTAGCTTTTTCGATAAAGTCTGACCATGTTGTGTCTTTGAAGTCATCTACTGTAAGACCAGCTGCCTCAACCATGTCTTTACGGATTGCCATGATTGTAGCACCGTTATCAAATGGTACACCATAGTTCTTTCCATCTACTGTAGAGTCAGCTAACTTTCCTGCTGAGAAATTTGCAAAATCAATTCCTGAATCTGTCAGTTCTGTAAAGATTCCTGAATAGTTTGCAACGTTTTTGTGGAAAGAGTAATCCTGCATCAGGAAGATGTCCGGCAATGTGCTGTAATCATCAGCTTCAGCTGCTGTGATCAGAGCTGTCTCAATATCTGAATATACTTTTTCCTGAATATCCAGTTTGAAATCCGGGTGATCTTTCTGGTAGATTGCCTCTGCCTGTTTCATTGCATAAACGTTGAAGTTAGGATCCCAGCACCATACGCTCAGTGTGTTTTCCTGTGATGCATCATTCTTTGCATCAGTGTTGTTGTCAGCTTTGCTTCCGCATCCTGCAAGTACAGATACTGACATTGCTGCTACTAAAAGTGCGCTCAATACTTTCTTTTTCATAGTTTTTGTCCTCCTTATACATTTAAAAGTACTGCTTTATAAAATATGAAATGCATTCCTTGCGTTTCATAAGTTATCTTTATTCAACATCATCTACCCAACGCATCTCGCCTGGCTCTAAATCCAGTTCATATACACAGTTGCCATTGATATATACATCTGTGTGTCGCGCTTCTGATGAGTTATTAATAACTGCGATCTTCTTACTCTTCGGGAATACAGTTACTTCTGTATCAACATTTGTTACATAGTAATGCTTCATCTCTTTTTCCATGCCTGCTGCATAGTAAATAGCACGAAGAAGAATTCTGCAGTTCTGTGGAGAATATGGAAGACCTGCAAAGTATACGCTATGTCCTTTTCCATATTCATTAACAACCATCTGGCTGTACTCTCCATCCATTGCAAGGATCTGGTAATTCTTGCCCTGTGCATAGACACGGCTTGTTCCCTCACCAAAATCTATTTTACCTTCAATATCCTCTAAAATAAAGTGGTTTGCATCTAATTCATTATACTTATCTGTATTAAGTGAGAAGCACATCTCACGATCTACGCCAAGTACATCTGACAGCTGGAAGAATCTTCCCTGATGCTGATATGCTGTCGGTTCACCAACTCCAATGAATCCGCCTCCCTCGTCAACAAAGCGACGAATATTTGTTACAACTTCTTCATCGATCCAGTTTTCAGCTCCACTAAATGCTGTATATGCATCACCTACATTGATGATTACTCCAATGTCTTCCGGAATACCTTTCTTCACGTCATCAAAGGAGATGAATTCAACTTCGAATGGCATACCACTTAAGCACTCAAGCACACCTTCTGCTGAATAAGTCTCTCTGTGCCAGATTGCGTGATGTACCTGATTAGACATCCACTTTCTCAGTCCTCCCCAACAGTTGAGGATTGCAACCTTAAATGGTGCTACATAGGAAGGTGTTCCCTGCATATTCTCATGAATCTGACGGAACTCTGTAACAACTTTCTGGATCTCATCAATGAATCCCGGCCAGTTACTGGCAAGTTTTAAGTATCCGCCGTATCCGATTCTGTCTAATGGTGAACGAAGAAGAGCACGTCTTGCTTTTCTCCAGTTGTCTCTTGCTTCTCCGATCGGATCTCCGCCTTCGCAGAATACATCCGGGAAGAAGTATGGTAAGAGACGTCCCTCTGTATAATCAACGCCTTTGATATCAGAAATCATACGAAGTGTCACACCACTTCCAACAGAACCTACAACTGCATCAAGTCCGATGCCTGCAAAGTATTTACCATAAGGCTCTGTTCCGATCCAGTGATCTCCAAGGAACATCATAGCTTCCTTGCCATAAGAGTGAACGATATCAACCAGCTCTTTCGCGAGTGCACAAACTTCAATCTGCTGGAATTCAATAAAGTCACGGAATTCTTTGCTCGGTACGCGGAACATACTGTTGTGATATCCCTGATCTACGATAAATTCCGGACGGAATTTATATCCTGCCCATTTCTCAAACTTCTCTAAAATATATGGGCTTACACTTGCACTGTATCCGAACCACTCAACGTACTTTTCTCTCTTCTGATCATCAAATGTTAATGTGAACTGATGGAAAAATGTTGTAAATCGAACAACATCTATATTCGGATTCTCTTCACACCATCTTTTCAGCTTTTCCTTTACATACTTCTGTGTCTTCGGCTGTCTTACATCATATGTCAACTGATGTGGTGTATCCTGCCAATCATTTGTAATGAAGTTATACATATGTACCGGATCCCAGATAAGGAATGCCAGAAAGCTTACTGTATATTCATGATATGCCTTTGTCTGGATCTCAACTTCTCCTGTTGCTTCATCAAATTCCCATTTATCTGTAGGAACAATCTCTCCAGTTGTTCGATCGATTACTTCCCACCAACGTTTTGGATCATCTAACGTATTTACTTTCAGCTGCTCTGTGTGAAATCCTTCCATTAAGCGAATACGAAGTGTTTCGCCTCTTGCTGTCACACGGTTACTGATCAAATATTCCTGCTGAATTTCTTCCGGATTGGCACTTGCCCACTCATTATCTTTTCTTGTTGTATAATAAGTAGCGTATTTCTTAACCGGCTCTGACAGAAGTTCTTCTGGCATCTCTGTTCCGTCACAATCTCTCAACGCATCTGCTCCCAAGAGATTCTTTAATCGTAATGTCTCGTCAATAACATCTGCATCTGTCGGCAGCGTCAATCTTCCCGTCATCAATATGTTCCCCTCCAAATAACTTTTATTCTTACTTATCTCACGACTAAAGTATAACGTTTTCACCAATGGATATCAATTTCATTGTTGCTCGGTTTGTTATATTTTTTGCTTTTTTATTACTAAAATACTGTTTTTCTTATTATTTTTATGTATAATATGTTTAATATATAGAATTGTTATATTATTTTTTCGTCTTTTTTACGAATTCACTTTAAAATTATTGCTTTTTCATATATTTTATATAAAATTTAATCAATTGAGAAGGCCCATACAAACTATAACTTAACCGAAGAGGATATGCACTTATGAGTAATGAATTTATCAACCTTGGCTCCGCCACGAGCAGTCGCGACGATTTTAGTCTTCGCTATATTTCTATTTCTAAATACGAAGGTGACTGGAACTCTCTACCGCACACACATCAGTTCTCAGAACTCTTCTATGTTTTGCACGGTGAGGGTATCTTCTATATAGAAGATGAAAAAGTTTCTATGAAAACAGATGATTTAATGATCATTAATCCTTATGTAGAACACACTGAAAAAACACTTCCAAACAACCCAATGGAATACATTGTATTTGGTGTTGAAGGACTTGCGTTTTCTTTCGATGATCCTGAACAGGACGCTTCAAAAGGATATAGTTTCTATAGTTATGGTTCTGATAAAAATCAGTTTATTAATTTTGCACAATTAATGATGCATGAATTTCAAGAACAAAAACCCGGATTTGAAAAAGTCTGTCACGGATTACTTGAGGTTCTTTTGGTATACATTTCCAGAAAGCAAAACCTTTCTGTTATTTCTGAATCCTCTTTCCAGCTTTCTAAGGAATGTGCATTAGCTAAACGATATATTGATACAAACTATTCCCAAAATATTACATTGGATTTATTAGCTGAGATCACACATATCAATAAATTTTATCTGGCACATTCTTTTACAGAATGCATTGGTCAATCTCCGATCAACTATTTAGCAGATCGAAGGATCGAAGCATGCAAAGAACTTTTGACAACCTCTGATCTCTCTGTAACACAGATTGCTTCCAGTGCAGGTTTCTCTTCCCAATCTTATTTCTCACAGATCTTTAATAAGAAGGTTGGAATGTCACCAAGGCAATACCGTAAATTATATTCACATGTAAAAAGGGAGTAATATATTTATACCAAGAAAGGGCTGGCACATGCCAGCCCTTTCTTTTGAAAGAATTCTTGAAAACTTCTTTCCTTTTACTTTTCAGGAAAATTTTTATCTTCTTTTACGTCTGCGTAAAATAACTGTAACGCTGGCACCTGCTGCCAGTATTGTCGCAGCTCCCCACAAGATCAGTGGAGTTGCATCTCCGGTCTTAACCGCACCTGACTTCTTATCAGAATTATTCTTCTTGGAATTATCTTTCTTAGAATTATCTTTCTTAGAATCATCTTTCTTATCATTATCAGTTGCAGGTTTTTCAATCAATTCCGCATATGCCTTATTGATTGCTGCTGCCATTGCATCAACTTTATCCTGTTTGGATTCTTTCAGACCTTTTTCTACTGCTGCTACTGCATCATCTAAAGCTTTCAGACTTTCCTTTGTATACTTACTTCTGTCGATCTTTCCTGCTTTTTCCAAAGCTGCGTTCACTGCTGTATAATCGGCGTCTTTTTCTGGTTCTACCACTGGTTTTTCTACCAGTTCATTTAATGCTTTCTCAATCGCTGCTGCCATTGCATCAACTTTGCTCTGTTCGGATTCTTTCAGACCTTTTTCTACTGCTGCGATTGCATCATCCAAAGCTTTCAGACTTTCTTCTGTATACTTACTTCTGTCAATCTTCTTTGCTTTTTCCATTGCTGCGCTTACTGCTGTGTAGTCTGCTTCCTCTTCTACAGCTGGTTTCTCAACTAATGCTGCATAAGCCTTATTGATTGCTTCTGCCATTGCATCAACTTTATCCTGTTTGGATTCTTTCAGACCCTTTTCTACCGCTGCTACTGCATCATCCAAAGCTTTCAGACTTTCTTCTGTATATTTACTTCTGTCAATCTTTTCTGCTTTTTCTATTGCTGCGTTCACTGCTGTATAATCTGCGTCTTTTTCTGGTTTAACTACTGGTTTTTCTACCAGATCACCTAACGCTTTCTCAATCGCTGCTGCCATTGCATCAACTTTGCTCTGCTCGGATTCTTTCAGGCCCTTTTCTACTGCCGCTACTGCATCGTCCAAAGCTTTCAGACTTTCTTCTGTATATTTACTTCTGTCAATCTTATTTGCTTTTTCCATTGCTGCATTCACAGCTGTGTAATCAGCGTCTTTTTCTGGTTTCGGTTCTTCTGCCTTTTTCTTAACTGTTACTGTTACAGAAGCAGTCAACTCCTTCGGATTGGTAACATCATCTGCAAAGGAAAGCTTTCCTGTCAGAGTATAGTCTCCTGCTTTATTTCCATCGTAGTTGTCTGTATTCCATGTAACACTTGCTATTCCTTTTGTTCCGTCTGTGTAGCTTACTTCTACTTCTGTCGGAAGTCCAAGATCTGTTGCCGCTGTTCCGTATGCAACTTCTTTCTTATCCAGTTTTGCAACGGACTTAATCTCATACGGTTTCTTTGTAACTGTTACCTTGATAGAAGCTTTCACGCCATCTGGGTTTTTCATATTCTTACCCATTGTCAGTGTTCCTTCCAATGTGTAAGTTCCCGGTGTTGTCTGGTAATCACCTTCTGCCCATGTTACTTCTACTTCTTGATCCAAGTTTCCTGTCACTGTGACAGTTACTTTCTCTGGTAATTCAAGCTTCTTAAATGCAGTTCCTTCTTCTACTGAAATTCCTTCTGGGTTTGTTACACTAAGTACTTTTACACTATTTTTCATTTCAAAAGAAAACTGCTTTGGAAGTGCTGACTGTCCTGCTGCTGTCTTTGCAACAATCTTAACAACGTATGTGCCGTCTTCTAGATCCTTAAGTGTGAACTCTTTTTCTGTCGTATTACCTTTCAGCTGACCATTGACATAAATTTCATAGCTTGCGAAAGTGGAGCCTTCTTTTAATGTCCATGTGAGTTTTACAGAATCATCACTGACCGGAGTCTTTGTAACAGACTCGATCTCACCTTTTGTTGATCCGTCACCCATTGTTGCCACATTGCTGATCTCAATTGCCTTCTCTGATGCAACATCTACACTATTCAGAGCATATACTTTGAAGTTATAAGTTGTTCCAGGTGTCAGATTCTCCAGTGTTACGGTTGTACCACTTACAATCTTTTCAATTCCATTCTTTTCATCAACTACTTTGTATTTTGCTGCTCCCAGAACCTTCGTCCATTTCAGTACAACTTTCTTGCTTTCCACAAGAACTGCTGAACCTGTCTGGTTTTCTACTGTAGGAACTTTCGGTGCTCCAAGTGCTCTGATTGCTGCATCTAATGCTTCTTTCTTTTCATCTACAGTTTCCTTTGTTGCAGCTGCATCATTCATTACCGCAACCGCAGCATTATATGCGTCCATAAATGCATTCCAGTTTGTCTCATCATATTCTGATTTAACAAGTGCTGCTCCTGCCTCAACTGATTCCTGGAGCGCTGCTTTATCAACTGTTGCACCTTCGCCTGGTGAAAAGATCTTTAAGTAATCCAGGTTGACCTGATATTTTCCGTCACGCTCAGCTGCCACACATTTGATTGTGTGCTTACCATTCTCAAGACCTTTCTTTGAGAAGATAAGTTCCTGCTTTTCTCCAGTGCCTGAACCCGCTAATGAACAATTTTCAATCTTGTTATCATCAATATAAACATCAAAGCTTGCAAAGTTAGCATGCTTCTGAGAATAAACATCTACGCCAGTTCCAGTGAATGTATATGTAAAAGAGTGTCCCTTACCATTCTCACCATCTCCAGTTTCTGTTTTTGTTCCACCATGTTGTCCATTCTCAGCCCAGGTATACCATGACTCACCCTCCCATTTGATATCATTACTTTTTGTTCCGTATGTATTTGTTCCTGACGCCGGTGGATTACCATCTTCTACGATTGTCTCAACATCTGCCACATCCTGTTTGATTGCAACTGTCAGTTCAATTGTGCCAGACTTTGTAGCATCTGCAGCGGATGTTGCAGTGATAGTAACTGTTCCGTTCTTACTTAAGAATGTTACCAGTCCGTTTGTATCTACTGTTGCAATGCTATCATCTGATGTACTCCATGTAACTGTTTTATCTGTTGCATTCTCCGGTTCTACAGTTGCTTTTAACTGTAATGTGCTGTTTGCTTTAGATACTGTAGTCATTCCGGATTTGGAACTTACTTTCACACCTGTCGGTGCTACCAGTGTTGAATCCAGAATTTCAAATGCATCAAGTTCAATCTTTGTACCAGAACTTGCAGCCTGTTTCTCGTTGAGAACTTTCAGCTGAAGTGTATGGATTCCTGCTTTAAGGTCATCTTTGCTGAAGTATTCCTTCTGACGCACTGTACTTGCACTATATGTATCAACTACGCCCTGAGACTTACCATCGATAAATACTTCAATCTTACCTCTGTCTTTATTGGTACAGCCGATCACCTTGATTCCTGTTCCCTTAAATGTAAGAGTAACAGTCTCTCCGCCCTTTGGACTATTCAGATATTGAATTGTATCCATATAGTTGACATTTTTATCCTGTGTCCAGTTGCCCCATTCACCTACATATGCGATTCTTTCATCAGCATTGTCAATCTTACCTGCGCCAATCGGCTCTGTTACAGTTACTACTGCACTCTTTTCAGATTCAATTCCATCCACAACTGCGGCCACCTGATATTTCATTGCTCCAAGTGTCTTGTCTGCTGTTGTATCTGTATAAGTTGTTGTTGTTAAACCTGTCTCAATGCAGATCACATCTCCATTTTCTACCTGACGATATACATTATATGTTACATTGCTTCCCTCTTCTGCTGTCACAGCGTTCCAGGAAAGATTTACATTTTCATCATCTGCACGAAGTGCCGTCAGTCCTGTCGGAGCTGCCACAGTAGCAGATGCCGGAATGTCTTTTAATGTATAACTCTTTCCTGCTTCTGTTGCGAAAGAGATACGATTTTCCTTTACAGGTGTCACATCAACTACATTTCCGTCGCTGTCCATCACTGTTGCAAGAGATGCATTCGCTGTCTGCACAACTGCTTCTCCGCCATTCTTAGAAAGGATTGTAGCAGTTTTTACATTTCCATCTGCCCAGTCCATAGATACTTCAAAGTTACCCTGTGCAACCAATCCATCTACACTTCCGTTAGCCCAAGCGTCTGGAACTGCCGGAAGAAGATTGATATATCCTGCATTGCTCTGCAGAAGCATCTCAGCTACACCTGATGTATATCCGAAGTTTCCATCAATCTGGAAATATTTTGGCTCATGATAATCGAACAAGTTCGCATAGATTCCATTCTTGAACAGGTTCTCAATAAGCTGAAGAGCTTTATTTCCATCACCAAGTCTTGCCCAGCTGTTGATTCTCTGTGCCATTCCCCATCCGGTACTCACGTCCGTACGGTTCTGCATGGAAACCTTTGCTGCTGCAAACCATTCTGCATTGTCCTCTGTGATGAGATCTCCAGGATAAAGTCCGAGCAAGTGAGACATATGACGGTGACCATATCCATCACCCATTGAATTAACAGTTGTCTCTGTATACCACTCTTTAATCTGTCCGCTATCACCAACTTCAATTGGTCCTTTCAGATCTGCCTGGTTTGCTTTCCATGTAGCTACCAGCTCGGCATCTTTTCCAAGTACCTCTGCAGCTTTAATCGTATCTTCATATAACTGCCAGATCAAAGACTGCTCATATGTATTTCCATTTGTAACCGGTCCATGCTCCGGTGAAAATGCCGGTGAAGATACCAACTTTCCGTCTGCTCCACGAACAAGCATCTGGTCATACAGTTTAGCTTCTTCTTTCATCATTGGATAGATATTATTTTCTAAGTAAGAAGTATCTCCAGTATATTCATAATAATCCCAGCAATTCTGTAAGATCCACGGTACTGCAGCCGGTGACCATCCCCAACTAAAGTCCCATCCAGGACATGTCCATCCAAACGGATTGTTCTGTGTATGTGCCATGAATCCATTTTCTTCACCTTCGGCACTGGAAACTCCTGCATAGATTGCCGCGGTCACACGCCCCGGTTCTCTCAAAGCATCGATATAATCGATCAGTGGTTCTGCACACTCTGCCATGTTGGTAGAATATGTCGGCCAGTAGTTCATCTGTAAGTTTACATTCATATGGTAGTCTGAATGCCATGGAGAATTGTTCGCTCCTACCCACAGTCCCTGAAGATTGGAAGGAAGTGTCTCTCTTACATAACCATTCTCATCTGTAGTTGTCTCTCTGGAAGACTCAATTGTCATAAATCTTCCATACTGGAATAACATAACTTCCAACTGACGTCTTTCAGCATCTGTTGCAGTTCCTGCTTTGTATGCAGAAAGAAGTTCGTCTGTTGGCTTTGTTGAGACTGTCTGTCCAAGATTCAGATCCACACGGTCAAAGATCTTCTGATAATCACTTACATGATTTGCTTTCAGTTCTTCGTATGTCTTCGCTGCCGCCTGATCTACATACCATTTCACACGACTTGTCAGTTCATCCGCAGATTCGCCTGTTCTATAGGACGGATATTCATCCTTATAATCTGTTCCTATAGACGTGATGATGGTAACCTCACTTGCTCCGGAAACACTTACTTTTCCATCCCCATCTTTCACAGTACCGGCATTGTCAGTAATAACCTGCGTCTGGGATGTGAATTTCATCTGATTGTCTTTAAGCTGTCCGTTGATGGAAATCAATCCATTTGATACTTTTGTATCCCAATCTCTCTTATAGCTGCTATCACCAATCCCATTAACAGCATCCCCTCTGTTATTATCCGGTTCTACACTTACATCCAGACTGATCTTCTCAGAACCGTCTGCTGTGATATGAGTAACAATAACATTGTCCGGATAGCTTGTGAAGTTCTCTCTTGAATAATGAGTACTTCCTTTATCATAATTAACACCGGCAATTGCTGTATTCAGATCCAGATCACGAGTGTAATTTTTCACATCGCTGTTGGATGATACATTCTTAAAATCGATATACATATTTCCAAAACTCAGATAATATCCATATCCATTTGTTCCGTTATCATCACTTGCACCTATCAAGTTTCTTTTTGCAAGATTAGTTGCAGAATTATCCTGGCCATTCGCAAAGTACTCATGGATTGAATTCATTGTCGCTCCATTATTTCCTTTATTCTCCAGATTACCTCCATTGTAATTCTTTCTACTCTCACTTGGTCCTCCTGACCAAAGTGATTTTTCATTGAGCTGGATACGTTCTCTGGTAATTCCACCAAATACCGTTCCACCGATTCCTCCATTACCTATAGGAAGGGACTTTTCCTGCCATCCTTGGTAATACTTGGTAATATCTGCCGGGCTCGTATACCATAGCTTCAGATCATTATTACCGGTCTGCTGCGTTACAGCCGCTGGTTCTGCATGGACCTGCGTTGCCATATACGGCATAGATGTCACAGCTACCGCTGCTGCACAAGCACTTGCAAGCACCCTCCATTTCATTTTCCTTCTCATAATTTCCCTTTCTGATACATATTTGATGTATCTTTTTTATTGTCTTAAGATTCATCTGTTTTTGGACAGACTCCACCTAGTGACTGATTATTCTCATTGTAAATTTTTTCTATTCATTGTGCTTGTTTAATTCATCCTTTATAGGTGCCTTTTTTGTCAAATTCGGAACTCCAGTATTCCTTTTCATTTATGCTATTTCTTTTTCATTGCCTTGTAACCAATCAGTACTGTCCACTGCTCGCTACAGTCGTCCCATATACCAGACAATTCTTCCCTTCACATCATCCATATCAACAACTCCAAACGCTCTGGAATCGTCGGACACTTCTCTATTATCTCCCAGTACGAAGATCTGGTCATCACCTACCGTCAATGGATAGCTTACTTGATTGTTTTCCTCAGTCAGTGTCTCACCAAGCGTTCCTTCCTGCTTTTCTTCTGCTCCGTTCACATACAGCTTGCCGTTCTGTATATTCACAGTATCCCCGGCCACAGCCACGATTCGCTTCACAAACTCTTCTCCATCCGGTCTTTTCAAGACAATCACATCTCCGGCTTTATAATCACTGACTCTTTGGTTATACACAACCTTCTCACCACTGTGCAATATCGGATACATAGAGTTTCCCTGCACTGTTGAAATTCCCATCAAAGCATAGAATAACACCATAATAAGTACGATCAGGACAACAAATTCTAATGTTATCACTGCACGGTATTTGCGCATCTGTTTCTTCTTTCTTCTTCCGATCGGAGTTGAAAACCTTATCTGTTCCAACGGATTCCCAAGTCCGATACTCTACTCATTAAAATACGGTAATTCCTTGCTGCATGTCAATGAGTTTCACTAAAAGAAACAGCAGCCGGAACATTGCTGCCCCGGCTGCCATTTCATCCTAGAATTTCTTCTAATTTAAGAATTTCTTCTAAACTTTTGTTTTTACTTCACGATCTTTTCATTCCCGCTTATTCCTGTATCACCGAATTGTCTTTTTTCGCATCTCCTGAATACAGGTCATCCAGCTGATCTTCCAGATCTTTCTGCTACTTTTTCAAGTCTCGATTTCTGACACCGAATACAACGATTACTGCCAGCAATATAAGCAATGCAAGAAGGTCCAACCAGCAAAAACCAAATTTGGTATGTTCAAATAAATATGCCATATGTCTCCCTCCTTATCTTAATCGACAGTTTCTATTGTTTCTCAGTGGAGAGAGGGAGCCCTCTCTTTGCAAGCTCGCAATCAAGCTCCTCTCTCACTTCATGTAATTTTTTCTGTCGTTTCTTCATGCTCTTTGTTGCGAATGCATATACAAGTAATGTAATGAGCATGATCAGGAAATGAAGGATACAACACTTGTGATTGTTGTTGTCATCCAGCTTCTGATCTGCCAATGGTACGTTGTCATCATCAGAATTGAACACTTCCTTAATCTCTGCAACTTTCTCTTCTACCTTCTCTACGATCGGTGTAACAACGTTGTCGATAAATGCATTGCCTGTCGGCTCTGTTGTACGAGCTGCCGGTCCAGCCGGTGTTGTTGTCGGTGTTGTAGGAGCCGCCGGTGTTGTCGGATCTGTTGGTGTCGGAGTCGGTGCAGGTGTTATATTTGCACTCTTTGTATAGTAGAATGTAATCTCGTTAGTTCCTGTTGTAATCGTCACATTCTTTGTCAATGCATCTGCTGTATAACCAGCAATTTCTATAGCTTTCTCTAATACCGCACCTCCAAATATTTCTTTCTCCTGTTACATTGTAACCATCGATTGCTATCGCGTCTTCTGTTACTTCTGCTCCAAATGTCTGGTTTTCTACTTTCTTGCTATCGTGAAGTTTCGTTGTTGTTCCCTCTTCATAATAGTTTACTGTGTAAGCAAGATCCGCTCTCTTTGTGTAATAGAATGTGATCTCATTCTTTCCTGTTGTGATCTTTACATTTTTTGTTTCAGCATCTACTGTATATCCGTCAATTGCTTCTGCAGCCGGTAATAAGAGCTCTGCAGACAAATTCACTGCACATAGTACAAATTATTATAAAGCATCGAATCAGGCGAAAGAGATTCTAGATCAGATTGATGGAATCCTTGCGAAGTCCTATCAGATCTCCCCTGATTCCAGCTCTTATTTTTCTGAAATTGAAGCAATGCTTAGTGAATCGGATATGGATGTGAACTTAAACTTTTCTATAGAAATTAATTCAGCTACTCTTAATTACACTACTACTGTTGACGACTCACAGGCTCAGGAAGTGGATTTAACACTGAATGATCCATGGACGACTTCCTCCGGATTCTATACGATCACATCCTGGAAGGAAGTAGCAACCAATGCGTGGGATGCCGACAACTCTATGAAGCTGATTCAATAAGTAGGTGCATCCGATGTGTTTATCGTCGCCGGTCTTCCATGCTCCATGCGAATCAATGGAATTATCACTAGAAAAAATGGGGAAAATCTTCCCCCTGCCGATACGAGTAACATTGTATCTCCAATCTACCAGTTGGCCGGAAATCGTGATGTGAATGACTTCGAACAAAGCGGTGACGACGACTTTTCTTTTGCTATCCCGGGATTGTCACGTTTCCGTGTCAGTGCATATAAGCAAAGGGGTGCGCTGTCCGTTGTGATTCGAATCATTTCCTTCTCTCTGCCAAATCCGACTGAGATTGGAATCCCGCAACGGATCATTGACTTTTCTAATTTTTCTAAAGGTCTTGTCCTTGTAACGGGAACTGCCGGAAGCGGAAAGTCTACAACACTCGCTTGTATTATTGATGCGATCAATCATCATTATAGGAAGCATATCATCACGCTGGAGGATCCTCTGGAATTCCTTCACAGACATGACTTAAGTATCGTCAGCCAACGTGAGATCAACGTCGATACAGAGAGCTATGTGACTGCTCTGCGTGCTTCTCTTCGCCAGAGTCCCGACGTTATCCTACTTGGGGAGATGCGCGACTACGAGACTATGCAGGTCGCAATGACGGCGACTGAGACCGGACATTTGATCTTCTCAACATTGCATACGATTGGTGCTGCCAGCACAATTGACCGTATCATTGACGTATTCCCGCCAAACCAGCAGCATCAGATCGCAGTGCAGCTATCTATGGTTCTGCAGGCCGTTATCTCACAGCAGCTTGTACCGACGATTGATGGGAAAATGATCCCTGTCTTCGAGATTATGACTGTGACACCTGCCATCCGAAATATGATCAGAGATAATCAGGACCACCCGTCCAACGCAACATCATAAACTTAAGGAAAAAATAGAAAGGAATCTGTTCGCAGGTTCCTTTCATTGTGTTAAAATATAGGCAGGGGTGTATATGATTAAATCTTATAAAACAAGATTTCAAAAGTTTTCTGCATTATTATCTGATCCGGAAATTGCAAAATATGCGAGACAGAATGAAAACTATGCTTTTATTTCATGCTATTATTTTATCCTATTTATAACTCAAATACAATCACAAACCTGACGGCTCTGCAAATCACTCCTGTACATTTGTTTTTTGTTTTCTCTGCCTGATCACTTCCAACACCCAATTTTCCTGTTTTTTCCACAGATTTCATTCAATCTTTCAATTTCTGTGCTATAATACGATATTGCAAAAATATAGAATGCTTAAACAGGGGTGATTTACTTGAAGAAGAAAACGCTTGTGCCTCTAATCGTTTTTTTACTGGGCATGTGCCTTGTTAGTTTGATTGTATACAAAACAGACGCCTTTGAAAAAGAACAGAGACACACAACTGCACAATTAAACGCAGCGACCTATGGAGAACGCATAAAAAATGAGATTGTAAATGGAACTGAGATTACGGATACTCTGGAACAAATCTTGATCAGTGATGATGGAACGATCAAGCACTTTAACACGATCGCTAAAAATCTTATGTCTGATTCCATTGAAAGTGTGCAGCTCGCTCCACATGGTGTTGTGACAGATATTTATCCTGCTGAAGGAAACGAAGCGGGTAAGATTGATCTGCTTCATGATAAAGATCGTGGTGAAATCTCCTGTTATGCAAGAGACAATCATACAGTCATTACGCAGGGACCCTTTGAATTAAAACAAGGTGACTATGGAATTGCGGTTCGCAATCCAGTCTACTTAAATGATGAAAACGGACAAGAATATTTCTGGGGATTTACGATTGTTATTTTGCGTGTTCCTGAGATTTTTTCCGACTCGATCAGTGCACTTTCAAATTTTGGTTATGAATATAAGCTTTCAAAAACAGACGCTCCCTGGAGTGACACATATGAAGTTGTTTGTCAGTCAGATGGAAATTTAACAAATCCTGTTTCTTATGATTTTACAATAGGTGAAGAGAACTGGAGATTTGAGGTTATGCCTGTGAGTGGATGGAGAAATGCTAAACTTATAGCTGTAATCATCGGACTTTATACTTCTATCGTATTTGTTCTGTCGGTTCTTATCTGGGTCTGGTTAACAGCAAAAGAACATAAAAACAAATTCCAGAAACTAGCACATATGGATTCACTTACCAATATTTATAATCGTTACGGATTTGATGAATTAGCAGAAGATATGATCGCTAAAAATCCGAACGCTCCTTATGTAGTTGCACTCTTTGATATAGATAATTTTAAGTTTATTAATGATATCTATGGACATGTTTACGGTGACAGGGCTTTAAAGAATCTTGCTGACAGTATGAAGAGTTTTTTTCCATCGGATACATTGTTGGGACGAAACGGCGGTGACGAATTCTGTATTCTTCTCCCAAATTGCACATATGATGATGTGAAAGAACAGTTACAACAATTCACTATGCTTCCAAAGATATTCTCATGCAAGGGAAATGACTACCCGTTTTATATTTCTCTTGGATATGCTGAATATCCTATAGCTGCATCAAACCGTGCACAGCTCATGCGCTGTGCTGATGCTGCACTTTATGAAGTAAAACTGCATGGTAAAAATGGATGTATGGCTTACAGAGAAGGACTCCATTCAAGGAGCCGCAAACAACTTGGATTTGCACTCAAGGATATCTCTGAACATCTTCCTGGTGCGTTTATTATCTACAGAGCGGACAAGGAAAATGATGAACTCTTTTATGCAAACCATGAGTTTCTCCACATGGCCGGATATAAAGATATAGATGAGCTGTTTAAGCTTACAAAGAAGAGCTTTCGAAACCTTATCCGGGAAGATGAGCAACCGCAGATTGAGGCAAGTATCTGGCAGCAAATTGACAGCGGCAATGAAAATGACTATATTCATTTTCATCTTCGAAAAGCTGATGGAACTTACCTTTCTGTACTTGATCATGGAAGAATAGTAGAAAACCAGCAATATGGAAGAGTATTTTATGTGTTGTTTATGGATTGGGCAGACATGCATATCCGTTACAGTGATAAGTTCTCTGAATAAATAACAGATGGTGTGGGATTATATTAAAATCCCACACCATCTGTTATTTCTTTCAAGAATGCCTTTTTATAAATCTTCCTGTATTTTGACGTCGCTGTTATCTGCCAGACACTGTTTTAACACAGTGATCATTTTTTCCCCATCCAATGGTTTTGCAATATGACCGTTCATTCCTGCATTTTTTGCCATCTGTATATCTTCCGCAAGAAGAATTCGCTTTCCAATACTCTTATCAGATATAACAGACTGTTCCGACTCTTTCTTTTTGTATACATCCTCTTCTGATGCAATCTCCAGTGGAATTTCCACTGTGAATTTTGTTCCTTTCCCCTGTTTGCTTTCTACATAAATCTTTCCGCCCATCAGTTCAACAAAAGATTTCACAATAGAAAGTCCAAGACCAGTACCGACCACTTTATTCTCTGTCGCCGTATGTTCTCTTGAAAATTCATCAAAAATATGTGGAAGGTATTCCTGCTTCATCCCTATTCCGGTATCTTCACAGATGAATACATACCATGCTTTTTTATCATCTGATGCTGTTTCCGTAATATTTACATGAATCGCCTGACCGTTTGGAGTATATTTGATTGCATTACTCACTATATTTAAATATATTTCCTGAAGTTTTGTCTTATCACAGACTGCGTATTTATGCTGTATATTTGTATCTATCGAATATTGAATTTCCTTCGATTGGATAGCAGATTCAAATACTGTATTCACAGAATAAAACATTTCGCTCAAATTCTCTGCCTGCATTTTTAACACAGCTGTTCCACTTTCAATGCGAGCCTTTTCCAGCACCTGATCAATAATCGTCATCAGAAAATTGCCCGAGGACTTGATCTTTCCTAAATACTCCCTTGCTTTTTCCTCGTTCTTAAGATTCTTTCCGAGAAGATCTGAAAATCCAATAATTGCATTCATCGGGGTTCGGATGTCATGACTCATATTAAACAGAAATCGTGTTTTTGCCTCACTTGCTTCTTTTGCCTGTTCTGCCGATTTTTTCAATTCAGCTGCATACTGCTTCTCTCGACGTTTTTTGCTGCAGATCTGATCAAAAATAGTAGCACCCATCATGGCAATTATGAGGGCTGATACAATAACAGCAATCCATTGATAAATTGAAATCCATCCCTCCTTTGGTACGATATCCACATACCATGTGTAATTAGGAATCTCACACTCTACCGTAAGGCTATTCTCAGGCATATGTTCCTGATTTTGAGCCAGAACAATCCGATCATCGGTATTCTCATCATTCGTCCATATCTCATAACAATAGGATGCTTCACTTAGCCGTTCCATGCCAATTTCATCTATAAATTTATCCCAGTCGATAACTATGATCACAAACCCCCAAAAGGTGTCATTTCCTGTAATATTATTCTGATAAACCGGATGGAACAGCAAAGCTCCTGTTTCTCCCTGTTTTAATTAATATGGACCTCCAAGAGTATATTTTCCCGTTTCTTTGGCACGCTTTGCGTCTCCACTGCGTTCATGCTCTGTCAGCATATTCATTCCAAAAGCCTGCTCATTTCCCTGCTCTGGAAAAATATCAGTAATAATCCCATCCGGTGCGAGTTCGAATGCTTTTACAACACCTGCTTCATTCGGAAGCATTTCTGCCAATTCTGAGAATGTAGTCTGATTCAGATCATATCCTGCAAGAATCACGTTTTCAAGAAATTCTGAAAGTTCAACATACTGATCTAATTGTGCATTGATCCGCTTTACTGTACTTTGTGCAGTATAAGCAGCTGCTGTCTTTTTTTCTTTCTCTATGTTCTTTACAATAATACAGCCCAAAAGAAGTGCTGTTATAAAAATAAGCAAGCCAATGATCCAACTGTATCTTTTTGTCTGTTTAGAACCGGTACTTCCCTTGCCCATTTACTGTTGCCTCTTCATCTTCAATGTTTTCTGTTATTTTTAATTATATCATGTCATGTTTTTTCATGTCTTTTTTTCTACAGTAAACGGATAACAAGTTCTTTCATTGTCTGCTGCTTTCCTTCGCATTATCCTTAAGCTATTTCTTTTTTCTTATGTCAAATAGATCTTTTCAGCATTACCAGCATTGTAATAAAGCACAAACTTCCACCAATCACATTAGATATAGGCTCTGCTAAGAACACCCCTTTCGTTCCCATGTGAAATGCATACGGAAACAAATATGTAAGCGGCACAACGATAAATACTTTTCTAAGTAGCGAGAAGAAAATCGCCTGCTTCTTCTTGTTCAATGATTTGAAAACCGTCTGCCCAACATACTGCAGATCCATAAATATAAATGCTGCGAAATAAAGTTTCAGTGCTTCTACGCAATCGGCAAGTAATTCACTGTCTGTGCTGAAAATTCCGATCAGAAATTCCGGTTCGAAAATAATCACGCTCCACGCAATTGCTGTATAGATCAATATCATACAAGTCAATACGCAGATAGCTTTCTTGACTTTCTTCGGACGCTGAGCTCCATAATTATAGCTCAAGATTGGAGAAGTTCCTTCATTGATAGCATAGATCGGAGTTTCCACCATCTGACGAACACTTGATACGATCGTCATAACAGAGATATATACATCACCGCCACTTCCAAATAAATTGCTGAATGCAGTGATGATCACAATGATTGGAAAGCACAATCCCACTGCTCCAAGCGCTGTTGTTCCCACGGACGGAATTCTGGCAATATAAATACGGTCTACGATATTGTACAAAAGGCTCAATATCTGTGCCACAAGCATCGGTAACGCTGCTCCTAAAATATTCCCTGTAACCGTTCCGTGGTCAAAATCAATCTGTTTCATCTTTATAATATTATCTTAAACCAATCTTTCTCTTCAAATTCAACAACCGTACAATCATTTGCATAAGTACATTCCGGAAGTACGATCATTGCATGAAGTACCTCATTATTCGCCGGAAGTGGACACAGATGCCAGATCGCTGCATTGATCTTTACCATGCATCCCTTTGGTACAAGGAAAGCCTTCGCAAGTTCCGGAACCGGTGTTCCGCCGGAAGCAGGTGCAACATGGATAAGCATGTCGTCATCAAGAGCAACAATCCCTTCCCATGTAGTTGTATGATATTCTGCCATCTTGACAATTCTTTCGTCCTTGCGAACTTCAATCGGTGAAAATGCCATTGTTCCAACACAGGTTCCTGAGATGCGGTCCGGATAGAATTTATGAATCTCTCCCTCCAGTGGATATCCCTCTGGTTCTGTCATACTGCAAAATGTTCCGTACGGTGCAAAATCTGCTGCATTAATCTTTACTGCTTTTACTTCTCTCATCGAGTAAGTCCTCCTTTGTTTTAATATAATCGTATCGCTGATGGAAAGCAGACCAGCTTGCTCCACTCTCACTACCAACTCATTACGTCTAGTATATCATAATCAGGACCAATAGCGGGTGGTTTTTTGTTTCTATGGATTCTGGTCTATTGACTCTATACAAGGAAAACCGAATCACTGCGGAAACAGCTCTGGAGTATGCTGCAAATCCGGAAATGTTGAAACGTAAAATGTAACGTCTTCTTTCCGGATTCGCAAACATTTAATATCCAGTAATTTATGCAATTAAATCTGCGAATCCTGTGGATACAAGGAACAGGACAAGCATTACGACCGGAACAACATAACGGATCATAAAGCGGTACATACCTGCACGTTTGAATTTCTCTCCGTTGCGTTCTACTTCTCCTATGATCCAATCCGGTCCGATTACCCAGCCGATCAGGATACTTGTCAGAAGTGAAATAAACGGCATCAGAAAGCTGTTGCTGATATAGTCCATAACATCGAGCAGCTGTCCTACGGATCCGTTCGGAAGCTTCAATTCGAAGTAGAGTTTGTTATATCCAAGACAGATCAAAACCGCTGTAATAAAGGAGTAAATACCAACTACTCCACACATTTTCTTACGTGGTTTGTGATACAATTCCATACCGTTTGCAACCAGTGTCTCCATGACAGATACGCAGGATGTCAGTGCTGCGAATCCCATCATTAGGAAGAATGCAATCGCTGCAGGGCGTCCGAATACTCCCATAGCATCAAATACCTTCGGCAGTGAGATGAAGATCAAACTCGGGCCGGAAGCCATTCCGTCATTTCCAAGGAAAACAAATACTGCTGGGATGATCATCATTCCGGCAAGAATTGCCACACCTGTGTCAAAAATCTCAATCTGATTTGTCGCTTTATTCAAATCAATGTCATTTTTCACATAAGAACCATATGTGATCATAATTCCCATGGATACACTCAAAGAGAAGAACAGCTGGCTCATCGCATCCAGGAGAATCTCGAGGAAACGCTTCACTGTCAATCCGTGGAAATCCGGTTTCAGATAAACAGCCAGTCCCTGCATACCTGTACGAACAGTTCCGTCTGGCGCTGTATTTGTCAATGTCAGACAGAATACTGCAATGATCACGATCAGAAGGATCAATCCCGGCATAATAATCTTGGAGAATTTCTCAATTCCCTTCTCTACACCGCGAAACACGATCCATGCTGTCAGCGCAAGGAAGATCAGCATAAATACGATCGGTGCAATATCTGATGTAATAAAGGATGTGAAATATCCATCTGCCGCAGCTTCTATTCCATCAGAAACGAGGTATACAAACAGATATTTTGTGATCCAACCGCCGATAACGGAATAATATGTCATGATCAGTACTGGAACGAGGAATGTCAAACGTCCCAGAAACTTCCACTTCGGGTTAAGCTCCTCAAAGGCTTTCAATGCATTTTTCTTAGTCTTTCTTCCAATCGCAACATCTGTTGTCAGCAATACGAATCCAAAAGTCAATACAAGTACAAGATAAACTAAGAGAAACAATCCGCCTCCGTCTTTCGCACAGAGGTACGGGAATCTCCAGATATTACCAACACCTACAGCACTTCCGGCTGCCGCTAAGACAAAGCCTATCGACCCGGAAAAGCTACTTCTTTTTTCTTTCATGTCAAAATCCCCACATTCATAAAGTTATTTAAAGGGCCTGAATATCAAGCCCAATAGCTATATTCTATATAAATTTCAGATAAATGCAAACCGAAGAAGTTTCTTTATGCGAAATTTTTTATCAAAAAAGTTTCTTGTGACTTTACAAATGCCCTGTTTCTCAGATATAATCATATAAGAACAGCATTTATCATGAAAATGGATAGTATGAGGAAACAATATGAGTAATTATACATGTTATGTCGGAAAACAAATTCGAAAATACCGAAAAGCAGGGAAAATGACACTGCAGGATCTCGCAGATGCCATCCATAAGAGCCGCGCCACAATATGTAAATATGAAAATGGAGAGATTGCTGTTGATATTGAGACTTTATATGAGATTAGCCAGGTTCTTCAGGTCTCAATTTCTCAGCTGACTACTTATCTTCCGGAAACAACCAGTGAGCTTATCAGTACGCCCGGAAGAAGTCGGAAAAGTCCTTTCTTTCAGGCGCAACGATTATATTTCTACTTCTATGACGGACGATATCAACGCACGAAAGATGGCGTCATTGATATTTATGAGAAGAAAGGTGAACCCGGAAAGTACGAAGCGACTCTGACGATTTGCTCTGTCTCCGCTAACGGAAGCAGCAGCGAGATTTTCTACACCGGACGAGTTCTTTATAGTGATATGCTAATCCGCTTTTCTTTCGTAAATCAATATAACCCACTGGAAGAAGACCTTCTGTACATCTTCAACCCTCTGGAACTTCGAGATTTCACAATGGGACTCTTGTGCGGTATCTCCAGTGCAGACCTTATGCCTTGTGCATTTAAATGCGTAGTCACCTTAAAACCACAGGAACACACAGAGAACTTCCGCCATCAGTTGCTTTTTACAAAGAAGGATCTTAAACGGTTAGAACAACTTAATATGCTGTTGGTGGAGAATAAAGAGAATTAACATACAGTGAAAGGGTTCGGCATCTTGCCGAACCCTTCGTTTTCATTTGACATATCACCGCAAAACTACTGCGGATAAAATCATAAATCCTACAATTGATACCATCGTGTATACCGAAATCGCCGATGAGTAGAATTCTTTTTTCTCTTTTCCATTCTGATGTATCACACTTGATATTTTTCTATCACACACGTATGCTTCCGTTCGCCCACCGGAGCATCTTTATCATAATTAATTCCAACCAGCAAAATCTCACCGCCAAAATCTTTGATTGCCGCCGGGTAGTTCCGTTTCTTAATCTGTGTAATTGCTCCTTCCGCTGATTTATCCCACTTCATTTCAACTACTAATGCCGGAAGATTCGACGTTTTCTTTGGAAAATATACAATATCTGCATAGCCATTGCCTGACGGAAGTTCTTCGAACTTCAGATAATAATCGCGATAACTAAAATATGCAAGCTTGATCACGCTTCGTAATGCCTGCTCATTATTGTAGAAAAGAGCCGTTGTCTCCTCTATATGGATCTTCTCAATCTGTGTTGCTACTGCATCTGCATTCATATGTACTGTATCTGAAATTATCTGGTCGCTTTCACGCACACGTTGAATTGTCTCGTTCCGTCTGACTCCCCTGATCGTCCTTGAAAATTCCCGCTTGATTTCTTCATTTGGAATATGCACTTTTTCCGTTTCTTTGTCATAAGCCAGATAGCCCAGATGAATCAACAATGTCAGTACATCATCTTTCTCTCTGAATGTTACAAGATCATTCGAAAATCCACTCGTATCAACTTCTACTTCAATACCACCGATCAGTTCAGCGATTGTCTTGGAAAGTCCGTCATAATCAAGACTAATATATTCCATCAAACTCTCTGCTGCCGATGTCTGCGTCCAGTAGGAATCGAAATCATCATTTCTAAGTGCTTTCATTACAGAGTTCGGATTATAAATTGAATTTGCATTTGGGAATGAATATCCATCATACCATAGCTTCATCTTCGAAAAATCTATTTGATATTCGCTGCACAGGTTCTTTACTTCCTGTTCTGTAAAACCTACATATGGCGCAAACTTTCTTGGTTTTACCATTGTAAATTCTTCGAAGTCAGAAATTGCAGACTGTGAACCATCTTTTTTAATCGGCAGGATTCCTGTCATATAAACTGCTGCGAAAATCTTATCCGTTGTTCCACTATTTTTAAATAATGACCGTAAAAATAATAGATACTCTCTCTGGATTCCTGCATTTCCACCATTCTCACGAATCGGTGCATCCCACTCATCGATAATCATAATGATTTTATTTCCTGTATAAGTCACCAGATTCGCTAATGTATCAAACAGTGCTTCTGCTTCTTTCACTTCCGAATAAATATCTAAAACTTCTTCTGTTATATTTCGTTTCACATAGGAGACTGCATCTTCCGATGATGTCACACCAAGAACACTCGCCATATCCAGATAGATCACATCATACTGATTCAAATATTTTAAATATTCATCATCTTTTGCAATTTTAAGATCATCAAACAATTCCTTGGAATCACAAGTCTTATCATAATATGCACACAACATTTTGGCAGCAAAAGATTTCCCAAAGCGCCGTGGTCTGCTAATACATGTCAGATTCCGTGGCGTATTGATTGTTTGATTAATCAGACTTATCATTTCTGTTTTATCGACATAAACGTCATTTCTCATATTCGAAAAACCGCTGTTTCCCGGATTCAAATAACTTCCCATCTGTGCTGTCACCTCCTCGCATATTTTTATTTAATTTCTTGTAACTTACTTGTTATCTTATATGTTTTCTTACTATATTATATCTAATTTTTATTTGTTTTACCATAACTTACGTGTTATCTTGTACGTTTTCTTGTCTTTTATTAATTTGCGAACATATCAAGACTTCTCTCTGCAAGTTCCTCAAATTATCATTACAATCATCATTTTCTCTTGACAATCCTTTGAATTACCATATAATTATCTATGGTAATTAACTTTGGTAACTATATAGGAGTTTTATTATGACAAATAAAAAAATCAAACGCATGCTCGATGCATGTTATCAGGCAAAACGAATTCGTGAGATGCTCCCTCCGCTTCCGGAAGGTATCATGTCATCTCACATCCGCTATATGGATATGATCCAGGAGCTTCAGAAACAGAAAGTCCATGTAAGAGTTTCTGATCTAAGTGACGTTCTGAATATCCCGCGACCGGGTGTCACAAGGACAATAAAAGAAATGGAGAAGAAAGGATTAGTTCAAAAGATCTCCTCTCCGGATGACGGACGTGTCACATACTTGTCTTTGACCGAACATGGCAAGGAGCTATCTGAAAAGTATAATAAAAATTATTTTAATGAGCTACTTCCTTACCTTGATGCTATATCTGACACTGAAGCCGACTGTATGATCCGGACAATTCAGAAATTTTACGACATCATGTGTGAAAGGAGCATTCAAAATGACAGATAAAACTGCTGATTTTACACAAGGAAGTATTTTAAAGAAACTGGTGGCATTTATGATGCCTGTGCTTGGTGCACTAATCCTTCAGGCAGCATATGGAGCGGTTGACCTTCTGGTCGTTGGAAGATTTGGTTCTACTTCCGGGCTTTCTGCTGTTTCTACCGGAAGCCAGGTTCTGAATCTGGTCACTTTCGTAGTTGTCCAGTTTGCTATGGGTATCACGGTTCTGATCGCGCGTTATCTCGGCGAAAAAAGACCGGAACAGATTGGCTCCGTCATTGGCGGTGCTGCAATTGTATTTACAACGATTTCCGTTGGATTGTTCATCGTCATGGTTTGTTTTGCACACCCAATCGCAATCCTGATGCAGGCACCTGCTGAAGCTATAGAATTGACTGCTGTTTACATCCGTATCTGCGGAAGTGGAATCTTTTTTATCGTCGCTTACAACCTGCTTTCTGCGATTTTCCGTGGACTTGGAGACAGCAAGTCCCCTCTGCTTTTTGTACTTGTCGCATGCATCATAAATGTTTTCGGTGACTTGATACTTGTTGCAGGTTTCCACATGAACGCAGCCGGTGCTGCGATTGCAACTGTTTTCGCCCAGGCAATCAGTGTTGTCTTCGCAGTAGTTCTCCTTATCAAAAAAGAACTACCATTCAAGATTAGAAAGAAAGACTTCTGTCTGAATCCACAGTGCAAGAAATTCCTCATCATTGGACTCCCTCTTGCACTCCAGGAATTCCTGACACAGATGTCATTCCTCGCACTCTGCGCTTTTGTAAATCGGCTCGGACTGGAGGCTTCTTCTGGTTACGGCGTTGCCTGCAAAATCGTAAACTTTGCAATGCTGGTACCTAGCGCACTCATGCAGTCCATGGCTTCTTTCGTCTCTCAGAATGTCGGTGCCGGAAAAGCAAAGCGTGCAAAGAAATCTATGTTCACCGGAATCGGTGTCGGTCTGGTTGTGGGATGTTTCGTCTTCACTCTTGTATTTCTTAAGGGAGATGTGCTGGCCGGATTCTTCTCTACCGATGCAGCTGTTATTCAGAATGGTTTTGCTTACCTGAGAGGATTCGCACCGGAAACAATTGTAACAGCCGTTCTTTTCAGTATGGTAGGGTATTTTAATGGAAATGATAGGACTCTTTGGGTTATGACACAAGGTCTGATTCAGACACTTCTAGTTCGTTTGCCAATGGCATACATCATGAGTATCCAGCCAAACGCCAGCCTGACAAAGATTGGTCTTGCTGCACCGGTTTCTACAGCAGTTGGAATTATGTTGAACGTTGGATTTTATGTTTATTTAAATCGAAAAAAATAGCCCCCTGCAACCGCTGCCACCGGCATTACAACCACGCAGGCAATTGCTCCGAAGATCATTGAGGCACAATTTTCAAACATGATTTTAGAATTCAACAGTAGTTCAAACGAATATCCCTGCATCCGCAGATAGGAAAAAAGCAGAAGTGATTCTCCTAAATATGCAAACAGAAGTGTATTCACCGTTGTTCCGGTCACTTCTTTTCCTATCTGCATTCCGCTGTGAATCAGTTCTTTAAAAGTCATATCTTCTTTATGGCTTTTCACTTCATAAACAGATGTGGTAACTGTCAGTGCCATATCAAGAACAGCTCCAAGAGTACTGAGAAGTATAACAGAGACAGCAACATTTCTCATACTAATATTCAGGTTCATATTATAATAAAATACATCTTCTCCAACCTGTTGTATCTCGTTAAGACCTCCCGCCTCACTTCTCCATACAACGATATATATGAAGAAAAACAGCAACAGCATTGTGATCATAGTTGCAAGAAATGCACTCCATGTCTTTCTATTGCTACCATTTTGATAGAACAACGTAATACAGGAAATGACAACACCGACACAAACCGTAACGAGAAGAACAGGAACTCCTGATGCCATAAGCCAGATTGCAAGACTTAAGATCAACAGATTTCCACACAAAGCAATAAGCGAAACGACACCTCTGTCTCCACCGACGACCATAATTAAAATCAGTAAAATCAATCCAAGTGTTATCAGCATTTTCTTTCTCCCTGCACCTTTCTTGCTTTCTTCTGTCTACGAAACATTCTTGCGACCTTTATCATCACAGAAGTAACCAAAATAGAAATCGGTATTGCCAGAACAATTCCTATACTTTCCACCAGGAATCTGCACAATTCACATGGAATGTGCAATTTTATAATAGTAATTAAACTCACATCATTATTCATCCGAATCAGACACATTGGGATCAGTCCACAGCCAAAGACAAACAACAGCACATTTATCATCGTTCCCATAATGTCATATCCAATTTCTCTTCCTGATTTAAATAATTCCAAAAATGTCACTTCCGACTTCTTTTCAACAATTTCACTTAAGGATGCAGCGATGGCGACCGCCACATCCATGATTGCTCCCAGTCCTGAGATCAGGATTTCTGCATGGAAAATTTCATCCGGATTTTCAATACTTCCAAGATACTCCATGGTCGAATAATCAAGATCTTCTGCATGATGGATTACAACATCAAAGATTCCCATGATCATTACAAGAACAATCAATGTTGTAAAAAGTGCTGCCCATGTCTTTTTATGAATCCCGTTTAATCCAACCAATGTAATAACCGCAAAAAGAATCACCAGCCTGCTGCACATTTCCAGCACATTTGATGTATCTCCCGCTTTCCAAAAACCAATTGCAAAAACAGCAACATTAAAAATAACGGTCAATATCGTAAGCGCACCCTGTCTTCCTGCAACGATAATTAATATAAACATCAGAAATCCTATGAGTATCATAAGCTCTGTATCTCGTTTCAGTCCACGAATTCCAGAACCCATTCTCTTGCTTGTTCCATTGAGCAGTACCTTATCTCCCTTATGATATGGCTGTTTCATCATTCCGGTATACGTGCACTCATTCGTAAAACTTATTGTCTTTCCCTTGTTTTCTCCATTTAGGATTACTCCCTGGATATTCTGCTTATATTTTTTCTCCTTCGTCCCTCTGGTTCCTGTCTCTTCTCCTGAGACACTGGTTTCGACCTTTGTCAGTTTTGCAATGGGTGTGCTATACAACCATGCATCATTTGCAACAAAGATAATACACAGCAGATACAATATGCCAAGGATACAATATAACTTTCTTTTCTTGCTTTGTTTTACAAATTCCAACATTACTTTACTTCCATCTCGAATCTATCAAAAATCATTTTTTTATTTTAGCGCAAAAAATTTTATTGTCAAGGTGAATTTGAAAATGATTTTCATGTTAAAAGAACAGGACAACACGCTAACGCGCACTGCCCTGTTCTTCTTTTCTCTATTCTACTTTGCTTCTCCCTCCGGGAAAATAATTTTATTCACGAAGAAGAATACCACCATCGATACGCCTCCGTTGAGCACGGTTGTTCCGATATTGTAAAGCCATCCAGGTACGAACATTCCTGCTACTGCAACCCAGATACAGTTAATTGAGTTTACAATACATGTAACAATACAAAATGCAATCAGATACCAGAACGCCTGATACCAGATCTTTCCTTTGCTGCGGAACACAAAGCTTCTCTGGATTGGGAAGTTGATGCACTCGCCAATGAGCATTGCGATCATGTATGCACAGAAGTACGGCAGTCCGCCATGCGCCGCATCATATCCGATGATATTCCATTTAAATGTCTCACCGAATAATGTAATGTCGATTCCCGGGAAACCGAAATCAATATTCGGAAGTCCTGCAAACGCAAGTGGCAAAAACAGCAGCATTACATATTTAAGTACAGTGATCAGATTACTTACGATTACGAACAATCCGCCTTCTCTTATCCATTTTGAAGCACTCGGATGTTTCTCGGCAAAACGGTTCCATATGTTGTTTGACTTATTCATTCTACGCTCTCCATTCTTCTAAGATTCTAGATTCTATTGTCCTCCCCGGACTTTGTATCTATATCCTAACATGGATTACATGCCTATCTATTGTACTTACATAACCTGCACTTTTTCTGCATAAACTGCAAGCTTAATTTCCTTGTTCTTCTTTAATCGGAATCAAAATCTTCAGGTCAAACCAGTTTTCTTTTGTATCAATCGTAACTGCTCCGCCGTATTTATTCACTGTATAACGGATACTCTTCATTCCGTATCCATGATACTTTTTGTCTTTCTTTGTTGTCGCAATATTTCCATCCTGATACTGCAATTTTTCTTCACAGTAATTCTCGAACTTAAGAATCAAAAATGCCTTCTGTCTGGACACTGTCACATGAATCAGTCTCTTCTCCTTGTCCTGTATCTTCATCTCACATTCAATCGCATTATCGAGTGCATTGCCAAAGATACTGCAGATATCCATAACATCCATAAAGTCTAACAGTGTTCCGTCTGCCACACAGGTAAGTGTAATCCCATTCTTATTACAATACAGACTTTTGCTCGTCAGCACAGTATCGAGAACTTTATTTCCGGTTTTATTCTGTGCTTCATACTGACGGATCTCCGCCTCCATCTCATCCAAAAATGCTTCTCTTTTCTGAGGATCTTCCTCACTTCTCAATACTGCAATCTGATGTTTCAGATCATGATATTTGTAATTGATCAACTCAATACTTTCCTTTGACTGCACATACTGTGCATATTGATTCTGAAGTACATTCTGAACTGCCTCAAGTTCTTTTCTTGCCCGCATCTCACAGCATTGCATAAGATGTGCGTACAGAATCGCAATTCCGGCAAGATCCACGATTGTACGAATATTTGCTATCTCAAATGAATACCTTCCGGAAAATGGAGTATTTACCGTGAGATAACTAATGTTGCTGACAGCAAAAACAGATATCGCAATCAAAAATGCTGAAAAACATTCTTTCCAACCTATCTCCATCTGTCCATCTTCCGGGAAATGTACATGCAAGATCTTGAACAAGATCACGCTGATCATTCCATATCCAAGGATAAGGGCTGACCATTCTTTCCACCATACTCCTGATTGCGCTATCCTAAAGTAACAAGCAACCTGCCATTCTATCGATGCCATGAATTCTGCCACAACAAATGCGATCAGCACAAAATATACTGCGTCTGTTATTTCGATCGCACAGGATACATAAATGAAAAACAGCATAAGGAATACTGCTACGATCATGCAGGGAATCCAGAAAAACAATCTGACATCTTCCGTCACAACCATGAATCCGCTCTGTACAACAAGCATCACTGCCATGATCACACCTGTCTTTATTTTTGAAAATCTCTTTTTAAATGGCAGGATAAATATCATGCATGCAAGCCACTCTGCAATTGCCGAGTAAAGTCTCGGGATATCCGGCATCAAATGATCGATCATTTTATCACCTCTCCCCAATATCTTGTCAAAGCTTCCATAAATTCCTTTTTACGTGCACGACTCAACACCAGTTCTTCACCTTTTACCACCGCACAGTTGTCCTGAATTCGGTCTACGTGCTGCAGATTAATCAGATATCCTTTATTTCCTCTGCAGAAGTTCATCCCAGAAAGCTTTTCATCCATCTCTTTCATTTTCCCTGTGGTTTCATAATCCCCAAGGATCGTATGAAGGATCAACGTATGTCCCTGACTTTCAATATAGTAAATATTTGCGATATTAATACGCACCATACCGCCTTTTATATTTACCATAATCACCTTTGCTTCTCGCTTTTTCATACGTTCGATCGCGCGATTCAATCTCTGGGAGAACGCAAAATAAGAAACTGGTTTCAACACATAATCCAACGCGTCTACCGCATAACCTCTAATTGCATACTGTGCCATGTTTGTAATAAAGATGATTACAACTTCACTGTCCATTTTACGGATTTCTTCCGCAGCTGACATTCCATCCATGAATTTCATCTCGACATCCATAAGGATAATGTCGAACTGAGATTTGTATTTATTGACAATCTGATCTCCATCGGAATAAATGGTTATCTCGAACGCTTCTTGATTCTCTGCCTCGTATTGATGCAGAAATTCTTCCAGCTGTTTTGCATACATTGCTTCATCTTCTACAATCGCAATTTTGATCATTTGAATCCTCCTCCTACTATCTTTCTATATATAATAAAGGATTTTTTTATCTATCTCAAGTCGTTGCTACGCTTTATATAACTGTTCAGAGGCGATTATGTTATCATAACGAAAACAGGATTGGCCTGTTTTTTGCTGTCCAATCCTGTCCTTCATAGTTTCATATATTACGCTTCTGCGTTATCTACATTTTTTCTTTTCTTTCTGAAACGCACGATCACGATCGCATCTGCTACAATTAAGAGAACTGCCAGAATTACGTCTACTGTTACGAAAAGTTTTGTCATATTGCTCATACCTGCAGCCGGGTTACCATCTGCATAGTATCCGCTGTTTGCTACAGTGTAGAGAATGTTCTTACATGCCTGTCTCATCGCGAGTACTGCTGTTGCACTCTCATCTGTAAGCTTGTTAGACTCAGCACTGTTGAATCCAAGCATCAGGTCATTCCCGTTTCTGATACAGTGATCTGTGATCATATATCCATAAGAACCGTCGTAATCTGTCTCTACCATTCCAACGAATCCCCATTCTCCACGGAGAACGTTATTCAGAAGTCCGTTATTTGCACAGCTTGGAACTGTACCAATCCAGTTAAAGGATGACATTGCTGCTATTGCATTTCCTTCAAATCCTTTCACTGCAAGTTCGAATGCTTTCAGGTATCCTTCACGGATTGTCTGCTCAGAAGCAAATGTCAGAAGGAAGGAACAACGATTTGTTTCCTGATCATTTAATGCAAAATGTTTGATATAAGGATATACACCTTTCACTGCAGCTCCATTCATCTCATTCGCTGCCATGTATCCGGATAATACGCCGTCTTCTGAATAGTACTCGAAGTTACGTCCTGCAAATGCAGATCTGTGGATATTCATTGCCGGTCCATACCATCCGAAGTTATCTGCGTCAACATATTCCTGACCCATAGAATCTCCGACTTCTTTTGCCAGATCTTTATTCCATGTCTGAGCGATCAGTACTTCTGACGGATAAGCTGTTCCGTATGTCTTTGTAATAAAGTTATTCAGTCCTGCCGGTCCGTCACAATCAGATGTTGCAATCTTTCCTACAGACTGGATTTCTGCTGTCTGCCATCCACCTACATTGATAAGTGTTGACATATCCTCGAAGCTTAACTGATCTAACAGTTTATCCCAATCTTCGTCATCATATGATTTTCCTGTAAGGTCTGCAAGCTGAAGTCCGTTATCCTGCTCCATCTTCGGCATCTCGTCGGAATCATCATTGTATTTTGTACCGTCATAGATTCCAAATACGTTTTCTTCTACTGCTTTTCTTGTCTCGTCGCTCATTACATAAGCATCTTCACTTAACTTTCCACAAGCAGATTCATAATTTGCAAATCCGTTTGCTCTTGAAAGCTGTTCGAAATCACCACGTGAGTAATCTTCAAACTGGTTTGTTGCTACAGTTTCGTCGGAAGAACGTCCGTCTTTACTGTAGTCAATATCACTGTCTACTGTAAATTTCTCTTCTGCTACAACAGTATGTGAATCGGAACGAAGAGAGATTGTGTATTCTCCGGCCTCTAAGATATATCCACCACCGGAAATCTTGATTCCTTCAGAATCATAGGATGCCATATCCTCTTTGTTAATAGTGATTGATTTTGTCTCTGCTGCTCCCGGATCAAGAGTTTCTGTTTTCTCAAATGCGATCAGGTTTGCAGATGCTTTTTCAATCCCACCGTTTGTGTATGGTGCTGTGTAATAAAGTTCGATAACATCTTTACCTGCAACATCACCTGTGTTTTTCACTGTCACATCAAATGTTACTGTATCACCGTTATCTTTGAAATTCTCAATTGTCTTATCAAATGTTGTATAGCTCAGACCATATCCAAATGGATACTGTACTGTATCTTCATACTGGATCAGTCCTTCTTCTGCTGCTGTCTCATAGAATTTATAACCTACATAGATTCCTTCTGCATAGTTTACAAATCCCATACTTCCTTCGTAAGCTGCATCATTTTTGGCAATCTGATTTTTCAGGTCATCTACATTTGTGTAAGCATTCAGACCGATGTTGTTGTAGTACGGTGTCTGCTGAAGATCTTTTACAAATGTATCTACTGTCTTTCCTGATGGATTCACAGATCCGTTGATAATCTCTCCAAGTGCCTCGAATCCTGTTGCTCCTGCTCCCGGTGCATAGATAACAGCACCGATCTGCTCATACTTATCAACCCAGTCAAGTTCCATCGCATTGTTTGCATTTACAACCACGATAACATTTTCAAACTGAGAGCAGACTGTATCTAACATATCTTCTTCTGTGTTAGACAGTTCAAGATAGCTTTCGCCTTCATCAAAGTCATCGTAATCACCGTTGTTTGTGTAACTTCCTTTTACATATCCGTAATTTTCCGGTGTGACTGACACCGTTTCTGCCAGCTTCTTGTAGCTTCCGTCGATCACTGATTTCATATCTGTCGGAAGGTCTGCACCTTCTCCACCGGAACGTCCGATTACTACAACAGCTGTATCAGAGAATTCTTTTGCTTCGTTCATGAGGCTGTCTGTGTAATACTCTTTTGTTGGTTCCGGTAATGTCCAGTCCTGCTCTGCCATAGCGATTGTCGGACGATCTTCTCTGTAATCTGTATACATCTTTGTCAGAGATTCATTTGTCTCATATCCTGCATCTTTTAAAGACTGTAAGATACTGATCGCTGTGGAAGAATCAGAAGATCCTGATCCCGTTCCGCCATATAACGGATTTGTTGAATCCCAGCCAAATACATTCAGTTTCTTTGTATCAGAAGCAAGTGGTAAGATTCCTTTATTTTTCAGAAGAACCATTCCTTCTTCTCCAACTTTCTGAATTGTCTTACGACTCTGCTCTGTTGTTTCTTTTGAAAGCTCTACTTTCTTTGCATTCAAAATACTTGATACGTTGTTGTACATCGGACCATAGCAGATTACATTTACGAGTACTGCTACGATAGCCACAAATGCGATTCCTGCCTGCCAGCGAATCACGTGACGAACTCCCTTTTTCGCTTTGTGCGCTGCGATCATTACTACGATCATTGCGACTAATGCAATAAAAATAGCAATAATATAACCACTCAGTCGTTCAATATATGACGTCAGGTCTGCAACACTTACTCCCAGATTAGTGAATATCGGGGACAATAAGTTTACTAAAAAGTTTGTCATAATGTTTCCTCCCTTTTGTTGATGGGCTTATGTTAACATAATTTATTCTCTCATGCCTTTTTTCGCATAAATGGTACGTTTTTTTCATAACCTGCAATTCCATTTGGCATATTTAACAATTTATATATTTCGTTTTTGTCTATATTGCCTATCCTCTGTTGATTGCAGCTTTGATCAGATGTGCTGTTCCTTTAATTCGATGTCCGTTCGCCATCTCTGTCAATGCCTCTGCCATTTTCATCGTCACAATACCGCCTGTCATTTTCGCATATCCACGAATTGGCATATTGTAGTTGAATAAAACGTTCAGGTTCGGCTTTCCCTGCCAGTCGCTGATTTTCAGAAGTAATTTCAGGATTGCACAGAGCAGTTTTCCAAGAATTCCTTTTCCGTAATACAACTGACAAACTGCATCGTTCATTCGGATCTCACCGCTCCAGCTTCCATCCGGAATCTCTCTTCCATACAGAATACGGAATTTTTCGTCTGAAATGTCTTTAATCTTGCCGCTGAAATATTCCGGCAGTTCTTCTTTCTTGTAGCCGCCGTTTTCAACAGTACCTTTTACGTCTAAAGCACCTTCCAGCACCATCTGCTGCGCATTTTCACCGATCATGATCTGATAAGTACCGCTTTCAATCTCCCAGCTATCTGTTCTTGTATCATAAAAACGGAATGTCTTATCATCAAATCCGATTCTTACTTCCTTTTCTTCTCCTGGCTGAAGCTCTACTCTTACGAAACCTTTCAGCTCGCGAACCGGTCGAAAGACAGTCTCAGAAGATTTTCCAACATACAGCTGTGCGATCTCAGTTCCTGACATATTGCCTGTATTCTTAATTGTAAATGTCACACCTTCTGTATCTATTTTCAAATCTTTATATTCAAAGGTTGTATAGCTCAATCCGTAACCAAATGGGAAACGCGTTGATTTTCCAACAGTTGTGTAATAACGGTATCCGACATAAAGAGACTCTCTGTACTCACTGCTTCTTTCTTTACTTGGATAATATGCATACGCCGGCGTATCCTCATAATAGATTGGGTAAGTCTCATTTAACTTACCGGATGGATTCACCTTTCCTGTCAGAATGTTCAACATTGCTGACGCGCCTGCCTGTCCGCCAAGATAACCATGCACGATCCCTTTCACATATGGGTACCATGGCATCTCAATCGCTGATCCGGCTGAAAGAACTACGATTATATTTTTATTTACTGTTGTAAGTTCATTAAGTAATGTCTCCTGTGCTGCCGGCATGGACATATGTGTACGGTCAAGTCCTTCGGACTCACTGATTTCATCAAGTCCTCCAAAGAAAAGAACGATATCCGCCTTCTTTGCAAGCTCTACTGCGGCCTTTGTCAGCTTCTGATTCGGTTTTCTATTGCGAATATATCCCTGCTCATATGCAATAACATCCAGATCTGTGGATCCGATCACATCAAGGATTGCTTCCGGCTGTTTTGCCGGGTTTACAAGTGATGATCCTGCGCCCTGATATCTTGGGGTCTTTGCGAAATCACCGATCACCGCAACTTTTGTTCCAGGTTTCAACGGAAGGATCTGTTCTTCATTTTTAAGAAGAACAATGCTTTCCTCTGCCGCTTTTCTTGCCAGGTTATGATGCGCTTCCACATCAAATGTTTTTCCCTTTGCGTCTTCTGTTGCCTGATGTGTTGAGAAAATCACATTTAAAAGTTCATCCAGTCTCTGATCCAATACTGCTTCATCAAGATCACCGTTCTCAACTGCATGAATAATATCATACATACCTGATTTTCCTGTTCCCGGCATCTCCAAATGACTTCCGTTCTTCACGCCAAGTGCATGGTCGTTACTTCCGCCCCAGTCAGACACGACAAATCCGTCAAATCCCCACTCATCTACCAGAATTTCCTGCAGCATATGGTTGTTTTCGTTTGCATAGATTCCATTTACTTCATTATAAGAAGACATGATGGACTTTGATTTACCTTCCTTGATCGCAATCTCGAATCCGGTTGTATAAATCTCACGGAAAGTTCTTTCATCTACAACAGAGTCGTTTGCCATACGGCGCAGCTCCTGGCTGTTTGCTGCAAAATGTTTCGGGCAAGCTGCAATCCCCTTACTTTGGATTCCACGAACATATGCCGCTGCCATTTTTCCTGCATGATATGGATCCTCTGAAAAATACTCAAAGTTTCTTCCGCACAGCGGACTTCTCTTAATATTCAGTCCAGGTCCGAGGATTACATTGACGCCCATTGTCACTGCCTCTTCTGCAAGTGCTTCTCCAATTTCTTCTCCAAGTGCTTCGTCCCAGCTGTTTGCCACTCCTGCTGCTGTCGGAAAACACGTCGCCGGAAGACTAGCATTCAATCCCAAATGGTCTCCTGCTCCTGCCTGTCTTCTCAGCCCATGCGGTCCATCGGACATTGCCATAGACGGAATCCCATATTTTTCAAAATCAACTGTCTCCCATGTGTTCTTTCCTGACATCATAATTGCTTTCTCTGCCAGTGTCATTTTTCCGATCAACTTTTCATATTTCAGACTCATTTTGAAACCTACCTTTTACTCTATAATATGATAACTATTATTTGGTTACTGTCACAGTACCTGTGTTTTTTGCATTTTGTATATCACAAGTATCTTTTTAATGAAATTATCATAACACAAAAAGCAGACCGTTAAGGTCTGCTTTCATAAATGGTCGTTTTTTCTACATGAACTGTTCTGATTAGATTGCAAGCAGGTTCTTGATTGCTTCCATATAAACATGAACTGCTTCTTCAACCTCTGACACGAGTGTGTACTCGTCTGCACCGTGAATGCGGTAATCTACGCCCGGTTTCTCCGGTCCGAATGCGATGATGTTCTTTAAGGACTTCGCATAAGTTCCACCACCGATTACTAACGGTTTGTTCTCTGTATCTCCTGTTACATCTGTATAAGCCTTGTACAGTGCCTCTACAAGTGGAGACTCTTTCGGGAAGAACAATGGTTTTGTAGTTGTGTGGATCTCAATGCGTCCGTTCTCGTCTTCGAGCTTTCCTTCGCACATCTTAAGCATATCTTCTACAGAGTATGTTACCGGGAATCTGATATCGATCGTAGCGGAGATCACACCGTCTTCTGTCTTAACGATTCCGTTACAGAATGTAAGCTCTCCAAACTCATCTGCGCATTTCAGACCGATTCCTGATCCGTCACATGCTGTACCAATATGTGAGTTATAGAATTCTACGAAATCATCTTCAAATCCGGCTTTTGCAAGACAATCAAAGATAACACCTGCAGCGTTAACTCCAAATGCCGGTGTACTTGCATGTGCAGATACTCCCTTTGCATAAATAGTGATCTTTCCGTCTTCTTCTGTTACTTTGTATTCCTGAAGCTTTGTCTCTGCGAAAGCTGCTTCCAATCTGTCTTTCAGTCCTTCTTCTGCCGGAATCTCTGCTGTACATGCATCACATACGGCATTGAATACAAATCCACCATTGATAGAAATAATCTTTGTATTCTTAGAAGTTGCCAACATGCCAAGCATACCTTTCTCTCCGTGAATACATGGGTAACTTGCATCCGGTGTAAATCCACAAGATAACTCTTCTGCTACTTCATTATAATGCTCCATACATCTGGAACCATTTTCCTCATTACATCCCATGATCAGACGAACTCTCTTGTTGAGCTTCACACCTGAATCACGAAGAAGCTTCATCGCATAAAGCGCTTCCATAACAGGTCCTTTATCATCTGTTGTTCCACGTCCGTAAACGTAATCTCCTTCTCTTGTCAGCTTGAATGGATCATATGTCCAGTCACCACCTGCCGGTACGATATCCAGATGTCCTGCGATACCAACGATCTCTTCGCCTTCTCCCATCTCTGCATATCCACAGTAGTTATCCAGGTTCACTGTCTTGAATCCGAGTTCATCTGCAATCTGCAGTGCTTCGTGAAGAACCTTTGCCGGTCCCTCTCCAAATGGCATTCCTTCTGCCGGTGTTCCAAGCTGTGAATCTATCGCTACAAGTCTTTCCATATTACTTAACAATTCTTCTGTTGTTGCATGAATCTTTTCTTTAATATCCATTATTTTCACCTTTCCTTTTTTACGTTACTGTTCACACGATGTGCGACCAGCAACGCATCTCGCCATTTTAAATCGCCTTTGGCGATGGGGCGAGATGCATTCAAGCCAAAACATGCATCCTCCGTGTCAATCAGCGAAGTGATTGACACGGGAGTGAACAGTAACCTATTACGAACAGTCGGCTGTTCTCGTGTGAGAGCCGACTGTTTTTATAAAGGAGTTTTATTATGAACTATATTGGAATTGACATCGGTTCAACTTGCGCAAAAACCGTTGTTTTGAACGAAAAGAAAGAAATTATCCGGGAATTCGTTCAGCCAACCGGATGGAGCAGCATAGATACAGCCGAGGAAATCCTTCAGAAACTTAAATTTGCCGGAATCAACCTTTCTGATGACTCTTCCTGCTGTGTAGCAACCGGTTACGGACGCATCTCTGTTCCTTATGCAGATAAGGCTGTTACAGAGATCACCTGCCATGCACTTGGCGCTGTACATTTATTTCACCAGCCAGACCTGACCGTAATCGACATCGGTGGCCAGGATACGAAGATCATTCAGATTGAACAGGGCTTCGTAAAGGATTTTATCATGAACGATAAATGCGCCGCCGGAACCGGACGTTTTCTTGAAGTGATGGCCAACACCCTCTCCCTTCGCCCGAATGAAATGTTTGAGCTGGCACGCCTGGGTTCTGACACAACGATCAGCTCCATGTGTACTGTATTCGCAGAATCCGAAGTCATCGGACTGATCGGCAAAGGTGAACCGAAAGAAAATATTGCTTATGCAGTAGTAGATTCCACCATTCGTAAGGTTGCCGCCCAGGTCAGTCGGATGAATGGTGAGATGTCCACATATTGCCTGACCGGCGGTCTATGTGAATGTGAATATATCCGCGAAGCTTTATCAAAAAAACTTGGAAAAGAAGTGATCTCCAGCCCGGATGCCCGCTACGCCGGTGCGATCGGTGCCGCACTCAGTGCGATGAAGATACGCTAACAAAAAACGCCCCGGAACAGACTTTAAAACCAATCTGTCCCGGGGGCAACTTATATTCTTTCACTTATATTCTTTTATCTTTGGCTTTTCTCTTCGTCTATTATCTGATTCTGAAGATTGGGCTGATCTTCTTGTAGATTAAAAATACAATCAGTGAAACAACAATTCCCTTCACAAGGTTAAACGGTGCTACCGCAAACATAACAAATGTAGAAAGGCTTGTGATATGTGAGTTAACTGCTGTTCCCATACCAACCAGTGCGTCAATCGGCATTCCGAATGCAGCTGCATAAGTTGGAAGCAATACAAATGCGTTGACGAAACATCCAATCACGATCATCAGAACTGTTCCTGTTACCATTCCGATCAATGCACTCTTTCTTGTTCTGTTTCTTCTGTAAATGAGGCCTGCCGGTACACAGAATGAACATCCAATGATAAAGTTTGCAATCTCTCCAACACCTGCTGTTTGTGTTCCTGTTAAAACAAGATTCAGTAAGATTTTAACAAGTTCTACAAGAACTCCTGCCATTGGTCCCATCGCAAAGCATCCTACCAGAACCGGAACCTCACTTAAATCAATCTTATAAAATGTCGGTGCAAACGGAAGCGGAATATCAAACATCATCAAAACTACTGCGATTGCTGAAAGCATTCCGATCTGAACTAATGCCTTTACCCCCAGCTTTGGCTGAATCTTCGCATCTGCGTTTGTTAGTGTCTTTGTCTCTGTACTCATAGTGTTACTCTCCTTTTTCTATCCGCTGTCTTTATCCTAAACAGCACTTTTTCTTTTTGAAAAAGGTAATCTTCACAAGAAAAAACCCGGAAGGTTTATTACCTTCCGGGATTCATGTTTTCTGCTCTTAATGGCATTCTCGCAAGATTCTCAGGCAATCAGATATCCTATTCGAATATCTCTCTTTCTGTTCCTGCGGGCATGAACTTCTTCTCTCATCCAGACTTTACTGTCGGTACCGGAATTCCCATTCTGTAATGCCATCACAGACGAGTCACCAGTTCAGCCGCATCACATGCGGGTCGCGGACTATACCGCCGGTTGGGACTTGCACCCTACCCCGAAGATTAAATTCCTTTTACTCTTACTACTATAGCGCGCTCTTAATAAAAATGCAACCCCTTTTATTGATATTTAATATCATTTTTGTGTTAAAATCGATATCACCCACAGCACTTTCGACTAATATGTTAATATTCCTTTTATCCTACTAGGTTTATCGAGTTCTTAATAAAATTTTTCAATAATGTTCATTTTAGGTTCAAAAGTTCATCACACTTTTTTCACAAAATACCTCTATACTATAATTGTTCTTAAAAAGAACACTTTTTCATAAACTTTTTCCCCCTTGAGTCACAGAGATGTGGCTCATTTCCTTTTATTTAAAGAAAATCCTGTCATCTCGACAAGATTTTCTCATACATTCTTTATAGAATACGTTTTCTCCATTTTTCCCATAGGGTTCCCTGTACATACTGATAAGCTTTATCGTAAACCAATATCGCTATCTGTCCAACCATTACAGCTGCCAAAAGCAACTGATCTGACACCGCTTTCTGAAACAGCATCGACCGGAATCCAAAAAGACACGGGAGATAAACCAAGTTAAAGATCAAATATTTTGCAAACCAAAAAATTCCCATCCTATGTCCCATCTGTGGTCTTTTCGCAAGAAACATCCAGACCGCTTCAATTCCAAGAATATAGAATCCCATCGCCGCAAATGTAATCACATAAAACTTATTTGGCGTGACAAGAAATCCTAATAACACTGCTGCCAGATAAAAAGCAACTCCTGTGCGAAGTCCAAACTCGCGGATAACAATCCCTACAAAAAATGCCGCTGCTGCCAGTAAAAACAATGTATTCGTCTCGATCACGCTTCCAAGCGCCATACACACGACAGTCACCGCAAGGAGCAAACCTCCAAACGCCATTTGTTTTGCTTTTACATGCATGAGCAGAGATCGCCTCCCATACATTCACACAATGTGTCCGCAAGCCATAAGTCGCAGCACATATTTCCTGTACCACAGGAATTCTGTCCTCCCGGTGCATAGCCTCCACCATACGGACTATTCTGATATCTTCTGCTGTTAAAGTCAAGCTGATTCAACAGCTGACGAAACTGCATGTTATTTGGTTCCATATTTACTGCCTGTGCCGCGTGATCCCTCGCTAGAATCTGATTTCCGATTCCTGCATTCGCACAGCCACTCAGATAATACCACATTGCACTTCTCTGCTGAACCTGATCCAGTGTATTGATCGCCTCTCTGTAACGTCTGCTGTTAATATAATTCGCAGCTGCCTGCAGTTTAGGATCCATCGTTCCATAGCCATAAGAGCTGTTCTGATTTCCATAAGAATAACTTTCAGAAGAATCATATCCATAATTATTCCCATACGAATTTCCTCCGTTCGCACGTTCTCTCATGATAATATCATACGCTTCCTGTACTTCCTTAAATTTCTCTTCTGCAAGATCAGCTAACGGATTGTTCACATTTGCATCCGGGTGATATTTTCTTGTCAGATCCCGATACACTCTCTTTATTTCGTCATCCGATGCGTTTGGTGATACCCCAAGCACATCATATGGATTTTTGTTCATCTTTGTTGTCCTCTCTTTTCTTCATCTGAATCTTATTATAATGATTCCAAACTCCATCATACAGTATATTTCTCAAAATGTCTACGTCAACCAGACATGGTAATTGTTCAAAACGAACCGTACTCTCCGCGATCATCATTCGAAGGATCTGTTCCATCTGCGCCTCATAGTCCGACCGCTTTGCCAGTTCTTTCAATGGATTATAGCGATTCTTCTTTCTATCTTCCGGCAGATCCTCGTAAGCGTCCATCAGATAAATGAATTTTCCGAGATAGAACCCCATCTTTCTGAGCGTCTTCTCCCAGATATCCTCCTTCCAAACAAAAAGTTCCGCCATTAATCTGCCAAAACATCCTGCTGCCCGGTCAATATCCATGCTGTTCTCATGTTCACATTCTCCAAGTTCTTTCAATGATTTCCGGATGATCTCACTCTGCCGCGGATATTTCTCTATGATTTTCTTCGCTTTTCCCTGAATCAGGCTCTTCGTCATCAGACTTGACACTTTACGATCATCCTGCCAGTCATCTTCCATATGATAATAAGCCAGCAGTACATTCATCGCCGCCGCATAAGATGTAATCTCATTTCGCAACATATGCTGCCGCTTCACCGGATGAACCTTACAGCGGTGTTCCTCATGTTTCGTAATCGTCTCATATAAAGAAGATAACAGAATAACTGCAAATGTCATGTCATACGTCAATGTCATCTGCCCCATAAATCCATAATCTTCTTTCAATGTACGGCAAAGTCCACAATAATATGCCCTGTATTTCTTCAGATCTTTTACTTTTAATTCCGGTTCACAGACCGTTACATATCCAAACATGCAATCCCTTTCTCTTCTGGCAATTTTCCTGACTTTATCTATTCTACCTTATTCTTTCCACTTTGCCTATCACATGTCTACAAAATTAATAAGATCTTCACAGATTTTTAATTGTTAACCTTTTTGCATTTTACAGTTGACAATAAACTTTTCATGAATTATACTAACGAAGAACTCAATCGTTGTTATATTTCAAACAGCAATGTTAAAGCTCGCTTGAAACAGCGATAAGTATTAAGATCTAAAGGAGTAAATTGAAATGTCACAGAATGAAACTTCCGGCACAGTTGCCGTAGACAACCAGAAAATAAAAACAAAACAGATGGTGCTCATTGCCCTGATGACTGCAGTAACCTGCGTCCTCGGACCACTTTCCATCCCACTGCCATTCAGCCCGGTTCCGATCTCCCTTACAAACTTTGCAATCTTTCTTGCAATCTTTGTTCTCGGAATGAAAAACGGAACAATCAGCTTTATCATCTACCTCCTGCTCGGAGCAGTTGGTGTCCCGGTCTTCTCCTCTTTCCGCGGAGGTCTCCAGGTTCTCGCAGGACCAACCGGAGGATACCTGATTGGATTTATCTTCCTTGCACTGATCATGGGATTTGCACTTGATCACTTTGATCGTAAGCTCGTTCCTACAATCATTGGAATGATCATCGGAATGGTTGTATGTTATGCATTCGGAACAGTCTGGCTTGCAAAACTTTTAAGCCTCTCCTTCAAAGAAGGCCTTATGATGGGTGTTATCCCATACCTTCCTGGAGATGCAGCCAAAATCATCATCGCAGCAATCGTAGGACCAAAACTTTACGGTGCTACACAGAAGATAAGATAATTGAATTGTTCACTGAAAGAAACATCCAAACTAACCTCCATGGGTTTCTGTTTGGATGTTTCTCTTTTTATAGACGTTTGAAATATTATATGCTATAATATTTTCGTTACCGCCTCCAAACTGGTAACAGATAGGAGGTGAATCACATGGATTTTCTCGCTTCTCTTATTGTTACTATCACGGGTGATGTAATTTGCCATTACATCATCAAATGGCTCGATAGGAACAAATAGTCGGTAACGAGCCTACGGATTTACTCCCACCGTTTTTGGGAATAGAAAACCCCAGAGTTGCCGCTCTGGGGTTTTCGTGCTTGTAGTCAAATCACATGAACTACTCACTTCTCTTTGCCTACCGGCATTATAGCATATTCACTTTAACAATACAATATGCAAAATTAAATTCCTCTCATCGTCAGCTGGATCCTCTTCTTCTTCAGATCCACGCTCATCACCTTCACATCCACAATATCTCCAACGCTTACTGCTTCCAGCGGATGTTTGATATATCTGTCTGTGATCTGGGAAATGTGTACAAGTCCATCCTGGTGAACTCCAATGTCCACAAATACTCCGAAGTCGATCACATTTCTTACAGTACCTTTCAGCACCATACCTTCCTTCAGATCTTTCATCTCAAGTACATCTGTACGAAGGATTGGCTTTGGCATCTCATCACGCGGATCACGGGCCGGTTTCTCAAGCTCTTTGACGATATCACGAAGTGTGATCTCACCAATACCAAGCTCTTCTGCAAGCTTCTTATAATCACTGATCGTAAGACCAAGTCCTGTCAGCTGATGTGCTGTGATAGCCGCTGCTTCATATCCCTGTTTCTTCAGTAGCTTTTCTGCTGCCGCATAAGATTCCGGATGAACACCTGTCGAATCCAGCGGATTTTTTCCTTCTGAAATACGCATGAATCCTGCGCACTGCTCGAACGCTTTTGGTCCGAGTTTCGGTACTTTTAACAGTTCTTTTCTGTCTGTAAATCGTCCGTTTTCTTCTCTGTACGCTACAATATTTTTTGCGATTGCACTGCTGATTCCTGAGATGTAAGAAAGTAACGGTGCAGAAGCAGTATTTAAATCTACTCCAACTTTATTTACGCAATCCTCTACAACTCCGTTTAAAGACTCCCCAAGCTTTTTCTGGTTCATATCATGCTGATACTGACCGACACCGATGGATTTTGGATCAATCTTTACAAGCTCTGCAAGTGGATCCTGCAGACGTCGCGCGATTGATGCCGCACTTCTCTGTCCTACATCGAATTTTGGAAATTCTTCTGTTGCAAGCTTACTTGCGGAATATACTGACGCACCTGCCTCATTTACAATGACGTACTGTACCTTCTCAGGAATCTCTTTCAGGAGTTCTACAATAAACTGCTCAGATTCACGGGATGCGGTACCATTTCCAAGAGAAATCAGGGAAATGTGATACTTCGGAATAATCTTCTTAAGCAGATCCTTACTTGCCTGGATCTTTTTCTCTGTTGTCGGCGCAGTCGGATAAATAACTGTTGTTCCAATTACCTTTCCGGTCTCATCAACAACTGCCAGCTTACAACCGGTACGGAACGCCGGATCCCAGCCAAGCACAACCTTGCCTGCAATTGGCGGCTGCATCAAAAGCTGATGAAGGTTCTTTCCAAACACTTCGATTGCCCCATCCTCTGCCTTCTCTGTCAGTTCATTTCTGACCTCACGCTCAATAGCCGGGCCGATCAGGCGATTGTAGCTGTCTGCGATCGTCTCTTTCAACACCGGTGTTGTATACGGATTTTCTGTACGGATCACTTTACGCTCAAGATATCTTAAAATATCTTCTTCCGGTGCTTCCACCTTCACTGTCAGGAATTTCTCTTTCTCTCCACGATTCAATGCAAGGATTCTGTGTCCGGCAAGCTTCGCAACCGCTTCCTCGAACTCATAATACATCTCGTAAACAGACTCTGCCTCCGGGTCCTTCGCCTGAGAAGTAACCTTTCCTTTTCTCATTGTCGTCTCCCGGATCCAGGTTCTGTAAACTGCCTCATCTGAAATGCTTTCTGCAATGATATCACATGCTCCGCTGATTGCATCCTTTGCACTTTCCACACCTTTTTCTTTGGAAATATACGCTTCCGCTGCCTTCTCAAGCGGCTCTTTTGTCTTCTGCAATGTGATCAGTGCAGCCAATGGCTCAAGTCCCTTTTCCTTCGCGATTGTCGCACGGGTACGTCGTTTCGGACGATACGGACGATACAGGTCTTCTACTGCCACAAGTGTTTCCGCTGCCAGAATCTGTTTCTTTAATTCTTCTGTCAGTTTTCCCTGCTCTTCAATACTTGAGATTACCTGCTCTTTCTTTTCTTCCAGGTTTCTTAAATATACCAGACGTTCATACAGCTTTCTCAGCTGTTCATCATTCAGTTCTCCGGTTGCTTCTTTTCTATATCTTGAAATAAATGGAATCGTATTGCCTTCATCGATCAGCTGTACTGCCGCATCGATCTGCCAGCGTTTTACATCCAGTTCTTCTGTCAGTCTCTGATTAATATCCATTCTTTTTAATCCTTTCCACTTTCATAGGCATTCTGTACCTGTTCGGTCAGTTCTTTTCCGCCGTTCGCATACCATTCTACCACAAAAATATCAAAGTAATCCACTGGTTTCTCTCCACTGATAATCTGAAGAAACGCTTCATTCTCCAGCTCCTGTAATTCCTGCGGGATTTCGGCATTTACGTTTTCCAAAGGCATTGTCTGTGCACTTCGTATTCCCGCTTTCTGCAGTTCCCCCACTGCCTCAATTCTTGATGCATAAGCTGCCCAGCCATTTGCCGTTGTCAACTGTCCATTCAAAAATGATTTACATGTATCATAATAAGATTTTTCTAGTCCACTCAATTCCGACGCATCAAGCGTTTTGTCCAACGCTGCCTGAATATGTTCCGTTGTCCGATAAAGTGCATCTTCATAATCCACATTAATATTCAACGGACGGGCTGTCGGATCTACATTAATGGAAAAATAGTCATTCAATTCTCTTGCTGAAGCATCATTTGCATATCTGGACTGGTCAAAAATCGCACTCACATACTTTGCTACAATTTCCGGATGTTCATATCCTTTGCGTACCACCACATACATCCACTGGTCATAGGATTCAAAAACTGATATCTTCTGTGTCTCGTTCACTTGTTCTTTGTCTAAAAGATACGGTTTCCACTCTGCATTTGAATCGACACTATATGCCGCACTAAGCGGATTATTCGGAGCCCACCAACGTCCGTAGATTGCTCCGCAATGTCCGGTTTTTAACAGATTATCTATGTTTTCCGTCTTTCTCAACAAGAATCTCTGGTCGAGTATCCCATCCTCATATAGATTACGAAGCTTTGAAAGTGCTTCTTTTGTTTCCTGCGTTACTGACCCGTAAACTACATCTCCACTTTCATCCAGAATCCAGTGACATGGCATTGCGCCTGCATGTATAAACGCTGAATCCACTCCATAAGTTTGGTCCGCCCCGGCAATCACATCTGTACTACAGGCAAGACCTATCGTCTGACCGTCTCCTGCTGCATCTTGTTCTACAAATGCACGCACTATCTCCAACGCTTCTTCTACCGTTTCCGGTTCCTTCAATCCCAACTTCTCAATCCAATCCTGCCTCAGCCATAGAAGTGGAGTTCCGTCATCGATTACCGTATTCGGAAATGCATACAGCTTTCCATCAACTGTTGCAGATTGTAAGAGAGAATCTCCATAACTGTCATACATTTCTTTGATTGTATCTGTCGTACACTCTTCATAAGTTTCTGTGAGGTCTTCAATCATACCTGCTTCAATCAGGCGGAGCAGGTTATCTCTTCCTTTCACGACAAGCACATCTGGAATATCCCGGTCTTCAATCGCTACATTGACTGCCTCTTCATACGTATTGCCATCCTGCAATTCAAAGACATCTGCATTTTGAATATTAAGCACTTTCTTCAGATATCTCGTATACGCATTGTTTTCGTACGTATTTCCTACAGGAAGATTCGAATTATTCGCTCCTGCAATCTTGCCAAGTGTATATGTAATAGTCTTAGGATATTTTCCGAGTGGTGTATGCATTGCTTCATACATCAACTTTCTTTTCACTTCAGATGCATTGCCTGCACCAGACTCACTTTGAAATGCTTCTGTCTGTTCCATCTGTCTTTGACTTTCCTTTGTCTCAAAACAAGTTCCGCACCAAAGTATCATCAATAAAATTAATACAAGCTGGGCTGAAAGAATTCGCTTTTTCCTATCGTTTTTCATAGCACCTTTGCCTCCGTCTTCTTCGGAATCCGGATAAAGACACGCGTTCCTTTTCCAGGAGTGCTTTCTATCTTCATCTCACCTTTTTCTCCATAAAGGACATGGATTCTGTCACAGACATTTCGCACGCCATAACCGGACGACTGATAGGTCAGAATCTGATCTGCTTTCTCCTGCGTCATTCCCGCGCCATTATCTCTGATTTCAAAGAAAATATGCTTATCTTCTTCACGAATCGTCAACCACAACGTTGGATCCTCATTATCTGACACATCAATTCCGTGATCGATTGCATTTTCTGCAAGAGGCTGCAGGATCAGCTTCGGTATCATATAATCATTAAGACCGTCTGAAATCTGTTCGACCACACGGAACTCGTTATCATGCATAACCAACTGGATCTTGAGGTATGCACGGATATTATCAATTTCTTTTGCCACCGTAGTCATTGTTTCACCACGATTCAGGCTTGTTCTATAATAAGTAGACAGTGCCAATGTCACATGACTGATTTCATCCTCCCCCGCTTCAATTGCTTTCCAATTGATAATAGAAAGTGAATTGTAAAGGAAATGTGGATTGATCTGTGCCTGCAGCGCTCTCATCTCACTATTCTGAAGCTGGATCTTACTCTCATATACTTCTGAGATCAAATGGTTCATCTGATCCATCATGCGCTGGAATGACCGAATCAACACACCAACCTCATCCTTGGACTTACTCTGCACCGTAACCTTGCGAAGTCCCATATTGATCTGGTTCATATTCTCTGTCAATAATTCCAACTGTGACACCATACGGATGGAGAAAACATACCCTAAAAGACTCAAAAGGAGAACACTGATTATAATTAATGGAATATTTTTAAGCAGAAGCTTATGGATTGCATTTTCACTTACCGCCTTTGGACGATAGATATAGAAATTCCATCCGGTATCTTTCATTGTTCTCTGTGAAATATAATACTTATCACTGACATCCTTAAGATTCTCAATATTCTTTGGACGGTATTTTTTATCCATAGAACAATCTGCATAAACAACAGTTCCGTTTTCATCCATAATCATGCCACCAGTATTGTCTGTAATCTGACTCATGAATGGACCAAGAACTTTTTCATAATCCAGGCGCATCTCCAATACTGCTTTGATCGTATCATTATCGTAGAATTTTCGACTGGCAATGATTGATTTATTCCCCCCACGAGTAATGCTCCACTGCATCAGCGTTCCTTCATTCAGCCTGGAATACCACTGTTGATTCTCCGCTTCTGACATTGGAAGAAGTGTATCTCCATGTGGCACTTCTATATTGTCAGAATACAGCGTAATACTCCGAATCTCTTTGTGATAGATGGTCGGCATCTGAAGCAACGGATCTGCTACTTTCACATATTTCAAATATTTCTCATAATCTGATTCCATTTCCGTATCGAAAATATTCCTGAGACTTTGTGAATAGGATAAATAATCGACCAGATTTTCATAAATCTGTGACTGGTTCTCAATTGAGTTCACCGACTGCTCCAGTATTTTTTCCAGGTTATACTGTTCCTTTTCTCTCAGCTGATTCGTCATGCCATATTGCATAGAAAAAGCCAGGAATACAACCGGCACCAATCCTACAATCAACATCAAAACTGACAGTTTCTTACGGAATTTCAGATTTTCAAATCGATGGAGCAGCTTCCGTATTTGTTTTTTCATCCGCCTCTGTTCCTTTCCTGCATGCTTCCGGTGTGTCTCCGAAAAATTCCCGGAAACTTCTGCAGAAGTAAGAGTTATTGGAAAATCCTACTTCTTTTGCAATTCCGGAGATTTTCATATTCGTTGTCTCAAGAAGTTCTTTCGCTTTTTCCATCCGCACCTCACGGATAAAGCGGTTCAGTGTCACTCCCGTTTCTTCTTTGAACACAGCACTTAAATATCCGGGAGAAAGAAATACCATTGCTGAAAGCGTCTCTGCTCCAAGATTCCTCTCCTGATAGTGATGATAAATGTAACTTTTTACTTTCGTAATCTCTGAACGGAATCCGTCTTCCTGTTCCTGTATACAGTGTTCATATTCCTGAAGTGCTTCGTCTACTATAGCGATCACATCCTTCAGGTTTTTGCAACGATATAACCGATCCACTCTCTTCGAAAGCATTTTCTCATCCATTCCATCCATCTGATCAAGCAATTCTTTTAAAATTCCGGAAAATACAAACTTTACATACATATCTGAAAACTGCTTATTGACACGGTATTTATCTTCCAATTTCTCAAAATCCTGACGGAGATGGGGCAGATCTTTATATTGAATATCATTCGTGATCTGTTCCATGATTTCAGAATCTTCTGCCGGGTCTGCTTTCTTCTCTTCCTGCTTCTCTCCATGAAAAAATAAATGCTGATGCGGCTGGTAGAACTGCTCTTCCAGCATTCCTTCCAGGGCTTTAAACTCCTCTGCCAGATTCTTTCTATCCTCAATTTCTTTACTGACCGCAAAATAACATTCACTGTCAAACTGATGCGCAAAGAATCGATACATTTTCTCTACAACCACATGATAGTCTGTATACTTCTCCGCGAACAGAAAGATGGACTCATTTGAATTCAGATTCACATAATAAAATTCTCTCTGCACCTCTTCCTTCAGACTTGTCAGAAAATGTTCCTCCTCCGTCTCGAAAAAACCATTGGATGCACTGACAAGAACCATGCGCGAAAACTGTGAAACATCGTCTTCTGTTTCATCCGTTAATTTCTCAAGTTGAACAAAATCCTCTTCTTTTCCCGAATATAGATATCTCAGGAAGAAGTATTTCTTCAGATAATCTTCTTTTCTGTTCTGCTGCTTTTGCTTCTCTTCCTTAGATGAGATATTTTCCATCACTCGTTGAAAGGTCTTATGAAATTCGTTCGGATCGACCGGCTTTAGGACATAATCCACGACACCATATCGCAGAGCCTCTCTCGCGTAGGAAAAATCATTATATCCACTGAAAATCACGATTTCCATCTCCGGATGATCTTCTCTTACAGCTTTCGTCAGTTCCAGACCATTCATGTAAGGCATCTTCACATCTGAAAACAAAATATCTACATGATTAGATGCTAATACGCCAAGTGCATCCTTTCCATTCGCCGCTTCCAGAATCTGGAATTCTCCTTCCTCCCTCTTTAACAGAAAACGGATTCCCCTTCTCTCCAGTTTTTCATCATCTACGATTAATATTGTAATCATTCCCCCGCGCCTCCCACACGCTGACTTTGCAGTTTCAATGTTTTTTCAAACTTATTACTATTTCCTTTTTAACGTCCGAAAACAGCAGAGAGTAATTTCTCACTCTCTGCTGTCTTTTTATAATTTTCATAGTTCTATTTTAAGTCATCTTTCAGACAATGTCCACACTATCCTTTAACTGCTCCTGCCACAACACCTTCGATAATATATCTCTGGCAGAACAGGTAGAAGATGATGATCGGCACAATTGCAAGAACCAAAGTTCCCATCATTGCTCCCATATCAACTGATCCATATCCACCCTTCAGATACTGGACTGCCATCGGCACTGTCTTATATTTTCTCTGATCCAATACAAGTGATGGAAGCAGATAGTCGTTCCAGATCCACATTGCCTGAAGAATTGTAACTGTTACACAAGTCGGCTTTGCAATCGGAAGTACAACTTTGAAGAATGTCTGGATTGGTGTACATCCATCGATCATCGCAGCTTCTTCAATCTCCAGTGGAATGGATTTCATGAATCCGGTGAACATAAAGACAGAAAGTCCTGCACCAAATCCAAGATAGATCACAATCAGTCCCCATGGATTTCCCATATGAAGCATATTTGCAATCTTAGATAATGTAAACATTTCCATCTGGAATGGTACGATCATTGCAAACAGGCAAAGCATATAAAGGATCTTCGTAAATTTTGTCTTCACGCGGCAGATATACCATGCACACATGGAGCAACATAAGATGATTACTGCTACAGATAAAATTGTGATAAACAAACTCCATCCAAATGCCTGAATCAATCCTGTCTGTTTAATACCACGGATATAGTTCTCTAATCCGACATACATCTTTCCGGTCGGTATCTCGAACGGTGCTTTACTGATATAGGCTTTTTTCTTAAAGGAGTTGATAAATACCAGTATGATCGGATACACATACAGCAGACTGAGCACTGCAAAAATGATTGTTAATAATGTACCATGTTTTACTTTTTTGTTCATTACTGCTGCACCTCCTTTGATGTTGTCATTTTATTCTGGATCAATGCAATCACACCTACAATAATGAAGAAGACAACTGCTTTTGCCTGTCCTACGCCTTCCCAACCGGTTCTTCCATAGAATGTATTATAGATGTTCAGGGCAAGCATTTCTGACATCTTGTCCGGTCCACCGTTTGTCAATGCAAGGTTCTGGTCGAAAAGTTTAAATCCGTTTGTGAGTGTCAGGAAAGTACAGATGGTGATGGATGGCATAACCATCGGAATTGTAACATATCTTAAAAGCTGTACTTTATTCGCTCCATCAATCTGTGCTGCCTCGATCAGTTCTCCAGGAATATTCTGGATGCCTGAGATATAGATGATCATCATGTATCCAACCTGCTGCCAGAGCATCAGGATAACTAATCCCCAGAAGCCGTATTTTGAAGAATATGTAAGTGTTTTCTGGAAATGTGCCAGAATACCGTTTAATAACAGCTGCCATACATATCCAAGTACGATACCGCCGATCAGGTTTGGCATAAAGAATACAGTACGGAAAATATTCGTTCCTTTAATCTTCTTTGTCAAAAGCATTGCTACCGCAAATGCAAAAATGTTGATCAGTAATACTGTTACAATTGTAAATAATGCAGTAAACCAGAGAGAGTGAAGAAAATCCCCATCTCCCAGTATCTTTGCATAGTTGCCAAGTCCAATAAATCTGGCGTCTGTTACCGTTGTGAATTTGCAGAACGAAAGATATACACCTAACACGAATGGTGCAAGGAAACCTATCGTAAATGCAATCAGCGTCGGCAATACAAATACCGGAAAATATCTTTTTATTGCTTTTTGCATGTTCCTCTCCTCCTGTCTCTCTTTCTATAAAAAAGCCTGTCTGCACCTTTGCTTTTTACATTTCTAATCACATAATTTCAGCCTGCCCCCGGTATTCTCGTTGGCAGGCTGCATGATATTTTCACTATTTCACAGCCTTTTTATCTGCCGGTCCTGTGAAAAGTCTTTTTTATTCATTTGCTGCTGCGTATTCTTCTGCCCAGCCATCAACAAATGCTGTCTTCACATCATCCCATGTGCCTGTGCCCTGTGCATAGTTCAGAAGAGCTCCACCCACATTGTTCTTCCAGTTCTCAGATGGCATTGTTGTAAAGTTCCAGCTTACTGGTGTCTTTCCAGCCTTTGTGTACTCGGCATTTGCTTTTACAAGCGGGTTGTCCGGAAGGTAATCTGAGAAAGTTGTAAACGGTGTTACGAATCCCATCTCATTTGCCAGCATGTCACGACCTTCGTCACTCTCAACTACCCATTTCATGAAATCAAGTGTTGCCTGAATATCTTCTTCAGAAGCATTTTTATTTACACACCAGTAGTTCTCTGATCCTGTACAAAGTCCCTGGTTCTCTTCTCCGTCAACTCCGATGTAGATTGGAAGCATTCCCATATCTTCATCTGCTACTTCGTTATCTTTGATATCATTGTAAGCCCATGTACCATTCTGATAGAATACTGCTTCACCAAGTGAGAATTCGCTTGCTGCGTCATCTCCTGTCTTAGAAGAGATCATAGATGGCTCACATGTAGAGTTGTTCAGATACAGATCCCAGATCTGTTTGTAGTTGTCAAGGTATGTTCCCTTGATAGCATCTGTAGTATCAATTCCGTCTGCCTTGTACTCATAGTAGATTGGCAGGTTTGCAAGGTGTGTCTTGAATCTCCAGTCGGAAGAAGAATCCATTCCTGCTGAAGTGAAAGCTCCTTCTACTCCAAGATCATCTTTATGTGCCTGAATCTCTTCTGCAGCTGTCTTAAGTGCCTGGAAGTTATTCAGCTCATCGATGGATTTGATGCTTGCATCCGGCAGTTCGAAGTATTTGTTCAGAAGTGCCTTGTTGTAGATCAGACCATAAGTCTCAATAACATAAGCGATTCCGTCTACTGCATCACCATCTTTTAATACATAGTCATCAGACTCAACGTCTTTGTAAACGTCACTTCCTGAAAGGTCATAGCAATAATCTTTCCATGTAGCAAGTCCAACCGGGCCGTTTACCTGGAACAATGTCGGTGCCTCGTCTTTTGCCATCTCTGATTTCAGCTGTGACTCATATGTTCCTGATGCAGCTGTCTGTACATCAACCTGAACACCAGTTTCATCTGTGTACTCTTTAGCAAGTTCTACCCACTGGTCAGCCTGCTCCGGTTTGAAGTTCAGATAATAAACTTTTCCGGATGACTTATCTCCTTTTGCTGTTTCATCTCCGCCTGATGTGCTTCCACATCCTGCAAGCATTCCGCCTGCCATTGAAGCTGCAAGTACAAGTGCAAGAATCTTTTTCTTTTTCATAATAGAATCCTCCTTTGATTACTACTTGTCTTTGTTTTTCTTGATGATGTTATTATAATAAAAAGTGCCAAAATAAGATATAATAAAATTCCAAGAAACATAACACTATTTCAAGATTATTGTAATTTTTAAAGATTTTGTGTATGATACAAGAGTTCATAAAGAGTCAAATCAGAAAGGATGTGTCTGTTTTTATGCTATCAGACACGACAGGATAGAAAAAAGATGGATCGTACGATCAACTATCAGATAACAGAAGAAGCGGACGGCCTGCGTATCGAGCAGTTCCTGCGTCACCAGGGCTACTCCTACCAGAACATCACTCAGTTAAAAAAGATGCCGGAAAGCATTTTAAAAAACGGAGTCTGGGAATATATGCGTTCACTACTTGCTACTGGAGATCTTCTCACAGTATATATTCAGGAAAATGAAAGTTCACCGAATATCCCTCCTGTCGAACTGCCACTTAGCATTATATATGAAGATGAAGATATCCTTGTTGTCAACAAACCTGCCGGAATGCCGATCCACCCGTCACTGAATAATTATGAAAATTCTCTTGCAAATGGATTGATGTGGTACTACACGCAGCAAGGAAAGCCATTTATCTTCCGCTGCACAAACCGTCTTGACCGGGATACTTCCGGACTGACTGTCATTGCCAAACACTTGATCAGTTCCAGTATTCTCTCCTCCATGGGGGCTCGTCATGAGATTAAGCGTGAATATCTTGCGATCGTCCGCGGCAGTGTAACACCTCCATCCGGCACGATTGATGCTCCACTCGCCCGCACCGGCAGTTCCATGATTGAGCGAAAAGTAGACTTCGAGCATGGAGAGCGTGCAGTCACACATTATAAAGTTGTAGAAGAAAAAAACGGGCACAGCCTTGTCTCTCTTATCTTAGAGACCGGCCGCACCCATCAGATCCGTGTCCATATGCAATATTTAGGTTTTCCTCTTGTCGGTGATTATCTATATAATCCCGATATGGAATATATCCACCGTCAGGCATTACATTCCTGGAAACTCTCCTTTATTCATCCGATCACAAGGGAGCCGATGGAATTTACAGCAGAACTGCCTGATGATATGAAAAAGATTCTTCTATAGTAATTCCTTGCGTAAAGAAAGTCCCTCACAATCGAGGGACTCTTCTTATACACTAAGCTTCTTATCTGCCATCCATCCGCTAAGTAAAAATACTATTACACAGATTATAATGTAGTAAGCAGGATATCCGACACCAAAGAACGAATCTCCTTCGACCTCTACATTCGGAAGTACATTGCTGATCAGATTATAAATCTTTTCTATTATAAATGTAATTCCAAAGAAAGCTACGATTGAGATTCCTCCTGCATATTTTGAGTTTCTCAAAATCGTTCTAGAACCAATCACTGCAAGATATCCAACCATCACAACCTCTATCCATCCGACAAAGATGCAGAAAAGATTCCAGATAATCTGTGCAATCAGCTGCCCTTCGCCTGACAATTGTATAAAACTATCTCTTATGATCGCAAATACATTTCCAAGTTCTCCGACATACTGAAGCATCCCTACAAAACAAAGCAGTCCGGCAATCACATAAAGTGCAAACACGAAAAACATCTGTACAATCGCTACAACAAATTTTGCTCCAAGAATTTCCCATACGGATTTCGGAGTCATCCAGATCATATAGCTTTGCTTTGTTTTCAAATCTCTGTTTAAAATCAGTATACTCTCAATTCCCATATAGAACACTACAAAAAACGATCCGACTAATAAAAGCGTTGCACTGATTCCCATCAATGCATCCTTTTCAACCAGCACGCCTCCAAGAAATGTAAGCACACAGACAGCTAAAGCTACCATAACAATCATTCTCGAAGTCCGCTGTTTCTTCCATTCATATTTCATTAATTTTCCCATCGATACTCCCTCCTTACATCTTCTGCAGATAAAGCTCTGCAAGTGAATTTCCCGTTGTCATTCTCTCTGTTTCAACATTCACGACATCCACAAGCTGTCCATCTTTTATAAAAATCGCATCCTCAATAAAGCTTTCTACCTCTTCAATCAGATGAGTAGAGATCACCATTGTACGATTCTCATCTGCTTCTTCCAGGATCAAAGCAATGATCTCTTCTCTCGCTTTATAGTCCACACCGTTCAAAGGCTCATCTAACAAGAGAAGATCTGATTTTCTCGCCAATGTCGCTGCCGCTTTCAGCTTGGCATTCATTCCGCTTGACATTGCAGATGCTTTCATCTCTTCATTCAAGCCCAGACGTTCAATTGTTTTTCTAAACTGCTCTCTGTCAAAATCCTCAAAGAAATCTGCATAATATGCTTCCACGTCTTTTACTTTCATATAGCTATAGAAAAATGGTTCCGTAGACATATATGCAATGGAAGCTTTGTCATAATAACTGAGTGGATGTCCCTCAAATAAGATTTCTCCTTCTGTCGGCTTTGTCAGTCCTGCTGCTATCTTCATAAGCGTTGTCTTACCGCTTCCGTTTTCTCCAAGAAGACCATAAATCGTGCCCTTTTTCAAGTTCAGCGTAAGTTCTTTAACTGCTTCTTTATTCCCAAACTTCTTCGTGATACTTCTATACTCTAACATCATTTCTACTCCTCCTCGTAATCGGCAATCTGCTCGATAATCTCGCCTTTCTGAAATCCGAGATCACGCATCTCATGTACAAAATTCTTCAACAACTCTTCCGCCATCTCTTTCTTCACATTATCAAACATATGCTCCTCCTCCGACACAAATGTACCGATTCCTCGCTTCGTGTAACAATATCCTGCCAACTCCATCTCCCGGTAGATTCTCGCCGCTGTATTCTGATTCACCTTATAAAGAACTGCAAGTTCTCTGTTCGACGGCATCTTCTCACCCGGTTTCAACTCGCCCTTTACCATCTTTTTCTTAAGCTCGTTGATCACTTGAAGATAGATTGGACTTCCTGAATTATATTCCATGTGATCCCTCCATTTATCTTCTTTGTAATCACTGTATCAGTGCTATATTTAGATAGTACACTAGTTTTTTAGTTTTGTCAATGGAAATATAGACATTTTTATCTTTATGTGTTAATATAAATACACTTTCATTATATTTAACCAGGCAACTGAGAGGGCGTTCTCACCTGCTTCTAGTCTTGTGGAAGGGGTGGTCATTATGAGTACATATGAAGAATTGATGGTTATTCTGACGACAGCCAGTTTGATTGTTTTGATTTTGAATTATACACATAAAAAATAGACGTCCTTGCTTGGCGGCAAACGTCTATTTTTTAATACTTTGCTACTGAAGCAGATGGGATAGAGCCATCAACTCAGTTGTCTTGTTAATCATATTGTAAGTCACTTTTTCACTTCTGTCAAGCATCATTCCCAAAGTTTACTCAATCTGCCAGTCAATCGACTCAATCCCATTCTTCTCCAGAAATGCATTTGTCTGACTGAATGGCTTGCTTCCAAAGAAACCTCTGTAAGCAGCCAGCGGGCTTGGATGCGGTGCTTCCAGGATAAGATGCTTTGGATTCGTAAGCATTCTCTTCTTCCTTTGCGCAGGAGCTCCCCACAGAATAAAGACAATCGGTCTGTCCTGACTGTTCAGAGCCAGAATTGCTGCATCTGTGAATTCTTCCCATCCAATTCCTCTGTGAGAGTTCGCCTGATGCGCGCGCACAGTCAACACCGTGTTTAGCATTAATACTCCCTGCTCGGCCCATTTTGTCAAACATCCATGACTTGGAATCGTACATCCAAGATCATCATGAAGTTCTTTATAAATGTTCACAAGTGACGGTGGAATATCCACACCTTTCTGCACGGAAAAGCTTAATCCATGTGCCTGACCGTTATTATGATAAGGATCCTGTCCAAGGATCACAACCTTCACATTCTTCAGTGGAGTCAGATGAAATGCATTGAAAATATCCTGTGCCGGTGGAAAGATCAGTTTTGTCCTGTATTCTTCGTTTACCGTCTCAAATAATTTCCTATAATAAGGTTTAGAAAACTCTCCTTTCAACGCCTCATACCAGTCTCCGTTCAAACCACTCATTTTTATTTCCCTCTTCTTTCTGCTTCAACCATTCTCTACAGTCTGACAGAAATTCCTTCGTTTCTTAAATACTCTTTTACTTCTTTGATTTCCAGCTCTTTATAATGGAATAAAGATGCTGCCAATGCTGCATCTGCACCGCCCTCTGTCAGTGCCTCTTTAAAATGTTCCAACGTTCCGGCTCCACCGGACGCAATCACCGGAATGGATACACTATCTGCAATTGCCCGTGTCAGTTCCAGATCATATCCGGCCTTCGTTCCGTCACCGTCCATACTCGTCAGAAGAATCTCACCTGCGCCAAGGGCCTCTACTTTCTTCGCCCACTCAATCGCATCGATTCCGACATCCAGACGTCCACCGTTCTTATAAATATTCCATCCTGTTCCGTCTGCTCTTTTCTTCGCGTCAATCGCCACTACTACACACTGGCTTCCAAACTTCTCTGCCGCTTCACGGATCAGCTCCGGTCTGTTGATTGCAGAAGAATTGATTGAAATCTTATCCGCACCTTCTCTTAACAATGCACGGAAATCATCAACTGTCCGGATTCCTCCGCCGACAGTAAACGGAATAAACACACATTCCGCAACCTTTCGTACCATATCAACAACTGTTCCTCTATCATCTGAAGAAGCTGTGATATCCAGAAATACAAGTTCATCAGCTCCTGCCTTATCATATGCCTTTGCAATCTCCACCGGGTCTCCGGCATCCTGAAGATCAACAAAATTCACACCTTTTACAACACGTCCGGCATTCACATCCAAACATGGGATAATTCTTTTTGTAAACATTCCGCACAACCTCCTACAGTTCTACAAAGTTTTTCAGAATCTTCAGTCCTACATCACTGCTCTTCTCCGGATGGAACTGGCATGCGAAAATATTGTCCTTCTCAACAGACGCATGGATATGTGTTGTATACTCTGTTGATGCCTTGACAATCTGTTCCTCTTCTGCTTTCAGATAATAAGAATGTACAAAATATACATAAGAATTCTCAGCGATTCCCTTAAAAAGTCTTCCATCATTCTCTAAATGAAGGGAATTCCATCCCATATGGGGAATCTTATATCCTTCTTTATCAGGTATCCTTAAGATCTCACCCTTTAGAATTCCAAGTCCTTCTACACCCGGAGCCTCATCGCTGTGCTCAAATAAAAGCTGCAATCCAAGGCAAATTCCAAGAAATGGTGTTCCCTTTTCTGTAACCTCGCGGATTACTTCATCGAGTCCTGACTGTTTTAATTTCTCCATAGCATCTCCAAATGCACCGACACCCGGAAGAATCACTTTATCTGCATGAAGGATCTCATCTCTGTCCGCTGTAACTGTGACATCCTGTCCAAGTGCAAGCAATGCTTTCTCAACACTGCGGATATTACCGGCATCATAATCGATTATTGCTATCATTTTGCCTACCTCTTATCTGTAATCTATTATCTAGTATCTATTTTCTATACTTTACCACACTTTGCGTCGAGTTCAAACCAAAATTCGACACCATTGTCATAATTTTTCACACCATAGCCCTGATGGAAAGATTCCATGATTGCCTTAACGATTGAAAGTCCAATCCCGTTTCCACCATATTCACGTGTATGTGCTTTATCCACTTTATAAAATTTATCCCACAGTTTCGGTATATCCTCTTCTGGAATCGGTTTTCCACTATTGAATACAGAAACACGTACCTTTCCTTCAGTCCGAATAATTTTCACTTCGATTCTCTTCTCATTTTCAGCATGATGGATCGCATTTGTCAGGTAATTACGCACAACCTGCTCTGTCTTAAATTCATCCGCCCATACATACGCTGATTCGCCTGCAATAAAATCTATATTTGCTTCAGCCTGTTGGATCAGAATATCACAGCTTGCAATTACGCCCTTTACAAGCTTTACAATATCAAATCGTTCAAACTCCACTTCATCCGAACCAAATTCAAGCTGATTCAATATCAGCAGATTCTTCACCATCCGATTCATTTTTCCTGCCTCGTCAATAATGACATTACAATAAAATTCTGTACTCTCCGGATCGTCATTAATTCCTTCCTTCAGTCCTTCTGCATACCCTTGAATCAATGCAATCGGTGTTTTTAACTCATGAGAAACATTTCCCAGGAATTCATTTCTCATGTCTTCCAGTTTTTCTTTTTGTTCAATATCATGCTGCAGCTGATTGTTTGCTGTTTTCAATTCAGAAATAGTCTTCTCCAACTGTTCTGACATTTTATTAAAGTTTTCACCAAGAACGCCAATCTCATTTTTTCCACCGCTTGTATATTTCGCATCAAAATTCAGATTGGCCATATCTTCGGACAGCCGCGCCAGTTCCAACACCGGTTTCGTAATTTTACGGGAAAAAATCCACACCAAAATACCACCGAAAAACAAACCGAAAATTCCAAGATAGATCAAAAACTGATTGGCAAGATTTGCGCTTTCGCGTATACTGTCCAGAGGACTTCGCATCGTAACAAACACATTGTCACTCAAATATCCCCACATTTCTAAATAGTCTATGCCGCTTTGCGGATCCTTTATTTTTCGTACCACATAATCATTTGTGTGCTTCAAGATTCTTTCCTGATCATCGTCCTTCAAAAAGAAAATACGGAGCATCTGTTTGTACAGGAAACCTTCTTCCTTTACATTTGTAAATACAACTTTTCCATCGTCAGAAATATCCATCGCGCAGACATCAATATTTGTTTTTTCAAGTTCCGCCACAAGTTTCTTTTGCACAGCCTCATTTCCAAGATTTCCATTGTTCACTGCTTCACTCATTGCCTCATACATCTCAATCAGATCTTTCTGCTTATGAGACATATAATATCGTCCAAGGAACCCTGTATTAACAATAAAAACTGTCATCAGAATAAAAACAAGAAGACCAATAAAAATAGCTGTCATCTGTCCGCTCAACGTATATTTCCGTTCTTTTTTTGCTTTCTTCATCTGATTTATTTCTCCGCGCTCTGAACTTCGAACTTATATCCCATGCCCCAGATTGTTTTGATATATTCGCCCTTATCTCCTAATTTACTTCTCAGTTTCTTCACATGTGTGTCAATTGTTCTTGCATCACCAAAATAATCATAATTCCATACATTATTCAATATTTTCTCTCTGGAAAGCGCAATTCCCTGATTTTCTATAAAATAGGTCAACAATTCGAATTCTTTATAACTAAGTTCGACCGGTGTTCCGTCAATCTTCACGATATGTGCTGACTTGTCAACGGTAATACCGCCTGCCTCCAGCGAATCATTGCCGACCGTTCCAAAAGTTCTGCGAAGGATTGCATTCACTCTTGCCACAAGAATCTTTGGACTGAATGGCTTGGAGATGTATTCATCTACACCAAGTTCAAATCCCTGCAACTCATCTCGCTCCTCAGAACGCGCTGTCAACATAATGATCGGCACTTTAGAAGTCTCTCGAACCTCACGGCACACCTGCCAGCCATCCATTTTCGGCATCATTACATCTAAAATGATCAGGGCAATCTCTTTATCTTCGTAAAAAAGATCCATTGCTTCCATTCCATCTCCGGCTTCTAATACTGTATACCCTTCTCTTGTAAGGAAATCCTTCACAAGTTTTCTCATTCTGCTCTCGTCATCCACAACTAATATTTTTGCTCTTTCCATCTTCTTTTCTCCTAACTTATATTTGGGTGTACCACATCACTTCTACATTTAATTACCTTTTAATATACCAAATAGTTTTGTCAATATTGTGAACAACAAAACGGTCAATCTATAAATGTGTATCAAAACTTCATTTACAGACTGACCGTCTCTTCTTTTAATGTACCATATTTTGTTTTCGTCAATTCTTTTCGGTCTGATTATTCAAACTCATAGTTAGAAAAACATTCATTTGCCTCTTCTTCATCCTGTCCATTCACAACTACACGCATTGGCAGTCCCAGCTTAATAGACATTAATCCCATAAGGGATTTACCATCGATGATATAATTTCTGTTTGCCATATCAGTTACATCAACGTCTGATTTTAATTTCTGACAAGTGTTGCAAAATGTCATGATCTGCCCGGCTGACATAAACTTCACTTTCTTTTCTACCATGTTTTTTACCTCCATCTGTCTATCAAATACAAGTAATAATAAAAGTCAACACAGAAATCTGCACAATGCCTGAATGCAGATTTCTGTAATTTCAAACATACTTGACCAGTATATACCACTTATTCCGGAGGTGCAAGTGAATTTTTGATTTTTTTCGACATATTGTCTACCTTTTTTGTTATAAAGTTCTCACCCGGAGAATCTTGACAGCCACTACTGTCACTTCTATAATAATTGATGGCTTATTATTACTGCTTTCTTCCGGAAAGCAGTAATTCAATCATGGCAGTAGGTACTACACACAAAAATGAGGTGATATCTATGAAACACAAATTTCAAATTTCTGAATCTATCCGGCTTGGAGCAATCCTTGCACTTTCCGGTGGATTCATGGATGCTTACTCTTATATGGAGCGTGGAGAAGTATTTGCCAATGCACAGACTGGAAACATGCTTCTCTTTGGAGTACATCTCTCTCAGGGAGACTTCCAGAACACACTGAAATACCTTTTCCCTGTACTCGCCTTTGCACTTGGAATCGCTCTTGCTGAAGTTGTCCGGGCTAAGGCTGGAAATCTGCTTCACTGGAGACAGATTTCTGTTCTGGCAGAAGCACTGATCCTGATTGCAGTCAGTTTCTTCCCAACAGCATTGAATCTTCCGGCTAATGCACTGACTTCTTTCGCCTGTGGAATCCAGGTCGAAAGTTTTCGTAAGATTCACGGCAAAGGAATTGCTACTACAATGTGCATCGGTAATCTGCGCAGTGGGACAGAGAACCTACACCACTATTTCCATACAAAAGAACGACATTTTCTAGATACGAGCCTTTTGTATTACGGAATCATCGCCTGCTTTATTGTCGGCGCAGTAATCGGCAATGCAGCAGTCCAGCTGTTCCGGACAAAGGCAATTCTTGGCTGTTCTTTCTTATTATTAATTTCATTCTTTATGATGTTTATTGATTGGGAAAAGAAAGAAAAGGAGCTTGCACTTTAATGTGTGGCTTCTTTTTTCATACCGGTTTTCTCAGATAGAAAAAATCCCGAAAGTGCAATGTTGATCAGCACTTCCGGGAAATAAATTTACTGCGGATGACAGGACTTGAACCTGCACGTCGTAAACACCAGAACCTAAATCTGGCGCGTCTGCCAATTCCGCCACATCCGCATATTTCTTATTCAATTATTGATTAAGAAAAAAATAGAACAAGCAATTTGCTTGTTCCAGTGAGCGTGCGGGGATTCGAACCCCGGACAACTTGATTAAAAGTCAAGTGCTCTACCACCTGAGCTACACGCCCTTAAACACTCGCAGAAGTTATAATATCATAAGTCTTATATAAATGCAAGCACTTTTTTCAGATTTTAAATTTAATATTTAAATGCATCTCGCCACATCGCTACAGGCGATTCTAAATGGCGAGACACAATCTTATTTTCTCAAATCATAGAACTTTCCACTCAGATTTTTCACCTTTACATAAGAAACATGATCTATAAACATTCTCGAAGTGAATACCGTTTTCCCATGATCACAGAAAATTTCGATGCTAGAACGATCTACCATAACCCGGACAGTCTGTTTCTTCTCTAACTGTTTTGCATAACGGATCGTTCCAAACTTCTCCGCATACACTTCTGTCATATCACTTCTGTTCAGACAATATTCTTCCCCATCTGCACTGAAAGTCAAACTGTTACCGTCTTTATTTCCTATCTCTATAGAAAATGCACCTTCTGTATTTCCTTCAAGCTCAAAGGAACATTCTTCAATCTTTGTATACTCTGTAATACTTTTTTCATTTGCACGAAGTTGCTTTAGCTCTTCTACCGGCTGTTGGATCAACCTTTCTTCCTCGATCCGAATTTCTCTCGGGAGTGTTAACATGTGAGCCCAATTATTCTTATCTGTTGGATACTCGCTCTTTGAATTTCCAAGCCATCCAAATAAGATTCTTCGATGTTTTTCATCCTCATACGATTGAGGCGCATAGAAATCAAATCCCTTATCAAGTTCATACATTTCTGAAAAATGAAATTCTTTTCGTTCTGTATCCAATGGTTTTCCTATCATGTAAACTACGGAGAACACATTTTTATAATCATATTTATTCTCACTTGAAATTCCCATCGGAGAACAAAACAGCACTCCTTTTTGATTCTCTTCATAATAATTTGGACATTCCAACATGTAACCTAACATTGCTTCCTGTCCATTCCGAAGTAATCTCACTCTTCCGGCGTACTCATATGAATCTGCCTGCTTACCTCTGTACAACATCAGAATTCCTTCATGTTCTTTACTTTCTGCTCCTGTCAGCATCCAGTATTCACTGTCCCTTTTCCAGACATATGGATCACGGTAATTCATTGTCGTCTGATCCGGATCCATTTCTACAATCTTTTTCCGGTCTGTCAGTTTCTCACCATCAAATCTGGCATAACAGGTACATGGGATCATCTCTTCATTTTCAATTCCTGTATAGAAAACATGTACTTTTTCTCCCTCTTTTAATGCCATACCTGTATAACACCCGTAAGAGTCTGATTCTGTATCCGGGTACATTGCCACACCATGATCTTCATAATAAATAAAATCTTTTGTTGTCAAATGATACCAGTGTTTCAACCCATGTACCGGTCCGGCCGGAAACCATTGGTAAAAAATATGATGTATCCCATTAATCTCACACAGCCCATTCGGATCATTCATCAGACCGCATTTCGGTGCAATGTGCCATACCGGATAATACGGATCTTTCCTGGTTGTCTCCTGTATCCGTTGAAAATATTCAGCCGGCATATCCGTAATTCGAATATGCCGGTTCTGATGATTTGAAAAATCATACTGAAACATAAATTTACTCCTTTATACTGTTTCTGGATTCTTCTTCATAATCAGCCATGTGCCTGCAAATGCAACTCCTACAGAAAGCAGTAATACAATAATATACTCAATCATTCCTCCCTGAAGGTAAAGCAGCATACCAGGGATCATAGACGCTCCGGTTCCCTTTGCACACAAACCAACGATTGCTGCGAATCCACCACCTACAGCACCTCCAAGACATCCCATGAAGAATGGCTTAAGTCTTGGGAATGTAAGACCATACATAACAGGTTCGGAAATTCCGAATAATGCCGGGATCAGGGCTGGAATCATATTAGCTCTCTTCTGCTTATTCTTCTGCATCATGACAATTGCAAGTCCTGCTCCAAGCTGTCCTGCGATTGCTGCAGATCCCATTGGGTTAATATAATCTACACCAGTCTCCAATGTGGTCAACCTAGTGTCAACTTAAGATAACTGCCTGGCCAGAGTAATGACC